>Ga0302319_10000044_pt1 | contig 210805 bp, 179 predicted proteins | sample Bog_T0_2_FD_203319 | JGI IMG/M metagenome (GOLD analysis project Ga0302319, IMG submission 203319) | Peat permafrost microbial communities from Stordalen Mire near Abisko, Sweden - Bog_T0_2 | ecosystem: Environmental > Terrestrial > Soil > Wetlands > Peat | place: Sweden: Abisko, Stordalen... | reverse complement strand
CGCCGGTGGCCGGATAAAAGCCCAAACCAGAGGCTGAATTTGTCCACGGGCCCATCACGTTCGTAGCCGTAAGCACACTGTAAGTGGAACCGGCTTGTACCGGCCAATTGACCGTCGCCACCCCTTTTGACTGGCTCAAAGTGGCTGGGAACGAAGCCGGGGGATTGGTGACGTAGTCAACAAGGCGGGAAGGCTCAATTTCCGGAGAACTAAAGTCGTAAGGAAGATAAATCCCCGTCAACTGATAGCAGTATGACGGAACTTGATTGGTCCCAAACGCGTTTAGAATCGCGCCTTGCCCCCGATTATAGCCATACTGGTAACAAGTCCAATAGTTGGTGTTGTTGGGAAAGTGGTATTGTCCGATGGTAATGTACAATGATGTGTTAGCGTTGGTTTTGAACACGTAGCCAGGCTCAACAGCGCCGCCAGTTTTGTTGGTGTAGAAATAGACGTTCGTGAGGGTGATTAACGAAGAGCTGGCCACAATGGAGTTGCTGCCAAGTACATTCGTGATGAACTGGTAAAAATAAGGATTCGCAAATTTGGGCGTGACCGGCACCACCGGGGCATTGCTGATGATAATGGCCGCAATATTCGCCGGCATAATTTCAATAGATCCGCCGAAAACGTCGACCGGCCCGGTAACGTTTACGTAGGTTCCAATTGGGGGGGTATTGGTCGGGTCATATCCTGCGAGGTACACGTCAACACCGTTGCCTGAAGCATCCTGAATGAAATAAGAATCGTAACTCTCACCGGAACCGCTGTAGCCGGGACTATAGACTACATATCCACCAACGGTTACATCATTTCCCTCAAGGGTGGGCCCATATTCCTGGTCAAGTGAGTTGGTTGGCTGGGCCGCCGCCAGAAGATGCAATTGGAGAATTGACGGGCTGGTTGGAGGCAGTTCAACAAGTGAGTTTGTCGGTCCGAAGGCGATGCTGCCTCCAAACGTTGAGTTCGAGGCCACCACAAAATATTGGCCTGCGGAAGTAAAATCAGTGAGGTACAAGTTCAATGCCGCGCTGTTCTGGCCAGGCAAAGGAGAGAACGCGGTCGGGACATTGGTGGGAGCAAAGTACCATTGGTAATACAAGGGTCCGGTGCCCAGCGCCGTATTGGTGAATTCCGTGCCGGTAAACACATTATTGGTAAGGTTTTCGGGCGTTTCGGAGGCAGGGAAGAATGGCTGAGTCTGGGCCGTGATCAGTGTGAGAACCGCATTACTGCTCTGCAAGGTATTGCCGTAAGTGTCAGTCACAACGTCATAATACGTGTCGGACACCGACAAATTATTAATAATAAGGGTATTGCTGGAGGATCCGATAATGTTGATACCGTCGTCAACCAAGGGTCCGTTTGAATCATACCATTGACTGGTCGCGTCCACGGCGGAGGCCACCGCATAAAACGTGGCGCTGTTGCCGGAATAATAAGTGCCAGATTGAGGCTGGATGCCGAAAACCGGCGGATTTGTCGAGTTGACTTCCTCGAAAGTCGTGGCGGCAATCACATTGCTAATTCCCGCGTCCGCGTAAGGGCTGAATCCGATCTGGGAAATATCGATATTCAGCAGCCCGGACGAAGACGTGGTATCGCTCCCGTAAACATAACCCTGACCAGGTCCGCCGCCCGAATTGATGGCATTAAGGTAATCCTGTTCCGAAGGATTGACCCAAAGTGTGCCCGTTCGCAGAGGATTGTCTGGAGATAAATTGATGTCATACGAGATGACCACGGTATAATTCACACCCGTTGACAAATCCACTGGGAAATTAGTAGGCGGGAATTCACCGGGTAGGACAGCAAAAGTTGAATCGTAATTCGCAATCCCGAGACGGTATGTTCCCGGCACCGAGGTGTCCCGGGTGTCAAGGAAGATATGACATACGTCATTGGTATCGTTATTATCCTGAAATTCACAGAAATATCCGCCGTTGGTTTTTGTGGGCAGATCACTTACGTTAATTGAGAAGCTGGCGAAAGTAAGCGTATTTGGATTAACCCAGCCATTTGTTGGCGTAGCCACCGCGTCGGTATTGGTCGAATTCAAGATCAGGACATTGTTAGTGGCATACGCATCATGTTTTTGTCTGGATGGCGAAGGGGAATAACAATACCACTGACCCTGCCCCTCAATAGTGCCGTTTAGGTAAGGATAGTTCGTCGAATCCTGAAAGAGGATTTCCGCCCGCAATGACAGGGAGGACAATGCCAAAAGAGTGACCATCGCCAGTAGTTTTCGCATATGATTTATCGTGGAATTCGGGGTTAAGCGTTTTTTTGACTAAGTTATTAACAAAGCGAATGTTAAATCCTTAGAGTCATACTACATACATTTCCCCAATCTGTTTGTTACAACTCTGAAAAGTTTTGTCAGGTGAAGACTTATTGTTTTCTAGGTCAAAAGATTAGCGCTTTGTGTGCAAATTAGCCTGCGGACAGACCGGGCACAGTGGCGCTTGGTGGGACGCAAGCCTTGAGTTTTAAGGGAAAAACAGAATTGTCAGACTTTTCTTCCAAAGCTGCGGATTTTGATTTTCAACTTTCGAGCCGGCATGCCATTATGACCGCGCTTGATAACAGTTCACCGTTTCGTCACAATTTGAGTCGAAACTCGTCATCGGCCAATTAGCAAAGCGCGATAATTTGAACAGGCTGTTGCAAACGAGGTCGGAGTAACCGGGGCAGTTGACGAACAAACAATATAAAAGGATCGAATGAAAAAGTTTTTGACTACCGCGTGGTTGGGGGTTGCGCTTGCGACCCGCGTCGTTGCCGCGGAAAGCACCACCAACAACGCTCCGGACACCAGCACTTTCATCCTCGCCACGATTCCTGATGCCGCCCACGCGCCAGTGCACATCACAAACACCGTGACGATTGCCGGCGAACCGGTCACGTACGTCGCTGAAACCGGCATGTTGCCCATCCTGAAGCCGGATGGCTCCTCGCGCGCTTCAATTTTTTATGTGGCTTATACCCGCTTGGAGATGACAAATTCGGCGACTCGACCCGTCACCTTTTGTTTCAATGGTGGTCCGGGCTCGGCATCGGTGTGGCTGCATCTGGGAGCACTTGGACCACGGCGCGCCAAAATGAATGCAGATGGCTCGCTTCCCGCGCCCCCGTTTTCGCTGGTGGACAATGAGTATTCCCTGCTCAATGTCAGCGACCTGGTGTTTATCGATCCGGTGGCAACCGGTTTCAGCCGGGCGACCAAGGATCACAAGGAAGATGAGTTTTTCGGGGATGACGCAGATTTGGACAGCGTGGGTGAGTTTATCCGGCTGTGGACCACCCGGCACGAACGCTGGCTGTCGCCCAAATATCTGTGCGGTGAAAGTTACGGGGTGTTCCGGGCCGCCGGTCTGGCCGATGCATTGCGGGCCCAGTACGGAATGTATTTGAATGGCCTGATTCTGGTTTCCGGGGTATTGGATTTCGCCACCATCAGCGGAGACACGGGGAATGACTTGCCATATCCCCTGATTTTGCCGGCGTATACGGCGGCAGCGTTTTACCACCACAAATTGCCGTCCGATCTCCAGGCGGATTTGGGCAAGGCCCTGGCCGAATCACGGGCGTTTGCCGGCGGTGAATTCACGGCGGACCTGCAGCAGGGCGCCGGGCTACCTGAGGATGAACGCCAGAAGGCGGTGGCGGAACTGGCTCGCTTGACGGGCCTCAAGCCGCAAATCATCCAGGACAATAACTTGCGGCTGGACGAAGGTGTTTTCCGGAAGCAATTGCTGCATGACGAGGGTTTGATTCTGGGTGCATACGATGCCCGCCTGACCGGACGTGATGGCGACCCGGCGTCGCCGTATCCGGGTTTTGATCCGTCCAGCACCGCGGTAATGGGACCTTTTTCCGCAGCCATGAATTCGTATGTGCGGAGCGAATTAAAATTCGAAGATGACTTGCCGTATGAATTGCTGGCCGGGGTGCAACCATGGAATTATGGCGCAAAGAATTCCTACGCCAACGCCAGCGCTAAACTGGCGGACGTAATGAATGAGAACCCCTACCTGAGAATCCTGGTGCTCGGCGGACGCTGCGACCTGGTCTGCCCGATTGACACCATCAAGCACAGCCTCGGCCATATGCCGCTGGCCCCGGCGCAGCGCGGAAATATTCACTACGCGGAATTTGACGCCGGTCACATGATGTACATCAATCTTCCCGACCTGCAAAAGATGCAGCGCGAGCTGACTGCGTTCCTTGAACCTTGATCCAGCCTGGCACAGATTTGCCGGCGGCGCGGCTTAATTAATCCCGGTGGTAATTGAGCCCGGCGGCGGCTGTTGCCAATTGAAACGGATCGGTACTAATGCGGTGGGGATGCCCGGCGGCTCGCGGGCGGGATTGTAAAAAGTTGGATCAAATCCCCAGTTACGGGTGGGGGGATCATAATAGGCTCCTGGCATCTGAAACTGGTTGGTCGCCATCTGGCTGGCGAAAAGACACACTATGGAAGTATTGTAGGTTAGCGTGTCACCGCTCCAGTTCTCAAGCAAGCGGGTCAGGTTATGAACCCCGCCGCTAAAAGTACTGGCACTGGTGCCGGTGGAGGGAACGTTTCCCGTAACGATCGCGGCATTCAGAGTCGTGTTGGCTCCCGGGCGTAAAGTGTAGGAGCTGCCGCTCAGACTGTCATTCCAATTGGCCGAAAGGATTGTGATCGAATCACTGAGCAAGGCCGCCGGGACCGTATAGCCATTTGTCGTCGCGCCAATGCCCAGGGAATAATTAACGCCATTAGTGGTGGTATTGTAGTTACCCCAGATGTAAAGCGGATTCTGCGTTGCGACCGTAAAACCAATATTGTTGTTATACGGCAACCGGGAGGCATTGGTCAGCCGCACCACGGAAAGTTTGTTGGTTCCAATATTGCGCTCATCGGCCACGTAAAGAATCAATGGATAATTGTCGTTAATTGCCTGCATTTTATTCGTCAGGATCGTATTAGTTAAACACCAACTGGCATAGGCTCCAACGTCAATTTGGGTGACAAACATTGCGGTCTGATGCTCGCGTTGGTCGGCGAAAGTATTGGTGAGATTCAAGAACGGTAGGGAAATGCTATTTTGAGTGATATTGCTGGCACTGTTCCATTGGTTGACGTTCGTCTGCAAGAGCCCGGTCGTGGCGTTGGTAATCAGAAAGCAGTAGGGCGACGGATCATTGGCCGGGACCGTTTGATTGTAAGAGTTCTGCAGGGTTAAATAAACCGCGGGATTAGTGCCGGAGGAGGCACCCGGTGAATTGGTTACCAACAAAACCACCTGGGCTTCGTAATATTCCATCTGCTGTCCAACGGCCGATGTCGGTGTGATCACTGAGGGATTTTGGATCTGAATGATGGAGTGGGTATTTGTCATCGGGATCGAAAGTCCAATACTCACCACGTCCGTGGAACTGCCGGCATTGTAGGTTGTGTTCTGGTTATAACTGTAGGTCAGGCCGCCTCTGCCCGGTGATTGGATCACCGAACAGCAGGTCACGCCACCGTTAAAAGTGAGGGAGGCACCACTACCTGCCCCGGTGCAAATATCAGCGTTGGAATGAGTCCGGCCGCTGATGGTCATGGTGGCGCAGTCACTGAACTCCAGCTCCCCATTGTAAAAGATCGCGTAGGTATTGATGGGCACGAGGGCAAGCAAGACATCCTCCTGGGCAGTGCCCACGACACCATTGTAGTCGCTGGCGTATGAGCCAGGCATCGTGACATTCGAGACGATGCGGTAAATGATGGAATTGCTGGTGGCGTATTCATTGGTGTATTGCGTCGGCAAGGGGCCGGAATAATTCGTCAGGTAGCCCACGTAAATGGAGTTGCTGGCGGAAGTGGGATCGTAAAAGTTAAACTGTCCAAAATAAGAGCTTTCGTTGGTATTCGGGCAAAGCTGCCGGTAAGAATTGTTAGCGATGTTGTTGCTGACTTGCTGGAGTCCGGCCGCCTCAAAATCATAGGCCAGTTTGGCATAAGCCTTTTCCGTGGCAGCCTCGGCGGCATTCTGGCACATCGAGAGCTCGTTGCTGCGCATGTTTAGATTGGAAGTGGAGTAAGTAAAACTGAGCACGCCGGCGAGAATGAGCGCGCTGGCAGCGCACATGCACATCACCATCAGGATGATGTAGGCGCGGGTTGATTTGGGAATGAAGGCGTTGATTTTCATGGTCCGTCAGGCAGGTGCGGGGTGGCCCGGCAATCAATACGATAATAGTTAAACAACTGGTTCGAGCCGACCAAGGTCAAAGGATAAATGAATTCACAAAACTGCAGCGTGGTGTGGATCACGCTTTTATAGGTGGAACTAAACTGGTTTGTGCCATTAAAGCTTTCGCTCTTGAAATAAAGGCTGTTGATCAAGTTCGACGCCACGACATAACTGACCTGGTTGGTGCTGACATATCTCCACAACATGCCGTTGTTGACATTGGTGTGGCTCAAATCAAAGGCGTAAATGATGAATTTAGTATAGTCAATGGAATCGTTCGTGCCGACCAAGATGGGGTAAAGCTGCAGAGCCGTGCCTTGAAAAGTACCACTGGTAATGGCCGAAAAAGTGGTGAAATCGGTGCCTGAAATGGTGCCGATATTGTAGCCCTTGGCCATCCGAATGTCGTTTAGCATCTGATTCACCGCAATACGCGAGTTGTTGCTCGCCCCCGACTTGGCGGTCAGGTATTGATTTTCCTCGAATCCGATAAGATTAGCCGCCACCAAAGCCCCCATTACCACCAGCATCAGGGAAAAGGCGATCATGACCTCCACCAGCGTCATGCCTGAAAGCCGACGTTTGCGCTCGCAAGTCCGGTCACCCGGAGGACATTGGATTTTCATGATCTTAGAAAGTTTGCGGGGCGCGATTGTCCGGCGAAATGATGGTGGTGACGGTATTGGTGAAATAAAGGTTGCTGGCGCGTATCCAGAAGGGCCAAACCGTTTGCACTTGAACCACCTGTTCCTGATCATTGGAATTGCCGTTGAGGCTCACTATAGAGATGGTCACATAATTCGTCGCCATCACATAGTTTGTGCTCTGATAGGGCACATCAAGGATGTTGGTGGTAAAACCGGTTAATATATAGTTTGGCGGGCCGCTGACAAAAGTCGCGCCCATCAAATTCAGGTTGGTCAGCTCATTCACGGGCGGGGTTTGGGCCGGATCCCAGACCGTCGCGCGCGCTTGCTCGATGGTTTGCATCGCCAATGCCTGAGCCGCCAATGAGTAGCCCGTCCACTCCACCCTTTGGCCGGACTGCTCGTAGGCCATAATGATTCCGCCGAAAACCATAGCCACGATTAAAGCCGAAATCGCGACCTCGATGAGGGTAAAACCAGCAGAACCGCGACGTCGGCGCAGCGCGAGATGACGGTTCATCATCGCGTCGCCAAGCCAATTCGGCTTCGCTATACCGTGGCCGGGATTCCTGATTTGAAAATGCATACGCCTAAAACCTAGGCACGGAAAAGCAGGAAATGCGCCACTTTTGATTGGGAGGTTGTGACAGCGAGGGAACAAATGACGCATAAAAGCGCTGCAAAGCCCGTTCCGGCGGTCCTAATCGACAGCGCAGATGTATTTCAAGCCATTTTAAATCAACCAGTTGCTCGCCAACTAAAGCGGCTGGGCTGTGACTCCGTCTACAAGGTGTTCACCAAGCCGACCAAGAGCCCCGAATTGTACCTTTGATCTTGGGGGTAAGAGGCGGCATCAGGCTGGCCGTGTTAAAATTAATATCAAACCCCCACCGCCGGGTCGGTGGATTGTAGACGGAGCCTGTACCCGGCCAAAAGCTGGTGGCATACTGGCTGGGAAACATCACGACGATCGAGCCATTGTAGGCCAGCGTTTGTCCATTCCAGTCTTCGAGCAACCGGAGAAAGTTTTCCACCCCGCCACTGTAGTGGGTGCCATTCGATGGCACGATCCCTTCCAAGGTGGCGGCGTTGATGCACATACTGGCAGCAGGACGCGACGCGAGCAAGGTGCCTGAATTGTAGGTGTCCGACCAATTGGGGGAAAGAACCGTGACCGCGTCGCCCATGAGGGCCGCAGGATAAGTGTTGGTGGTATCGCCCAGAGTCGTTGATGTTTGGACGCCATTGGTGGTGATGTTATAGTTGCCAAGAACATAAATTGGCAGTGGCGTTACGAGTGTCAAACCTGAGGGAGGCAACCGTGAGCCGCTGAACATCCTGACTGCGGGCAGCTGGCTGGCGGTGCGCGGGACGCTACTGTAAACGTAGATTGAATTGATACTTTGCGGTGAAATCTGGGTGCTGCCGCTGGTCTTCAGGCTGTTGTAATAGTTGCCATAATGAAAGACTCCGAGGGTATTGGTGAAATAATTTGTATTAGCCAGCCACAGATCGAGATTGGTCACATTGATTTGGACCGCCTGGACTGTGGCAGCCTCGCGATAATCGTAGAAGGTGACATTGGTTACGAATGAATAGTAGGAAAAGGTATTGGTCACCGTCGTCGCGCCGACGGTGGTGATGCTCGTAATAGTCGACACATCCGGCTGGACATAAGACAGATAATTGGGGCCGTTTTGAGGATTCTGATAATAAACGTAAATGTTGGTGCTGGAGACTCCGTTGGTGGTAATGATGGCGATCCCGTTGGCAGCAGCATTGGCGTTGGAGACGACCAGATCCGCCTGATTTTGCAGAAAATTAGTTCCGTTACCCGAATAGGTCGCGCCAAAATTCGGCGCGGCATAAGCTGGCGGAGCCGGATCCAGGATGGGCAGCACGTTGGTGGGATTGTTATTCCCGGTGGCGGCGCCAATTGGCAGGGTCAAAACATTCGCATTCGCCAATGGGTTATTGTTGGTAATCGTAAAAACCACGTTTCCGGTGCGGGTCGCGCTGGGATCGTTGGTGCTGCGCTGAAGGAAGACTCCCGAAGCTGCTTCCACGTAATTGCTGAATACCAAAGCCGAGGAGCCCGAACCGGAACCAGTCGCCCAAATCGCATTGTTAGAATGGACATGGCCGTTAATGTTCATCCCGGCACCTGGATTGATCTCCAAGTCCATGTTGTAAAAGATCGCGAATTGGAATAGCGGAATGAGGGCAAACTGGATCGTTTGGCAAATGGTCGCCGAGAGATTCTGGCCCTGGTTGAGCGGCGTGGCAGTGCTGGCAACGGTGCAGGGCATGACGAAACCGTACAGGCCGGCAAATTGCGAGCCCAAATTAGTGGCACTGGTGGATTGCTGGCCAATATAAACCGAGGCGGCAACACCCGCCGAAGCACTGGGGTCACCGTTCGTCGCACTGAACTGAAAGTTGATCGGCCAACCGGAGGTGGGCGGGAAATTTGTCTGGTAGGAGGCGGCTGAGCCAAGATTGCCGTAATTGAAGTCCCGCATCATGTAAGCCATGATATTTTCCGTGGCCGATTCAGCGGCATTTTCCGATTGATTGAATAGGTTGTTGCGGACGGTGATGCGGGCGTTGGTTGAGCTCCACGAGAGCAAACTCGCGAATACAATCAATAAAACCACCAATAGCGCCATGACCACGAGCAACCCGTAGCCGGACTGCCGGCTTCGCCGCAAAGATTTTAAGGTGAATCGCATATCGGTAAAATCAATCGTTGTCCCGGGGGGTAATCCGCGTGTTCAAACTGTAATAATTAAAGGAGTTTGCCGCGCTTCCCCCAATAATGCCGATCGGATATTGCCACTGATAAAACTGCAACATAACGTGAATCACCGGATTGTTCACATAGTTGGTTTGCACGGTGCCCTGGTAATTTTCCGCAAAGAAGCAGTAATAATTGGTTACAAAATGGGCGATCGGGACAAAGGGGGAGTTGGCGTAAGAAGTCGCCGCGCTGTTGCTGAAACTGTAAACATTCGTGGAGGTCGGATCCTGATAATAAATCAAGAAGTTGGTGTCGGCCGCATTGGTGTATTCGATCTCCAAGGCATTGCCCTCCTGCAACGAACCCAGGGGCGCCTGGGCGAACGTGGCGCCGTTGGTTGCGTTGAAGGTCCCCACCAAAACGACTTTGCCGGCCCGAATATTATCTCGGATATCATTCATCGTCTGGCGGCCGCTCGTCGTGGCACTCAACATTGTCGCCCCCAAGGTCGAGACGCGCATCGCAAAAAGCTGCAGACCGATAATGGCCAGAACCACCGTCGAAAAGATCAACATCGTGATCATCATTTCGACCAAAGTAAACGCGGCCCCGGGCTCGCGCATGCGCACGGACTTGATGTTGGTGGCCAGATTCATTGGTTTGAGGTCCTTACGAGGATGGACGTATTGGTATAGATTTGCCCCGTCAAATAAAACTGCCACACCGCATCCGACCGGATCTGGCGCACATAGGGATTGACTGAAATAGTGGTAATAGTGACATAATTTGTGACATAAAACGCGAAATCAGAGGAACCGGGAAAACCTTTTGAAGGCACATCCAGCACGTAGTTTGTTCCACTAAAAACCTCATTTGTGTCAGGCAATTCATCAAATGCCCCCGGGAAATTTGAAGTCATGGGGTAACCATGGGGGTTCCAGTTCGCTGCCCGCGCCTGCTCCGCTCCTTGGGACGCGTACGACTGCGCCGCCAATGAAATCGAGGACCACTGCACCATGCGGTTGGCTTGCACATATCCGTAAATGATGCCGCTTGAAACCAGCGAGAATACCAGAAGAGATATCAATATCTCTGCCAGAGTAAACCCACCGGCGGTTTTGTGCTTGACTGTGTTGGCTGAAATATGCGGCATAGGATTAGAACCTGAGGGTTCTGTTCCAGCAATTTCAAGCAGCCCTTGTGCCAAGGGGCGAAAGAGGAATCTTCGTTAACTTTCCAGACTGTCCATGAATATGACAGGCAGTGTCCACTTACTGTGGGCGACTTAGTTTCGCGGTGGAGAGGATTTCACAAAACTCGTTTCGCGCAGGTAGATCGGGGTCAAGGCTTCGCCGGAAATAAAGTCACTGCGCCCGGCCGCGAGCCGCGCCACAGCTGCCGCGCCGGGAAAAAGCACCTCAACGGGGTTGGTGGCCGCCGGTCCGACAACAATTTCGCCAGCACGCTGTCTCATTTCAATTTCCGCCGCCGGGACAATCTTCAAGGGTGAAATCTCGGAACGCCGCTCCGCCGATATTTGCCATTGGGCGACATAGAATTCTCCGCGCTGGGCATCCACGATCAAGTTGACCAGGCCAAATACTTTCTCTGCCTGCGCGCGTACGGCGATCGCATCCGCGCTGGAGACAGCCAGCAATTTGATTTGGCGCGCCAACTGCCAGCCCTGGGCCAGAGCGATCGCGGCCCGAATCCCGGTGTAAGAGCCCGGTCCAAGGCCGATAGCCAGGGCCTCAACCTCCTCGCGTTTTATGCTTGCTGCCTCAAGCACCTGTCCAATGAGGCCAAATGCATTCGTAGCCCGACCGCCGGTGGCCTCCGCCACGGCCAGTACGACTCCGCCGCGCGCAATCGCGACACTGCGTAAAGCGGAGGAAAACTCAAGCGCCAGGAGCGTCATAAATGATTTTGCGTTCGTCCGAGTCGATGATTTCAAAGCTCACCGTGATCAGCCCCGGCGGGCGTGATTGCTGATCGAATACCCGCTGGGCCCATTCAATCACCGCCACCCCGTCGGGGGACAAGTATTCATCGATGCCGGCGGCTAAAATCTGGGCCGGTGATTCCAGCCGGTAAAGATCCAAGTGAAACAACCTTAAACGGCCGCCGGCATACTCATTCACCAGGGTGAAGGTGGGCGAATGAACGCGGGCGGTGATGCCCAGTCCCTTCGCGAACCCGCGAACCCATTGGGTCTTGCCGGCGCCTAAATCGCCGTTCAAGGCAATGACCACCCCATGCCGGGCAGTCCGGGCCAATTCCGCACCCAGCGATTCCGTGTCGGCCGGACTATGCGAAATGAACGTAACCGTTGGCATTCAAAGGGCGCGAACCAATTCTGTCGCGGATCGTGATTCCCTCGCCCGGCACAATTTTGCCGATGCAACTTAATTTCAATTTTGGAAACGCTTGCTTCCACTCGTCGAGGAGTTTGACGGCATTTTTGGGATTGATTGTGAAGAGCAGTTCAAAATCCTCCCCGTCGCCGAGCGCGGCAGCAAGGGCGGGTTTGGCTGCTGAATGTTCCTTGGCAAGCAATTTGGCGGCACGAGAAATCGGCACTGCGGTTTTCAATAACTCGGCTCCCACCCGGCTGGCGAGCAGGATGTGGCGCAGATCGCCGGCCAGCCCGTCGCTGACATCCATCATGGAGTTGATGGAGAAATGCTCCGCCAGCCAGCGTGCTTCGGAGAGGCGAGGCTCGAAATCAAGGTGTTTTCCAGCCAGCGAGCCACCGAGTTCTCCCGTTACAAATATCGCATCACCAGCGCGCGCACCACTACGCAGGATCAGCCGGCCGCGGGGAACCGTCCCAAGCAGGGCGATGGAAATGAGAATGCCCGCGGGATTGGAGGTGGTTTCCCCGCCCGCGACAGCCACCTGGTAAACGGACGCCAGGCGGTTTAAACCCGCGTAAATTTCGCTGATGTATTCCGCATCAAAATCCGGCGGCAGCGCCAGGGTAACCAACACGGCCGTCGGCGTTCCCGCCATGGCGGCGATATCGCTTAGACATCGGGCCAGCGCTTTGCGTCCGATTTTCTGCGGGGGCGTTTCCCGGGTGAAATGAACCCCCTCAACCACGGCATCGGTCTTGAACAAAACCAGGTTTTGCGGCGAGCCCAAATCCAGGACGGCGCAATCGTCACCCGCTCCCACCACAACCTGATCATTGGTGGGTAGCGAAGGCGCCAGCCGGGCGATCAAATCAAATTCCTTCATGGCATCATGGGAAGTTTATGCCCGATTTTATCGACAACAATCAACACAACCAGATTGGCGGCGTTAAAAAGCGAGTGGGCGAGGACGGGGGCGGCCAGGCGCCCAGTTTTTTTATAAAGCCAGGTAAAGACAAGGGCGAGAACAAACAGCGGCAGGAAAATCGCCGGATCAAAATGAATCAATGCGAACAGCAAGCTCACGCCAAACCAGGCCGTCTTGGGCCAGCCGAGCTCGCTGACGAGCGGGAAGAGCATGCCGCGAAAAATGAATTCCTCAGCGACCGGCGCAATCACCACGGCAAAAAAAACAAAATAACCAAGGGACCACTTGGATTGCGCGTCAAGCAGCATTTCCACCGCCCGCTGATTTTCCGGAGGGTAACCCATTTTCATCAGCATCAATATGGACAGGTTTTGCAGCGGCCAAACGACGACCAGGGTCGGCAGCAAAATCACAGAGGCCAGGAGCAGGGACCGAACGAGCCCGGGTTCGCGGAGACCAAAGGCATCACGCCAATCCACTGCGTGCATTTTCAGAAAAATAAACATCAATACCCACGTCATGCCCTGAAGACTGAGGGTACCGAGCAGAACATTGGGAAAACTGTCCGGGGACTTGAAAGCGGGCACCCCCGTGGATTGCAACGCCAGGGCTGTGAGCGACGCAAGACAAAAGCTGCCAAACAGGGCACCGATAAACATCAGCACCAACTCCGGCTGCCACGGTCTTTTGAACAACATCACTGCAGCTTAAACCAGGGCCGCAAACGAGACGATTTAAAAATCCCATCACTGCCTCCGGCCGGGCGGAAGTCCAGCACCTCAAAGAGGCCGGGCCATCAGACCACGCAACGCGATTTCTCTGGAGCTTGGCCCCGGGAAACAGGATGTTTAAATGGTCATGTCTGCTCATCCCAAACATCGCAACCGGCTGGCAGGGGAAAAATCGCCTTATCTCCTGCAACACGCTCCTAATCCGGTGGATTGGTTCGCCTGGAATGAAGAGGCGTTCGCGAAGGCGCGCAGTGAGAATCTGCCCATTTTTTTGAGCATTGGTTACTCGACCTGCCATTGGTGCCATGTCATGGAGCGCGAGAGCTTTGAGGATGAAAAAATCGCCGCCTTTTTGAAGACCCACTTTGTCAGCATCAAGGTCGACCGTGAGGAGCGGCCCGACGTGGATAAAATTTACATGACCTTCGTGCAGGCCACGACGGGCAGCGGCGGCTGGCCGATGAGCGTTTTCTTGACGCCGGCATTGAAGCCGTTTTTCGGCGGGACCTATTTTCCGCCGACCGGCCGTCACGGCCGGCCGGGATTCCTGCAACTACTGGAACAAATCGCCGGTTTGTGGAGGGAGCGCCGGACGGAAATTGTCGCCTCGGCGGATGAACTGCACGCGCGGCTGGAATTGTTCACCGCGCGCGACGAAAAGAAGGATTCCACGCTTGCCGCAGAAACCGTTCGGAGCGCGGCGGAACAATTCAAGCGGGCCTACGATGCGGTCAACGGCGGGTTCGGCCAGGCGCCCAAGTTTCCTCAGCCCGGAATTCCCTTGTCCCTGTTGCGCGCCGCCAAACGTTTTGGAGATAAGGGTGCCCTTGGAATGGTTTTACATACCTGCGAGCGGATGGCCGCCGGGGGAATCCATGATCAACTTGGCGGTGGTTTTGCGCGTTATGCGGTGGACACGGGCTGGCTGGTGCCCCACTTCGAAAAAATGCTCTATGATAACGCCCAACTGGTTCAACTATTTCTTGATGCCTTTCTGGCTGGCGGCGACCCCCGACACGCCGAAACCGCGCGCGATATCCTGGACTACGTTCTGTGCGATATGACGCATCCCGCCGGCGGATTTTATTCCGCCGAAGACGCCGACAGTGAGGGGCATGAAGGTAAATTTTATTGCTGGACCACCGCCGAACTCTCGCGCCTGCTGACCAACGAAGAATACAACGTGGCGGTGAAATGTTTTGGAATCACGCCCGCCGGCAATTTCCTCGATCACAGCCATCCCACCCCCTTGCCCGGTCAAAATGTTCTCAGCCTTGTGCAACCTGCGGAAGCCGAGGGAGGGCCATCGTCCGCCAACGACCGGGTGCTGCTGGCTGCCGCCAAGGCAAAAATGCTGGGCGCGCGTGCCAAACGGGTGCGCCCGCACCTGGATGACAAGATTCTCGCCTCCTGGAACGGGCTGATGCTCGGCGCTTTCGCTCGTGCCGGGGTGATTTTGGGCAATGAAAAATATCAAGCGGCAGCGCGCAAAAACGTTGAGTTCCTGCGGAAGGAACTCTGGGACGAGCAAAATCGCGCACTTTTTCACCGTTGGAGGGAAGGAGAACGCGACCAGGTCGAATTACTTGAGGGCTATGCCTTTGCGCTCGACGGAGTGATCCACCTTTATGAAACCACCCTCGTGCCGGCGGACTTGGATTTTGCAATAAAGCTGGCGGAAGCGATGCTGGCAAAGTTTTACGATGCGGCCAACGGCGGTTTCTGGCAAACGCTGGCGGGCGCACAGGACTTGATCCTCCGCGTAAAGGACGATTACGATGGGGCGGAGCCCAGCGGCAATTCCGTGGCCACAATGGCGATGCTAAAACTTGGGGCCATCACGGGCCGCGAAAAGTTCACACAGGCCGCGGAAGCCACGTTGCAACTCTTTGCCCACCGACTGCAGGCGCAACCAGCTGGGCTGGCCGGCATGTTGCAAGCACTGGATTTCCGGCTCGACGAGCCACGCCGCGTCGTCATTGGGGGCGTCTCGGACTCGCCCCAATTCAAAGAGTTGATCCAGGCTGCTCATTCGATTTATGAACCCAATAAAATTGTGATGGGCAACAAGGGAGCCGTTGAGCCATTCGCCCAAACACTGACCGCGAAAACAGCTGCCACCGCTTGGGTCTGCAGCGGCCAGGCGTGCCAACCGCCCGCTCAGGATGCCGCAACTCTGCGCCAGGCACTGACGGCTTAAACCACGCCACCGTTCGGGGAGATTGATTTTTGAAACGCTTTTCCGTTCGCGGCTTCACCCTGATTCCGGTTAAATAAAACCAACTGAATGGACGACTTTGAAACAAGATTTGGCGGCATTGCCCGCCTTTATGGCCAGGCTGGATTGCAAAAATTGCGCGACTGCCACGTGGGGGTGGTGGGCATCGGTGGGGTCGGTGTCTGGGCGGTCGAGGCGCTGGCAAGGTCGGGCGTCGGTGCATTGACCTTGGTGGATTTGGATGAGATCTGCGCGACGAATATCAACCGCCAGTTGCATGCCCTCACGGAAACCGTTGGCCAGCCCAAAGTGGAAACCATGGCCGAACGCGTCCGCTCGATCAACCCCGCCTGCCGGGTGGTGACCCGCCAGGCATTTTTCAATGCCCAAACCGCCCCCGAAATCCTAGCACCGCACTTTGATTTCATTTTCGATGCGATTGACAGCGTGACCGACAAGGTGACTCTCCTGACTTTTTGCCGGGACAAAAAGCTGCCGGTAATTTCCGCCGGCGGCGCCGGGGGGCAGCGCGATGCCAACCGGGTCAAGATCGCCGATCTGGCAAAAGTTTCCCACGACCGGCTGTTGGGCGAGGTCCGCAGAAGGCTCAGAAAGGAATACGGCTTTCCAACTGACGGATCATCGATGGGCATTGACTGCGTGTTTTCAGCCGAATTACCGGTGTTTGCTCAATCCGATGGCACCGTGGGTTGCTCACGCCCCGAAGTTGAGCCGGGATCCCGGCTTAATTGTAATGGCGGACTCGGCTCAGCGACCTTCGTGACAGGTGCCTTCGGGTTTGCGGCCGCAGGCTACATCGTGCGAAAAATCACCAGGGCTTGATGGCAGGCATCTGAATAGTCATGAACCAGAAAAAACGCGCAGGAAGTTTTCCTCCACCTGCGCAGCCAAATCGTGCGACGGCAGCCCCAGAAATTTCGCAAGCTCTTCATAAACCACCACCAAGTTGGCCGGATGATTCAGTAGTCTGCCTTCCGCGGTCTCGAGGGAAAAATGATTTAATTCCGGGGGTAATAGCTGGTCCGGTGCATCCGTCTCAATGAGGAGGCGGTCCGGCGGAACGTGTTTGAAGGTCTCGCGCTGCCTCTGTTTGCGCTCGTTCAAAAAATACCCCGGGAAACTAAAATAGGCGCCCAAACGGGCCAGGCCGGGAACCATTTCAAGGGGGCCGCCAAAACTGTGGAGCACCCATCCGCAGTCCGGTCGCGCATGGTCGCGCATTAACTCATGCAATCGCCCCCAGGCCTGCAAACAGTGAATGCTAACCGGACGATTTCGCTCGGTGGCCAGACGCAGCTGGACAAGAAAGGCGGCCTCCTGATTCTCGTAGGATAACCCCGGCTTCCACCGGTCCAAACCAATTTCACCGACCATCCCGGGCGTCTCATCCAGAAATCCCGCAAGAACTTTTTCCCAATCCGCCGTTCGCTCCTGCAAATACCATGGGTGATAGCCATAGCTTGGTAAAACAATTGGATTCTCACGCGCAAGGGCGCGGACCTGTGCCCAGTCGCTTTCAGACGATCCATTGACCACCGCGCGAACCACACCGACCGCCGCACACTCAGTCAACAATTGCATTTGACGGCCGGCAAAACGGTCGTCTTGCAAGTGGTTATGAGCGTCGTAAAGCTTCACGGTCCGGACAGAGCGGCAGGGGCCGATTGCAGTTGCCCACGGTTCCTTTCTGTTTCTGCGAATTGCCGGATATACTCCCTGACCCGGGCAAGGGCGTTACGTCGGTTGGGAGTCAAATGCTGGGTAATCCCGAGCGGAGCTAGAAAATCCGGCTCCAGTGCCACAATTTCCGCCGGCAATTGATCACTGTAAAAATCGCAAAGCAATCCCGCGACAGCTTTGACAATGAGTGAATCGGAATCGCAATTAAAAAAACAACGACCGGAGCGGCTCTCCGCCATTAGCCAAAGTTTAGCCAGACAGCCAGGAACCCGGTTGCTTTCGACCTTGAATTCCACTGGGAGCGGCGGGCGAAATCTGGCTTTTTCGAGCAAAAAAACCAGCCGATCCTGGCCATTTTTAAACGCGACCAGCTCCGCCGTGATTTGATTTTGTTTTTCCGCGAGGCTCATGGCGCGGAAACCGACTCAAGATTCCGGGTGGGACTCTCCGGATTGACCGTCGCTGTGCTCGTCAGAGTGTTCCTCAGTCCGTCCTTCATGGTGCTCTTCAGCCGAGTCATCATGGTGACTGGCTTCGGGGTCGTGCGTTTCCTCCGCATGCTGCGGCTGATCATGGGACGGCTCGTGAGCCGGTCCTGATTCGGGACGGGTCCGGGGAAAATCCTGGCGAGAGCGCGAATCGCCGCGGGAATGTCCCCGGTGCGGTTCCGATGAATGCGACTGCCGCGGAGGTTGGATGCGCCGGAGCGCCCGGCGCAGATTATCGAGTTCCCGTTCATCGGCCAGTTTCTGGCGTTCGGCAACCTCGACCAGTTCCAGAATTTCGTCAATCCGGTCAACCAGCTCGCGCAGGCCTTCGGCAATTTCGGTGGCATGCGCCACCGCTTGGTGAATCGCGGAGGTATCGGCCGGGCGAAAATCAGCGGGTTTGACCCAGGGTTTGAGCGGCGGGGGATCTTGCCGACGCTCATGCCGATGTGGTTGAATTGGTTGAGGGCGGGCGGGAGACACAGCCTCTTCGGCGGCCGACGCCGATGGAATGCTTTCAGGAGCCGGAGCGGCCGGAGGCACTTCGGGCGATTGAGGAAACTCGGTCTGCCCTTCGGGAGGAGCACCGGTTTCGGCGACTGGCTCGTCGGGATGGGCAACATCCCCCGCAATGGGCGGTTGGCCCGGTTCATTGGTCGGACGCGGGCCGCGTCCGCGTCCACGCCCGCCTCGGCGGCCGCGACGACGATTGTTGGGGCGGCGAGCCGCGGGAGGCAAATTCAGGTTTGATTGTTCGTCTGGCACAAGTTTACTCGATGGAAGAATGAACGCTCGCCGGGCAAATGCAAAGCCGAATCATCTCTCACTTTTTAACGAATAGGGCAAGGGCGGCGGTATGGCTGTGCAGGAAATTCTTTTGCCCGATGGGGCCGATTTCGCCGTTGCAGAAAAAACCGGCGAGGCCGAGCGGGCCAAAATGATCCTGCACCAACCCGGCATCATGGCTCGTGCGGCCAAAAAGGTTTTTGCCCCGCCCGGTACAACAAAACAGGCAGCCGCCATAAACCTCGCTGTCGCCAAGATTCGTGCGGGCCGCCTCCAGCAAGTCGTTCATGTCCTGTGAGGCGGAGGTCGCGTCACGACGTTGGAATTGGATGGTCTGCCCAGCGCGCGGCAGTGCTCCCACGGCCAGCACACCGGAATTCGGATCGCCGCCGATCAAATTTCGAACTAGAAAATCACCGCGATGAAAATCCTCGAGGTATTCGTTAACGACGAGGCCGATAAATAAATTGCCGCGAGCCTGTTGTTGCTCAGCGGGCGGCAGCTGGTTGACTGTTTCCGCCAGCACGGCATAGGCAGGCCGGTTGCCAATGTGGCGGATGAGATTTTGCTCCACGCGGGTCAGAGTCCAGGTCTCGCCAATCGGCGTGCAGCCCTGGGCAACCACCCCATTCACCGCGACGTCTCCGCCTACGGCGATCGCCACGCCACCATCTTCAAACACCTCGCCGTCAACATAGATTTGCGTCAGGGGCTCGGGAAAGTTGCCGCTCGCAAGTCCGCCAAAGACCGGGAGTGAAGGGTAATTAAGGTTCCAGGAACGCAACCAAGCTTCCGCATCCATGTGGAAAGGGTCCAGAAATGCCAGCCAACCGTTCACTTGGTCAGGTGCGAGGCCGGTTTCCACCGGCCAAAAATTCTTATCCTCCGCGGCCTCAACTTGCGGCTGCGTAAAGCGCACCAGCTTGAGCTTGGCGCCCGGCAAAGAATAGAGGCAAAGCACCAAGCCTCCCGCGCTTTCGATCTCCTCCGCGCCGGCAATCACCCCGCTGCTGGAGCAGCCAGCCAGCAATGGAACTTGCGCGTGTACCCGCAGGATTTCCAGGATCTGTTGGGCATGCGGAAAAAACTTGGGGGACATGAAGACAAGGCCCAGGGAAACGTGCTCGGCGCGCAGCCGCGATCGCAGCCGCCGCGCCCAATCCGCCAACCCAACCTCATCCATGCCGTCCGACCAATATGCCGCTATGGAGTGTTCGTTACTCACAATGTCACTTCAACCATGCCACAATTTTTTCATCTTCCCAGATTTTTTCGACAGCCTGCCGTTCCCTCGCCGCGGCCGCGCGGCGGCCGTGGACCAAAACCTCGGCGGCGAAGGGGCGCGCGTTATAGTTTGACGCCATTACAAAGCCGTAAGCTCCAGCGCTCAACAACGCCAGCAAATCACCCTCGCCCACCTTGGGCAAGGGCCGGTCTTTGCAAAAATAATCGCCTGACTCGCAAATTCCGCCAACCACATCCGAAGCAATCATCGCGCCAGCCCTTTTCCGCAACGGGACGATTTCGTGGTAGGCGTCGTAAAAAGCGGGGCGGATCAAATCATTCATGGCCGCGTCCACAATGACAAAGTTCTTTTTGCCTGTGCGTTTCACGTACTCGACGCGCGTCACGAGAATCCCGGCGTTGCCGACAATAAAACGGCCGGGCTCAATCAGGATTTTCAGGTTTAGTGGTTTGAGTAGCGGAAGCAGTCTGGCGGCATAACTTGCCGGCGTCAAAATGCCCCTGGCAGCGGGAGATTTCCACCAGGCCGCCTGACCGCTCGCCAGGGCCGGGTTGTAAACAATGCCCAAGCCCCCGCCGGGACTGAAAAACTCCAGCCGGTGTTTTGCCGCCAGTTTCTGGATCAGGGGCAGCACTTTTTTAACCGCCATCTCGTAGGGCGCCACCTCGGTCAATTGCGAGCCGATATGCATCTGGAGGCCCCGCAGCCGGATATGTTTCAACCTTGCCGCGCGAGCATAAATGCCCTCGATGTTTTCGAACGCGATCCCGAATTTATTTTCGTAGGTGCCGGTCGTGATTTTGGCATGTGTCCCGGCCTCGACGTTCGGGTTGACCCGAACTGCGATTGGCGCGATTTTCTTAAGTCGCGTGGCCACGCGATTGATGCGCGCGATCTCCGGCTCGCTCTCGACGTTAAAGCAATAAATTCCTCGTTGCAGCGCGAATTCAATTTCACCCTCTGATTTGGCCACGCCCGCGAAGACGCATTTCCGGGGATCGCCGCCCGCAACAATCACGCGTTCCAGTTCACCCGCGCTCACGACGTCAAAACCACTGCCAAGATTGGCCAGCACGCGCATCACCGAAAGATTTGAATTCGCCTTCATCGCGAAACAAATCAGGTGGTCCAGCGACGCCAACGACGCGTCCAACTTCCGGAAATGATCCGTCAACGTATGTTGCGAATAGATGTAGAGGGGAGTGCCAAACTTTTCCGCCAGCGCCTCGACTGCGACGTCTTCGCAGAACAATTTGGTGCCAACATAACGAAAATCATGCATCAAACCAGTTTAAGGTCCGCGCGCGAAAACTCAAGGATCAGAAATCATTCGGCAGTGCTGTCCGCAACTGTCGCGGCGGCGCCCAAGAAAAAAGCCCGCCGGAGCAATCCGGCGGGCACAATAAGTCAAAGCCTTATTATTGGCCTTTTAAAATCGCTTCCCGTTGGCTGAAATAATCCATCGGCGAAATTTGATTCGCACTATATTTGGCGTCGAGCGCTTGCAACTGGGCTTGCTGATCGGCCGAAATCGGCAGGGGCGGCGCCGACGGCGAAGGTGCAGCGGGGACAATGACTATGGGAGCAACCGGAGCCGGAGCCTCGGGAGCAGGGGCCGCAACCGGGGCCGCAACAACCACTGGAGCCGCCGGGCCAGTGACCGCCGGCACGCTTGTCACGGGAGTCGAAACTACTGCGGGGGCCGGAGGCATGCTCTGGAACAAAGCCGCACGAGCTGCCGCTTGGGCAGCATTGTCACCGCCAGTTATGGGAGCATTTGGCGCCGCCTCGGGTGCAGAGAATGGAGCCGAGGGTGGCGCCACAGGCGCAGCCTCTGCAGCTGCCGGCGGAGTGGCCGGGGCCGCAGCTGCCGGCTCGGTGTTCGTGGCTGCCGGACTGGATGAGGATAGTGCCTCTAGCAAGGCAGCGCGGGCTGCTGCCTGCGCCGCATTGTCATCAGCGTAGACGGGCAATGTTTTGGCACAAAGGATGATCGCGCAGAGCGTGCTAAATAGCTTTGGGAATCGCATAGTCTTATTGTTTTTTACGCCAAATAGTGGCTGGAAGCAACTGCTTTTACCGGCGACGCGCTAGTTAATCTACGCCAGAGAAATGGAAAAGGACACACCAACAGGGAAAGGAGTATGACCTGCCATATCTCGCGGCGCGACACTTTGACCCGCTGTCGGATCTGGTTCACGCTCACCCTCCGCAATTTTTTAATCGTCCGCAGACCAATCAAAATAGGCCACGCACAAGCCAGCCGAAGTCGAAATTGGCTGAAAGGCAGCGTATTGGTGTAGCGCCAGCCGGCGCCGAGATGCCCCTCCGCTTTGTCCAGATACTCCTCGTAAACGACACGGAATTGAGTCTCCTTCGTTGGTGAAAGCAAACCGGCGGGGATTAATCCAGCCTCGTCGAGGCGCTGGCTCGGCAAATAACAACGGCCATTTTTCAAATCGACCGGCAGATCGCGCAAAATATTCACCAATTGTAACCCCTTGCCGAAACGGATCCCGTCTTCGATCATCTGACGCTCATCCAACCTCACCTCGGGAAAAACATGAGCCCGGCAGATTTTTGTCCAAAATTCTCCCACACAACCCGCCACGCGATAAATGTAATCATCCAATTCCAGCCCCGTTTCCAATGCCATGATTCTTGAGCCACTCGAGCCAGAGGTCAAGGAGCCTGGACCGCCGAACCTTCGCAGATCGAGGATTTGACCGCTGGTGATTGTGCTGAGCACCTCCCGGATCAGATGCTGGTCAAAGGACGGAAATAGTTGCAACAGCGCCAGGTTGTTCTCGATGGTTTCCAGTAAAATCGCCTCGGCGGGTAAGGCCTGTTTTCCGGCTAACCGGCCAAAATCCAACTGTTGCGTGCTCTGGCCCAGCAGCCGCTCCCGATAAGCCTGCAATGCCGCAAGCCGTTCATCAGCCGGCAGCAGATCGGTGTCCGCGATGGTGTCCGCCGTGCGCGCCAGCAGATAGGCCAGGCCGATTTGCGGACGCACCTCCAAGGGCAATACGCGCAAGGTCAGATAAAACGAACGCGAAACCTGCTTCAGCAAGTCGTAGAACGATTCGTTTAGCGGAATTTGGGCCACCAGGTAACTATCGCGAATCCGCGCACACAAATCCAGCCTCGAACGCAGGTGGCTATATAGGAGGGTGTTCCGGAAATAGTACTATGCAGCCCCGATCCGAGCCCGCTGCAATCACCAATTCACCGCCACCGACATTTTTTTGCCAAACCGGTTGGTATAGTGAAGCTGCTTCTGCTGCGCGCCGTATTCGTGGACCAATTTGGTAATCTTGACGTCATAACAGCAATATTCGGCGATCTCCGCCAGCTTGCCTTCCTTGAACCACTGAATGGCCTGCAGTCCCTCGGCGGTTTTTTCCACCCCGAACGTTGCCGTGGCGATGGAATCCAGCGATAATCGATGGTTTAGCGTCTTTTGCAATTCCACCAGCATGTCGAGCGTCGGCAATTGTGCCAGATCGAATGAGGTGTAGCCATGCAGGACCTCGTAATCAAAACGTAGATTATTGAATCCCACAACCAGGTCGGCGCGCTGTAGCTCCCGCAGCAGCTCGTTCACTTGCGGTTCACCGTAAATTTTATACTCGCCGGCGGCACTGCTGTAAGTCACGCCGATACTCATTCCCATCTTCGAAATATTGCCCCAGCCCCCGACTTCATCGGCGGACGCCTTTGTTTCCAGATCAAAATAAACAATGTTCTTTGCCACAGGTCTTAAACTCCACCAACATTAAACAAATTCACCAGCTTGAAAAAATAATTCTGCAACATTCAGTCACTTCTGTCTTAAAAAAATTTTAGGCTTTAAACGGCCCGGCTTTGGACTTAATAATCGCGCATGGCTCTGACACCTTCCACTATGCTGCCGCTGGGCACGCATGCCCCTGATTTCAAACTGCCTGACACGGATGGCAGGATGGTTTCACCGGCGGATTTCCGGGGCAACGCAGCCTTGCTCGTCATCTTCATGTGCAACCATTGCCCTTACGTGATCCACATTCGCACCGGACTGGCGCAACTGGCGCGAGACTACCTGCCCCGCGGCGTCGGGATGGTCGGGATTAATTCAAACGACGTGATCAGATATCCGGCCGATAGCCCGGCGAAAATGAAACAGGAAGCCAACTCAGCCGGTTATATTTTCCCTTATCTTTTCGATGATTCCCAGGCGGTCGCCAAAAATTATCGGGCCGCCTGCACGCCGGATATTTTCCTCTTCGATAAAAATCAGCACCTGGTTTATCGCGGCCAGTTTGACGCCAGCCGCCCGGGGAATGGCTTGCCTGTGACTGGAGCCGATTTGCGCGCCGCCCTGGACGCCGTCCTGACCGGCAAATCGGTTTCGGAAAAACAGACCGCCAGCATCGGTTGCAATATCAAATGGAAATCCGGCAACGAACCGGATTATTTCTGACGACTCATTCCGTCACCAGCGGCATGTACATCGATTGCAGGCCGATGCGTCCCGGGCCCGTGAAGCGATTCCAGAAAATCTGGCCGGCCCCGGCAAACAGACCCTGTGATAGCCGCTGAAAAATCGTATCCATGGTCACCGTGCGGTCTTTGTAAATCCAACCACCGGGTTCAATGTCGATCTGCTCGCCGGGTTTGAGTTCCACTTCAAAAACATTCCCGTAACCATGCAACCATAAAATGCCCTCACTTGCACCTGCCGTGAAGGTATCAATAAAAAAGCCCGTGCCACCCAGCAACATGTTGGCCACCCCTTTTACGCGGTTGAAGGTGAAATCCACGCTGTCGGTCGCTGCCAGGAATTGATGCTCCCGCACGTCCAACGATTGGCCGGGGCTCAGATGCTTCGCAAAAACATGCCCCGCCCCGTCCCGGCTGAAAGCGATCCGCCCCGGTCCGCGTGCCGAGGTCATGAACACCGGCATCCCCGCCAGCACGCGCTTCAGGCCGCCGCGCAGAGACTTGAGCTCGATTTGCACCGACGGGTCTTTCCATAGCAAAATATGGTGCTCGAAATAAACCGGAACCGCGGATAATTCGAGATGCAGAACTGGCACCAGTTCGCCCTCAATGTGATAGGTCACGCCGCCGAATTTTTCCTCGGTGGCCGATGTGGTGAGTATTTTTGGAACAGGCATAAAGTGGATTGTTTTCCTGGCACGATTAAAAGCCGATCAGCGTGCCGATGCAACTCGAATCCGCAAGTTCAGCGGTTGCATTTTCCGATCTCCGGGGTTAACGTCGCCTTGAACCCAGATTGGCCGGCCACGCCTTTCCCTGCCGCCAGAATCGCCTGTATATGCACGCTTTTACGCTACCGGGCCTCAACGGCTGCCGTGTCGTTCAGATTTCACGCGGAGGGCGTGGGAAAATAATTCAAAGGATTCATTTGCCGTGCTTGTCAGATACTTTAAGAGCCGCTGTGGATGAAGCACCAAAATACGGGAACCAAGCGCCTGGGAACAGTTAGATCTGTTACAATTAAACTTTTTTCATGAACACTTTTACTTTTCCCGCCCTGGAAGACGGAAGTGTTGTCCCGATTACTTCCCCGGCTGGCCGGAAAATAATCCAAAGGATTTCGCGGCCACGCCTGTCTGACTCATTAAAAGAATCCCGCATGGGCGACACAGACTATGATTTGGTCTTGCAGAGCCAGAACGGCAACCCGGCGGCATTTGAAACATTGATCCGCAATCATCAACGCATGATTCACTCGCTGACATTCCGGATGACCGGGTCCACGGTTGACGCCGAGGATTTGGCCCAGGAGACTTTTCTCCGCGCCTATGAACAGCTTGGTTCCTTTCGCGGCAAGGCAAAATTCTCCACCTGGCTCTACCGCATCGCTGTGAATGCCTGTCTGAATTGGCGGCAAAGCGAAGCGCGCCGCTCCCGGCTTCAGGCCGATTGCGCAGAGGAAATATCCGCGCTGAACGGTCACGGCGAGACGGCACCGACTGGAAATCATTCCAGTCAGGAAGTACAGTCCGCCCTGTTGAAATTGTCCGCCAAGCAACGCGCTGCCATCGTGCTCACGGTTTACGATGGCCTCAATCACTCCGAAGCGGCCACGATTTTGGGTTGTCCGGAGACCACCATCTCCTGGCGAGTGTTCGCCGCGAAACGAAAGTTAAAACACTGGCTTTCCTGCAATGGAGGTACGCCATGAACGATTCCGAACTTCAATCAAAATTGAAAAGTGTTCCCCTGCCAGGGCGGCCGGATGCCTATTGGGAAGATTTCCCCGCGCAGGTGCGCCGGCGACTTCGCCAGCCCGCCAACCCGACGGACCTGACCGAATCATGGTTGCCGCGCCTGGCCTGGCAATTTGCCGCTGGTGCGTCGTGCCTTTTCCTCTGTCTGGTGGCTTTGAACCAACCTCTGCGCGCCGCCTCAAGCGCGATGTTTCAGCAGGAAATCGCCTTTAGAAACGAACTCAACATTCTTCCCAAGCACTTGCGGATTCTGATGGCCGATGAGCACGGCCTGCATTATCTCATTGCCGAAAAGGAGTAATCCCGCTTGAAAAACATGCCTAATCCGACTGACTCGGGCGCAAACAGCGCAGAGGGAATCGAATTGTCCGCCCCGAAAGTCCTGGAGCAGCTCGTCCAACAGGCCGAGCGCGCCGCCGCAAGCGATATTCACCTGCAAATGCGCGGTAAATCGGCCGAAGTGGCCTTCCGGCTTGATGGCGTAATCACCCCCGGACGTGAATTGCCCGCGGAAATCGCCGATCGCGTGTTCGGCCGCATCAAATTTCTTGCCCGGCTGAAGACTTACCAGGAAACCCTGCCCCAGGACGGACGCATCGCGCACGAAGAACTCAAAAGCAAAAACGACATCCGCGTTGCCACCTATCCAACCGTGACCGGCGAAAAAATTGTTTTGCGCCTGTTCAATCCGGAAACGGCCAAGGCGCTCGATGAATTATGCCTGCCCGCTAGCGCGCAGACGGAACTCGAACATTTTCTCCGCCAGACAACCGGGCTGCTGCTGCTCACCGGTCCGGCGGGCAGCGGCAAAACCACCACCATTTACGCCTGCCTGCGTCGCCTAGCCGGACTGGGCGGACGTCACATCATTACCGTGGAAGATCCGGTGGAACAAATCGTCCCCGGCACGATGCAGACCGAGGTCAACGAAGCCATAGGCTTGGATTTTGCTCGCGCGGCGCGACATTTGTTGCGCCAGGATCCGCAGGTGCTGATCCTCGGCGAAATCCGCGACGAAACCACCGCGCAGCTCGCCATTCGCGCCGGACTGACCGGACATCTGGTAATTTCCACACTGCATGCCGGTTCATGTCGCGGAGTATTCGAACGCTTGCTGACCATGTGCGCTGATCATTCAGCGGTGGCCAGCGCCGTGGAGCTGGTTTTGAACCAGCGCCTCATCCGCAAAGTCTGCACCGCGTGCGATGGAAGCGGTTGCGAAACTTGTTTGCACACCGGTTATTGCGGCCGCGTGCCGCTCATCGAATGGCTTCGCGTGGATGAGGCCGTGCGCGAACAAATCCGCCACCGCGAACTCTCCGGCATAACGCCCAGGCAAACCCTCGAAGCCATGGCCCGCTCGCTGGTCCATCAAGGCGCAACCAACGACACCGAGTACAAACGCATCTTCGGCCTATGAAATACGACGAGTTTAGCTTTTTTAACCAGCAACTAGCTGCCATGCTGCGCGACGGAATTCCGCTGGAGGGCGCCCTGCACCGCCTGTGCGCCGAGATGCGCAGCGGATCGTTACGCGACGAATTGGAGCAGCTTGTAGCCGACCTCGCCAAAGGCACCCCCATCGCCGAGGCATTGAAAGCCCGTCAACTGCCTGAACTCTACAAGCGCATGGTGCTGGTCGGTGTCAAGAGCGGCGACCTGCCCGGTGCGCTCACAATGCTGGCGGACTATCTTCAGCAGCAGGACAATTTATGGACGCGGATGAAAGGCCTGATGGTTTACCCGCTCATCGTATTAATCATGGCCTTTCTGCTTTCATGCTTTTTAGCCTACATCCTGGGAGCGTTTATTTGGAACAATCTGGAGTCACTTGTCGGCTCCAGTTCCACTCTGGCGGTCCCGGCTGGCTTGTGGATGTCACCAGTCATTCTTGGCCTCGCGTTGGTCGTTTTTTTAATCGCCGTGCTAGCTTCACCTGCACGCGAACGTTTGCGGTGGCGCTTGCCGGCCTTCCGGGAGGCAAGTCTGTCACGCGTCGCTTCGGGCATATGGTTGATGTTGAAAAATGGGGTGCAGTTTGATGACGCGCTGGCGCTCGTGGAGCAGTTGGAAAAAGGCACCTGTGCCGAAACAGAAATCGCCGGCTGGCGACGAAAGCTAGCCTCCGGCGTGGGCAGATTTTCCCAAATGGCGACCCCTGGCCAAGCTTTCCCCCCGCTCTTCATTTGGACAATTGCCCAGTCCGGGGAGGATTTGACAGCCGGTTTTAAACGGGCAGCCGGGCTTTATCAAGGCCGGGCTGTGTACCGTACTGAATTGATGCTTTACTCCTTGTTACCTTGTTCAATTCTTGCGCTCGGGGCAATGCTGGTGGCACAATATCAGCCGGTTTTCGCGGCCCTGATGGCTTTTATCCGCAACCTCAGCGGTGATATGGGATGAGACCTGCGAACCCATGAACACTCACCCGATCATTTTACCTATGTTGGGCATGATCTCCGGCTGCGACGTCCAATACTCGCCTTTGTATATTCTGCTTCATTTGGCCGCCACGATAGCCTGCTTCATTTTATTGATGAGCATCATTTGGGGCTGCGTTTTTCTGATTCATTTTCTTTTTACGCTTCCCATGCGCCGGGCTGAAAGGGCGCGGCTGTTCCTTGATTTGCTTGAGAGTGCGATTGATCTTGGTCAGTCAGTCGAGGTGATGATCCTGTCGGTTGCGCAAAGCCGGGACCTCACGGTGGGGGTCCACTTTTATTTTCTGGCCGCACAGATCGAGAATGGCCTGAGTTTTACGGCCGCGCTCCAAAAAGTCCCGCGCCTGTTTCCGCCACAGATTCTTGCCATCCTGGCCGCCGGCGAAAAACTCGGCGACTTTAAAAAGGTCCTGCCCGCGTGCCGTGAAATCTTGCGTGACCGGCCGGAGTCAGTGCGCAGCGCCATGAACTACTTGATTCTGGCCGTCCTGGTTTTCTCGCCTGCCTTCATTATCGTGACTTGGATGACGACGGTATTTGTCATTCCAAAATTTCGCGATGTCGCCGCCGGTTTGGGAGTCAAAATGTGGCCCGAGACCCTCTTTGTTTTTAACCACACTGGCTGTCTGCTCGCCGCCAGCATAGCCGTGACACTTCTGATTGCCTCAGGCGTACTGTCTTACACCTGCGGTCCCGGTCTGACTCGTGGGGTCAAAATCGGGCGTCTGCCCGTTCAAGACTGGGTTGCCTGGCGCATTCCATGGAAGCGAAAGCGGCTGCTGCGTACGTTCTCAGCCATGCTGTCGGTCCTGCTTGATGGCGGCGTCCCTGAAGCAGTCTCCGTGAACCTTGCTGGGACTTGCACTGCGAATGAAATTTGTCGAAGTCGCTCGCAACGCATCCTCGTGGCACTTGAGAAGGGGGCAAAATTGGATGACGCCCTCCGCCACTTCGACGACAACGGCGAATTTCACTGGCGGATGACCAATGCCGCGCACGCCCGCGGCGGATTTCTTCAGGCTTTACGTGGCTGGCACCAGGCTCTGGATGCCAGCGCATTTCAAGAGGAAGAAGCCACCGCCCACTTGGTGACCTCGGGCGTCGTCATTCTCAATGGCGCCCTGGTGGCCCTCATCGCCACCGCCATGTTCGGCATTCTGGTCGCCATCTTGGACGGAATGGTGGGAATAACATGAAAATGCAACGGACAAATTGCAATCCGCCATCCACTCCGTGCGGATTTCTTCAGGTGGATCTAGTCGTCGCCCTGGCAATTTTTTCCATCGGCATGGTGCCGCTGGCTTATTCGTTTTCGCGCGAACGCCACGTGCTCAAAAATGAATATCAACGGAGTGTCGCCGACGAAATCGTCGACGGTGAGATGGAAATCCTATCCGCCGGGGCCGATCGAAACTTTCCCGACGGCACACAAATTTATCCGGTTCAATCACAAGCCGCAACAGCCTTGCCGCCCGGACATTTTGAACTGACCAAGGCCGGAAAACGTTTGCGCCTGGAATGGATTCCTGACGAGCGGCGCGGCCTAGGTTCGGTCGTCCGCGAGACCACACTGCCATGAAACTGAAAACTTATGCCGTACGCTACCGGCTGGCTGGGATCAGTTTGATCGAATGCCTGGTGTACATCGCCGTTTTCAGTATTTTGCTGGGCGTGGGTACTGCGGCCTTTTTCTTTTGCTGGGATCATACCAAGGCTGTGGCTTATGCCACCGGCGACATCGAATCCGCCTTGCGAGCCGGCGAGAACTGGCGCGCGGATATCCGTTCGGCGACCGGGTCCATTTCCGTCGAAACCACGGCCTTAGGCCAGGTCGTGACCATCCCTGAAATCGGTAAGGAAGTCGTTTACCGCCTGGCCAACGGCGAGCTGAGACGGCAGACCGTTCCGGAGGGCGTTTCCCACTTGCTGCTGCCCAGGGTCAAAAATTCACAAATGCAATCCGCCCCCCGCGGCAGTGTGTCCGCTTGGCGCTGGGATTTGGAATTAATTGAGCGCCGGCGCGAGACGCACCTGCCATTATTATTCACTTTTGAAGCGGTCACGCCCAACCCGCCATGAAGATCACATCCCAGCCCTCCCTCAAGAACCGTTCCATTAGGTCTCGCCGCCAGAGCCGCGAGAGCGGAATGGCGACTCTTATTTTCATCACCCTCCTGACCATCATGTTGATTCTTGCCATGGCCGAACTGCGTTGTGTGGCTCATCTGCATCGGGAAGTCAAATTACTCGAAAAGGAGCAGCTCAAACGGCTCAACCTCGCGACCTCACACCCCGCGACGCCCGCACCGGCGGCGGATAAACCGGCATTACCATGAACCCCGACGCGATCGCCAAATTAAAAATGCTCCGGGGCTCGCGCCGCTGCCTCCTGTTTGGGTTGCTGAGTTTTATTCCGGCAATTGGCCTGGTGTTTGCCCTGATCGCATTGTGGATTTCCGGAGCCGTGAGGCAAAAAGAAAAACAATTTTGGAATGCCGCCAAGCCTTATCGAATCCTGGGTACTATTTGCGCCGGCGTCAGCGCGGTTTTTTGGAGCGGGTTGTTTATCCTGGTCTTCGGCAATCTCCTATTGGATATCTTCAGAAATTAGTAAGCCGGGGGATTTCAGCTCTTAGGCAGTTTTTCCTCCACCATTTCGCACAGTGCATGGAACAAGACCTTCTGGGCCTCTTGAATCCGTGCTGTCACCGTGCCAGGCACAATCAAATCAATGGTCGCAATCCCCTTGGCGAATCCGCCGTCGCGGCCCAGAAACGCAATGCTGTCCGCCCCCTTGAGCCGGGCTTCCTCCAGCGCGCGCAAAATATTCTTGGACTTGCCGCTCGTTGAAATCGCGATCACCACATCCCCTTTTTCCGCCAGGCCGCGGACCTGCCGGGCAAAGATTTCGTCCGCGTGATAATCGTTGCACACCGCAGTCATGAACTCGCCGTTGGCCGTGAGTGAGATGGCCGGGTACGGCCGGCGGTCTTCGCGAAAACGGCACAGAAATTCCGTGGCCAGATGCGTGGCATCCGACGCGCTGCCGCCGTTTCCGCACACGAGCAGTTTTTTCCCCGCCACCAGGCGGTCCAACACCAGCTGCGCCGCACGATTCAATGGCGCCTCCAGCGCGGATAACTCCCGCAGCGTGGCAATGGATTCCTCAACAGCGCGTTGCAAATGACTCATGCGCGCAATAAACCATAATTGAGCCGTGCGGGAAACCATGAAATGAGCTGCGCCGCCCCTACCGAAAGAACTGGTGCCTTGAAGTTTAATGACTTCGTTCTATTTTATGCTCATGCCGATCTACGAATTTCATTGCGCCGACTGCGAACGCGACAGCGAAATCCTCCTCCGGTCATCCGATTGGAAAGACACTAAGTGCCGGCATTGCGGCTCCAAGAAGCTGGCCAAAAACTTTTCCACCTTTGCCGCGGCCGGTGCCGAAAAGCCCTCCTCCGGCGCAAAACCCAGTGGTGGCCACGGATGCGGCGGCGCCTGCAGTTGCCATTAGAGCATAAAAAATTGCTGGGGTGAGACTCGGTCAATCCCTGACTGAAACACCTCGATAAAAGGAGTTTAGGCCTCGATAGACTCTCGACCTACCACCGAAAAAAGCTTGCAGGGCTTCACCCGCAAATTTCCCGAACATTGATACCGGTCAAATCTTTAACCGCCCAATCCGGTGCGCAGGCTAGCAATTCGTCGAGTTTCGAACCTCCGGTGGCAACCGCCAGTGTTTTCGCCCCGATGAATTTTCCGCAACGCACATCGTAAGGCGTGTCACCGACTACCACGACTTCTTGCGGTTGAAGGTTCGCCCCCAGAATGCGGCGGCCGCGTTCCAAAGCCGCCACGGCAATGTGATTGCGATCCTCGTGATCATCGGCAAACCCGCCAAACTGGAAATGTTGCCAAAGTCCGTACTTGCGCAGCTTGATTTCCGCTCCGAGCTGGATATTGCCCGTGAGGAGACCGAGCACTGGAGATTCCGGCAACGCCTGCAATTCGCGGATTAAATCGTCGACGCCCGGGCACGCGTGGCCGGTGCTGTGCGCAAGAATGTGATCCAACCAGAAGACATAACGATTGAAAAACTGCCGAAAATGTCCGGGCGATTCATCCAAGCCATGGATCCGGAAGAATTCGCGTACCAGGCTCACATCCGTCCGTCCGGCAAACTTCATCTTTTCCGAGCCATGGTGCAGATCGAATTCCGTGGCAAAGGTCTTGGCAAACGCCCGCGTCCCGGCGTGACCGGTGTTCACCAGTGTGCCGTCAATGTCGAAAAGAATCAGCCGAACCATCCGTAACCCTAACAAACAAACACCAACTCTGCGAGAATTTTAACCGACCAAAACGGTTCAGCCTCTGATTTCAACTCGACAATTTGATCGGCCAAGCCACGCTTTCCGCCGTATGTTGAACTTGAAACCCAGATGGCTGCTTCACGCTGAGGCGGGCGCGGTATTGCTCATCGTCTGCTTGTATTATCACCACCTCCAGGCAAGCTGGCTCTGGTTCGCTGTACTTTTTCTCTTTCCGGACCTCGCGATGCTCGGTTATCTGGTGAATAAAACCATCGGCGCCCTGATTTACAACCTCTTCCACACCTACACCGCCCCGCTTCTGGCACTGGTTGTTCTGTCCTGCATCGGCCAGACCAGCTACGATTATACTTGGCTGATATTAATCTGGCTGGCCCATATCGCCTTGGATCGCCTGATCGGCTACGGCTTAAAATATGAGACCAACTTTAAGGATACTCATCTGCAGCGGGTTTAAAATTTGGCAAGACCTCTTAATTTTACGAGGGTCTTTGGCAGAAATCATGTTTGGCAATCAAAAAGTCGCCCGGTTTCGGCCCCATTTCCGGAACGATTTCCGTCCAGTCAGGCGGCGGGGGTTGCGTCGGCCACGGAGCATCAACGACTGGCCGCAGAACGTCTTTACCTTCAGGAGGGAATGCGACTCGCACCAAAAATACAGGCATCCCATGTTTTCGGAATGCGTCGGCAATCGCCGCCGCATTTTTCACGACAACATCTGCTGAACGGGGGCTGTTTGCCGACCGACAACACCTTTCTGGAGATCGATGACGACCAGCGCCGTCTCAGCCCGGTCAATAAACGCGTCTTCCATGTGCGACATATTGCATTCTTCACAGTGGTATGCAGCAAGATATAAATGTTTCATCAGGTCTGTAAATCGTCATCCTGAGGCTCGATTGGAACGAATTGACCGGGCAATATCTTTTGGTTGATGCCATCTGAAGAAACCCCATTACCCGCAACCACCGCCAGTGCTTCGCCGGAATTCGCTGCGCAGCCACGGCCAGCGGGAAACGTTTCGTGGCGTGACACTTTTGCCGCCCTTAAGCATCGAAATTTCCGGCTGTTCTTCATCGGCCAGCTGGTCTCACTTATCGGAACCTGGATGCAGACCACCGCCCAAGGCTGGCTCGTTTACCAACTGACGGGATCGAAAGTGCTGCTAGGCACGGTGGCGGCCGTCGGAACTTTGCCCAAGCTGGTGTTTTCCTTGTGGGGCGGCTCCGTGGCCGACCGGCATTCCAAGCGCACCGTAATTATCTACACCCAGAGTGCGATGATGATTACCGCCTTCGTGTTTGCCGCCATGGTGGGGATTGGTCATATTCATACTTGGCACATTCTCGTGTTGGCCGGCTTGGGCGGTCTGGCGATGGCTTTCGACATGCCCGCACGGCAGTCATTCATGGTTGAGATGACCAGTCGCGAGGACCTGATGAATGCCATATCCTTGAATAGTTCCATCGTGAATGGTGCCCGGGTCGTCGGCCCCGCTGTGGCGGGTTTCCTCATGGCAACCGTTGGCATCACCTGGTGCTTCATCCTGAACGGCGTCAGTTTCATTTCGGTGATCCTGGGACTGGTGATGATGCGTCTGCCCGCGGTTGTGCCACAGGCCAAACCGCATTCGACGGGCAGGCATATCCTTGAAGGCTTTCACTACGTGGTCGCGCATCGTCATGTGCGCATTTTGCTCCTGCTCTTTGGCGTGGTGGGTGTCTTTGGCTGGTCGTATGCGGTGCTGCTGCCAGCCTATGCGGCCGACATTATTCATACCAACGAAACCGGCTACGGCGTCCTGCTCAGCGCCAATGGATTCGGTGCGCTTTTGGGGGCACTGACAGTCGCAACTTATGGCAGCCGCATAAGGCCACGGCGGATGATTCTCGGCGGGTTATGGTTGTTCTCGGTCATGCTGGCGCTGTTGGCCATTGTGCGCTGGTATCCGTTGGTGCTTTTGTGCTTGGCTCTCGGCGGTTGGGGGATGATCCTTTATTTTTCCACTACCAACACGCTCCTGCAGAGCAGCGTGTCCAACGTGATGCGCGGGCGGGTGATGGGCATCTGGGCGCTCGTGTTCGGTGGAATGATGCCTTTGGGTGGCATTGAGTCCGGGTTCCTTTCCCGCGCCGTGGGAGTCCCTTGGACAATTGCGCTGGGGGCAATCATTTGCGCCGGGGCTGGTCTGGTCACCTGGCTGGTGGTACGCCGAAATCCTCCAACCACCAGTTGAAGCCATGACTCATTGGCAACTTCGACTTGCGCCAGATAGTCTTGGCTGAGGCGACTATTCCAATGGGGGGTTCCAGCCAGCCAAACTGGCGTCAAGCGTCACGGCAAGATAAGTGTAGCTAAATGACTCTGAGCGCCTGTCTTGGAATTCCAAAGGGTGCTGCGGCGGAGAATATTCAAACAGGCTCTGAGGAAAATCAGGCCTCACTCCTGGAAAATAAAATTCATCCGGATGGTTTTTGCGTAACCAGCGAAAGGACAATTGATTAGTCTTCATCGAAAGGGAAAAGCCACGCGATCGCGCGCTGCTGATGTTAAGATTTGCTTGAAATCATTAGAGCAGGTGATAAAAATTCGCTCATGTCCCCCTCTCAGGATGAAAATCCTGCAACCTTGCCCAAGGTTCGCCATGCATTGCTGCTGCCGCTGGCGTTCACCGGAGTTTTTGTCCTTCTTGGCTGTATCTCCCGGGCAAGAGAGAATCCAAATCTGGCATTAACTTATCTGGTAGTGGCCGTCTTTTTGCTGGGCTGGCAGTTGACGCTTTTCTTGCGATCCAGACGCGGTGACCGAAAGCTTGCCTGGGAATTTGTGCCGGTGAAGTCTCATTATGTGCAGGCGGCGGTGCAATCGAGCATATATGCCTACTGGGGCTGGTATTGGCGGCCGGTGTATGGCGAAATGCCGATGATCCTTTCGCAAGTGGCATTTTTATATGCCTTTGACGCTGTGTTAACCTGGAGCCGGGGACAGACTTGGAGAATCGGCTTTGGGCCCTGGCCCATCATCTTTAGCACCAACCTCTTCATGTGGTTTCGCGATGATTGGTTTGTTTTTCAGTTCCTGATGGTGGCGATGGGCGTCGTTGGCAAGCAATTCATCCGTTGGGAGCGGGGTGGAAAATTGACGCACATTTTTAATCCGTCGGCATTTGGGCTGACTATCGTTTCTCTGATTTTGATTTTCACCGGCACCACGGGGAACACCTGGGGAGAACAGATCGCCATCGCCCAGGGTCTGCCGCCCCATCTGTACACGGAAATATTTCTATGCGGGTTGGTCGTGCAGTATTTCTTCGGAGTGACACTGCTGACCTTTTCGGCTGCGGCGGTGCTGAGTCTCCTGACACTGGCATACACTAGAATGACCGGCGTTTATGTGTTTGTAGACTCGAACATTCCCATCGCGGTTTTCCTGGGGCTACATCTACTCATGACCGATCCGGCGACGACCCCGCGAAACAGCCTGGGAAAAATCCTGTTCGGCAGTCTTTACGCGTGCGGGGTCTTTGGAGCTTACATCCTACTACGCGCATTTAAAGTCCCGGAATTTTATGACAAACTGGTGGTGGTGCCCATTTTAAACCTTTTGGTCCCCTCTTTGGATTGGCTGACCGCGTTAGGGCTAGCAGGAAGATGGGGGCACCGGGAACAATTGGCCGGTCCGCGTATCATGAACCTCGTCTTTATGGCCGGATGGGTGGCGCTTTTTTTGACGATGCTGGGCACGGGCTTTGTGCAAGCCCCACATCGAGGAGCTACGATCAGTTTTTGGGAAAAGGCAGCCGAAGAAAGCCGCCCACAGGCCGTCGAAAATTTGCGCCGTCTGTTGTCGGAATTCAATAAACGGAATCTGGATGACCCCTCCGAAGCGGTGCTCGCCACCGGTACCGACAAGGCCTTAAGCAGAACCCAGGCGTTGGGGATTCTTTGCAATCAAGTGGCCAGCATTTATGCCCAGGGTAAATTCGTGCCGGCGGATCCTGCCAAAGCAGCGCGCTATTTTGACAAGGCCAGCAAGTTTGGCAACGAGGATGGCTGCGCCAACCTGGCCGTCGAGTATTTCCGCGGGAACCTGGGCGGCGCCACAGTCGACATTGACCGGGCACTTTCCACACTGGAGCAAGCCGGTCCTGCTTCTCAAAACGCCCGGTTTTGTTTCATCGCGGGTTTTGCCTACGACACGGGAAATGGTCGCCCGATGGACAAGGTTAAGGCTCGCGGATTTTACGAACAGGCGGCGAACTACGGCAATTTGGAGGCGTGCAAAAGCTTGGCCCTAATGGAACTCCAGGGCGAGGGGGGCAAACCGGATCATGCGGCGGCAGCGATCTGGTTGCAGAAGGCGGCGGATATGCGTGATGGTCCCAGTTGCGTGTATCTGGCCCGAATGTATCACACAGGTGACGGGGTGGCGCGGAATGAGGATAGAGCCATGTCGCTGCTGAAAGAGGCCAGCGATCTGGGCATGGAGTCGGCAAGGGTTTTGCTCCAACAAGCAGCCGCCAGTCATTGATATGGGCAACTGAACCAAAATCACCAACCTTCATTCTGTCTGGTCAGTGCTGATTCAACAGCAAGAGAAATTCTGGAGTTTGAAGCCCAAGTCCTGAATCAGCCGCCTTTTGGAGGTAAACCAATAGAGCATTCCGAGTCAACTAATGGTGCGATTGTGAATCTGCGGGTTTACGTTCAACGCAAAATCCGCAACAAATCAGGAATCAAAGGCACTAATCTTAAAAAACGCCGCCATTTCGCAGGGAGCAAATATTCTCCCAGGGCAGCTGCGCCCAACAGCCACCATGGTTTTTGGGGAACAAAGTCCCGAGTTCGACCCAGATGCTGTAAAATGGTTTCGCACTCCACGGCGATGAGTTTACGGTGAATATCGGCTTGCGCGATGATCAAGCGTTTGCGCGCGGTCAAATCGTTCATTTTCTCAGATGCAGACATTCAGTGTCCTTTCTGAACTCGGCAACCGTCCCCGAGAAGGGAGCAGGGCCGCGGGTGATTCCCCGGTGAACGATCCAAAGGATGATCGCTGCCAGCCCGAGGGCGCCCGCCGCGAGACCTGCCAACCCCCAATAACCGGCCACTTCCCAAACAAATAGCGCCAACCCGCCAATGACGATCAGAAGACCTGCGACGCCGAAGGTGACGGCTACGGCGAGCCACACGATCAAACGGATGAACCTGAGCTTCTCCTCCTGCAACTCGACCGCAAGTAGATCGGCGCGCGTGTGCAAGAGATCGGCCAGCGAGGTGCCAAGCCGGCGAACGGATTCCATGAGGTCACCGGAGCCCGTTTCTGATTCAGGATCAAAGAGCCTGCTCATTTCCTTCGCAGGAGGGCCCCCAGCAGAATGCCCACTCCAAACGCGATGCCAATGGCTTGATAAGGATGTGAGCGAATGGTCTGGTCCGCCTTGCTCACGGCCGCCTTGGCGGACTCGATTTCCTGGGCTTTGAATTCCTCATACGTGGCTTTTGCCTTTTCGAGCGCTGCTGCCAGCCGGGCGCGAGTTTCTTTCGCCTTTTCACCAGCATCTGCAACTGTGGCCTTAAGCAATGCGTCGGCATCAGCGGCGAGAGCCCCGAGGTCTGCAAGTATGCGTTCGCGGGCGATGCGGCTGCGACTTTCCTCCATTGTTGGGATATGGTTTTCCATATTATTATGTGTCCTTTGTTTTGTCTCAATGAGCGATCTTCGTGGTTACTTCAGTTCAGACATTCAATAATATGCAAGATCAAATACTTTTTACAAATCGAGATTGCCAGATTGACAGAGATCACCTCGCATCCGATCCCGCCTAGGTCGCGGCGGCAATGTTGATGCTTGCCTTTTCGAGCGCCCAGCTGCGGGCGGCAGCGAGGGCTTCGAAAGTCGCGTCTGTCACTGTCTTACAAGTGATCGTGTGATCGTATTGTGTGGCTCCATAAATAGCTTTCCTTTAATGTCGCAAGTGACACCTCATCACCATCGCCCTGCGGCAAAAAACCTGAATGTCCAATTTGGTGCGTCCGGCAGGACTTGAACCTGCAACCTTCTGATCCGAAGTCAGAAGCTCTATCCAATTGAGCTACGGACGCACAATGAAATTAATCCTGCTGCATTATATTATGAAAAACAATCGCCAAAAGTTCATTTTTTTGCTTCGGAAGTCTGAATCAACATCAATTCCTTCAGGTGAAAGTCGATTTGCATTGGCACTCTTGATGAATCGACCAGCCATCTACCGCCAGGCGTCCCGCTACTTGGTGAGTCCCGCTACGCGGACAAAATGGTTCGCATCAATGGAACTGCGTTATTTGCGATATTTCGTGGCTGCGACAGAAGCGTTTAATTTTACCAAGGCAACAACGCCCCTGCAAGTGGCGCAGCCAGCCTTGAGGAATCAGCTTTGCTCACTGGTCGCCGGCGAAGTTGTCTGATGCTTCGGCGGTGATCTCTTTTCCTGAGGTGAGGTTCTCCACCGCTGCCGCCGTGAACCTCGCCGAAGCAGCTTGTCAAGAAGACGCGTCTGAATACAAAAGCGGGTCCCACTGAGTTGACGAGGCTTCGACGGGGTGTCGAGGGTTCGACGAAAGCGAGGAGTTTCCACCGGTGGTTTGATCGCATCCACGCTTTCCTTTTCCCTACAAACCATTGTCTTTGTAGGAAATCTAAAAAACACCATGCTCCGCGCCGCAAGATGGCATCCATCATGCAAAGGGAGACGCAGCTGGTTAAAGCCGGCCAAAGCATATGAAACCAAGACTGCATTGCTGGTTCAGTTTAATCGCACTGGTAATGATGACCAGCTCGGCCACCGCGCGCCCGCAATCCGTGGCGGGATCGGCGGGGGACCAGGACGTGACGCCAGGGGGAGATGAGCTGACTTGGCCGCGTGAGTTCGCCGACAATGGTACCAATGTGGACATTTACCAACCCCAGATTGAAAAGTGGGAGGGCCCAGATTTTGAGACAAGGTCAGCCGTGGCCATCACCGTGGCCGGCTCGAATGCACCGGTTTACGGAGTGTTTTGGATGACCGCCCGGGCTGATGTGGACAAGGCGGCGCGCATCGTGACGCTGAACGACATACAAGTGACTAAAGTGAGGTTTCCGTCGGCACCGGAATCTCAAGGAGAATATCTAGCCCTTATTCGCGAGCACGTTCCCACGGTAACCAAAACGGTGGCGCTTGACCATTTGGAGGCCTGCTATGCGGTTTCCGAGGCGGTGAGGAACGCACGCCAGTATCCAGTAAAAAATGACCCGCCGCGAATCATCTCCAGCACCAGGCCCGCGCTCCTCGTGCTGGTGGACGGCCCACCGGCGTTGAGGCCAGTGCCGGGATCGGAGGTCGAACGAGTGATCAATTCACGCGCACTCATTTTAAAAGCTGATGGCGTGTTTTATCTGAGCGCCTCCGCGCATTGGTACCAGGCAATGGATATAAACGGTCCATGGACTTTAGCGGATTACCCCCCCCAGGCACTCGAGACCGCCAAACAGGAAGCCATGGCGAGTCAAAGCGTGGACTTGATGCCGCCCGGCCCCAGCTCAGTCACCACCACTCCTGCGGTTTTCGTCAGCACCGTTCCGGCGGAACTGATCCAAACAGAGGGTCAGCCCAACCTGGTGCCGATTGAGGGCACTGATTTAATGCAAGTCCAAAACAGCGACAACGCGCTGTTCTACTATGATCAGGATCAATCCTACTACGTTTTGATCTCTGGTCGTTGGTTTAAAGCCGGCTCGCTACAAGGCCCCTGGGCATTTGTGCCGTATTCACAGTTGCCCCAGGACTTCGCCAAAATTCCACCAACTCATCCCAAGGCCAACGTTTTGGTTTCGGTGCCCGGCACACCCCAGGCCAATGAGGCTGTGATCGCGAACTCGATTCCCCAGACCGCCACTGTGGAACGCGATCAAGCCAGTCTCGAAGTTTCTTACGACGGCACAGCGGTGTTCAGTCCGATTGCCGGTACTCCCCTCCTTTACGCCGTCAATAGCCCCACCCCGGTGATCGAGGTGGATCCGAACTCCTTCTACAGCGTAGAGAATGGAGTGTGGTTTGTGGCGACAACACCCGCCGGACCTTGGGTGGCTGCGACCAGTGTGCCCGCCGTCATCTACAGCATCCCTGTGAGTTCTCCGCTGCACTATGTAACCTACGTAGAGATTTACGGCTCAACCGCCGAGGTTGTCTATGAGGGCTACACGCCTGGCTATCTGGGCACCGAAGTCTGCCCCGACAACGTGGTGGTTTATGGCACGGGCTATGATTACCCGCCCTACATTGGAAGTGACTGGGTGGGCTGGCCCTGCACTTATGGCTTTGGAGCGGGGTTCGCCGACAACTGGGGGATTGGATTCGGCTTCGGTTTTAGCCCAGGCTGGTGGGGCGGGCCATGGTGCCATCCTTGGTGGGGACCAATGGGCTGGGGTTGGCACCATCACTTTGATTATCTTAACGTCAGTCTGAATCATACCGACTTTTACCATCACTGGGGCCCCGGCGTGGTGCATTATGACCATAATTACGGATTGAACGTTTGGGACGGCCGCGGGTGGTCGCGAAACTGGAGCACACATTTCAACCCATACTCGAGCCGAGATTTCGGTCGCAGCGGGGTGGAGCGGTTCGGCGCCTACGACGGCAATTTTCATGCGCATGTCCCGAATGTGCCCATGACCCCTCGTCCGTTCGAACAACGCGAGGTTTACGGTGGCGTGGACGGGAATGTGTATCGCTACAATCTATCTGGCTCGTGGGAGCGAAACGCCGGTCCGGATTGGCGTCCAGCCCCGCAAGCCCCACAAGCCGAACTTGATCAACAAGCCATCGGCCGAAGCATGGGAGAACAGCGGTTCGACAACTTCCGTTCCTATGGCAATGGCTATTCCATCCCCGCAAGCCGGGCTGGCAATTTCGGTGGTGGAGGCCACTTTGGCGGCGGAGGCCACCGATAATCAAACAACACACTAATCATCACATCCCATTCATGAAAAGACAATTCCTACAAAGCCGCACTCTAAACGGCATTAAAGCATTCAAATCAACCCAACGCGTGCAGGTCCCAGCCGCAGGCCACAATCGATTGGAGTTTACTGGACTGCAACGGAGCTTCCCCATCGATGACACACCAGCCGTGATTCCGTTTCCAGAAGCTCGCGAGGATGCGACCGCGAAAGCCTCCGATTTTGAAGACGTCATTCCAGCAGAGTCTTCGGATCGCGACACGTTACATCTATATCTCCGAGAGATCAGCCAGGTGAAACTGTTGACTCGTGAAGAAGAAACCGAACTCGCCAAGCGAGTCAGGCGGGGCGACAAGCAGGCCCGCGAAAAAATGATTACAGCCAACCTTCGACTGGTGGTGAAAATTTCGAGGGATTATGAGGGGCTTGGCCTGCCTTTGCTGGATCTCATCAACGAAGGGAACATTGGGCTGATTAAAGGAGTTGAACGCTTCGACCACCGCAAAGGAGCGAAGCTCTCTTACTATGCTTCCTGGTGGATCAAGCAATCCATCATGAGAGCTCTGGCCAACCAATCGCGAACCATTCGATTACCTGTCCATGTGGTGGACAAAGTGGCTTCCATTCGCCGGACCGAGACGAAACTGCGCCAAACTCTGGGCCGGGAGGCGACTGACCAAGAGATTGCTCATCAACTTGGCATCAAGAGTGAACGAAACGTTCGGCAGTTGCGCGACGCGGCCAGAAAACCGCTGCGACTGGAGGCCCCGCTGGGTGTTGATTCGGATTCGCCACTGGTTTCGGAGGTCGTCGCTGATCCGAATATCGAGGCGCCGTTCGATCGGCTCCTCAAAAACAGCGACCGATCCCTGGTGCAGGCCGCTTTTAAAGCGTTGGGCGGAAGAGAGAGCACCATTATCAAAATGCGATTCGGTCTGGATGATAAACGACCCAAAACCTTGGAGGAAATTGCCCAAAAATTCGGCATCACCCGCGAGCGAATCCGGCAACTTCAGAATTTGGCGCTCAATAAAATGCGCGAAATCATTGAACAACAGGACAGTCTGCCGCAAGTCAGAAATGCCAATTGAATGATGAGGACGCGTGCTCCACGCAGCGATTCATTCGTTGAGGCAGCATTGGCCGGCGTTGATTTGTTCAACCGGCCCACCCAGAAAAAAGGAACGGCGTTCACAGAGGACGAGCGGGACCTCTTCCACCTGCACGGACTGCTGCCGCCACACGTCGGCGCGCTGGCGGAACAGATGGCGCGGCGACTGAAAGCCCTGCGCGCTTTTGCGACGGATTTTGAGCGCTACACCTTTCTCCGGGAATTACAAGACACGAACGAAACGCTTTTCTACGCCTTGCTCACGCACCATCAGGAAGAATTGTTGCCGCTGGTTTACACGCCAACGGTGGGTGAAGGCTGCCAGCGTTTCAGCGAAATCTGGCACAAGCCGCGTGGTTTGTTCCTTAGCCATCCCAACAATGGTCGAATCCCGGAGATACTAGACGATGCTGATTATGACCAAGTGCGTGTCATTGTCGTCAGCGATGGAGAACGCATCCCGGGACTTGGAGACCAAGGCGCTGGCGGCATGGCAATTCCGATCGGCAAGCTTTCGCTTTATACGGCTTGCGCGGGAATTCATCCGGAACAAACGCTGCCGATCCTGCTTGATGCCGGCACAAACAATCAGCAACGCCTGGCGGATTCACTTTACCTCGGCTGGCGTCATGAACGCGTGACCGGCGCAAAATATGATGATTTCATCGAAACATTTATCGATGCCGTGGCCGATCGTTGGCCGGGTGTTTGGCTGCAATGGGAAGATTTTGCCGGATCTAATGCCAGTCGTCTGCTGACCCATTAACGCGACCGGCTCTGCTCATTCAACGATGACATTCAAGGTACCTCCGCCGTTGCCACCGGCGCGCTGCTGGCCGCCATCTATATTACCGGTGTGGGTTTAACGGAGCAGCGCATCGTTTTCCTGGGCGCCGGTTCAGCCGGCTGCGGCATCGCGTCGTTGTTGCTTCAGGCGATGGTTGAGGCTGGTGCAAGTGAAAACTATGCACGCCATCGTTTCTTCGCCGTTGACCGTAACGGATTGATCATCGAAGGCCAGCCGGACATCAAGCCAGTGCAGCAACCATGCGCCCAGCAACGCGAAGCCGTTGCGAAGTGGATACTTCAATCGCCGGGGCAGATCTCTTTGCATGATGTCATGGCAAACGCGAAACCTACGGTGCTGATTGGCGCATCAGGACAAACGGGTGCATTCGTCGAGCCGGTGGTCCATGAGATGGTACGAAATGTGGAACGCCCCGTCATTTTTCCACTGTCAAATCCCACCTCGCGCAACGAGGCCACACCGGAACAAATCATGCACTGGACCGATGGCCGCGCATTAATCGGCACTGGTAGTCCGTTTCCACCCGTTGATTGGCACCGCCGGGAAGTGAAAATTGATCAGACAAATAATGCCTATGTTTTTCCCGGCGTCGGCCTTGGCGTCATTGCCTGCGGGGCCCGACGGGTCACGGACACGATGTTCATGGCCGCGGCGAAGGCGCTCGCTGATTTGTCCCCGACATTGACAGATATAAACGCGCGACTATTGCCAGCGGTGAGTCAGCTTCGATCGGTGGCCTTCGCCGTAGCCAGGGCCGTCGGCCGTCAAGCGCAGATGGATGGTCTGGCGAACGACTGCAACGAATCCGTTTTAATAAATCGCATCCGCGCCTGTATTTGGGAACCGCGTTATCGTCCTTATCGCAGAATAATCAACGGCAAGACCACGGTTTATCGATAGCAAAAGAAAAGCCGTCGCGTTCATCGAAATAGTGGCGGCAGCTGCCGTGGCAACATTAGCGCAAAGACGCTACTGCACTGAATCCGTGTGTTTGAAAAATCGGAAACAGGCTTATTGAATTATCGAGTTTTACCTTTGCGTGCGAGCATCACGCCATGGCCCGCGAGATGCCAAGCTTCTGCATCTTTGAAAGCAAGGTCGTACGCTTGAGCCCAAGCCGGGAGGCGGCTCCATTGTTCCCGCCGACGATCCAGTTGGTTTCGGCCAGTGCCTGGAGAATGTGTTCGCGCTCGGCATCCTTGAGCGAAACGGCTGGCGATACTGCGCCGTTGACCGGGCAATCGAGCGAGAGCGAGCTGGCAGCTCTTAATTCGGACAACGGAAGCCGCAACATTTTTCCCGGGGAAAGAATGACAGCCCGTTCAATGAAGTTTTGCAACTCCCGGATATTACCAGGCCACTGGTTCTTTAGCAGCTCATTTAGGGCCCCTGTTGGAAGGCTGTTAATAGCCTTGTGCATGCGCTGGTTGCAAACTTGGACGAAATGCCGGACCAGCAACGGTATGTCTGCTGCGCGCTCGCGCAACGCCGGTAACCGGATCGGAAAAACATTCAGCCGATAGTAGAGATCGCTGCGGAACTGCTGTCCGGCGACCATTAGCCGCAGATTGCGGCTGGTGGCTGCGATGACACGCACGTTAACGCGAATCGTCTGCGTGCTGCCCAGGCGCTCAAATTCCTGTTCCTGCAGAACGCGTAGCAGCTTCGGCTGGAGCTCGAGCGGAACATCGCCAATCTCATCCAGGAAAAGTGTTCCGCCGGTCGCGAGCTCAAAACGTCCGATTTTTCGCGCGACCGCACCAGTGAATGCCCCGCGCTCGTGACCGAACAATTCACTCTCTAACAGTCCGGACGGAATCGCCGCGCAATTAACCCGGACAAATGGCCGGTCGCCTCGCAAACTTCGGTGGTGCAGCGCATGGGCGACCAGTTCCTTACCGGTGCCGGTCTCACCCAGAATAAGCACGGTAGAATCCGTCGGCGCCACAATCTGCAGGTGCGCGAACATCTCAGACAGCAGAGGGTTTCTGCCGATGATCCCCTCAAATCTATCTTCAGGAAGTATTGGTTCGTCCAATCGGAGGGTTTTCTCTTGCGGCCCAAGATGAATGGCCGGAGCCCCTTGGTTCGCCAAACTGTTCGCACCCTGACTGACAACCGAAAAACTGATTCCGCACATGCCGTGATCCGGTGTCCACTGCCGTCCTCGATTATCAGTATCATTTGCCGTTGGTTGATATTTATCCATAATGCTGATCATAATTCTTTTAATGGGTTGTTAGGTGTACCTCCAAGAGCGAAAATAAGTGCCCGGAACAATCCCTCTTTTGGGACGGGCTTGCGGAGAAACGAAATCGCTCCCGCTTGCAAGGCGCGCTTTTCTTCCTCTTCGCTTGCCCCGCCGCTTAGGAAAACCACAGGAATCCGCCGGCCATTTTCCGTCAAGCGTCGTTGTAATTCCAATCCGCTCATTCCAGACATACGCACGTCCAGCAGCAGGCAGGCCGTGTCGCTGAGAAACTTAGAAGCCAAGAATTCCTCAGCGGAAATAAAAGCTTCAGCTTTAAGCCCGGACCAGCGAAGCAAACGCAGGGTTGAAACACGCACTGCTGTGTCGTCATCCACGATCGAAACGAGTGGTGTTTCTTCGTTTTTTGCCTTCCCGCCCATCCGCGACTTCTCAATTGCGATTTGTTTCACTCCAGAAAGATTACCTTATCCAGGTGCGAATTCTACTGTCCCTTGGTGAAGGCCCGGAACTGTCCCTTGGTGAAGGTTGGCTGAATCTATGGAGGATTGGTAATCCCGGACTTCGCCGGCGCTCTAGCCAGCACCGAGGGGCGTTCACAGAGCATGCTCACCACCTGGCAGGCCTGTTGAATGTCTAATGGTTGCTTGACTGGATTATTCAAGCCCCCGATAAGTCATAAGGCAGACGAGGGTTCGACACGATCGTCGAACTAGCGACGCCATCAACCAAACGCGGAACTCTGTCGAGTTTCCAACAACCCGGGACACCTGATTGATAATACACTAATTCAGAATAGCTTTGCCCATTTCAGACCACCTCTTCCCATCATTGGCCCGAAATGTGCAACCAAAGAGAGGATGGGGATGGAACCCGCACCTTTGTCCAAGGCATTCAGGATCTCAGATGAATCCGGATCCAAGTCCGGAGTGCGTGCAGCTGGCACTCATGGCAACACGGTCTCACTGGAGGCTAAGCCTCTACAAACCGGGGAGGGTGCATGACTTTCTGCGTGGTGGGGTTAAATCACAAAACAGCTTCGGTCGATTTGCGTGAGCAATTCGCGGTGAGGGCATCGAACCTGGTTTCGTCCTCAAATCATTTGAGGATTCAGGAGGACCAGGAAGAGATGGTTCTTTTATCAACGTGCAATCGAGTTGAAATCTATCTTACCTGCCAGCAGGAACAAGGCCGCCCTAGTTCACTTCTTCGTTCACTTTTTGACGGTGCACCCGATCTCCGGGCTCACAGTTATAATTATCAGAACCTCGACGCGGTACGCCACCTGTTCCGCGTGGCCGCCGGCCTGGACTCCATGGTGTTGGGCGAGACCGAAATCACAGGCCAAGTCAAAAAGGCCTACGAGTTCGCCCGCTCATCAGGATTCACCAGTGCAACTTTAAACCGCGCGTTCCAAAAGGCATTCGAAGTTGTGAAGGAAATCCGCACCGGCACACTGATTGGGCGTGGAGCCACGTCTATCGGCAGCGTGGCGGTGGAACTAGCCGGGAAGATTTTTCCCCAAGATCTTCCCAGGCAACCTGTGCTCATCATCGGTGCGGGCCAAATGGCTGAAGCCTGCGCCCGTCATCTGTCGAAAAAGGGAACCCGGTCAATTATGGTTTCCAATCGTTCATTTGAACGCGCCGTCAAACTGGCTGGTGATTTCGGAGGCCGCGCAGTCCGATTCGAGGATTGCCTCAGCGCAATGGCCAGCGCGGACATAGTAGTGGCTTCAACGAGCTCTCCAGTTGCTCTACTGAATTATGAGGAAGTACGGAAGGTGATGATGACGCGCCGGAACCGCCCATTGCTCCTCATCGACATTTCCGTTCCGCGAAACATTGATGCGGAGTTGCAGCGCCTAGGCAACGTCTATCTCTATAACATCGACGATCTGAATGAAATAGTGGGTGAGCATGTGCATAATCGTGAGCAGGACCTCGTTCTGTGCGATCGCATCATTGAAACAGGAGTAACGAAGTTGCTCGAAAAACTAGGTTCCCTAAGAGCGCAGCGTGATGAAGCGGGACTTGGGTTTCGACCTGCACCAGTCTTTGCCAGCGAGTCCGTGGTCGGAGGTTAGGACCTCGCTCGCTCCAGGTTGGAGTGACTTTGATCGGAAGACTTCCGACGACAATGTAGGCTGACGCCTCGCCGGGGGTTTTGGAGCCATCCTCTGGTTCTTGTTCTGGCGATTGACGGGCCTTGGGCATTTTTCCGTCAAACGAGTGACTCCTTCCAAATTTGAGTCGTGCATTATTAAAAAAGTGATGCCTTGCCGACGGAGTGTCGAAGGTACGACATCTGCGGCGCGCAAACGAAGGCAGCGACTCCGCAATCGACAGAACATTATTCCTATAAGTGCCTTACCAAGTGAGTGATGGAACAACATTCAACGGCTCTACGCAAGAATGGCACCCATCATGCACAAATTTGAGGAATGCAAACGAGAAAAAGGTGAGGCCGCCTCAATTCACAGCCGGGTAATGATGGTTGCCGGGGCGCCGAGAGCTACTGCAATGTGTTCATCCAAATCCAGAAAGGCAGCCGACCGAAGATTGCGCGTTATGGCGCTGATTGCGGCAGCTAAAGAAGTGCTGCGGAGCCTCCATTGGAGAGTGCCGTCCGCACTTTTCCTCGTCGATCTTCTAATCTGGCCAATCGTGGGGTTGTCACAGGAGGCACCTCCCTCGCCTGACCACCCTTGGCAGTCTTATTGGGAACAAGAATCCCTCCGAGAAGAGAGATTCCCTGGTACTACAGAATTCCAGATCGATCCAAACAACACCTATTCATTGGGGGCACTCATAGATCTAGCCGAAACCCATAATCCCGAAACCCGTGTGGCGTGGGAACGGGCTCGGGCGCAGGCAGCCAATTTGGGAGTGGCCCGCAGCGAGTTGTATCCTGCTTTGGCCGCGACTGCGCTCTCGCAGATCAACCGCAGCGACGTCCTCTTCGGCAGCACCTTTTATCAGCAGACCGTCCCGGAAGCCTCAGGAAGTCTGGAACTCAGCTATTTGATTTTTGACTTTGGCGCGCGAGCCGGCCGCATCGACGCGGCTAAAGCTGAACTTCTGGCCGCAAACTCCTCTTTTAATGATACGCATCGCCAGGTGATATTCCAAGTCGAGCAATCGTATTATCAACTGCTGAATTCTGCCGGCCAGCTGGCGGCCGCCCAAGTGAGCCTCACCAATGCCCAGACCGTGCAACAAGCCGCCGAAGACCGCATGCAAAATGGCCTGGCGACCTTGCCCGATGTGCTGGAAGCTCGCAGCGCAACCGCGCAGGCCGAATACGAGTTGCAAGCCGTGGTTGGAGCCCGGGACATTGCGCAAGGAAAGCTGGCGAAAGCCCTTGGAACCTCCCCGACCCAGCCAATTCACGTGCAGCCGCTCGACGAGTTGGCAATTCCAGATTCGCTCGCCGACACCGTTGACCAGGCCTTGGACCGCGCCTTTGAACAACGGCCGGACCTGATGCAGCAATTGGCCGAGGTCCGTTCGGCCAATGCCAGGATCCATGAGGCCCAGGCTGCTTATTATCCAACTTTGAGCCTCTTCGCGGCCGGTGGCTCTCAAGAGTCTGCTGGCTACCAGGACTCGGGGCGCTGGACGCATCGGGGAGATTTGGTGGGCGGAATAGGCCTGAGCCTTACTTGGACTTTGTTCGACGGTGGAGCGCGCAAAAGCAGACTGGCTAAAGCGAAAGCGGACGCACTTGGGTCTACAGCGGGCGTAAATGCCACGAGCGATGCCATCGCCGAGGAGGTTTGGCGGGCTTACTCGAATTTACGCACTGCCTTTCGTCAGCGGCAGTCGGCGCTGGCGCTCCTTTCAGCCGCCGGCCAGTCTTACACCGCGGCCTTGGAATCCTACAATCATGGCGTCCGCAACTTACTGGACGTGACTGCCGCCCAACGCATGCTGGCGCAGGCCCTCTCAACTGATGTCCTTGCGAGAACACAGGTCCTCGCCTCGCTCGCCGAACTGGCCTTCCGAACCGGAGATTCAATTCAACCAACCGTGAGAAAAACCGAACCATGAGAACCGACTTCACCAGGCGTCGCCTGAGCCACGGGTTCGTGTTGCTGCCGGGCTTCGTGGCCGGTTGCAATCGCGCACCCTCGTTCGATATCGACGGGTCACTTTTTCCCGCGTGGCTGGTCTGTTTCATGATCGCCATATTGCTGGCAGCCGCCACCCGATGGCTGCTGCTGCGACTCAAGGTTGTCCTTGTTTTCCCCATCCTCGTTTATCCGTGTCTCGCAGCCTTATTCACCTTTTTGTTGTGGCTGATTTTCTTTGGTTAACAAAGTGAAGGCATTTTATGAATATCAAAACTGAGGCAAACTCTCAAAAGCTGATTGGGAGTTGGGTCAGCTTTGTCATTGTGGCGGTTGCGGTATCACTTGGTTTGATTGTGATCCATCACACTAACCGCTATCCCAGGACCGATGACGCAACTGTCTTGGCTAACTACATAGGAATTGCCCCGCAGGTTGAGGGTCCGTTGGTCCGACTGCCAGTTCAGGACAACCAATTTGTACAAAAAGGGGATCTGCTCTTCGAAATTGACGACCGCCCTTATAAATATGCCTTGGAAAACGCCTTGTCTGAGCAAGCTGCCCTCGAAGGACAGATTGTGGACGAGCAACGAAGAATTAATGCCCTCAAGAGCGCGGTTTCTGTGGCCGAGGCCAGTATCCAGAGCGCCGAAGCCGACGTGGCCACGGCCGAACAAGGCGTCAATAGCGCGCAAGCGGAATGGGCCTATGCCAGCAACAATTTGCAGCGCTTGCAGCCCCTGCTGGCGGAACATTTCGTCACCGTGGATGACTTTGACAAAGCGAACACCACGGAGGTGGCGCAAAGGGAAACTCTTCGGCAGGCGCAGTCGCGCCTGCTGCTGGCACGATCCGAGTTGAAGTCAGCTCAGGCGCAACACGAGGAAGCCGCCAATGCCGTGACCACGCTGGCGCCGCTGACAAACCAGCGCGGCGCCAGACAGTCCGGCGTTGAGCGCGCTCGCTACGATCTGGACAACTGCCGCGTTTATGCGCCGTTCGCCGCGCGGGTGACGAATCTGACGCTTTCTGAAGGAGCCTACGCCCACGTCGGTCAGCAAATGTTTCTATTGATCGACGCCCGCCGGTGGTGGGCCGTGGCCAACTTCCGTGAGGGGCAACTCGAGCGCGTTCGACCGGGAATGCGCGCCGAAGTCTTTGTGATGTCAAAACCGGACCGTCCTTTCACCGGCTTTGTCGACAGTATCGGTTTTGGCGTCCGGCCGGATCCCGATGTGATTGGCCAATTCGAGAGCGGTCTGCCCGACGTCCAGCGAACCCTCAATTGGGTCCACCTGGCTTCGCGCTATCCCGTGCGAGTGCGGATCGAGAACCCTGACCCGGAGCTGTTTCGCGTCAGCGAAACCGCAGTGGTCATCATCCGCGGCAATTAAGTATGGATTTGACCGATGAATGGACAGAAGAATGGCCCCGCCCTTTGACCTGGTTGAGGGGATTGCTTCAGGAAGAACTCACACCATATCCAGGAAGAGCGGCGTTGGTTTCTCGGATGGTCACCGCGGCAACCCTGGTCATGCTCATCACAATGATCTTTCACCTTCCGTTCGGCTTTCAAGCAATCTACGCGCTGGTTATCTCACGCGAATCCCATTGGGCCACGGTCGGGGCCGTGAAAATGGCTGTCATCGGCATTGCTTTGGCGGCCCTCTACATGCTCGTCGGAATGGTCTTCTCTCTGGGTAATCCCGAACTGCGCCTGTGCTGGGTCATCGCGACCTTGTTCATCGTGTTCTTTATCCTCAGCGTCATCGCGGATTACACCACAGCTGTCGGCTTCGGAATTTTGGTTGGCCTCAGCATTCCCGTCCTGGATCGCCACATTTCAACGGAGCTGAAGGTGGAGCAAACGCTCTGGGCAGCCGGGCAGACCATTCTTGCAGCCGTTATCGCCGCGCTAGTCGCCTTGTTTTACGCGGGGTTGAAACCTAGAAGCGATCCGGTCCGGCCGCCCGTCGCCGAGCGTTTGACCAGCGTTGCTGATGTGCTCGATTGTTATGCCAGCGGCCGTCCCGTGGAGGAAAATACGGCGAAGCAGATTACGCGCCTTGTCATGCTTGGGACATCCACCTTGCGGCGCGATATCAAACGCTGCAGCTACCCGCCTCATTACGCGGAACAAATGGGCGTTTTGGTCTCGCTTTTGGGAAGACTGGTTGATATCGCGGCCGGTTTGGCGTCCCTGGATGTGCGGGTTTCGGAAAGCGATCGGCAGAGATTCCAAACCTTGGCTCGAAATATTGGCACCCTTCGCGCCGACATACTGGAGGGAAGGACTCCACGGTTGATTGAATTCCCTGTGAATACACCTGCCTCCCTGACCATGCCGCTCGTGCCGCAGATGGAGCAAATTGTCTCAATGATGGCGGAGGTTTTTGCCGGGTCTATATCCCTCGGCTGGTACGCCCCTTCTCTGCTGGATGAGGTTGATCCGCCGCCTAGCCTTTTTGTCCGGGACGCATTCTCCAACCCCGAACATCTCAAAACCGCGCTCAGGGGTTGCCTGGCTGCCAGCCTTTGTTACATCACCTACACTGCCTTGGACTGGAACGGGATCGGGACTGCGGTAGTGACGTGTATTTTGACGGCGCTGACCACGATCGGCTCATCGCGTCAAAAAGATGTTTTGCGCATCACCGGCGCTATCGCGGGTGGGGCGGTCAGTCTCGTCTCGCAAGCTTTTCTTCTGCCCGCCCTTGATTCAATCGGCGGGTTCATGCTCCTTTTTATCGTAGTGACTGCGGCGTCCGCCTGGATTGCAACCTCCGGTCCACGCCTCTCCTACTTTGGAATTCAACTGGCCAATGCGTTCTACTGGATCCAGCTTCAGGATTTCGGAGTTCAGACTTCGCTGGTGCCCGCGAGAGACCGTGTCATCGGCATTATGCTTGGCTTGCTTATGATGTGGCTTGTGTTTGACCCGCTGGGGAGCACCTCAACGGCGGTCCAAATGAAAAAAGTGTTCATTTCCCTTTTTCACTTGCTGGCGCAACTCGCCAGCGAACCTTTTTCACCCAACCTGCGCGCTGCCATCAAGCAAAGCTTTTCGCTGCGCGAAACGATCAACAGCAGTTTCAACCAAGTCAGGGATCTCGCGGACACCGTCTGGTTCGAATTCGGACCGGCCCGCCAGCAGAACTTGGAACTGCGCCGGCGAATTGTCGGATGGCAGCCGCAATTGCGGATGCTTTTCATAAGTTACGTATCTCTGCTTAAATATCGCCTGCGAATCCCTGGCTTCGAATTGCCAGAGTCGGTCCGCCTCGCCCAGCAACAGTTCGAGGAATGTCTTGCACGCACGCTGAATGACATGGCCGACCGGCTTCAGGGCGGGACGCGTGAGCGGACGCAGAGCTTGGAACTTGCCTTTGCTCAACTAAAGGAATCCGTGCGGATTGCCGGTTCGGTCGAAACCCACGAAGTGCTCAACGCCAACCTGAAAACTTTTCTTTTGCTATCCGAGAGAATCACCGGCCTGGCGGATTCCCTGGCCAAGGATATTTAAACCTGACTTGGACGTGATCTATGCATGACGCAATAAAGACTTTTTTCCTGGTTTTCAGAGCGCTGTTTCCGATCGTGGATCCGTTGAGCGCTAGTCCGAAGCCGGTATCGTGTTGGAGTTTGGATTCTATAATAAATGGGCCCGCTATTGAGCCGCGTTGATTGCTCTTCTTGCAGCCGCCGGCTATGCCCGGGGTGAGACGCAAAGTTTCTCAGCCATTCTGACCAGCTCGGCGAGGGATTGCGCCCCCGTTTTCTGCATAATGTGGGCGCGATGGAATTTGATCGTGCGTTCAGTAGTATTCAACTCGCTGGCAACCTGCTTGTTCAACAGCCCGGCGACAACCAACCCCATCACCTCCCGCTCCCGCGGCGTTAGCTGCTCGTATCGCGCACGGAGGCCATCCGTCGCAGCTCGCGCCTGGCAAGTCGTCCGGTCGCGTTCGACCGCCGCCTGAATAGCCTCCAATAGCGAGCGCTGTTTGACCGGTTTGGTGAGAAACTCGACGGCTCCAGCTTTCATGGCACGGACACTCATCGGAATGTCACCGTGACCCGTCAGGAATATGATGGGGATTTGCTTGCCGGCCAGACTTAACTCCCGCTGCAAATCCAGCCCGCTCAAACCGGGCAACCGCACGTCCAGCACCAGACAGCCGGGTCCCTCCGGCCGCTGGTAGCTCAGGAAATCACGGGCCGACTCAAAAGTCTGAACCTTGAATCCAGCAACGCGGAGCATCCGCTCCGAAGAACGACGAACCGAAGCGTCGTCATCCACTACGTAGACAATTGGTTCTGGCTCAGCCATACATTACTCAGCATGATTGATAGTCGCGGAAAGAACAGCTGCGATCTGACGCGCTGTGCCCTGCCGCCCAGAGCACCTTGGTCGACCGCTATGCGCCAAACTTTGTTGTCCCGTCCAGGTTAATTTAACCATAACCGCGATTAGAATTGTTGTGCAAACGAACTGACGACGCAAGCAATACCAAGTCTGCTTCACGTTGAGGGTCCAAGAGCGTCAGCTATTGTGATGGGCGTTCGACGCTTTGTCGAAATGACAAAATCGTTTGCGTCTGCTTGATTTAATTCGCAACGGCAACTTTGGCTGAGAAAATCTCGAAAAAACCCTGATTCAAAGAGACTCCAAACGAGGGTGCCCTATGCGCTGCCAGTACTAGATATGCGTAAAGCCAACGGAATGCAGACTGAGAATCCAGTCAATCCGTGACTCCCAAGTAGTTAGCCGGTTTCAATCATCTGTTCCGTTCCTACTCTGTTTTTCAATGATTCTTTGCGGCTGCGACCAGTTTTTCCGCAAAGTCACGCCAGTCAATTGCCGGCTAAATACGAGCGATGCCCAATCCTTTGGTTGGCTCGCTTGTTTCGTGCTTATCCACAATCGCCGTCAATATTTCGCCGGATCCCGCCACCCGCCGCCAAGCGATTGCACTAACGAAACAGCCGCGACGAGTTGTTGGCCGCGCAGTTGCACGGTGCTAAACTCGATGTTCAACTCGGTGCTTTGCGCCGTCGCAACATCAAGGTAGGTAATCAGGCCCTCACGATATTGATCGTTGGCCACCTCAAGTTGCTTGCGCGCGGCAACCAGGGCTCCGCTTTCCGCTTCGTATTGGCTAGCCAGCAAATTCTGGGAAGCGAGACTATCTTCAACCTCGGAAAAAGCGGTGAGCACGGTCTGGCGATAGTTAGCCACCATTTCGTGGTAAGTGGTCTTGGAGAGTTGCAAGCCGGCCCGCAGCCGGCCGCCCTCAAAGATTGGTAAAGTCAAAGTTGGCCCGACCGACCAGAAGCGGCTGGAAGCATTGAACAAGGACCCTGTATTCACACTCTCCAAACCGCCCAGGCCATTCAGGATGATCGTCGGATAAAAGGCCGCCTTGGCGACGCCAATGTTGGCATTGGCCGCAGCGATGCTCCGTTCAGCCGCGGAGACGTCAGGCCGTTGTTCCAGCAATTCCGATGGCAAACCGACCGGGATCCGGGGCGGGACGACGCGCATCACGTGCGCGGGAATTCGAAACGAAGGTGCCGGTTGCCCGGCCAGAAGAGCGAGAGCGTGCTCGAATTGGGCGCGCTGGAGCGCCACGTAGGGGAGCTGGGCTTCTGTGGTTTTGAGCACGGTTTCCGCCTGGGCAACCTCAAGATCCGTGGCGATGCCGCCTTGCCGTTGGCTGATGACCAGATCAAGTGACCGGCTGAAGACCTGGATGTTGGACCGGAGAACAGCAATTTCAGTATCCAAGGCCCGCAAGTTAAAATAATCCGCGGCGACTGCCGCCTGAATGCCTAAATTAATGGTGGCCACGTCATCGGCACTGGCCTGCACGGTCGCCCGGGCATATTCGACGCTCCGACGGACGCTGCCCCAGGCATCCACTTCGTAGCTGAATTCCAGGGGCAAAGTAAAATCGTTAAAGGTGGCCCCGTAGCCGATGGGCTTGCCGGTCAGGATAGAGGGCTCATTGGGGGAAGTGCGTTGTCTCGTGGCGGATCCTGCAAAGTCGATGCTTGGAAGCAATCCTGCCCGGGTGATATTCAGTTGTGCGCGGGATTCATCAAAGCGGTCGACGGCGGCTTTCAGATTCTGATTCGCGTTGGCGGCTTCAGTTTCCAGATCGTTGAGTTCCGGACTGTTAAACATCTTCCACCAGTCACCTTTGGGCAACTGCCCCTTCGGCTCGGCGACCTTCCAGTCGCTGCTGGTGGCAATGGTGGCGACGCTGTAGGCGCCCGGAACGGTCGTTGCTTCTGGGCGTTTATAATCCGGCCCAACCGCGCAGCCCGTGACGAATGCCTGGATGATGATAAGCAGTCCGAGACAAATCAGCAGACCCGCAGGGGCCCGGGAGGATTTAGCGCTCAAAATACCTGGCCATTTCCCGCGCTCTGCCAGATTCATGGCGGGGAGGTTCATAATCACTTTTTGGCTACAGAAGAAGAATCGTCAGCGATGCGCACCTTGATTCCACCGATGAGCGAGTCGCTGGGGTAGATAATGACCCGGTCAGCCGGGGTCAAGCCGCTGAGAATCTCGACCTTTTGTCCAAAGTCCCGACCTTCCTGAATAGATCGCAATTCCACAATGTCGTCCGGGCCAACGACGCCGACTTGCAAGCCTTGAGCGCGAAACAACACGCTATCGGCGGGTATCATCAGGACTGGCTTGGTGTGGTTGGCAGTAAAAGTGAGGTCGCCGTAGCTATAGGGCAGAATCTGATTCTTCGAGTTGTCCACCTCGAGTTCCACCAGGAGCGTCCGGGAGACGGGTGAGATGGCTTCCGAGGTCGTGATGATTGTGGCAGTAAATGCCCGGCCGGGGCTTTCGGGAGTGACCAGATCGGCGGTTTGGCCGACGGCAATGCCAAGCGCGTCGGGTTCGGGCACGCGCACGTAAACCCGCAGTTTGTCGGTTTGGGCCATGTGAAACATTTCCTGACCGCCGTTGCCGGCGATAATCAGGTCGCCAATGTCCACTTCGCGCAGGGTAATAACCCCCGTAAAAGGTGCGATGATCTTTTCGTAGGATACCAACTGCTCCAGTCGCCTCACATTGGCTTGATCAGCGGCCACACTGGCGGAGGCGGTCTCGCGTCCGGCAGTTTTTGTATCAGCATCCTGCTGGGTCACGGCAGCTGTCTTCAACAATGCCTGCCAACGATTATCCGTTATCTCAGCGAGGCGCAGGTTGGCCCGGGCCAGCGCTAGTTGAGCACTGGCTTGATCGAGTTGCTGGTCCAGGTCGGGCGTTTCGATCTCCGCCAACTGCTGGTTTTGTTGAACATGCGCCCCGATATCCACTTGCCAATCTTTTAGGTAGCCATTGACGCGGGCATAAATGGATGCTTCCCGCCAGGGCCGGATTTCCGCCGGGAGTGTGAGTCCGTCCCCGGGCGCTCCATACGTGGGCGACAAGACTGAAACCGTTGGGATCGCGAGTTCAATCATGTTCGCCTCAGCGGCCTGATGTTGACTCCAGCGCGGGATAAAACCGAGCGCGAGCGCGCCGATGAAAATCAACACGGCAAAGGTGATTACAACCACGCGCCGCGAGCCGGTGGGGGACGCCAACGGTTGCCCGCCACTGTCTCCAGTAGCAGGCTGGGTTGCAGCTGGAGGCGTCGAGCCGCCAGCTGTAGGCGGATCTTTCGCGGCGTTTTGATCTGCTGGAAGTTTGAGTTGGTTCATGAATGTTCCTTAAATGACGGCGGGAGCCGGGGTTAAACCGGAGGCCGGATGGGGCCGGTCAGACGCACGCTTCTCCGGCACTGGCACAGTGCGGTGCAGAATGCTGAACACGACGGGCACGAAGAACAACGTGGCGTTGGTGGCCATGGCCAGACCCCCAATCACCGCTCGTCCGAGGGGCGCGTTCTGTTCGCCACCATCGCCTAGTCCGAGCGCCATCGGTACCATGCCGATAACCATCGCGGTTGCCGTCATGATAACAGGCCGCACACGTCCCGTGCCAGCGGCCCAGGCGGCTTGCACAGGCGTCATGCCTTGGTGCAGGTTTGTCCGCGCGAAAGTGACCACGAGCACGGAGTTGGCGGTGGCGACGCCGAGACACATGATGGCACCCATCATTGCGGGCACGCTTAGAGTGGTGCCGCTAACAAACAACCCCCACGAGACGCCGGCCAGGGCGCCGCTCAATCCAGTAATGATGATGAACGGGTCCAGCCAACTTTGAAAATTGACCACCAGCAGCAGATAAATCAGAGCGATGGCCATGAGGAGTCCAACGCCCAAGCCCAGAAAGCTGGCGCGCATGGTCTCAGCCTGACCGCGGAGCATAAGTGTGCTCCCGTGCGGTAATGTTTTTTGCGCCTGAGCGAGGATCGGCTTGATGTCTGCCAACACGCCCCCAAGGTCGCGGCTGTCAATGCCGCCATACACATCCACCACGGGCTGTATGTTGTAGTGCGAGTAAATCTGCTGGCTGGTGGCGCGCTTGAACGTGGCAAGGTTTCCCAGTAATTGCTCGTTGCCGGTGCCGGGAACCCCCGCCGTGATCGGCATTGAATTCAGATCGGACAACGAGGTCATCGCCGGTTCTGGCACCCGGATGTTCAGGAAATACTGAACCCCAATGTGCGGATCCAGCCAGAAATTCGGCTGAACCTGGGTGCTGCCACTCAAGTTAAGCAGAACTGAATTCGCGATTTGTTGTTCCGAGAGGCCGAGTTCGGAAGCCTTGGTCCGGTCAATCGAAAACATGTATCGCGGCTCATTATTCGGCTGTTGTATGCGCAGGTCCACAGCACCGCGCACGTGGCGAATTTTGGCCAGGAGGTCCGCCGCAACCTGATGGTTGCTGACCGTGTCACGACCGAGTACCTGAATGTCAAATGGTGCGGGCAATCCAAAGTTGATGATTTCACTCACAATGTCCGCCGGCAGGAAATAAAATACCACACCGGGGAATTCGCGATTGAGTGCCAGGCGTAAATTCCGGACATAATCAGCCGTCGGTTGGTGTCCGCGTTTCAGGGAGATCATGATGTCAGCGTCTGCAGTTCCGGCGATCCCGCTGTCATTATAACTCAGGTTTATGCCGGAAACCGGCAGGCCAATATTGTCAATGATGCTATCGACATCGCCTGGGGGGATATGGCTGCGGATGGAGGCTTCAACCCGGTCAACGAGAGCCGAGGTTTCCTCGATGCGGGTTCCGGTAAAGGCACGAACGTGCAGGCGGATCATTCCAGCATCGACAGTCGGAAAGAAGTCCCGCCCCAGCAACGGGATCAGGCAGAGCGAGGCGGCGCAAAAGGCCAGAAAACCCGCCGCGAAAGCGAAGCGTCGAGCCAGACACAGGCTGAGCAGATTTTGATAATGATGACGGAAACGATCAAAGGCATGCTCAAATCCCTGTTGGAAACGAACCAAGGGCTGAACCCAAGGCGATGAGGTTTCGACCGCCGCACCGGCGGTTCCGGCCGTCTTGTGCTGTCCATGACGATGCCGCTCGAACCACATCACCATGGTCGGCACAAGCGTGCGGGAAAGGAGGTAGGACGCCAAAACCGCAAACACAACCGCCTCCGCGAGTGGCGCGAAGAGGAATCCCGCCACGCCAGGGAGAAAGAACATGGGCACGAAAACGATGCAGATGCACAAAGTGGAAACCATGGCCGGCAGGGCGATTTCGCCCGCCCCGATGAGAATGCCGTTCTCGAGCGTTTCACCCGCACTCAGGTGGCGTTCGATATTTTCGATCGTCACCGTGGCGTCATCCACCAGAATGCCAACCGCAAGGGCGAGGCCGCCGAGTGTCATCAGGTTGAGGGTTCCGCCCAACGAACTCAGTACTGCGATGGAGGCCAGGACCGAAAGCGGAATGGAAACTGCAATAATGAGCGTGCTTCGCCACGAACCCAGAAAAAGCAGAATCATCACGGCGGTCAATGCTGCGGCAATCACACCTTCACGCACGACCCCGCTGACCGCCGCTTTGACGAATACGGATTGATCGCCAAATTGGTGCACCTCCACATCCCCCGTGACTGTTTTCATGACTGCCGCCATTGCAGCTTTAACTCCACTGGCGACTTGAAGAGTTGAAGCACTGCCGTTTTTTAGCGCGATCAACAGAGTGCTGCGGACTCCATTCAGTTTGACGACGTTGTCCTGTGGGTAATAACCATCGCGAACCTGGGCGACATCATGAACGCGAATGACGGTTCCTCCAACGCTTTTGATCGGCAGATTGTTTAGCCGATCAATAACGGTCGGACTGGTGTTGAGATCAATCGGGTACTCGTTGTTGCCGATCTTGGCTGTGCCACTGGGATAGACCAGATTCTGCGCGCTAATGGCGTTGGCCACGTCTGCTTCGGAAATGTTTTGCGCTTCGAGCGCCTTGGTATCCAAGTCCACCGAGATGACCCGCTGCTTGCCACCATACGGAAAAGGCACTCCCACACCGCGCACGCTGATAATTCCCACGCGGATCGTGTTCATGGCCAGATCAAAGATTTGCGACTCGCTCAGAGTATGGCTGCTGATGCCATACTGCAAAATCGGAACGGTGGAAGCGTTGTATTCAATAACCAACGGCGGGGTGGCGCCGGGTGGAAGCTGCTTTAGGATTGTTTGCGAGACCGCCGTGATCTGGGCCACGGCGGCATCCGGAGAAGACCCCTGCTGGAAGAAGACCTTGATAACACCAACCCCAAAGTAAGAAGTGGATTCAATGTGCTGAATGTTGTTCACCGTCGTCGTCAGCGCTCGTTCTTCAGTGTAAATAATCCGCTGTTGCATGTCCTCTTCAGTCAGGCCGGTATAGGACCAGATGATACTTACCACGGGGATGTCAATGGACGGGAAAATGTCGGTAGGCGTCTTCAACAGGACAAAGGGTGTCAACAAAAGCAGCAACAATGCAGCGACCACAAATGTATACGGGCGGCGGAGAGCTAGTTGAACGATCCACATCGATTAAGCCCTCGCTTTCAATGATGTTGAAGCCACCGGGGCGGCAGAAGCCGTTGCCGCCTCCGGTGGTAATGAGCTTTGAATTTTGCGTGGCTCAGCAAGATTTGGCTCCGAAGTTTGGACTGGTGTTGAATTTACAAAGGGCGCGGGCTCTCGGACATTCCGCTCGATCAAAAACGAGCCGATCGCTCGCCCAGGCAGTCTACCGCAGCAGGGCACAGCACAAAAGGCAACACCATAATCTTCTAATTCGAGGCGATGCATGGCGCCGGGCACGTCTTGCAACGGATAGACAATCGGTGCGATGGCCCCCAATGGCAGCAGGAAAATCAATAACCTGAGCTGCCAGTATTCTCTTCGCCCATCATGGATGGACGAACGCAGCGTCACTCGTTGTGATGAGCGCGAATTCCATGTCCCTTCAACTTGCAGATTTCGGGGGGGGGCCATCAAACATTTTTCCGTCGTTTTTATTTCAATCAGTTTCAAAGTTCCAATGCGACATTGCACGACCCATGCCAAGGGGAAGGAGCGGTATTGCAGATTTCTTGAAAGGCCTTAGTACCAGAATTTTATCGCGAAGCCGGAACTTTGGCCGGCTTTGTTGGGCTTTTGTATCGTCACGGTTGTGTCGCGTATTCGACACCTAGTCACGTAGACGACGCTTTTCCGCCGAACCACAATCCGTTCTTGGCAGTTTTTCAGATTTTGCAACCTAATGTCGTAACAGCAAGTGATGGCACTGGAAATTTGAAAAACCGAACCTAGATAGGTCCAGGTTCGCGATGAATGTAGCCGGAGGAAAATCAAAGTAGAGAGACGACGCTAGCGAGATCGGGCAGCCATCCAAGCGAGGAGGCGTGTTATCTTTAAGGTTCAGAAACATTTGACTCTGAAGGTGAAACGGAAACTGTTACTAGCAGCGACCGCAGTCTTGGAATTTGGCCAAAAATAGTCATGGAGCTTCGACTCCTGCAGGGTGGCACATCAAGAGTGTGAGCCCGCAGCCTGAACAGAGATTCTCTCCCGGTGGTCCACTTCTCTCGGGACGCGGGCCAGCAGCCGGTCGAGTGAAAAGGCTCCTGAGCCACGAATCATAACCACCAAGCCGATCGTGATGACCAGCAGATGATATTCAAACCCTTCGCCCTTCTGCATCCCGTACCAATTCATGAATAGTCCAAACTGCCAGTGCACTTTGGCGACGGCTACAACCATGTCACCAACGATCGTGAGGGCGGCCAATCGGCCCGCCAATCCTAGGATCAACAGGATCCCTCCAAAAAACTGGGTGGCAATGGCCAGGAAGGCAAAAGCGGCAGGAATGCCCAGTTTTTGGGTGAAGAATTGCATGGAGCCGCTCAGTCCGAACCCGCCAAACCAGCCCAGCATCAATTGACTTCCGTGAACGAAAAAGAGAAACCCCAACATGAGTCTCATGAGGGAGAGCGAGTAATCGTTTTCTGTCTTAACCAGCGTTTTTAACATAAATACCTCTGTTCTTTCAGTTCTGTTGCATTACCTGCGTCCGAATCGGGTCGACTTTGTTTTACCGTCGGAATGGACATTTGACTTACTGCCGACCGACACTGCACGGTCCATGCCAAATGGCAGGAAGGCCTTTGAGGTTTTTCCGGAAGGTGGTTTTGACAGGGGTTTATGATGCAGTCGACGAACTTGCCAAATCTGGTCGAACTGCAAAACCCGCCAATGGAACGCCGACCTATCGACACCAAGTCGTCAGATCGTCATGCCCCGACACGGAACAGCCACATTCGCGTAGAAATATTCAGCCGCGGAGTTGGCACCGAATTTGCATTAAGTAGTTCCGTGGCTAAATTCGCCTGTAAACGCAAGGCTCCCTCTTGCCGGATTGGCTTTTCACCTGCAACGTGGCAGGGCCAACTCGAAAAAGTAACACAAACTGGACCGCTTCTAGATCAAAAGTGTGAATGTTAATCTGACAATAGACGGCGCGACAACGGAAGCCAAGGCCGGTGAACGGCTGATCGATCTCCTCAATCGCCGGGGGAGTGAAATTCCTCAAGTGTGTTATCATCCCCAGCTTGGCCCGATTCAATCGTGTGACACATGCATGGTCGAGGTAAATGGAAAACTGGTGAGAGCTTGTGCGGCCCTGGTTGAAAAAGGCATTAATGTCTCAACGAAATCACCCCAGGCTCTGGCGGGTCAAAGAGAAGCATTCGACCGACTACTCGCGAACCACATGCTTTACTGCACCGTTTGTGACAACAACAACGGCAATTGTGCGATGCATAATACCACGAAGATGCTCGCTGTGGAACATCAGAAGTATCCTTTCAAACCCAAGCCTTACGAAGTGGATGCCACGAACCCCTTTTACCGGTACGACCCGAACCAATGCGTGCTTTGCGGCCGCTGTGTGGAAGCCTGCCAGAACGTCGAGGTCAACGAGACCTTGTCCATTAACTGGGAGGATCCCAACCCGCGGGTTTTGTGGGACGGTGGCAAATCCATCGGCGAGTCGAGCTGTGTTTCGTGCGGTCATTGCGTGACGGTATGCCCCTGTAACGCGCTGATGGAAAAATCCATGCTGGGGGAGGCTGGTTATTTGAGCAGCATGCCCAAGCCCATGCTGAACGGCATGATTGATATCATCAAGGGCATTGAGCCGGACATGGGCTACGGGATGATCCTGAAAGTTTCCGAAGCCGAATCGGCCATGCGCGAATCGCGAACCCGCAAGACCAAGACGGTCTGCACCTATTGCGGCGTCGGTTGCAGCTTTGAGGTTTGGACCAAAGGCCGCCACATCCTCAAGGTCGAACCCACCATCGGCCCCACGAACGGAATTTCGACCTGCATCAAGGGAAAGTTTGGCTGGGATTTCGTGAATAGCAGCGACCGACTGACCACGCCTTTGATCCGGGAAGGCAACAAGTTCCGCGAAGCGAGCTGGGAGGAAGCTCTCACCCAGGCGGCAAGGCGCCTCGCCGAGATCAAGGCCAAAAATGGACCCGATGCGCTGGCATTCATTTCCTCCTCAAAATGCACCAATGAGGAGAGTTACCTCATGCAAAAGCTGGCGCGCGCGGTGATCGGCACGAACAATATGGACAATTGCTCTCGCTACTGCCAGGCGCCGGCCACCGAAGGCCTGTTCCGCACGGTGGGCTACGCCGGCGATTCCGGTTCCATCCGGGATATTGAGAACGCGGGTCTGGTCATAATTATTGGCGCAAATCCCGCGGAGGCGCATCCCGTCCTCGCTACCCGTGTCAAACAAGCGCACAAGTTGCGCGGTCAGAAGCTGATTGTGGCTGATTTGCGCAAGAATGAGATGGCGGAGCGCGCGGATCTCTTCTTCAGGCCGAAGCCGGGATCGGACATTGTCTGGATCTGCGCCATCACGCGCTACATCCTGGACCAGGGCCAGGCAAACAATGAATTTCTAAACAAATGGGTGAATGGACTGGACGAGTACCGAAAGAGTCTGGAGCCCTTCACAATGGAGTTTGCCGCGAAAACCTGCGGATTGGAAATCGCCCTGCTGAAGCAAGTGGCCCACATGATCGTGGAAGCCAAAGGCGTCTGCATTCTTTGGGCGATGGGCATCACTCAGCACAGCATGGGTTCAGATGGCTCCACTGCCATTTCGAATCTACTGCTCGTCACCGGAAATTATATGAGGACGGGCACGGGTGCCTATCCATTGCGGGGACATAACAATGTCCAGGGCGCAGGCGATCATGGGGCGCATCCGGTGATGCTACCGGGTTACCAACGCAGCGACGATCCCGTAGTGCGTGCCAAGTTTGAAGCTGCCTGGAAGGTCCATCTGCCCGCCACGAAGGGTTTGGACAATCACGAAATGATGGAAGCCATCCATGCCGGCAAACTCAAAGCGATGTATCTGTTCGGGGAGGAAATCGCCCTGGTGGACTCCAATTCCAACTATGTGCAGTCGGCTCTGTCCAAGCTCGATTTTTTTGTGATCCAGGACATTTTCTTCAGCAAGTCCTGCCAGTATGCCGATGTTATATTTCCTGGCTGCCCCAGCCTCGAAAAGGAGGGTACATTTACCAGCACCGAGCGGCGCATTCAAAGGCTTTACCAGGTACTTGAACCTTTCGCAGGCAGCCGGCCCGACTGGCGGATCATCCAGGCCGTGGCGAATCATCTGGGCGCAAATTGGAATTACGCACATCCTTCCGAGATTTACCGCGAGATTGCTTCGCTCTGCCCTTTGTTCGCCGGCGTGACTTATGAACGGTTGGAAGGCTTCAAATCCTTGCAATGGCCAGTCGCCGACGACGGTACCGACCAGCCATTGTTGTACACGAAGGAATTCGCGCTGCCCGGCGGCAAGGCAAGGTTGTTCCCAGTGGCTATGTCCGCTCCGACGGATCCGGCAAATGAAGAATTCGACCTTCATCTAAATAACGGGCGGATTCTCGAGCATTTTCACGAAGGAAACCTGACTTACCGCAACAAGGGAATCTCCGAGAAAGTGCCGGATGTCTTCCTGGAGATTTCACCCGAACTCGCCACGGAGCGGGGCCTCCAGAGTGGAAGCTGGGTCCAGCTCATCTCCCGCTATGGCAAGGTGCGCATCCGGGCGTTGGTGACTGACCGGGTAACTGGGAATGAACTCTACATGCCGATGAACTCCTCGGAGAGTGCGGTGAATCTGCTTACCAGCAACCATAGTGACAAGGCTACCCACACACCGGCCTATAAGGAAGCCTCAGTGCGGATGGAGGCATTGCCGGAAATCGGCGAGAGTCCGCTGCCACGCGTGAATTCCCGGTTCGGCCATCCGACACCACAAAATGGTTTGGAAATAGAGCGCAAATGGAAGCGGTCGGATTACCATCTGCCTGGAAGCCAGCCCACCGTATTTCACGCCACAAAAAAAAGCGCAAACGGCAGCTCGAAATCTGAGGCTCAACATTAATTTTTTTGCGACCGTCAAAACTTAACCCTCAACCAGGAAGAACATGGCTAAACCAATCGCTTTGGAATTGCCGGCCCGCGATCCGCGCGCAGAATTGCAAACCCGGCTTCAGAATGCGCCTGCGGAGCACGCGGAGGCCCTGCTGGCCGCGTATGAAGTGCTGCAAGGGCTGCACAATCGCGGCGTATTTGAACTGCTGCGCGGTGCCCTCGGTTCTAGCGACAAAGTGGTCGGGATAGTGGTCGAGACGGCGAACATGCCGGAATGCATCCGCGGAATTCGCAACGTCATGACTTTAACGAAAATTCTCGGCAGTATTGAACCGGAACTAGTTGAGGGATTCGCCCGTTCTCTTCCCGAAGCCATCGCTTACACAAAGGCGCACGAAGCGAAATCGCCCGGGCCGTTGAATATCTTGATGCAATTTATGCGAAAGGATTTCCGTCGTGGCTTGGTCCTGGTGAACTCCTTGCTCACAGCTTTCGGAAGAAACTTGCCCCACGAAAAGGTCGATAGCCCTCGTCTATCAGAATAGGTGATGGAACAACCGGGAATAATTCATTACGACATTCCAAGGATTGAGGTTTACGGCTGCAAGCTGCTTGCACCCGCTTTGGGTGGTAAATCCAAAGGCGTATTCATATTAAGATAGAGCGCTTGCTCCTCCGGTCTCACCTCATAAACGCGGGCTCTGGCTTGTTGCAGCAATAACTGCGCAACACTTTGAAGAGACACATCGCTGGAGTTGAGAGCGGCGCCCGCAGCGGCGGCAGCCTCAGCCGGATAAACCGCACAGAGAGGTTCAAGGCCACCGCCATTCAGCGGGATGACTCCTTTGCCAGGCTTGGCCAGCCCAAAAAGTTTCCGTAAATGGTTTGTTGTCATTTGTGGCAGGTCTATTGCCAGCACCAGCAGGTGCGAAGTCTTCAGCAGACACAGCCCTTCGGCCACACCACTCAGAGGCCCGCGCGAGGGCATTTTATCCGTCACAATCTCGGTTCCAATCGGGCACCACCTCAACCCGCTCTGGCCAGATACCCAGAGTGTCTCTGGTCGCAAGCCGCTGAGGACTCGAAGCTGCCGCTGCCACAGAGGCTCGCCTGCGATCATTAAAGTTGCCTTGTCCACGCGCATGCGGCGCGAACTGCCACCAGCGAGCAGCATGGTAGTCAATGTCATGGCGTGTTCGCCCGCAATGTGCCATCACTCAAAATTATGGCGCGCAGCCCACCCCTTCCTTTTAAGCAATCAGCCGCGCCGGGTGCAAAAGCCTGATCCATCCAATAACAGGGACGGCATTCTTCTGTGCCACAGAAACGCACGCCTTGCACCTGAAACTCCACGCCAATCAAATCATTTAAATCCACTCCAAACGTAATCACGTTGCGCCGAAAAACAGAAAGCGGTTTTCCCTTCGTGCCGAGTTCGTGACAAAGCACCACGTAGGTTTCCCAGGCAAAAAAAGTAATCTGGCCTTTGTAGGCCTCCTTGAAGTCGAAAAAACGGTCGCCTTGTATGCCGCGACCTGCTAAGCAATTTACCTCCGACACCTCGGTAATCGGGTTCTCCCCGGGCGGTTTGCCGTGATGACCGAGAAAATTGTGCCCCGCTGCTATGTAAAGTCGGCGAACTTCCATGCATTCAGTCCGGGTGGTTGTCTCAAGCGCTTCCATTATATCAATCTTATTACTCACTAACATTACTTAATAATAAAGCAAATCTGCCAACCCGGTCCCTGCCTCAATCGTTAAGCAACGCTTGTCACCAACCCGTAGAACGTCCACAAAACGGATTCCAGGCCGATAGTTCAGACCGGAGTGGAACAATTGCCTTGCATTCATCGGCCCTTGCTGGTGTCTCGTCAGTCTGGCAAAACATTCCTCACGGTATTCAGGACTTCCAGCAATGCAAAAGGCTTTGGAATGACTGCTGCTATTTGGAGCGGTGGATAGTCGCTCGCACGTCGCAAAGATAAAGAACCGGAAGCCACGATAACGGGCAGACCCAATCCCGCATTGCGAACGCGTTCGACAAGCTCCATGCCGGTGAGCCGGGGCATTTCGTTGTCAGTGACTAGCAAATCGTAGTGCCGGTGGACCAATATCTCCCATGCTTTTTCGCCGTCGAAAGCCATGTCGACAACAAAGCCATCGTCCTCGAGGGCAGCGGCTATGATTCCACAAAGAATCGGGTCGTCGTCCGTGACAAGAATTCGTCTCGCTTTGATTAATTCGCTCGGCATTGAAGTTTCCTCAATTCTTGAACCTTCATGCAACTGAACAGGACTTGAAGCATCAATTTTCATGCCGTGGTTCGTATTGGAAGGCAGGCAGGATAAACTTGTTTGTTGGACTCCGAAAGGGTGATCGTGGCAGGCGCGGAATTATTTCATACGAAACCTCCACGTTGCCGGCGCTACCGTCGTCTTTAAAGACGATCCGGATTTTTTTTGACCCTTCACTGGCTTGAATCGTCTGCTTTCTCAGATCGCCGCACCCAAAAGACCAGACGTAATGTAAATTTTTCATTAGGTGAGCTATTGCATCTCCAATGCCAAGCACTGATGCGGCCACCTCCTTTCCGCCCATCAATCACTCCGGCAGGATTTTAGGGCGAATTAGGTTGCCTAAAAGGCTCTTACCCAAATCTCCCCGCCCTACTCCCGGTGACGTGATTTCGACATCGCGTCGAAGCGGCGCCGCGTATGCCCACCAACAGGCCCCCTTTAAAGCAAGCGAGCATCCGCAATCCGATTATTCTCATCAAGGGGCAGGTTAACTACCCGGTGCAATTGAGTGTAATGAAAGCGATAACAGTGGAATTTCTGGCCATGCTTTTCAGCAGCCGCGGTCTGCCAGCCAATGTTTACGCCATATTGACAATGACGGACTGCACTAAAGTACAGTCGCCGATCCTGAACCAAGGAACAGTAGAATTTTTAAATGGCGGCGGCTATTGTGCTGGCATGGACTTATTCTGCTCAACTGAAAACAATAAAAGCGAGGTATGCGACAACTTGCGAGACATGGCTCGCTCACGATGGCAAATGATCGTGGCACCAGTCCAGAGCCCGTCACGAGTTCCGCCCGTTTGTTCACCTGCGACTGATCGCATAAACCCGAAAGAAGACATCATGAGGACGGCTCAAGTTGATCAAAACGCTCCGGAACCGACCAACGCACCTCTGGTGGCTGTCGTCGCTGATGACGCCTCGGTGGGAAGGTCAACCCAAAGGCTGCTCTGTTGCTCCGGCCTCCGGGCCGAGGCTTACACGTCCGCCAAGGATTTCCTTGAATCCGGCCATGTAGAAGAGACCACCTGTCTGCTGCTCGACGACCGGACGGAGGGAATGCACGGCTTGGAGCTCAAGCGCCGTCTGGTTGAAACCGGTCGGGCAATTCCAATCATCCTTCTCAGCGCCAGGGCCACCGTGGAAGAGGAGCGCCCTGAATGGTGGGCGGGTGCGGCCGATATTCTGCGAAAACCCATCCGTAAAGAAACCTTGCTGCAGGCGATCCAATTGGCGCTCGAAAGCCCGGCCCATTAACCAATGGGAAAACTATGAAAACTAACACAGATGGATGGAATGATTCACCGGCAACAGATCTCGCATGGAACCCAGAAGGTTTGGCGTCGGACTTGATGGAGTCTGATGCCGGCCCGCAAACGTTTGAGGTGCAGGAAGCGACTGACCCGGCGATTGATCAAGACCTGCCCCGATTGCTTTATGAGGTGGCCGCGCGACTTCCAATGCAACCGGACGTTCAAGCCTTGTGCATTTGGCTCTTTGAACCAGCTGGTCAAGTCATCCGCTTGCACTTGCTGCCTGCCGATCTGCCAGCCGGACTCAAGGCATGCTTGAGTTTCCCGGCGGCCGATTCATTGGCAGGTTGGATCTGGAAGCGTCAGCAAATACATACGATCAATACCGAGGCAGAAACGCGTTTCTCTGAGTTTGCCCGGGCTTTGTTGAAAGCCCACATCAAGTCCTTTTGCGGCGTGCCGTTAATAATCGCCAGCCGCCAAGTTGGCGTTTTGGGACTAGGCAGCTCCAATTCAGAGGCATTCGGTGACTTCAAGCGCCAACAAGCGCAGTGCAGCTCTCTAGAGCCAGACATCGCAACAGAATACCATTCTGGCTTTCAAAGCCGGATCAGTCCCCCACCAGAGCACAGAAAAGAATCGGCGCACCTTGAGGAAAAGGTGCGGCCTGAGGACAAATTTGAGGAAATTATCGGTCGAAGCGCCTCACTCCGAGCCTCGCTGGATCAGCTCAAAATCGTGGCGCCGACGGATTCCACGGTACTCATCCTCGGCGAAACTGGCACCGGCAAGGAACTAATTGCCCGCGCCATTCACAACCGTAGCGGGCGTCGCAACAAGCCTCTCGTCCGGGTGAACTGCGCCGCGATTCCCGCGGGATTACTCGAGAGCGAATTGTTTGGTCATGAACGGGGAGCCTTCACTGGGGCCATCTCCCGTAAGATTGGACGTTTCGAACTTGCGAACGGCGGCACGATTTTTCTGGATGAAATCGGAGATATTCCGCCAGAATTGCAACCCAAGCTGTTGCGGGTGCTTCAGGAGCAGGAATTTGAACGGCTTGGGAGTATTCAGACTCTCCGGGTGAATGTGCGTGTGGTGGCGGCCACCAGCCGCGACCTACCACAAATGGTGCAAGACCGGAAGTTCAGAGGCGATCTCTATTATCGACTGAACGTGTTCCCCCTGCGCCTCCCGATGTTGCGGGAACGCCCCGAAGATATTGCGTTACTCGTGCGCCATTTTGTGGATCTTTTTGCAGCGCGCATGCATAAAAAGATTGAAAATATTCCCACTGAGACAATCGACGTTTTGCTTGGTTACCCTTGGCCGGGAAATGTACGTGAGTTGCAGAATTTCGTGGAGCGGTCGGTTATTCTTTCGCCTGGAAATACCCTGCGCGCACCTTTGGCTGAGCTGAATCCGTCCGCTGAGACAGCGGTCGCCTGTCAAAGCACCGTACCTAGAACCAGGACGCTAATGGAGGCCGAACGTGAGCATATTCTCAAGGCACTCGTTGAAACCAACTGGGTTGTCGGAGGTCCGAAAGGCGCAGCCGCCAGGATAGGGTTGCAACGCACGACCCTGGTCTCCAAAATGCAGCGGCTCGGCATCACACGTGCGCAAGCCTGAAGCCTTTTCCGCCCGGGTGACTGGCGTAATGTGGCTACGTTATTTCTGCGCCTCTCAACTTGCGCAGGCGTGCCCAACTGCCGCCGGTTGACAAGCGCAGCGTCGTGGTCGCCAGGATCCTGAATATTCTTTTTACAGGCGGGAACTTAGCCTAGCCGCTTTGAGCTCGGGCAGGTTTTGTTGTGACCGGCACGGCCATTACCATGAAAGCCTAGAACTATGAAATTCCAGGAACTGAACGAAGCTCAGATACTCGCTCTCGCAGTCACAGCCGAGGAGGAAGACGCCCGCATTTATCGCGACTTTGCCGAGTCGCTCCACGTTGATTACCCTGCTACGGCGGAGCTTTTTACCAGGATGGCCGAAGAAGAAGACGGACATCGGCACCGGTTAAGCGAATTGTATCGCCAGAGATTCGGTGAACACATACCACTCATCCGCCGGCAGGATGTGAAGGGTTTCAGCGTGCGGCGCTCTTCGTGGGTCACGCGAACCCTCCTCCCCGAGAATGCGCGTGCTGAAGCGGTCTTGATGGAAATCGAGTCGCGCCGCTTTTACGAAGCCGCTGCGCAGCGGACGAAAGATGCCGCAGTTCGCCAACTTCTCGACGACCTGGCCCAAGAAGAGCAGCGGCACGAAACCACCGCTGAGGAAATAACCAATGCGCAAACCAAATCCGGTGCGTTAAGCCATGAACATGAGGCCGCCCGCCGACTATTTGTTTTGCGCTTCGTACAGCCGGGTCTGGCCGGGTTGATGGACGGCTCGGTCTCCACGCTCGCTCCTTTGTTTGCTGCCGCCTTCGCCACTGGCAGCACTCTGGCAACGTTCAAGGTCGGTCTTGCTGCATCAGTTGGCGCCGGTATCAGCATGGGTTTTGCCGAGGCCATGTCCGATGACGGCAAACTCAGCGGCCGTGGTGCACCTTGGATTCGTGGCGCAGTCTGTGGTCTGATGACAACCGTCGGTGGCTTGGGCCACACCATGCCATATCTCATCCGCAATTTTCATCTGGCGACAACCATCGCTCTCGTGTTCGTGGCCATCGAGTTGGCGGTTATCGCCTGGATCCGAAAACGCTTCATGGACACGCCGTTGCTCTCGGCAATTTTCCAGGTAGTGGTGGGCGGCGTGCTCGTTTTTCTCGCCGGTTGGTTGATCGGGGCTGGTTAAGGAACTTGGGCGAAGGGGCAAAAGCCTGGACGGAATTTATTTTCCCGGAAAGGAGGTCGTTGCCTTTAAAACACTCCAAGGATAAGAGTGGCTACTGGAGGCGGCTGAACCTTGACTGGTTTGCTGGTATTCCGCTTGCCGTACAAACTATTTTTTTGTGGTTGGGCAAGAGTCGATGATCGAAACCAGTCTCGCCTCACTAGATCAACGGGGATGCGCAAGCGCTTTGGCGAAATGAAAGTGGTCAGGGAAAAATTGCGTCCAAGGGATTCCCAGATTTATGATCGCCCTTTTTATCTGGTTATGGTTTAGGTTTCTGGCTATTACCAACTGCTTGAGGTACAACACGAACAGTTGTACCCGGCGGCAGGATCACCGTATAACCTGGCACCAACTTTGGGCCCATCAACCAGGTCATTCCAACCCAGATCACTACGGGTGTCAGACTAAATAGAAGGAATTTGGCGATTGAAATTCCTCCATCCCGATACCACTGAGGAACCATGGCCAATGCGACCAAATAAAGAATACAGCCAGCAGTATTATTGCTGTTCTTCCAAAAGGCCCGGTGAGCCAGACCCAACAGACTCCCCACAATTGAAAGCTCAACGATTACGCCGACCCAACCGCCATTGATCCAGGCGTCGCCGGGAAGACTGACTGTCAGTCCGACAAAATTGCCGTATGCAAATACGTTGATACTCCTTACCGGTGATCCCACGGGTTTGCCTTTCCAGAGGATGCGGGGAATGGGTTCCGTAAATAATTGAACATATTGAGCGCCAAACGAGTAGGTTTCAGTTTTAAAAGGGACCGCCCAAACCACATAAGTCAAAAAATCAAAGTTGGCAAAGTCCTGTGTGTCAAATTGAGCTTTGAATTTATCGTCTGCGGTCATTCCAGCCGAATAGTTCGCGACTTGGACGTCTTCGCCTGTCAAATAAGACTTGAGCAGCATCCGATTATGCCCGACCAAATTGAAAAGAAGCAGAACCGGAATTGCCACCAGGATTGACCAAAACGGAACCCATTTTCGGTGGTTGTACCAGCAATAGCACATGACCGTTAAAAGGAAAAAAAGCAAGACGGTCCAACGCGACCAACCAAACCAAGTCCGATAGCCGACATAGATCATTGCAGGAAACAGATTCAACCAGCTAAACCGGGTGACAATCATCCACATCACCAACAATGGCAGGAGGAAATCCTGCGCCTCGTTGATGTAACCAGTGGAATTGGTCATAATGAAGATGCCGTTTACCCTTTCCCCCTGAAGGCCTAATCGCGTGGCATAGATGGAATAGGCTATGGCAGGGAGCAGTAGCAAGGTGGTGACCAGCAAGGCGTGGAGCTGCTCGGTCGTAAACGAGGGTGGATCGGGGTTGAAGAACCGGGTCTGGCTGCGACCCACAATAAGACTGGAGGCAACGAGACATACCAGCGCGAGCGAGGTGATCGCCAAGGTCCGGATGAATACTTCATCAGAGGGTCTGAATTGCATGTACAGCCAACTGGAGTCAAAATTAAAAGCGTAAACCAATATAGGCCGAACGACGAAAACCAAGCCGTGAAAGGCCAGATAGACGCCGGCTGGGTGAAATACGGAGGCCTGCCCACTCCACAAGAAAATCCCGATGGCAATAAGCCACACCATGACCTGGGCAACGAGAGCGATCTCAATCATGATATTTAAAAAATTCGTTCAGGCCTGCAAAGGCAAGCCAGCCATTTTGCGAAACGCTTTCGTAACCGTAACGAGTCTCAGCCCAAGCGCGCAGGCGAAGCGGATCGATGGCACCAGACCTGATTTTTCGGGCCATGGCGATCAATCCGCCCCAAAAATCCTCCCATACCGTAGTGGTGAGCTCAATATCCAGGTTGCCATCGCCCAACTCCGGTGTGTCACCCGCAGCGGTCGCGACAAATTGCACTCTGCGTAGCATGGCTTCAACGAGAACAAGAGGCAAGCCGTCCCACGGACTTGGCAGTACCACGAGGTCGGCGGCGTCTAGAATACCCGGCAAATCGGCCAAGCAATACTCCCCGTGGATTTTAATCCGGTCGCCGATGGCCGCCTGGGTGACAAAGTGCCGCATTTCTTTGATCATTTTACCGTTCGGATCGTAGCCATATATCGAGCTGTGTCTGGTGCGAGGTCTCATGCTTGATCAGTTCTAGCCATCAACGCACCAAGCAATCTGGCCGTTTCTGTTCAACCATGCGACCAAAATAAACCACGTGCAAATTAATCCCAGCACAAAGAGTAATTGCGGACTGTTGCCCAAAGGGCCCTAGACCCCTGTGGTTTTTTCCGCCGCTTTGGGGATGACAAGGTTTGGGGGCACGAATACCCGAGCCGTTGGCTTGGGTTGGAATTGAAAGGGGCCCCTTGGCGCTGGAGTCGGCCCAACGCGTCCCTGGCAGAGGGCAAGCCTCCGCCCTATGGCCGTGCCGGGATTGGCACCTTGAATCCATGTGCGTTCTCACCACGGCACAGATGCGGCGTTGGGGAGCAAATTCGCAAGGACAAAAGCCGCCACTTGGTTTCCGTAAAATTGATGGCCCAAGGCATTTGGATGCGGCCCATCACCTGACCAATAAAGGGGTGCCGTGCCCGACCCGGGCATCGAGCGATTTCCTGTCACCCAAGCCGCGTTGCTGGTGTACTCCGGGTATATCACCGGTATTTGATAGACGGCGGCGGCGTTGCTGAAAATCTGATCAGAAGCGGCCTCATCGCCTTGGATTAAGTCTCCCCATGGTGCAATCGCCAACTGCCGGCAATTGGGCAGAAGAGTCTGCAGTTGTCCGAAACAATTGGTCGCCGCAGCATACAACAGGTTGGTGGGATCATTGATGCCGCCGGCCCAGATGACAAAATCGGGATTGAACGCTGCCACATTGTTCGTCAACCGCAGCAGAAAAGAAACCAACCCTGGCCCGTTTGTGGCGGCAAAACCCGTCCCACCTTCCCCCTGCGGAATCAGGTTGATTCCGTAAGGTAGCAACAAGTTCTCCAATTGGGCCGCCCAGAGCTGCTCACCGCCATAGCCAGCAGCCCCGTCCGTGATACTGTCGCCCACAATCACGCCCGTCAGCTTGGGCTGCGGTGTATTAACGAACGAATTTGTTGCGGGCACAAACAGGCCCACCACACTCCCGGCGTTGAGGTGGATTTCGATCGCATGTCGCCCGGAATTGGGCCACGTAAAAGTGTAAAACATCTGGTCGCCCAGCGAAGGATGCTGCTGGTAATTCCACGCCTGGGGCACATTCGGCAGTGTGTCGGCTGCGTACCAGAAGCTGCCATCCTGCATCCACAATCCCAGGGTGTTGCCAAGGATGGTCGTCACTAGACGGATCTCTTCCGTTTGGGCCGGTATGCTGGGCTCGTGAACCGCCACATAACCAGCCATTGAATTCAGGTAGCCAAATGCGGGAATATTGGTGGGGTAACCACAATAGATCGCCACGGATGGCGAGTTGGTCAAGGCCGGCATTTCAATCCCCAACCAACTGGTCGCGGTAAACGGATTGGCGCCGTTGGTTTGAATGTTCAGCGACACGCCGTTTTGCAGGATCAACTGACCGGTCAATGTGGAAGCCGCCGGCAGGTTCGTCAGGCCGCTACCGCTACCAATGAACGTGCCGGTCAAGTTCAAACCGGTTGCACCGTTGGTGATCAACGAAGCGGGCAAATTATTAAACGGAATCGTGCCGGAGATTTGCGTTGCGGGCAACGAGCCCGATAGGGCGAGCGCATTCCCCGCCGTTATAGCATAAGGAACAGAAGTAATTGCCTGGCGAGGAGTTAGAAAGGTGAAGGCTCCGTTGCCGTTGGTCTCCACTGCAGTTTGCAGCCAATAATTATTCCCAGTGAAAACGTTACCAAAATCCAAAGTAGCATTAAATATGCCATTGCTTACGACCGTGGCCGAATTAGTCAAAACGGGACCGATTTGATCGCCGTTGGTCAAGGCATCGTAAAGACTAAATTGAAAATCGTAGGAACCCGTGGCAGGTGCGCCGCCATCATTAAGAAACCCTTGATATTGAAAGGCCGTCGTCTGGCCGACCGCGGTGCCACCCAAAATTAATTGTTCGCACAACGCAGCCAGAATAGCCAACCAGCCAAGCGATTTTTCGATCATAAAATTGCCCGGTAGGTAGCAGTTGCCAAGCCACCACGACGCTTTCTCGAGCTTCTCATAGCCGAAAACAGATTATGAAACCCATGCACATTTGATGGCTTTTTACATATTCGAACGGTTTTGTGCGGATTGCAAGAAAACTCCTTCCAAAGGCTTAATTTGGTGTCCGTTCGTAAAGCTTCGCGCTCTTTCTTATGAAGGCTAAGTCAAAGCAAATCAGAATTTTAGCAATGAAATCAACCCAGTTGAACTTGCAAAACCGAAAGGTGCTTGCACTGGTCATGTTCGTCTCCTTATAGAAGACATTAAACCCGGACCATAAGCTTTTCGACATCTTTGAGATTCTTCGTCAACCTTTCCGTTGTGAATAGGCTGGCTTTCTTAAGAGCAGATATCCCCTGATGCCCAAGCAGCTCTGGCTCAGCAAGATATTTTTGAAAAGCACCAACCAAGGCGGCTGGATCTCGGGGTGGCACCACAAAACCATCGATACCGTCAGCAACCACTTCGCCGCAACAAGGTGTGGCAACGACTGGCAAACCGTGACTCATCGCCTCCAATTGCGTAATCGCAAACCCATCGGATAAGGTGGGCAGGACGAATAAATCCGACCGCCGGTACCAATCTGCCGCCTGCCGTCCGACCGCGCGGCCGTGAAATGTGACATTTTGCGGGGCTTTAGCAACTGCCTCGGGTTTGATTCCCACTGGTCCTACCACGTCAAAATGAACTTTTTCCGGATCGAGTTTCCTTGCCGCCTCGAGCAAATAATGAATCCCCTTGCGCAGGATTACCTGCCCAAGAAATAGGACATTCAGAGGCTGGCCGGTCGCAGTTTTTTTGCTCTTTGCTACAGCACTATCTTTCTGTGGCTCAAAGCAAAGCGGCACAACCACCAACTTTTCCGGTTGCACCCCTTGTTTGATTAATGCTTCACGCGAGAACTCAGAATTGACCAGAATTCGGTCTGCCAATTCCCATTCGCGCCGGTTACGATCGTAAAAATTGGTTGGGAACTCTGATGGCGGGCCTGCAAACTCCGGGAATCGGGACATTTCATCGCTAACCAACCGAAATTCCAAGGCACCGGGATCGATCTGGCCAAGCAAGGTCTTTACGCCTCGGCGCCTTTCTGCCTCCAAGATCTCAAGGCTCGCGTAGGAATAGCCAAAGAAAATCTGGTGAGGAGGGAATATTAAATTGGAGACGGCTGAAGCAAAGGCACTGTCAGTCTGTGCGTAAGCTTCATAGGCCCTTCCTTGTGCGGCTAGGCGCCGGACCTTTCTCTTCCAAAGCAAGCTTCGCAGCGGAAATGAGCGCACTAACTCGTCAGGAATGGTTGAGGATCTGGCGAGCAAGGCCGAGCGGCTAAGACGGCCCAAGAGATGTCGCAAAATCGGGCTGCGCGGGGCATACCAATCTGTGGCCAAGCCTGCCAATTTCCCCTGCTGATACAAGGCATTGGGGATCGCATAGTACTCTCGCGTGCCGATCTGGCTACAAATCCAAGTGGGTGGAGAACAATGTAGTGAGTGCATGCCTCGAGTAAACTGGGGCGCCGAGTCTGATGTTTGGCTGCGACCGATATGGCCTTTCACCTGATTTTCACCCTGCCCCAAGGATTTACAAGTCCTTTTTCTAATGACGCTTGGTTTTATAGCGGGAGGAAGGTTTCTTCTCGATTTGATAATCTCATTTTTGATTTAGTCACCAATCCGAACAACCGGGCGATCACGTATCCGGAGACCATCCAGAAGGTCCCACGTGCAAGGCGACGCCCCACGGGAGTCGCCAGAGTGCGAAACGACAAATGTCGCAAGTGGTCCGGGCAAGACCGGAAGAACCCGACTGGCGACATGTTGCATCGAAAGAGTGTAAGCAAAGGAAGGGGAATACCGCAGCTCTTTGCCAGGCTCGGCCGTGGCGAAACCGCTCAGGGCTGGGCCACCAGATTAGTGGGCGCCTGGAGGCCATACGCAAAACCGCTGGCGGTAAAATAATCGTAGTTGGTGATCGCGGACAGGATCGGAGGTCCTTGCGCAGTCAGAACCATGTTACTGCTGCGGGTAAGCGTAAAAGACTGGGCTCCCGGAGCAAAAGGTGTGCGTATTTGCTGCAAGCCGGTGCCCAGAGAATACGTGACTGAGTTGGTTCCGGAGAGAACCTGAAGCTGAGCCGGGGCCGTCAAAAAGAGGGTATTATAAATTACATCAGACGCGTCACCGTAAAGGTTCGTCACGGCAATATCTTTGGGCGCCACCAATTTGAGGGAATGAATGCGGTAAAAATAATATAAGGCATCCTGGTTGAGAACGGGAGGCACCCCGGTTTTGTACCACGCAATATAACGCTTCGCGAGTTCCAGGTAGCCGGCGTGAGAATAACGTTGGGGGACCGCGTATTCCGGTTCATACTGTGCGGGATTAGCAATGGGCGAGATGTAAGTGCTCTCTAAAAAATCATTCCAAGTCGTGATTTCCACCCAGTCGGGCTGGTTGGCGATAATGGATTGCCATTCAGTAACAGTTCCCTCGCCACCATCTGTCTCAAAGTAGCGGCGGCCGAGATTAGTCTGAACACAGCCCCAATAGCTGGGCGTAATACTGGCCATGAAGAGCTTGCCAGCTTGATGGACTGCCACGGTGTAGTTGGAATTGCATTGAGCCAACTCATAGGGCAAACCCGCTGCGCCAAAGAGAAAAAGTCCGTTCAAAAGATTCGTGTAGGTGTTCAAGACGCCAACACCTTGGGCATATGTGGGGAGTTCCTCGATCGGATTCGGCCAAAAAAACGGAACAAAGCAGACGGAGACGCCCTGCTGCTGCAACGGGACGAAAACTTGATTCTGCCAATCGAGATTATTATCGCCATAGGTGGAAACGACCACGTTGGTACCTTCCAGGAAAGTATTGGGCCGCGCCGCGTAGGTGCTGATCATGTGCACGATGGCGGCGGCGTTGGTCATGGAGTCAACCGAGAAAAAAAGTTTGAATCCCGTTCCCAACGCAGCGGCGGCGGAGTAGATGAAGGCAACATTTGCATTGTAATAAGGCTGCGTCGGATCGTCGTAGGCGCCCACGTTCAGGGCAAATCCGTCAATACCGGCGGCCTGGGCATCCTGGATGTCATGCTCATATCCCTGAACAGAGGCACCGTAAGTGGAATTACACACCATGTAATGGGCAAAGACATAATGCTGCGTGCCTCCCCGGGCGCAGTTGACCAAGCCTGGTAGAATCAATATGTTCAGAAGGCAAAATAAAAATCTGTCAAAACTAAGAAGCCGCATGGCTAGAAGTGAGCATTTTTCAGTCCACGGAGTCATAATCGCGACTTTGCTCTCCCGAGAGCGATTGCCGAGCCGGCTTTGTCGAAACAAAGCTCAATATAATTATAAACCATTTAAATTTAAATGGTAACAGCGTTAATGACAAACCAATTCAGGTCTTTAACGCAACGGCTCGTTGTGTGAAACCACGCATGGCTTGATGGCCGGAGAGGTCATCCTTGCGGGCGCGGTTCATGATAATATTAATATTTTTTGCCTGCCTTTGGTACAGCATGTCCATGGCCTGACGCACCAAGCGCGAACGGCTAAAAAACGGACGGGTGACTAAAACCACGGTATCAACTTGAGGCACCAACATGGCAGCATCATCGCAAGTGAGGATGGGTGGCCCGTCAATAATGACGAAGTCATGGTTTTGTCGCAGGTCGGCGAGTAATTCGCCAAGTTTCGCACGAAGAAACAAGCCCTCGGACTTGGCGTTGCGGTTGCCGGCCGGAACAAAGGACAGCCCCTCACAGCCGGTAGGATAAATGACGGAGCGGGCTTCAGCATCACCCCGCAAATAATCCAGCACACCGGGCTGGCCTCTTTCTCCCATCAATCGTTGCAGACCGCCGCCCTGATCATCGGCATCGACCAAAACGACCCGGAGACCGCTGCGAGCGAGCAGACGCGCGAGATTAGCGGAAACAGTGGTTTTTCCCTCGCCGGAAGTCGAGCTGGTGAACAACAAAATCTGGGGACGCGATTCGGCATTGGGGGAGAGGAGCAGGGCTGAGCGCAGGTGCCGGAAGGATTCAAGATAATGGTGGCGAGCGTCGACCTCGCCCAACAGTGCTTGAGCTGGCTGTTTGGGCGAAACCTTGATTTGCGGAACCAATCCGAGGAGGGTTTCGCCAAACTGGTCGGTAACATCGTGGAAAGAAACAAACCGGTCATCGAGCAAATACCAGCCATAAACCAGCGCCAAACCGATAAACAATCCGAAAAAAGCCGCGACCGCCACGCGAATCGGCAGGTAGCGTTTTTCCGGTTGCGCAGGGGTGGCAGGCTGCAGCACCGAGACGCCCTCCTGTTGGACGTTTTTGTTCAAGTCGACGTTTTGGAGAGTGCCGAGCAAGTGATCATAAAAACTCTGATCGCGTTCGACGCTTTCCTGCATACTTTTGCTGCGTGTGAGATTATCACTTTCCTGAAGCACTTTAGTTTCCAGTGGCGGCAGGGCGGCCTGGATGGCATCAATCCGTTTTTGCAAATCGGTCAGTTGAGCGGTTTTTTCGGTGCGATCCTGGTCCGTTAAAATAGTGATCATCTTCTGTAGACGGCCGACTTCCTCATCAAAATTGTGGTGGCCCATGTGCTTCATATTATCCTCCTTGTTGGCGAGCAATTGGGCGAGCTCAACCCGGGTGGAATTCAAGGAGGTATCCGTGTAAGCTTCGGCCTCATTGGTGGTTGGCGGCATCGCGATATTCGGAACATCTGGCACTGCAGCGGTGGCGGCTGGATCTGCCAGAGCATTGGTCGAGGCCAAGTTTGCGCCAGCGTTTGCCACGGTCGTGATGACGTTGGTATTTGCTGCGGCGGTGAGGCTGTTGGTGGCGGCCGGGGCGGGAGTTTCCGCTGCAATTTGATCGCCCAGCAGTTTCGCCTCCAGTTGGTTTTGCTCGAGTTGTAGATTAAGTTCTGCCAGATATTCACCCGCACTTTTGCTTTCCTCTTCAAGCACAGCAACGTTGTTACTGCGTTCAAAATCGGCGAGCCTGTCTTCCTCGGCCTGCAAATCCGCGGCTTTGCCCGAGAGTTCGTCCCGGAGCGAATCCAACACATCCTGGGAGGTGGAGATATGCGTTTCTTTTTTGTAGTTCCGGTAGCCGTCGACGATCAACTGGAGAAAATGCTGGGCTACGTCGGGATCGGGCCCGCTGACTTGGAGGACCAGAATGGAGGTTTTCTGAGGCTGGGCTACATCCAGATTATAGGGATTTTTTTCACCAATCCCCACCTGAATGCCGGCTTTCTGCATCGCGGTGCCCTGAATGGGGGCGCTTTTCAGCAATTCGATCTGGGTGCCGAAATAGGTTTCACCTTCATCGGAAAAAAGATCGGCGTTGTCGAGGCGAATATTGTTGTTAAGGAATATTTGAGCGAAGGAAACATATTGGGGAGTGTGGACGGTTTCATAGGCCACTGTGGCACTTATCAAAACGGCAAGGCTGATCAACACCACCCACCAACGCTCGCGCAAATAAGAGAAGTAGCGGCGCTTGGGCACCATCATGGTCAGCCGATAGGTCGAGGCCGGTCCGGCGGTCACCGACTGCACCGGCAAATTTATAGATTTTTCACTCACAATATTGGCGTCTTGCGCAGATCAGGATTAATTCCATCTGAGCGTACTTTTGCACCTCACCGTTATATGCATTTAAGCGCAAGAGTCAATTTTATAGCAATTTAGATTCCACCACCATGCAGTCTAACATATTCAAGGGAGCATCCCGCAGCGCCATCAATTATTTAAACACTTCTGATAAAAGGCCTTGGAGCTAGACAGCGTATTTTGTAAAACCTTCAGGTTAGAAAAAGCGCTTGTCACGCAGGTGGCAGTTGCACACCTTTTTTGTGACCACAACGCCAAAAAATGCCCGAAAAGGACATCGATCCCGAGTGTCAACCATGGCAGCGAGTGAGTTAAGAGCCCGATTCGGTAGAAAAGGGGCATTTAGTCCAAAAAAACAGTGATCAGCAGATGGATTGGTGAAGCTCAGAATAAAATTGCAAGGCTCAAATCGGGAAAACCAACTAGCTTGAGCTTCAAAATTGAATATTTCACCGAACAGAACAGAACGAAGAATAAAGTCAGGGTAAACTATTGCTGAAACAGCCCTGATCTTTGCCAGAATCAACGGCGAGACGAACGGCGCCCGCTTTTAAAAATCAGATAGGTCAAAACCCCAATACCGGCAAACATCGTGCCCGGCTCCGGAACAGGAGTATTGCCACGAATCACGGAGGGAGCGACAGTGACGGCATAAAAGTCAGAAGGCGGTACCACCGGGGTTGGCTCAGCCGCTGTCGCGACAGTGTCGCTTGCGGATATATCTATCGCAGCGCTGGCACTGAGGGCCGATAAAACCGAAATGCAAACTGCGGCCATTGAAACAATGACTAATTTTGAAGGTGCAACAATTTTCATATACATAATCCGGCAAAATATCACTGCCTGACATGATCAAATTAAATCATTAGCGAAAAATGTTCAATTCAAAATTTGGACATCTGCATACACATTTTGGACAGTTTTGGCTTATCGCAAAGAGCCTTGTGCTCTGATAAAAACGGCCAAAAAGAACGATCAATAACCTGATTGAAAGGCACTTAAGAAAACAATGAGCGCCTGGCAGGAGGCTAAACTGGCAGGCAATGGACCGAGCTTAAGGACTTAGTAAGCCGTGCGAAGCGGAAAGATGCATTGCTTGATGGTTTTTAAAATAATCAGAATGTCGAGGCTTAGAGACCAATTCTCGAGATAATAAATATCGGCTTCAACGCGGTTGCGGACATCTTGTTCGGTGATGATTTCCCCCCGAAAACCCCGAACTTGGGCCCAACCGGTGATACCGGGATGAACAAAGCGCCGGACCATGTAATTTTTCATTACTTTGGTAAAAAGCTCATCATGTTGCAACATGTGGGGACGGGGGCCGACGACGCTCATTTCACCTAGAACGACGTTAATAAATTGCGGAAATTCATCGATATTTAACTTACGCATCAATACACCAAGAGGGAAAATACGCCGGTCATTTTTCGCAGCTTGCCGCGCCTCGTTGTCGTTGTTGACATGCATGGTGCGGTACTTATAGATCATGAAGGTGCGCCCCAACAAACCACTACGCTTTTGCTTGTACAAGACAGGACCGGGGGATTGCAGGCGCTGGCAAATATAAACAAACAAGGTGATAAAAGGCAAAATGAGCAACACCACGGGAACTGCGATAGCGAGGTCAATGGTTCGCTTGATGATGCGGTTGACCGGGCTCTCCAAAGGTTCTTCCCGCAGGCCGATGAGCCGGACGCCGTCATCCTCGAACACCATTGTATTGTGGTTGAAATAGCTATCCAGGTTATCTACCGCCAGGAGGCGGACGGCGGCACCTTCACAAGTCTGGGTAATTTGAAGCAACCGCTCGGATCCAATCATCAGATCCATGACGATCAGATGACTGATGGAATGCTGTTGTACGATATCGCCGAGTTCATTCAAGGAACCAAGGACGGGAAGGGAGGGATCTGCCACCTGCGATGAGTTTCCGGGAACGGCGCCGGGGTAGACGATGCCAATGGCTTGCAGGCCGATCATGCGTTTACGGTCGATCCACGGCTTGATTTTAGCGGCCTGATCTACCGACCCCACCAAGGCGACCCGCTCCGGGCGGTCCGCGCCAAAAACCATCTGGCTCAGCCAATTGGGCAAGACATAGTTGCTGAACAGCAGTGTGATGCAAAGAAAAGGGATGTAACTAAAAAGAAACTCGCGGGAAAGGAACGTATCGTGCAGGGAAAAGCCTACAATGAAGACGGCGAACAATCCCATGAAGGCCTGCCTGCCGGTGGTGCGCACCGCTTCGACAAACTCGCGATAAGGGCCGTGAACAAAGCGTTTGGCATCCATCCGGGAGAAAACCCCGATCAACAGGAATTCGTTGTAGAAGGAATACCTTTCCAAGGCCACCCAGTTGTTAAATATATTATCTACACTGATGCTCCTGCTCCAGATAAAGAGCCAGCCCCAAAAACTTAGGGTGACGAGCGCAAGCAGGCAGAAAGCGGAGAGACCCTTGATGCCTGAAGATCGGTTGAGGAGCATGAATAATGGTCAGGGTGGTGTGTCGTTGATTAAAAAAGCAAGGCTTGCCAGTCACTCCACGCTAACGGGGCTCAACTCAGATGCGGATAATCGGCCACCCGGTTTGCGGGAGGCGTTTAGTTTGAAAACCAGTTTATTATTTTTTACGGGTCCAAAGTTTTTAAGTTTTTTGCTGGCTTCCAAGGCGCCCTCGCGCCCGTTCTTCTGGCGCCAGCGACCTGGACTAACACCAAAGCGCCTGGCAAAAACCTGGTTAAACTGACTGAGCGACTTGAATCCGCTTTCCAGTGCCACATCGACGACTTTGATGTTGCTCGTAGCCAGGAGATCGATGGCCCGGGCCAGTCGAAGTTCGGCGCGTTTGTCGTTAAATGACATGCCAACCAACTTCTGGAAAAGCCGGCTTAAATGGCGGGAGGTACAATTAGTCATTTGCGCCAAGTCATTAAAATTCATTTCCAGCAAATCGGAAATAGGGGTCTGTTTCAAGAACAATTCCAAGCGCTGACCGGCGTCCGAAACTTTTGCCCCTTCCTGAGAGGGTCCGGTTTCGAGGTCAAAAACCTCCGCCAAGAGTTGAAGCATGCTCAGTCGGAAGCCCAAACCGCCACGACATTCACCGGCGGCCAATTCCTCCATTCGAAGGGCGATGGAGCTTTGCGGTGCGAAGATTTTCAAACTCGATTCCTTGCTGGCCAGGATCGACTCCAAGAAGCGTTGTTCGCCCAAAGTCATCAACCCGGTGAGGCGGGAAGGCAGGACATTAAAATAAATTAGGGAAAAATCGCCGATCTGGCTGGCTCGAATGGTTCCATGCGCGTTCGCTCCTATCAACAAAACGGTTCCCGTGGATAATTCCTGATTTAATTGCGACTTTAGAAAATAACCCGTTCCATGTCGGATTTGAATGAAGGTCAAACCGGAAAATTCCGGCTTCCACTCGCCTCTGGGCGCAATGGAATGCTCCCGCAAAACCAGATGCGGTTCATAAACGAAATTTGCCTTCTTCATAGTTCCGTAATTGTGCGCGATAGTGTTCCGCTCATGAATTCCAACCTATTATGGCGGATTTCAGCATTAAATATTCCACTGGGCCACGGCTGCCCGAGAATTATTGCATTCCGATCAGGAATCCGGATTGTGGCCATTGGTTTTGCCACTCCCAACCAACTCAAAGTAGTGCCGATGCATGGCAATCGCCAACCTTAGGGGCAATCCACGGGGCCGGCGGCGGTGATTGATTAAACCGCCGAGACAAGGAAAATGGACAACTTGTGTTACAAAACAATGTCGAAAAGGAAAAATATGAGCAACTGTTTTATGATATGTTTATTACAAAACACTTATATGCAATGTATTAAGCAAAACTATTGCAAAAGCCACAGTCTACGGAAATGGCGTGGAGGCGTCACAGCAACTGCAATCAGGGGTAAAAATCTCCGGCCGGGCCTGAACGGCTGAAAAAGGCCCAAACAAGGCAATTGAAGGGTATAATGCCTTTTGCTGGCCCGGCGATGAACGCCGACACATAGACAAAGGAATCTTTCTTTGTTTCAAGGTTGTAGCGATTTTGACACCGGCCTGGAGGGACCGGCAATCCGGGCACGCAGACTTCTGCCACCGTCACCTTGAACGGCGGCTCGGTAGATCTGGGGAGCTAATAATTATCCGGCCATAAGTACCAGCCAATCCTCCGCGCAGCAGGCGAATTGTTCTAACGGAGCTTGCCAGCAAGGACGACAACTCCGACGCGGATAAGAAGCAGAAGCCCAAGCAACCCTCGCGGCGCCGAATTAAACAAGTCACTTTCCTTCTGCCAGAGCCGCTTCAACGTTTGGCCGCTTCTGGTAAAAAATCGCAGTGACTTAGCTCAGCAGAATAAATCTGAAATTAAGACTAAGTTGACCTTAAAAAAGTGGGAAAACCGAAGGAAAATAATAGCAGATTAGGAGTCGAAAGGGGCTTTTAGCCCAAAAAGAGGCCTTGGAGTAGGAGGCTGACCAAAAAACCACAGCCTCATTCCAAATTTGAGACAGATTGGACGCCAACAGTCCGATTTCGGTACAACTGGATAATCGTGACAGCGAAAGGCAAGATTTGTTAATTCTTCTCAGCCTTAGGATCCATCCCAAAATGGAACCCAATTTCGTCCTCATAACCCTCTGGAATAGACAAATCGATGGAATTTTTCAAATTTCCAACCAATTTGGACGGCAATGCGGTGATGGTCGCCGCATTCAGCCAGAGCGCGGTACGGTCGATGATCGAGTGTATAAAATGAATTCGGTCTAACATAGCGAGAACCTTTTAGCATAGGGTATGCCAACTCCGCGGAAGGGCGAAGCTGAGGCTGGTGGCTATGGGATCGGCTTGTCGGCAGAAACCGGCGTCGGCATCGCGACAATTGATGTCGACGGACTGACAGCATCGGTCGACGAGCGCCGGGCAGCCCAAAGAAAGGTTAAACCGCACAACTGCACTACATTGGTAACCAGTGAAACTAGCGCCGACGGCCGCCCCCAATGGGGCGAATGGATGTCTTGAACATCATTTTGGGCTGACCACCGCCAGTTTTTGGGCGGCCGGGCGCCAGACGCGCCGTTGGCTGGCGGCCCGGGGACGAGCGGGCCGACGGTTTGGCCGGAATCCTTGCCAAAGAAAAGTCCACCTGTTTTTTGAAGGTATCCACCCGCGCGACCTCTACGACGATCTTATCGCCGAGCCGGATCATTTTGCGGGTGCGCCGGCCAGTGAGATTCCGCCGCGCCTCGTCGAACACGTAAAAATCATCCTCCATCAGAGACAAAGGTACGAGGCCGCTCATGGCCAAATCTGGAACGTCGACAAAGAAACCAAAATTGCGGACATCAGTCACGATAGCGGGATATTTTTCCGGTTCACCGGAGTCCAGTTGAGCCTTCAAGAACGCAAAAAGCTTCACGTCTTTGCTATCTCGTTCGGCGTCGGCGGAATTGCGTTCGGTCACGGAGATGTGTTCGGCGACACCCTTTAGTGTGGCGGCGGAGGCCTTATGCAAATCGAACAACGCACGATGCACGACCAGGTCGGCATACCGGCGGATCGGGGAGGTGAAGTGGGTGTATTTTTTCTTGGCCAGACCGTAGTGCCCCAGAGGCTCGACCGCATAACGGGCGCGCATTAGTGATTTAAGAAAGCCAATCTTCAAGGCCGGTCCGATCGGTAGGGTACCGAGTTTTTGCAACAGTTTTTGCACCTCGGCGGCCTGATGCAGATTGCCGCAAGGAATTTGATGGCTCATGACTTCCTGCCGGTATTCCTGGAGTCGCCGCGGATCGGGAGCTTCATGGATGCGGTAGATGGCCGGGACGCGAAGATCCATCAGGTGCGCGGCAACCGCCTCGTTGGCCAGCAGCATGAATTCCTCAATCAACTGGTGGGATTCGTCATTGGCGATGCGCTCGATGCGCAGGATTTTTCCGTGCTCATCCAGCCGGATTTTCATTTCCGGAAAGTCCAACTCGAGGGAACCGGCGGTGAACCGGCGGCGCCTGATTTTTTGCGCGAGTTCGTGGGCCTGATGCAACATTTGTTCGACCGGATGATCCTCCTCGGGCGGGCGCTGCAAGATTGCGAGCACCTGGGGATAGGCAAACCGGCGACGCGAGTGAATCACGGCCGGATAAAATTTGGTGGCCGTCACGCGGCCGTCATTGGTGATAAGAAACTCGACGCATTTCGTCAGGCGATCCACCTTTGGTTTGAGGGAGCAGAGCTCGTTGCTGAGCGCCTCGGGGAGCATGGGAATGACGCGGTCCACGAGATACGTCGAGTTGCCGCGTTTGGCGGCCTCGGTATCAAGGATTGTGCCGGGTTTGACGTAATGGGACACATCCGCGATGTGGACCCACAACCGCCACTGGTCGGGCGAATCCCGCTCCAGGCAGATGGCGTCGTCAAAATCCTTGGCGTCATCCGGATCAATCGTCACCACGAGATGCGCGCGGCAATCCACGCGCCCGGTGATGTCACCTGTGGCGACGGTGGAGCCAATGGCGGCAGCCTCCGCCAGAACAGATTCCGGGAAATGCAGCGGCAGGTTGTACTGGCGCAGAACCGAAAGCATATCCACGCCTTCAGCATCGGGAGCGCCGAGGACTTCCACAACCTTGCCTTCAGGGCTGGTATGGCTGGATTCCCATTCCAATAACTCCACCACGACTTTGTCGCCGATGCGGGCGGGACGCCCGACATCGCTTGGCTCGGGAACCAGGATCTCGTGGGGAATGCGCGGGTCATCAGGTATGACGAACAGAAATTGACGCCGGCGTTGCAAGGTGCCAACCAGTTGGGTGCGCTGACGTTCCAAAATGCGGACGACGGAACCGGTATCCGGCGCGGCAGCTTCACCACGAAAACTTTTCCGCCGGGAATTGCGACGCACAAGGACGCGATCCTCATGCATGGCGGTGCCAGTATCACTTTCGGCGATGGCGATTTCCGGAAGTTTTGGATCATCCGGCTGCAAGAAACCTTTACCTGCGCGATTCATCCGGATGCGTCCGGGAATGAGATCCGCTTCGATGGGGCTAATGTAACGATTGCCCTTGATTCGGGCGATTTCGCCGGCTTGTTCGAGTTCACGCAGCGCGGCCTGCAATAATTGCTGACGCTGAGGCGGCAGCCGCAACAACAGCAGCAGCTCGGGTACGTTGGCCGGGATATAATCCGGTTGCCCCAGCAGTTGAATGATTTGATTTTTCATGATTTGCGCTCCCGGCCTCGAAGTAATTGAATCTCTTGATCGCCCCGGTAAACGGCAACCCTGATCGAACCAGTGACAGAATTGAAGCAGCAACCCTCAATTTAAGCAACCGTTAAGAGCCCGAGTCATGGCCGGTCAACTGCGCCCCCAAGCGCGAAAACTTCCGACGAATTAATCCTCCACAAATTTGAAAATGCGGGGCAGCATTAATTTCAGGATGAAATTGATCCCTGCGATTGGAGGATGTTTGGGGCGTTACCAAAGGGCAACTGCCGCGGTGGTAGTGGCGTTAGTGGCCGGATTGGGTAGCCCGGCGATGGCGGGTCGGGAACTTTCCGCAGTGAGCAAGATCACCACGACCTTCACATTTCACAGCCAGGATGGAAAAACGACCATCGCGATGGAGACTTCCGACGCGCCGGAATTGTCGGTCTGGATGGTGCAAAAGCTCGCGCCGGTCCTAATGGATTGGTATCCGAAAATTGTGGCCATGCTGCCGAGTGGTGGTTTCACAGCACCCAGCCATTTTACGGTGGCGGTCAGGGATATGGATGGGGTGGCGTACACCACGGACACTGACATTGTGGTGAGCAAAAGCTGGATTAAAAACGAGATGAACGGGCAGGCGGTTGGTTCGCTTGTCCACGAAATGGTGCATGTGGTGCAGCAATATCGCAATGCGGCGGTCCCGGGCTGGCTGGTCGAGGGCATGGCTGACTATATTCGCTGGTTCAAATACGAACCCCAGAGCCATGGTGCGGACCTGGTGTGGATGCGGCAGCAGGGGAAGAGTTTTTCACCGCATTACGACGATAGCTATCGTGTCACGGCCAATTTTCTTAGCTGGGTTGTGAAGAATTATGACGCTGACATTGTTGGCCAAATGAATGCGGCCATGCGGGAAGACAAATATAAAGAAGGTCTGTGGAAGACCTACACCGGCAAAACGGCAGTGCAGTTGGGCGAAGAATGGAGCAAGGAAATCAGGGCGGAACTTGCCAAAACGAACATGTGAACCAGCTGAGCCAGGCCAGACCAGTCACGCAGCACGTCGGAAACCTTCCCGGCAAACTGAAGGAGGCAACCGGCGTTGGCTGCAACAACCTGGCGATCGGCGTAATTTCATTATCTATGGAAGAAGGGTCTATTCCTTGGAATCCGAACACTTCGTTTTGGGGCAGATCACCACAACAGAACAGACAGCCAATGCCGGTATTATAATACTGGATAATATAAACGGGGCATGAACCAACGCCGAGGCAACTATTGCAGCGGCCCAAAGAATGGCGTTTCCAATTAAGTAATTTTTATTCATGCCTTAATATATTCAAATATTGTCCTGCCGACTATCAAAAATCTACGCTTTGAAATAGTAGACGGGCGGATCTAACGAATTCCGCCCGGCGTTGACGCACATTTTTACTCCAGTTTTTTCTTCGCATCGTTCGGCACGTCAATCTTCGTCGTGCCGACGTCCGTGATTTCCACTGTCGTTGTGCGGTCAACATCGCGGTCATTGCCGTTAAAGCTGACCGTGCCGCTGACATGAAACTGATATTTTACGAGCTTGCCGTCCGCAACCCAGAACGTCACCGAACCTTTGGCGTTGGAGACGGTGGGTCCGTTGTCTCCGCCGGCAGGTCGGCCATAGGTCAGCAACCCTTTCGCACCGTCTTCGGTCAGGTCGCCGGAAATGCCATTGGTGTCCCGGGTCAAGGCGGCCGCCTGATCTGCGAGCATGGCAGCCTGTTGGTCGGGGTCCTTGAAATTCTGCAACATGCGCACCATGAACATCGTCGGGTTAAAGCCGCCGCCGTCATCGGCGGTTGCTTCCTTGAACGATTGCCAGCCGTTGTCGGGCGTGTTAATGGCACCGTTGGTGCCTTTGAAAACCGCCAGATTCGTGGAGTCGCCGCGAACCATCGAAAGCCATGTGTAACCATCTTTTTCAATTTTGCCGTCGCTCGGACCAGTGAAACGTCTGTTGCCACCTGCCGACGCCACAGTCGAATGCCAGGAGTAGTTGAGTTCGCCACCGAGCGCCGTGGCTGCGCTGGTCACCGCATCTTTCGGGCTCGAATCCGCTGCAATGAGCGAACCGGCCAGCAACATAAGCATGCCGAACCATAGATTTCTTTTCATAATGTTTTGGTTTGAAATTGGGGACAGTTCGCATGGTGCATCCGCAGCCCGGTAAAGCACAATCATAAAACGCATCTCAAAAACTCTGCTTTAAAAAAGATGGTCCATAAGGATGGTGATTCTGCGTGACCCTTGGTTAAGCATCATTCCGACATCATATGCATTGCAACGAGCGCAAGAATGCCTCCGGCAATCAGCGTAGCAGCAGCGATTAGCAGGGACGCCACGTGCCTGCTCACATTGGTGTAAATCTGCAGGGTGGCCTGCCGAAATTCCAGATCGCTGCGCCAAGTGCGCAGCACCATGGCGCCGCCGATGACGAAAGCGGCAAGCGGCATGGCGACGAGGAACAAATCAAGGCCGACCACCACATGATGACTGAACCAATCAACCAGACATCTAGTCTGAGCCAACGGTTGAACTTCGCGCAGGAAAAGCGCAGACATAAAGAGCGCGGCGGGGAAGACGAGGAGCAACTCGATGATAGCAATAGTCCGGTTTATTGATTTCATATTCACTTTGTAACACAAAGTGAATGCCCCGTCAACAGATTTACTGCGTGGCCAACGTGAAAAATACAAGGGTGTCAACGTAGGAAGCTGAGCCGCGGCCGAGTCCTTTCGGACGGCATCAAGCGAGAAGTTCGACTCGTCGGGAAAAAGATGCGCCATCCGCCGTTGCCAAGATAGGATCTGGCTAATCTGGGCATGGCTAGTGACGGAAACCAACAAACTCCCTTCCGATATAACCTCTCGCTTTCGACGACGCTTTTTTTGCCGCGCACTCTCGACGATGTTCAGGCAACTTTGTCAATCGGGAATCAAATCAATCCCGAACAGATGTGCCCATAGGTTATGGCGGAAGTTGGGCGGCAATTGCCTTTGTTTAACCAAGGTTGAGTCACCGCGCGTAATCCGAAGAGGCGGAGGGTTGTGGCGTGATTTGTTTTGACTCGACAGATCCTTGCTCCTTCCGCCCCCGGCCTGACAATTGGCGAATCAGTTTTGCCTCCGCAGCGGAAAAAGGGGTTCCATCGGCGCGAAAAATGTCGTGAAACCAAACAGCGGGTTCATGCGTGTACGGTTTGACCCAGGAATTCCAAGGGTAAATGGTGTTGGATTTGCCACTCACCAAGCCCCAATTCCACGCGGCAACGTGAAGCTCTTTCATTACTGGAAGATTGCCGCTGAAAGTTGAGTTGTTTCCCCGGGCCATGTACTCAGTGCACAGCACCGGACGGCCCAGTTTCTGCAGGCCCTCTATCTTTTTTCGTAGTTCTTCCGGCCCGTCGTAGTTGTGAAACGTTATGACATCAGATTGCTCCAGTTGCAGGCGTTGAATAGCCGTTGGGTTGCTCAGATAATCTCCCAGCCAGACACCCGAGGTGACCGGCTGCGACGGCTGCGCTTCGCGCGCCCAGGCATAAGTTTTCGCCAGTAATTGCCCCGCGAATCGCTCCTTGTCCGGCTCACTGAGCTCGATCTTTGTTCCTTCCCGTCCGTAGGCCCGACGGTTCGGATTGTCCGGTTCATTGAATAAATCCCACGCCAGCACTCGCGGATCATTTTTGTAGCGTGTCAACAGACCAACCACGTAAGGTTTTAGTTCGTCCTGTTTCGCAGGCGATTCAAGATATTCCCGTCCCGGAGATTGCACCCAGCCGGAATTGTGCAAACCTGGCACCGGGTCGGGTTGTTTGCCCGATTTTGGGAACGGATTCCAAACGGCATCAAAAATCACAAAGAGGGTCTTGATGTGATGCTTGTCGGCAATTTCCAGATACTTGTCCACTCTTGAATAGAAGCCCTCCGGGTCCTCACGCCAGGCAAGGTCATGCAAAAAGACGCGCATCGTATTCATACCGATATCCTGGGCGTAACCAAGCTCGCGGTCGATCGTGGCGGGATCAAATGTCTCCGCCTGCCACATTTCCAGCTGGTTGATGGCCGTGCTGGGCACAAAGTTTGCCCCCACCAACCATGGCTGGGAGTCATACCAGATTCGCGCCCGATCGGCAGTCCACCGCTCCGCTGGGGGAGGCGTGGTAGAATCCATTGCCGATATCCGTTCACATGTAAGGAAGCAGGCAAGGATCAAAATAAATGGAAGTTTCATAATAAACCTGGTTCTGCGCCTGTCTTCGATTCGTTCCCAAAGCGAGGACATGGCTTACAATTAAATAAACAAATTGGCGAACTTGACCTGATTATCCTCCTTTTTAAACACAACGTCATGGGGCATAAAGAGGTCTCAGGCGTAGAACAACCGCCTGGAAAATGTCAGCCGACTTATTCACGCCCCTGATGGTCAAAGTGGGGTGGTTCCGAACGTCCTTACCAGAGCATCATATTGTTTTCGCGAGATGGGTAGCATTGAACCATGCCGCACCCCGGGCGGAACCTGATATTTGTTCCACTCCGGCCTTTGGTTTCCAGCCACCTGAAACCAAGGGCCGTCCAGGGTGGAAGCCACAGAAAGACCGTAAGCCACACCAGGGTATTGCTCGTAATACAAGTACCAGGCTTTGCCATTTGGCGAAGGAATGAGCGTCGGCGCCTCACGAAAATTCGGGCTTACCGGGGAGCCCGGCTCGGAATACGGCCCCAGCAGGTGGTCTGCCCGGCAGATTCGGATCGTCTTGCCGGTCGGCCAATCCAGAGTCGGATAACGTTCGTCTTTAATGATCGCATAAAAAGCCTCGCCTTGCGGTCGAAAAATCACGTCAATGGTGGCCATGTCCCACGGAAACATCTTCCGTGGTGGTTCCTCAAAATTCAACAGATCCCTCGAGGTCACATACAGCGTTCGCTGGCTGGCCCAATAGGGTTCGGGCAAGTCGGTCTTACCCAGCTCGTGCGGCGTATGCCAGGAGAGCAGGTACCGGGAGTTCGCCACGTCGAAAAATAATTTGGGCGCACCAATCCGCGGCAATGCAGCTGGGTAATCAGGCACTTTATTAAGATCCGGCGTGTAATCGCTGTATTTTTTCCAAGCAATCAAATCCTGCGACACCCAGAAGTTGATGTCCGGCTGGTCATCGCCACGATTGCCAACCAAATAATACCGACCGTCGTGGCCCTGGCAGATACTGGCATGGCCGTGATAATCTTGAAATACGCGCTTGCCACCGTTCAGCATTTGCCAATGCAAACCATCCAGGCTCACGCTATAATAAAGCCTCCCGTAATCGCCCTCCATCATGTGGGCAAACAAGTAGGCTTCGTACATCGGTTTCTCCCCGGGCCCGACTTGTCCTGGCGGATCAGGCATTTGAGCCCGGCTGCTTGACAGGTAAAAGAGACACGACATCAAATAGATAAATCCAGCCAGGACTTTGATAGCTGGGAGGGAACCAAAACATTTTGTCCGCCACAAAGATATTTCATTGGTGTCCCTCATAGATTACCTGATGGTTGGGTTATCACGTTACTGAATGGCAAGTGCGCGCCGAAGTTCGCCGCACGGCCGGAATTCACGCTGACTTTTAGTGCGCGAACGGTTCTTCCCGCGTCCGCATTCCGGGCTGCCGCTTGCGCTTGATAAGAAATCCTGCCCTCGTAGAAGTTCATGGACCCAAGAGCACCCGATAATACCGCTGCGCGGCAGTGGCCGGAACCGAGTCGCTAAATAAAAACGGCAGTGCCGGTGAATTGCTTTTCAGCAGTAATGTCCAGCCACTGGCCAGGTTTGTCGCCGTATAGATGGAATAATCAGGCCCTAAGCTTCCGCCAATCATCGCCTGAAATTGTCCGCTATTGATCGCCGGCATGCTAAATACAGGCACCGCCGGACTTAATACCACCACTGAAAAAGACTGGGCGGCGCTCATGGGTGGTGTTCCATTGTCGGTCACCACAACCGAGAAAAGGTTTGTAGATGGGGATTGGGCAATCGCCGGCCGCCAGGAAATCAGACCGTTGGTCGGATTGATGGCAGCGCCTGCCGGCGAGGTTGTGAGACTCCAGGTCAAAGTTTGCGCGGGAACGTCGGTGGCATCGACGCTGTTGGTTATCAGCAACGTTTGCCCGGCGGTAATCGTGGCGTTGGAAACCGCAGACAGGATTGGCGCCGGCAGCACATTGGCTGGAAGCGGAGCACCGGTTAGCGCGGAGAACGTGGCCTGGATCTGTTCCAAATTGGGCTTAAGGATTTTGCGGTCGAATGTCTGCAACCCCGCGAGTTCGATTTCCACGTCGCTAATTTCGGTATAGACGGCGGCGCTCATTCCATTGGTTTCAACCAAGGCCGGCACCTCGTCGGCCAGTGATTGGACCTGGGGTGTAACGGTCGCGGCAGACTGGGAGGGGGAAACGTCACTGGAATTGGGCGACCAAGTATGGCCCTGGAGACCGAGCCAAACACCGCCGAACTCTCCGCAGACCACGGCCTGATTCGCGCTGGTGGAACAAGCCGGATCTGGATAATTGTGAGTATCCTCGACAGAGCCCGCGCCGACCCAATTCCAGCCGCTGGCCTGGTCGACCAGGCGCGAAGGGTCAAGGGTATTAACCAATGAAACCAGGGACGCCGTGCTGGCCTGGCCCACCCCATTTCCGCTGCCGGCCTCGCCCTGCCCTTCATTAAAAATATCCCACATAATGATCGCCGGACTGTTCCAGTGATTGGTGACCATCGCACTCAGTTCGGCCATATAGTCCAAGGGATCCACCGGTGGCGGAGAGGGGTTGGAGGTGTAGGAGTTGCAACTGGGCATATCCTGCCAGACCAAAATGCCCAGCTGGTCGGCCCAATAATACCAACGCTGCGGTTCGACTTTGATATGCTTACGCACCATGTTAAAACCCAGAGATTTCTCCATTCTCAAGTCGTACTGTAGCGCGGCATCGGTGGGAGCGGTGTAAATACCATCCGGCCAGAATCCCTGATCGAGCGGACCAAACTCGAAAGTGAATTGGTTATTGAGCAGCATTCTTACAAAACCGTTGATCAAACCAATGCTGATCTTCCTCATGCCGAAATAACTGGTGATGGAATCGACCGGCACCGAGTTGCTGGTGAGCGTCAGTTGCAGGTTGTAAAGGTAGGGATTGGTGGGCGACCAGAGGGTCGGCGACGGGATGTTAAGATACATGTTATTGCCCGGAAGCACCGTAGTCGAAGCCACCAGGGTGGTCCCGGCAAAGGCATAGCCGTTCACCCTTAAACTGTTGGTCGTTCCAGCAATGGCGACGTTTACCAGCAACCGATTGTTGTCAACGTCCGGGGTAAGATGGACGCCGCTGATACTGGTAGCCGGCACCGGTTCCAGCCATACCGGCTGCCAGATGCCGGAGGACGAAGTAAACATGATGCCCGCCGGATAGAGCGTCTGCTTACCACGCGGCTCACCGCCGTAGTCTTCGGGGCTGTACACCCGAACGATTAACTCATTTGTTCCGCCGTTGAGGTACGGCGTGATGTCGTAGCTGAAAGGATCGTAACCGCCGGTGTGCGTGCCAATGTTCTGACCGTTCGCATAAATCTGCGACCGCCAATTTACTGCGTCAAAGTGCAGAATAATGTGCTGACCCGACCAATTCGACGGCACAGTGAAAGTCTGCCGATACCAGGAAAACATGGAGTACTGCATCACTCCTGATAGAGCCGACTCCATCGGAAATGGCACGAGAATGACACCCGCCAGATTCTGGCCCACTGGCACGGGATCATTGGTGGCGCCAGATTGGAACTGCCAAACACCATTTAAATTCATCCAATTGGAGCGCACTAATTGGGGCCGCGGATATTCGGGTAGGACGTTGGTTGGGTTGACCTGCTGAGCCCAATCGGTCATCAACGGTGCTTGCTTGGGTTGCCACGGCACTCCGCCCGCCACCGCGGTGCTGATGACAAGATCAATGGATTGGTTCGAAGAGTTCGTCACGATCTGCGCGGTCATCCCTGACGGCAACGAACCAAGCGTGAAGCTTCCGCTGCCCTTCAGCGAGCCGTATTGCACGAGCGGAAACCGGCCGGTCGAGAAATTATAACCGGCGATATTGACAGTAACGGGACCATTGACAGTCAGAGAAGCGGCCTGAAGCGGGGCGGTAGTCTGCCCACCCGTGCCGGCAAAATTGAAAGTCAGGCCACCGCCATTTGGCCCTACGGTTAGCGCCGGGAGAGAAAGTTGCGCATTGGCCTCAGTCAAAACCACCCCGAACGCCCCTCCGCCGGCAATGGTGCAACTGGAAGAAGCGATTGCACCGGGAGCAAGGACCGTCAGGGTTCCATTGCTCACAAGCGTGGGACCGGAATAAGACAGATTACCGGGAAGTGTCAGGGAGCCGGCGCCCAACTTGGTCAAGCCGCCCCCGCCGTTTGCAAGGGTCTGACTGATGGTAATATCATGACCTTCGGTGTTGATAGCCGCACCGCCTGCTTCCACGATAACGCCCTGACTGGCTTGCAGAAAATTCGATGAATTAGTCAATGCATGCAGGGTGCCGCCGTTGAAGTTGAACGTCCCCCCTCCACCGCTATCGATGATTTGCGTAGCAAACAAATCACCGCCGTTCAAATTGAACGCGCCAACCGCCCCCGAATCTCGAGTCAACAAAACCAAGCCAAGCACATCGGTGCCGCCGTTTAAATTCCAGGTGCCGTTGGCGCTTTCGGCGACCCAAGTTTGGGATACGGTGTTCGTCAGGGAGCCGCCGCTTTGGTTAACCACGCCGGTGCTGGGTGAGGTGGCCAGGGTAATATTCCCGTTGTCCCCGGGCACCAGGGTGATTTTGCCACCAGAGAGTTCCAGATCGCCAATACCACCAAACCGACCGATCGCGAACCAACCGCCGATATTCACGGAGCCGCCGGTCATAATCATTTTGCCGGTGGCGCCAGCGCCGTTGTTGTACCCTTCTCCCAGCCACAAATCAACGCCGGGAGGAGTGTTGATGGTTCCACCTTTGACGTTCAGCGTGCCAGTGCCGCCCGCGCCAAAATCCCCGTCACCAACACAAAATGGAGTTTGCCCGACATTAAAGGTGCCGCCGTTGATCGTCAGAACGCCATCCCCGGCTTCGCCAACATGCGCCTGTAACAACGCATTGGCGACGCCATTATTCAAGGTGTAATAGCCAGCCGAACCGGCGCTGTCACCCAGCCGGAACCACCCATTGACGATATTGCTCGACCCAGTCTGCAAATAGGAACCGGATGCACTGGCACCATCACCCGCACGGATATCCCAAGGACTCCAGACCGGATCGCCGGGCTGGGTAAGGACGACGTTGTTCGAGCCACTGTCGTTAATGGCATTGACGCCGGTGGGAACGCCGGAAGGATTCCATGAACTGGACATGTTAAAATCGCTGGTTCCTCCCTGCCAAAATGAATCAGCCCAAGCGCAACGGGCAGTCAGCCAAAACAGAATTGCCATCTTGCACACCGCCAGAGCACGAGTGTCTCCTTGATGTCTCCGCTGCTGCAACATGGCTATAATCATAATTTCCCAAGGTGGTCATGGAACGCTCGCAACAGCCTGTGGCAACAGGGTGATTGGCGATTCGCTTAAAATCGTACTATATCAAAGTTTTGTCATGGGACATAGAGTGGCCTCAATGCTTTTTCCGGCCGGGCGCGGGAGGTAATCGCGGACGCAATGGTGGCATCTTTATCAGCGCTTCAAGTATTTTGCCACGGCTTCAGTGCGACTGTGGACCTGCAATTTCTCGTAGATCCGACGGATGTAACCGCGAACCGTATGAATGCTTAACCCCATTTTATCAGCGATGGCCTTGTACGGCTCGCCCGCCGCCAGCAAGTCCAGCATTTCCTGCTGGCGCGATGACAAACGCACACGTACCCCGCCACTCAGTCTGGCCGGTTCACCCGAGCGTTGCAGCAGCTTCACCACTTTCCGCGCGATAGTGGCAGACATCGGGGATCCTCCGGCCAGCAAGTCATGAATGGCTTCGAGCAATTGTTCGGGTGGCTGTCTTTTGAGCAGATACCCGGTTGCGCCTGAAATCAGCGCATCAAAAATCAAATCTTCGTCCTCAAATACCGTCAGCATGATAACCAATATGTCCGGTATTTTTTCTTTCAATAACCGGACACATTCGATGCCGTCCATGCCTTTCATATTGATGTCCATCAAGACCACCGAAGGCGGTTGCGCCGGCAGATCAGCCAGGGCGTCCTGCGCCTTTGCGTACTGGCCAACACAGACAAATCCTCCTTTGACCGTTAGAAACTGCGTGATGGTGTCACGCAGACCCGCATCATCGTCCACAATACAAAAAGTGATTGATTTATCGGTCATTGATTTTAGGCAATGGAAGTACGAATTTGATCATAGTACCACCGTTGGGTAAACTTGTAATCTCGCATTTTCCGCCGATGGATTGCATGCGTTGACACATGTTCGAAAGGCCAAGATGTTCATCCGCATCGACTTTCGTCGCTGCCTTCCTGGATTCCAACTCAAAACCGCGGCCGTTGTCGGCAAGGGAGATTTCCACGGTTCCATTCTGGCAGACCAGTTGGGCGCTTACTTCCGTTGCGCCCGAATGTTTGAGCATGTTGGTCAGCGCCTCTTCGAAGGCCAGAAAAATGTTGTGACGGGTTTCGGCTGAGATCTGGATCGCGGGCAAATTCTCGGGAAACGACAGCCGGCAGCGAATGGGCGTGCTCTGAAAATATTCTGCGGCATAGCGGTTCAAATAAGCCGAGAGCACCTCCAACGAATCATTACGCGGGTTGACTGCCCAGACCATTCGGTCAAGTGATTGCAACAAATCGCGCGCCGTCCGCGACAGTGAATCCACTGCACCACCGGGTTGGCTAAGTCCATTGGCCTGACTTTTGACGATTTCGCTCAAAAATGATATGCGGGCCAGTTTCGAGCCGATTTCATCATGCATGTCACCCGCAATGCGCGTGCGCTCGCGCTCCATTTCCCGCGCGTGCTCCAACCGGTCGAGTTCCAGCCGGTGGCGGCGATGCAACGCCGTCGTCAGCGCCAACACCAAGCCACCGCAGATTGCCGCGAGCAAGGATGTTTTGAACCACCACGTTTCCCAATAATACGGCAGCACCACGAATGCCACGCTCGCTCCGGTTTCGTTCCACACCCCGTCGCTGTTCGCCGCGAGCACCCGGAAGCGGTAATGCCCCGGCAACAATGGCCCGTAGCCGACCAGGCGCTGGTTCATGCCCTCTCGCCATTGCTTTTCCACCCCTTCAAGCCGCCATTTAAAACGAACCTTGTCGGGGGCGATAAAGTCGATGCCAGTGAAACTGAACTCAAGGTAATGCCTCCCGGGCTCGATTCGTATCCCGGTGTTGAAGGCGGCCGCCTTGTCGTCGCTCGCGTTTGATTGAAAATCACGCGGCACGCCGTCGACCCGCAGTTCCTCGATAACCACCGGCGGCGGCCGGTGATTGACAGTGACCGCCCGCGGATTCACCACCACCAAACCCTTGACCGTCGTAAACCACAATCTGCCATCCCTGGATCGCCAGCAGGAAGGCTGAAACCAGCCGGAATATGCCTGGGCCGGCAATCCCTCATAACGCCCGTGCACAGAAATCGCGATTTCGTCCGCCTTCCCCGACGCGATATTCCTCAGATCCCGCTTTGAGGCTCGAAACAGGCCGGCGTAAGTTCCGCCCCAGAGATTTCCGTCTTCATCCTCCAGCAGTTGCGTGATGCTGTTGTCTGGCAGGCCCTGCAGGGTGGTGACGCGCGTAAACAAGCCGTTCTCAAAATGTAACAACCCGCCGCCAAGTGTGCCTACCCAAACGCTGCCATCCACATCCGGCAGCAACGCCGAGACTCGCGCGTTCGGCTATGCAGCCGGCGGGTGAAACCTTGCCGGTTTGTCATTGGCAATCCGCCAAACGTCGCCCGGTTCAGTACCCAACCATAAGGTCCCGGGTGGGCCTTCAGCCAGCGCACGCACTCCGATGTTTTCCACAAAACCGGCCGCGCTGTCGAACATGGTCAGCTTGCCATCCTGAAAATAGTAGGCGCCGGCTCCGTTTCCGAACCAAACTCGGCCCCGGCTGTCCTCCATCATCGCATTGGCCACGTGATCGCGGAGCCGTTCCAAGGGAAAGGACCAGGACACTTCATTGTTCACGCAACTGACGGCATTATCGGCAAAACGAAAGACGCTGCCCTGCAACGTCCCAATCCAGATCCCGTTAGTGGCGTCGGGAAACACCGTGACACTCTCAACCAGCGGATCCGAATTCGGCTTGAGCGGGACGGGCACAAATCTATCCCCTTGCTTGCAGGCCAGGCCGCCGGTGGCAGTACCAACCCAGATCCTGCCCTGGGCATCTTCGCAAACTGATTGTGCCACGTCTCCGGGGATGCCGTCGGCTGAGGTAAATTGCCTGAATTGCCGGGGCCGAATGCGCGCCAAACCGGCTTCCTTGGTGCCGATCCAAATATTTCCCTCATTGTCTTCCAGGCAGCAGGTGATGAATTTACTGGGGAGGCCGTCGCGCAATGTAAGCAACGAGGCTTCGCCATTCGGTTGCACGTGCCAGAGCCCTGCCCCGTATTCGATCACCCACAACCCTCCTTGCGAGTCGGCAAAAAAGTGTAGTGGCCCCGTGGTATCGGCAGGCCGGAATTGCTTCACGTTCTGCCCCCACCGCCCACCCATGTATTTCCTCAATGAATCTCCATTCCAAACCCAAATGCCGTGGTCGCGCGTTGCAATTAATTCGCGCACCGTCCCCAGTATACCGTTGGTTGGCGTGTGGTCCGCGAAACCATTGGTTGTCATCACGCCAAGCTGCTGGTCTGTGGCCAGCCACAGTTCTCCATTGGCGCACTTCACCAATTCGCGTGCCGGCGATGGCGAATTGAACACCACGGTCCGTCTGTTTTCCGGTGACGACAACTCCAAACGTGCGACCCGATGACTGTCCGTGAGATACCACAATGAACCATCCCGCGTTTGGATCATCGGCTGTGGGACTGGCAAAGGCGGCGGTGGCGCGAGATCAATCCGCTCGGCTTCATTAACTGTGCCATTGCGGGGCACACGGAAAACCGAGGGATGAAACGATGCCAGGTAAACCGCGTTGGACTCCTCGCCAATAACATTCAAGGGATGCCACCGCGGTTCTGCCGTGCGCTCCCGCACCAGATGAAATCTTCCGGCAGTCATCGAAGCCGCGGATTCGTTGCCCGCGGTGATCCAAAGTGTGCCGCGCGAATCCACGCTCAAGGTCTCGAATTCAACATCTTTCAGTTCCGGCGTCGTCTGCGGGTTGAAGACGACAAACCGGCTGCCGTCGAACCTTGCAAGGCCGCCGCTACGCGTGCCGATCCACAGGTAGCCGTCCGGAGTTTGAGCAAGACAGTTGACGGAGTTTTGCGGCAGGCCATCCTCGGAACTCCAGACCTGAATGAGATAATCTGACGAGCCGCCGGGTTCCGTCTGGGCGCTCACCGAAATTGCCACCATCAAAATCAATCCTGCCAACTTAAAAAACGCCAGCAGTCGATAAGGCAAGAGTGCGGCGGCTTTCATACCCATGAATTGTATCGGACTTGAATATTTCCTGCCAGCGATTAGCCGACCGGCAAGTGTGATTGGCATCGTCCCCGTGGCGAAGTCGAAAAGGCTGGGCGCGTTAACCGCGCCCAGCCTTGATCAAACCCCCTGAATCGTTTTAGTGCATCAGGCGGTAATAGGTTTGGCTCTGCGACGACGGGGTCACCGTCAGAACATTGAAGCCATTGACCACCGTGGGCGTACCAACCACCGGTGTCCACGCGCCTCCCTTCAGGCTGGTCGCGGATTGCAGTGTAAATGTCGTGGCATTGGCTGGCCACTGAATCGTGATATTCCTTCCCGAGTTAACGATGTTGAGCGCAGGCCCCACGATAATGTTTGGCCCGGCACTGTAAGAACTGGCCACCTGGGCACTGGTGAGCGCCCCGTTCCAGAGCCGCAGATCAGAGTAGCTGCCATTGAACATGGGGTCCTGCCACTGATCCCGGGCCAGCCAGTTATCCGCATCGGGCAGGCTGGACCATAACGCCGTATTGATGGCACTGGCCACCAATTGGCCATTCAAATAGAGCTTATCCAATTGGCGGTCTTGGTCATGGCTGTAGACAATCTGGTTCAAGACGCCCACCTGCAGCGCGGCTGGCCCGATCAGCGTGACGTCGTAAGTCGGATTTTGGTCCCACTCCGCATGCAACTTGTAATTGGAGCCATCTTCGGGACAGATCATTACATATTGACCGCCACCCAATGAAAACCCTGGAGTGGCCGCCTGGCCAAAATCAAATATCTCCTGCCAAACGGCACCGCCATTCCACGTTACCCAGATTTCGAAACTGGCCTCGTTTGGCAAGCCACTCACCAAGCCCTGACCGCCGGGGAAGGAAACCCAACCGCTGCTACCGGTGGGCACACCATTGGCGGCGGGCGGCGGGTTGCCTGCCGGCATGTTGAGATTATTGCCATCGAAAGTGGCAGGCCCATTGACGGTTCCGTTGATGGTGCCAACCGAATCCGTCAAAATGGTGCTACCCGGAGCGTCATTAAATTTCCAGCGATGCAACAACGAAGGCCACGCATTGGTGTCCACCACGTTCATGGCCAGCGATCCGTTGATGCCGCCGTACGAGGCGGTGACCGTCGAAGTCCCGAGACTTTGAGGAATAAAATTGCCGTTGGCAATGGTTCCGACAGTGGTGTTGGCGCTGGCAAGTGAAGTCTGCGCCAGGGTCGACACGTCAACGCCCGAAACATTGGCAAAGTTAGCCAGCACTTGAATCGGCACCCCCAAGCCGTGCGCATCCACATTCGTCTGGGCGACCAGCGACAAAGATAGCAATGTGCCCGGGTTGGTGATAATGTTGTCAGGACCCGCCGCCGCGTCGATCGCTATCTGGAGATCCGACTCAACGCCGTTGTAAATCCGGAATTCATCCAGAATGGCATTCAGGTAAGGATCACCACTGCCGTACCATTCCGATTGACCGATGTAATTGTCAGTATCGGGGATACTGTAAAGCGGCAGGGACACTCCAGCAGTAGCAACCTTGCGGCCAGCCACGTAGATGGTCATTGATTGTGCGGAGTAGTTATAAGTAGCCGTCACACAAACCTCATTCGTGTAGGGTAAAGGCGAAAGACCATCCAAGGAGACATCGGTGCTTCCGTGGGCATCCAATCGCAACTTTTTGGTGGCCAGATTATTCGGAATCATCGTGATATAGGTCTGACCCGCGGAGCCATTGTTGGTTCCAAAGGCCCATAATTCCGCCCAGTCCGAATTCGCATCCTGATTATCCACCCAGGTCTGGAACGTTGCGTTTGTCAGCGTCGGGAGGATTCCGGAAGGCAGCGCGACATACCCGGAACTGGCATTGCCATCCAGAGTGAGTTGTCCTGTGCCGGTAAGCGTGGCGGTGGCGGTGCCGTTGACCAATGTTCCATTCGCGGTGCCCACCGAATCGGTGATGGCCGTGGTGCCAGCAGCCCCGTTGAAACTGTAACGATGCACCAACACAGCCGGCACGGCGGCTACATTCACCGGCAGCGCAGCGCTTTGGGATAGGTACGAGGCTCGAATGATGGTGGAGCCGGCGGCAATCGCGTGAAATGAACCATCTGCTTCAAACGCAATAACACCGGGGTTGTCTGAAGAAAACGTAATGCCCGGTTCAGTAGTGATGTCCACCGCGTTGGTCAGCAGCGAATAATTCCCCAGGATTTCGGGAGTAATCTTTGCGCTCACGACCACATTGCTTGGGTCATTGAACTGGATCGAAGTCAGGCTGCCGGCGGCACCGGCGGTTGAATTGGCGCCTGCCTCGAAATCGGCTTCTACCTGGACCGGATCCACTGAATTATTGTAAATGCGGAATTCGTCAATTGAGCCGTTGAAATAGGGATCAGCAAATTGGGAACGGCCGATGTAATCGTTAAACGTATGACCTACCCCCTGCGGCGTGGCAGTAAAATTGGTCGCGTAACTGACTAACTGTCCGTTATCGTAGAGCGAGGCTGTCTTGGCCACGGCATTGATGGTGCATGCCAGCATGTGATACACGCCGGGCGTTGGCTGCGGCCCCTGCATGGCCTGACCCGGATTGATGTCCAGGCGGTAACTGCCGCTGACGCCGTCATCCAGGCACATATAAAACCAGGTCAGGCCGGCGCCGCCAGTTCCGCCTGCTCCCCCGGTCCCCGGACCGCCCGCGTTCGTGCCGAAATCAAACAATCGCGCCCAGACAGGATTAGATGTCGGCGTTGCCCAGACCTCAAAGGTTACTGAAGTATAGTTACTAATAATATCATTCGGCAGATAAACAAATCCGCTGTTACCATCCAGCAGCACCGTGCCGTTCCCGGGATAAGATGCCCCCGGATACAGCGCACCGTTTGCTCCACCCACCGAATCGATGGCATTCGTGCTGGTGGTGGAATCGTTGAAACTGTATTCATGCATCAGCGCCCCTTGACCGACTTGCGCGGCCATCAGCAAAGGAACTGACCAAAGGCTTTTGAACATGATTTCTCGTAGGTTGTTTGGTTTTCTTTTCATGTGATGTGTGCGTGTTAATTGAGTTATTCTGACGAATTACGGGGATCCATAGACTCGAAAGTACCTCACCCGATTCGTCATGTCATGACACATGAAGAGGCCTCAGGCCCCTGCTTCGCCTAAGCGGCCCAAATCCTAGAGTCAATTTCACCCCCAATATTCAAGATCTTAGGCTGCTGTGAGCGAGAAGTTTATGGCGAGTGATAATGCCAACCGGCGGAGTTTAACCAAGGAGGCACTCGCCCGCCGCAATTTGAGGTCTTGGACGGTCTTTTCTTCGGGCGGCCGCGGTTTCCGGCTAAACATTTTGTTCCGCGGTGACCGCCATCCATAAGCTCCCACCCGGCGCAAAGTCTGGAGCAAATGGCGCGGGGCCAATTTATGCGCCATGACAGATTAAAGGAAAACATGCTAGAGTGTGTGAATCCTAGGTATTTGTAAGAACTGGCCGCAGATAGGTTCTTGGGCTGTCGAACTGTCAACCAAATGTGGGATGGCCTTGAAACTGATTGAAAACTCAAATGAATATATCGACCTCGTCATTCAAAGCAAAGCGCTCCACCCACGGTGTGTCGACCAGGGCAACCGTCGGTTTCACCCTGATTGAGTTGCTGGTGGTTATCGCCATCATTGCCATCCTGGCGGCCATGCTCCTGCCGGCCTTGTCAAAAGCCAAACAGCGGGCCAAGCAGATTTCCTGCATCAACAACATGAAGCAGATCGGCATCGCCGGCGTCATGTATATCAACGACTACAATCAGTATCCCGGCTGCCTGTCAACTCCAGCGGGTGGTTCGACTAATTACTACTACGTGTGGCCGACACGGTTGTTCAGCCTCATGGGAGGCAATCGCCACGCTTTTTCCTGCCCTGCAGCCGGGTCTTGGACCGCTTGGGACACCAACCTGAACGTCAACAGCGTCGGGCATGGCACTCTGGGTGGTACCGGTCCCGGTGGTGTCTATGATCCTTATGCCATTACCAGTACTTCCTACTTTGGACTAGGCTATAACGACTGGGGAATCCACTTTCAGGGTGGATCGGAAGCCGTGACCAAGCCGCAATTGGGGCTGGGCGGCGATGTTGACGGTGGCTTGACTCAGGGTCCGATCAGGGACTCAGCGGTCAAAGTGCCAACCAGCATGATTATGATTTGTGATGTCCCTTCCGTGCCGCAAAACGTCAGCCCGGCGTTTAACGGGAATTGTGAACCGGCCGACGTCAAAACCCTCAGCGGTCATTCCGCCTGCCCAGCCAACCGTCACAATTATCGTACGGACGTCCTCTTCTGCGACGGCCATGTTGAGTCTCCAAAACGCAATGACCTGCGCAGCCCGAATAATCCAACCTGGCGGGCTAGCTGGAATAATGACAACAACCCGCACCTTGAAGCTGGCGATTGGCAGTCCAGTCCCTCCTGGATCAACACCCTGGATCAATAGACGGATGGATTCTGTCCTCCACCGTGGTCGTGATTCTGATGCCATTCAAAGGTTCTTTTCTGCGGATGGGGCGAGAGTCGATGATCGACAGCAGGCGTGTCGCCCCACCGACCTAGCGAGTTTTCTCTCCAAGTGGCTGCAGTGTTTGTGCAAGCGCTATCGGGCTTTTAATCCTGTACTGCATAAATGAGTTGCAAATCCGTGGAGCAGACCAAAAATCACCAAAATGTCCCTGCCAGCCGCCACGAGCAACCCAGTGGAAAACTTTGAAGTGCATCCCATGAAAATGAATCGATTGGTGGGGATTTGGATTTTTTTCGCGACCTGCGCGGGGATCCTGGCAACTGGTTGTTGCGCCTTGACCGAGGCCACCAAGCCATCCGCCGTTCAGATTGATTTGGGCAACCTGCTCAACGCACGGGTCGTCACCACGCAGGCGGACGGACGGTTGCAGTTGGCCGACCATAGCCTGGATCGCGGTCACGATTCGGTGTTGATCACGAAAACGGGAGCAGAAGTTTCCCAGGCCGGCCAGTTGAACCCTTTGCCCGACTCGGGATTTTTTGCCGCCAACGACGTGCATCCCGATGTGCAACTGCCCTATGGAACGGTCGGAGACGGGCCGCAGGTGCACCAGTCGGCGGATAAAACGGAAACGTATGCCATACCGGTTCCAGCAAGACATTACGTTCAGCTGCAGTTGTATTTCATCAGTGCAGCGGGACCGACTCCGATTTCGGTCATCCTGCAATATGCCAACGGTTCAACCGCACAACGGACCACGGAGGTAACGGGTTTTTATTTTCTACCGAAGACGGACGTCAAGGGCTGGTTTGTATTAACGGGGGATTTTGGGAAGGTGAATCTCAAAGGTAAGATGACGGAATTGATTCACCACTACATCCACGGATACAACTTGAATCCGGATTCCGCGAAAGTGTTGTGTCAAATCGTGGTCACCAAAGAGAGTTCGGATTCGGTGCTCAATTTATTTGGGGCGACGGGGAGTTGAAACAGTGAGGATTTCCAAACAACCGCCAACGACGCGAAGGGACGCGAATCATGTTATCGACGGTGCGCTTGGCACGCGCGGTCATCGCAGCGCGATGACCCTACCCACTGATGGGCCAATCTCGATCCAAGTAATCGGGATTATTTCCGGCAAAAGGTCATTGCTACTTTTTCGCGTTCCAGATCTCCAGGGTGTCCGGTGAACCTTGGGAGCGGACGCCGTTGTCGCTCAGGATGCCGTCGGTGGCCGCCACCATTTTGGCCCGCGGGAAAATCATGGTTTCACTGCGCTCGCCATAATATTCAATGGTGATGAATTCACCCTTGGCATCGCGCAAGATCTCCACGAGATGATTGAGGTTCCTTACCCGGATGCCATTCACCGCTTTCACCACCTCGGATCGCGGATTACCGTAGCCCTCGGCCAGCCGGTCGGGAAAAAAAGGCGAAGAAACGATCACCAGCTGTTCGCCCGGAAACGCCGGCGGATCAGCCATGCGCGTGACCAACGGACTGCCCCCGAGACTCAAGCCCGCGAAGATCATCGCGGCATATTTAGTCTCCATATAACCGTTGAGATAGTCGCGGGTGGCCGCCGAAAATACGATCGGCCCGTAAATGAAATACGAGGGGTACTCTCCCTGCAACTCGGGAATCAATCTCGGCAAATCCGACTGGACGGGCAGTTTCACTCGTAACTCCTTGCCGCCGCGCACAATCGTCAGTGGCACAGTGCCATGGGTGGCGATGTGCTGGATTTGGTATTGAAAACGCACCCGCAAATCATCGCCCAGTTTAATCATTCCCTGGTCATCCACCGGAGTGTCGCCAATTTTGGTGATGACGTCCCATTGCTTCAACGGGTAGTCCGGATCATCCTTGTAGGGTTTGTGCACTACCATGCCATCGACCGTTGGCGGCAGTTTGAGAAACGAGCGCAGAGCGGGATTTTCCAGGGTCTGCAAGGAATCATACATGCCCGGTTTCCCGTTATAATGACCGTCGGCGATGCCTTGCAGAAACAGCTCGATTTCTTCGCTCGGTATGATGTAGCCGATGTTTTCAGCCCCGTTCAGGCGGCTGAACGTCAGCCCGATCATCTTGTCACCCACCACGGCCGGTCCGCCGCTATTGCCGGGGTTGATCGCCGCGTCCACCTGGATGCGCAGGCCCGAAATGGGAAAGTTATAGGGGGCAAACTCCACCCGCGAAACGATCCCCTTGGTGATGGAAAGGCTGTTGCCGCCCTCGGGAAACCCGTAAGCCAGGACCACGTCCTTGATGCCCGGCAAGGTTTTTGCCCGCACCAGCGCCGGATGCGTGTCAAAAAAACTTTCATCATCCAGTTTTAAAACCGCCAAATCAATTCCCGGGGCGATGGCTTCCACTGTGGCGGAGATTTTATCGCCCGCTTCATTGGCCTGGATTTGCACTTCGCTGGCGTAATTGACCACATGGGCGTTGGTCAGGATGCGTTTGCCTTCGATCACCACGCCACTTCCTGTTTCATCAACGGGCGACTGCTTTGACCAGGGTTTGTAAGGGTCTGGATACCGCACCGTGGAGAATATCTTCACTACCGAATTCTCGATGGTCCCCCCTCCGTCCGGCCTGGTGGAAGGCGCGGTCGTTTCGGGAAGCGGGGCGGAATTCTGCGCGCATAGATTCCAGCCCACGGCACACGTTAGCGTCATCAGAAGCCAGTTTAGTTTCAACCTCCCAAAAAAAGCATTGCATCCCATAGGGGGTGGAATGCTAGTGAACGGAGATTATCCGCGCAAAGAAAATGTCATCCGCGCTCCCGTTCGGCAACGGCTCGTCCCGGCTCCGGCGCCGATGCCCCAATCAATAGCCCGGTTTTTCCTCATTTTTGCGCCGTTGCCTGGCTTTTTCGATGGCGTCTGTCTGGCTTTTGAGGCATTCGGCGCAAATGCCATGGCTGGTGGGGGTGTCGAATCCCTGCTGCATGAATTCTTCGAGACGCATCCACTCGTCGTGGTATTTGATCCGCCGGCACCAGGCGCAAACGCGCATGAATTTTTCCAGGTAGCGGACGCGCTCCAGAATGCGGCGGGTGGACATGCTCACCAAAAACCAGACACCCAGGACCAAAAGCATTTCCAGGGTGGACTGGCGATGCACGAAGGCGAACGGATGGTTCGAGAAAATTAATGTCGGCAGCTTGAGGAGATCATCCAGATAGCAAAGAATGATGACCCCCAGAAAGCCAAGGTTTTGATACAGAACAATCTTTGTCAGTTGCGAATTCTTTTTCATACGTCAAAAAGTTGATTCGCGGAAAGTGTCTCATGCCCCCAATCAATCCATCGCTCGCCGCTAAACTAGCAAAATTGACCGCATTAAACGTGCCATCAATACAAGGCTGAAGTTTTAACCGCGAATGCACGCAAATTGACGCAAATTCGGCAAGTACTTTTTGACAGGATTAACGGGATGAACAGGATGAAAACCGTTTTGCCACCGAGGTCCGAAGCCGGACTGGCATTTGCGGAAGGCGACCAAGCGGGAAAACCGATGCATCGGGAACTGCCGTCACCAACCGCCGGCTTTGGTGTTAGCTGTCATTCTGACACACATAATATAGTCGGCTTGAATCCTTCTTCGGACGGGACCATCCCTTCACATCGTAGGCTCGCACTTGTTTGAAGGTCCGGCGCAGGGCGGCGAGTATGCGATCATGGGTATAGGCTCGTTCCTTGATGATTTCGCGATGGAGATGGTAGGACTTGTTTCGCCGTTGCTCGAGTATCTTGATATCCCAATCAGTCACGCCGCCGACGGCTGCAAACACTTTCATGATCATGTAGTGGTCGCCGAAACGATGCACCACTGCCGGAGCATCAATCATCTGCCGAAGTTTATAATCGGTATTGGTATCGAAGATGAACACGCCATTGTCATTCAAATGACGCTTTGCGGCTTTAAATGTTCGCACCCAATCACCGAATTGCAGCAAATGATTCATCGAGTCAAAGGGACAGATGATCGCGTCAAAGGTCCTGTCAACATTGAACCCGGCCATGTCCTGATGGAAGAATGTGACACCGGGTAATTTCTTTCTGGCATATCGAAGCATTGTGCCGGAAGCGTCCAACCCGGCCACGGCGTAATGTTTGGATAGCGGCAAAAGTTGTGCCCCAGTGCCACAGGCGATTTCCAACAGTGATTTGGCCGTTGGATGGTGCTTCCTTAATAAATGAAGATATTGCGCTCCACTAGGCGCGCCCTGCGTAGCGTCGTAGAAGTGGCCGTAGATGTGATAAGATTGCATGTGGGTTCTCTGAAAGCTAACCGAGCCAAGGCTAAAGGCTTAACCGCGAATGACGCGAAGGGGCGCGAATAAACAGGATGTTTTGCCATCGAGGTCCAAAGCCGGACTGGCATTTGCGGAGGGCCATCTGACGGGAATCCTGATCCAATTTTTCAGGACTGGCTCCGAGGATCTATAAGGCATCATGTGTGTGCTCATCCCATAAGACACAGCAGAATAAATATTAAATAAACAGCTGTCTCCAAAATAGGCCACATGATGACTATGCCAACAATCATCGGAATTACCACGGCTAACTTCTTCTTGTGCCCGCAATGCCAGAGCGCAATCCCCCATCTCGGCCAAATCAAAAGCAAGCCAAGCCAAAGCCAAACGGGTGGGTTCCAATGGGGTTGCCGATGATCCGAATCCGCCATTTGAATTTGATGGCCAAGCACCTGAAGGCATATGGCGTGAGCAAGGCAGCCAACAACCATTATGTGATAGCGTTGAATTTTAAAATTGGCATGTGGATAATCCTTACTGTTTGCCGGGTCGGCTTGTACTGGTGTCGCGACGTCCAAATGAGATATGCCGCGTCGCTGTAATTCGGCTCCCGCCAAATCAAGCGCCTCTGCAAGCCAGTCATGCGGATGCCGGATCATCTCCACCAACTGTTCGTTTGGTTTTTCAGCTATTTGAGCCGCGAGATTTACCGGTGAGTTCATAAATGATGGCTAACTTCTATTTAGCCACCGCCGGTTCGCTGGTTCAATTTCTTCTCCTTGGACTAGATTGGGGAGTTGGACACCCTCATGTTGAGGTTGAAGTTCAGTTGTTTACCGTTGTCAATCGGGGTTTCCACCCGACTAGGGTTGGCTGAGTCGGAAAAACTGGTTCGGTAGCGAGGAGGGAAGCGTGACCTGGATTTGATTGCTGCCCAGTGTAGGAAGGTTGGTAACCGGTGACCAAGTGACAACCGGTGCGAGATTAGTCGTTCCAAAAAGCAGGAAGCCGGCGGCGTTGCTTATGCCCCAGATCAAAGACAATTGATTACCAGTCATGGCAGCGGATAAAACCGGAAGCACAGCCGGGGCGGTGGCACCCGGTTCACCCAGGGTGTAAATCCCGTCTCGCGCCACATCGGTCACTGCCAGTTTGGTGCCGTCCGCAGAGGACGCGGCCGAAATGAAATAACCCGTATGATTGTCTTCATTCCAACTGACTCCCGAATTAGTTGACTGCCAAATCAAGCCAGGGTTTTGAGGGCCATGGTCAAACAGGGTAACGGCAATCAAATGGGTTCCGTCGCCGGAAGAGGCCACGGACATCCAATAATTGGTAGATGGGCTGACATTGGTCCATGTGACTCCCGAATCCGCCGAGGTATAGATCATGCCTGTGCCGGCATCCTGCGATGGGCCGGCATACGCCGCGGCCACCAGTTTGGTGCCGTCGGCGGAACAGGCAACCGAATACCAGACATTGTTCGGAGCCCCTGAAGGAACCCATGACGCTCCTGAATCCGTGGAGGTGTAGATGGGACCGGGAAGGAACGAACCGGCTCCCTCCGCTGCTTCCGCCGCCGCCACGAGTTTGGTGCCGTCCGCCGAGAAGGCAACCGAGGACCAGAAATTGGTGAGCCAAAAGTTCGACGGGCCTGGCGGATTGGTCCAAGTGTTTCCCGCATCAGCCGATAAATAAATTGAACCGAGAATCCCGCCGTATCCCACCGCCACCAGATTGGTTCCGTTGGCGGAGGACGCCACGTAGTATTGATCATTTGTCGAGAGTGCGTGCTGCTGCCAGGTTGCCCCCGAATCTGGGGACGTGTAAACGGCTCCAGAGGCGGCCGCAATAATCCTGGTTCCATCCGCGGAACAGGCGATTGAACCCGACGGAGTCGGGTTTAAGAAAAGCCAGGTCAGCCCCCCATCCAGCGACCCGTAAATGCCTTCGTCGCCGGCGGCGATCAATCGGGTTCCGTCGGACGAACTGGCGACCGACCGCCAGGTCACACCTGGTGCACTGGTTTGGGTCCAAGTCTGCGTTGATCCTGATGATGGAAAGAAACACAGAGCCATCGTGCCAAGGAAGCACAATTCCAGCAGTCTGCTTTTCATACGATCTGACCCTAGCACCCGCTTGGGAGGACGGCAAGGGCGGAGGCGAGCCGGATGGGGCCCATAATGATACTGCCCCGTGAAAAGGCCAATTTTGACGAAGGCGTGGCTATGTTCAGGGGGCAAAAGTACCGCCGGTTTTCAAATCGGGTGTATCGCCGATGTCCCAATCGGCGGCGTACGGAAATCAGGGCTCGTTCGAGCGGCGAGGGGCATGCGGGTTTGGAAACCCGCGATACGGCAGGCTCTAAGACCTGCGGCACAACAGCGGGGCAAAGCGATATTTTTTTACGGGAGCAGTGTCAGGATGCGCCCAGGCGGTTGTTGGCAGAGGTTTTGTTTTTGGAAGGCGACTCGGCGAGCGCCGTCAGCCTTCTCGCTAAGGATATGGCCTTAAGAGGCGGCGGTCGACTAGACTGCGGTCCGTTCAAAACGCTCAACGTTTCCGTAAATTGACGTAAAAGACCACGCTGAAGGCCACGACGGAGGCGAGCAGGCAAATCAAGATATCGAGCGCGCGATCCATGCTCCATGCTTTGAAGATGCCAACTGCACCGGCCGCCAGGCAGCCATATACCGCCCAATCTAACGCATCATTGCGTGACTCCCGCTCCGCTTGATCGGCTTCGCTCTCTGTCCCGGTCTTCGCTTCTATTTCGGTTTCTGTTGTCATAATTTATGCGCTGTTCGGGCAGCACCGAACCCTTGCGAACGTCCATCGGCTTTCGCTCTTAGCTACGGCCCGACGAGCCGGCGGCAGGTTCCGGCTCAGGCACATGGCTCTCGGCTGTTGTGATACCATGCGCCGCCAGATAAACCTTGGCAACCTCATAATGATCCGAGGTAATCCAGACGGCCGAATACAAGCCGGCGTCGCTGATATGCAACGACAACAATCGCCACTGCTGGTTTTGTTTTGTGCTGTCAATCTCCTCAAACTTGTCTTTAGTACGGCCGGAACGCACCTCAATCAAAGCACCCTGTGGCGGCTGCCAAAAGAGGTAGCGGGTTGTATGGTTGGGTGAACACTCGCTGTAGGCGGGCACCAGCCCCAGATTCCGGCAGAAATCCACGGCGGCCTGGGTGAGGTCGGGGGACATCCAACGGGTGAGCGCGTGCTGACGCAGAATGGCAACCTCTCTGCTGAGTAGTTTTGAAGGTGTATATGTTCTCATATCCTTGGGAATAGCCACCTGATGGGCCTTCCGATGCATCGGGAAATCGACGCGCCATCAGCTTTCGCTTGGAGGCGGTGGCGTGACTGGGCAACCGCTCGCGACTTAGCTGGCAGAATCTGGCTCATCAGTCTCCATTCCATTTGTAATCATATCCCTCAGGTGGATCGTAAAAAACGGCAAATGATCCCGAGCCATCGGGATAGCTCAATGAGCTGTTCCAATACATTTTGATATAACTCAAGTGGCCGTCAACAAAACTGACGATGTTTTTGGAATTGTTGAGCGATGGCAGCTCTCCGGCAGTGTGTGCCTTTGGCTCATGCCACGAATACGGCAGCAGCGCAGCCGATTCTGCAACCAAAACCGTCTTTGCCGGCTCTTTGATGGAACCCAACACATGACCGGCTATCCCCGGCAAAACCACCCCAAAACGGCTCGCGTGAAAGTTGGTGAGGAGGTTCAGACCGTTATACGAATAACTTGAAAAGTCATATGCCGGCTGTTCATGGTGTCCAATTGGAAAATAGGCCAGTGAAGTCTCATCATAGTAAAAGGTATCTGCCGGACAGGTAAACACTTTGTCCCCGGATGACGAGGGCCCATGCAGACCAGCATAACTTTTAACCAATTCTTTGTAAGTGATAAAGGTCGAGCCACCGGTCGCTGGCGTCTTGTCTCCATTATCTCCGGCATACAAATGAACGGCGAGATTGATTTGTTTCAGATTGTCCAAACAAGCCGTTCTCCGGGCCCGAGCTTTCGCACTGGACAAGACGGGCAACAGCAATGCAGCAAGGATGACGATGATGGCAATCACCACGAGCAACTCCACCAGGGAGAATCCACGTGCCTTCATATCTTTTTAGAAAGTGCGCTGGTTACGTTTCCCGATGTGCGGCAGCCGCCTGACAAAAAAAACAAGCCCCCGCCGGGTCCTTGCGGACGGTCACCAAATGCATCGGGTTATTTCTTAATTGCGACGCCCACTAAAGCAATAATAAGCGGTGATAAAATAAGCGCCATGAATCCAATAAAGTAAAGCGCCGCCGATTTATGCCCAAAGTTCATGGTCACACCGAAGCCCCGCCGTTTGGGAACGAAAAACCGGCTATCCAATCGGCTGCGATAGGAAAAAAGCGACCAGTTTTCCGGTTTGCTCCATTCGCTCTCGTTGATTTCGTCCTGGTTCAAAGCTACGTTCTAGTTCAGGTGGTTACGATTGTCAATCTGGGTTTCCTTGAAGCATTTCCACCAAAGCGGTTCAAGCAATACGGCAGCCATTCGGGGTGAAGCGCCTTTAAGATGGCGGGGCGACCTGATGTAGATCATCGACTCGACCCCAAACCGAAGTATTTCAATTAAAGGAAGTTAGGGCTCGAGAGACTCTCGCCCCACCGCAGAAAAGACGCTTGCTCAGTAAGCGCAATACCCAGCCAAAAGACCTCAGTGGCTACGCTTTTTCTTTAAGCTCTCTAAAATGGAGCCAATGAGTGGGATTGAACCACCGACCTACGGTTTACGAAACCGTTGCTCTACCACTGAGCTACATTGGCTTGAGGATCGCGCCGAATGTCGCGATCGTTAACCATACCATAATATTGGGCGGTCTGACGGGTGAAAAGAAAAATGTGAACCGAGCTTGAAGCGGCAAGTGCCAAGATTCAAGGTCCCGAGCACTCTGGAAACAACGGTTCAAAGCACGTCCTCAGCCGAACGTCGGCCTCGCACCACCTTCCCCCCAGCGGGAATAGGATTATTTTGATTTAGAAAACGAAACTGCGAACAAATTGGACAGGAATTGCTTTTAAATTGAGGCTGGCTGGCGCGGGGTTCGGCCCTTGCGTTTCGGGGTCGGAAGGCGGAATATCCACGGTGAAAGCCAACGGCGACAACCCTTATCAACGGATTATTAACTGACTGGCATGATAAAACTCACCTGCGTCTATTGCGGCAAGCCTTTTGAGGCGGCAAATCCCGACAAGCTCATCTGTCCGCATTGCGGATCAAAAAACATCATCCCGCTGGGGCAAACGGCGGCCGTGCAGCTGGCGAGCGCCACAACGGCGGCAGCCCAGCGGGTGCCGGGTGATTCACCGATTGCCAACGTGGCGAACCGGCTCATCGGCAATATTGAAAAAGTGATTGTCGGCAAATACGACGAGATTCTGCTGACGGTGATGGCTTATTTCGCTGAAGGGCATGTGCTCCTGGAAGATGTGCCCGGAGTGGCCAAGACGATGCTCGCGCGAGCATTGTCCCGTAGCATCGGCTGCGATTTCAAACGCATCCAATGCACACCGGATTTGCTGCCCAATGACATCACGGGCAGTTCCATCTTTAACCCCAAGACGGCCGAGTTTGAATTTCGGGCCGGCCCGGTGTTCACCCAGATTCTGCTCGCGGACGAGATCAACCGCGCCACGCCGCGGGCGCAGGCAGCCCTGCTGGAGGCGATGGCGGAGCGCAAAGTGACGGCGGACGGCAATAATTACGAGCTGACACCGCCGTTCTTCATGATCGCGACCCAAAATCCGATTGATCATGAAGGCACGTTCCCATTGCCGGAGGCGCAACTGGACTGGTTTCTTATCCGGCTTAGCCTGGGCTATCCGCAGTTCGAAAATGAGGTCGCGCTGCTGCAACGGTTCAAATCGCAACATTCGATTGATACCCTGGAGACGGTGGTGAACGTAGAAGATATTCTGGCTTGTCAGCAGGCGGTCCGCGAGGTGCACGTGGATGACAAGATTTTCCGTTACATCGTGCAATTGATCAACGGGACGCGCGAACATTACGACGTGGTTCTCGGTGGCAGTCCGCGCGCCTCGATGGCGCTGCTGCGTTGCGCCCAGGCGTTCGCGGCGATCCAAGGTTGTGATTTTGTGGTGCCGGACGACGTGAAGCAGGTGGTTACCTATGTGCTGGGGCATCGCCTGATACTCCGGCCGGAAAGCCGGTTGCGAAAGAAGACCGTTCGCGGGGTGCTGGAGGAAATCTTGAATGAGGTGCCAGTACCGCAAACGCCGGCTTCGGGCTTTGCGAAATGAAATGACCTGAAATGAAATGGATTCTGGCCACACTGACTTTGCTGGCCATCGGGCTGGGGTTAAAGCTCAGCCTGCTGGTTTACGCCATGTATGTGTTGCTGGGCGTCCTGCTGCTGAACCGGTTTTTTACGCGGACATGGACGGAAAAGATCATGGCCAACCGGCAGTCCGGAGGCGAGGCGTTTGAGATCGGGGAGAGCACGGAGGCACGGTCGAGATCGTGAACGCGGGTCCGCTCGCAGTGCCATGGGTACTGCTGGAAGATGCGTTGCCTCAGGAGGCGCTGGCACACCGCCGAATCAAGGTGGAGGGCGGACGCCTGCGCCTGGCCCGCCTGGCGCGCGGCGGGACGGAGAGCTTGAATTATCAGGTCACGTTTTTGATGCGGGGGTATTATCAATTGGGTCCATTGCTGGTGGAGACGGGCGATGTGTTCGGCTTGCACCGGCGTTTCCGGGTGACGGGAGAACCGCATTTTGCGCTGGTGCTGCCCAAGGTCCTGCCGCTGCAGGGCTACAATCTTGCCTCGCGCCGGCCGATGGGTGAAATCCGCGTGGTGCACCGGCTGTTTGAAGATCCCACCCGGCTGGCGGGGGTACGCCCTTATCAACAGGGGGACGCGCTGAATCGCATTCATTGGCGGGCCACGGCGCGCACCGGGCAACTGCACAGCCGCGTTTATGAAACGTCGCGGATTGCAGGGGCAACCTTTCTGCTGGATTTTCATGCGCAGAGTTTTCAAGGCTCACGCGGCGATGTTTCGGCGGAACTGGCCGTTGTGACGGTGGCGTCGCTGGCAAACGCGGTGTTTCTGATGGGCCAGCAGGTCGGCTTGATCAGCAATGGCCGCGACGCGGCGGATCGGATCCGGGAGGAAGGCTGGCACGCTGAATTCATCAGCCGCGCCGACGCGCAACGGCGGGCGGAGCCGCTGGCAAACGACCGCTTGCGCCCGGTGCAGGTGACGACGGGCAAAGGCGGCGAAAAAATGAAGCAAGTGCTCGAGACGCTCGCACGACTGGAACACACGGACGGTCTGGACTTTGCCGGGATGCTTGGCGCGATCATGGCGAGGGTCCCGCGGGATGCGACGGTCATTCCGGTGCTGCGGCAGGTCACGCCAGCGATGGCTGTCGTGCTCGGTGAATTGGTGCACCGCGGTTTTCTGGTTACGGCGGTGGTCGTGGCCTTCGGCGAGGAGTCGGTACCGGATTGGGCGCAACCGCCGGAATGGGCGGCGCTGCTGCTGGCGCATGGAATCGATTTCCGGATCGTCAATTCCGAGGAAGCGATCATGAACCTATGCGCGGAAGCGCTGGTGAGGTGATTGATGACCACCCCCAAACCCACCAAAACGCCCGCCGATTATCTGGTGGTCGGCATTAGCCCGGTGTTGATCATGCTGCTGGTGGGCAGCCTGTGTTTTTTTCTGATCGAGGTTTTTTTCCGGGGTGAAGCGGTGGGCAGTGTGCGGTGGGTCATGTTCTGGTTTGTGATGGCGGTGGTGCTGGTGTCGCGGATCGGGATCGAGGAGGGCACTGGAAAGGCGGCAGTGTATGGGCTGGCACTCGCGGCAGCGACCTGGCTTTATCTGGTCCGGATTCATCCGGCGTTCATTCTGGGCATGATCCTGCTGGGTATCGTGTGGTGGTGCGCGCACAAATTGACCTGGGACTGCACGTTGATCGAGGAGGACGAAGACGCCTCCGGCAGCGGCCTGCTCGAGACGACCGGGCATTGGCAAAAAGCGGCAACCCCGAAATCGGAGTCACCGAAGCCACCGAAACTCGTTGTTCCCCAAGCCGGGAAAAAACAGAAGCCGGCGGTGCGGCATACACCAGGGCTTTGGGTGGTTTATTTCTCCGTGGCGGCAATCCCGTTATTCGGCCTTGGCCAGGTGTTATTGCCGCGGGATGACAGCGATGCCCGGCACATGGGTTTCAATTATCTTTTCGCCTATATGCTCGCGGCCATGGGATTGTTGCTCTCGACGAGTTTTCTCGGGCTGCGCCGTTACCTGCGGCAACGTTATCTGCCGATGCCGCCGATGATTGCCTTTGGCTGGATCCGGTTCGGGGCGGGGCTGGCAGCGTTTGTTTTGATCGGGGCATTGTTGCTGCCGCGCCCGGGAGCGAACGAGGCATGGCAAAACTTGAGTTATCGCGTGGATTACCGTTTACGTCAGGCCAGCGATTATGCCATGCGTTTCGGTCCCCATGGAAGCGGCCAGGGACGCGAAGGCCAACAAGCCGGTCCAACAAATGCAGCAAAAAATCCCATCGCCAACTCGCAGCAACCGCAGCCGGGGCAGGGCCAATCGCCGAGTCCGGGACAGAACGGGACGGTTCAAAATCAAGGCATTCCCTCGGAGGGGACGCGCACGCCGTCAGGCGGAGCCTTTTATCATTTGTTCAAAGTGCTGTTCCTGCTGGCGGTGTTGCTCCTGGCAGGCTGGTGGTTGTTCCGACGGCGTGAATTGATCGCGCAGGCTCTAAGGTCGATCATCGCCTCGATCAGACAATTTTTCCGGGACTTGTTTGGGTTGAGTACGATTTTCAAGCGCTCAACGGTGGCGGTTGAAAAAAGGGCTCCGATGCGCCGGCCATTTGCCGAATACCACAACCCGTTTCTCACCGGCAATGAAACCGCCTGGTCTCGCGCCAAATTGATTCTCTACAGCTACGATGCGCTCCGGGCCTGGGCCGAGGAAAAAGGGATAGCGCCGCGACCGGAACAAACCGCCCGGGAATACTGTGCTGAACTCAGCCGCCGGTTCCCGGAAATTAATTCGGAATTAAAGCAGTTATCCTCGCTTTATGGCCGGGCGGCGTACACCACGTCGGCAGCAGAGGGTTGCGATCTGGAACCGGTCAAGAATCTGTGGCGGTTTTTTTATGCGTGAGGTGCGGCAGCCTTTCTCGAATGTCATGCGGCGGGGCGAGGGTGGCGCCCTGAATTCACCCTTTTTAATCCCTGAAATGCCCATTAATTTGGCTTTTCCACCTTCCAATGAATGTGACAATTTGCAAAAACTTTTGTGGCCGGCCAGAACCAATAATCTGGAAAAAGAACCCGCTTTTTCCCTTTCATGTTGCCAAAATCACGCGCTGGGAATATCAAACCTCCTGGCAATCACCGCGTGGATTGCCTGTAATCGCGATTTTAACCGCGACCTTCAGATATTGACCCGGCAGACCTAAGCTGATAATGTTTCCGGCCAGTCAATTGGCGCAAGGAGGTCCCTGTGCAACTGACTGATACTCAAATTGCCCACGTGGCGGAATTGGCAGACGCGCTAGATTCAGGTTCTAGTCCTTAACCGGATACAGGTTCAAGTCCTGTCGTGGGCACCATCTTGAAATCCCTCGGATTTCCGACTTTTGTCCAATAAAAGCCAATGTTTAAAGGCTTTTCAGCAAGCTTAAGACTTCGGACTGTTTCGGCCACCTTCGGTCAACTTCCGCCGCTTTTTAGGGCACCAAAAGGCACTGAGTTTGCAACCATGTCAGCCCCCCACGGCACCGTCGCTAATTTTTGGCGCTACGTTTGGCTTGAGGAGGAGGAATGAGCTTTGAACTCTCCAAATCTTTCAATCCATCCAGAGTGTTCATCACCCGGAAGGCGGAAATGACAGGGCGGTGGGACCCTTATTATTTCCGCCCAGACCTCGTTGCGCTTGAAAAACGTGTCCGTAGTGTGACGTCAAGCTGACTTCGGGATTTCGCGCGGCGTCTGGCGGGAGGGGCGACTCCTTCGACCAAGGAAGCTGAAACACACTACACGGAGGGTGAAGATGGCGTGCCTTTCATGCGTGTGCAGAATCTCTCCACTACGGGGCGGTTGAATCTCGAGGATTGTAAACGCATTACCCATAGCACGCATGTAGGGCTTCTTGGCAGGAGCAAATTGTCCGGCGGAGAGTTGCTTGTGAAGATCACCGGTGTTGGTCGAATGGCTGTTGCTTCAGTGGTCCCGGACCATTTTGAAGCCAATATTAACCAGCACATCGTCGCAATTCGCACAGGCGACAAGAAGATCAGCGAGATGCTGGCGGCATGGCTGAATCTCGATTCAGCCTAACGGTTGGCAAAGCCAAGGCTGAGGGGCATACTGATGCTAATGTTCTGCTCTTCCTAGACGAATAAGTGCCAAAAGAAAAAGACAGATTTGTCGGATTCAATCTGCGCGGCACAAAATACATCCCATTCAAACAGTCAGAGGAATTTGCAAAAATACTCAGAGTGTGCGGTTTGTTGATTCCACTTTTGCTTGCAGGGCAAATGATTCACAAATCTGTCGAAACGGAAGAACATTACAAAAGCACTCTGCATCTCTCGCAGGCAAAACACGAGGTGAGAAATCCCGGATAAATGTTACAATTAAATGACATCAGGTTATTTACTTGAAAATGACATTTGGCAGTGTAAGTATGTCGCATTCCAAATGGAATTGTCGTCTGAAGGAGGCAAGTAAACCCAACTTTTGCAAACGAAATGCGGTTATGTCAACGCATGGACTTTGCTTTAGTAAAGCCAAATTGAAATAATATCCTCAATCCCGTTATGACCGTAAATACAAAGTTCACTTACAAATTCATCCTGATCCAAATATCCTTCCTCTTGCTGACAATCGTTGCCGCGCCCAAGCCCCGGCCAACGATGATTTCGTTAATGCAGAAGTTCTGTCAGGCACTTTGGTTTCGGTCACGAACAACAATGAATTCGCCACCACGGAAAATGGAGAACCCACTGCCACCGGAAACAAGTCGATTTGGTATGAATGGACAGCGCCGGCTTCAGGACAGTTAACCTTGACTACCGAAGGAAGCGACAATTTCAACCAATATCTTACGGTATGGATAGGCAACTCGGTGTCCACCGTCAAATCGGTCGTTTCAGTCGGTCCTGCCACGTTCCCGTCGGTTGAATTTCCAGTTGCAGCCGGCACCGTATATTATATTTGCTCGGGAAGTTACAGCTCTGGCTATGGCACGATCCAACTCAATCTGACTCTGAATACCAGTTCCTCGCTGGACACCCTTACAATTATTGGAGCTGGGACAACGACCAATGATAATTTCGCGGACCGGATCATCACCAGCACAGAATTTGGGAGTTTCATTGCTTACAATGGCAGCGCCACCCGCGAAGCGCTCGAACCCACACCCGGAAATGCCACGATGTGGTGGACTTATCACGCGCCTGCCAACGGAGTTTTGGACATCAATGATTTGGGCGATGGCACTTGGGCTTATAATAAATATATTTCAGTATGGAGCGGTACGGCAGTCCAAAACCTCGAGCTTCTGGTCCCCGAAATATTGAACACTGGCGGTGATTGCTTTATCCCGGTAATCCAGGGCAACGATTATCAAATCTGCATCTCCGGCTACAGCAGCGGCACCGGCCCCTATGTCTTGACCTTTTCGCTCAACGTCAATTCTGATCTGAATTCATTCGATCTCAGCGGCGGAGCGACTTTCACCAACGACAATTTTAACTCGGCGACGGTGCTTAACGGAGCTACTCCGGCAGCCGTTTCTTACAATTCTTACGCCACCCGTCAGGCCTTGGAGCCCTCTGACGGGAACAACACTTTGTGGTTTGTCTGGACCGCACCCGCGTCTGGTCTCACTCAGATCCTGGCCCCTGAAATTTCACAGCTTAACGGCAGTGACAATTTTAACAAATACATCACCGCTTATACTGGAACAACTATCAACACCCTGACCCAGGTTGGGCAGGTAGGCCCGACATCCTATCCTCAGCTGAACCTAACTGCGGTTGCGGGACAAACTTATTATATTGCCGTAGGAAGTTATAGCTCAGGTAGCGGCCCGTTTGCCTTTGGCATTTTCGGCCAACCAGGCACACCCACGGGACCGACTCTGACCATCGGTCAAGCTTACAAAATCCAATTCCCCACCGTTACGAACACGACATATCGGATCCAGGAGAGTTCCAATTTAAGTGTTTGGAACACGCTGACTAATGTGGTTTCAGGCAACGGACTCCTTCAAAAGGTATTTGTGGATCCCCAAGGAGCCAACAATTTGCTTTTCCGCGCCACGGCACAATGATGGAATTGAAAAAGAGCTGGTTGGATGACCTGGGTATACGGGCCATCCAAACACTTAAGACAGGTGCATTTATCGTGGAACTTTGCGGAAGCGACGTGTTGGGAAAAGTTGCTGTTTGGGTTTCTAGGGTAAGGGATGGAGCAGCATTCCAGGCCGCCAAACGCGTGGTGGAGGCTTGGCGGGGAAGAGCTCGAAATCCGGGACTGCTGCCGCGCTTAAATGGACCGGGGCAATGTTAACAAAAAGAGACCGCCATTATTTCTGATATCGGGCTGGCTTTTCTGATGCATCTTCCAGCTGTTTAATAATTTGTACCATGAGCGACTTACCACCAATTCAAAGAGACCAGCGCAAAATTGATGCGGATCACCTAAAGTTGCTATCCATTTTTCATTTTGTCGCAGCGGGTCTCGCGCTGCTTGGGATCCTGTTTCTGCTCGCACACTTCGCGATGTTCCATGCATTTTTGTCTAATCCGAACATGTGGCAAAACCAAAAGCAGGGGCCGCCGCCAGCGGAATTTTTGCAATATTTGAGTGGTTTTATTTTATTTTTGGAGCCTGGTTTTTTACTTCGACCATTCTGAATATAATCTCAGGTTTATGCCTGCGCGCCAGGAAGCATCCGACATTTTCACTGGTTGTCCCCGCAGCTAATTGTTTGCATATTCCACTTGGAACAGTTCTTGGGGTGTTTACGATAATCGTTTTGATGCGCGACTCAGTTCGCGAATTATATGATGCTTAGCCACGAACTCGGGCCAATGCACTCGTATAGTGCTTTTCTGGTTTCCCTTGACAAAGCCAATGATTGAGTATATCTAACAATGAACAAACCCAACTTCAGATCAGACAGCCTTAATCAAATTTGTTATGAAGTCTGTAATTCCTGCAGCCACTGTTTCTTTTCTTCTGCCCTTGATCTTGTTTTGCAGCGGCATTGATGTCGTTACCGGCCAAACCACACTGGGAATTGTGACCACCAATAATCTGTCCATCATCTATTGGACCGCCACTCCGGGAAACAATGGCGTCTTGGAAAGTTCGTCTTCGCTGACCTCGCCGAACTGGCTGGCTGCCACCGACGCCGTGCCATTTAATTTCGGCTCGGGCCTGGCGGTGGCGATCACCAATTCCGCTCAAGCAAGGTATTTCCGTCTGTCGCTGGTGGCTCCCGAAGCCGGCATGGTGTATATCCCGGCTGGCTCTTTCGTGATTGGCGACCCACTGGGCGACATTTATCGCGTTTATACAAAATCTCCACCACCCACGAACGTTTATGTCTCGGCTTTTTTCATGGATCGCACCCTGGTCACCTCCAACCTCTGGTCGACGGTTTATGCTTTCGCCTCCAGCCTCGGGTACAGTTTCACTAATCCAGGGTATGCCAGAGGGGGAAACCATCCCATCGTTCTGGTGGACTGGTATGACTGTTTAAAATGGTGCAATGCCCGCTCCCAATGGAATGGGTTGACCCCCGTTTATTATACCGACTCGGCGATGACCCAGGTGCTTACCAATGGCGAGCCCGGCACGAACGTCTTCGCCAATTGGTCGGCTACCGGCTATCGTTTACCCACCGAGGCGGAGTGGGAAAAGGCAGCACGAGGAGGATTGGTCGGCCTGCGCTTCCCCTGGGGCGACACGATTTCCTGGAGCCAAGCCAACTACTTTGGCGACTCGCTTGCGGTGGATCCCACCAATGGTTTTGCCTACGACCTTTCCACCGCCTACGGAGTTGACCCGGCTTATAACAACTCTGGTCCGGCTTCAACAAGTCCTGTCGCCAGTTTCCCGCCCAACGAGTACGGCCTTTACGACATGTCCGGAAATGCGGCCGAAATTTGCTGGGATTTTGGATCCGCTCCACTCTATGCCCCGGGTTCCGCGTATCTTGGCGGCAGCGACCCTCACGGTCCCGATCCAGTACCGGCGGAAGGGAATTATCGGGTTGACCGCGGTGGAGATTGGTTTGGCGACGCCTTTGCCGCCAGATGTGCCGATCGTGACGGAGAGTCCGAGACCACCCCCTTCTATATACTCGGTTTTCGCTGTGTCCGCGCCCCGCTCATAATCGTCAATTGAATATTTTGCCGGCGCATCAAGCGGATTGCCTCTTCACTGCAAATCTCGTTTGGGCAGTTTAAAAATACCGCAGCCACGCAGAAGGATGCCGGAGTAATAGTGTTGAGCCCCCCTCAACCTGCCTTCGCCCCGAAGCAGGTGAAACAGTCCCAGCGTTTAGGAGACCCACCGCTGGATTGGTGGATGCGCAGAAGACAACCCGACGACGCCGAAGGTGGAAACCTCACCAGCAAAGGTGTTAGTCGGCAAGTTGAAGTTGGACATTTTTAAGCAGGTTGTCATTGTCGATGTATCGAACTTGCGAGCCAGCGAGCCTCTCTTGGAAATGACCAATGCATTGTTTGGTCAACTTCGAAAGGCGAAGTGTTGCAAGCAATAAGCCAAGAGCCCAGGCGTACTGTTACCGGATTATTTAATGACAGACATTTGGCAAAATATGACCTTACAATTCTTCGCGGATGTTCCGCGTCATCTTCCATCTCGACATGGACGCTTTTTACGCCTCGATCGAGCAGCGTGATGATCCTCGTTTGCGTGGCAAACCGGTGATTGTGGGTTCGCCGCCAACGCAGCGCGGGGTGGTATGCGCGGCCAGTTACGAAGCCCGGAAATTTGGTGTCCGATCCGCTTTGCCCAGTGCCACCGCAGGCCGGCTATGTCCCAAGGGGGTTTTCGTGCGACCCCGGATTGATCATTACCGCGAGGAATCCCAGTGCATCATGGAGATCGTGGCGCAGACCGGCGCCATCGTGGAACTGATGTCGATTGATGAGGCCTATCTCGACCTGTCCACCAGCTGCCAGGCCGGGACTTTGGATGATTCATTGCAAAAGGCCGTTCCACTGGGCCAGGCACTGAAACAGCGCATTTGGGCTGAGCGACAGCTGACCGCCACCATCGGTATCGCCTCAAACAAGCTGCTGGCTAAAATCGCCAGCGATCACCAAAAACCGGATGGTTTGACCGTCATTACCGACGGGCAAAAGGTGCCGTTTTTGCGACCGTTGCCCGTGCGCACGCTTTATGGTGTGGGCAAGGTTACCGAGCGGGTCTTGAACCAGGCTGGCATCGGCAACGTTGGTGACTTGCAAGATTATCCCGGCGACCTGCGCGCATTGGTCGGTTCGTTTGGCCCGAAACTCAAACAGTTTGCCTTTGGTGAAGACGACCGCCCACTGGAAATTGGCGATGAAATCAAAAGCATCAGTGGCGAAGAGACATTTTTGCAGGACACCGACGACCGGAAAATATTGCGCCATTGCCTGAGGGAACAGGCGGCAGATATTGTGAAAAAGCTCAAGCATCGGCAAATGGCAGCACACACGGTTCAGGTCAAAGTCCGCTATAGTGATTTTTCGACGCTCACCCGTCAGATATCCGTTGAAGAACCGGTCGCCGGGGCTGCTGAGATTTATCGGCTCGCGTGTTTTCTGCTCGCCAAGGAAAAACTTGTGCATCGACCACTGCGATTGCTGGGGCTCGGGGTCAGTAATCTAAGGGAACCGACGACGCAACAACTGGCGTTATTTTGAGAACTTGCGGCATCACCTGGCCGCCCACATATTGAAACCAATGCAATTCAGCGATTTCTTCAAGGTCGGCAGCGGCTTGATGGAAACATTTCAAGTGCTTTTTTTCAAAATGCTGCCGAGGGGGGCGCAAATTGAAAAAGTCAGGGCCGAACTGAACCGGGGCCTGCTGAAAAAGTATGGGAAGATGATCAAACTGGAAATTGACAAAGAAAACAAGATCATCAGCGCAGATTTGGAATTGAAGGGAGAAAAGGAGGCCGTTCGGGTTACGCTTTCAAACTACCGGCTCATTCAGGAAGAAGGCAAAAACCCACTGTTCGAACCGGGCACAATTGAGGTGTCGCGTGAATGGCTTGACACCCTTCTTAAAACCCTGGTTGAACGAATGTCTTCCGCCGACAAAATGGAAGTTAAAAACCTGCTCCACCAAACTGTCCTCAAAGCCCTCCTGTAACTCAGTAAATGAAACCGCCGCCCTGCAATCACTTTAAATCCAGCCAGGAATGCGGGTGGATCAGCCGTTCACTTTTAGCGCTTTTTTGCATTTCTTTCCAGATAATGACTCTGCCGGCGGATGCCGAAGGACCCCGCATTGTTAATATTTATAATTTCGTCCGCAATTCGGATTACCGTGTTCCCAACTCTGAGGAAATCCTTTACGAGACCACCCGACAGCAGATCCAGCTGCTCAAACAGGCCGGACTGCCGGCAACTTGGGCGTTGCAATACGATGCCTTGATCAATCCCCGCTATCAAAGGCTCCTCAAGGAGCAGCTGTCAACCAACGACGAGATCGCGGCCTGGTGGGAAATCCCCCAGCCGCTCGCCGAAAAGGCCGGCCTGAAATGGCGCGGTCAGCACGAATGGGATTCCCAGGCCAATGTCGGCTTTTCGCCGGGCTACACCCCGGATGAACGCCGCAAACTGGTGGACGTCTACATGGCCGACTTTAGGTCGGTCTTTGGCCGTTATCCGCGCACCGTCGGCTCCTGGTATATTGACGAAGTCACCCTGGATTATCTGGCACAGAAATACGGCATCGTGGCTTCCTGCAATTGCAAGGACCAGGTCGGCACGGACGGCTACACGTTGTGGGGCGGCTACTGGAATCAGGCGTATTATCCCAGCCGCCTGGATGCCTACATGCCCGCGCAGACCAAGGCGGGACAAATTAATGTACCGATTTTCCGGATGCTTGGCAGCGACCCGATCTATCAGGGGTTTTCACCCGGCATGTGGACCTTGGAACCGGTTTACCCGGCGGCGGGCGGCTCGGCGGACTGGGTCAACTGGTTCCTGCATAACCTGATTGACCGCCCTTCGCTGGCCTTCGGATACACGCAGGCAGGGCAAGAAAATTCGTTCGGCTGGCAGGCGATGAAAACGGGGCTCACCCTGCAGTTGACCCTCCTGGCCGCGCAGGCAAAGGCTGGGAAAATTCAAATTGAAACATTGGCACAGGCAGGTGAATGGTTCCGTGTTCATTTTCCACTGACGCCAACCACTGCCGTGGTCGCACTCAGCGATTGGAAAAAGGAGGGCCGCAAATCGGTCTGGTATGACAGCCGGTTTTATCGCCTGAATGTGCTGTGGGGAAACGGGACCTTTTATATCCGCGACCTGCACCGCTTCGACGAGAAGGTGGTCTCGCCCACCCATGAAACGGCCCTCCAGACAAATTGCCTGGCTTATGAAACCCTTCCTGTGATGGATGCCGCTCTCTGGTCAGGCTCAGAGAAAGCAGGTATTTGGCCGGTGTTGCTTGCTCCCGACGGCGCGGCTTCGCCGATGATTCCGGAAGGCATGCCGGTGGTCAAAGAATTGGATCATACCGCTTTGATGATTCGTCAACGCTTAAAAGGAGGCGGGACTTTTACGATTATTTGCCGTGAATCCGGGCTGACTGCCGCCGGCGAGGCTGGCGAAGATAAACCGTTGGCCTGGGCTTGGGATATGGTCGGCGGTGCCGGCCAGCAGGCGGTCGTCCAGACGGTGACGTTGAACCGGGTCAGCTACCGTTATTTCGGTGTGAACTACCAAATCCGCACAGCCATCGGAACCGGCTCATGCCAGCAGTTAAGTAACGGCGATATTCGATTAACTCCCGATAATTACGGAAAACTTGCCCTGGGCTTGTATCAATAAAGGTTCTGCTCGCGAACCTCGCCGCAATCAAGCCCCTCCTGGCAGGCGGGATTGACCCTTTAATCCATGATATTGGCCCGCTTTTGAGCCCGCCAAGGCCCAACAATAGCCCTCGGCAGGGCAAAAACCGCCCAATTTGACTGGCGGCGCTGACTAGCTGGCGGTTTCCAACCCGGCGGAAGGACTGGCAATCGTCCATTTGCGCCCCAGCGCTGTGAATAGATTTTCATTTTCTTTCCGCCTGGATTTTTTATCATCCGCGTTTGTGGAGAAACCGGGGCAAATCCGGCCCGAAGAAGTGAACTTAAATTTATGCCATTAACACATACCAAAGACCTGTTCGCCAAGGCTCTCAAGGGCAAGTATGCCTTGGGCGCATTCAACGTGAATAACATGGAACTCATCCAAGCCATCATTGAGGCTTGCGAAGAGGAAAAAGCGCCGCTCATCCTCCAGATTTCCAAGGGGGCCCGCCAATACGCCAACCCGGTTTACCTCAAAAAACTCATTGAGGCCGCGGTCAGCGTCTCGAACATCCCCATCGCTGTTCACCTGGACCACGGCGACACCTTCGAGTTGTGCAAACAGTGCATTGACGAGGGCTTTACCAGCGTGATGATTGACGCCTCCCACGAGTCGTTCGACAAGAACGTCGAAATCACCAAGAAAGTTGTCGAGTATGCCCACAAGTTTAATTGCTCCGTCGAATCCGAGCTCGGCCATCTCGTCGGCGCCCAGTTCGACGAAGGCGAAGAAGGCGGCGCCCACTCCATGAGCGGTCACTACACTGTCCCCGAGGAAGCCGTCAAGTTCGTGAAGGAATCCGGTTGCGATTCCCTGGCCATCGCGATCGGCAATTCGCACGGCGCCTATAAATTCAAAGGCGAACAGCATTTGGACCTGGAACGTTTGAAACTGATCAAAAAGGCGTTGCTCGAGGCCAACCTCGGCGATTATCCGCTCGTATTGCACGGAGCCTCCAGTGTGCCGAAGTATCTCGTGGACGAGATCAACAAGTACGGTGGCAAGATGCCCGACGCCCAAGGCGTGCCGGAAGGGGACATCGAAGTCGCCCGTCGCGTGGGCTGCACGAAGGTCAACATCGACACCGACCTCCGGATGGCCATGACCGCAGGCATCCGCAAAGTATTCGCGGAAAAACCCGGCGAATTCGATCCGCGCAAATATCTCGGACCTGCCCGCCAGGCCGTGAAAGATCTCGTCCGCCACAAAGTCAAAAACGTTTTGTGCAGCGCGGGTCATGCGTTTGACTGACCAACACCAATCAATTGCCAGCCCCGGGCGAATCATCGTCCGGGGCTTTTTGCTGTGCCAAGCGTGCCATGAGATTTCAAAATTGGCACAAGTTCGTGCCAAATTTCCCCGCCCCGAACCGCCCCCAAAAACCACCTTTTCCATAAATCCTTGATTTTTCAAGGCTTTTTGTCCCCTCCCAGCCATGGCATGGCCGAAGCTTAAATGAGAATGTCGGTGGAACTAAAACAAACAAAGAAAGACTTAACTTAAAAGAAAGATACAATTATGAGACTGGTACAATATGAACGGCCCGCCCTGGCGGGATTTGGTCTGGGACGCCTGACAACCTTGCAGGAAGAGCTCGATCAGCTTTTTGACGGCCAACGTACTTGGCTGCCCGCCCTGGATGTGGCAGAAGACAAGGACGGTTTTCGCGTTCGCCTGGAATTGCCGGGCTTCAAGCGCGAAGACATCAATGTCTCCCTCGACGAAGGCGCCCTTGTCATCAGCGGAGAACGCAAAGCCGAGACACCCGAGGAAGGCACGACCATTCATCGGCAGGAACGCTATTACGGCACATTCTCCCGGGCGTTAAAACTGCCCGCAGCCGTGGCCGCGGACAAAGTGAAAGCCGCCTTCCGGGACGGCATTCTCACCATCAGCTTGCCCAAGGCTGAGGAAGCAAAGCCTAAGAGCATCACCGTGGGCGAATAAGGCCTCGCGAGAACAATTGAGTTTATTCAATGCAGGGATTCATGAAAATGGATCCCTGTTTTTCTTTCGGTCCCAAGCGCAGTTTCCAAAGGGTGAACCCCAGAGCCGCTCGCTGATGAATTGTGCAGGGCCGGCTTTCACGCCGCGCACTAGATCGGCAAGCGCGTTATCGGTTAGCTCAGGCGATATTTATCCATGGAATCCAATCCCCGCTTGAGAGCCTCCATCTTCTGCTGCTTCCGCATGGGGGTCCAGCCCATCATGGTGGTAACTCCATCATTGAGAATGATCATCTCAAAACGCTCGGCAATGATGTAACTCTGGTCTATGTTGAGCAGGATAAATTTGACCGGTGGATTAAACACTTCCATGCCATCGGTCTTGGGCACGGTCTGCGAAACGGTATCGAGCAGCTCATGTTTTTCGTAATACTTGATGCAAGGTCCGCCTTCAAGGATCGCGGGGTTGGTCGGGCGGATTGAGTAATCCACCGCTTTGAAACAATCAATGGCAACGAACTGGCGAATACAACTTTCCACGCAAAACAGGACGCTCGCCTGTAACTGCAGGCGGAGATAGCCCATATTCGCAATTCGGAGTTCCAATATATGGTAATGGAGTGGATTGTCCTTCAACAATCCACCCAAATCATATCGGACCGGCGTGCCCTTAGCAGCCTCGTTTCCTGCGGCGGCACTGGCTGGGATGCGATTATCTCCCAAATTGGATGTTGCCATAAACTGACGTTTCCCTCAAGACCTGTCCGCGCCCATCGCGTAACATACCATCACACTGAGTTTCCGTGGCCGCAAACTATCGGTTCCGCGATTGCAGTCGACCATTTTTTGCCTCTCGCTGACTTTGCACAAATTCGCCCGCATTTGGGCCAGCGCGAGCCGTGAAAGGGTCACCGAATTAAGGCGCGCGTGGTGCGTTGCCAGGGTGCAGTGCTTTCCATTTATAAGGCCTGTTGCAGCGCCTCAGCCAGTTCTTCCGGCGTCAGTTTGATTGGATTTGCCTTTATGCTGCTGGACTGAGTCGCCAGACCAACCAGTTTTTCAACGTGCTCCGATTTGACGCCGTAAGTTCCGAGTCGCGGAATTTGGAGCTCACCAATCAATTCGCGAACCCAATTCACGCCCGCGTCGGCGGACCCGTGTTCGTTGCCAGTGCAAATCCGCGCGATTCGGTCATATCTTTTCAACGCCGGGCTTTGCTCGTCGCGCCGCCGAAGCGCACGGATATTCGCGGTCATCATGTGCGGGAGGAGTGCTGCGCAAATCGCGCCATGAGGCGCGCCGGAAAACATTCCACCGATCGGACCGGCGAAGCCGTGGACGGCACCGAGACCGGCGTTTGCCAACGCCAGCCCGCCGAACAAGCTGGCCAGTGCCATGTCGTCCCTGGCCGATTTATTATGACCGTCATGAAATGCAATCGGCAACGATCGCGCTGCACGCCAGAGTCCTTCGGCGCACAAACCATCGGTCATTGGATTGGCGCGTAAACAAACGAATGGCTCGACGAGTTGCGTCAGGGCGTCCAACCCCGTGCGCGCCGTGATCGCCGGCGGCAAATCAAAGGTCAGCTCAGGATCGACGAGCGCAATTTTGGCCAGCATGAGCGGGCTGCGCAGGCTGACTTTCAACCCGTGTTCGGGAGAGGCCAGCACCGCGTTGCGCGTGACCTCCGCCCCGGTCCCCGCAGTCGTCGGAATGGCAATAAATGGCACGGATGGTCTCGTTAACGCTTTTCCGCGCCCGATGATCTCAAGATAGTCGAGCAAATCACCGTCGTTCGCCAGCATGGCGGCGATGGCTTTGGCTGCGTCCAGCGCGCTCCCCCCGCCAAACCCAATGACAGAATCGCAATTCTCGTTTTTCCCAAGCGCCACGCCGCTTTCAACCGTGAGAATGTCCGGTTCGCCAAAGACGGAAAAGATCGCCGTATGGATACCGGCTTCGCGAAGTGACGCCAGCAGTTTCTGCGCACGAGCAGAATCTCGTCCCGTCACCACTAACACGCGCTTGCCGTATTCTCCGGCCAGCGTGCCGATTTCCCGCACCGCTCCAGGGCCGAAAATAATTCGCGTCGCAGTGACAAACTCAAATTTCATGGGGACGAGATGGGTTTCATGCTTTAGTTCGTTTCGAGCAACTTTTACGTTTCGGCTTACCAGCCTTCATCTTCGGGAAATACATTATTGAATTTTACGCTGCGCCGCGGCTCAGCCATCATCGCCGCCACGGTGTCGCGCCAGACCGGATAATGCGGCGTCTCCTTGTGAGCCGCGGCGGCGGCAGCATCGCAATAGACCTCCACCAGGACGAATTGCGTGGGATCCTCTTGTTGCTGGACGAGGTCGAATCGAACCACACCCGGCTCCTTCACGCTCGACTGCGCATTCGCCAGCGTGGCTTTTTTGAAACATTCCACTGATTCCGGCTTGATATGAGCATGAACGTGAACAATGAACATATAAAACGAATACGCTAAACTGCCGAAAAGCTCAAGTTCGTGGCGGTTTTCACATTTCAAGGGAGAACCGGGAGAGGTGCTCGACTATTGGCGGGAAGTGGGGCCGCGATTTCCAGGCAATTGCGTGCCGCATGATCCGGCAATCTGGTCTCACCGCCGCAGGATTGAATTTCGTTGAAATTCATAATAAAGTTGCGGAAATGAATCCCCAATCGAGTCACCCTCTCCGTCTTTGCCTGCTCGTTACGGCGATGTTCATTGAAACCATGGTTTTCTCAGCCGCAGCGCTAGCGCAATTGGAGGGGGCCCAGTTGGACTTCCAAAAACCCGGGACCGTTCTGCCCTTGGAACAATCGGCGAGCCGCGGCATCACCACTCGGGATCCTTCCAGTATCATCAAATGCAAAGATGAATACTGGGTCTTTTATACCGGCCGAGGCGTGCCTTCGTATCATTCTAAGGATCTGGTGACGTGGCAAAAAGGTCCGGCGGTTTTCAATACGGCTCCTCAATGGATTGCGGACATCGTTCCAGAAAATCGCCACATGTCCTACTGGGCGCCCGACATCAGCAAACTGGGCGACCATTATCTACTTTATTATGCCGTTTCGTCGATGGGGAAAATAACCTCGGCCATCGGCCTGGCCTCCAATCCCACTTTGGACCCGAACGATCCGGCCTATCATTGGACCGATCAGGGATTCGTGGTGCGAACGCAGCAAGGTGACGACTACAACGCCATCGACCCGGCCATATTTCACGATTGCGATGGCAGCCTGTGGCTGACATTCGGCTCTTATTGGACCGGTATCAAACTGATCCAACTGGATCCCCAAACCGGAAAGCGCATCGCGCCGGATTCGAAAGTGTTTTCCCTCGCTTACAACGACTCAATCGAAGCTTCATATCTGTGCAAGCATGATGATGATTATTATCTGTTTGTGAATTGGGGTTCATGTTGCCAGGGCACCAACAGTTCCTACAACATCCGCATCGGGCGGAGCAAAACAATCACCGGGCCTTACCTGGACAAAGTCGGCTCGGACATGCTTAAAGCCGGTGGCAGTGAGTTCCTGCCGACGACCAACGGCCCGTTATTCGGACCCGGACACGCGGGGACTCTGCAGGCGGAAGGCAAGGATTGGTTTACCTCAGATTTTGAGGGTGACATGCGCATGCATGGCAAAGCGACCCTGGCGATAATGCCGCTCCGGTGGAATGCCGACGGCTGGCCGGAAGCGATCGTGAATGACGTCAAACCTGCCCCATCCGCGAAAACCGCAGCGAACTAAATGAAACCCAACGAACGCTACCAATCCGCCACACCGGTTGGCACGCTTTGACGGCGGGCGGGCGGGCGGGTTTTGCTGCCGATGTTGTGGTGTTTTATCTTGAGCCTTCGTGCGATTAACAGCAATGCGGACTTGGCGGCAAGTACTCCCGCGGCCACGAATGTCACCGCGCCGATAAAATGGGGTGTTGGGACGAAAGTTCTCCTGGTGGGTGGTGGTTCCTCCCATGATTTCCAAAAGTGGTTCAATGAGGTCGATGGAGCAACGTTGCACGCCGCTGGAAAGTTTACCGTGCACTATACAGAAAGTTCCGTGACGGCCACCAAAGCTTTGGCGGAGGCCGACGTGCTAGTTTTAAGCACGAACCAGAAGGACATTGACACGCCGGAATTTCGCGCGGCGTTAATGACGTTTGCCGATTCAGGCAAGGGCATCGTGCTGTTGCATCCGGCGGTCTGGTACAATTGGCCGTGGCCGGAATACAACACGCGATTAGTGGGTGGCGGTTCACGCGCCCATGACACTATCAGGGAATTCGCAGTTAACGTGGCCAAGCAACATCCCGTCACGCTCGGTTTGCCATCGGCGTTTAAGGTGACTGATGAGTTGTATCACGTAGCGCTTGATCCGGGAACGGCAACAGAAGTTCTGGCGCAAACGTCTTTGTCCAAGGACACGCGACAGACTTGCCCCAGCATCTGGATTGTGAAACATCCGAAAGCCCGCATTGTGGCCATCGCGCTAGGCCATGATGGGCGGGCGCATGAATTACCGGAATTCAAACGATTGCTCGTAAATAGTGTGGCCTGGTCCGCTGGCGGCAATTGAATTTCGAAGCAGGCAATACTCATGAAAATAATGAGTTTTGATATTGGAGGCGCGACAGTCGGAACCGAACCTTTACCGCCATAGGTAGCCCCGCGGCGGCACTAGCCTAACACCTGCGTCCCCGCTCGACAAATCACGGTTCTCGCGCCAAGCTGGATTCATGGCTTTTGAATCCGAATCGCCGTTTGATTCGCTCTGGCAGGAATACGCCCGCGTGTTTAAGGAATGGGACGACCTGACGCTCGCGCGGTGGCTCGCGCAGACGCTCGGCCAGTTCGCCGGACATACTTGGCGCGCGTCGCATCCGCTTGTCGGCGCGTATCTGCTTGCCGCCAGAACCGCCCATGATCGTCAGATCTGGTTCAAGCGGCTGGCCACCCCGCCGGCCGCCTATGCCGAATCGCCCTGTTGTCGCGCCCCCTTTCTACCCCTGATCACCCGTGACGTGCGTCAAGCCGGATTGCTTTGCGAGCACTGCAACGAAACCCTGGTCCCCTTCGACGAGATCCCGGCGGAAGTGCGCGGCTTGCTGCTGGGGTGGGCGTTAAAATACGAACCGGTGCACGCGGTGGCGCATTGGGACGACCGTCAGCGGCGGAGCAGTAATTACGATGATGCCTACGAGACCGCCGCCAAGCAGGCGGAAGAACTGCTTGAGCAACTGGGCCGACAACTGGTGCCCGGGCTCCTTGAATTTTACGCGGCCGTTATTTGGGAAGACCAGGATGAGTGCCTGGAGGTTCGGCCGGAAGACGTGACCCTTTGAAAAAAATCCGACATGATCAAATGGATATTTAAATGGCTGCTCCGGCTGTTCGTGCTGGCCGTGGTGCTGGTGGTGGTATTCTTCCTCTCACTCAATTCCCTCCTGCGCGCGCTCATCGAGCATAATATTCGCGCCCAAACCGGCATGGACGCCGAAGTCGGCCGCTTCCAGCTCGGCCTGACCGAGCCGGTCATCGCCATCGAAAACCTGAAAATTTACAATCCACCCAATTTCGGCGGCACGCCCTTCCTCGATATTCCGGAAATCCACGTGGAATACGACCGCGCGGCACTGGCACGCGGCCAGCTGCATTGCACCCTGGTCCGGTTTAATCTGGGTGAATTGGACATCGTAAAAAACGCCAAAGGGCAGACCAACATTTTTTCCCTGGGCATTCCCCTTCCCAAAAATCCCCCGGGGCGCGGCGACCGGGAACGCAATGAGTTCAAGCAGCGGACCGGTTTGGACTTTACCGGAATTGACGCATTAAATGTTTCGGTCGGGATTTTTAAGTACATTGACCTGCAGGATCAGCGGCAGAATCGCACCCAAAAAGTCGGCCTGGATAACCAGGTGATTGCCAATGTGAAAACCCCCGCGGATCTGGCCGGGCTGGTGGTGTTGATCGGGCTGCGCAGCGGCGACTTTTTTACCGTGCTGGTGGATCCGGGTTCACAGAAAACCGATCCGCTGAAACTGCTCTGGTAATTCAGCCGGTGCCACTTTCGTCTTTTTAGGAGGCCAATTTTCGTTTTTACTTCCCGCGTGCTTCGTAACCCGCTCAAATCAGCCGCCCGCGTAGTGGTCAAACTCGGTACCGGCGTCCTTACCGATACCAGGAAGTTGATCGATCCGGATCAGCTGGAGCAATTGGTGGCCCAGGTGGCGACGCTCCGCAAATCCGGCAAGGAAATCGTGCTGGTAACTTCCGGCGCGGTCGGGGCGGGAATGGGCGCCCTGGGCTACGGAGCACGACCCACCGACCTGGCGGAAAAACAGGCTTGCGCCGCCGTCGGCCAGTCCCGGCTGATGGCCGCCTACGACAAATTATTTGCCGCCCACGGCCTCGTCGTGGCGCAGGTGTTGTTGACTCACGAGGATCTCGAACATCACGAACGCCATCTGAATGCCCGCAACACCCTCGTTACCCTGCTGCAACGCGGCGTCATCCCCATCATCAACGAAAACGATGCCGTGTCCTTCACCGAAATCAAATTTGGCGACAACGACAAGCTGTCCGCCCTGGTGGCCTCACTTTTGCCGGCCGACCTGCTGGTGATTCTCACCACCGTCGACGGCGTGATCGAAAACTTCGGGGCTAAAAATGCGCGGCTGCTCTCCGTCATTGAAAACATCAGCCCAGCCGTGGAAAGGATGGCAGGCGGCACCACCAGCGAGACCGCGGTCGGGGGCATGAAATCTAAAATCGAGGCGGCGAAAATTGTCATCCGCTCCGGAATTCCCCTGGTGATCGCCTCCGGCAAAAAGAAAAACGCACTCGTGAAGGTGGCCAACGGCGAGGACGAGGGCACTTTGTTCGTCGCGCCTCCCACCAAAATGCAGGGACGCAAACGGTGGATCGCCTTTTTCCATCATCCCAAGGGAACGCTGTTCGTGGACAACGGCGCCAAAAAAGCCCTGCGGGAGAACGGCAAAAGCCTGCTGCCCCCGGGCGTCAGCCGGTGTGAGGGCGAATTTGCATCCGCCGACGTGGTGCGCATCTGTGATCTGGACGGCATGGAATTCGCCCGCGGCATCGCCAAGTTCAGCGCCCGGGAAATCCGGACAGAAAAACTCGCGCGCGTCGTGCTCGTCCACCGCGATGACCTGGTGATTTTGTGATTTTATGTTGGTCCGCAATTCTGCAAAAGCGAAAGCGGTCAAGCCACAGGCTGAAATTTCTAAATTGATTGAGTCGGTGTCTGAGGAGGATTTACGTCAATGGGTGACTCGATTAGCGGTGCCCCGCCATTTTGTCGCGCAACCCAAAGTCAACCGGCGAACGGCCGAACTGATTGCCGATTATCTAACGAAATGGGGCTATGACGTCTCTTTTCAAGGAACCTACTACAATGTGGTCGCGAAACCACCCGGAATCAAAAGTGGTTATCAAATCGTGGCGGCGCATTTTGATAGCACAGCGTTGACCCCCGGGGCGGATGACAATGCCAGCGCGGTTGCCTCTATGTTGGGTTGCGCGAAAGTCCTAGCCGGCATCAAACCTTGGATTCCGGTCGTGTTCGTTTCCTTTAATTGTGAAGAGGACGGATTATTGGGCAGCTTGGATTTTGTAAGCCATTTGTCGGTTCGGGAGCGCGCACAAATTAAATGTGCGCACGTTTTGGAGATGGTTGGTTTTTCATCCGATCAACCCAATTCTCAGGTTACCCCCGTCAGCCTTCCGATAAAAACACCGACCGTTGGCAATTTTCTGGGTTTGTTGGCGAACGGCGTTTCATCAAAACATATGAACCACGCCCTGCAACAAGCCAAGTGTCACCTGCCTGATCTCCCGACTATTGGTCTTCACGTAATGATGGGATTTGAAAAGTATCTGCCGGTTTTACATCGCAGCGACCACGCCCCGTTCTGGCAGGCTGGAATTCCAGCCGTGATGTGGACCGATACATCGGAATTCAGGAATCCTCACTACCACCAAAGTAGCGACACCGCCGAGACCCTGAACTACGGCTTTTTGCGTCGAATAACCCAATTGCTGACCGCAACGGTACTGACCCGCGCAAAGTGAAATATGAATGAGTTGCTTTCTCAGCATCTCTGCGGTGAATAAATATGAAATCCAAAGCTGCCATTGAAGATTTGTTGAAAGTGATGGCGAAACTGCGTTCGCCCAAAGGTTGCCCATGGGATCGCGAGCAAACGCACGCCACCTTGCGCCGGCATGCGATCGAAGAAGTTTACGAATTAATCGACGCCATTGAGGGGGGGGATGACCACGAAATGGCCGAGGAACTCGGCGATCTCCTATTGCAGATCGTGTTTCACTGTCAACTGGCACGCGAGCGCGGCGCGTTTGATTTCGAGAAAGTCACCCGCACGCTCGTTGACAAGTTGATCCGCCGTCATCCCCACGTCTTTGGCACGACCCGGGTCAAAAATGTTGATGAAGTCTGGGTCAATTGGGAAAAAATCAAACGCGCGGAAAAGCAAGGCACCCATTTGGAACGCAAATCCGCGTTTGATGGCATCCCCCGGCATCTGCCGGCCTTATTACGCGCGGAAAAATTAGTCAAAAAGGCGCAGAAGGCGAAACTGGGCAGCCCCCCGCCCAAACGCCGGCTAGCCAAGGCCAAACTGGCAAAGAAACTCTTCGAGCTGGCCGAGCTGGCCCATTCCAACGATTGGTCGGCGGAGGAACTCCTTGCGGCGGAGGTCAAAAGGCGGGAACACGCCTTCCGCCAGCAGGAAGCCAAGCTGGCAGGCAAATGAACTTCTGGCTGCAATTGTTGTCTATTCTTATGTGTTATATGGCAGGCAGTTTGGAGAGTTCCGGGGTCAATTTGACAATGCCCGTTCTCCGAATGATAGTTGGATAGAGATAAAGTGAAATTAGATTAAACGTTATGAAAACGATCAATTTTCCGAAAAGCCTGGCGATCCTGGCGATTGCCAGCCTGGCGGCTCTGGCGTTTAGTGCCGAAGCCCAGCAAACAACCGTCACATCGGCGACACCTCCGGCAGTTGCGAGCACCGCCCAGCCAATGCCTTATGGCGTCACCCAGATTGTTCAATTGGCCCAGGCCAAAGTGGGTGATGATACCATCATCGCTTACGTCAAAAATTCGGGCAACAGCTATAACCTCGATGCCGATCAAATTATTTCCCTGCGGCAACAGGGCGTTTCCGATGTGGTCATCACCACGATGTTAAATCAGCCCAAGGCGGGCGTAGCCGCGGTCTCTCAGCCGGCGCCGGCGACTCCGGCCCCAACCACGGCAGAAGTAACCACCGCCTCCGCCGGCGGATCGACGGCGACCTACGATTCCTCAGCGGCCGTTGTGCCGACCGCCTCAGTCGCGCCAAGTGTGACTTACGTGCAAACCGTCCCGACATATTATTATTCCTCCCCCTATTATTACCCGTATTATTATGGATACGGATATTACCCGGGTGTCTCGATTGGATTTGGATACGGTGGCTGGTATGGCGGCGGCTATCATTACTATGGGGGTTGGCATGGCGGGGGTGGCTGGCACGGGGGTGGCGGTTTTCATGGCGGTGGGGGACACCGCTAAGATCTCCGCAGTTTGATCTTTTTGCAAAACCGGGATTTGGCTGAATTTCGCCAAATCCCGTTTTTTGCGCCATGGTCCCGCGAAATTCCTCAAGGCAGTCATTTACTTGTCACCCTTCCGAAAAGCAGCGATGCTCTGGCGCAGATTTTCCGTGGTGAACCTTTTCCAGCGCTTGCAACAGGGCAAACTGCCTCTCGGTCGGATCGAGGCATTCAGCGACGGCATTTTTGCGGTGGCGGCGACTCTGCTGGTGCTTGATCTCAAAGATATTTCCGTCCCCCCGATCCGACCCCGAATCAATTGTGGCAAGCCTTGGTCGGGCAACTTCCCAAATTTTTGAGCTGGCTCATCAGTTTCATCATCGTCTGCAAGTTCTGGCTGAACCACCACCATCTCTTGAGACTGGCGCGCCATGCCAATTATGCCATGGTCTGGCTCAACTCCATTTTTCTAATGTTCCAATCCCTCGTGCCCTTTCCCACGGCATTGATGGGTGAATATCCAAAGAACCCCATTGCCGTGGGGCTCTTCGGTGTCATCATGGCCTTCAATACCCTTCTTTTTATGCTGCTGTATTCCTATATTCTAAAACATTTGCTGGATCCGGAAATGGCCGGCGCGGAGGACCCGCATGTCATCCGTAAATCATTTGTCGGTCCGTTTTCCTACCTGGTCGGAACTGGCTTGGCATGGCTGAATCCAGACCTCGCTTTTGCGGTTTATTTCATCACTCCCCTCTTTTTTATTACCCCGGTGCATAAAAAGGCTCAATAAGCGGTCTGCCGGGGACTGCTGATTTTTCAAAAAACAGACGTTGACACGCAACCTTAACTCTGGCTAAATATCCAACCCTTTGCGGGAAAATTTATGTACGCCGTCCTAGAAACTGGAAGCAAACAATACCGGGTCGCCGCGGGCGACAAGTTGGAAATTGAACGTCTCGAAACCGAGGCGGGCAAATCTTTTACTTTTGATCGTATTCTGCTCGTCAATAATGACGGCAAAGTTTCGGTTGGAGCGCCCACCGTAGCCGGCGCCACCGTGGCCGCTGACGTGATTGAGCACATCCGCGGTGAAAAAAAGCTGACGTTCAAGATGAAACGTCGCAAAGGTTACCACAAGACCATCGGGCACCGCCAGGAACTCACCGTAGTTAAGATCACCGCCATCAACGCCTGATTAATCCTCACTTTAAACTCTTTACTAAAAACGTTTTATGGCACATAAAAAAGGTCAAGGCAGCGTAAAGAACGGGCGCGACAGCGTTAGCAAACGGCTTGGCGTCAAGGAATTTGGCGGCACGGTTGTCACCGCCGGCAGCATCATTATCCGCCAGCGCGGCAGCAAATTCATCGCCGGCAAAAACGTCGGCACCGGTCGTGATTGGACCTTGTTTGCCCTCACCGATGGCAAAGTGCTGTTCGATAAGGGCAGTCGCCGGGTCAATGTCGTCGCCGAAACCACGGCGGCAAAGAATTGACTCCCGTAATCCCCAATTTCAGGCGAGGTCAACAGCCTCGCCTTTTTCGTTTTTTCGGGGCAAGCTAATGCCCTCAATCCAAATGATGCGGGCGGCAAAGGATAGTCATGTTTATTGATGAAATAAAAATTTACGCGAAAGCAGGTCACGGCGGCAAAGGCTGCGTCGCCTTCCATCGCGAGGCCTATATTACGAAGGGCGGACCGAGCGGCGGCAATGGCGGCCGCGGCGGCAGTGTCATTCTCCAGGCCGACCACGATCTTAACAACCTCATCCAGCAATATTATGTCCCGCGGCTCATCGCCAAGGATGGCGACGCAGGCATGGGCAAAGGCATGGACGGCCATGCCGGCGCCGATTTACTCATCAAAGTCCCTTGCGGCACCCTCGTCTGGCGACTGCCCTCACCGCCGGCTGAACCGGCCAGCGGGGACGATGACGACGAGGAGGAGGATGAAAAACCCACTTTCAAAACCAGCACTAGCAAACGTCCGGTAATCCGCAGCGCCAATGGCGTCAGGGCCCAGGAAATTGACCTGAGCCAGGAAGACACCACCAGCGAGTCCGCCGTCGCCGACGCCGTGAAGGGTGAACTCGTGGCCGATCTGACCGAAAATGGCCAGCAGTTCATTTTGTGCAAAGGTGGTCGCGGCGGCCTGGGCAATCGTAATTTTGCGACCGCAGCGCGCCAAACGCCCCGCTTCGCACAACCGGGTGAACCGGGCGATGAGGGGGAGTTCCTGTTCGAATTGCGCATCATGGCAGAGGTCGGACTGGTGGGTTATCCCAATGCGGGCAAATCCACCTTGCTGACTGCCATCTCACGGGCGCGCCCGAAAATTGCGTCGTATCCTTTCACCACCTTGCATCCGCAAATCGGCATCGTTGAATATCCCGATTGGAAACGGCTTACGGTTTGTGATGTGCCGGGTCTGATTGAAGGGGCGCATAACAATGTGGGTCTCGGACACGAGTTCCTGAGGCACATCCAACGGTGCAAAGTTCTGGTGCTGCTCCTGGACATGGCCGGTACCGACAATCGCCATCCTTGGGATGATTACAAGCAACTCCTCAAGGAATTGGAACTTTACGATCCAGCCTTGCTGGAAAAGCCCCGTCTTGTTGTCGCCAACAAGATGGATGAGGCTGTGGCCGAGGAAAATTTGAAGCTGTTCAAAAAGAAGATCAAAAAAGTCTCGCTCCTGCCCATTTCCGCCGCGTTTGACCAAGGCATGGAAAAATTCCGCGAAACCATTCGCGAAGCCGTCCAGGAAGCATCTGAAGAGGCCTGATTTCGCCTGCGCATATTTCGCCAGTCGCGCCGGCCGGCAAGTTTTTCAGTCAAACGCCGTCTTCTCAACCTCAAGAAAACCATTCAACAACTTGAGCCGGGTCGGATGCCGCATCTTGCGCAATGCCTTCGCTTCAATTTGACGAATCCGTTCGCGCGTCACGTGAAATTGTGCGCCGACTTCCTCCAGCGTTCGTGCGTTGCCATCTCCGATGCCGAATCGCAGCTCCAAAACCTGGCGTTCCCGGTCATTCAGACTGCCAAGCACATCGCCTATGCGATCTTTGAGCAGACTGAAACTCGTGATATCCAGCGGATTGTCTGCTGCCTTATCCTCAATGAAATCACCGAAGCTGGCCTCGTCGCCGTCGCCGACAGGCGATTGCAGCGAGACGGGCTGCTGGGCCATCTTCAAAATGCCACGAATGCGTTCCACCGGGATCTGCATTTCATCGGCAATCTCCTCGGGCATGGCTTCGCGCCCCAATTCCTGGAGGAGTTTTTTCTGCGCGCGCATCAGCTTGTTGATGATCTCGATCATATGCACCGGGATGCGGATGGTGCGCGCCTGGTCGGCAATGCTGCGGGTAATCGCCTGACGGATCCACCAGGTGGAATAGGTGGAAAACTTGTAACCGCGCTTGTACTCAAATTTCTCGACCGCTTTCATCAGCCCGATATTCCCTTCCTGGATCAAATCCAAAAAGGAAAGGCCCCGGTTCGTGTATTTCTTGGCGATGGAAATCACCAGCCGCAGGTTGGCCTCCACCATCTCGGTCTTGGCTTGGATCGCGTGAGTTGAGGCATCGCGCAAACGGTCATAGGCCACCAGAAAATCCTCGTGCGGCATCCGCACAAATTCCTCGAGCGCGCGGATGGTTTGTTTTTCCGCCTCCACCAGGTGCTTTTGCGCGCTGGATTCGCGCTGGTTTTGTGCGTCAGCGAGCGCGGCAAGACTATACTTTAATTTGTCGTGGATGTTGTGGGCCACCTGCACCATTTCCTCGACGACTTTCTGTTTGAAATAAAACTTGGGGAACATCGCCTGCAGTTTCTGGTCGAGCTTTTCAAATTCGGCGTGTTCATGGTTCCGTTTGGCATTTTGATGGGCGTCGCGCCAGCGGTTGAAATGGCGGTCCACTTCCTGGTCCAGTTCACGGGCACGGGGCACCAGGCGATGCAGCGCCCGCAGATGCGCCTCCCGCTCTTCCACTTTGCTTTCCAGCACCACCCGGTCAAACCGCTCGCGCGGGGGATCGGCCAGCAGCTTTTCTGCGACCGCAATATGTTCCTTCGCCGCGAAACCAAACCGGCAGATGATATGGTATAAGGATTCCTCCGCCGCCTCAATCCGCTTGGAAATTGCCACTTCCTGCTCGCGCGTCAGCAACGGCACCGCCCCCATCTGCTTGAGGTACATCCGGACCGGGTCATCAAGCGCATCCGCCCGGTGCCCTTCGTCCTCTTCCTCGTCCTTGTCCGCCGGCTTGACCACGTCAAGTTCGGCGGCTTCCACGACTTCGATTTCCAGTTCGCGCAACTTGGCGAGCACTTGGTCCAGGTATGCCGGTGTCGAAAATTCGTCGGTCAACAACTCGCTTACATCGTCGAAGGTGAGCTGCCCCTGCTCCTTGCCCAGCCGGACAAGTTCCTTGATCTTCTCGGCAAAGGCCAGCACGAGCGCATTGGGGCCCTCCGACGCTTTCATGGGGGTGACCGCGAGGGCCGTTTCTGGCTTGCGGGATTTGGGGTTTCGCATAAGTACGCCTCGCTTTTATCAACTGATGTTGCTTCCTAGAGAATATGAAAAGCCCGGGGCCCTTCGTCAAGTGGGGAAATCAAATCGGGCCGGATTCCGGCGCCACATAAATTCCCCGTGCTTTCAAGTGCGGCAGGATCATGTCCACCGTGCGCTCAAGGGCTCCCAGATTCTCCGACACCGCCGCAGTCGCCCGGCTGCCCAAAGCGCTCCGTCGTGCCGAATCTCCAAGCAGCTCCGCCAAAACGCGCTCCAATTCCGATGCATCCTGCACCTCCACTGCACCATTGTGATTGAGAAGGATGCGCACGATGTCCTTAAAATTCTGCATGTTCGGACCAAAGACCACCGGCTTGCCGAGGGACGCTGGTTCAATCGGATTTTGACCGCCGACCGCCGTGAGGCTTTTGCCCACAAAAACCACATGCGCCGGTTCATAAAAGAACATCAATTCTCCGGTCGTATTCACCAGCAGAAGGTTTACTTCACCGGGCCGGAGCTGGGTGGTGGGAATGATTTCGCTGCGGGAAATAAAGCGGAAGCCCCGCGCACGGAATTGCTGCGAAATGGCACGCGCACGCTCAAAATGTCTTGGAACAATGATCAAGAACAGCTTAGGACATTGCTTTCGCAGACGCTCCGCCATTTCCGCCAGCAGGATTTCCTCACCCTCATGGGTGCTGCCCGCCACGAATAGCAACGCGTCCTCCGGCACTCCGATTTGTCTCAACAATCCCCGCACATCCAACTGCCGTCGTTCCGGCAAATGTGCCGCATCGAATTTTAGATTGCCCACGACTTTCACCCGATCCGGCCGGCAACCTACCGCGCGCAGCCGGCCGGCGTCCTCCTCATTCTGGCAGCCAACTCCAGCAAAGGACCCAAACAAGCCACGAAACAGCCAGCCGAAGCGGCGATAACGCGGAAAGGAACGGTTTGAAAGCCGGGCATTTGCCAGAAACATGGGAATTTTCAGGTCGCTGGCGCGCCAGAGAAAATTCGGCCAGATCTCCGCCTCCAGCAAAATAATCGCCTGTGGATTGATCGTCGCCAGCGCGCGGCGCACAATTTTGCGCCGGTCAACCGGGTAATAGATCTTCAAGATCCGCGCCGGCAATCGCCGCCGGTATTCGGTCATGCCGGTGGTGGTAGTGCAGGAAACCACGATCTTGGCATTTGGAACGCGCGGTTCAAGGGCCTTGATGAGTTGGGTGCACAAACCAACCTCCCCGACGCTCACGGCATGCATCCAGATGACGTGCCGATTCGTCAACGCCTGATTGATGGCGCTGTCGTAATTCGCAAACCGCTGGCCAAAATCCGCCCGCCAATTTCCCCGGCGCGCCATCCGCCAAAAATAATACGGGGAAGCGAGCCAGAAACAGCACACGAACAAAATGTTGTAAAACGTACGCAAAATGATCAAACAATTCCGCCTTAAACGCCCGAATCAAGCATCCTTACAAGGTTGGGCCAGAAAGACTATTTTTATGTATTTTTAATCAAAGATCAACCGCGGAAGAAGAGCCACCACACAATTATCAAGACCGGTAAAAGAAATGGAAAAGTGAATTTGACGATAAATTCCAGAAAGGACGGCATCCTCACCCCCTGTTGTTCAGCCAGGCTTTTGACCATGAAATTCGGGCCGTTGCCGAGGTAAGTCGCGGCACCGAAAAAGACCGCACCGAAACTGATGGCCAACAGCTGGCGCGCGAATTGATCCAATATGGCTGGCATCGCCGTCACGCCGGTTGCCCCTCGCAACGCACTCAGAAAACCCAAATACGTCGGCGCATTATCAAGTAGTCCCGACAATCCGCCTGTGCCCCAGTAACATATCCCGGCTGAGGGGCTAGGTCCGGCCAATCCACTCGCATGCAAGTCCAACCACGCCAGCGCGGGCGGCATGGTCGCAAAAATCCCCGCAAAAAGTATGGCGACCTCGCTTACCGGATGAAAACTAAGTTCGTTCGCTGCGTGAATGGACTTTGAGGTGGTAAAATAAGAACCGGCGCCGGCGACAATCATCAATCCTTCCCGCAGATACGCCGGACGGGGCACAAAAACCGCTGCCAGAATCACCGCCAGAAAGAAAAAGTTCGTCCAGCCGGCGAATTGCCGTGGTCGCTCCGCCGTCTTGTTCTTCACCACCGCTTCACCGGCACGTCGGAAATGGAATAGGTCCACGAGATAGAATAGCGCCAGCAGCAGCCCAACCGCCGTGGCCCACACGGCCCAACCATGCTTCAAGACCCACCAAAACGGAACGCCTTCCAGATAACCCAGAAAGAGCGGAGGATCCCCGATCGGCGTGAGGCCGCCGCCGACGTTGGCCACGAGAAAAATAAAAAATGCGACGTGATGCGGTGCAATCCGGTGCCGGTTGATTCGTAGCCAGGGCCGGATCAGCAGGATGGCCGCCCCGGTAGTCCCCAGAAAATTGGCCGCCACCGCCCCGACCAATAAGAAAATTACGTTCCCGAACGGCCGGCCATCGCTTTTGACCTTGATCCGAATCCCGCCGGAAACGACAAAGAGCGAACCGACCAAGGCGATGAAGCTGAAATATTCCCGCGCGGCATGACCAATTGCCGCAAAATTCTTCAGACCAAGGCCGTAAAATGCCACCGTGATTGCCCCCAGCCCCAGAGCCACCATCGCATAATATTTAGCCCACCATCGCGCCGCGAGCATCGGCCCGATCGCCATCGAGCCCAGCAACAGGACAAAGGGTAAAACTAAAAGCGGGTTGGTCTCGGCCATCCTAAAAAAGTCTCCCGCATGGTTCCGGTAGGGTCAAACGCATTTAGGAAATAAGTTTGAATTCAACCCGCACCACTGCGAAAGTGTTCTGCTTGTCGCCGCCTGACACTGCTTCAGCGACCGGCAAATTGTTCGCTGAATTGCTGCAGATTCCCGCCGGGCAATCCCTTGTCCGGCGACTGGAACCAGGGGGATCATTGTCTTTTTCCGGAATCGCCAACCCCGCACAACCCTTTCTGGCCGCCTTGTGGCATCAGCAATTCCTCCAAAAAACCCTCGTCATCGTGGCGGAAAACTTGAAGGCACAGGAAAATCTTCAACAAGATTTGGAAACCTGGCTCGGCCAGTCGCCCCGATTTTATCCCGCGTGGGAGGTCTTTCCCCACGAGGGCAAATTGCCGCACGCCGATGTAATCAGCGACCGGCTCGAAACGTTGGTCGCCCTCGCGGCAGCCCCCGCCGTGGTGGTCACGTCCGTGACTGCCCTCCTGCAAAAAACTTTTTCACCGGACGACCTGCTGAGCCGCACTCGCCGACTCGTACGAGGCGGCAAAACCGCGCCACTTGACCTCATCGAAGCCCTGGAGGAGCAAGGTTATGAACCCGAGGCGCAGGTGTCGCAAAAAGGCGAAATCGCCTTGCGCGGCGGCATTGTGGACGTTTTTCCACCCACCAGCCCATGGCCGGTGCGCTTGGAATTCTTTGGCGACGAGCTGGAATCCCTCCGTTATTTCGATCCACTCACCCAGATTTCCCGCGAGGAAATTACGGAAATCACGATCCCGCCTGCAGGCGAAGTCGGCTTCTTGCGCCAGAATGAAACACTCGCCCAGGACCAACCTGCCCGGCAACTCGGCACCTTGCTCGATCATTTGCCGCGGGAAACCATTTTTATTTTTTGCGATCCCGAGGCATTGGTTGTGCAGGCCGAAACCTATGAGCAACAAATCCCCCCCAAAGATCCATTTTTCATCTCCTGGCCGGATTTCCGCTTGGAGCTCAGCCAGCGAGATTTTACCTCCGTCGGATTGACCGAGGATGCCAACTGGACCGCGGAAGAGGGTGCGCCTTTGGAGATTGCCGCCGGAATACTGCCCCCTCCCGGAGGCAATCTTCCCGGCTCGCCTCATATTATTTCGCTGGATGCTTACCGCCCCTTGGCTGACCGCGCGCTGGAACCGCAAATAGCCGATGCCCAGCGCCGCGAGTTTTTCGAACAACTACATCGCTGGCTAAGACAGGAACATACGGTTCACGTTTTCTGCAATAACGACGGCGAACGCCAGCGATTCCTTGAGATCTGGAACGAAATGGGTTTGGCCGCCGGGCCCGAACCGCAACTTCATCTGGGCTCCCTGGCGCGCGGATTTCTGTGGGAAGAAGCCAAACTAGTGGTCGTCACCGACGCTGAGATTTTCGGGCGTTACAAAGTCCAGCGACCGCGCCGTCTCAAATCTCCCCATGCCCAGGCGGCGCGCTCCGCGCTCGATATTGACTTCACTGATTTGGAGGAGGGCGATCTGGTCGTCCATTTACAACATGGCATCGGAAGGTATCAGGGACTTAAAAACTTACCCCTTGGTTCCGGGCCCAATATGTCTGAAACGGAATGTCTGGTTATTGAATATGCTCCCGGGGATGGCGCCAACGAACCGCCCAAGCTCTACGTGCCAGTCAGCGAGGCGCATTTGGTGAGCAAATACGTGGGCGCCGGCCGGGCGAACCCGCCGCTCAATACGCTAGGCGGTCTGCGGTGGGCCAAGGCAAAGGAACAGACCGAAAAGGCTGTGCGCGATGTCGCCGCCGAGTTGTTGCGCATCCAGGCCGTGCGGGAAACCCAGGTGGGTCACGCTTTCAAACCAGACACGCCGTGGCAGCGTGAATTTGAAAGCGCTTTCATTTACGAGGAAACCCGCGACCAGCTCACCGCCATCGCCGAGACCAAGGCTGATCTCGAGCGACCCAAACCAATGGACCGCTTAATCTGCGGCGATGTGGGATTCGGGAAAACCGAAGTCGCCATTCGCGCCGCGTTCAAGGCTGTCATGGACGGCAAACAAGTCGCCATCCTGGTGCCGACCACGGTTTTGGCCCAGCAGCATTTCAATAATTTTCGCGATCGCATGGCGGATTATCCGATCCGCATCGAGCTGCTGTCCCGGTTTCGCACCTTGCGCGAACAGAAGAAAATTGTTGAGAGCCTGGCCAACGGCTCGGTGGATATCATCATTGGCACCCACCGGATTGTGCAGGATGACATCAGCTTTAAGGATTTGGGACTCGTGGTGATTGATGAGGAGCAGCGCTTCGGCGTGCTACACAAGGAAAAATTCAAACGCCTGCGCACGCTGGTGGACGTGCTCACCCTGAGTGCCACGCCCATTCCCCGCACCCTCTACCTTGCGCTGACCGGCGCGCGGGACATGAGCACCATCCAAACGCCGCCGCATGACCGGCTGCCGGTTGAAACCCTGGCAACCGCTTACGACGAGCGCCTGATCCGTGACGCCATCCAACGGGAATTAAGTCGGGGGGGTCAGGTTTTCTTTTTGCACAACCGCGTAACCACCATCGAGACGGTGCGCGCCAAATTGCAATCACTGGTCCCGACGGCGCGGATTTTAGTCGGCCATGGTCAAATGCACGCTGACGATCTGGAAGAGGTGATGACCACCTTCGTCAATGGTGAGGCGGACGTTTTGCTCTCCACCACCATCATCGAAAGCGGCCTGGATATCCCGAATGCGAATACCATCATCATCGACCGGGCCGACCGGTTCGGTCTAAGCGAGCTGTACCAGTTGCGCGGGCGGGTCGGGCGCTACAAACATCAGGCCTACGCCTACCTATTGCTGCCGCGCCATGCCCGGCTGCTGACCGACGTGCGCAAACGCATCAGCGCCATGAAACAATATTCCTCGCTCGGCAGCGGTTTCAAAATCGCCATGCGCGACCTCGAGATTCGCGGCGCCGGCAACCTGCTCGGCGCGGAACAAAGCGGCCATATCACCGCCGTTGGCTTCGACCTTTACTGTCAGCTGCTCAAGCAAAGCGTCAGTACCTTGAAAGGTGAAAAAATCAAGCCGCGCGTTGAAGTCCGGGTGGCCCTCGATTTTCTGGACATGCACGGGGTCGAAGGTATGTCGGCTGATTCCGACCACCAAGGGGGTTCACCGCGATTGTCTTCCAATTATTCCGGCCTGCCCCACAATTACATCACCGAGCCGCATCATCGCATCGAAATGTATCGCAAACTCGCCCAGGCCGGCGAAAAACCACTGCTCGACGCTTTGCAGAAGGAATTGCGGGACCGTTTCGGCCCATTGCCGACGCCCGTGGAATTGTTGCTGGCCGTGGCTGAATTAAAAATACTCGCGGCCGAAAAGAAAATCACCACGGTTGAGGTGGAGGCGGATAAATTAAGGCTGGTGCGCGCCGGTGATTTCATCACCGTCGGCGGAAAATTCCCCCGGCTCACAAAAAAGGAACCAAAAGCACGCCTCAAAGAAATGAAACGATTGCTTCTGGCCCTGTAAGCAACCCTCGCCGGCGACTGCCGAGCTCACACGCTTTAATCCTTGGTTATTGTCACCGACTATTTTGAGATGGCTTGATGGAAAATATACCAGCTGTAACTATTGAGTTTAAAATTAGGAAGGCTGGTGTCGATTGGGCGGGGTTGGTCGCCAATACTGACCGGTTCGAACCCATCGGCAGCATCCAGTGTAACCGAGCCTAATACGACACTGCTGGAAAAATTGATCAGCACCAGGAACTCGTTCTTGTCATCCTTTCGCAAAAAACTAACGACTTGATTAGTGGCGGTATTATCCAGCCATTCCACCGTTCCGGTGCACAGGGCGGGGTTCTGCTTTCGTAGTTTGATCAGATCATGATAAATGGTCCGCAACGGCGGGCGTCCACCGGGATTCCAGAAAACCGGCATTTTCTCGAACAACGCCGGGTCGGCCGACTCGGTGGCATCGCCCACTTCCATGCCGTTGTAAAACAATGGGACGCCGTCCAGGGTCAGCATCAAAATCTGTGCCGCCAGGGCGCCCGACAGACCGTAGCGGGCCACTGCCCGGGGTTGTTCGTGGCTATCCGTAAAGCGCAGGTGCAGGCATTTATCAGGGAACTGCTCATCGGTATGATTCCACGAATCCGGAATATAACTGGCCGGCTGCAGGCCATTCATGACCATGTCCACCGCGTAATTCATGCTCCAGGAGGAATCAATGTCGAACGCATTCGTCAGTAATTCCGGCTTCGCTCCCGCATCCGCCAGGATGATGACCTGTGAATTCACTTTCTCCAGTTCCGCGCGGGCCTGCTCCCAAAAATCCAAGGGCACATTCGGGGCCACATCGCAACGAAACCCGTCCACGTTGTAGTCCGTCAGCCAATATTTCATCATGTCGATCATGTAGTGCCGGACATCGGGATTCGTATAGTCCAAGCCCGCAACGTCCTTCCACGCCGGATCAGGCGGAGTAATGTTTCCATTGGTATCCTTCAGGTAGAACTCCGGATGCGCCATCAGCACGCTGTCCCACGAAGTTTGTCCCGCCACAATATCCATCACCACTTTCATGTTGCGCTGGTGCGCCTGAGCCACCAGCTGTTTGAAGTCGTTGGTGGTGCCGTAGGCCGGGTTAATGGCATAAAAATCACGCACCGCAAACGGGCTGCCCAGGGAACCTTTTTGGAGCTTCTCGCCGGTAGGATGGATCGGCATCAGCCAGAGAATATTGAAGCCCAAGTCATTCAATTCATCCAACCGGGCCGTGATTGCGTTTAAATCCCCGGCCTGGGAGAAGTTGCGCGGGAAAATCTCATACACCACCGAACTCGCCAGCCAATCCGGCGACGGCCGCGTTTTCAGAGTGGACGGATTTGCCTGCGCCTGATCGCTAAATGCACCCGCCAGCCATCCCAGATACAACACCGCCAGCAGCAAGCTGCTTTTTCGAGCAAGGTTTTTCATGGCGTTTAATAGGATAATGCTCATTTTGGAGACAGTTGTTTTGTTGAGCCCAAAATTAAATGGCAAAAATCGGGCCGGTTGGTTGATGCTTCGATCTTTTGCCGACGGGTCAAATCCGTCAAGGAGAAATTCAGACACATATATGCTATGGTCCAAAAGCGAAAACCACCTGTTTTGCCGGGAGCAACGGCATCGCCTTTCGAAATCATGATTATCTTTACTGACAGGAATCCCGCCGCTTCCCCAGTTTAAGGGATCCGGAATTGATGCTCATGCCCAAATCGTCACCGGATCGTCGCATTTTAGCCATGAATGCGTAACATGAATCGTTCTTTATTTACCTTCACCCGATTCCATCGCGTGGGTCTGGATGGAGGAGCGAAATAAGAAAAAGATTATGTTTAATAAAAATATCCTGATGACGGCATTATTGGCTTTGGCGGGGCTGACGGCTCACGCTCAATTCCTCCCCAAACACGTGGCGGTATTGCGCGCGGGAGACGGCGCTTTGGATTTGAACCTGAAGCAATCCCCGGTTTTCATCGACCAATACACTCCCGGGGCGCTGAATGATGCACCGTCGTTCACCGTTAAGATCCCAACCAATGGTCCAAACACGCTCTTCTTCAATGGCCACGCCGCTACCGAGGGCATCCTGACTCTTTCAGCCGATCGCCGTCTGCTGGCATTTGCCGGCTACGGAGGCGTGGACCTGCTCGCGACCCAGGGAACCCCGTCGTTGCTGGATATTAAACGTGGTTTTTGCACCGTGGATGCCAGCGGTCAGGTGCAAACCCTGTTTTATCGCAAGCATGGCGGGGATGACGAAAAAATGAACCCCCGCGGGGTCGTGACCGATGGCAATAATAATTTCTGGGGCTGCGGCAACGCCTTAGGAACGGTCTATTTTAATCCCACCGGAGCCGGTGAAACGATTGATTTTGAGGATATTCCGACGACTCGATCCATCAAGATCATCAACCACACTCTCTACACCACGTTGAATAATGCGGATGCCACCGCCAGCGACCTGCCGGCCGGCATTTTTGCATTTGCGGACAAAAATGGTGAGCCTGTGCCTCTCCCCCAAGCACCAACCACCACTCTCCAGCCGGCAGTGCGAGCCGAAGCCCCTTTTACCAAGATTGCCGGTTTCGACATGAATCCCGAGGGCACCATCGCCTATACCGCGGACGTTTCCTCCGGCATTCAGAAATATGTGAAGTCTGGCGGCACCTGGAAATTCGCCTATAATTTCACAATTCCCCAAAACATCCCCGCCGATAGCAATCATGCCAACGGCTGTTTCGGCTTGGCCGTGGATTTCTCCGGCCCGGCCCCGGTCATCTTTGCCACCACCACCGAAGGCTATGACGGCTGCGTGAATTCCAATCGCGTGGTCCAAATTGTGGACACGGATGCAAAGGCAGCAGTTACGACCGTGGCGCAGGCGCCCAGCAGCAACATTGTGTTCCGCGGGATCGCCTTAACTCCTGGAACTCCGTAAACAATTCCCGGCCCGGGTTTTGAAGTTGGCTAACGACTAACTGACTTTAATCCAAATCGTCTTTAGATACGCCGGTTCACCGCGACTGACCGGAAAATCCGGCGGCTGCGGAATGAAATGCTCCTGCTGGATTTTTCGTTTTCCCGCCGAAATGGCCGCTGCCACTGCCTCGAGAAACTTCTCCGGCGGCCACTCCGCGGCGTTGGTCGAGGCGAGTAAAGTGCCGCCCGGTTTCAAGACCGGCAGGACGGCCTTCACCAGATCCCCGAAATGCTTCTCCACGCGGAAAACACCGCTTTCCTTCGATTGGGAAAACGTCGGCGGGTCCAGTACCACCAGATCATAAACGCGTCCCTTTTTGGCCAGTCGGCGCAGCCAGTCGAAAACGTCGCCATAAATAAAATCATGTGCCGCCTGGTCGAGCTCGTTGCTGGTGAAATTGCGACGGCCCCATTCAAGGTACTTTTTGGAGAGATCCAAGCTGGTTGTTCGCGCCCCCGACCTTGCGGCACAAACAGAAAAGCCGCAGGTATAGGCAAAACAGTTCAAGACCTCCGTGCCAGTGCTCAAGGGCAGCGGGAAACTGGCAGCGACATGACCAGTCAAAAGGCGGCGACGGTTGTCCCTTTGATCTAAAAACAAACCTACGGAGTAGCCCTCCGCGAAACTCATTTCATACCTGATCCCGTTTTCGCGAATCTCAAACCTCTCCGGAGCCTCTTCTCCTAAAACCAATTGCGGTGACGACTCCGCTGGGTTGGCGCTGCGGACCTGGCGCGACAAAACCTTGTGGTACACCCCGCGCGCTGCATGGACTTTGGCCAGTCGTGCGAGCTCATCCCGTTGCGCCTTGGTCAAGGTTGCTTCCGTCTGGGAAAGCAAAAAGCCGCCCAGCTTTTCCACGTACCAACCCGGCCAGCCGTCACTCGCCCCGTGCACCAACCGGTAGGCATTCGTCTCGTCCGGCTCAATCATCGCCGTGCGCAATGCTTGTCGCACTTCGCGGCCAAAATCCACCGGCGCAAACAGCTTCATCGGTTGATTCGTGGCCGGGTGCATGAAGGCAATTTCACCCGCGTGCAAAAAAACGCGCGACGATGCCGTGCCACCATAAAGCGTGTCGCCCAGAATGGGAAAGCCGCTTTCGGCGGCGTGGACCCGTATTTGATGCGTGCGTCCCGTGAGCGGTTCCGCATTCACCATTTTTAATCCCGCGCTATCCACCGCAAATTTCGCGTCCGCCACCAGCTTGAATTTTGTCTCCGCCACTTCCCCGCCCGGCTGGCTCGCGTATTTTTCGCCGATGCGCCGGATCCCGGTTTTTACCGTGAATTCTTTCGGAAAAACCTCGTGATCAGTGAAAAAAATATAATTTTTATGGACGCGCCGTTCCGTGAATTGCTGCGTCAATGATTTATTGGCCAGCGGAGTTTTGCCGAAGACGATAATGCCGCTCGTTTCCTTATCCAGCCGATGCAAGATGGCCAGCGATGACCACCTCGGCTCGCGCGCACGCAGCCAGTCGTAAATGCCCTCGCCGGCGTAAGGACCTGGCGCATGCGTGTTCCAGCCGGCCGGCTTATGTACTGCCAGCAGGTGTTCATCTTCAAACAAGACACAAGGAACCATGCGGCATGACACCAGTTTTCGAACCGGAAATAAATCAAGAATCGTCATTAATGCCGGTCTTGATTCTGCGGCGGAAGCCACCGACAATTCCCCGCGCATGCAACAACAGGCCGTCATTGTCAGCGGCATCTCCAACCGCGAATTCCTGGAGCGTTACGCCCAACCGGGGCGCGTGGGCCTTTACGGCGGCACTACTCCCGTGGACACCGCCATCCGGAGCGCCCAGCAGCTACTGAGGCCGAATGGCCAGTGGAGCGACTGGTCGCACGTCTTCCTTTTTGAAGGCCAGCGCGTGGACGGACACCACTGGGTGCTCGAGTCGGATGTTCAGATCCTTCAAAAGAACATCCAGCTGGGCGCCCAGGAAAATCGCATCGCCAAATACTTTGATGAAACCGCCTTTCCCGCACTCGCGGTCTTGGATTTTGGCCTGAAGCCGGACCAGGTCGCCACGCTGTTGCGCGAAGGATTGGAGCTCGTGGCCAAACGTGAACGTTATTCTGTTCGAGAACTCATTGGCACGCTCATCGCCCTCAAAAAACCAGAACAGCGCGCCCGGGAAAACCGATTCGCCCGCGAACGCTCGCTCTATTGCTCCGCGTTTGTTCTGCATCTGTTTGCGCACCTGGGAATTGACCTGGTCCCCGGCGTGACCGCCAAGCACACCACCCCCGAAGATGTCTTTTGTTCGCCCGTGCCTCATGTGAAATACCTGCGCCAGCGCCCAATGCCCGGTGCAAAAACCGCCGCCTTGCGAAAGAAGATCGAAGCCGGGTTGCGGCGACAAATTAGCCGGCTTAAGTCGAACGCTTGCAAAGCTTGATTTTGCTGAACTGAAAAGACTCGCGAAGCCGCCCGCGCCGCTCCATTTTCTCCGCGTGCATCTGGCCCATCTGCGACTCCGCGACTTCCGCAATTACGCGCGGTTGGACATGGATTTTTTGCCCGGATTCCATCTGCTGCTGGGCGATAATGCCCAGGGCAAGACGAACATTCTCGAGGCGGTTTATCTCATGGCCACCCTGCGCTCTTTTCGCGGCGTCGGCGGTGCCCAAATGATCCGGCACGGCGCCAAGGGCTATTTTGCCGGCGGCAATGTCACCGGCCGGGGCGATCACGAGATCAAAATCTATTGGTCAAGCCGCGAACGCAAGCTGGCGCTTGACGGCCAACCTGTCAAAAGGCTAATGGATTATTTCGGGGTTTTGCGCACCGTCGTCTTTTGCACCGAAGATTTGCAACTGGTCAAGGGCGCGGCCCGCTCCCGCCGACGATTTCTCGACCTCCTCCTCGCTCAAACCAATCCCGGTTACCTGCCCCTCTTGCAGCGTTATATGCACACCGTCCGCGCGCGCAACGCCCTGCTTAAAAGCCGTTCCGTGGATGACACCGCGCTCGGCAGCTTCTCAGACGAACTGGTGAAACTCGGCAACGAACTCATCCGCGCCCGCCGTGAATTGATCCCTAAATTTTCTCCGCTCGCCCGCCTCGCCTACCGGCGCATCTCCAACGACGCGGAGGAATTGCTCATCGAATATCAACCGAGCGTGAAGAATGACTTTGCGGTCGAACTCGCCCAATCCCGCAATCGCGAGCGGACCTACCGTTCCACCTTGGTCGGCCCGCATCGCGATGACTTGCAATTTTTGCAGAATGAACAATCCGCCGCCCTCTATGGCAGCGAGGGCCAGAAACGCACCCTCGCCATTGCCCTGAAGATGGCGCAGGCGGAATTCCTCGCCGGCATTCACGGCACACCGCCAATTCTGTTGATCGACGACGTCATGGGCGAGCTGGATGTGAAACGCCGGAGCGGGCTGCTGCCATTGCTGGAACTGGCTCGTAAATCCAGCGGCCAGGTCTTCATGACCTGCACCGAGGAAAACTGGCCAAGCGAACTGGGCAAGGATTTGCAGCGCTGGGAAGTCAAAAAAGGCAGTTTAACAAAACTTTAACCCGACAATTCCCATCCAGCTCGCGGGCTTTTGATTGTCTGATACTTTTCCAATCTCGTTTCCTGCTTTCCTGTTTACCCGATTCTTTTATCTTAGCCTTATGCGAATCCTATCCGGCATCCAGCCCAGCGGCGCACTCCACCTCGGAAACTATTTCGGGATGATGCGTCCGGCCATTGAACTTCAGGAAAAAGGCGAAGCCCTTTATTTTATCGCTGATTATCACTCGATGACCTCGCTGTTCGACGCCGATGAACGTCGCAAAAACTCGCTCGATGTGGCTTTGGATTTTCTCGCCTGCGGCCTGGACCCCAAGAAAGCGGTTTTCTTCAAGCAATCCGACGTGCCGGAAGTCACCGAACTGGCGTGGCTGCTCTCCACCCTCACACCCATGAGCCTGCTGGAAAAGGGCCACTCCTTTAAAGACAAGTCCGCCAAAGGCATTCCGATCAATCACGGCCTCTTTGCCTACCCGGTTCTTATGGCTGCTGACATCCTGATTTACGATTCTAACCTTGTCCCCGTCGGTCGCGATCAAAAACAGCATGTCGAGATGACGCGTGACATTGCAATCAAGTTCAATGAGCAATATCACCAGACCTTTGTGATCCCCGAGCCGCAAATCCGCGACGAGGTCGCCGTCGTGCCCGGCACCGACGGCCAGAAGATGAGCAAAAGCTACGGCAACACCATCGAGATTTTCGGCGATGAAAAAGTCATCCGAAAAAAAATCATGGGTATTCAGATGGATTCCCGCACACCCGCCGAACCAAAGCCCGATGCGGACAAAAACCTGGCCGTTCAACTGCTTAAACTCGTTGCCGCTCCGGAAGTCGCCGCTGATTTTGAAAATCGCCTGCGCCAAGGGGGCTTGGGTTACGGCGACTTGAAGAAGTCTCTCTTTGAGAACTATTGGAATTATTTTGCCGACGCGCGAAAGCGGCGGGCCGAACTCGCGGCCAATCTCGATTACGTGAATCAGGTTCTCGCCGAAGGGGCGACCAAGGCGCGGACTCTTGCCCGGAGTGTTTTGAAACGCGCGCGCCAGGCAAGTGGACTGGAATGAAATTCACCACGGGGCCCAGCCGCTTGGAGAAAGCATGACCAAAGATTCTCGATCCGACTTTGTCTCGCCAGTGACACTTCAACCCGCCCCCCAAACCCGCCTGCGCCTGCGCATTTCGGCTGCGGCGGAAAGCATCGTTCGCTCCGGCCATCCCTGGCTGTTTGCCGACAGCGTTCACGAAGCCAATCGGGCCGGCCAAAATGGAGAACTCGCTGTGATCTTTGATCGCAAGGATGAGTTCCTCGCTGTGGGTTTGTTCGATCCCGACTCGCCCATCCGCGTCCGCATCCTGCATGCGGGCAAGCCGCAAACTATCGACGCCGCATGGTGGCAAATGCGGTTGTCCCAGACCCTTATCCGCCGCGAAAAGCTATTCGACGCACAAACGACGGGTTTCCGCCTGATCCATGGCGAGAGCGACGGCTGGCCCGGCCTCGTTTTAGATCGATATGACACCACACTGGTGTTGAAACTATATACCGCCGCCTGGCTACCTCGCTTGCCGGAAATACTGGCCCTTTTCAAACAAACCATTCCAGGCGAACGAATCGTTCTGCGCCTGAGCCGGAATATCAAGCAGGTGGCGGAGCAGCAATTCCAATTGTGCGACGGCCAGGTTTTGTTTGGCTTGGCGCCGGCTGGGCCTATCATATTCACCGAAAACGGCGTCCGATTCGAGGCGGACGTCCTGCGCGGACAAAAGACCGGCTTCTTCCTGGACCAACGTGAGAACCGCGCCGAAGTTGAAAAGCTGGCTACCGGACGAAATGTCCTGAATGCCTTCAGTTTTTCTGGAGGATTTTCAGTTTACGCCGCTCGCGGCGGTGCCAGATCCGTGACCGATCTCGACATCAGCTCGCACGCCCTTGAATCAGCCAATCGGAATTTTGCCCTGAACCAGCACATTTCCACCGTGTCGGCAGCCCAGCACGAAACCGTGCAGGCGGACACCTTCGAATGGCTCGAAAAAACCTCCGCCAAATACGGCCTGATCGTGCTCGATCCGCCCTCGCTCGCCAAGCGCGCCGCGGAACGAGAAGGCGCCAGTCGCGCCTACGAACGGCTCAATTCACTGGGCATCGCCCGCCTCGAACGTGATGGAATCCTGGTCGCCGGCTCATGTTCCGCCCACGTTTCCGTCCCGGACTTTTTCAACGTCGTGCGCAGCGCCGCTGCCAAATCTGGCCGAAAATATTTAGAATGGAAAACCATGCAGCACCCCCCGGACCATCCTGCCACCTTCAAAGAAGCGGAATATCTCAAGGTAATTTATTTGAAGTTTTCGGCCTGAGGCAGCAAACTAATTAAGCCTCACCCCACCACTTTCACGGTCTTGATAAGAATAAGCACAGAAGCAAAACGACTGCAAATATAGTGCACCGGTATCCCCAGCGATAAAACGAGCGTTTGTTTTGCGGCAAAGCCTGGCTGCCAAATGTAATGAATCGTCGCTGCCGATAAAGTGGAAGTTTGGCGTAAAAAATCAGAGTCGCACCAACTGCCGCGACGGACAAGCCAAAGCCAAAACACCAAATCCAAGACTCGCCATGAAGCCCGGTAAAGAAGCCAAGAACCTGCGAAGTCACGACCACCAATGCAAGACTTACTAAAAAGCCCCAATGCTCCGAAAAGGTCTGCCAACCGTCGCTTTTACTTCGATAGTCCATAACATCTCGTGGCAATAATCTCGAGCCAGAGCCGCCCGAAGTCAACCCCCTCCAAGACACGTTCGCAAACGTTTAGCCAAGGGCCAGTTTGACCGAATTCAGTGGTAGCGACCTAATCGTGGCTTCACTCAGCACCGTCAAAGTCCGTTGGCATCCCAGGATTGCGATGGTGTTCAAACATCCGTCGGATTTGCCCCAAAGTTACGCGTGTGACGGATAGCTCAGGTATTTCCAACTCGCCAAAAAATCCGACCGAGTCCGTCTCCGAACTGACCGTCTCCTTGCCGCCAGTGATGGTGCACAGGATGTAAATCTTGTAAACATGGAAGGCGAACGGCGGCTCGTGCGGATGTTTGCTGCGGTCATACACCGCCAGAATCTTAACAGCGCGAGTTTCAAACCCGGACTCTTCCTGAATCTCGGGAACGACATTTTCCGCGGGTGAGGCGCAAACATCCGCCCATCCTCCCGGCAACGTCCATTTGCCATCCGACCGTTCCCGCACCAGCAAAAGTTTATCCTCGCGGAAAACCACGCCGCGCACATCCACTTTCGGAGTGGGATAATCTTTCTCCCGCTCCAGCAAGCCAAGGACGACCTTCTGTTCCAGACCCGAACCCTCCGAGAGCATCTCGGCAACGATTTCGCGGACGGCACTGTAACGCTCAACGTCATAGGGATCGCGCGCGAACGTCAACCCGTTTTGAGCGATAGCCTGCAACCGCTGGCCCCATTCAACCCATCGTGGATTCGGTGATGTACTCATAAGGGTTAAAAATCCAACGATTACGCGCGGCCACTTCGGATCCATTGCCACAAAACTTCGACACCCAACACAGGCAAGATCCAACCATTATTTGGCCCGCATCCGGTTATTCTTCGGAAGGTGTTCCAACTCACACATTCCGAGCGCTTCCATCAGGGGTGGAATATAAACTCCAAATCGTCCACGCAAGCCTTTCTTAAGACCGTACCAGCCACCGATTGAGTTCTTTGGGGAACGGCCCCAAGCCTCGACGGTTCCATCCTTGGCCGGTTTCTGCTCGTCGGCTCCGCCCAAATCCATCCAATCACCGTGGGCCTTTAGCATCGCGTAAAGATCATTTAGGCAGCGGGCGTCGTAATGCAAAACCGTCTTGCCAACAGTGCAAACGAGAATCGGCAGCCCATCTTTGGTGTCCGTATGCATGGTGAATTCCGCCGTGCCGGGAGGCGTCTTCAGACTGAGCGGATTATCTTTGGTACAATCGAAGGTTTTCATGAATTTATTTTTAAGAGTTTCCCGGCGTGCGTCGAGGCCGGCGGCGCGGTGCCCACCAGCTCAGTTTGGTTTGGATAATTCCCGCCGGAAAGGTGTTTACCCGGGTTGGATAGGTCCCCGATTCGCTGACATCGCCGCCATCGCATAGTCAGTGATGGAATCATCTTGGCGCCCTGACCGCAAACATAAGCCCAAGAATCATCAATCCAATCACGCCAGCAACAGTGGCACCCGCAAACACCAGGCCAAGTATACCGAACAAACGGTTCTTAACCGTCTGAAACAATGACGCTATCCCCAAACCGACTGCCACGACATCAATCATTAACAGAAAAATAAATCCTAATCCCACAAACGTTTGCCCGGGGTAAGTCCGCTCCCCTGGTATGCGCTGGGAGACCAAAATGGCTGTACCAAAAAGGAGTGCCACCATTAAACAGCCAACAATGATGGAAACGACGAATGACGCAATACCAATTGCAGAGTGCGGCTTTGTCGCAGAAGTAAGCGCAATCTGCAGCGGGGTCTGGTCGATTGAGCACACCACCGCGTCGTCGGAATATTCAGCACCACAATAGGAGCATTTCTTCATGCAATTTTTAAGTCCGCCCGCCGCGCAAAAGTCCAAGCCTTGAGCCATGGTAACGATAAGTCAAGCCCCGGAAACCCATAAAAGCCAAACGTTCAGCCATGGCCTCGTCCCAATGCATCTGGGCCGGCCGCGGCTCGGCGTCAAACAGCATCACCGTGGTCAATAAATGCCCCTCACCCTGAAAAACGCAGAAGCATTTGTTACCGATATACTGTAAAAACAGATTCCCCGGAAATGATGCCATAATTCGTCTGCAGGCTTACCCAGGATGTGACAGTCAGGTCGGTTTTCATTTCAAGGATCATTTCCGTATACTCCCCAGGAATTAGATCAGTCGCTGTGATGGTAAAACTATTAGGTGATGTCTGGCTTATGAATAGAGGATACGGCATCGGTACGCCAGGTGCCGGGTAGCACATAGCCAGAAGAAGGGTTGCCAAAACGAGTGAAAAAACGCGCCACCTTTTGATTCGATATGTTAGGTTTCTGATATTTGTTTCCATATCCCCGCTTTCGTTGGTGGTTGAGTTCGGCTCAACTGGCAAAACCTGCTCCAAGGCCAAATGAAGTCAAGCTCCGACGACACAAAAACTGGATTATCCGCCAGAGATCATCTACGGCAGGACTTGTCGGGACGCAAGCCGGCAGTTGTTGTGTCGCAAATTTAAATGAATAAGGTTGTTCATTTTTGAAACTTGGTTTGCAAGTCCGCCAGCACACGACAAAATCGCCGATCACGTGGGGAGTCGCACACAAGTGAAATATCGCGCGCCACGGGCAGATCCGTTTGATCGCAACCGTAAATGAACTCACTTTTGCCGCCAAGTTCCCTGATAAAGGCGGTTACCGTCTTGTTTTCAGGCAGAACAATGGCTCGCAGGACTTCCACCCCCCGCGCCTGCGCCATCAGATAAAGCACGCCAACCAAATAGGTACCCAAGCCGAGGTGCTGCCAGTCATCAATGACCGTGAATGCCATTTCCGCCACCACTGGATTATTTCGATAACGAATGAAACGGGCGATGCCCAGGCCTTGCTGTCCGGGCGCGCCGTGATTAACGGCAATCCACGCGACATGGTTTATATCGTCCACTTCGGTGAAATATTCCAACTGATCTCTGGAAAGTTTTGAGGCTGTAGTATAGAAACGAAAATAACGAGATTCCACCGACATTTGTTCCAACCCGTTGGCGATTCGCACCTTGTCGTCCAGGGTCACAGGGCGAAGCAACACCCTTGTCCCGTGCTTTAAGGTTACCACCGCCCGTTGGTACAATTTGTTCATCCGAATTGATTGCCTCGTAACGTTGCCGGCAAATTCAGCTTAGTCTCGCAAGGCCTCCTCAAGCCGGCATATTGCATCTAATCCCGCACTTTTGACGAGCCCTCTTAAAGTGTGATAATGCACCAATGTTGAAACGAGCCGGCCGAAAATACCATTAAGCGAGAAAACCGTCTATATCATCGCGCCTTCCATGGCCTCGGCCCAAACGTAGAAGCTTTACCGACAGCGGAAAAGGTTGCCTTGCACCGGAATTTCCGCCCGTGCTGTCTCCGGCATTAAGGTCGCTTGCCGACCCTCTTCCGAGCCATAGTGCTGATGACCAGCAACCCGCCTATGAGCCAAGGACTTGTAAGTGGTTCCGGTACAACCGTCAGGCGCAGGGAATCATCGGCAACCCAGTATCCCGTATAGCTAATCGAGTGAACAGGAACGCTTGAATGCCACCCCTGCCATTCTAATGTCCCGTTATTATTTGGACTGGAATAGGCAAAATCCTCTGTTCCAATCAGCGATCCTTGGGAATCGAAGAATGAAAATACGGCGGCTGGATAGCCGACCGCGTATCCCCAATAGCCGCCAAAATCTGTCACGGGCGAAGCAAAAACAATTTGTGCTGACCCGCCGGAAAAACTCGTAACATAGCCTTGCGCTCCGTCGAAAGCCCGCGCATCGAAGGGCCCCAATCCGAGGCCACCCGGCGATAACAGGCTGTAACCCGTTGTCCAAATAAACGGATTGTCGCCGGAAATCGTCGCCTCGCCGCCAAAGATGGTCAACGGTGAACTCGCATATTCCGCCGGAAATTCTTCCCACGTCTCGAGCGCGTTACCGCTAAATGGATTGTCAATCGACGTAATCCCAGCCCGCAGCGCATGCGGCCACGTCGTGGCCAACACCACGATCAACAGAGTAATCAACGAAGATCTCGTGGCATCGCGTGTTTTGAAGAATCGATTCATAGGTTTGACACTCTGATGAGCCCTGACACTCCAGCTTCGTCGGCATCCTTACCCGAACCTCGATGGTGACAGGCAATCCTAATTGAATCAATAAGAAATTGGGTGGTGCGCCACTTTGATTCCAACTCCGTTTCCGCTCTAAAGGCCGTAAAGTTGGGCATGATCAAACCGAAAAAGGCTCGCTAGGCGGACGCGGTGCAAGTGCCTCCTAGAGTCTTCTCGGAAGTAATTAGGTGCCAGAGAAGCCGGTTAAGTCACCAATTGTCCCACAGAGCCGCGCCGAAAATAATTTTACTCCCGTTCGTTCCCGTTCAAGACACGGACGAGAAGGCTCGCCCGTTTTTGGCGACTTTCCCGAAGTCCTTTTCGTTCTTGGCCCCGACATGAAGAAAGAGGACCAACAGCGAACTCCGGCTCGAATCAGCGGCGTAACCGTCCAGGAGATATAGAAGATAATCGGATGTCAGCGTGCGCGTTTAGGTAATAGAAAAATAACGGGCGGTCAGGCTGCCAGCTCCGGCAACCACCGCTTCACGACTGGCCGCGCAACCGGCGACCTGCGAGGCGAGCAGAGCCGGAAAAGCCATACCATGGTACGAGCAGCCACAAGCCGATTACATAATCTTTAATTTGGGCAGGTCCTGCGAGTCCACCAGCCCAACCGGTTCCTGTTTGGCATTGACGACGATCAAATCGTCGATGTTCCGCTCATTAAAAATCTTCAGGGCTTCAACGGCGAGCGCATTCTCGGAAATGCAGATGGGATTGCGCGTCACCACTTTTTTCAACGGTTGGTTGAGCAAATCGTCGCCGTCCGCCATGTGCCGACGGAAATCCCCGTCGGTGAAAACACCCGAGAGTTTCCCGCGCGCGTTTACCACACTCAAACTGCCGGACCGCGCCTGCGTCATCACCAGCAGGGCTTCCCGCACAGTCCGATCCTCCCGGGCGACCGCGTTCCGGTTGCCAGAGCGCATAATATCGCTCACGCGCAGCAACATGGCCCGCCCAATCGCCCCGCTGGGATGGAATTTGGCAAAATCCTTTTGCCGGAAACCGCGCGCCTGCAACACCGCCATTGCCAGTGCATCACCCAGCACAAGCATTGCCGTGGTGCTGCTGGTTGGCGCCAGGTTGAACGGACACGCCTCCTTGGGAACTTTCACATTCAACGAAAGGTCGCTATGGCGGGCAAGCGACGACTTGGTGTTTCCCGTCAATGAGATGATTTTGACAGAAAAACGTTTGAGCGCGGGCAGCAAATTCAGCAACTCCTCTGATTCGCCGGAATAACTTAGCGCCAGTACCACATCCCCGTCATTGATGATGCCCAGGTCGCCGTGAAGGGCATCCACACTGTTTAAAACCACCGCCGTGGAACCGGTGCTGGTGAGGGTTGCGGCAATTTTCTGGCCCACGTTGCCGGATTTGCCAATGCCAACAATCACGATTTTGCCCCGCTGTTTCAGCGTGCTGACGATGGTCTCCACCGCCGCGTCAAAAGCGGTGTCGAGTTGCGCCCGCACTTTTTGCAGTGCGGCGATTTCAATGTCGAAGACTTCTCTGGCACGATCGAGATGGCTCACGCGATGACGATGCGCTAAAGCGGCAGCCATTTCAATCGCGAACCGCCAATGTGCTTCCTTGGCGGCAGACCTGATTAATCTGTGATTTTTGTGACCTAAAAGGACCAGACAATTGGTTGACCGCAAAAACAGACAATTTGAGCTGCGGGCAAGATGCCGGCAGCACTTTCACCATAGCGGGGCCGGCTCGCAGTTAGAACGCCGATTTGACCACGCCGCCATCCACGCGCAAAGCCGCGCCGTTGGTGGCCGAAGATAGCGGGCTACAGACATAAGTTACGAGGTAGGCCACTTCTTCCGTGGTCGCAAACCTCTTGATCAGGGAAGTCGGGCGGATCTTCTCAAAAAATTCCTTTTCGAATTCCGCGAACGGCTTGCCACCGCTCAATTTTTCCACAAAATCGTCCACGCCATCGGAGCGGGTAGGCCCCGGCAGCACCGAATTCACCGTCACCCCGGTCCCGACGGTGAGTTCAGCCAAACCGCGCGCCACCGCAATCTGCGCCGTTTTCGTCATGCCGTAATGGACCATTTCAGAGGGGATTTGCAGCGCGCTTTCGCTGCTGATAAAAACGATCCGGCCCCAGTTGCGCTGTTTCATGCCGGGGAAATAAGCCCGGCTCAGACGCACCCCGCTGAGGACATTCACTTCAAAAAAGCGGCGCCAGTCCTCATCGGGAATCTGCTCAAACGGCTTCGGCTCAAAAATGCCGAGGTTGTTCACCAGGATGTCCACGGCGGGAAATTGTTTCACGAGTATTCCGGTAACTTCTGCGTTGGCTAAGTCCCCTGCAAACGATTCCAACTTCGCCGCGGGGACCGCCGCCCGGATTTTGGCCACCGCCTCCGCCACGCTCTTTTCCGCGCGCCCGTTAACAATGACCCGAGCCCCTTCGCGCGCCAGCGAAACTGCAATGGCAAAGCCGATGCCTTTGGTAGAACCACTAACCAGCGCGAGCTTTTGACCAATTTGAAGATCCATACGTACTCAAACTGCGCAAAAACGCGTTATTGTCAAATGCAGCCGGACCCGGCGATCGCCCCCAGCCTCATTCGACATTCGGGTAAGAGCCGAGTATTTTGACGAAATTGCAGTGTTCGCCGAGCACCTTGATCGCCTTGGTCAGCTTCGCGTCCTGGAAATGGCCCGCGCAATCGATGAAGAAAAAATATTCCCACGCCTTCCGCTTGCTCGGGCGGGACTCGATCTTGGTCATGTTGATCTTATAACGGCGAAAGGCGGCAATCGCTTGATGCAGTGCGCCGGATTTGTCAGCCACGCTCACCATCAGGCTCGTGCGGTCATCACCGGTGGGCGGGCTGCACTGGCGGCCCAGCACGAGAAACCGCGTCGCGTTGGCGGCGTTATCCTGGATATCCTGTTCCAAAACCCGCAGGCCGTATTTATCGGCTGCGAGAACACCGCCCAAGGCGGCGGTGTTTTTTTCCTGCGCCGCCAACTCCGCCGACCGCGCGTTCGAGGATGTCTCAACGATTTCCACCCGCGGTAGATGATTTTGGATCCAGCCGCGACATTGCGCGAGCGACTGCGGATGCGCGTAAAGCTTCTTGATTTGTGCGCGCGGCGAATTGCTCATCAGGCACTGTTGCACGGGCAGAATAATTTGCGACACGATCTTAAGATCGCTGTCCACGAACATGTCCAGGGTGTGGGTGACGACGCCCTCGGTGGAGTTTTCCACCGGCACGACCCCGTAATCCGCGCGTTTCTTACTGACCTCGGTAAACACGTCAGCGATGGTCTTTCGCGAGGCATACTTCAGGCTGGAACCGAAACGGCGAATCGCGGCCTGATGAGTAAACGTTGCCTCCGGCCCGAGATAGGCGATGACCATGGTTTTTTCCAGCGCCAGCGCGCTGGACATGATTTCCCGGTAGATCGAGCGCAGTTGTTCGCTGGTCATTGGTCCGGCATTCAGTGCGCAGACCCGATCAAAGACGGCGCGCTCGCGGTGCGGCGCATAAATTTCCTCGCCCGCCTTGAGCTTGATTTCGCCAATGGCCAGGACATGGCGGGTGCGCTGATTGAGCAGCTCGACAATCTGCGCGTCGAGTTGGTCAATCGCCTGACGATGCTCGGAAAGGCTCATGGACGGCCAGAATGCAGAATCGGCCCCCAAGAATCAAATCTGTTTGCTGGGTTTTGCTCATTGACTTCGCCCGGGAAAAACCCATTATGCTCCATTCCTAAACGATTTGCGGGAACTGCCAGCGCAGTTTTCACCCGCCCCCGAAAGGAAGTGAGTGCATTGACCGAGATTAAACTAAAAAAAGGCGAACCAGTAGACCGTGCGTTGCGTCGGCTTAAGAAAAAAGTCGACCGCGAAGGCACATTGAAAGTCGTCCGCGGCCGCCGGCAATTCGAAAAGCCGAGCGAACGCCGCCGTCGCAAGGAAAAAGTCGCCCGTTTCTCCGCCATGCTCGCCGCGCGCCACGCCGACGACTAGACACAACTCGATCTCCAGAGAATCGTTAAATCGTTGCCTCGCGGCCATGGTTTAACGATTCTTCCTTTATTAAATAACGTCTCAACCCATTTACGATTTTTAGGCGCCCATGTATTCATTTTCGACCTGCTGGAATTCGCATCGCCACACCGACGGGCGGCCCATGCTCGCCGAAATCCGTTCCCTCGGGTTTGAGTACGCCGAATTAAGCCACGGCATCCGCCTGAGCCTGGTCGCCGGCATTCTCGACGCCGTGGCCGCCGGCGAGATCAAGATTTCCACGGTCCACAATTTTTGTCCGCTGCCCATCGGGGTCGACAAACCTTCCCCCAACCTGTACGAGTTTTCTTCAACCAATGCGCGCGACCGCGAACTGGCCATCAAGCATACCCTAAAGACTTTTGAGTTCGCCCGGCGCCTGAAGGCCGAGCTCGTGGTTTTGCACCTGGGCAGCATGGAGTTAAAGGATTACGGCGGCAAACTCGAGGACCTGCTCGAGCAGGGGCAGAAAGATTCCCCCTCGTACCGCAAGTTGCTGGCTGAAGCCATTGCCCGGCGTGAGGCGAAAAAAAAGATAGCCGTGACTCACCTATATGAATCGCTCAAAATTCTGGTACCTGAAGCGGAAAAACTCGGCCTCAAACTCGGTTGCGAAAATAGGGAAGCCGTCCAGGAACTGCCGTTGGAAACGGATTTCGCCGGGTTCTTGCGCGACTTTCCCAGCCCGGCCGTCTGCTATTGGCACGATTGCGGGCACGCCCAGATCAAGCAAAACCTTGGCTTTATCCGACACGAGGAATTCCTCGCCTCCCTCGCCAGCCGGCTTGCCGGTTTCCACATCCACGACGTCAAGTTTCCCGCCATGGATCATTGCCCCCCCGGTTCAGGTGACATTGATTACGCCGCGCTCAAACCCCACGTAAAACCCGATCACATCAAGGTATTCGAACTCAGCCCGAAAGTGCCGGCCGAATCTGCCCTGCGCGGCATAGCTTATTTGAAAAATATCTGGGGATCGGAATAATCAAGTGACGCCAGCGTCCCATTAACGTGCTGCCAGCACCTTGCCGGCAGATCAAACTGAATAACCAATCTCGCCACACCAGCCAGGCTAGTGCGGCTGGATTTCCAGTGCCTGCTTCACGGCACCCACCACGCTTTCCACACGGATCTCGTTCATACAGCGGAAATCAATCGGGCATTCGCGCAAAAAACAAGGAGAACAGGCCACTCCAGCGGTGATGAAATGATGCCGATTATCGCCCGGTAATCCAGGACCGGTCAAAGCCGCTGACGTACTGCCAAAGGGCACCACCACCGCTGTTCCCAGTGCCGCCGCCACGTGCATCGGCCCCGTGTCATTTGTCAACAAAACCCGGCAGTGTTTCAAGAGCGCCATTAACTCGCGCAGCGAGGTCTTCCCTGCCAGATTCAACACCTTCCCCGGCCCGTTGCCCAAGGCCGATTCAATTTGCTCCGTTAAGAGCGCATCTTTCAGTCCCCCAAATAAAATCCACGAGCAGCCTTTTAGATTCTGTAGTTCCTTGGCGGTGGCGATGAATTTTTCCACCGGCCAGCGTTTTGCCGGCCCGTATTCCGCGCCGGGATTCAGCCCAAGAAGGGGCGTCGAATAGCTCTCCAGTCCAAATTTCTTCCTCACCGCCGCCATCTCCTCTGCGGTCACCTCCAATTGGGGAGCCAGCGGCGCGGGATTAGCCCCCAACGCTGCCGTCAGATGAAGATACTCATGCATTTGATGCGCCATGGCGGGGATTTCCGGCTCACGGCGTTTGGGCTCAGGGCTCCCGCCAGTCAGCCTACGGATTTCCTCCTCGGTGCGCTTCCGCATTTTTACCGCCCCTGAGCGCGGAGTAACGGCTTGTGTCAGCAAAACATTTCGCCAGGGCCGCGCCAATCCGACGCGCTGGGGAATTCCTGCCAGCCAGGTTTCCAATGCGGACTTCGGAGAATTGGGCAGGACAAGCGCCAGGTCGATTTTCGCCGCGCGCAATTTTTTACTGACCGCAAAAACATTTTCTTCGGGAGCGAAGGAAATAATTTCATCCACCGAGGAATGATGAGCCCACAACCCGGCCAGTTTCTGCGGTGTGAGCAAAGTGATGTGCGCTCCCGAAAAAACTTCGCGCAGGCGCAACAGGGCCGGCGTCGTCATCACCGCATCGCCGAGCCAGTTCACGCCGCGAATCAGAATGCGTCGCGGGGAGGGTTGAAAGGTGAGACTCATGTCAATCTTTCCAGCGCCGGTGAACCCAAAACCAATTGGCAGGGTCGCGCCGCACGGCCGTTTCAAGGGCGAGATTTACATCGCGCATGATGGCTTCAATCGAACGCGGTCGGCCGTCCTCACGCGTCGGAATTTCCGGCCCGACTTCGATCCGCCAGCGGGCCAGGCCCACTCGATAGCAAATGGCCGTGTGCAGCGGGCATTGGTAGCGCAGGGCAAAAACGGCCGGGGCGGTGGAGGTATTGCAGTACTGCCCAAGAAACGGTACTCGCACACCTTTCGAGCTTTGGTCGGCCAGCAAACCCAACAAGAGACCGGTGTCGTTCATGGCGTCTTTGAGCGCGGCCCCATCCCGGCGCCGCTCAAAAAAGCGGCAGCCCGAATGATTACGCAACGCTTCCATCAGCCGGTTGACGGCAGGTTGCTTGAGCGCCCGGTAAGTCGCCGCGCATTTGAAGACCGGCACAAACTCTCCGAACCGCGCATACAATTCAAAATTACCGAAATGACCAATCGCCACCACCCGACTCTGCGGACCAGCCTCGGCCTCGTGCGGCAGAATATTCTCCGCCCCGACAAATTCAAAATGTGGCAACATGGCAGGCGAGGACATGATCGCGGTTTTTATTGCGGAAAGGTAGTTTTCACCCAGGCGTCGGAAATTTTCCTTCGCAATCGACTGGATCTCCGCGGTGGATTTTTCCCGGCCAAAACACAGCTGCAAATTTTGCAGCGCCACACGCCGATGTCGCGCGTCCAGATGGTAAGCCAGCCCGCCTGCAGCACGCCCCGCGCGCGCCACCAGTCCCAGCGGAAACAGTTGCACGAAAGCAATAAACCAGCGCCCCAGCCAATAAATGAGAAAGTTCATCCCGGGCCTTAGCGGAAACAGATCTTGCGAACGCAATCCTGGAAGTCGTTGGCGCCGGCGACAATTTTGATTTCCACGCGCATGAAATAAATCGGCAGGTCCCGCCGGTCAATCTTTGGAAACCGCACGGCATCCTTTTGCGTGGTCACGATCAGCTGGGCCTGCCGCTTTTTCCCCCGGTTGATGGCGTTCAGGATTTCCTGCTGCGTAAACCGGTGATGGTCGGCGAAGCGCTTGGCGTAAACCAGTTCACTGCCGAGCTTAACCAGGCTTTGCTCAAAACTTTCCGGCTGGGCTATCCCGCTGAGTGACGCGACTTTTTTGCCGACCAAAAAATCCAGCCCCATCCGTTCGCCGCTGAACACATCCTCGAAATAAAGTGGTTGATGCACGCACTCAATGATGGCTGCGGTGTTGTTGAATTTGCCGATCCGCTCGCGCAATGCCGTCGTGTTGCCGTCGCTCTTGGTGATGAAAATCGTGTGAGCGCGTGCCAGGTGCGACGGCGGTTCACGCAGGGTTCCTCGCGGCAGCAGATGCTCGTTGCCGAACGGTTGCTGACGGTCAATCAACACCACGTCATGCCGCCGGCCCCGCAAATCCCAGTATTGAAAACCGTCGTCCAACAGCAGGGTATCGCAGCCATACTTCTCAATGGCATACCGGCCGCTTTTCACCCGGTCCTTGTCCACCAGCACCACCACGTCTTTCAGGTTCGACGCCAGCATGTAAGGCTCATCTCCAGCCATGTTGGAATCCAGCAGCAGCGATTTGCCGTCCGAAACAATGCGCGGCGGTGTCTGATCATCGCGCAGCAGGATTTTGTTGAAAAACTTGATGTGCAGCGGGACCGGCTTGGAACGATAGCCCCGTGAGAGAATGGCCACGTTGCGGCCCGCGTCGCGGAGTTCCCGCGCGAATTTTTCCACCACCGGCGTCTTGCCCGTGCCCCCCACCGTGAGGTTGCCGATGGCGATCACCTGTACTCCAAGGGTTTTGTCCCGCAAAATTCGGACGTTATAAAGCCAGCGGCGAATGATGACGAGCACTTGAAAAATCTTGGAGCCGGCAAACAGGAACCCACGCGTCAATTTGGCCCGCCAATCGTGGCGTTCCTCAAAGATGACCTGCAGGATGAACGTTTCAACGTTTTCAATCCAGTCACGGAAGTATTCGCGCATTGCCCCTGAATGTGCCAATTGGACGCGGGCGCGGCAAGGCGAAGCCCGCGAAGTTTACCAATTGGCGGTCAATCATGCTCTCGGCAGAGAGCCTTTTCGTTTGCCCTATGGCCACTAATATGCTATACTATGCGTTGTATGTGTTGTACCAGCGGTATCAGAGCATTAACCGTCTTTACCTCAAGTTTTATCTGGATTTTAATGGGGCTTTGTCCGCTACGAGTTTCAGCGGTACCCGTTGTTTTTACAGTCGACAGCTCGCAGAGCCAGCTCACGGCATCCGGCAAGCTGTTTGCCAACACTTTTTCGCCGCAAGCGCCCGGCTCCTTGACGACCACTTATAGCGGCACCATTAATGCGGACCTCACTGATACAACCATCCAATTTACCGGCGGCAGCTTGATCGCTGCGCAAACCAATGGAATCTGGCAGCCGGCACAGGGAGGAGTCGCCGGCATCGCGCCCGCCGATTACGGGGCAACCAACAATGCCGTCCTGCAGATCGGAATCAATAATGTCCCGGGAAATTTTGCCGTGCGTAATCTGTTGCTGGATCTGAACAGCCAGCAATTACCCTTGAGCAATGGTAGTTTTGATGGTAGCAGCCTGGTATTTAGCCTTATTACGAACACTGCCAGCATCGACTATTATTATTCCTCCGCCACTACCACCACTAATTCAGGAAGTGAAAACCTGAATGGCTTATCGACGAATTCCATTGCCATCGGCTCTACGATTTCCACTAATGCAGGGGTCCGTCAGCTGGTCTTACAAATCAGCGCCCAGTTTAATTATTCACTTCTGATCCACGGCATTAATGATACAACGATCAATCTGACCGGGCAATTGGTGGCCAATATTGCTCCTCCCATCATTCAGTCCATTGTGAATTTCACGCCGAACGTTGTTATTACCACGCAGAACGCCACCGCTCAATCGGTGCTCTTGGTTTCCACCAACTTGCAGAACTGGTCCGCGGCCAGCGCGACGATCTCGACGAATAATTCAGGAATGATTGTCTTTACGACACCGTACGTTGGCGCCAATGCATTTTACCGTGTACAGCAGTAAAATGATTTCTTCCCGCTTTGGGGAGCGGTGGCTCTAATAGCCAAGCCGGGCGATTTCCTGTTGCAAGGCGAGCTGAAAATCCTGTACATCGCCGGGTGAAGGTTTGTAACCCGTCTGCTTTGGCACCACTCCCAGCCGGCCTGTTTGATCCAGATACCATTCTGCCGTCTGTCCATCGCTGAAGGTAACCTTTCCGCTGACAATCGCGCCTGGTCGGGCGATCTGATCCACGCCTACTGAAACTTTGCCAGCCGGACCGGGCGGCGGGAGAATTTCCCCGGGTACATTTGGGGCGGCTGGGGCCGGGGGACTTGCCGACTGGGCCTCCAATTTGGCCACCTTGGGTGGCTCGGGATCTTTGAGCTTCAACTTCAAGTCGTCCACCAGGAAACGCGCTTCCATGTAGGTGAGTTTGATGCCAAATTCCTTGGCCAGCCGGGATTGTATTTCCGCCAGCTTGGCGCCCTTATCAATCCACCCCGCAACTTGTTGCCGTTGTTCTTCCGTCAGGTTCATGCTTTGAAAGTCTACTCAGGAATGGTTGATAAGCCAGTCGTAACCCTTCGACTCCAGTTCCAAGGCGAGCGATTTGTCTCCGGACTTGATGATGCGGCCATCGGCCATGACATGGACAAAATCCGGCACGATGTAATTGAGTAAGCGTTGATAATGCGTGATGATGAGCTGTGCGCTGTCAGTTCGGCGCAGTTTGTTGACTCCGAAGGCCACCGTTTTCAAGGCGTCAATGTCCAGGCCTGAATCTGTCTCATCCAGGATCGCCAGCTTTGGTTCCAACACTGCCATCTGGAAAATCTCGGCCCGCTTCTTTTCGCCGCCTGAAAAACCGGAATTGACGGACCGCTTAAGCAGGTCTTCGCTAAGCTCGAGCAGCTTCATTTTCTCCCGCACCAGCGTCAGAAAGTCGATGGCATCAAGTTCCGGCTGCCCATGATGCTTGCGGATTTCGTTCAGGGCGGCCTTGAGAAAATACGTACTGTTTACCCCGGGAATTTCAACCGGATATTGAAACGCAAGGAAGACCCCCTCGCGCGCGCGTTCTTCAGGTTCAAGCTCCAGCAGATCTCTGCCCATATACTTGATGCTTCCGGCCGTCACCTCGTATCCATCACGGCCAGCCAGGATGGCCGCCAGGGTGCTCTTGCCGCTACCGTTCAAGCCCATCAAGGCATGGACTTCTCCCGCCTGCACCTTCAGGTTGAAGCCCTTGAGAATTTGTTTGTTCTCCACGCCTGCGTGGAGGTTTTCGATTTCCAGAATTGCTTGCTTGCTCATTTTCTAAGTTGTTCCAGCCAAAGCCGGACCACCGGCGAATCTTTATTCCCGTGGCTTTTAACTGTTTTAATGTCCGCGGCTTGTCTGCCGCCCTTTTTTGTTAAGCTGTGTTGGTTCTACCATCGCGTGTCTGACCCGGCCGTTTGGAAAATCAGCCAACGCTGCCTTCCAAACTGACCCCGAGCAGTTTCTGCGCTTCGACGGCAAATTCCATCGGCAGTTCTTTGAACACTTCCTTGCAGAAGCCGTTCACGATCATGTTCACCGCATCCTGCGTTTCCAATCCGCGTGAATTGCAGTAAAAAATCTGGTCTTCGCCGATTTTGGAGGTCGACGCCTCGTGCTCCACGCTTGAAGTGGTGTTTTTCACCTCGATATACGGAAACGTATGGGCGCCGCATTTAGCGCCAATCAGCATCGAATCACACTGCGAGAAATTGCGCGAGTTCTCGGCGCTCTTCCGGATTTCCACCAAGCCCCGGTAACTATTCTGGCCATGTCCGGCCGAAATGCCTTTCGAGACAATGGTGCTCTTGGTGTTTTTCCCAATGTGAATCATCTTCGTGCCCGTGTCCGCCTGCTGCCAGTTGTTCACCACAGCCACCGAGTAAAATTCCCCTTTCGACCCGTCACCCAGCAAAATGCAACTGGGATATTTCCAAGTGATGGCTGACCCGGTTTCGACTTGTGTCCAAGTGATGCGCGAGTTCTTGCCTTTGCACAAACCGCGTTTGGTCACAAAATTATAGATCCCGCCCTTGCCGTTCTCGTCGCCAGGGTACCAGTTCTGCACGGTGCTGTATTTGATCTCCGCGCTCTCGAGAGCCACCAGCTCCACCACCGCCGCGTGCAATTGATTTTCATCCCGCATCGGCGCAGTACAACCTTCCAGGTAACTGACACTGGCGCCGTCGTCCGCCACCAGCAATGTGCGTTCAAACTGACCTGACTTGGCGGCATTGATCCGAAAATAGGTCGACAGCTCCATCGGACACCGCACCCCCTTCGGGATGTAGCAAAACGATCCGTCGCTGAAAACTGCGCTGTTCAACGCGGCATAGTAATTGTCCGTGTAAGGCACGACTGAACCAAGATATTTTTTGACCAGCTCGGGATGTTCCTGAACCGCTTCACTGAACGAGCAGAAAATAATTCCCTGCTTGGCCAGTTCTTCACGATAGGTGGTGCCGACCGAGACGGAGTCAAACACCGCGTCCACCGCCACGCCGGCAAGCCGCGCGCGCTCCCGCAACGGAATGCCCAGCTTCTCGTACATCTCCAGCAGCTTGGGATCCACCTCATCCAGGCTTTTGGGTGCGTCGCCCTTCTGTTTTGGCGCGCTGTAATAAGTAATATCTTGAAAATCAATCGGCGGGTAGTGCACGAACTGCCAGGTCGGCGGTTTCAAGGTCAGCCAGTAACGAAAAGCCTTGAGGCGCCAATCCGTCAACCACTGCGGTTCCTTTTTCTTGCTCGATATCAGACGGACGATGTCCTCGTTCAGCCCTGGAGGGGCCGAATCGGATTCGACATCGGTGACAAAGCCGTATTTGTACTCCTGTTTGACCAGGCTCTCAATCGTGTCGGTGGCGGTACTCATGATAAATTGATTTTTTCTTTCACAGCACAGCTGGCGCAACGGCCATGCACCGCGATGTCGTAATGGTCCACCCGGAACCCCTCGGGTCGCGGCATGTCCGTCGAAACTTTCTGCAGCGGCACGTCAAAGACCTTGCCGCATGCGTCGCAGTAATAATGGCAGTGCTCCTCCATGTTCGGACAGAAACGCGTCGCGCCCCGCTGCAATTGCACCTGCCGCACCAGCCCGCATTTGACCAACGCATCCAGGCAGTTATAAACCGTGGCATGGGATATATCCGGCATTTGCTTCTTGGCCCGGATAAAGACTTCCTCCGCGGTCGGATGATCCCGCTTGTGGAGAATCACGTCATACACCTGCTGGCGCTGGGGGGTGAAACGAAATCCGCTCGTGCTCAACTTTTCAGTCAAGTGTTGCTCGGATTTACTATGTGTGCCTGCGGCCATGTCGGTCTCAAGATGAACCAGCCCAGCTCAGGCGTCAAGATTTAGAACTATTCTAAATCCATCTCCCGATAAGTGCGGTTGACTGCAACGCAACGGCGGTTGCCAGGTTATTTATTTCTGAAAGACACTGACCCGGGCAGGAGGAAGGTTGAACCAAACGATTTTCGAAGCGCGCAACTTGAAGGAGGAGGAGCCGCGCGACCGGATTTTGTGAATATGATAACTGTATTGAACCCAAGTTCCCTGCGGTTCCAAAACGTTGCGAATTTTCCCGGCGAGCGCCTCCGCCTCTTCTGGCGTGAAATTGACCAGCGGCAGGCTGGAAATTATCGCGCCGACACTCTTGATCGGCCGTGGCAGATCAGCCAGCAAGTCATCCAGTTCCCAGGCGTCCCCGGTAATGATGTGGGCTTGCGGAAACCGTTTGCGAAGCAGTTTGGCGAGGGTGGGATTGTGCTCAATTGCCACCAGGCGGTCCTCCCGCAAACCGCGTTTCAGGAGTGCATCCGTCACGGCCCCGGTGCCGGGGCCCAGTTCCAGGACATAACTTTCCGGATCGCGCGGCAGCCAGCGGGCCATGGCGGCGGCCAGTTGAGGCGAGCTGGGTGCCACCGCGCCTGTGCGCTGCGGGTTCACAATCCATTCGCGCAGGAATAAAGTCGAATCGCCCAGCGCGGCGATAAATTTATTTGCCATTTCGGTTTTTAATTTTACGGCGCGTGATTAACAATTTGATAGTAAATCAGCTGCAAGCCTTCGGCCACTGAAAATTTCCAGTAATTTCAACCCGGCGCAACGCGCGGGAACGGCCCAGCCCCATCATTTGACCGGTTTTTTCTGATGAATTTTGTCCAGCTTCTTCTCGGCGTCCTCTCGCCGTGTCGTCCAGTCCTCCCAACTTTGGGCCCAAGCATCGCCGCTGAATTCAACCTGCGCCTTGACCCAGCCATCGTCAAGCAATTGCAATGCCGCGCCCGCGTTTTCCGGTTCATTCCATTTTAAATAGGCCTCGGCCAGATTAAGTTGGTTTTCTGGGTAGTCAGGGGCCAGATTGGCCGCGCTCTCCAGAAATTCGCGCGCCTTGCGGTGGCTGCCAATACTTGCAATCCGCGGGGCCTGAAGATAAAGCAGGCCAAGGTTCCGCTCCGGGCCAGCATAATCATACAACGGATCCAAGGCCGCTGCTACCTTGAACTCTTGTTCCATCACCGGCAGTAGACTTAAGGCTGACAAAATCTCCGTTTTCGCCAACTGCCCGAGGTTCATCGCCAGATAATAGTGCGTGGGCGCGTAATCGGGATGCTGGACGATGGACCCGCGACAGGCGGAAATCCCCTCGCGAGCAAGCACGGCTCGCTCCGAGTCATTCGTGGCAAAATCGGCAGCGTCATAGCAGGAGCAAGCCAGTTGAGCTGCATTCGTGGGGTTGTCCCCATCGGCCCTAAATCGGTTAACCGCTTCAACATACCGCGTCCGGGCATTTTCCGCAAAACGGGCGTCGGTTGAGTCTTCCGCGGTCGCGACCGCGACCGGGATGGAAAAAAGTAGCAGCACCGCTGCTAGCCAGGCTTGGATCAACCAGTTGCAAGGGGAATAAAAAGTTGCCTTCATCTTTAACTGTTTTATAATGAGCAGGTGAGATTAAATTGGAATTTGCCACGGATGGCAATGTTTGTCGCGCTTGCCCTCCTTAGCGGGGGCTGCGGCGGCATTAGCGGGTCCCAATCCGTCTCGCCCCTTGATTTCCTGCTGCCTGGCATCATCAAAAACAACCCGTCCCCGGCCACCAATGCGCCGGAGGCGTTCCCTAAGAATTCCAACGCACTCGCTTCTGCCAGATAATTTTATACCATATGCGATTCCCTTTTGCGCTGACCAAAAAGATTGCCAGCCACATCATCAAACACAAACTCCGCAAGACCCCCAAGTTTGCGATGGTCCTGCAGCTCGAGCCGTTGCACACATGTAACCTGACTTGCACCGGCTGCGGACGCATCCGGGAATATTCCACCTCTCTCAAGGACATGGTGCCCTTGGATCAGTGTCTCCAGGCAGCCGTCGAATGTGATGCGCCGATGGTCTCCATTTGCGGTGGCGAACCCCTGATTTACCCAAAAATCGAAGAGCTCATCAACGGCCTGCTCGCTCAGGGCCGTGTCATTTACGTCTGCACTAACGGGATGTTCATGCGCAAGAAGATGCGGGAATATCTCGCTTCCATCTATACACCCGCCTTGGAGCCAAAATTGCAGCAGTTGCTCGAAGGGAAATTGATCACCGCCAAGGAAGCTGACGTGATCCGCAAAGCTGACGGCGCGGCGCGCGCAAAATCGGTCATCAGTCCAACCCAATGGATGTATTGGAATGTCCACGTTGATGGTCTGGAATTCACCCACGATTTGATCGTGGAACGCGAAGGAGTGTTCGCCGAATGCGTTCTGGCCATGAAGATGGCCAAAATCTGTGGATACCAGGTCGCAACGAACACCACGGTTTACAAGGAAACCCAGGTCGCCGAAATTGAGGACATGTTCAAGTTCTTGAGCTCTCTCGAGGTCGATGGCCACACCATTTCGCCGGGTTACGATTACGACGCTGCCAAGAAGGACATGGTCAAACGTCTCGGCAGGGACCCCAAGGAATTCTTCCTGACCCGTGACATGACCCGCCAGAAGTTTGCCCGCATCGAGGAATGGGGCCAGGCGTTCACCATTTTCGGCACACCGGTTTACCAGGAATTCCTGGCCGGCAAACGCGAGCTGACTTGTACCGCCTGGGCTATCCCTACGTACAACGTCAAGGGCTGGAAAGCTCCCTGTTATTTGATGACGGACGGCCATTACGGTGGTTACCAGGAAATGCTTTCCAAAGTGCAGTGGGAGAAATACGGCGTCGTCAATGGTGTCGCCCGCGATCCACGTTGTGAACATTGCATGGTCCACTGCGGCTATGACCCCAGCGGCGCGCTTGGTACCAATTACAAGTCCGGCGACAACTGGAAGAATTTCAAATACAACTTCGGCGCCAAACCCAAACCTTTTCCGGCCTCACCGGAACTCGCGCAGCGCGCTTTTAACGGGTTCACCATCGGCAAAGGCCACCTTGCCGAAGCCAAGGCGGCCATCAATTCACCCGCTGCCGGCGCCCAGGGCGCGTTTTCCCGCAAGGAAACCACCCCCGCGCATGAAACGCATGTCGGGACACATTGCGGCACCAATGAGTCCGCGGAAAACACTGCGCCGATGGCCCAGGGTGACGATGCAAAAAAGACGGCCTGAAACCGTCTTTCGCCAACCGGGGCAGGTGCAGGGTAGCCGTACTTCGCTCGAAGTCGTCCTTTCGTGAACCCAGTCAGTCTCGCAGTTTTGCAAGGGACGGCACTAAACAAAGCCGCACCAACACCGGAAATAGCCATTGAAGCAGTGGGGAAAATTGTATTAACCTGTCAGACGATAATTTAATTTAACTATGAGCAAGACGCTTTATCTATCCCCGCCGAGTTTCGACGGTTTTGATGGCGGCGCAGGCGCGCGCTACCAGGCACGGCGCGAAGTCACCAGTTATTGGTATCCCACCTGGCTCGCCCAGCCGGCAGCCCTCACGCCCAATTCCCGCTTGCTGGATTGTCCCCCCCATAACGTCGGCATGGAGGAAACGCTCTGCATTGCCAAGGATTACCAGCATGTCATCATCAACACCTCCACGCCCTCCCTAAAAAACGACTGCAAGGTTGCAGAGGCGATTAAAGCCCAAAAGCCCGACACCAAGATCGGCTTTGTCGGTGCGCACACCATGGTGCTGCCCACGGAAACCCTGAAAGCCTCCCCAGCCATTGATTGGGTCGGTCGCAAGGAATTTGATTTCACCTGCAAGGAAGTGGCCGAGGATCGTGATCTCGCCACCATCGCCGGGCTGTCCTACAAGGACAAGGAGGGGAAAATCAGGCATAATCCAGAGCGCGAAATGATTCAGGACATGGACACCCTGCCCTGGGTGGCGGATGTCTATAAACGCGATTTGCAGATCGAAAAATATTTTATTGGTTATCTGCTACATCCATACATTTCCATGTACACCGGCCGCGGCTGTCCGGCCCAATGCACCTTTTGTCTCTGGCCGCAAACCATCGGCGGCCACAAATACCGCGTCCGATCCCCGCAAAATGTCGCCGACGAGATGGCTTACATGAAGCGGATCTTTCCGCAGGTGCGTGAATTTTTCTTTGATGATGATACCTTCACGGCCAACCTGCCCCGCGCCCGTGAAATCGCCAAAAAACTCGCCCCGCTCGGCGTGCATTGGAGCTGTAACAGCCGCGCCAACCTCGATTACGACACCATTAAATCATTCAAGGATAATGGCCTTCGCCTATTCCTGGTCGGCTATGAAAGCGGCAACGACGACATCCTCACGCGCATCAAGAAAGGCGTGACCATGGAAGAGATGCGCCGTTTCACTCGCGATTGTCACCGTGCTGACGTCGTGATTCACGGGACGTTTATTCTGGGCCTGCCGGTCGAAACTCCGCAGACGATCCAGAACACCATCAATTTTGCCAAGGACCTGGATGTGTTCAGCCTCCAGGTTTCGCTCGCCGCGCCGTATCCCGGCACGGAGCTGTACGAAATGGCGAAACAAAACAGCTGGTTTGTTAAAAAAGACAAGACTGACTTGGTGGAAAACGATGGCCTCCAACAGAGCACCCTGGAATATCCTGGCTTGAGCAAAGACAAAATCTTTGAGGAAGTGGACCGCTTTTACCGCACTTATTATCTGCGCCCCAAACCGATCCTACGCATCATCAAAACGATGCTCGAAGACAAGGACATCCTGGTCCGCCGCTGCCGCGAAGGTTACGAATTCTTTCGCAGCCTCAACGAACGCAAAGCCGATCTCGCCGCGTCCAAAGCGGCTGCCGTCGGCGCATAATCAAAGCTTATTATTTTTAACGGCGCGGGGCGTTCGAATATCCGAACGCCCCGCACCATTTTTGTGAACAGCTTTTTTTGGCTACTTTCTTTTAGTGATGCCCAAAAATCCGATAAAAACGGAATTGATTCGTCCCGAAAGTATCCGTAACCGTATTGGTGCTGCCATTGTCCGGCAGGGAGCTGGCCAGATTCGACCAGTTGTTCGCTCCCGGATTTCCGGTCCATTGCACATCAAACAAATTTCCTGGTGTGGAGGGCCAGTTCACTTGAACGCCCGGTTGAACCACGGCGGAAATAACGTTCGTCTGGCTGGGCGTGCCGTAATTCAACGCCACATCGTCGATCAACACTCCGCCGTAACCATTCGGCACCGCTCCGGTCGTACCATAAATTTGCACGTAAGCATTCACCGCATTGGTCGGGGCAGTCAGGTTGTTGACGTCGATTTGGGACCAAACGCCATTGCCCCCGGAAAAACCGGTTAAGCCTACGTTACCAACCAGACCACCGCCGTTGTTCAGCCAGCTGATACCGTAATTCTGAACATAGCTAACGCCGGAACTCAGCTGTTTGGCCCAGAACGATAGGCTATAAACTTGACCGGGCACCACCGCGACGCCTCCCTGACCCGCCACATTCTGGTCAATCTGCGATGTGTTGGGCGTTGATGCCGAATTAGTAACCGACAGTTCCATACAGTAACTGCCGCTGTGTGAGTCGGTATTAATCCTAATCGGTGGCTGGCTGCCATCTTCGGACCAGTTGCTTACGGCGGTGCCGTTTCCATATTCAAAGCCGCCATTAACTAGAATATTGGCGGTGCCGGAACTGACTTGCAGGACTTGGTATTGATTGTCGGGTTCCGGCCAGAGTGGATCAAAAATAGTGTTACTGGTTCCGTTGCCCGGCGTGGGGCCGAGTAGCGTTGTCCAGTTGACGCCGCTACCGGGCCCATTCGCAGCTTGCAAGGTCCATGAGGTATTGGCGGTGGTTGGCCAAGCAATCTGTGCCCCTCTCTGGATGGTCGCAACAATGGTTGGGGATGCATGAGTCTGACCGGCAATCTGCACGGTCAGCACACCGGCCGGGGCGGGCACGCTATCCACGGGCACGCCTTGGTTATAAATCGTCACTGTTTGGTTCGTGGAGGTGGGGTTGTAAATCACGTACGTGCGCGCTCCCGTGGTCGAGTTATAATAAACCTGGCTCGTCGGGAGGCTGGTGTAATAATTCAAGTCCTGGTTACCCAACGCCCGCAGCGTGTGGGTCAGATAGTAAGTGACACCGGAATAAGTCGGGTCCGTGGCAATGCCCGCGTTGGTGGCGTAGGCGTCATCCATGATGGTTGCCACGTCGCTGGGATCAAACAGCAACTGGAAGCCGAGAATATAATTTCCCAGATAGGCGCCTTGTGACACCGCGTTGTTTGCATCCGTCAGGGTGAATCCGTTAAGGTCGTTTTCGCTGGCGATCACCCGCTCATGCCACATGTTTGTGAGCTGCCAATTTGAAAAAGCCGGATTGCGCGACAGGTAATTGTTCCAATGATTCGCCGGCACCCATTGAATCCCGTAAACCCAGGCCGGGTCGCCGCTAAAGTAAGTCCCGTAAGCCACACCGCCCGATTGAAGTATCCCGACCCCGCCTTTGCCATAACTTGCGGGCAGGTTTGTGCGGTACTCATCCTGCCAGTATTCGTTCACCGCCGCGGATTCCACCGCGTAACCCATCGCGCCCGCCGCCGCCATATTGGTATCTCCCAACATGTTTCCCATCAGAAAAAGCCCCACCCACGATTGCATCGCTTCCGAGGACGATTCCTGGTTGTTACCGCCCCCACTGCTGAAGCCGCCCGCCCAGGAATGGCCCTCCCAAATATCAAACGTGCGCAGGAAGGGAAAGTTGGTGTCACTACGATCCCAGTTGGCATACTCTTTAGCCACTTGTTGCGCCATCGGTCCGTATTGGGTGAGGAAATTCGTGTCCATCATCCCTAGCAACGCCGACGCCACCATGAAATACCCATAATGAAAATGATTGTCGTTGAACGCCTCCGAGCCATATCCCGGCGGAAAACCAATCAGCGCGCGCCAATTATTGTACCGGGCAAATAAATAGCTTGTTTTTCCGGGCGCATAGCTGAGCCAATTGGTCAAGATCCCGCACACCCCTGCTTCCAGCTGCGCCGCCTGCGCGGTCATGCCCAGTTGAGTGGCAAAACTCATATACTGGGCCAAAATACCGAGTTCTTTTCCCTGAGAGTAAGTATCGCCCGAATAATACGGATTGCCGGCCACAAAACTATTCAGGTAATTGGACATGCGGCTGGCAACATAATCATTGGGCAGATTATTTACGTGCGGTGCGGGCAGGACGGGAGCAATGCCACGAAAATTATACCCAATCTCAAACTGGTTTCCGGACGACACCTGCATAATCCCGCGCGGTGTCAGGTAAGTGTAAGGTTTGAATACCAGATTGTTCGTGGTGGTGCGGTATTGATGGGGCAACCAGCCTTGCAACGTATTCGTCCCGGAACCTTTGAGCGGTGAGGTCGCCAAATTCCACGTCGTAACCACGCGACCGTTCGGAATGTCATAGTTCCACGCGTAAGTAGTGTTGGTGACCTCCACGAAGGCGTATTGCTCAAATTCAGCCAGGTTCGTGATGGCCGGCAGCAACCCGAAGACCAGATAATTATTTGTGCCGGATAATTGCGCCTCAAGGTTGTTTCCGCTGACCGTAAAAGCCGTGTTGTCCGGCGCATAAATACCATAGCAGCTCCCCTGATAATTAAATGCAAAGGCGTTGTTCGTAAAACTGCCGCTCGCGGTGGAAATGACGTTGCCATTAGTATCATAGAGGTTGGCCGAACCCAGGCCGATTTGCGGCTCCAATCCGGTGTAAGTGGTCCACACAAATGGAACCCCGCGCGCCAGCGTCAGGTCCATCCGGCGTGCCTGTCCGTCAGGCAAACCAAAACGGAAACCCCAGTCGCTCCAGTCCGTCACTTCCGAGTTCAGCGGTGTGAAAGTGCTCGTGTACTTCGCGGCAGGGTTGCTCCCATCGTCGGTGGCCACGATCCATGAGCAGAGCACGAATCCCCAACTCGCGCTCGTCGTGTCCACCACTTCAATCTGCGCCGTCTGGCCAAGATAGGCCGAGACATCCCAGGTATTCCAAAAAAGCGTGCCGCTTTGGTTGCCTGCAGCGGAATAAATGATGTTCGTCCCGATCACCAGTTTTACCGCGTCATTGTTCGTATCAGCTCCACCCCCGACCAATAGCTGGAGGTAATGTTTCTGGATGGTGAACGTCGGTGAGGTCAAAGTTCCCTGCGGTGTGTTGGCCCCGCGGTACGTGTTGACGCAGCGAGGCCCTACGAATCCTTGAACGGCCGGTGATTCGCCCGGCCAGCTCCCGCCAACGATCGGTCCCGTTCCAAACGCCGTCCCGGTCGTCACCCAACCCATTGGATAATTGGTCTCGTCAAAATCCGCGATCAAAATGTCGTTTGACCCGACAGCAGGCGTTATCCCGCCGGTAATCTGAAGCGCTGGACCAGTCTCAAACGCACCCTGCGGCACCGCCGGATTCGCCCCGGTTGGTGTCCACTCATTCGGAAAATAGAGATCAAACCCGGATGAATTTGGCGCCACCATTGATGGATATGCCCAAAGTTGTCCGCCAAAGGGATCCTGCACAATCGTTCGCGGCTCGTTCGCCGCCGGTTGATAAGAGCGGTCCCCCACCAATTCGTCTGTCCACCATTTGTTGCTGGGAATCGGGCGATTGGTAACCGAGGCCGCCAGATGAAGATTGGTGAAATAATTCACCACCTGCTGCGCCGACATCGAATAATAACCGCCGACAAATTGGTCCGCCGTCGGAATGCTCGTGGCGTAAGATCCTCCCCCCACCGACACCGAACTCTGTGCCTCAGAATATTGGCAGGAGATGATTCCAAATAGTACAGCGCCCAGAAATCTAAGGATCAGCGCGGACTTAGAGGAGGAGGAGGATTTTAACAACATACGAATGGATTTGTGAAATTGTAGTACAAAATATCACAACAAATGCCTATAATAAAGCATTTTCTTCCAGCAACATACGACTTAATGCCCTTTACGGGCATTAAAAATGGTTCAACCGCCCGAAAAACAGGCTGGTCAGACTGCCACTTCTTCCAAACCTTTGCCCCGCCCGTGGTTCAGGTTAACGAATTGCTTTGTATCCGAGAAATAGCCGACAATGTTAAATTTTCCGATGGCTTCCTTTTTTGCGGCGGCAAAGGCCGCGAGGGTGTTGGTAAAGCGCCGGGCATCCAGGATGTTCTTACTCCACAAACTGTTCATGGTGAAGTATTCCAAACTCTCTGCGTCCTCGATCAAGATGTTCATTCGGCTTCAACATAACTCAACTCCGAGTGTTCACGGCATAGAATCGGTGATTATTTTATTCTGTCGGCGCGCTCCGGCGCCGCGCCTTTTTTTCGGAGTGGTGCGATTTCGACTCCAGCATCCGGGCCTTCGCCCGACGCGAGCGTTTGCGCTTCTGCCGGCGGATTTTTTCGATGGTGGCGCGCTCCGCCGCCACAAAACCATTTTGCCTGGCCTCGATTTTATCCAGGAGCAATTGGCGGGCGTGGTAACGGTTCAGTCCCTGCTGCCGTGATTCCTGGCACTTCACCTGCACACCGGTGGGCCGATGCATTAGCATAACGCACGTTGAAACCTTGTTCACATTCTGGCCGCCATGGCCACCGGAACGGACAAAACTTTCCTGAATGTCCGCCTCGCTCACCCGCAGCGCTGCCATGCGGTGTGCCAGCTGGTTTTCCTTTTCTGCGCTGACCGGGAACATACCCATATCAGGGAAGCTAAGCGCAAACGCGGACCGCTGCCAAGGAGGGATCCGAAATTTTCTTTTGGCCGCGCGGGCGATGACTTAGCTTGCCTCCGTGTCAATTGAACCACGCCAACCGCCCGTCATCCCGCCGCGCATCCTGGTGGTGGACGACGATCCCGGCCAGCGCAGCCTGCTGCAATCTTATTTGGCCGGGAATGGATTCGAGATTGTGCTGGCCGATTCCGGGGAATCGGCGTTGGAGAAGCTTTCGTCCGGAAAATTTGACATGCTGATTTCCGACGTGCGCATGCCCGGTCTGTCCGGTCTCGAAACCCTGCGACTCGTGCGCGCACAGTTTGCCTCCCTGCCTGTTTTGCTGGTGACCGCTTACGCTGACATCCGCGAGGCCGTGGTGGCCATGCGGGACGGGGCCCTCAACTATCTTGCCAAACCTATTGACCTTGATGAATTGCTTGCCAGCGTGCGCCAAGCCACTGGGCTATCGCCGGCGACGGCCCTGACGCTTAGCTCCGGCAAGACTCTGCCGGCCCATGTCGTCGCACAGAGCCCGCTGATGCTCGCACTTTTCCAGCAAATCTCCCTCATCGCTCCCTCGGAAACACGGGTATTCATTACGGGCGAAAGCGGCACGGGCAAGGAAGTGGTTGCCGATGTGATCCACAGCTGGAGCGCACGCGTCGGTGGAAACCTGGTCAAAGTCAACTGCGCCGCCATTCCCGAAACGCTTCTTGAAAGCGAACTCTTCGGCCACGAACGGGGCTCGTTCACCGGGGCAACCGCCCAACGGATCGGCCGGTTCGAGGAAGCAGACGGTGGCACCATTTTCCTGGATGAAATCGCTGAAATGTCACCGGCCCTGCAGGCAAAAATCCTGCGAGTGACGCAAGACGGAAAATTCCAGCGGATCGGTTCCAACCGCGAAGTCCGCACCAACGCCCGGATCATCGCCGCCAGCAATCGCCAGCTTGAGGAGGAAGTCAAGGCTGGGCGCTTCCGCGAAGATTTGTTTTACCGCCTTAACGTCGTGGAATTGTATGTTCCCCCGTTGCGCGAAAGGCGTGAGGACATCCTGCCGCTGGCCAACAAATTCATCACCGAATTTGCGCGGCAGCGGGCGCGCCTCGCCGAGGCGACGGCCGATTGCCTTAAGAATTATCCCTGGCCCGGCAACGTGCGCGAGCTGCGCAACTTCATCGAGCGCGCCGTGCTCCTGTCGCAAAGTGAATTGATTTTGCCGGAACATCTACCCGCCAAATTGCGCGAGACAATGAAATCCAGCGGCAGCGCGGCGGTGTCCGATTCCCAGCCCTTGGACGAAATCGAAAGGCAGGCCATTCTGCAAGCCTTGCGCCTGCATAAATATAACCGCACGGAAACCGCCAAGGCGCTCGGCATCAGCCGACGTACCCTGCTCTACAAATTGCAGCGCCTCCGACTGCAAGGCTTTGTCGTTGAATAAATCAAACGCAGGCGGGTAAAGCCGTTGCCCGAAGCTTTAGTCCTTTTTTCCCATCTCCAATTGCACGGGCTTATAGCCACCCCGCGATCTGAAATAGAGAATCAGTGCCAGATAACAGGCAAAGATGAACACCGGAAATAAGGCCATTTTGGCTAGCGCATCAAACTGGCCGGTCGTGGTCGCCGCCTTGATCTGTTCGTTGAAGGTCGGGTCGGTAACGGCAGCAGCCTTCTCCGGATCAATCGCCTGATAGCCGCCGAGGAGATAAGTCTTGCTCACCATCACCGTCTGATACAAAGCGGGATTGGCGGAGGCCAGTTGCGCCGTCGTAGTGGTTTCCTGCAGGTAACCGATAAACGGCGCCCCCAGAATGCCCACGGCCAACATCCCGATGCCTCCCACCGCATTCAAGGTCAGCGCCCCACCGCGCGGACATTGTTCCGAGGTCAGGCCAAGGATCGTCGGCCAGAAAAATGTTTTCCCCACACCGTAAAGCGTCGCCGCGGCAAAAATGGCAAAAATTCCCGCGCCGCTGGTGCGGGACAGCGCAAACAGCCCGATTGCCGCCAGGGCGGAGCAGCTCGCCAGCAGGCCCAGCGGGGACAGCTTGTGGATCAGCGGCCCGGCACAAAAACGCAACACCATCATAATGGCTGAGGTATAAACCAGCACCCAAGCCGGGTTGTGCCCGGCCGCCTGCATCGGCGTTTGCATCAAGGACGTAATCCAGCCGTCAGTTCCCAATTCGGTGGTCGCCTGCGGCATCATGATGATGATTAAGAACGCAAGCAGAAGACGTCCGAACGAACGCGTGATCACGGCGAAGGCCACCACCACCGCGCCCGTCAATCCCCAAACCACGGCGCTGCTCCAGCCAAAAACCTGGCCGAGCTGCGCAAACACCAGCCCGAAGCCCACCAACGCTCCAAAGGCGCCCAACTCCTTGAGCATCGCAAGATAACTGATGCCGGCCTGTTCCCGCTCGCTCCTCGGGAATTTCAAGGTGACCAGAATGGAAAAGAAAACCAGCGCAGGAATGAGAATCAAACCAAGCGTAATCCGCCAGTCCGACTGATCCGCCAGCGCGATCGTGCACAATCCCCCGAGGACCAACCCGCCCGGCCAGCCCGCATGCAAGCGGTTGAGCCATTTAGTCTTGTCCGTGTTGAACATCGTGGCCACGATCGGATTGGCGTACGCTTCCACGCTCCCGTTACCCAAACCCAGGATGATGCTGCCCCAATACAACAATTGATATCCGTGCTTTTGGCCGGCGATCAAGGCGTCACCCGAGACACCGTGAATACAGCCGTACGCCGCAAAAGCCATCGCCGTATAAATCAGATAGCTGACGAACGAAAACAACATCGCCACTTTGTAACCGATGCGATCAATGAACAAACTGAACAGGATGATACTGGCGCCGAACGGCCAGATCCCCGCCCCCTGTAGTTCCCCGACGGAAACCTTGTCCAAGCCAAAGTCCGTCACAAATTGCCCGCCGCATAAAATCATCCGGCTGATAAATGCATAGGAGGTGGTGATGATGGCGATGAAACAGCCCCAGAAAAGAATTTGGTCGTGCCGATTTTTCATGGTGAATGGAATGGCGTATTACTCCCCACCAGCAGGCAACTGTCAATCGCAAATCCCGGAATCCTCAAACAAAAATTCGGCCGGAAAAGCGGGAAATATTGCACCCAAAAGAAACCGGACTCCCTGAAAAAAGTTGGTGCGGATAACAGGACTTGAACCTGTATGCCTTGCGGCACTACCACCTCAAAGTAGCGTGTCTGCCAATTCCACCATATCCGCGTGTTCGACAAATTAACTGGCTTTCGCTTACGAGTGAAGCGAAAAGTGGGGCGTCCAAATACACACTACCTTTCCTAACGGCGCTCGGCAGCGGCGCAGTGCTGCAAGAAACTTTCAACAAAAGGCTTAGTTGCTCGAGCTAAAATTTGACTTTGTCGAAAAATGTAATAATTTAATTGATGCACACTCCATAGACATAACAATTCTTGTGACAAAACGTTTCACCCTTGCCGCGGTCTTCTTCTCACTTTTAACCATTTTTGCCGGTTCGGCCCTGGCTGCAAACATCCTTACCAATCCGGGATTTGAGACTGGAGATTTCACCGGTTGGACAACTTTCGGCAATTCCATTCCGAACGTCAGCGTCGAAGGCAACGAGGCGACTCCCCATGCTGGAAATTATTACTTGAAAGTATTCGGGCAGTTCATCGGGGCAACCAATTATTCGGGGGTTTACCAGGAGAATCCCTCCTCGCCAGGGGTTACTTATTCGGCGGATGGCTGGGTTTATACCCTCGGAAGCGATGGGGGCGGCATTCACGGCGAGGATGCGATTTGGGTGGAAGTCAGTTTTCGGGATGCGTCCAACAATGCCCTCGCCTTATATCGTTCAACGGTCGTAACCGGTAATAATCTGGCCCACATCGCCGACACGAGCAACGGGTTGAATGTTTGGTTCGACTTGCAGATCACCAACCAGTGTTCCTTTAATAATCCCACGGCCCAGGTCCAGACGCCCGGAAGCGTGACCAACACCGTTTCGAGCCTCGTAGCCCCGACCGGCACTGTCTCTGTGCGATATCAAGTCGTATTCGCGCAAGGACCCGACAATGCCGATGGCTCGATGTATTTTGATGATCTTACCTTACACCAGACCGGTGGTACGGTGGTGACTCCGCCCGTCACGAATCAATGGAACATCGTCTGGGACGACGAGTTCAACGGCACATCCATTAATCCGAACGCGTGGACTTTTGAGACCGGCAATGGCGGTTCGAATCCCGGGTGGGGCAACAACGAACTCGAGTATTACACCAGCCGCACCAACAACGCTTATGAAAGCGGTGGTTTGCTCCACATTGTGGCGCAGGAGGAATCCTACAATGGCTTCAATTACACTTCCGCCCGCATGAAGACGGAAGGCCTGTACTCCCCGCCCGTGTATGGACGGTTTGTCTGGCGGGCCCGGTTGCCGGAGGGGACAGGCATGTGGCCGGCCCTTTGGTTACTGGGAAATGACATTTCCTCCATCGGGTGGCCTTCCTGCGGTGAAATTGACGTGGTTGAGAATAATGGTAGCTCTCCCAACTTTGTGCAGGGATCGCTCCACTCCAACAATGGCAACCCGACTGCCGTTGATAATTTCGCCAACGGAGTTTCAACGACCGATTTTCACATTTACATGCTCGATTGGGAGACAAACTCCATCTCCTGGTATGTGGACGGTCAGCTTTACGAAACCCAAACCGGTGGCACTCCCTTCAATGCCCCGTTCTTCTTCATCATGAACATCGCCGTGGGTGGAAACTATGTGGGTAATCCCAGCACGGCCCAGATCGATTCCGGCACCTCATTCCCGCAGGAAATGCAGGTGGATTATCTCCGCGTTTATGAACTGACATCGCCGTTACAACTTTCCACAACGCAATCCAACGGGCAGCTGATTCTGAGCTGGCCCGCCAACATCATCTGCCATTTGCAATGCCAGACCAATTCCGCCACCCCGGGCAATTGGACGGACATGCCAACCGTAACGACTAGTCCGTATATCGTGCCGTTGAACCCCAATAATCCTAGCGTTTTTTACCAACTGGCTTCGCCGTGAGCCAAAAGCCCCTCAGGCCTTCAAAAAACCACACTTCCGGATTTCTCCGAAGTTGAGCGCTGGAAAATGAAAAGGAAACCCGTTGCTCCGCGCGGTCAATTCGTCTGAGTTCCTGGAGAGTTAAAAGAAACAAACTATCCTCTCAGAGCGAGGATTTTGATTTTTGAGGAGTGGTGCCGATCATCGGCAAGAAACAAAGGTTAAACGCTCGCGCTGAACCCGGCCTTCTCCCCTGGGAGAAGGTGAAAACACTCCCAGCGTCTTTGCATATAACCACGCAGGATTGGTGTTTGCGCTTGCAGCAAATCCAAAGATCGATCCCTTGTCATTTCCCAACCTCCTGGCTGTAGTAAAAAGATCCAATCAATCAAACAAATGGCTCCAACCGCTCCAGTTGAGCGGTTGCGTGGCCTTAAACCCTTTGCTCGGGAATTTGCCGAGATCAATCTGCAGGAGAAAACCGATACTGTTGGCGCCGCGTCCGTGCGAACGGATGGCGTCAATGCCGTATCCATAATTGACCGCAATTTTCCACCGATCCGAAGGTGAATGATACAATATGCCGCCGCCCACCCCGGTCAGGGAATGCCCGGGCTGAACCTCTCCAGGCAGATAATCCACCACCGCGCTGCCCACGTCCGCAGTCAGATTCCAGCGCTTTTCACGATCAATTGGCAGCGTGTAATTCCCGTCGAAAAGAAAGAACTGGCGCGCGCTGATTTCCTGGTAGTAAAAACCGGGGAGCGACAGCGGGTACTCGGCAATCAGCGGCAGAAACCCGCCCAGCCGATAAGCACTGAAACGGTCGGCATCCACGCTCGTCCCTGCCGTCATGCGGATGTAAAAACTCTGTTGGCTGTTGGTCAGGGTATAAGCCAGCGCCGCTTCCGTCCAAAAAAGCTGTGATTCCCGGTTCAGATAGTAGGGGGCGGTGGCAAACCCGTAGCTCCCCGGATCGCTCCGGAAATGCCCTTCATACCAGATCGACAATTCCATCGCGAGCGCGGGAAATAAAGTGGGTTCCACCCCGCCAAATCGCAAGCCGGTGCGCACGCTGAAGTCAGCGTGATCTTTGGGCAATTGAAAACCCTTCGCGGTCTGGTCCGCTGTATCATAGAACGCGTAATGAGCGGTCCCGCGCAAAACGTAGTTCAACGGGATGAGGTCACCCGGGTTGAAAAGATGGTACAGGCTTGTGGAAATCTCCGCGCTATTGCCGGAAAAAGATTCGCTCGGTAGATATTGGCCGTCGTGAATTTCATTATAATCATCAGCGTAAGCACCGCCAGCCAGGCCAATGCCTAAATCAGTGTTAGGGCCAAACAACTTGCTGATCCCCAACTCCGAATCAACGTACACCGGCGCAACCGCCAGTCGTAGCGTGAGATTGGTGCGTAGAAAGTCCGGCTGGTTGTGATAATAAAACGCGTAAGCCGCCAGAGGTTGTTCCCCCTCAAACGCACCATTATAACCGAATTGGATCAGATCGCGCTGATCGGGGTCGATTTGCGCCCAAACCCAAATTGGGGTGAGCACGATCAGACTGAGCAGCAGAATTCCGCTTCGATTCACAGCGCTTAACTTAAGCAAAACCCCATGGCCAGCAAGCGGATTCATTGGCATTTCAGCGAAATTTTTGGAGCACCTCCTGAGCAGGAGGCGACGTGGGGAGGCTATGATTTGTTTCCCATCCCTTTGGAAATCGGAACATTATTGATTGCCCTAAAAAATGCCTGGGCCGTCAGAAACCAACCAGTTGACCCTGTCTTTCTGGATTCTACCGGATTTCGCCGGGAACATTATTGTATCTCGCGCTGGACAACGGCGGCGTCTCCAAGCAAATTTTCAGGGCGCATGCACTCCGCCCGGACCGTCCGGCCAAACACGTTGACGGCGGTTCAAAGTTAAACCAGACAAATTGAATTTCGATTCAGTTGATCGAGGCGAGGCACCGTGATTTTGATCCATGACACCTGAGACCCTGCTCAAAGCCAAAAGCCTCGGTTTTTCCGACCGGCAGATCGCCCATTTGACCGGCACCACCGAGGACGCCATCCGCGCCGAACGGAAGAAACTGGGCATTGTCCCCAGTTATCGCCTCGTGGACACCTGCGCGGCCGAATTTGAGGCTTACACCCCATATTATTATTCCACCTACGATCGCGGCGACGATGAGGTAAAGAACAATGTCGCCAAGAAAGTCATGATCCTTGGAGGCGGTCCAAATCGTATCGGTCAGGGCATTGAATTTGATTATTGTTGCGTGCACGCGGCGTTTGCGCTCAAGGAAGACGGATACGAGACCATCATGGTCAATTCCAATCCCGAGACCGTCTCCACCGATTACGACACGAGCGACAAGTTGTTTTTTGAACCGCTCACGCTGGAGGACGTATTGCACATTTACGAACGTGAAAAATGCTGGGGCGCCATCGCCCAATTCGGCGGCCAAACCCCCTTGAACCTCGCGCTGGGCCTCCAGAAAAACGGTGTCCGGATCATCGGCACCTCCCCGCAAAGCATTGAGATCGCCGAGGACCGCAAACTGTTCGCGGCCATGCTCAACAAGCTGGACATCCCGCAGCCTCCCAACGGCCTGGCGACAAATGCCGAGGAGGCGCTTGCCATTTCCAAGCGCCTGACTTATCCGGTCCTCGTGCGCCCCAGCTTTGTGCTCGGCGGCCGCGCCATGCAGATCGTTTACTCCGATTCCGAACTGCAGCATTACATGCGCTTTGCCGTGGAAGCCTCGCCGGAGCGTCCAGTCCTGGTGGACAAGTTTCTCGAGGATGCCACGGAAGTGGACGTGGATTGCATCACCGATGTCGGGCACTTCGAGAATCCGGCCGAGGGCACCATTGTCATTGGCGGGATGCTGGAGCACATCGAATTCGCCGGTGTCCATTCCGGTGACGCCGCCATGGTGTTGCCGCCGCACACCCTCTCCGACAAGGTAATCGGCATCATTCGGGAATACACCCACGCCATGGCCCGCGAACTGAAAGTCATCGGACTGATGAACGTCCAGTACGCTGTGAAGGGCGACAAAGTGTATGTCCTCGAAGTCAATCCGCGCGCCTCGCGGACCGTTCCTTTCGTGTCCAAGGCCATCGGCAAGCCGCTGGCGAAAATCGCCGCCAAGGTCATGGCCGGAAAAACCTTGAAAGAACTCGGTTTTACCCAGGAAATCTGGCCGGAATATTGGGCGGTCAAGGAATCCGTCTTCCCCTTCAGCCGCTTTCACGGCCAAGACATTCTGCTCTCGCCCGAAATGCGTTCCACCGGCGAAGTCATGGGCCTCGACGCCGACCTGGGGGTGGCCTACGCCAAATCGCAGATGGCCGCCAATTCACCCTTGCCAGCCGGCGGCAAAGTCTTCATCAGCGTCAGCGACGCCCATAAATCCGAAGTGGCAGCGGTGGCCAAATCGTTCTCCGACCTGGGCTTTGACCTCGTGGCCACCAGCGGTACGGCAGCGGTCCTGGAAAAAGCCGGCCTGAAAGTTCAGCGCGTCCTCAAGCTGCTCGAAGGCCGCCCCAATATCGTCGATTTCCTGAAGAACAAGGAAATCCAATTCGTCATCAACACGCCCAGCGGGGCCGCTCCGCGCGAAGATGAAATCAAAATCCGCACCACCGCCGTATACACAGGCACGCCCATTGCCACCACTTTGAGCGGGGCCAAAGCTGCCGCCCTCGGGATCGCCGCCTTGAAAAAGTCCGGCTACGGCGTGAAGACTTTGCAGGAATATCTCTAAACCGTGGACGGTACTCCCCCAAAATCCGGTTCGCCAGCGGCTCAACCTGGGGGGAAAGGCGAACCGCCCCGCATTCATCCGCGCGACCCGCTGCATGGCGTCACGCTCGAAACCGTTGTCAACCATCTGGTCCAAAAACATGGCTGGCTTGAGATGGGGCGGCGCATTCCCATCCGCTGTTTCCAATTTAATCCGACCCTCAAGTCCAGCCTGACTTTTCTTCGCAAAACACCGTGGGCCCGGCAAAAAGTCGAGCTCTGGTATTTGAGCGAAATGTAACATTCCACCCTGGAAGTCAACGTCATGAGCCACCGCGACCGAATCCCCACTGACGGCGGACCCAGTCTGACGCACAATCCCTTCGGCTCACTTTCCAGCGATGGCTTGCCCGCGGCCCTGCCAGAAAAGGCGCCAGCCGGAATAAGCCAGCCCTTCGTTTCCCCGGAACCGGCCAAATCCAAAAAGAATCGCGGCCGCGTGGACATCATCCGCCAGACCGCTGGACGCGGCGGCAAGACCGTGACGGTGGTGAAAAACTTTGTCGGCATCGGCCTGCCCGAAAAAGAAAAACTCGCCAAGGCCATGCAGCGCGCCTGCGGCACTGGTGGCACGGTCAAGGACGGCCAGATCGAGATCCAAGGAGACAAACGTGAGGAAGTCGCCCGCATTCTGACCGAGGCCAATTTCCGTCCGGTGTTCGCGGGCGGTTAGTTCCATCGTGCTTCCTGCTATCCCGTCCTTGGACCATCATAAATTTGATCTGCTGGCAGGATGCCGGAAGCACTTTTTGAGCAAAGGCAATTGTTGGACGCCCGCCCTCAACCCAACCTTCTCCCCCGGTAGAAGGAGCATCCTAACCAGCACTTTGGAATATAATCTGGAGCGGGATCAGTGGATGCTCCTGCAACAACGGGAAAATGTGAAACGTAAAACCCCCGCCCGGGGGAACAGGGTGGTGCGAGGCCGACGTTCGGCTGAGGGCGGCCAAACACCTTTCCAAACAGGTGGCTGAAGGTTTATTTAAATCGGCCTCAAGCCAGCAGTTCCTGGATTTCATCCCAGCTCAAGGCGGCGGCGAATTCCTCCTCCCCGCCAATGGTGGCCTGAATGATCTTGCGCTTGCGATTTTGCAGGGTCAGGATTTTTTCCTCCACCGTATCACGCGTGATCAATTTGTAGCTGGTTACAATCCGGGTCTGGCCAATCCGGTGGGCCCGATCCGTCGCCTGGTCTTCCACGGCCGGGTTCCACCACGGATCAAAATGAATCACTGTATCGGCGCCGGTCAGGTTCAGGCCCACGCCGCCGGCTTTCAAGCTGATCAAGAATACCGGAATGGCGGCGTTGGTCTGGAATCGCTCCACCACCGCCGCCCGGTTGGTCGTCGATCCATCGAGATAACAATACTCAATGCCCTCGGCGGAGAGTTTTTCCTTCAGTAGGGCCAGCATGCCGGTGAATTGGCTAAACACCAGTAGGCGATGCCCGCCGTCGATGACTTCTTCCAGCAGTTCGCCGAACATCTCCAGCTTGCCGGACGCTTCCGCCGGATTCACGTTCTCCAATTTCAGCAATCGCAGGTCACAGCAAATTTGTCGCAACCGCAGCAGCGCCGTCAAAACCACCATGCGACTCTTTGCGATGCCCTGTTCGCCCACCGCTTCGAGCACTTCTTTGCGGCTTGCCTCGATGACTTGCTGGTAAACGCCGCGCTGTTCCGTCGTCAATTCACAGTATGAAACCTGTTCCAGTCGGGCCGGCAAATCACTGGCCACATCGCGCTTGAGCCGGCGCAAAAGGAAGGGCTTCAGCCGCCGCGCCAGCCGCGCCTGGGCTTCCGAATTTTTCTCCTTCGCAATGGGCAGTTCGTAGCGTTCGCGAAAATCCTTGGCCGTGCCGAGATAACCCGGCATCAAAAAATCGAAGATCGACCATAGATCCAGCACGGAATTCTCCAGCGGTGTGCCCGTCAGCACAATCCGGTGCCGCGCCCGGATCGCTTTCACCGCCTGCGCATTCTGGGTCTGGCGGTTCTTGATATGCTGCGCTTCATCCAGCGCCACAGTGTCAAATTCCAGAGCGCGATAACGCTCCGCATCGCGCCGGATCAACGCATAGCTGGTGATGACGAGATCGCTCGTCGCGATCTCCGCAAAATGGCTATGTCGTTCAGGCCCTTGGAGCGCCAACACCTTGAGGTGCGGCGTGAATTTTTTGGCCTCGGCCACCCAGTTGAAAACCAGGCTGGTGGGACAGACGATCAAGTGCGGTCGGGATTCAAGCGCCCGGCCGGGATCGGACCCCAGCGTGCTGAGAAAAGCCAGTGTTTGGAGAGTCTTGCCCAGTCCCATTTCATCCGCCAATACCCCGCCAAATTCGTTCGCGCGCAAAAAGTGCAGCCACGCCACGCCGTGTTTCTGGTAAGGTCGCAGCACCGATTCCAGCTGGCCCAGAGGTGGACAATCCAGTTGGGCCTCGCCGCTTTGCCTAGCCGCCCGTGCGCGCCAGAAGGCGGGCGCCTGGATATTCCAATCATCATGCCGTCGCAAGGTGGCATCCAGAAATCCTGCCTGCGTGCTGTTGATACGATAGCCCCCTGCATGCTGCTGCGGCGCGCAATCCAGCAACACCTCCTGCAATTCCTCCACCGCCTGCGCATCAATCACCGCCAGTTTGCCATTTTTCAGCCGGGTATGATTCTGGCCGGACAGAATGAGCCGCTGAATCTCCGCGGCGGAAAACGTTTCGCCCGTACCCGACGCAAACACCACGCCCAGGTCAAACCATTGCACTCCCGAGGAAGTGATTTGAAACTTTGGCTCCACGCGCTCAATGTTTTTGAGCGTCCGATTCTCCAGCTGTTCATCCAGTGTGACCTCCCACGCCTGCCGCAACCTGGGAAATTCGCGGGCCAGAAAATTCAGCACTGCATTCTCTCCCGCGAGCTGAAATTTGCCCTGCGCGTCGGGCCCGGAAAATCCGCTGCGGACTAACCGGTTCAGGGCGGTGCGCTCGGCGGCGAAATCGCGCGTATTATAACGCGTGGTCACGTCGGGATCGGGCAGCCAAAGGCTTTCATCGGAGGCCGTTACCCCTGCAGTCATGATGCGCGAACCATACGCGAACTGAAGCAGGGCGCTCAATTGCGTCAGGCCTCCCTTCAAGGCCAGCAGAAACCGCGGCGCGCGCGGTTCCAGCGTGAAGTCTTCCAGCTTGAAATTGGCGACGACACCTTCCGCCGACAGCGACGGCCAATCCCGGTTCAAAAACTGGGGCACATTCGCCCGTGTCACCCGCACTGGTGCCTTGAAAATATCCTTCGCGAAATCCGGCAGTCCCAGTGGCTGAAATCCGTCCTGCTGCCAAACCCAATTGCCGACCAGCACCGGCTTCACGGTTTGCTCCTTCAAGGCCAGGACGATTTCGCCGTTGGCTTCCAGGTTTGCACACAGCGGCAACTTGAGCGGCGATCGGCTGACGGTGACTTCCAGCGATTTACCGAGCGTCACATTTGGGTGTTCCGCCAGCAGCGGCAGCAACGCAGCAAAATCTTTGGTGTCCAACTGCATAATTGCCGGGGTCTCCCCATTCGTCAGGGTTTCCACCTGCTCGATGATCGAATTATCGGCGGCAGAAAAGGCAAACGCCCGACCGCGCGGCAACGCGTTGAGCGGACTGCGCCCGCCGCTCCACTTTGCCTCAAATACCACCATGATCTTGCTCTGTAAGATGGCGGGCTCAAGATTGGGCGGCAGGATGAGAAACAATTCGGCGGGTTCACCGCCATCCTGCCGGCGCAAGCCCGAAGATTTTTTGGCAGGTGCAGTGGTCGCCAGCCCGGCTCCGGTCGCGCGCCCCGTTGAAACGTCTTTTTCCACCGCCTGCGCTTTGAGCCAGTGCAACCCAACCGCGACCACGTGATGACAAATCTTCCCCCATTGCCGCGCCTCGCGGCAGGTGCAAAGATTTTCCATGCTCGCCCGGCCATTAATCACCAGCGATGCGCGCACAGACGTCTCGCCCGTCTGTACCACTCCCCGTAACAGCGGAGGCACCCAGGCAGAACTCAGCACCTGCCCTTGCGCCAGACACGCCCGGGCATGCTTCATCACGTCCCAGCCGGCGGCCTGGCTCAGGAGCAATTCATCGAGGTCATCTATCATTATTGGAAAGGCTAAAGGCTGAAGGCTGAAGGCTAAAGTTCTCTTTTTTTGCGCTTCAGCATTCGGTCATCAGCCTTTAGGCTGTCAGGCTACGTTTTAATGCAAACTTAAAGAAACTAAAATGAAATGAGTTAAAAACCAAAGGATCGGAAGCTGAGGACGAAGGCGTTTGCGTTGCGGGTCATCCGGATGTATTCCAAGCTTCCCAAGGGTGATTCGGTTGCGCAGGTGGTCGGCAAACAGGTTTTGCGCTCAGGAACATCAGTGGGTGCAAACTATCGCGAGGCATCACGAAGCCGTTTAAAAGCGGAGTTTAGTTCCAAAACAGGCGAATGTCTTAAGGAGATTGAGGAAACCTAGTATTGGCTCGAGTTACTAGTGGACAGTGGTTGTGTTTCCCCATTAAAAATGGCCGCCCTGCTGGAAGAAACGCGCCAGATCATCGCCATTTTTACGACTGTTAACAAAAATTCCAAAGGCCAAAGTTCGTTAGCCAGGGTTGTTTTTATTTAGCCATTAGCCTTCAGCATTTAGACTTTCCCCCGCTATTTTTCTACACTCACCAACCGAATCCGGCTAATCTTCCCGTGAAATGGCCATCTTGGGTAAACGCAATTTGCTGTCCGTAAACCGGGAATCAACCCCGGGCCTTTACCTCGACGGCGGGGAGTTGGGTGAGATTTTATTGCCCGGCCGGTATATCCCAAAAAACCTTGCCCAAGGCCAGAAAATCGACGTCTTTGTTTATCGCGATTCCGAGGATCGGCTGGTTGCCACCACGGAGACCCCGAACGCCATGGTGGGCGAATTTGGGTACATGAAGGTCATCAGCGTTCATCCCCAGGCCGGGGCGTTTTTGGATTGGGGTTTGTCGAAGGATCTTCTCGTCCCTTTTCGTGAACAGGAATTTCCCCTTCAACCCGGCGATTGGGTGGTTGTCTATGTCGGTCTGGATCCGAAAACCAACCGGATTCTCGCCAGCACACGCCTGCATTATCATCTCAGCCACGACACCCCCGCCTACCGCACCGGGCAGGCGGTGAATATGATGATCATTGGCAAAACCCCGCTCGGCTACAATGCCATCGTCGAAAATGCGCACCGCGGGTTGCTCTTCAAAAACAACATCACCGCCGCGCTCAAAATCGGGGCCAAACTCAAGGGCTTTGTGCAGGCCGTTCGGGCCGGCGGAAAAATCGATTTGAGCCTCGATGCAGCGGGCTATCAACGTGTCGCGCCGCTCACCGAGGAAATACTCAAGGCTCTCCAAGGCAGCGGTGGACGACTTGAATTCGACGACGACAGTCCCCCGGCCAAGATCCGTCTGAAATTCGGAGTCAGCAAAAAGGCCTTCAAGCAGGCGCTCGGCAAACTCTACAAAACGCGGCGGATTGTTTTTCTTAAACCGGGAATCCAACTGCTCCCTGAATCCGACTGGTCGCCGGGCAAGTGATTTTGACGTTTCGATGAACTCCGAGGTTTCCCAGCTGCACTCCTTGCTCAAGCAATACTTTGGCTTCACTTCCTTCCGGCCTTTGCAGGAGGAAATCATCAGAGAAGCGCTGGCCGGCAAGGACGTGTTCGCGTTGCTGCCGACGGGTGGCGGCAAATCCTTGTGTTTTCAACTGCCCGCCCTAGCCCGCGACGGCATGACGATTGTGGTTTCGCCACTGATCGCGTTGATGAAAGACCAGGTCGACGCCCTCCGGGCGAGTGGCATTGCCGCCACGTTCCTAAATTCCTCGCTTGCCGCCGATGAATCGCGGGAACGGCTGCGCGGGTTGCACCAAGGAAAGTACCGGCTGCTCTACGTGGCGCCCGAACGCCTGATGCTCAGCGGATTCATCGAGGATTTGAAACGGTGGCAACCCCGCCTCATCGCCGTGGATGAGGCCCACTGCATCAGTGAATGGGGCCATGATTTCCGGCCTGAATACCGCCAGCTCGCTGAATTGCGCGGCCATTTTCCGGGAGTTCCGCTCATGGCCCTGACCGCCACCGCCACCGGCCGCGTGCGCGAGGATATCGTCACCCATTTGCAACTGCGCGATCCCAGTGTTTTTGTGGCCAGCTTCAACCGGCCCAATCTGAATTACCGCGTCCTGGCTAAAAACAAGGCTTATGATCAAGTCCTGGATTTCCTCCGCGCCCGCAAACGCGACAGCGGGATCGTGTATTGCGCGTCACGCAAAGCCGCCGAAAATGTTGCCCAACGCCTGGAAGAGGATGGCATCCACGCCAAACCCTACCATGCCGGCCTGACCCCGCAGGAACGATCCAAGCACCAGGAACTCTTTCTGCGCGACGACGTCCGGGTGATCTGCGCCACCATTGCCTTCGGTATGGGCATCAACAAGCCCAACGTGCGGTTTGTCATCCATTACGACCTCCCGAAAAACGTCGAAGGCTATTACCAGGAAACCGGACGGGCGGGCCGGGACGGTCTCCCCGGTGAATGCGTCCTTCTCTTTAGCCCGGGCGATGCCGTCAAGCAAACCCAGTTCATTGAGGAAAAAACCGATCCGCACGAGCAAAAGATTGCGCGTGAACAATTGCAGCAAATGGTGCACTACGCCGAAAGCTCCAATTGCCGACGCCGCGAACTGCTCGCCTATTTCGGCGAGGATTTTCCCGCCGAGGCCTGCGGCGCATGTGACAATTGCCTTTCCCCCCGCGCAACTTTCGACGGTACCACCGCCGCGCAAAAATTCCTTTCCTGTGTTTACCGCGTCCGCGAAAGAAGCGGGTTCGGTGTGGGACTGAACCATATCGTCGAGGTTTTGACCGGCGCGGATACCGAAAAAATCCGCAAATGGAACCACACGCAACTAACCACCTACGGCATTGGTCGTGAACATTCCCGCCCGGAATGGGCTGCCATCGGTCGCGAGTTGGTGCGTCTCGGTTACGTACGCCAGACCGCGGACAAGTTCAGTGTGCTGGAATTGACCGGCGCCGGGGGAACCCTGCTAAAAGAGCGCACCAAGGTCACCCTGACCAAACCCGTCACCGCTCCCGAAACCAAAAGCCGCCGCACCGGCGAAATTGCCTGCGACGAACTCCTGTTTGAAAAGTTGCGGCTGCTGCGCAAGGGTCTCGCCGACGAACGCGACGTCCCTGCTTACATCATTTTCTCCGACGTGGCTATCCGCCAAATGGCCCGGGATTATCCGGTCAACGCCCACGAGTTCGCCCGCATCAGCGGCGTGGGCGAAAAGAAATTGCGCGAATTCGGTGAAGCTTTCCTCGCGGAAATTGCCGCGCATGTGCACACCAACCCCCGCCAAGTGTTTGCCGACGAGGAAGTCGGGTCACCCTTAAATACAAACAGGCAACCAAAACTTCGTACATTTTTTCGGAACGCCTGAAATTAACACAAGCAACAACGATATTTCCCGAAGCCGTTTAAAAAGAACGTTCCCCTTCGCGCTTTGAGCTTTGCCAGGACAAGAAGGAATTACACAATATTTCTTGGTTTTCATGGATTGCTCCGATTTATTTCCACCTCGACCATTTCGCAATTTGCATCGAAGCCGGAATCTTTCAGACCCAGCGAATAGGTCAGCACCATCACCCGGCCATCCTCCCGGAACAATTCCGGATGAAAATAGGTGCAATAAGCCATTTCAACTTCTTTGCCCTGGGCAAGATCGGGCACTTGAATGCGGGCGACCGGCGGACTCCACGGGCCATAAGGGGCGTCGGCCGCCAGAAAGCGAATTTCGCTCGGATGATCGAAATCGCTGGAGCTCGCCATCACATATTTTTTCAGGTACGGATTCCACGCCACTGCGACCTGGCCGGGGACGTTTTCGACCAGGATGGTTGCATCCGCCTGGTTGGGCGAGAATTTCGGGCCGGCGCCGGCATAAAATTCGTATGCAGCCGGGTCCTCAATTTTTCCGGGCCGCACCCGGGCCAGGGCCGCGCCCGACTCTCCGTGGCAGGTCTCAACGCTAAAAAGATACAGCCAGCCTTCCGCCTCAATGACCTGGGTGGGATCCACCGGGAAACGCCAATTGCCATGCGATTGCAGCCGTGAGTAGCGTCCCAGAGCCACCGGGGATCGGCCGAGACCGGAGCCGACGCAGCGAAAGTCCCATGAACCGGTGCCGAAAACGTTGATCAACGAGTAGTAAAGATAGTATTGGCCGTTTAAGTAAATGCCGCCTAGCGGCCAGATCCGGTAATTCTGTGCCGGCTGTTCCGTCGGCAGCAATTCAAAGGGCGATATGGCGTCACCATTGCTGGAAACAAGATAATTAAACGCCGGCGGGTAACTTACGGCACTATCCGCCAGAAACGCAATCGCTGGGGAAATCGACCCGCCGGCAAAATGCGGCGTGCCATCGGACGACCGCGAGCCTTTGAAGGTATCGCCATAAGCCCAAATCGCCCCGCCCGGCACAACGAAGGATTCGCCGCCGTCCTGGGAAATGATTGAAGCCCGGGCATGCGCCTCATTCCAAAGCGAGCCGAGGAAATGGGTGCGGACAATGGCAAAAGGCAGCTCGCTTTGCTTGTCTCTGGACGGGGAGGTTGTGCAGCCAGGAACAATGGCCACCAGGATCAACGCGGCAAGAACACGTTTCATAATTTTTATTTTAGCCTTTCCTGCAAAGACCTGACCCGAATATCCCGCAAGGAGTCCTGTACCACGAGTTTCCTGTCGCGCAAGCGTCCCGAAATTCCGACGCCCTGCCGATTTGGAAATCGGCGATACAGCAGGTTGGGACACCTGCGCTACGCCGAAAATGTCCGCGTCGGCCAATGCAGCTATGAAACCGCCAGGTTAGAATTTAGTTTTGTCACTCATGTTCCTTCACTTCGACAGCGTCTTTCCCTGCTCGCAGCAGACGCCAGGAATGGGTCCACGGGTCAATCCGGCAGATGGATCGGTAATCACAATACTGGCAGGCCGTGCTGGTGCCTTTCCGGTAAGGATCAACTTCTGTAGCGCCCGCAAAAATCTTCGTTCCGATTTCTTTCAACAGGGTTTCCACCTCGTCCAGCAGACTGATGAACTCCTCCTGCGGTAGCGCTTCGGCGAGGCCTTTGCGCAGGGATCCGTTTTTGTTGAGCCGGTATGAAAATTGGTCGGCAACCTTGGCCGAATCCAGTTTATCCAGAGCACCGGCGTCAAACCGGCCGGTGTGCCGATACGCTTCGCGGCGAGCGTCAGCCACATCCGCCAGTACCTCGGTGCGCGTGCCGCCGGACTCAAACCGGCCGCGCAGGTTCACGTAAAACACCCCGGCGGGAACAATCTGTCCCGCGCCCAAAACATCCGGAGGCCAGCTTCGCACGGCGGCCAGATAGGCCAGCAGCTGCAACTGAATGCCGTGCTGGACGAGCACCTTATCCAGCTTTTTCTGGCTCGATTTATAATCCATCACTACCGCCAGCGACCGTTTCCCTTCTCGATAGAGGTCAATCCGGTCGATCTTGCCGCCGAGCGCCAGTTGATGGCCCTCGGGCAGCTCGATCTGCCACGCTGGCGCGGGCGAATCTTGCAGGCCGAATTCCCATTCCGCCCGCGCGGGATCAAATTGATATTGCCCGCGCATCCAGCCAATGAGTGTCTCGATAAAATCCTGAAGGGCTCCGGTCAGCATGCGGGTGTCAAACCGGCCCTGTGCGTCGATTTGCAACAGGCCGTCCCGATAACCAGGCGCCAATCCGGCGGCAATCTCCCCGATGCGCGCACGGGCTTCCTCCGGCGTCAAATCACGCCAGCGCCGGTTTTCGGCCACCAGGCGATCATGGAATATTTTCAAGACTTCATGCTGGAAGCTCCCGCGTTCCCGGGCGTCCAGTTCAAACAACTTGCGCTCGCTGGCGCGCAAACCGGAATGGACAAAAAACCGGAACGGACATTGCGCGAACTGCTCCAGTCGACTCACGGAGGAACGCAGGACCGGGCCATAAAGTTGCGCCGCCACGCTAACCGCCAGTTGCTCAGTCGGGCCCGGCTCCCGCAGGCACATTAAATTATCCAGCAATGGCTTCAGCCCCGGAAATCTGTCCAATTCGGGCCAGGGGGACAAGTTGCCGCTAGCAGTGAGGGCCGCAGCCAGCAGGGCGATTAATTCGGCCGGACTTTCCGCCGCCTGCCATTCGTCCTCGCCGGAAAATTCCGTGACCGCGAGCGCGGGGAAGATTTTGCGGAGCTGGCCAACGAACGGCGACGCGATTTGCAGCTTGCCGCGGCCATCCTGACGCACATACGTCACCAATAATTCCTCGCTGGCGCGCGTGCAGGCGATGTAACCAAGATAATGCTCCCGCGAAATTTGCTGCAAGATATCCGACCCCAAGGTGATGTTTTGATCCGCCAATTCCAACCGGTCAAAATTTGTCAGGATGGGTGGGATGGGCGGCGCGGCGGGAAAAACGCCCTCATTGACGCCGGCCACCACGGCCAATTTCAAGTTCGGATTGCGAGCCCGGTCGATGGCGCCGACCATTACTTCGTCGAGCACAGGTGGAATCACCCCCACGGTCAGTCCCGTCAACCCCGCCTCAAGGATCGGCAACCAATCTGCCGCGCGGCGCGAATCGTCGGGAAAGGCTAATGCCAGATTATCCAGCCACGATTGCATCTGATCAAACACCGTCGCATGAAGGGCGGGGGGTTGATGAGCCGACGTGTTTTTCCGCTCCTCACTCGTCCAACGTTCCAAAATGCTGGCAACGGCGAGATCGTCCCACAATTGACGGAACAGGCCGGCGAGCTGCCTCCCAGTGGGCTTAAAAATGAACTGCGCGAACCCGGCGCGGAATTGCTCAAAGGGTGGCAGGATGAGCTGTCGCAGCCGTTCTGCTGCCGCATCCGGCAGAGGCTCATGCCAACGGTTCCCGCGCCAGCCAAATTCCAGCGCCTGGTTTTCCAGCCGGTCGATTTCCGTCTCGTCCACCGGGCAGAAGCCGGCTTTCAACGCGACAAACCAATCCTCCTGCCGCCAGTCAAACGCCACCAAGCGCAGCGCGCTGCGGGAGAGTTCGGTCAGCGGGTGATGCGCCACCGATTCACGTCGATCCAGAAAAAAAGGAATCTGATGACGCCGAAACGCGCGAGCCACCAATGCGTGGGAAGTCTCCAGGTTTCGAAACAAGACGGCGCAGTCGCGATAACGATTGCCGCGGCGGACGAATTTTCTAATTTCGCGCGCAATGCATAACGCTTCCGCCTCCGCGTTCCGACACTCCATCACCCGCACGCCTGGAGCCGGATCAGGCGCGGCCCCGCCTTTGGCTTCAGCCGGTTCGGCCCAGCAGGTTTCCAACCGGTCCAGCGCGCCATTGGTGGCAAACCGCTGCGGCCCGCCGCCTCGCGGAAGTGTTTCGATGATAACCTGACACCCCGGTAGGTTTTCAAGCCGCGTCCGGCAATGATGAAACGTTTCGCCGATAGCAGACCAGATGGAGAGCCGGGAGGTTTCAGCGGCTGCCTTGGTCGCCAGGCAAAAAGCGAGCGTGGCTTGATCGCAAAACGGAATCACGGCGGCGAGAAAATCATGCTCCTGCGGCGTCATTTCGGCAAAACCATCCAGCCAGAATCCCGCAATCCGCAACCGGCCATTCTTCGCACCCGCCGCGCGGCGCAGGGCCTCGGCAGCAAGCTCCAGCAAACGGTTGGCGTCCTGCAATTCGTGCTTGCGCAGCCACTGCTCGTAATTGTCCAGCAGCAAGGCCAGGTCGAGCAACTTGTCGTGGAGTTCCGGGCGCAATTTTTTGTTTTGCGCCAATCCGCGCAAGGTCGCGGCGGTGAACTGATGCTGCTGCAGCTCCGCCAGCACAGTGCTTAATTCCAGGGCGAAACCGGGCCGCGACGCGCTGCGGCGGAACAGTTTCAGTTCCGCCTCATGCCGCGTCAGCAACGCACGCAAGACCATGACGCGGCCTTCCGTAGAAAGAATTTCCGGGGGTGCAATCCCGAGCCGGTCCAGCGCAAACCGGGCGAGCCGGTCAAAGGAAAAGATGTGCAGCCGCGTATAGCCGCCGATATCCGGGTCCGACAGAATCTGGCGCTCGATCTGGAACGTGGCTTGTTTGGGAGCGAGAAAAACCAGCGGCAACCCGGCCGGATCCGCGCGCAACGCCGCGCGCACCTCCGCCAGGCAGCGGAAGGTCTTGCCGCGGCCGGCTGGGCCTAGGAGAAATTTAACGCGCACGCTCCATTTTCCCGTAAAGCAGCGAGACCGCAAAGAAATTTATATCGCCATGCCGGAATGATATCTTCAGGCAGGGACGGAGAGCCGGGGCGTACCCACCGGGCGGGTGACGCCTAAAAAGTAAGCCAAATTACTCTTGAATCAGGTTCTGCTTGCCCACCCCTGGATTGCAGACGCGATGGCATAAAATAAAACTCCGGCTATGATTTCTCTAGGGACGGGCGCAGGCAACAAATAGTTCATACCGCCAGGTCTCTCCCACGGGGCATTTCCTTGCTCGATTTGGGCGTGAAGCCTTGCCGCCAAATGGCTGGCCAATGCCAATCCAGCTTGGGAGTCCGGGGTAATCAGGGAGGGAAGTTCGTTTTTCACTTTCTGTATTGGTCAGTTGGCGTGTTTCGTTTCGAACCAGGTTCTTGGGAACCAGCGGGCTACCCACCGGGAAATGCGAACCATGAAACTGGCGGACAACCCCAGCCGGTTGCGGCGGCGGAGTGACGCTCCTTCGGCCTCGAGTTGCTCCACAACTTTTGTGCGGCCAAATATCGCGGCGAACATGAGCGGGGTCATCCCGCCACCATTGTCCGCGTCAATCTCAGCGCCATGTTTGAGCAACAACGCGACAATTTCCACATAGCCCTTAAACGCCACGCCACCCAGAGGCGTCTGACCATGGTCATTGCGTTGATCCGTGTCTGCGCCCTTTTCCAAAAGCATCCGGGTTGTTTCCACGTTGCCGTTATAGCTCGCAAGCATCAGCAACGAGTTACCTTTTGCATCGGCAAGATTCACCGGCAGGCCGTGATACAACATTTTAGCCAGCGAATCTGTTTCGCCCTGGCGCGCAAAGTCGAGCGCCGTTTGCTGCAACTCGGCGTACCTTTGATCCTCAGCCTCAGTGATGTTGGCTTGCATAACTTCGTTCGGTCGGAGTGACGGGCAAACCTAATATTAAAGCCGCCTTGTTTTTCACACCGAGCGCCTTCGAAACGCCAGCCGCATAAGCCGGATCGGCGTTGTGGAAGTGAACCAACTGGCGTTGCACAATTTCCTCTGGCACACCGGCCATCGCGGCAGC
>Ga0302319_10000043_pt1 | contig 210915 bp, 173 predicted proteins | sample Bog_T0_2_FD_203319 | JGI IMG/M metagenome (GOLD analysis project Ga0302319, IMG submission 203319) | Peat permafrost microbial communities from Stordalen Mire near Abisko, Sweden - Bog_T0_2 | ecosystem: Environmental > Terrestrial > Soil > Wetlands > Peat | place: Sweden: Abisko, Stordalen... | reverse complement strand
CCCAGACGATAGTCCAGATCAGGAAGAAGCTGCCCATGATCAGGCCATGAGAGGGATTCAATCCTAGATTCTGGGCGTTGTGAACGTCCGACGTGATGATGACTTCCCAGTAGGCGATTCCGGCGAGAACCGTGAGCGCCGCCGACATTCTGAACCACATCATGGCGCGCGTCATCAGTGCGGGCATGACTTTGCCTTTGGTGGCGGAGTCGAGTTCTTTCATCAGCGGGACATTGACCAGGTTGAAAAAGTAGAGCAGGCCGATCCAGGTGATGCCGGCGAGAAAGTGGATCCAGCGAACCAGGATGAGGAAGTTAGTGTTGAAGTCCTGCGGGAAGTTGATTTGCGGAGCGTTGATCAGTAAAGCGTTGATTTGAGTCAGCAAAGTTGCGAGCGCGGCGCTTGCCATGATGCCTCCTAAGAATTTCACCAATGGGCAAAAGGCCCACGCCGGGATTGTACACAACGGGTAAGAAGCCTGATGGAAGGAAACCTTTACGCTGTTTAAGAAAAGGCAACTAATCGCAAGTTACGGGTTGAAAAGAGTGGTGGGAAACCGTATCGTACACACAGCTACCTGCCAGGCGGCGACGTCTGAACTAGACGGCGAGGAGGCAGGTTGTCCCCCCGTGTTTCCTCGAGGCGGAAAGTCCGAGAGGAACATGCTGTTGCACTGAGCTTGCCCTGATACTGCGGAAGGGGCGAGATGTGTGTTTCAAGTACAGAACCTAAGGAGATCGGCTATGGAAAGTGGCAAGCCGGCGCAGAACATCCAGGATTCCTTCCTGAACACGGCCCGCAAGGAGCGGTTAAGCATCACCATTTACCTGCTGAGCGGAGTGAAATTGACGGGCCGGATTCGTTCCTTTGACAAGTATTCCGTGGTGCTGGAGGCCAACGGACAGGAGCAATTGATCTTCAAGCACGCCATCTCGACCGTGGTGATGGGGCGAACCGTGTCCCATGGCGCACACCTGGCGCATACGGAGGCCAAGGTTGCGGCGGCTGTGCCCGCCGCGGCGTCAACGTCGACATCGGCGCCTGTGCCGGTATCGGCATCGGCGGCTAGCGCTTCAGGCACCGAAGGGTAAGGCTTTTTCGGCTTGCGCAGTTCTCATCCCAAGAAGACCCGCGACCGCGCGTCCGCAGACGGACGTGCGCCTTTTGGCGCGCAGTTAGCGGGCAACGACAAAGACAAAAGAGATTTGCAGGAGCGCGCCTTTCTGGTGGGGATAGACGTGCGCACGCGTGGCCGCAGCGCGAAGGGCACGGTTACCGCTCAGGCGCAGGCGGCGCGCGATGCGGCTTCGGCTGCGCCGGTTGGTGGCGGAAAGACGGGGCCTGCAGGAAAACCTGGCAGCAATAAGCCGAGCATTCCGGAGTTCGATGCCGAAGAATCGCTGGCGGAACTGCACACTCTCGCCGAGAGCGCGGGCGCGAAAGTAGTCGGCGAAATTCTGCAGCGGCGCGACCGGCCGGATCCTGCAACGTTGATCGGCGGGGGCAAGCTTGAGGAAATTGCGGGCGCGGCCGCGTCGGTAAATGCTGATCTTCTACTGTTCGATCACGATCTCACCGCTTCGCAGCAGCGCAACATTGAAAAAATTGTTCAGCGGCGGGTGATCGACCGCACGCAGTTGATCCTCGATATTTTTGCGCGGCATGCGCGCACGCGCGAAGGCCAGTTGCAGGTGGAGTTGGCTCAGTTGCATTACCTGATGCCGCGGCTGGCGGGGCGCGGCGTAGAAATGTCGCAACTCGGAGGCGGCATTGGCACGCGCGGTCCCGGTGAAACGCAGCTCGAAACTGATCGTCGAAAGATCGCCCGTCGCGTGCGGCACGTCGAGCAGCAACTGGAAAATGTGCGGCGCACTCGGGCGCAGCAGCGGCAGCGGCGGGAATCGGCTCCAGTGGCGACCGTGGCGCTGGTGGGATATACGAATGCTGGCAAGTCGACGCTGTTCAACGCGCTGACGCGGGCTGCAGTGCTAGCGTCGCCGCGCATGTTCGCAACACTCGATCCGACGATTCGCGGGGTGGTGCTGCCTTCGAAGCGCAAGATTTTGATGTCGGACACAGTGGGATTCATTCGCAATCTGCCGCACACACTGGTCGAATCGTTTCGCGCTACGCTCGAAGAGGTGCAGCGCGCGTCGCTGATTCTGCATGTGTCGGACGCGAGCAGCAGGCTCTCGGCGGAGCAGGATGCGCAGGTTGAGATTGTCCTGAAGGAATTGGAAGCGGAGAAGAAACCACGCTTGCGGGTGATGAACAAAGTCGATCTGCTGGACATGGAAGTGGCCGAGGGCCTGGTTAGGGGGGCTTCGCACGACGTGAACACGGTGTATGTGTCGGCGGCGGAGGGCACCGGGCTCGATCGATTGCTGGCGCGCATCGACGCCATGATCGAAGAAGACCCGGTCAGCCGCGTGCACCTGCGCGTTCCGCAGAAAGAAGGAAAGATTTTGGCCATGCTCGAAGCCAAGGCGCGGATCTATTCGCGCGCGTACAAGGATGGAGCGGTGCAGTTGGAAGTGGAGGCGCCGGAGTCGGTGATGAGAAAGGTTAGGGAGTGGGTGGTCAAAACGCGCGTTTGAAAAGTGTACTCAAATAGGGTACAATCGTACCCATTATGAGTTCAGTTGCAGTCGAGCAATCGCGCGAACGAAGTTTGTTCGGCCGCACCCGCAGTGCCCTGCTCGCGATGTTGTACGGCCGCACGGAAGAGGCGTTTTACCTGCGCCAGCTCGTGCGCGCCCTTGGATCGGGCCACGGTGCTGTGCAGAGGGAACTGGCGCTACTCACCGAGATGGGCCTGGTTATCCGAACCACGCAAGGCAATCAAGTGCTCTACCGAGCCAACTCGCGTAGTCCAGTATTTGCAGAACTCAAAAGGTTGATCGCGAAGACCGTAGGAATCCACGACACGCTGCGATCTTCTCTTGCAACGCTTGACTCGAAAGTTGAAATTGCATTTGTGTACGGTTCGGTGGCGCGGCATGAGGAGCAGGCAAACAGCGATGTTGACGTCATGGTTCTGGGGGACGCGTCTTTCAGTGATGTAGTGGAGGCCCTTAGTCCCGCTCAGAGAACGCTCGGCCGCGAGGTCAACCCTACAGTATTCCCCGTGGCCGAGTTTCGGACCAAAGTAGCGGCAGGCAATCACTTCGTCAAGAAAGTGTTAAGCGAGAAAAAAATGTTCGTGATCGGGACGCAAGATGAGCTTGCAAAGCTGGCTGCAAAATAGCTGGCTGGTCCAGCACAAGACGAGCGCGGAAGAGATCGCAAATCTGATGCGCATTTCGGACCGTGACTTGGTGGCGTGCAAAGCGAAGGAGTTGCCGGCCGACTGGAAGCTTGCCATCGCCTACAATGCCGCCCTACAGGCAGCCACGGCGGCTTTGGCCGCCGCTGGTTATCGGGTATCGCGCGACAACCATCACTACCGTGTAATCCAATCATTGGAGTTGACCATTGGAGCCAGCCGGAAGCAGGTGGATACATTTGACGGTTTTCGGAAAAAGCGCAATGTCAGCAGCTATGATCTGTCGGGAACGGTATCGCAGAAGGAAGCCGACGAGATGTTGAAGCTTGCCGCTGAAATTCGCACTGAAGTCGAGAAGTGGATTCGGATGACTCGCCCAGAACTGTTCTAAGGGACGCCGTGGCGGAGTAGGCTTGGCAGCTTTTATCGGAAAGCAACTCGTCGTCCGGCCAGGGCTTTTGGGGCCGGCTTTCCGATCAGGAGAACTCATGCATGCACGTCGGCAGATTTTCAACTTCATCGCTGCGGTTGCAATCTTCTCGGCGTCCACGCTGTTTGCCAGTGACACCGTTCTGATCCACGGACACATCTTCACTGGCAGTCCCAAAGCTCCGTGGGCGCAGGCGCTGGCCATTACTGGCACTCGCATCGATGCCGTAGGGACCGACCAGGAAATCCTGACGCGGCGCTCCGCCAAGACCGAAGTCATCGATCTGCAGGGACGAACCGTGGTTCCGGGGTTTTCCGACGACCACACCCACATGTGGTTCGGCGCGGAGGAGCTTCACGGGCTTAATCTTTCGACGCCGGAGGCGAGCATTGCGCCGGAGGACGATCCCGAGGGCGTGGTCAACCGGCTCAAGGCTTTCGCCGCGAGCCATCCCAACGATAAGGTTCTATTCGTGAGGGCTGACTTCAGCACTACTCCACCACAGATTCCTGCGCATGAGTTGCTGGACCGCGCAGTCGCGGACCGGCCCGTGGTGGTGCACAACACGGGTGAACATGCGCTCTGGGTGAACGCCCGCGCTTTGGCGCTGGCCGGAATCACAGATCAGCCTGTGTCTGATCCGGCGGAGGAAAAGTACATCATCCGCGACGCCAGCAGGCATCCCACGGGAGTTTTGATGGAGGCTGCCATGGAGATCATGGAGCGGGCCTTGGCCAGCCAGTTTTCGTTGGAAGAAAAACTCGAGTTCCTGCGGGAAGCGGCACACCATCTCAACAGCTACGGCATCACCAGCATCAACAACGCCAGCGGAGATCTGGGTGAGATTCAGCTTTACGCCGCGTTGCGCGACCGCGGCCAGCTTACCGTACGTACTCGGACGGCGTTCGGCGCAATCGGTGCGGCCCACCACTTGACGCCGGAATTTCTGGCCGACCTCGACAAGGCGCGCACTCTTTACCACGACGATTGGGTTTCGGCGAATCTGGTGAAAGTTTTTGCCGACGGCGGCACCGGCCTCATCCCGCCCCTCATGTATGAACCCGCGGAATACAAAAAGCTGGTTCTGGAATTGGACAAACGCGGCTACCAGATCATGACCCACACCTATCGTCCTGACACCTCGCGATTGGTGGTCGATACCTATGAAGAAGTAGAGAAGATCAATGGCCCACGCGACCGGCGCCTTCGCGTTGAGCATGCGGATTTTGTTTCGCCGCAAGACATTCCGCGAATGGCGAAACACTCCATGATCGCGAGCATGCAACCCGCCTTCTGCTGTGGCGTGAATGGATCGAACTACGATCCGCACGACCGGAGCATAACCGACCGCTGGCAGAGTATGGAGAAGAGCGGAGTCACGCTGGCGTTCGGCAGCGATTGGCCCTGCACCTGGCCGCCCGACCCGCTGCTGGCGATTCAGGAAGCCGTCACGCGCCAGGTTTGGCGGCCAGCCAAACGAAGCAGTAATTCTTCAGAAGAAGAAGACTTCTACGGTGCCGGCCAGGGCGGAATGGTCCCGACCAAGGACTCATATGTCCCTGAGGAACGGCTTACCGTGGTGCAGGCCGTGAATGCGTATACCCAGGGTTCAGCGTATGCAAGATTTTCTGATGACCGGATTGGAACGCTCGATGTGGGGAAGGAAGCCGATCTTGCGGTCCTTTCGCAAGATATTTTCTCGATAAAGGCGGAAGAGATTGCCAAGACGAAAGTAGTGATCACCATGGTCGGCGGGAAGGTTGTTTTCGCGGAAGGCAAGTAATTCCAGCGATAATTTAAATGGGCCGGCAACCAAGAAGCGGTGACATTCCTTGGCTATCGGCCCATTCAATGCTAAATCAGAAGCAACACCACAAGTTTCCTAGAGAGCGTGCCCATCGGCGTCGATAAAGCGGATCTTGCCGAGATTTAATTCCTTGACTCCCGCCTCGATCTTGGCGCGGTCGCCGACGATGATCCACACCATGCCTTGGGGATGAAGCACAGTCTTCGATGCGGCATCCAGGTCGCCGGTCTTGAGTGCGCGGATCTTGCCTGCCATGGTCTCGTAGTAATCGTCAGGCCAGCCGTAGTGCAGGAGGTCGATGATGGAATATCCGACCGAGTCAATCGTCTCGCGCGTTCCCGGCAGGCTCAGGGTTTCGTTGGCCTGGATGCGCGTCAACTCGTCTGCGGTCACGGGACGGTCGGTGAGAAGGCCCTTGATCTCCTTATTCATCTCCACCAGCGATTCCTTGGTCTTATCGGTCTGAACCGGGGCGTAGATGAGCATCGGGCGTTGCGCTCGCGTACCCAGGAGGAAGCTGAATGCGCCATAGGACCAGTGTTTGTCCTCGCGCAGGTTCATGTTCAGGCGCGAACTGAAGGTCCCGCCCAAGTCATCATTCATCGCCTGGATGGCGATCTCTTGCGGCGTGTTTCCCGGGACTGAAACCTCGCCGGCGATGATTACGGATTGGCTGGCGCCGGGTTTATCCAGAATGTAAACCGTGGGCTCAGTTGCGATTTCGACGGCGGAAATGTTCGTCGCCGGCACCGACCCGGGCTTCCATCCGGCAAACAGTTTTTCGAGCTTCGGTGTTAGTTCTGCGAGCGTCGTGTCTCCGGTCACAACCAGCGTTGCGTTGTTGGGCCGGAACCAGACTTGGTGGAACTTCACCAGATCGTCGCGCGTGATGGACTGAGTGCTGGCCGCGGTGCCCGATCCGGTTAAGGGATTTCCGTAGGCGTGTCCCGGTCCAAAAATAAGACCGGGAAAAACCCGCAGCGCCATCTGGATCGGATTCTTTTGCTCCTGCTCAATGGAATCCAGTTGCAATTTCTGCTCACGCTTGAAATCGGCATCGGGGAAGGACGGGTTAAGAATTACATCCGCAAACAGATCGAGCGAAGGGTCGAGCTTCGCCTTCAATGCCGAAAGAGTTACAAAGCTGAAGTCGAGATCGGAATATCCCCGGAGGTCGGCGCCGAGCAGGGCGGCTTGATCGTCGATCTGTAGCGCGTTTCTAGTCCTGGTGCCGTCGGTGAGGAGCGTGGTGGCTAGCTTGGCAGTGCCGGGTTTGGAGAATTGATCGGCCGCATAGCCGGCATCCGTGGCCATCCAGAACCCGACCAGCGGAACCTCGTGCCGTTCCGCTAGTACGATCTTTAATCCGTTCGATAGCTTCGCGCGCTGCAGCTTCGGCAGCTTAAGCGTCGGAGGCTCGCCGAGCGCGGGCGCCTTGGAGCGATCGACTGCCGTCTTCGCCACGGTGTAATCAGGGAAGGGTTGAACCTCGACAATGTACTTTCCATCGCTGAGCCAGCGATCGGCCGCAGATTTCAAATTGTCCGCCGTAGCTTCGCGAATTCTTTGCAACGTAATCTTGTAAGCCTCGGGATTTCCGGTGTAGACCGCGTATTGCGCGAGTTCGTCGGACTTTCCTCCGAAGCCGCCGATGCGCTCGATGCCGCGCAGAAAGCGGGCCAGGTACTGGGTCTGAACGCGCTGCAATTCTTCGGGAGTGGGTCCGTTCTTGAGAAACCGCGCGAGCTCTTCGTTGATTTCTTTTTCGATTTCATCGAGAGTGTGCCCGGGACGCGCCGTTACTTGAACGTAAAATTGCCCGCCGATCTCGCGGGAATCGGCATAAACATTGACCTCGCTGGCGATCTGGTCGTCGTAAACCAGCCGTTTGTAGAGCCGCGATGTCTTTCCGTCGCCCAGGCACGAGCTGACGAGATCGAGATAATCGGCATCGGCGCTGGCGAATTGCGGCGTGTTCCAGACTATATAGATTCGCGGCAGCGGCACCCGGTCCTGGGTCACGTTGCGATGGGTTCCGTTCATCTTCGCGATCCAAACCTGCTGGTGAGCGATGGGCGGTCCGGCGGGAATATCGCCAAAATATTTCTGTACTTTCTCTTTTGCGGTTTGCACGTCGATGTCGCCGGCCAGCACCAGAACCACGTTCGAAGGTCCGTAATAAGTCTTGAGCCACTCTTCAACGTCTTTAAACGAGGCGTTGTCCAGGTCGGCCATTTCGCCGATCACATCCCAGGAATAAGGATGGCCCGCAGGATAGGTATTTTCTGGGATGTATTCTTCGGCCAGCCGGTAAGGATTGTTCTCACCCTGCCGTTTTTCATTCTCCACGACGCCGCGCTGCAGATCGAGGGTCTTCTGGCTGAGGTCGAGGAATCCCATGCGGTCCGCTTCCATCCACAAGGTGTAGTCGAGGGCGGAGGTGGGGACGTTTTCGAAAAAGTTGGTGCGGTCAAAGGCAGTCGTGCCATTTAGATCGGTCGCGCCCACGGACTCGAGAGCCTTGATATATACGCCTTTGGCATGTTCGCTGCCGCCAAACATCAAGTGCTCGAAAAGATGTGCGAAGCCCGTCTTTCCGGTCTTCTCGTTCTTGGAGCCGACGTGGTACCAGAGATTGACGGCGACGATGGGCGCCTTGTGATCCTGGTGGACGATCACGGTGAGTCCGTTATCGAGAACGAACTTCTGGTAAGGGATATCGATGTTCTGGGCCTGCGCAAAAGCGCCGGAGGCGATCGTGAAAAGCAACACAAGGCGGACGAAGCGCATGATGCGGCTCCTACGGAAAAATTTTGGACACGGTTTGCATCGAGCCAACCGGAAGAGCTAAACACTTGCAGGGGTCTGGGAAAGCGCGGACTGGAGTATACATCAAGAGAGGCTGGAGGCGTTCGCCAGGGCGATGCGCTTCCGAAATTTAAATGGGCCGGCAACCAAGAAGCGGTGACATTCCTTGGCTATCGGCCCATTCGATCCTGAATTGGATCGGAGGTGATAGTTCAATGCTAATCCTCTTTAACGGGAAGTCAAGGGGTGTTTGCAGATTTCTGCATGGCCCTCCGAACCCGGCTTGGCACGCGGATTCTGCCCATTTTGAAACACAATTGCGTTGTTAACAATCCTCTGAAAATCGCTCTGTTTGCGTTGACATAAACTGGTGCGGACGTTAGACTTAACAGTTTTCATAGCCCTCATTTTCCTGTACAGCAGCAATTCATGGATGAAACTTTACGACAGCTAGGCGAATTACTGCTCGGGTCTGTGCCCACGGTAATTCTGCTGGCGCTCCTTTATTTGCTCTATGCCGTGATCGTGCACAAGCCTTTAGCGCGTGTGCTTGCGGAACGGCGCAGCAAGACGGAGGGTGCGGTCGAGAAGTCGCGGGCTGACATTGCGGCGGCGGAGGCGCGCACCTCCGAATACGAGCAGCGGCTGCGCGAGGCGCGGGCGACTGTATTCCGCGCACAGGAAGCCCGGCGCAAGGCAGCCCTGGATGCGCGCACCTCGGCGCTGAACGATGCTCGCAAGAAGGCCCAAGCGCAAGTGCAGGCCGCGAAGGCTGACATCGAGAAAGACCGCGAGGCAGCGCAGGCCGGGTTGCAGGGTGAGGCGCAAACGTTGGCTGCGGAGATCATACGGCGCGTGCTCGAGCCGGCTGGGGCGGGACGCTGACGGCGATCGACACGATTCCGCAGAGCAGAATTTTCAGCAAGGTGATTTCTAGCGAGATGATTTCGATTTCGAAGATGATGAGTTCCCAGAAAAAGATTGTTCTAGGCGGTCTGCTGGCGCTGCTGATTGTCAGTTTCGCTGCGACGCCGGGGCTGCTGCGCGCGCAAGAGGAACCTGCTGCCCCTCAGAAGCAGGAAGCCAAGCATGAGCCCAAGCATCAGCCTGGAATTGGGCGGCAGTTGGCGCACGAGACGCGCGAAGCTGCGGGCGAAGAAGCAGACGAGACGGCAGCGTTTAAGCAGTCTGCGTCGGTAGCAACGATTGCGAAGTGGACGGGAATGAGCCTGCAGCACGCCTATTGGCTTTGTGTGCTGTCGAATTTTGTGGTGATCGCAGCGGTAATCTTCTGGGCGAGCCGCAAGTATTTGCCGGGAATGTTCAGCGCGCGCACGGCGGCGATCCAGAAGGCGATGCAGGAGGCGCAGAAAGCCAGCGAGGAAGCGCGGCGGAGGCTGGCGGAGATTGAATCGCGCCTGATGAAGCTGGACGTCGAGATTGGAATGATGCGCGATTCCGCTGAAAAAGACGCGGCGGCGGAGGAAGCGCGCATCCAGGCAGCAGCTCAGGAAGATGCGCGAAAGATGGTGGAATCGGCACAACAGGAAATTGCGGCTGCGGCCAAAGCGGCGCGGCGCGATCTGACCGCTTATGCGGCTGATCTGGCGGTGGCGCTGGCCCAGAAGCAAATTCGAGTGGATGCTGCAACCGATCAAGCGTTGGTGCGGAATTTCGCCGGGGAGTTAGGTGTGTCTGAAGGTTCAGGGCCGGGAAAGGCTGGGAACTAAAGCATGGCTTCGGTAGCCAACACGTATGCACGGGCTTTCGCGGATGTGGTTCTCAGTTCGCATCTCGATGCCGATCGTTCAATTGCCGAGTTGCGCACCATTGCACAATTGCTTGATGAGAGTTCTGATCTGCGGCGAGTGTGGGAAAATCCCGCGGTTCTGGCGGAGCAGAAGCGGCAGTTGCTCGATGTAATTGCCGAGCGTGACGGGATTTCAAAGCAGGTAAGGAATTTAGTCGCCGTTTTGATCGATCACCGGCGAATACATTTTCTGGAGCCAATCATCGCGCAACTAGAGAAAGAACTCGACGCGCGGCTGGGATTCGCTGAGGCCGACATCACCAGCGCCCGCCCGTTGGGCGACGCTGAGAAGCGCGAATTGGAGGCGCAAGTCGGGAAGTTGACTGGGAAAAAAGTCCGGGCACGGTATGGGCAGGATGAATCCCTTCTCGGAGGCGCGGTGGTCCGCGTGGGAAGCACAATTTACGACGGTTCCGTCAAGGGGCAGTTGGAGAGATTGAGGGAAGCGATTAGTGGCTAGCTCCTAGCTGCTAGCTCCTAGCCCCTAGCTTGTGCGGCTGGGGTGGTTAGCTAGAAGCTAGAAGCTAGAAGCTTTTAAGAGCTGATTCTATGGCACAAATCAAGGCAGACGAAATAACGAAACTGATCCGCGAGCAGATCGAGAACTACGAATCGAAGATCTCCGTGGACGAGACCGGCACGATCATCACGCTGGGCGACGGAATCGCGCGCGTATATGGACTCGATAAAGTCATGGCCGGCGAACTTCTTTCTTTTCCGCACGGCGTAGCTGGCATCGCCATGAACCTGGAAGAAGACCAAGTAGGCGTGGTGATTCTCGGTGAATATACCGAGCTAAAAGAAGGCGACGAAGTGAAGCGCACGGGGCGCATCATGAGCGTGCCCGTGGGCGATGCCATGATCGGGCGGGTTGTGGATTCGCTGGGCCGCCCCATCGACGACAAAGGGCCCATCGCAACCGACAAGTTCATTGCGCTGGAGCGAATTGCGCCGGGCGTCATTGACCGGCAGCCAGTGCGTGAGCCCATGGCCACCGGACTTAAGGCCATCGACAGCATGATTCCGATTGGCCGCGGCCAGCGCGAGTTGATCATTGGCGACCGGCAGACGGGCAAGACCGCGGTCGCGCTCGACACCATCATCAACAGCAAGGGCAACGACCTGGTTTGCATTTATAACGCGATTGGGCAGAAGCGGTCGTCGATTGCGCAGGTGGTGAAGATTCTTGAAGATGCCGGAGCGATGGAATACACCATCGTCGTCGCCGCTTCTGCCTCGGAACCCGCGCCTATGCAGTACATTTCTCCGTACGCGGCGACAGCCATCGGCGAATATTTTCGCGACACCAAACGTCACGCGTTGGTGATCTACGACGATCTATCGAAACATGCTGCGTCTTACCGCGAGATTTCGCTGCTGCTGCGTCGGCCGCCGGGGCGCGAGGCGTATCCGGGAGACGTGTTCTATCTTCACTCGCGGCTCCTGGAACGCTCGGCGAAGTTGAGCGACAAGAACGGCGGCGGATCGCTGACCGCTTTGCCGATTATCGAGACGCAAGCCGGCGACGTTTCCGCATACATCCCGACGAATGTGATTTCGATTACGGACGGCCAGATTTATCTGGAAACGGATTTGTTCAACCAGGGCGTGCGTCCCGCGGTGAACGTAGGTCTGTCTGTGAGTCGCGTGGGCGGCAGCGCTCAGATCAAAGCCATGCGACAGGTAGCTGGAACTCTGAAACTTGAACTGGCGCAATACCGCGAACTGGCGGCCTTTGCGCAGTTTGGCAGCGACCTCGACAAAGCTACGCAGGCACAACTCAATCGCGGTCAGCGGCTGGTTGAGTTGTTGAAACAGAACCAATTTTCACCGCTGCCGTTTTCAAAACAAATTCTGATCATCTTCGCGGGCACGGGAGGATTCCTCGACGATCTTCCGGTGAATCAGGTCCGCGACTTCGAGGCAGAGCTTTACGAGTACGTAGACGCGACGAACGCGGGCTTGCTGCGCACGATCATGGAGAAAAAGATTCTCGACGACCAATTGAAAGCGCAGTTGACAGACGTGATCAAGCAAGCGAAGCAGCAGTTTGTGGCGAGCAGGGAGACAGTAGCGAAGTGAGCTCTAAGCCTTTAGCCTTTAGCTCTTGGCTTGAAGCGGAGCGTGATCGCAAGACGCAACATGACTTAAGCTAAAGGCTAAGAGCTAACGGCTAATAGCTGGTTTCAAATGCCAAACATTCTCGACATTCGGCGCCGGATCCGCAGCGTGGTGAACACGCGGCAGATCACCAAGGCCATGAAGGTGGTATCGGCGGCGAAGTTGCGCCGCGCGCAGGACCGTGCTTTGTCGGCGCGTCCGTATGCGCTGATGTTGACGAATGTGCTGAAGTCGCTGGTGGCGCGGGCCGAGATTTACGATCCGGAAACTGGCGAGCCGAAGCATCCTTTGCTGGCACAGCGTCCAGAGAAAAACATTCTTCTGATCGTGGTAACAGGCGACAAAGGATTGGCGGGCGCATTCAGCGCGAACATTACCAAAGCTGCTGGCCGCTTCCTCGAATCCAAACAGGGGAAAAACGTCGACATCGAAGCGATCGGCCGCAAGGGCCGCGACTTTTTGCGCCGGCGTTATCCCGTCGCTGCGATGCAGACGCGCAGTCTGGCCGAGACGGAAGAGTCGCTCGAAACCCAGCCCTCTGCCGGAGAACGTGCGGGGGCAATAGAACTTACGGGAGAACACGTTGGAGTGCTCGGCAAGTTCGACTTCACGCAGGTACGACGCCTGGCGGAGAGTGTGATCGAGCGTTATGAGCGCGAAGAGATTGACTCGGTCTATGTGGTCTTCAACGAATTCAAGTCGGTGATTGCGCAGCGGCTGATCGTTGAACAGATTCTTCCCATCGAACAGATTGGCGCGCCGGCGGTTCGCCAGTCTGAGGAGATGACGCAGGAAGAAAAGAACAAAGCTAAAGAAGCGGCGATCAGCGCGGGAGTGGGGCTGCGAAGTTCCGAATCTCCGACGGACAAGATCGCGGAGCAATTCGCGACGGCCGACGTGGATTACATCTACGAGCAACCGCCCGAGGAACTGTTTCGAGATTTGTTGCCGAAGTATGTGGCCATCCAAATTTTTCGCGCGCTCCTGGAGTCGGTGGCCGCCGAGCATGCCGCGCGCATGACTGCAATGGATTCGGCAACCAGCAACGCCACGGATATGATCGATTCGCTGACGCTGGTGATGAACCGCGCGCGGCAGGCAAAGATCACGAAAGAGATTATCGAGATTGTAAGCGGCGCAGCGGCAATGTAATGAGCACTCAGCAGTCAGCACTTAGCATTGAGCCAGTATAGGTTGTTGCTGGGCGCTATTATGAGCCTTGAGGGCTGATTGCTGATTGCTTTATCAAGCTAGGAGCTAGCAGCTAGAAGCTGAATTTATGGCAGAAAATATCGGACACGTAGTTCAAATTGCGGGGCCGGCGGTGGACGTGCAGTTTCCCGAGGGCAACCTGCCGCCTATTTATGAAGCGGTGAGAGTGGTGAGCGATGGCTTCACCGTACCTAATCCCGTGAATGTAATTCTCGAAGTGCAACAGCATTTGGGCGAGGGCCGCGTGCGCTGCATCGCCATGGAAGCCACCGAAGGTATGGTGCGCGGCATGAAAGCCATCGACCAGGGTGGGCCGATCTCTGTGCCCGTGGGCCGTGGAACTTTGGGGCGCGTGATGAACGTGATCGGCGAGCCCGTGGATCAACTCGGCCCGGTCGAGTACACGGAGCGAATGCCGATTCACCGCCTCGCGCCGGCCTTTGACGAGCAAGCCACAACTGCGGAAATGTTTGAGACCGGCGTGAAGGTCATCGATCTCATCCAACCGTTTCTCAAGGGCGGCAAAATCGGCTTGTTCGGCGGCGCTGGTGTGGGCAAGACCGTCGTCATCATGGAGTTGATCAACAATGTCGCCAAGAACCACGGCGGCTTCTCGGTGTTTGCTGGCGTCGGCGAGCGCACGCGCGAAGGCAACGACTTGTGGCTGGAGATGACGGAGTCCGGTGTGATCAAGCCCGGCGATCCGGCGCATTCGAAAGCGGCGCTGATTTATGGGCAGATGACGGAGCCTCCCGGGGCGCGCCTGCGTGTTGCACTCACGGGATTGACCGTCGCGGAATATTTCCGCGATGCCGAGGGCGCGGACACTCTGCTCTTCATCGACAACATTTTCCGCTTCACGCAAGCCGGCTCTGAAGTGTCGGCGCTGCTCGGCCGCATGCCCAGCGCCGTAGGTTATCAACCCAACCTGGCGACGGAAATGGGCGAACTGCAAGAGCGGATTACGTCGACGAAGAAAGGCTCGGTCACATCGGTGCAGGCGATTTATGTGCCGGCCGACGACTTGACCGATCCGGCGCCGGCAACGACTTTCGCTCACCTTGACGCGACCACCGTGCTTTCGCGCGCATTGACGGAGATTGGAATTTATCCCGCAGTCGATCCGCTGGCTTCGACCTCGCGCATTCTGGATGCGCGCATCGTCGGCCAGGAGCATTACGACGTGGCGCAACGCGTGAAGAAGACGCTGCAGACTTACAAGGACCTGCAGGACATCATCGCGATTCTCGGTATCGACGAGTTGAGCGAAGATCAAAAACTCACCGTGGCGCGCGCGCGAAAGATTCAGCGCTTCCTGTCGCAACCGTTCCACGTGGCCGAACAATTTACTGGCGCTCCGGGACGCTACGTAAAAATTGCCGACACTGTGAAAGGCTTCAAGGCAATTGTCGATGGCAAGTACGACGACATTCCTGAGCAGGCGTTTTACATGAAGGGCCCGATTGAGGAAGTGCTGGAAGCCGCGGAGAAGATGAAGGCGGCAGCGTAAGAACCGTCGTCGGTCGTTCGTCGTTGGCCATCGGCTGGCGGCGAATAACCAGCGACCAATGACCAACGACCAATGGCCGAAACTTTCAAACTCGAGATCGTCACGCCAGAAAAGAAAGTTGTCGACACGGCGGCGGAGGAAATTCAGATCCCCGGCAAGAACGGGTATCTGGGAGTCCTGCCGGGGCATGCGCCGCTGATTACTGAACTGGCGGTCGGCGAAATCACGTTCCGCGCCGGAACTGAAGAGCAACGTCTCGCCGTAGCATGGGGTTTTGCGGAAGTGCTGCCGGATAGAGTAACCATCCTCGCGGAGACCGCGGAACGCCCGTCCGAAATTGATGTGGAACGCGCACGCAAAGCCAAAGAGCGTGCCGAGCAACGACTTACCAGCGGTGATGCGAATGTCGATGTGGAGCGGTCTCTGGACGCGTTGCACAAGGCAGAGACGCGGCTGGAAGTGGCCGAAGGAAAAGTCCCCGCTTAGCGGACGCTGCTCGCCGTTCCATACTCCGCCCCCTGCTGTGGATCGCCTGTGGCACAAAGGAAACCTGCGCCATGCGATTGCCTGAGACTGGCCAGCCAGATATCGCGAACCGAACTGCCGACAACGAGAACAGCGAATCTTTATCCCGCCGCGGCGCAGCGATATTCCTGGGAGCGCTGCTGATGGCTTGGCCCGCGCTCTTCAATCGCTATCCGCTGCTTTACCCTGATTCGATTACCTACCTTGGCGACGGCCGCCTCGTGGCTCGTGCGATCTTCCTGCATCGATTATCGGAATACTATGGCATGCGGTCGTTCTTTTATAGCCTGGGCATCCTGCCCTGGCATTGGAACGTCACCGCATGGCCGATCGTTTTTTTTCAGGCGCTGTTGACGGCCTATGTCATCTGGCTGGTCGTGCGATCGCTCCTGCCACGGCGAACCATTCTTTATTATCTGGCTCTAGTCGCGTTGCTCAGCTTGCTGACCAGTATGGATTGGTTTGTCAGTCTGATCATGCCGGACATTCTTGGCCCGCTGTTGTATCTCTGCATCTATCTTCTCGTCTTCGCCCGGGAGACGCTGTCCCGCGCTGAGCGCATCTTTTTGATTGTGATCGCGTGGTGGGCAATCGTGTCTCATGCCTCGCACTTGATCCTGGCCACCGGGCTTTGCATTCTGTTGGTCTTGCTGCTGGCTCTGCGTTTCCAGTGGATGCGCGACCGTTGGAGAGCTGTGGGCCAAGTGGCGATGATTGTTCTGTTTGCTGCCGTCTCACAGTTGGCATTGCACGCATATCTGTATGGCCAGCCCTCGCTGAATGGCGAGCGGCCTCCATTTCTGATGGCCCGCATAATTGCCGACGGCCCCGGACTCTGGTATCTGCAGCGGCATTGTCCGGACGCGAAATTTGTTCTCTGCGATCATTTACAGGAACTTCCGCAGGATCCTGACGTGTTTCTCTGGGGAGAAAAAGGCGTGTGGGCGAACGCCGACGACGCCACAACAACGCGGCTGCGGCAGGAGGAGATGCCGTTCGTCCTGGCCACGCTGCGCGCATATCCCGCGGCGCAGTTATCGAAGTCGCTCTCGAACTTTGGCCAGCAACTGCGGATTTTTGGTTTTTATCTCTTTGGCCCGAGTGATTGGATGACAGAGGAATTCGCGAGTGTCCTGCCCGGCGAACGGTCTCAGTATCTGCAGGGCCGCCAGGCTCAAGACGACCTGTCCCTTGAGTTCTTCACCTCGGTTCAAAACTGGGCAGTGGTTGCCTCGCTCGTCATCATCACAGTTTTCATACCTCGCATATGGCGCAACCGGCCGGCTCGGCTGATCGGCCTTGGTATCGTTATCGTTTCCACAGTGGTGGCCAACGCGCTGGTCACGGGCACTTTATCGATGGTTGAGGACCGCCTTCAGAGCCGCGTAGTTTGGCTCATCCCATTATTGGCGATCATCCTTGTTCTCGACTGGTTTGAGCAGTTGGCAAAAAGGCAGCCAGCTCGTACTTCCTAAGGCACATTCACCGAATCACGATTTTCCGACGGCACATACTTGACAGCGGCTGTGCGCTCCAACTTATCCCAAGCAAACTTGCGTCCTTCCAACGCGCGCTTCAGCGTCTTGAACAGCACTACCGAAAACAACTGGCGGTAGGCAAAGCGTTGCAGCCAGACCTGGCTTAGCAGCCAGACGTCTTCTTTATCGTCAGGCCGTCGCCGTTCGAGCGCAAAGGCCAGCGTCGAGGCCAGAAAATCAATGATCAGGAATGCAAAGAAGAATGCCACCAACTTGTGGAAGCTCGCGGGATCGGTGGAATCGGGGTGGAAGTGTTTTTGGACGAAGTACCAGATCGTCCCGACGACGAACATGATGTCGATGAGCGGCGACACCAGCGGCAGCAAAATCTGGAAAATCACAATGTTCGGCAGCGCGACGAAGCCCAGCGCTCCTTTGCGCGCGAAGACTCCACTATGCTTGTACACCGCCTGCAGAATGCCAAAGGACCAGCGAAAACGCTGGCGCATCAGCCCATTGGCGTTCGTAGGAGCCTCAGTATAGGCCAAAGCCATGTCTTCATATTCCACGCGGTAACCGCGGCGCAATAGAGCCATGGTGAGGTCGGCATCCTCGGCGACGGTATCGATCTGGTAGCCGCCAGCTTCGCGCACGGCCGAAACGCGCCACGCGCCGATAGCGCCCGGCACCACGCTGACGGCGCCGAGAACATCCAAGGCGCGGCGCTCGAAGTTTTGGCTGGTGATATATTCGAGGGCCTGCCACCGCGTCCATAGATTCACGCGGTTCCCCACCTTGGCGTTGCCTGCGATCGCGCCCACTTTCGGATTCATGAAATGCGGCACCAGGCGAGAGATAGCGTCACTGGCGATGATGGTGTCGGCATCGATGCCGACGAAAAGTTCGGCGTCTTCGATATGCTCAATTCCATAGTTTAGGGCGTCCGCCTTGCCGGAGTTCGGCTTCGTGAGAATAATGACTCTTCCGGCAGCTTCTTCGCGGACAAAGGCGGCGCGCGCGACTTCGAGCGTGCGGTCGCGCGAGCCATCGTCAATCACAATCACACGCAGGTTGGGATAGTTCGAGTTCAGCGCAGCCCTAACCGTGCGCACAATTACTTTCTCTTCGTTGTAGGCGGGGATGAGTACCGCAACTTTCGGTTTATACGAAGCGACCTCAGCGGGCCTTCCGAAGATCTTTTCTTGCAGCCGGTCGTAAATTGCCGCCGCACCGATGAACAGCAATCGGCCGGTCATGAGTAGATCTCCCAGGAAGAAGATCCAGGTGATCGCAATGATGCCTGCCTCGAAGAGCCAGAAGCCCAGCCGATCAAGACGCGCGGCCCACAGTTCACGGGTCGTCAATGGCGCCATGACATCGGCCCTGCTCTTGCCAAACAACTCATAAACCGGCGCGATTTCGAGGCCTCGCGCTCGGACGCCCTGGATGATCATAGGCAGGGCACGCACAGTTTCCTCACGATCGCCGCCCCCGTCATGCAACAAAACGATGTTTCCGCACCGCAGATCATCCCCTCTGCACGGCGGCAGGTGCGCCATCACGTAAGCAGTGATCTCCTCAGCGGTGCGTCGGCGAGGCTTGTCGTTCCAGTCGTTGGGGTCAATCCGGTTGCCGACAGTGATGTAGCCGAGATCTTGCGCAAATTCGAGTGGCCGCACCTGGTCGGCGGTATCAGGCTCTTCATCAATCGCGTAGGGAGGTCGCAACAGTTTAACCCGAACTCCATCGAGGCTGGCGAAAAGCCGTTCGGTGAGATTCAATTCCACCTTAAACTGCGTGGAAGAGATATTGCTCACATCCGGATGCGTGAAGGTGTGATTTCCGATGGTGTTGCCTTCGCGGTAAATACGTTTCGCCAGGCCGGGGAACTTGTCAGTCTGAATTCCGATCAGAAAGAATGTTGCGGTCGCGTGCTCCTCTTTAAGTACATCGAGAATCTTCGGCGTCCACTCCGGATCGGGGCCGTCATCAAACGTGATCGCGACTTTGTTGGGACTGTAACCGTAACGCCCCACACGGTATGGTTCGGGCAGCGACTGAAACACTTCGTCCGTAATCAGCTTCGTGTTGGCATCGATCGTGAGGTCGCGAACGCCAGGAGTGGGACGGTCTTCAATGCGCAAAATCTCGCCCTGCCCCTCCATATCCACATCCTGCCCTGGCGGCACGCTGCGCAGTTTTGCTTCTGAGGTGGGGTCACCAGGAATGTCCCACACCTTCCATATTGTTCGATCTTCTCCGCCCAGTTTCCACAGAGCGAAAGTCTGAATGCCCAGCGACTGCGCCGAGCGCATATGGTTCAGGGCCGTCACAGCATCGAGAAACCAGACGTCATGCCGCAAGCTGCCCTCGTCGAGATAGCTGAAATGCGGATTCAGCGCATCGTCATCGAAAGTTACATCTACGTCGGAATCGCGCGCTTCGAGCCACGCTTCCTGCACAGATACGCTGTGGTCTTTCGCACCGGCGGGCAGGGCACCGTTCTTCGGTTTCTGCACCCAGTCGTAGCCATAGTTGGCGATAGCGCAGATAAGCTTCTCGCGGGGAATGACCTTCACGGCGAACTTCAGATTGTCGACGAACCAATCCTGCGAAGCGACCGGCCCCGGAGCAGCGCCGGGATAGTGTTCGTCATAATTCATGACCACTACGCCGTCCGCCGATTTCGAGATCGCGGCATAGTCGAATTCTTGATTGTGCGCAGGCACGCTGACGTAAAGCTTCATCCCGCGGGCATGCAGGTCCCCGGAGAGCTCACTGAGCAATGCAACATAGCCCGGTTGCCCGACACTCGGAAAAGCTTCAAAATCAACCATCAATCCGCGGAAACGATCGGAGCCGAGAAACATTCCTACCTGCCGGCGAAAGGACGCGCGGGCATCAGGATTATTCAGAAAATCCGTGATTCCGCCCACCCACTCGGTGCCATCAAAGTTGTTCACCATGGGAAAGACTTCCATGGCAGGGCTTTCCGTCTTGATAAAAGGCATCACGCGGTCGTCGACGGAGCGTGCGCGGTTGTTTTGCACTACGTCGAAGAACTTGTTGGTCTGATCATCCACCGCTTGCAGGCGGCCATCGGGGGTGAGCACGTGCAGCCAGTCGGGATAGAGCAAATCGATCTGCCGGGCAAAATCGCGGAGCGACGAGAAACTGGCTGCGTCCCAGGGTGCGTAGAAGGCCGCGCGGATGCCTTCTTCCTGATTTAGCTTGACCTCCGAAGCAGGCAGCTTCGATTTGCGGTGCGACCGATTGGCCAGCTTTTTCTGGCGCTCCCGAGCCTTTTCCTTTTCGCTTTCCTTCAAAGCTTTAAAAGCGCGCTTTTGCGGAGAGAAAAGCAATTCAGGCAGGTGGTCATCCCGCAGCGTGGTGTATCCAAAGAAAATAATGAGTGCCGTTATCGCGAGCACCAGCGCGTCGACGAAGCGTCTCAGGCGCTTCCAGCGGGCACGTTGCGGATCGTAAAAGACGGGTTCGGCCATGGATGGCTAATCGCTTATCGTATGCTGCGAGCGGCATACGGTCAATTCTCGGCGGGACAGGGCAGAGATCCTTACCAACTAAGATGCAATTTCCCAGATTAAAGATTACTCAAGATGACTTCCCCAAGATGACCATGCCGAAGATGGCGCCAAACGCGCTATATTTTAGCGTGCTCGAACTGGTGCGGAAGAATGTTCGTTTCTTTCTAGTGGCGAGTCTGGCGGCGCTGGCGCTGCGGCTGCTCTTCGTGTTTCGCTTTCCAGCCGTAGTGGATGATTCGCGGCTTTATGCCGATATCGCCCGGAACTGGCTGCAGCACGGCATCTACGGCATTTCGAACTCGGGCCAGATTATGCCGACATTCTCACGCCTGCCGGGTTATCCGGGATTTCTGGCAGCGGTCTTCGCCATTTTTGGACCGAACAATTTCCGCGCGGTTCTGCTGATTCAGGTTCTGTTCGATCTCGGCACCTGCTTCATCGTCGCGGACCTCGCGCGCAGAATGTTCTCCGAGCGCGCTTCGAAGGCAGCGTTTCTTCTTGCCGCCCTCTGTCCCTTCCTGGCGAATTATGCAGGAGCGGCTCTCACCGAGACGCTCGAGATTTTCTTCACTGCGTTCGCGTTGGATCTAGCGCTGTACGGATCGGATTTTTTTCGCAAAGAAATTGAGCCGCCTTCGGAATGGAGAACATGGCTCGCATGCGGACTTTGCATCGGTGCCTGCATCCTGTTGCGGCCGGATGGCGGCATTCTGTTCGCTGCCATTGGGGGATATTTATGTTTTCTTCTCCTGCGGCGCATTCTTGCGCGGCGGACATCACGCTCTGCCTCTCCGCAGCGGCTCGGTCCTGTATTTCGTGCCGGAGTGATTCTCACCATCGCAGCCTTCGCTCCTCTCGTTCCATGGACGTGGCGTAACCTCCACACTATGCACCGCTTCCAGCCGCTCGCGCCTCGCTACGCCAACGACGCCGATGAGAACGTAGTGCCGGGATTCAACCGCTGGACGAAGACTTGGATGGCCGAATACACCTCCGTGCAGGAAATCTATTGGAAACTTCCCGAGGAGACAATCGATCTCGCCCAACTGCCGGACCGCGCCTTCGATTCGCCCGAGCAGCGCCAGCGGACCGAACAACTCTTTGCCGAGTACAACCGCGATCATGACATCCTTGGAGACCTTGACTCGCGTTTCGCGGCGCTTGCCGCCGAGCGAATCCGCTCCGCGCCTTTGCGCTACTACGTTTGGCTTCCAGCGTTTCGCATCGCAGACATGTGGCTGCGTCCGCGAATCGAGTTGCTGCCCTCTGATCCCCGCTGGTGGGAGTTCAATGATGAAGTTGTGTGGCTGACAGTGAGTATCGCCTTCGGAATTATCAACCTCGCCTATGTCCTGGCCGCCGGTGCAGGGCTGCTGCGATCGCGCGAAGTTGCCGGCATTGGATTATTCCTTTTATTCGTCCTGCTGCGTTCCCTGTTCCTCGGAAGCATCGAGAACCCGGAGCCACGCTACACGCTCGAATGCTATCCCGTGGTGTTAGTGCTGGCGGCATCGCTGTTCTCTCCGGTCGGCAAGTCAAGTCAGTAAATCGAATTGCAGCTATCGAAAACCCGCATAAATAGACTTCCAAATTCAGAACGCCGTATGTGAAACGGAGTATTCAAACGTTTCATTCCGCCTAACGCATTGAAAATTAAACTTGAATATTGTGGTCCACTAGTTGCACAATAGCGCCCCATCAGGTTCCCCAGGGTCTCAACCGCTGGTAACCGGGCAACATGTTCCGCAATGTACGCCCGCCCTTGGGTAAAGGGGATTCTATGCGTCGTGGTGCACGTGTAGTTACGTTCTGGTTTGGATTTCTCCTTGCCTTCAGCACTCTGCTGGTGGCGCAAACAGCAACTACATCCTTGCGCGGCACGGTCTACGATTCCAAAGGCGCCGTGTTGCCGCATGCGACCGTGACCCTTAACAATCCGGCTAACGGATTCACCCGCACAACCAAGAGCGACGGTCAGGGAAGCTACCAGTTCCTCGAGCTTCCGCCCGCGAAGTATGATCTCGCCGTCGAAGCCGCCGGCTTCTCCACCTTGAAACAAAGTGGAGTGGAACTCCAGGTGGCGACTCCCGCCACGCTGAACGTCACGATGCAAGTTACGGGTGGAACCGTGGTCGTGGAAGTGAGCGGTACGGCTCCCATGGTCAACACCCAGGACGCCACGCTCGGTCACGCTTTCGGGGCAGAGCAAATTGCCGACCTGCCATTCGAAGGGCGCGATCCCGCTGGCATTCTGAGCCTGCAGACGGGAGTGGTCTTCACCGGCAACAGCCCTCATATCGCCGGTGCATCCGACAGCCGGGCTGGTTCTGTGAACGGCGCACGCAGCGATCAAACCAACATCACCCTCGATGGCGTCGATGACAATGATCAGCTTCTGGGCACTGCCTTCGCGGGAGCAATCCGCGCGCCGCTCGACTCATTGGAAGAGCTTAAGGTCACCACCAGCAACTCCGATGCGGATTCGGGACGCTCCTCCGGCGGACAAGTGTCTTTGGTGACGAAGAGTGGAACCAATCACATTCACGGCTCACTTTACGAGTACAACCGCCCCAATTTCACCGCGGCCAACGACTGGTTCAACAAAGCGGCCCAGATCAACGAGGGCGAGTCGAATACTGCGCCGTTCTTGTTGCGCAATACCTTCGGAGCGAACGTGGGTGGACCCATCATTAAGGACCGCCTCTTTTTCTTTGTCGCCTACGAAGGCCAGCGCAAGCGGGAGGACCTGCAGGTCACGCGCGTTGTTCCCAGCGAGGCGATGAAAGCCGGATCCATCAGCTATCCATGCGATACGGTAAATGACGCTGCCGACTGCAACCTCCTCAACCCCAACGTCCAGCAAGTCGGAGGCACCCTCGTCGCGACGTTGAACGCCAACCAGATCGCGGGCATGGATCCGAACTGTTCGACCGAGACCCCCGACACCTGCCCGCTAGGTCCGGGGCCAAACCCATTGCTGGCGAACCTGTCGTCCAATCCGAATCCCAATGCTCTGTTCCTCCAGTATCCAAAGTCCAACACAACCACAGTGGGGGACGGCTTCAACTACGTTGGTTACACCTTTCCGTCGCCATTGCCAGCAAGCCAAAACGCCTACGTGGCGAAGATTGATTACAACCTCACCAAAGACGGAAATCATCGCCTGTTTCTGCGTGGCATCATGAACAACGACCGCACGGCGGAACGCAACATCAGCACATCGATCACCAGTGACGGAGGCGAGGAATTTCCCGGACAGCCTGAAGCGCAGACGGAGCACGACAACAATAAAGGATTCACCGCGGGGTATACGGCCACGATCAGCAGCACACTGATCAACAATTTTCGCTTCGGTTACATCAGCCAACTCATCAACATCCAAGGCTTGCAGACTCAGCACTTCGTTAACTTCCGAGGCATGGACGATATTAATGCCAATACGCCCACCATCAATACCCATGTGCCGGTGAAAAATATTGTCGATGACCTCACAAAAATATTGGGTAATCACAGCTTGCAGGTTGGCGTGAACTATCGCCAGGTCGATAACTTGCGCGAATCCAATGCCCAGAATTTTTTCACCGCGCAGACCAACGTTTACTGGTTGTTCGATTCCGGCATCTCCAACACGGGTCAAAGCCTGGATCCCGCTGCCTTCGGTTATCCCGCAGTCGATCCCGGCTACAGTTCCAATTATGACTTCGCTACGGCCGCGCTCGTCGGAATGATCCCGCAAGTCGGCTCAAACTATGAACTCAACAAGACTCTGAATGTAGTTCCCGAAGGCCAGTTGGTTCCCCGCCATTTCCGTGACCACGAATACGAGTTCTACATACAAGACCAGTGGAGAATGAAGCCGAATTTTACCTTCACCTACGGACTGCGTTATTCCATTCTCCAGCCCCCTTATGAAACCACCGGCACGCAAGTCTCGCCAACTGTCAGCCTGCACGACTGGTTCTCCCAGCGCGGTATCGCCGCTGCGCAGGGCCAACCCTACGAGCCGGAGGTCGGTTTTGGCCTCTCCGGCCAGGCCAACGGCAAACAGCCCTATTGGGGTTACGACTACAAGGATTTTGCCCCTCGCATCGCCTTTGCGTACTCGCCCAAGGCGGATAGCGGCCTAGGCAGGAAGTTGTGGGGCGGCGCAGGAAAAACCTCGATTCGGGCGGGCTACGGCATCTACTTTGACCACTTCGGCGAAGGCATCACCAATACTTTCGACCGCAACGGGTCGTTCGGTCTTACTACGGCTATCAGCAATGCCGCAGGCGTTCAAACCCCGGATTCAGCCCCCAGGTTCTCGGGCTTGCACACGATCCCAACCACTAGCGCCCTAGGGCCGATTGTTGAGCCGCCGCCAACAGGTCCATTCCCGGTATCTCCTCCCGATCAGCTTGGCGATGGAGGATTTGCCATCACTTGGGGTTTGGATGACAAGCTCAAGACGCCCTATTCTCACGTCATCGATTTTTCGATCACTCGCGAGTTGCCCTCGAACTTCGTGTTCGAAGCTTCGTATGTTGGTCGCTTCGCCCATCGACTGCTGCAGGAAGTGGACTTGGCGGAACCCGTAAATCTAAAAGATACGGCCGGAGGCCAGACCTATTTCCAAGCCGCGCAAGCATTGGCCAGGCAATACAAGACTGGGGGCCCCAATGCCACCGACATTTCGCAAATCACTCCCGCTCTGGTCGGCAGTTACTGGGAAGATCTTTTTCCCACAGCGGCAGGTTCTGCGGCGACCCAGATTTACGGCTGTGCCCCCAATCAAACTGGACTCATAAATGTAACGGCAACCCAGGCCATGTATGATTTGTTTGACTGCTATAACGGAAACGAAACCACAGCTCTCGAAGTTGCGGACGAGCCTTACGCGAATGGAGGCCCGGGTTGCTTCCCGGCCTGCGCCACCATCGATGGACAACTAACCAACGGGAATGACTACTACTCGCCGCAGTTCTCCTCGTTGTTCGCGTGGCGGAGCACCGGCAACAGTTCGTACAACGCTGGCCAGTTCAGTCTGCGCCACCGCTCGCACGGCTTGGAGTTTGACCTGAACTATACCTACTCAAAATCGATAGACGTCGGCTCCAACGCCGAACGAATCAACGAGTTTGAGGGGTTCGGTTTGGGTAGTCAGATCATTAACTCCTGGTTCCCAGGACAGAATCGTGCCGCCTCCGACTTCGACACTACTCACATCGTGAACGCGAACTGGGTCTACCAACTGCCGTTTGGCCGCGGGCAGCGTTTTGGTGCGGGCATGGGACGATTCGCCAATGCATTTTTCGGCGGTTGGACGGTTTCAGGCCTTTGGCGTTGGTCCAGCGGGTATCCCTTCTCTTTATTCAGCCCCGAATGGGCTACCAACTTCCAACTTGAGAGTCAGGCCGTGCCCCTGAGCAGTGCACGCCCCAAGACTGGCAGCTTTATCGTAGACCAAGCCGCCGGCGGCACGGGTCCTAATGTCTTTCAAGACCCCGGAATCACGGACTACACAAACACGAACGCGGCCATCAATCTTTTCCGCCCCGCATACCCTGGCGAGCAAGGCATGCGCAACGGATTACGCGGTCCCGGCACCTTCAACATTGATACGAGCTTGACCAAGAGCTGGCCCATTAACGAGAGTCAGTTAGTGAAGTTCAGCTGGTCGATGTACAACCTGACAAACTCGGCGCGTTTCGACGTGGGAACAATGCAGTTGAACAGCAACAACTCGCTTTCCAGCAGCACGAGCTTTGGCAACTTTAGTTCGACGCTTTCGAATGCGCGCGTAATGGAGTTCATGCTGCGTTACGTTTTCTGATCGTGCAAGAGTTTCGATCCTGGGGGCGATACACCGCCCCCTTTTATTTTGAGCGGTACGGAGTTGGCAATGGAGGTTGTTGAGACAAATCCCTGGATTCGGCAGGGTCGCCAAGATTCTGCTTCTCAGGGACGATTCGGAGCAGGCACCGATCGGTAGTCTTACGCGAGCGGTGAATCGCTCATGCGGAAGCGGGTGCGTACGTGCTCGGAAATGAGTTCGATCGCCGGTCGGTTCACGACCGGGTCGCTCTGAGCCAGATACTTCATGGCTTCCACTAGCAGGCGCTGTCCATCGACATATCGAGGATCGGACGTACGCTCTCTTTTTATGGTACGACCCAACTTGGGCGGGACAGGAATGGTAAAAACCTTGGCCATGGATGAACTCAAAAAAAAGACTCGCAAAAATAAACTCGCAAACACGAACGCCTACGAAATCCTAAGGCAGTATAGCGCTCGGCATTGATTTTTCAGCACACATTCTTACTCTTTAGAATCAATTACTTAACCCCGAGGCGAGACAAACTGCGTCTTCTTCGAGGTCTTCAATTGAAACACATCGTTGCCGACCTTTGCCGGTACCCGGATTGCAAAATACTTCGCCACGCGATAATCGTCCCCGCCTAGCATAAATTTCTGTTGCACCGAGATGCCGCGGCTCGCATCGATCCATAGGATAACTTTCGAGAAATAGTTGCGTACTTTTTCGCTCTTCGGAACAAGTTGCAGTTTCGTGGTTGCGATGTTATCGATTTTTTCGTCGCCCAAATACGTAACGTCGTAAGTCTTCTTCAGATCCTCTCCGCTGCCCCCGAAGCCCAGTACCAGATAGCTTTCCATCTCGTTCCGATTGCTGCCCGCCGAGAACTGCATGACCTGCTCGATCTTAGGGTGGTAGACCTGAAGCTTGCCCTCTTTATACAGCACGAATGTCGGCTCGGGTTGCTTAATCTCCGCCATCATTTCGATTGCGTCGCCCACCCGCCGGTAATAAACCGTGCCCTTCTGAACGTCGGTTTCGTCCACTACCTTCTGATACTGATCCCATTCGAAGTCGGCCTGGGCAGTGCGGAAGCTGGCCGCAGCAGTATCCATTTTCTTGAGGACGCACTCTAGCGTACAAGGCTCGGGAGTCGGAAAATGTGCAAGGGGGCACAACAAACTTCCGAACAGCACGGTCCCAAGAATGCGGCTGAAAAATTCCATTTTCCTACTATCTCTTCACCAGCACTCTATAAGTCTGCGTGTGTCCTTTGCCCACCACTTCATAGCTCACGATCGCCACATCGCCAGAAATCGGCCTAATGATCCGCAGCAACTGCTCCTGCACCGACGCATCGTCTCCCGGCGTAATCGCACCGGCCGAAATCTGGTAAACCAGTCCGCCCTGCGCATCCGGCGTAACCACAACATCAGTCAGATGCGGATCGCGAGGCACAGGTTTATCGTTGAAGTTGATTACCCGCGGCGAAAAGAAGACAAAGATGAGAATCAGCGTGACCATGATGTCATAGTGCAGCGTGCCACGCTCATGCTGCCACAGGATGTAGCTCCGAATTGTGCGCCAGACGCCGTTCATCGGTAGGGAAGGCGCGCCCGCAGCCGTACTGATTTCCACACTTTGCAAGTCTAGTCTCCGCAATTCAAGGTTTCAACGTTTCAAGGTTTCAGAGTTTCGAATGCGGGATAAGGTGTTTTTGAAACCTTGAAACCTTGAAACTATGAGACCTTGAAACCTTGCACTCAAAAGATTCTTTTCGTAATCCGCTCCGCCCCAACATAAGGCTGCAATGCCTCAGGAATTAGGACGCTGCCGTCGGCTTGCTGGTAGTTCTCCACAATCGCCACCCAGGTCCGGCCCACTGCCAACCCGCTTCCGTTCAGCGTGTGCACGAACTCCGGCTTATTCTTGCCTTCCGGCCTGTAGCGAATGTTCGCCCGCCGCGCTTGATACGACTCGAAATTTGAGCACGACGAAATCTCGCGAAACAACTGCTGCCCCGGCAGCCACACTTCAATGTCATAAGTCTTCGCCGAAGACGGGCCCATGTCGCCAGTGCACAATGTCACAGTGCGATAGTGCAGCCCTAATTTTTGCAGGACCGTCTCCGCGTTCCGCGTCAGCTTCTCATGCTCTTCATAAGAATTCTCCGGGCGCGTAAACTTCACCATCTCCACCTTCTGAAACTGGTGCTGCCGGATGATACCGCGCACGTCTTTCCCATAAGATCCCGCTTCGCTGCGAAAGCACGGGGTGTACGCCGTGAGTGAGATCGGCAACCGCGCAGCGTCAAGTATTTCGTCACGATAAAGATTCGTGACCGGAACCTCGGCCGTCGGAATCAGCCAGAGATCTTTTTCTCCATGAGGTACGCGAAAAAGGTCGGCGGCGAACTTGGGCAATTGTCCCGTACCATACATCGACTCGGAATTGACGAGGTACGGAGGCAGAACTTCGGTGTATCCATGCTCGCGCGTGTGCAGGTCGAGCATAAAGTTCGCCAGCGCGCGTTCGAGCTTTGCGCCAAGATCCCAGTAAACGGCAAACCGCGCGCCGGTAACCTTAACCGCTCGCTCCAGGTCGAGCACGCCAAGTGCAGCGCCCAGTTCCCAATGAGGCTTGGGAGTAAAGTCGAACTGCGGCGGCGCACCCCAGCGGCGGACTTCAACATTGTCTTCGGCGCTGTGGCCCACGGGAACGCTTGAATGCGGCACGTTGGGAATTCCGGCAAGAATATCCTGCAATCGGGAATCAAGATCGGCGGCAATCTTTTCTCGCGTCTGAATCTGCTCGCGCAGGTCTTTCGTCTCGGCGATCGCTGCAGTGGCATCCTGGCCGCTCTTCTTTAATTTGTTGATGTCCTCGGAGGCCTTATTGCGCCGCGCCTTCATCGTCTCAGCTTCGGTAATGGCCTGCCGCCGCTGCGTGTCCACCTCGCGGAAATCCCGGAGCACGGCAGCCGGATCGGCGCCGCGCTGGCGCAGCATTTCCACGACTCGGGGCAGATTGTCGCGTACGAAGCTCAATTCAAGCATAGGAATTAACTACTTTATCGGAAACCAAGCGAGAAATATACGTCGGCTAATGTGTGGACGGCCGCCTGCCCTGAGCTTCGAAGGGTCCGTCGGGCTAAGCGAGACCGTCTCTCAGCTTTCGCGCAGCCCTCCGTCTGTGTAAACTAACCTCGCGATGAGATTCTTCCCCCACCCCATTGCTGTCCGCCGGTGTCTTTCGCTGGGCCTCGTCGCCATTCTCATTCGATTTTCGATCCCGGCGACCTTCGCCTCGGCCTACAACGCCCATCCCAAGCTGGTCGTCGTCATTGTCATCGACCAGTTTCGCGGCGACTATCTGGAACGCTACCGCGACCAATTCGGCGAAGGCGGATTTCGTCTTTTCCTCGACCACGGCGCAAACTTCACCGACTGCAACTACGACTATGCCAACACCCGCACCGCTCCCGGACATGCCACGCTTTTCACCGGCGCCTACAGCAACGGCCATGGAATCATCGCCAACGAGTGGTGGGATCCGCAGAAAAAGAAAATGGTCACGTCAGTAGAAGACGACGACACCAAGCTCGTGGGCATTGCCGGAGAGACTTCAGGGAAAAAAGCCGGTGCCTCTCCGCACAACCTGCTCGCCGATACTCTCGGCGACGAGCTCAAACTCGCAACCCAAGGCCAGGCGCGAGTCTTTAGCCTGTCGTTGAAAGACCGGGCCGCCGTCCTGCCCGGAGGCTTCTCAGCCGACGCCGCTTACTGGATCGATCCGAAAAGCGGCGCGTGGACCACCTCCACTTACTATCGCGCTGACTTGCCGCGGTGGTCGCAGGATTTCAACTCGAGCGATCGAGCGGCAAAATACTGGGATCGCAATTGGGAGAGCAACGGAGAAGTCTTACGCTCGACCGCGCATCGCAAAAGCAAAGACGGCAGCGACGCGGGCTTCTACGAAGTAATCGGTTCCACGCCCTTCGCCAACGAATACGAATTCGAATTCGCCAAAGAGCTAGTGGTTTACGAGAATCTCGGCACAGGGCCGGCTACCGATCTGCTTGCCATCAGCCTCTCCGCGAACGATATTCTCGGCCACCAGGTCGGGCCCGATTCTCCCGAAATGGCCGCCATGGCCCTCGCGCTCGATCATGAACTCGCCGACTTCTTCAACTTTCTCGGCCATCGTATTGGACTCGCGAACATATGGATCGCACTCTCTGCCGACCACGGAATTTCCGCGTTGCCTGATGCCGCGAAGAAACTGCGCATTCCTGCCGCGAATCTCGAAGCGGGCAAACTGGAAGCCCAGATCAATGCGGCTCTGACGTCAAAGTTTTCCCCAGGCCATTCAGCGAGCTACATCAAGCTCGACTATCCGGTAGCCTGGCTTGATCAGTCTGCCTTCGGCGCCCGCACCAAAGAGCACGACACTGAAACTGCCGTAGGTGAGGCGATGAAGCAAGCCGGATTGCGCGACTACTACACAAAGTCGCAACTTGCCGAAGGCGAAGTTCCTGCAAATGCTCTCGGCAAAAAGTTCCTGAACAGCTATTCGCCGGAAGGCGGCTGGTATGTGCTGGGTATCCCCGAGATCTACACCGTAGGCTCGTCGAAGGGCACAGACCACGCATCGCCCTACACCTACGACACGCACGTCCCGTTGGCGTTTTACGGACTGCCATTTCATCCAGGAACTTATCGCACGCATGCCGAGCCAGTGGACCTCGCTGTCACATTTGCATCCCTGCTCGGCATCAACGCTCCGACACACGCCGTCGGCCGCGTGCTCACCGAGGCGCTCGCCCCTCCACATCACGCAGAAGACTCAGCGAGCTCGACCAACGGAGGAGCGCATTGACCTCGCCCTCCGAAAACGGCGGCAAATCTTCCTTGGATCTCAGCGTAACCTTCGCCGGCATTCAACTCAAAAATCCCATCATCGCAGCCAGCGGAACTTTCGGCTACGGCGTTGAGTTCGAAGATGTAGTTCACCTCGACAAGCTCGGTGGATTCGTCGTCAAAGGTCTCTCGCGCGAGCCCATGATTGGCAACCCTCCGCCGCGCCTGTGGGAAACCGCCGCAGGCATGCTCAATGCCATCGGCCTGCAAAACATCGGAGCGTCGGCGTTTCTCGCAGAGAAGCTGCCCAAACTTCAGCAAATCAAGAATATCGTCGTGTTCGCCAACGTCTTCGGCTACACCCGCGACGATTACGAACGAACCATCGAACTTCTCAACGACGGCGAAGGCATTGCTGCCTACGAACTGAATGTGTCCTGCCCCAACACCAGCGAGGGCGGACTGCAATTTGGCAGTGATCCCCGCGCGCTCGACGAAGTGGTGACTGCGGCCAAACGCGCTGCCCGGCGGCCACTGATCGTCAAGCTCTCTCCTAACGTGACCAGCATCGCGCAGATGGCCCACGTAGCGCAGGAAGCGGGAGCCGACGCCATCTCGCTGATCAATACTTTTGTAGCCATGGCCATCGACGCCGACACGCGCAAGCCCCGCATCGCCAATGTCACTGCCGGACTCTCCGGCCCAGCCATCAAGCCCATTGCCCTGCGTATGGTCTACGACGCTGCGCACGCCGTCAATATTCCGGTCATCGGCATGGGAGGAATTTCAACCGCGGCCGATGTCGCCGAATTTATGCTGGCAGGCGCAACCGCCGTGCAGATCGGCACCGCCAGTTACTGGGATCCCTGCGCCACCGAAAAAATCGTGGACGAACTGCACCGCTGGTGCCAGGATCGCGGCATCACGAAACTGGCCAACCTAACCGGCGGCATGATTCTAGAGTAGTTTTTTCTCAGCGTAACTTAACTGGATGTGGAATCTAATTCTCTGAGAACTGAGCAACTACCGCCCGCGACTATACCAGATCGACCCCGGCGACTTGAAGTTCCGCCCCTCGCCCCATACCGCGTGCGTGTTCCCGAGGTTATCGATGGCAATTGAGAAATAGTCGCCGAAAGGGAAGCGGAAGCCATCGGGCCGAACGTAATCGTAAGTACGATCGAAGTTGCGCGCTCCACCCGAGAGTTGCGCCTCGGCCGACCATGTAGCGCCGCCGTTGCTCGAACTTCGCTGGAAAACATTCCATAGCTCAGAGTAAGGACGAGCGTTGCGCGTGTCCATCCACGCAATGCGCACGTCGCCCGCCGCGCCCGCCGTGATCGCCGGAAAACAGTGTTCCACTAAATTGTCGGCTGTCGATACATCTGCCTTGGCGGACCAACTCGCTCCACCTGTAGTCGAAGAAGAAAAGAATATGCGCTCCGGTCCACCGTGCGCGCCGCCCGCGTTCCACAGCGCGTAAATCGTTCCCGCCGCATCGGACGCCAGCGCAATCTGCGCGCCCAGAAACTCCTCGTCGCAACCTTGGGCCGCGCATCCCGGCGGCGCGCTCGAAACGTCCAGCAGGGCCGTGCTCCAGTTCCGTCCCGCATCCACCGACCGGCTCACATAAACGCTCACCGGCCGCGTGCTGAGGTTTCGTCGCGCATACGCCGTCCACGCAAAATAGACATCGCCAGTCGCATCCACCGTCGCGCCCCCGGCCAGTGACCATCCCGGCTCAGCCGCCGGATTGACCGTCACCGAAGAAAAATTCTGGGCATAGTCATGCGACGCCGCGACTACGAACTCCTGTTCGTGATTGAATCCCACGTAAACATCCGCGCCGTGCACGGCCAGCACGGGCTTGTCCGCGTCTTCGTTGTTCCCCGCATGCTCCGCGATTGCGAGGTACCAGCTCGCCCCGAAGTCCTGCGACCGCGCCACCATCACATCGCGCTTGTTGTTCTGCAGCCACGAGGCGTATATCGTCTGCCGGTCCACCGGATCAACCACAATCTGCGGATCGAACTGCCCAGTCGAAGAAGTCACCAGCGCATGTGGCGCTTGCCACGACAGTCCATTGTCGTTGCTGACCATCAGCGCCATCGTAGGCGCAGTGCAGGCCGGGCAGTCACCGATCGCGCCATATTGTGGAAACAGAATATAGACGTGGCCGCGGCCATCCGCGGCCATCGCCGGCTCCCACTGATCCCCCGTGGTATAGCCGACGCGCTGCTGCGGAGTGAAATTCGGAACGGCCAGCGCTGCCTGCGCCGTCGCGAGCACCATGAGCATGCAGAGGGCAAACCTCTGCACACTTCGGGCGCGGCTGGATCCTACCACCACAGACTTCTCCTGGGACTACGGACTGCGACAACGTTGGACGAACTTTATCGCGAAACCGTCCGCCAGGTCAATTGCCCGATCAGGCCACATGGCCACAACACAGCGGCGGCAGCCTGCCCGAAGCGAAGTCGAATGGCTCCCGCCTGTATGTGGGAACACCCGCCTCGGCTGTCCCGTCCAGCGCGGCGGGACGCCTCTTGCCCACGCGCGTGACTTTCTGCCGAGTTTGTCATCTAATGTGTAGCGGCGCGCAGCGCGGCTAAGAAGGAGCAATCGAAAGATGGAGAAAGCCACATTTGCAGCAGGATGTTTCTGGGGAGTAGAAGCCGCCTTCCGGGCATTGCCCGGCGTGATCTCAACGCGCGTGGGCTACATTGGCGGAAATACGGACAATCCCACCTACAAGGAAGTTTGCACCGATCGCACCGGCCACGCCGAAGCGGTAGAAGTGGAATTCGATCCCGCGAAGATTCGCTACGCCGACCTGCTGAAAGTCTTCTGGGAGAATCACGACCCTACCCAACTCAACCGCCAGGGTCCGGACTGGGGCACGCAATACCGCTCCGCCATTTTCTACCACACGCCGCAACAGCAGGCCGAGGCGCAAGCCTCGAAAGAAGCGCTAGAAAAAACGCACCGCTTCTCCAAGCCGATTGCCACGCAGATCGTCCCCGCGGTCACGTTCTATCCCGCCGAGGACTACCACCAGCAATATCTGGAGAAGCGCGGCATGGCCAGTTGCCACATCAAGAGCTGACCGGCTCTTGATCCCCCGGCTCTCGCGGACCAAAGAAGAAAAGCAGTACGAACCCGCCAATGTAGAACGGCAGGCTCTGCTGAAAACTGCAGCCCACGAAACGCAGGATCAATCCGAAAAGCGCAAGGCCCTCACACAACGCGTAGGTGACAATGTACCCAGTCCTCCAATGACTTAAGGTGAGCGAATCGTCGGGACGAACCGCCAGCCTCTCCGCCGATCGAAAGACTAACGTACGCCTGACCACGAAGATCACGCCTACCATCGCCACGCCGGCAGTAGTGAAAATATAGCTCAGCGAAGCGTTCGCAGTTCCGGCGCTTGAGCCCGCAACTTCGCCCACGACGCCATAGAGCACGATGCTGGCAAGCATCGCCCACTGCGCCAAACGCAGTGTTCTGACAGTCCCCCTCATTACGGATATTCTGCCCCAGTTGGCGGAAAGTGGCCACGAAATCTTTCGGATAGAATCCAGCTAGGCAATAGCCTTCTCCAGCTAGTGACGATGTTCCTCGCCGCCCAAGCCCGGCCGCATCCGCAGAAAAATCTGAAACGATACCGGATAGTTGCCATAAGCTGCATCCAGCGCCGCAGGCTTTGAATACACCGTCAGATCGGCGCCCAATCCCAATTGCCAAGCTCGATTCTGCACCAGATCGCGAGTGCCGCCGAAAGTGTAGGCGCCGATGCGGTAGGAAGGTCCTTCAGCCGGTGGAAACAATTCGTTCTTGTCCACCAGTTCCATGCGCGTAAATAAATAATCGCGCTGCCGAAAGTTCAGCGTGGACTCGAGCAAATATCCATTGAGGTGGATGTCCGTCCCGATCTCATGCACGCGTCCCCACACGAGTGATGTCGCCCAATTCCCCGTCGCCAGCCCACGGTTATATTCCACAGAAGCTGTCTCTCGCCATTGATTCCAGAGCTCCAGCGCCTCGGGATGGTCAAGGTGCCCGATGCTGTATTGCGCGGTCCAGTTTCGATTGGGAGCAACGCTCGCGCGCACCGACCACGAATCGAGCGCAGCCGGCTGAATGCTCCAGCGTTCTTCGTTCGGTTCGTGCCCGTTAAAGGCCGAACCCTCCAGCTTGAACCGGTCGATCACCAATCCCGTCGTGACCACGCCGAAGCTGGTGTGCGTCGAATCCTGCAAATGGTGGCTGAGCGGCGCCAGCGGCAGCTCCGACGCAGAAGCGCGATGAATATAGGTGACCGGTCCAAGCGCCGGCTCCGCTGCTGGCCCGCCATACAATTCCCACGAAACTGTTTTCGAAAGCGGCAGCAGGTAAAGCGCTGAAAGCTCCGCAAATACATTATGCGGATGCTGGTGGTCGACGAGCGGCTCTCCATGGTACGTTTCTCCGGTCTGAAACAACTCCGGAAATCCCGGATGCGGCGAGGTCAGTGACTCCGCAGAAAACATCTGCCGCAAAAGAATCGTTCCTCGGCAAAGCTTATGCTGCTCCATCAGCATGCCCCAATTCACCGACTCAGCTTTGCCCTCGCCGCGCGGCCCGCCCTGCTGGTTGTAGTCGGCAAAGATCACGCCGTGAGCCATCACTTCCCAACCGCGGTGCATCCACATCCACTCCGGCTCCGGAACAGACGCCGGCTGCCAACCCGTGCCAGAGCCAGCGTGCGGCGAAGGCAACTGCGAAGTCTCGTGCGCTTCCATGGGCATATTCATTCCGCTCATGGAGGCGGACTGCGCCGCTAACTGGGAGGGCAGCGTTGTCAACACAATGAAAAAGGCGCTGATCGAATGCCAGGCGGCTCTGGTCCTGAAAGGTCTCACTGAAAAAAGACTAACCGATGTTGCAGCAAGCGACGCTTCTTCGAGAAGAGGGGCGGTAATCGGATTCTCGAGAGGCTTTACTCCGTGTAACCCCGTGCCCTCTGTGGTAAAGATTTTTTGGGGAAGCTTCCCGGGCGCTAAGTCCCGGTAATCTTCACGCGCAGTTCTTCCGGCAGGCGTTCCCGAATCTCCTGCGGCAGCCGGTCATGTACGCGGCGCGCGCCCTGTTTAGCTGCATCGAGCACCGTGACCGGCGCGGGCGTGGCCACGGCTACCACCAGCCAGATCAGCGCCGATAACGCAAAGCCCGCCAGCGCCGCAATCTCCAGCCAGAGCGCGTGCCGCGGACCAAAGTGCCTGATCACTCCAAAGGCCAGCAGAAACACGCCGCCCGAAATCGACGCCAGCGCAATCAGTCCAACGTCAATGATCCGGTGTATTTTCTGGCGTTTGCGGCAGTGTTCGCACTCGGCAAAATGGCTCTCGTAGTCCTCACGCATCTCCGGCGCCAGGCCGGAAATGTCGTATCTCCAGCCCGCCAGAATCTTGCCCACAATCGGATCGATGCACTGCTGACTCATAATGAAAGCTGGGTCTCAGGTGTTAGGTTCTAGGTCTTAGGATTTTCCAGAGACCTACCACCTAAGACCTAACACCCACTTTTCAGCAACCCGGTCTTAGGTGTCAGGTTTTAGGTCTTAGGTATTTCCCAAGACCTAACACCCAAGACCTAGCACCGGCCTTCCTACAGCTGGATCGGCGGCAAAACCTCCGACTGCGTAGCCACCAGCACCCGGTTTTGAAACAAGCCGCCCCGCTCCGCCAACGCTCTTTCTGCCCCTCTCCGGGCTATTTCCGGATGGTTGTTCTCTTCAGACAGATGCGCCAGCACTACAAAGGCTGCACCATTATCATAGTCCCCGGTGAAGAAATCCGCGAGTTTCTCATTCGAAAGGTGCCCCACGTTGCTCGCGACCCGCTGCTTCACTGACCACGGATACGACCCGCCGCGCAGCATCTCCACATCGTGATTCGATTCCATAATCAGAATGTCAGACCCGCGCAAGTGGTCGCGAACATTGACGGGCAAGTACCCAAGATCGGTAGCCACGCTCACCTTCGCGCCTTCCACGCGAAAAGTAAAACCCACAGGATCGGCGGCGTCATGCGGGATGGTGAAGGGTTTCACCTCAATATCCCCAACCTGAAAGCGATGCCCTGACTCGAAGCGCTCGAATTTCTCCAGTTGCGGCCGCTCGCCGTTCACCGTGCGCATGGCCCGCGCCCAGGCCGCATGTGTTGCCACGGTCATAAAGATTGGGATGCGCAGCTTCTTGGCCAGCGTTGCCAGGCCGTAAACATGATCGGAATGTTCATGAGTAATCAGGATCGCCGAAAGCGATTGCGGATCCTCGCCAAGCGACTTCAGGCGCTTGAAAGTCTCGCGGCACGAAATGCCGGCATCGACCAGAATCTTCGTGCGCGTGCTCGCCACAAGCGCACAATTTCCCCGGCTCCCGCTCGCCAGCATCGAAACGGTGACACACATGCGAAGAAGCATACGCGCCTACCCTGTGGATTGCGAGTAACTTTCTAGTTATCCAATACCTTGGGGTGGTAATTCGGCTTCCGGCTTCTGGCTTCTGGCTTCTATTTCTCGTTCCGACGGTTGTTTTCCGGAAGCCGGAAGCTGAGAGCCGGAAGCCGGTTCATACAGGAACTGCCACATTCTCCACAATCTCGCGCAGCACCTGATCGGCCTGTTCGGACTTTTTCAGAGTCGAGGCGTAGCCGCCGTTGACGACCACGCGATGGGCGAAGACCGGCACGGCCAGCGTTTTGAAATCCTGCGGAGTGCAGAAGCTGCGGGCATCGAGAAATGCCATTGCCTGCGCCGCGCGATACAGCGCCTGCGCGCCACGCGGCGAAACTCCCAACGACAAATATTCCGACTCGCGCGTACGCTTAACAATTTCGAGCGCGTAGGTCACCAGCGATTCATCCACGCGAATCAGCTTGACGGCCTCCTGCATTTCGAGCACGTCTGCCGCGGTGAGTACCGGATGAAGATTATGCAAGTGCGCCGCGCCCGCCTCCGAACGCAGAATCTCGCGCTCGGCTGCGGCTTCGGGATAGCCCATGCGCACCCGCATCAAGAAGCGATCAAGTTGTGACTCCGGCAGTGGATACGTTCCGTGATGCTCGACAGGATTCTGCGTGGCGATCACCAGAAACGGCTGCGGCAGTTGGTAAGAGTGCGCGTCGACCGTGACCTGGCCTTCGTTCATGGCTTCGAGCAGCGCCGACTGCGTCTTGGGCGTCGTCCGGTTGATCTCGTCGGCCAGCAGCACGTTGGTAAACACTGGGCCGCGCTTGAACTCAAACTCTTGCTCCAGTGCCGAATACACTGAGATCCCGAGCACGTCGGAGGGCAGCATGTCGCTGGTGAACTGCACGCGCTGAAAGGTGCAATCGACGGCGCGCGCGAGGGCCTGACCGAGCGTGGTCTTGCCGACTCCGGGAACACCCTCAATCAGCAAGTGTCCGCGGGCAAAGATGCTGACCAGCGCGAGGCGCACGACATCGTCTTTGCCGCGAATCACGCGGCGCAACGCTTTTTCGAGGTCAGCGGCTTTATGAGATACAGCGATGGCAGTCTCAGGCGACATTGGATGGATTTTACTCTCTCGTGGAGATGCGGCGGAGTTACGGATGTCATAGAGCTTCTAGCTTCTAGCTCCTAGCTTCTAGCCAAGCTTACGCACTCTCGAGCCTGTCGTCCCGAGCGAAGCGAGGAATCCGGTTTCCGTGCCGGGCCCGAAATCAGAACGGGAGCACGAACAAATCTTGCGATGTCTTGAGCCAGGAGGTAGAAGCTAGGAGCTAGCAGCTAGCAGCTGATCCTACTGCGTAAACTCTGCCGGGCGTCCTGTGAGCCGCTCGATGCGCTTGGCGGTCGGCGGATGGGTCGAGAACAGGTTGCCGAAGTTCATCCCGAGCAGCGGTTGGATGATAAACAAATGCGCCGTCGATGGACTGGCCTGCATGGGCACGCGACGCGAGTAGGCGTCGAGTTTTTGCAGCGCGCTGGCCAGCGCATACGGATTGCCGGTGTAATGCGCGCCGGTTGCGTCTGCCTGATATTCGCGCGAGCGCGATACGGCCATCTGAATCATGGCAGCCGCGATGGGGGCTAGAATCAGCATCAACAAGCCGCCTATGCCGCCGTCGCGGCGGTCGCGGCTGCCTCCGAAGAACATGCCAAAGCGGGCGAGCATGGTGATTGCGCCCGCAATAGTTGCTGCGACCGAACTGATCAGAATGTCGCGGTTGCCGACGTGCCCGAGCTCATGCGCCAGCACGCCTTCCAGTTCTTCGTCGTTGAGCAGGCCGAGAATCCCGTGGGTTACGGCCACCGAAGCGTGCTTGGGATTGCGTCCCGTGGCAAAGGCGTTCGGCGACTCTGTTGGGATGACATAGATCTTCGGCATGGGCAGGCCGATCTTCTGCGTGAGCCGCTCGACAATCTCGTAGGCGCGCGGCAGTTGTTCGCGCGTCACTGGCTGCGCGCGGTAGGTAGCCAGCGCGATCTTATCGGAGAAGAAGTACGCGCCGAAGTTCAGCACGATGGCGAAGGCCAGCGCCAGCAGCATCCCGCTCTCGCCGCCGAAGTGTTGGCCGATAAACATGAGCAGCAGCGTGAGCGAGGTGAGCAGCAACGCGGTCTTGAAAGTGTTTCCCATAATTGAATCTCAGCTATTGGATGATACGGCTCGCGGGGCGATGCAGTTCAGCCCGTTCCGGGAAAAACCGGATTGGGGATGGTACCCCCCTCCCCCCCGGTATATTGGAATCAGCAGGTTAGCGGGAAATTGAGAAATAATATATTGGAATCAATAACTTACGGGCAAAATCTTGAAAACAAGATGGTTACCGTCGCGCTTTGGGTTCAAGCGCACTCGTTGCGGCTTGCGTCGCAAGGCCTCTGCCTCACAATGATCGGCCAACCGAACGCGGCACGCAAGGTCAGATGTCACAATGTCACCGGTCATTCTGAATCCTAAGGCCGACGGATGTGGGACAATCTTCACGCGTCAAACCACTTCGCACGCCGAACAATCAAGAATTGGAGATGCTTCTTGGAAATGCCCCACCCACTACGATCACGATTGCTGGCTGGCCTGGCTTTACTCATCAGCCTTTGCGCGCCGCTGTGCGGCCAAACTTTGCCCAAGGCCCCGGGCGCGGAAATATTTTCTCTGACGCCGGTAGTGGGCCGCTTTACCGAGCCGGCGATTGCGGTCAATCCGAATAATCCGCAGCAGGTGGTTGCGGTTTTTCAGGATAACGCTCACGCCTCTTATTCTCAGGATGCAGGGCACACCTGGCACGGGGCGGAAGGCGTTGCCTCGGCGAACTACCGCACGTCGGGCGATGTGTCGACGACCTTCGATAATCAAGGGCACGCATTCATCTGTTACATCGCGTTCGACAAGCTTGGGACATTCAACTATTGGGGGCATGGCGCAACACGCAACGGAATCTTTGTGCGGCGCTCGCTCGATGGCGGCAAGACGTGGGAGTCGAAGCAAATCACGGTCAGCGAGTTTGCCAGCGATCCGGGAATTCCGTTTGAAGATAAACCTTACATCGTCGCGGACAATGCTTCGTCAATCGGCGCCTCGGGAGTTGGCACTTCGAGAAGCGGCAAGAGTCCATACGCTGGAAATCTCTACATCGGTTGGACGCGGTGGACGCTGACCGGTTCGGAGATGCTGGTATCGCGGTCGACCGACGATGGGGAAACGTGGTCGAAGCCGGTCGAGGTGGATCGGCATCCGGGGCTGCCGCGCGACGACAACGGAGCTGCCGAAGGATTCGCCGGCGCGGTTGGCCGGGATGGCCGCCTGTACGCCGTCTGGAGCCAGGACAACGACGTAATGTTTACGACTTCGCGCGACGGCGGAAAAACATTTTCGCGCGCGCGTGGCATTCTGCACACAGCTCCCATTATGTTTGCCATCGATACGCTCGAACGCGCCAATGGCTTTCCGCAGATTGGTATTGATCCCAGAAACAACGACGCGCGAAGCGGCCGGCTCTATGTGACCTGGAGCGATTACCGCAACGGCGATCTCGACGTTTTCTGTGCGACCTCGACCGACGGCGGGAAAAAATGGAGTGAGCCCGTGCGGGTGAATGATGATGCGGTACACAATGGTGCGGAGCAATTCTTTCAGTGGCTCGCGGTCGATCCCGTGGATGGCTCGGCTAACGTTGTTTTTTATGACCGGCGCGGAGATCCGAAGAATCGGAAGCAGACTGTGACGCTGGCGCGCTCAACCGATGGCGGACAATCGTTTAAGAATTATGCGTGGACCACCGAGCCGTTTGAAGCGGGCGGAGTTTTCTTTGGAGACTATTCGGGAATCGGCGCGTTCGGCGGGCGTGTCTACGGGATTTGGACTGAGGAACCGGCAGTGGTTGCGGAGGCTGGGAATAAAGCCGAGACCAAACCGGAGACTCAGGCGGAAGCCAAGCCTGAGGCCGCTCCTCCCAAGCGCGGGACGGTCATTAAAGTCGGAGTCGCGGATTTCGCACCGGCTGCGAGGTAGAACGGCTCGACCGAGAACCAGCAACTTCGAGGACGGAGTCAGAGTCAACGTCAAAGGCAGCGGGCAAGAGTGCCCGCTCCACACGTCACGCTTTTTGCGCTTCGCGTTTCAGCGCGCGATCGAGGGTTTGATCGAGAGCGGATTTCGCGCTCTCGTATTCCGATTGCGAGATCTGGCCTTGCCTGCGTTCGACTTCCAGCTGGAAGAGTTCTTCTTTCAAGGCATCGAGAAGCATGGACGCGGGACGTGCTGCCGCGGCTGGCCGAACACTCGGAGTTCCAAGTGCGGGCGCGGGCCCGTATTCATCGTCATCGAAATGCACAGGCGTTCCCATGGGCGAAGCAGCTTTTAGGCGCGCCAGCTTGCGGTTGGCGGATTGTTGCCGCACTGCCACGAAAATGCCGCCTACAATCAACGCCGCGGCGATGCCTCCGAGAATGTACCAGCGATATTTTTGCAAAGGGTCGGGAGCGTCGATGGGCGGGCCGAGTCCTCCGCCGGGCCGGCTGGTCTTGTCGCCTGCTTCGCCTTTCGCGGAGTCGGCTTCCTGTGAGCCTTGAAGCATGCCTACGCCGGAAATTTTGAAGGCCAAGTTCTCACCTTGTGCGGTATTCGAAGCTACCTGAACGACCGCGTCAGGTTCCTGCGGATACGGCGTCGATTTGAATCCTGCGGAATCGTTGGCGGCGGTGAACTGCATCGCCTTCGGCATCATCACGACAAAATGCTCCGTGGGATACAGCGACTTGGGATCCAGATTTGCGCTTCCCGTGTAAGGAAGCTCGTAGGCTACCTCGAAGCGTGTCTGTCCCGGCCGCAAAGGGAAGATGAACGAATATCGGTTCTTCTCGCTTTCGGGCACCGGAGCGGACTTCAGCGGATTGCCGCCTTCGGTGGTGGCGCTGGCTGAATCTGGAATGATCGTCGCTCCCTCGGGAATGTAGAACTCAAGGTTGCGGTCGTTCATCTGGGTGCGCGGAGGCTTCGATTTATTCTGCACGAAGAACTCGCGCACGATCTCGAGGCGTCCCTGTTCCGCCTGAAGGCGCACGATGTCTGCGACCAAATCGATGCCAGGAATCTTTTTCGCGGCGTCAAAAACCTCGAGTTCCACGGACGTGGTTCCGGGGGGCGCCATGCGATGGTACGTAACGCCTTGATGGATGGTGCGCACGAGGTGCGGCGATTTGTCGTCGTCGAGTTTGAAACTGAACTTGCCTTTGGCGTCGGTCTGGGTGCGGCCGGCTTCGTCCATGCCCTCGCCGAGTTTGAGCAGGACTACATCGTCCCCGGCGGAGGGCTTGCCGGTGGTGGAGTTCTTGACTGTGCCGGTGAGAGTTTGAGCGGCGGCGAGGGAGGTGAGCAGGAGGATGGCTGCGAGGGCTTTTCCGTAAGCTGGAGGAAACGCCAACCGAGAGTAACGAGAGAACTCCTTGCGAGGGCGCGGGTTGGTGCCGGCACGGTAGGGGTCCTTCGACTGCGTGGAAACTTCGCTTCGCGAAGCTTCCACTCCGCTCAGGATGACAGGCGTTGATTTCAATTTCGCGTTCCTCTTTGTGTCGCGGGATTTTCCAGGCGGGCGATCTCGGCCAAGATGGTGGCGGCCTCGTCCTGCAAAGAGGACTTCAGCGATGCGTAGTCCGCGTCCGGCACCTTGCCCGCTTTGTATTCGAAGTTGAGATCGCGCAGGTTCTCGTAAACGGCATCTTTGCGTTCGCGAAGATAACTGGCGCGGGTTTTCTCCGGACCGAGAAAAAGCCTTCCGGGCAGGTAGAAAACATAAACGAGAGTTGCGATGGTGAGCAGTGCGCACAGGAAAAGCGAGTCGTTCACAGGTCAGTCTCCTTGCGAGCCTGATCGCGGAACTGATCAAGTTCGGCGCCGTGAACTGGGTGCAGGCCGTCAGCGAGCGCGGGCGCGGGACGATTCTTCCAGGCGCGAATTACCAGCACCATCAAGCCGAAGCCGAAGAACAGCGCGGCGAAGGGAATGATATAAGCGACGCGGTCGAAACCCTTGGCCGTGGGAGCCGCAAGAACCGTTGGCCCGTATTTCTGTACGAAGGATTGCTCGACCAGGCTGTCGCTGTCTCCGCGCGTGACTGCGGCTTGCAGTTCGTTGCGCATGCCGTCGGAGGCAGGGCAGCCGACGTGATTGCATTCCAGCAGAATCTGGTTGCAGCCGCAGATGCACATCATCTGATGGCCGATTTCGTTGAAGCGCGTGGCCGGGTCGCCGGCGCCGACGAGCGCGAAGATGGCGGCGCACAACAGGATGATCTGCGCGGCCCGGCGGTGTTTCGTCTTGAGTTTCGAGTTCGTCATTGCCTCCAAGTACAGGTCTTAGGTCCTAACCCTGATCCCTATCCCCTCATCCCTCTAACATCAATCTCCTGTTACCGCGGGAGCAGTTTCCAGCCTTGCCGGCGCTGGCACTCGCACCGGCGCTGGCGCGTTTGGAATCAGTGCTAGAACGGTTCCGATCAGCATGATCCAGACGCCCATCCAGATCCACATTACCAGCGCATTCAGGTGCGCTTTAATAATCGGCTCACCCTTCTCATTCTGGCCTTCGAAAACCAGGTAGAGATCTTCGTTGAGGCCCGATCGAATGTCGGGCTTGGTCGAGGCCTGCTGGCTGGCTTTATAGAATTCACGCACCGGTGTCATGGTGTCGATCTTCTTGTCACCCCGGTATACGTCGAGAATGGCCCATTCACTGGCCTTGTTGGGACTGTCGTCCTGCGTGTAGGAGCGGCAGATCAGGGTGTAGGGACCGATGTCCATCTTGTCGCCGTTGGCCATCGCCTGCTCTTTGTCGACATTGAAGGCGGCGCCGGCGAATCCAATGATGACTACCACCACGCCGAAGTGGACGATGTATCCGCCGTAGCGACGCGTGTTGCGATGCGTGAGCTGCACCATTGAGGCGAACATGCCTTGGCCGGTATGTCGCGAGATCACGCGGCCGCCGCGGTAGAACTCGCTGGCGACAGTGAGGGTCACGAGCACAGAAAGCGCAATTGCCATCAGCGAATAGAAGTAAGAGATGTCCTGCCAGGGCTTGAGACCAAAGGGCGAACCCCAACGCTGCGGTGTGATCATCAGAAAGATCGCGACAGCAATCGCGCCGATCGTCGGCCACATGAAGTTGCGCTTCAGGCTTTCGAGCGAAGTCTTGCGCCAAGCCAGAAGTGGTCCCAGGGCAGTGAGGATCAGAAGCAGCAGAGCTACAGGAATAGCGACGCGATTGTAAAACGGCGCGCCCACTGTAACTTTATTGCCTTGTACAAGCTCGGAGATTTTTGGAAACCAAGTCCCCCACAGCACGGTGAAGCAGAGCAAAACGAAAAGCAGGTTATTGAATAGAAAGCTCGACTCGCGCGACACCAGCGACTCGAGCTTGTGCTCGCTCTTCAGGTGAGATTTATTCTTGAAGAAGAAAAACAAGAATACGGCCAGCGTGATGCAGAGAAACCAGGCGAACCAGTCGCCGATCGAAGACTGTGCGAAGGCGTGCACCGAGCTGATGATGCCGCTGCGGGTCAGGAACGTCCCAAGAATCGCCAGCCAGAATGTGGCGAAGACCAGCCACATATTCCACATCTTCAACATGCCGCGTTTTTCTTGCATCATGACCGAATGCAAAAACGCGGTGCCCGTGAGCCATGGCATGAGCGAAGCGTTCTCGACGGGGTCCCATCCCCAGTAGCCGCCCCAGCCGAGCACGGAGTAGGCCCAGTGCGCGCCGAGAAAAACTCCGCAGGTAAGAAACGCCCAGGTGACCATGGTCCAGCGGCGGGTGATGTGAATCCACTTTTCGCCGGGATACTTCATGATCAGCGCGCCCAGCGCGAACGCGAACGGCACGGTGAACCCAACGTATCCCAGATAAAGCATGGGCGGATGAATCACCATCTCGGGATACTGCAGCAAGGGATTCAATCCGCTGCCATCGGGCCGCAGCGGGCCCTCCAGAATGCCGAATGGATTGGCCGCGAAATTCAGCAACAGCAGAAAGAAGATCTGCACGCCGGCCAGAACCACCGAAGCGTAGGCGAAAAGCCGCGGATCGGTCTTGTAGCGCAGCCGCAATACGAATCCATAGGCGGCCAGCAGCAGCGACCAGAACAGCAGCGAACCTTCCTGGCCAGACCACAGCACGGCAAACTTATAAGGACCGGGAAGATCGCGGTTGCTGTGATGAAAGATGTAGGCGATGGAAAAATTATTCTGGAAGGCGCAGACAACGAGGACGACCGAAGCCAGAAGAACAGCGCCGAAGGTGGCGATGCCGGCGCGCCGGGCGGTTTCGCCGATCCGCTCAGAACCTTCTCCCTCAACGAGCGCGAGGATGCCGGCAATGAACGTGTAAGCGCTCAACGCCAACGCGAGCATCAGCGCAAAACTACCCAATACCGCCATGTGACAGAACCCCAGCCTATTTTTTCAGAAACCTCCTCGCGTGGCAACCGCGAAGCGTTTTGCACACTCCCGCAAGAACCGGCGGCCAGATTCGGCCGCCGTTGCCGCGACAGTATTAATAACGATAGGCTCGGGAGCCTTTAGGCGCTTTGTTGCTGCTGGTAGCGCTGCTTTACTTCACGTTCCGCAGCCAGCCAGTCTTCGCGTTCGTGGCCGGGCGTGGCTCCGCGCTGCTGGTAGAGTTCGTAGGCGCGACGCCGAATCTCTTCTTCCACGTTGATCGGAACCACCCGACGGGGCTCCGTCTTCACCACTTCCAACTTTTTTCTGGGTTCGGGAGCAATCTTGGGCTCCGGCTTGGCTGTGGCGGGCGCCGCCGCGGGCGCAATAGCCTGGGCCTTGGCCTGCACTTTTTCCTGGGCTTTTTCTTGTACTTTTTCCTGCAGATCGGGCGCCTTCACAACCGGCGTCTGCACCACGGGTGTCGGCACTGCGGGCGAACTGGCCGTGGTCACGTTGGCTTGCTCATTGATGGTATTTGTCTTGGTGGGGGGCTTGCTGCCTGAAGTCGATTTTGCTCTAGCCATATTCGGATACTCCTTTTAAATACCTGGATTTAGGAATGAATTGGGCGGTTCAGTGAACCACCTACACTTCGCCCCGCAATATTCAGGGGAACAATTAGATTTTCGGTGGCGGAGTTGCCCCTATTATACCGCCCCTAAAGCTGTGGAAACGAAATTTCGGGAACAAATCGAGAGGGGCAGCTTTGCTATAATCGAAGCTCTCCAGATGGCGCTATCGTCTAGGGGTTAGGACGGAAGATTCTCAATCTTCAAACCCGGGTTCGATTCCCGGTAGCGCTACCATTCCATTCGTAACCTTGCGATCAGCGGTACCACTTTTCACCCCCAAGCTCAATTCGTTGACTCGCGGATGCCGCGTTCGTAAGATGGTGCGACCTAAAAGCCTGGGAAATGTAGCGGAGAGAACTTATGCCAGCGCGGAACGCCTTGAACTGTTTCTTGGCCGGAGCGGTCGTTGCCCTTGCTTGTGCAATCTCTGTACGCGTCGAAGCGCAGTCCGGCCTATCGTCATTAAACGTGGCCTCAGCGCCGGTTGTTGCGAGCGAGAGTGCATCCGGATATAACCAGCCGCCGAAAAATATTCTGGATGTGATGCATGCGCCGTCGCCGCCACGGCCCAGCGTTAGCCCTACGCAAGACTCGATTCTGCTCGTGTCGTGGCAGGACTATCCCTCGATTGCCCGCGTGTCGACGCCTTTCCTGCGCCTGGCTGGCGTGCGCGTCGAGCCCAAGAACCACAGCAAGCATGACACGCCCGGCGGTTACGGCATCACGCCCTGCGTCCGGAGCATGGAACTGGTGCACGTCGCCGCTGCTTCCTCAACAAACGCTGCTTCCTCAACAAACAAAGACGGCGCGCAGATTCATATCAAGCTTCCCGAGGGCGCGTGCCCCGGCGGGCCGATGTGGGCCGCTGATGGAAGGCGATTCGCGTTCGTGAATCTCGCTCCCACGGCGGTCGAACTCTGGATCGGCGATGCCAGGACCGGCGAAGTGCATCCCGTCCGCGGAGCGCGTCTCAACCCAATGTTCAACGACGAGATGCAGTGGATGCCCGATCAGAAAACGCTGCTGGTTAAGCTGGTGCCTGAGGGCATCGGCGCGCCGCCACCTGAACCGATCGAGCCGGCCGGTCCCAGCATCCAGGAGACTACCGGCGAAAAAGGACAGAGCAGCACTTATGAAAACCGTGACACGCTGAACAGCAAGCACGACGAAGATGTTTTCGATTACTACGCAACCTCGCAACTTGCATTCGTCGACGCAGCCACTGGGGCGATCACGCCCGTCGGCAAGCCGGCGAACTACGAATCGCTCTCCGCCGCGCCGGACGGGAAGCACATTCTCGTCAGCACGATTCACAAGCCATACTCCTACGTCACGACTTATGATCGCTTCCCGCAGCAAGTCGAAGTTTGGGACATATCCGATCGGTCCCATGTTGGTGTTCATACCATCGCATCGCTTCCGCTCGCCGATCGTGTTCCCATCGCAGGCGTTCCGCTAGGTCCGCGCGATTTTTCCTGGCGTGCCACCGAGCCGGCAACTCTTGTATGGGCTGAAGCGCTCGACGGAGGCGACTGGAAAGTGCAGGTTCCGGCTCGCGATAAAATTATGCTGCTGAAGGCCCCGTTCAACTCATCCGCCGTCGAAATCGCGCGGACCGAGCAGCGCTACGTGGGCTTCGCCTGGGGCGAACAACCCAGCATCGCTCTTTTGAACCAGTACGACGAAAACCGCCACTGGAGGCGCACCTTCGTCATCGACGTCGATGCTCAGCAAACCAAGCCGCGCTTGCTGTGGGATCTTTCTACGGACGAGAAATATGCCTACCCGGGCATGCCGGTGAGACGCCAACTGCCGAACGGCGTCTGGGTGGTTCGGCAGGAAGGCGATTCGATCTACCTCTCAAGCCTGGGTTCTTCGCCAGACGGCGATCGGCCGTTCCTCGACCGGCTTGATTTGAAAACGCCGAAATCCGAACGCCTGTTCCGCAGCGATAAGAATTGTTTCGAGCTGTTTCTATCCTTCACCGGTACGGACACAAAAACTTTTATTACCTGGCATCAATCGCCTACCGATCCGCCGAATGCTTTTCTGCGAACGCTGGGAAGCAGCATCGCTAAAGATGCGCCCGCCGGAGAGCCGGTCGTTTCCTCCGACAGCGTGGCGATCACGCACGTTCCGGACCCCACGCCCGAAGTGCGAGCGATCAAGAAGCACTTAGTCAAGTACAAGCGCGCCGACGGCCTCGACTTGTCGTTCACGCTCTACACGCCGCCCGGCTATAAAGAGGGAACGCGCGTGCCTACGATTCTTTACGCCTATCCTCTCGACTATGCCGACGCTTCGAAGGCCGGCCAGGTTTCAGGCTCGCAGGAAACCTTCACGCAGCTGCGGCAATATCGGCTGTTGCTGCTCGCGGGTTATGCCATCATCGACAACGCTTCGTTCCCCATCGTCGGCGATCCGAAAAAAGCTTATGACACTTATCTGGAACAGCTCGTCGCCGATGCCAAGGCCGCAGTGGACGAGGCAGTGCGGATGGGCGTAGCCGATCCGGATCGCATCGGGGTCACTGGACACAGCCACGGCGCTTTAATGACCGCAAACCTTGTCGCGCATTCCGACTTGTTCCGCGCCGGCGTGGCCACCAGCGGCTCTTATAACAAGACGCTGACTCCTTTCGGTTTCCAGAATGAGCGGCGGTCGGTTTGGGAGGCATCGGATGTCTATCTGAAAGTCTCCCCATTTTTCTTCGCCGACAAGTTGAAAACGCCGCTGCTCATCGTTCACGGCGCCGAAGACGCGAATCCCGGCACCACGCCGCTGCAAGGTCAAAAGCTGTATGAAGCGATTCGTGGCAACGGCGGTATCACGCGACTGGTCATGCTGCCGCACGAGCCGCACTGGTATACGGCCATGGAATCGAACGAGCAACTGGTTTACGAGATGCTGCGCTGGTTCGACAAATACGTGAAAGACGCGCCGCCACGGACGCAAGGCGTCGGATGGAATGGGGGCTCTGAAGTCTCGCCGGCATTCACGCCCGCAACAAATTCCGCGCGATAAAGAAAACGTTGGCCGGGCGCTCGCCCAGCCGCCGCATGAAGTAGGGGTACCACTCCGTGCCGAACGGAATATAAATGCGAAGGCGCCAGCCTTCCTTCACCAGCTTGCGCTGCAAGTCGCGGCGGATGCCGTAGAGCATCTGGAATTCGAACGAGTCGCGCGAAAGTTTCTCGCTGGTTGCAAACGCTTGCGCCTGATGAATGATGTTCTCGTCATGCGTGGCCAGTCCGTGATAGATGCTACTCTTCATCAGAATCTTCATCAGCTTCACGTAGTTGGCATCCACGTCAGACTTGGCGGGGAAGGCGATCTCGGCAGGTTCTTTGTAAGCGCCTTTGCACAGGCGAATCCGGATATTCTCTGCCAGAAGTTTTTCAATGTCACTCTCGGAGCGCTTTAAATAAGCCTGAATCACCGTGCCGACTGAGTTGGCGTTTCCTGCCATGCGGTGCAGTTCGTGAACAAAATCAAGCGTGCGCTGCGTGTAGGGCGATCCTTCCATGTCGACGCGCACGAATCCCGGCGGATTCATCGCTGCAGCTTTGGCGACCAGTCCGCTGACGATGTCGCGGGCCAGTTTCTCATCCACATCAAGCCCCATGTGCGTGAGCTTGAGGCTGATATTGGCGTTAAGTTGGTTGGCCGCGATGGCATCAAGAATCTGCTGATAAAGCTGCGCGCTCTCGCGAGCCTCGCCAGGATTGGTGACATTTTCTCCGAGGTTGTCGATGGTCACGCTCATGCCGGCGCGATTAATGGCTTGCGTGGCGCGGACCGCATCGGCAATCTCGGTTCCGGCAACGAAGCGGCTCGAAACGCGGCGGCCCAGCGAAGAACGCTCGGCAAAGTTGCGCAAACTTGGGTTTTCAGAAAGACGCACGAAAAAAGTTCTTAACATTCCGCACCTGGAAGTTCAGCCGGGAAGCATTGCCGGATAAAGATAAGGAAGAGGAGCACAGAACGTTTTATCACAACGGAGGCGTGCCGAGACAAAGCTCACATCATCGACGGCCGAGATGTCGAACAGACAGGCAGGAAGACGGGTCGAGCGCTAAGGATTAAATCTCAATTCAATCGTCTCATGGGTTTCGTGCGGAGCGGGCGCCCATTTCCACTGGTGTATCGCCGTCTGGGCAGTGTCCGCAAGCAATGGATGTCCACCCCGCACCTCGATGGACGTCACCGCGCCGTTGGGCGCCACCACCACATCCAACCTGACGACGCCCTGGATGTTCATGCGGCGGGCGACGCTGGGATATTGCGGAACCACCTTGTCCACAACTTTGCGGACACTCGCAGAAGTTTCCTGAGCGGGACCAGAGGTCGGGGCAAGCGTCAGCATGGACGCGAGAACAAGAAACGCAGCCGCGATACGGTTTCTCATGGGGTCAGTCTTCCGAATTCAGAATAAGGGGAATGTAATGACTGAAAAAGATTACTCCGGTAATCCATGCAGGCGATCTCAATCCCGAACATTCGGAGATCTGGGCACAGCCGTGCTGAAGGCTCAGCTTCCGTGCTCTTCCATGAACTTTTCGACCTCGATGGCAGCCATGCATCCGCTTCCGGCGGCTGTAATAGCCTGGCGATAGCGCCGGTCCTGCACGTCTCCACAGGCATAAACGCCGTGGACGCGCGTGTGCACATAATTGTGCGTCTTCAAATACCCGTCAGCGTCTTCATCGAGCTGGCCCGCGAATATTTTTGCGTTGGGCACGTGCCCGATACCGAGAAAAAGCGCGCTGGTGGGGAAGTCGTAAACCTCGCCGGTCTTCACGTTTCGCAGCTTGAGGCCGGTGACTTCCTGCTTGGTGTGATCATAGACATCTTCAACAACAGTGTCCGTCAGGAAATGGATCTTAGGATTTTTCTGCGCCCGCTCCAGCATAATTTTCGAAGCGCGAAAGCTTTCGCGGCGATGAATCAGCGTGACTTTGCTGGCAAAGCGAGTCAGGAACGTGGCTTCTTCCATGGCAGAATCGCCCCCGCCGATCACCACGATCTCTTTTCCTGAAAAGAAAAATCCGTCGCACGTTGCGCACGAAGAAACGCCGTGGCCAATCAGCTTCTGCTCGTTGGGCAGGCCCAGCCATCGCGCGGATGCTCCGCTGGCGATAATGAGCGTCTGCGTATGTACCTGATGCACGCCCAGATGCAGCAGAAAAGGACGCTTGCTGAGATCCACACTGGTGAGATGAGCCATGCGATATTCCGCGCCGAAACGCTCCGCCTGCTTGCGCATGTTCTCGACCAGTTGCGGCCCCATGATTCCTTCAGGGAAGCCGGGAAAATTTTCCACCAATGTAGTTAGAGAAAGCTGGCCGCCAGGCTCGTGCCCTTCAACGACAAGAGGTTTTAGATTGGCGCGCGCCGTGTAAAGCGCGGCGGTATGTCCGGCGCAGCCGGAACCGATGATCACGACATTGCGAGTTTCGCTCATGATTAGCTAGCCGTTAGATTGCAGATTTAAAATTAAGATGCATGGCGATTAGAGAACCAAGGTATACCCTGCGTAACCCCGTGACCTCGGTGTTAAAGATTTTAAAGATTTTGCTCTTCCGTTATTTCTCGTCGGCAGGTTTAGCGCCGGGTTTAGTGGACTTAGGTTTCGCCGCTTCCTTTCCGCCCGGGATCTGAGCCAGTTCAGCCGGAACAGTCCGCCGGACGCTGAGCAAAGACCGGTAGTTAACCAACACTTCAGAAGCGCTGTGGAACAATGGCTCGTAAGCGCTCTGGTCCGGCGGCGGCCCGTTTTCAGATCCCGAGCAGCGGGCGAGCGCGATCGATGACTTTCCGAAACGTTCAAGCCGCACACGGCTGGCAGGAGTATTGGCTGCGACCATATTTTCCGGACTTCCGATCGCCGAAGCGCTGTCTTCCATCGAAAGCTGAATCAAATCTTTGGGTTCGCGCACATGCAGCACCAGCGTCTCGACCATGTTCTGCCCATCGTTGCTGAACGAGTACTGCACGCTGGCAAATAAAGCCTGCACGGCGAATTCACGGCGAATGCGCACATAGCGGGCGACCGACGTCTCGTCCGACATTTGCGCATGCTGACCCGGCTGAAGAAAGTTGGGAGCGTCGGTCAGCGTGGAAACACCATGCGAAATCTCGAAGTCAGGGGAAAACAGCGGCTGCTTGGGCACCCGCGCCAGGGCCGCGGCGATTTCCTTCTGCTCCTCAGCCGAGGGCGTGCAAACATTCAGCAAATTCACCTTCACCTGCGGCTGGCTCGAATTAGGATCGGCAGCCTGCTGAGCCAACGCAGAAACGGTTAACAGCAACACTGTCAGGAACAGGATGGGTTTTGAGCGCACGCCAGAATGATAACCCAGTTCTCAGTTCCCAGTTCCCAGTTCTCAGCAAACTCGACAGGTTTTCACTGAGAGCTGCGAACCGAGAACTGAGAACTGGTTTCGGAACCGGTTTCGATTAGAATTCACACATGGCAAATCTGACGCTGGTTTACGGCATGCGGCTTCTGCCCTCTGAGGATGTGGCCGAAGTGGGCCAGGCTCCGGTCAAGCTCACGAACGGACGCGAGGCGCACGTCACCATGCACGTGCTCGAAGGCAGCAAGGAAGAAATCGAAAAGCAGTTGCGCACCAGCCTGGAGGCGTTCTTCGATCTGTATCCGGAGATCTAGTTCCAGCGAATCGTAACCATGAAGCAGTTCTATTGGAATCTCCGCGCAAGAATGACGACGGCCGGTCTATGGCCGCACGGATGGGTTGCGCGCGGAGCCTGCTACTCGCTGGGCTCGGCAATCGGACTCTTCATCCTCGCAATGCTGTTGAAATTGGTTGCGCCCAAGGCCAGCGACAGCCTTGGCGGATGGGTCAAGTTTCTTCTATTCGACGCGGCTGTGCTCTTTTCCATTCTGGCGTTCCGTTGGCTAAAGCGAAAACTTCTGTGGCGCCTGCGCAATCGGCTCATCGTGACTTACGTCTTCATCGGCGTAATCCCCGCCGTGCTGCTGATCGCGATGGCCCTCATCACGCTCTACGGCTTCGCCGGACAGTTTGCCAGCTTCGTCGTAACCTCCGAGATCGACTCCCGGTTGCGCACCATGCAAGCGGCAAATGCGGCCGTGGGCAACGAACTGGCTGCGCGGATCGAAAAGGGCGAGTCCCCGACGGCGGAGTCGTTGGCTGGTCTGCGGAAGCGTGATCGCGCCTGGGGAAGACGGCAACTCGCCGCCTGGCATGGTTCGACAGCGTTGCCGCTTAAAGCGACGGAGATTGCGCCCGTAACATTTCCTGACTTCTTGAACAAGCGGGACAACGAGCTGGCGAAGGCGATTCGCGAAGGTCAGCCCTTCAAAGAAATTGTTCGCGACAAAGACGAGTTATATTTGCGCGCGGCCTCGTGGTTTGACGTGGGGCCGGACAAGCTCACGGTGGTGACCAGCGAACCTCTTGACAAGAACCTGGTTGCGGATATCGCCGCGAACCTGGGTGAGATCACACTTTACCCCGCTGACGCCACGCAGCAGAATGATCAGAACCAAAACGCTACCAAAGGACAGGGTTTCCAAACCCGTCTTTTTGACGAAAAGGACAAAAGCGAAACCGTCGTGCAGGAGCGGAAGACCGGCCACGGTGATACCCATCATTTCCATTCTGCGTACACCGTTGGTTCGCTGGCCCCGCCTGCGGGTATGACGGATCGCGAGATCACATTCGTCACTCCTCTTTCGGTGGTGGACTGGGCGACGGGCGAAAGGGAGACAGCCGGGGCGCTAGTGAGCGTTCGCACGCGACCCTCCGTCTTGTATAGCCACCTGTTTGCATCGCTGGGAGACATTGCCCAAGGCGTGGAATACATTCTGCTCGGCATCTTAATTTTCTTCGCCGTGATTGAGTTTGTTGCGCTAATTATCGGTACTCGCATGACGCGGACGGTGACCGGCGCCGTAGCGCAGCTTTACGACGCAACCAAGCATGTGGATCGCGGAGACTTCAGCCATCGCATTCCGGTTAAGTCTGCCGACCAGTTGGCGCAGCTCTCGCTTTCGTTCAATTCGATGACTGAGTCGATCGAGAAGCTGATTCTGGAGCAGAAAGAAAAGCAGCGCCTCGAAGGCGAGCTCGCCATCGCGCAGGAAGTGCAGGCGCAACTTTTCCCACGTCAGGTTTCGGAACTGGAATCCCTCGAAGTGCATGGCTTCTGCCGTCCGGCGCGCACCGTGAGCGGCGACTACTACGACTTTCTCACGGCCAGCTCTCACAAGCTGATTCTTGCCGTAGGCGATATCAGCGGGAAGGGAATTTCGGCGGCGTTGCTCATGGCAACGATCCACTCGGCAGTGCGCGCCTACAGCGTAGAAAGTTTGCCGCAGATGCGCGAACCGGTTGCGGTGGGCGCGGTTGCGGGTGCGGGACGAATCATGGCGGCGTGGCCCGAGGGCATCGAGATTTCTCCCGGAGCGTTGCTCGGCCTGCTCAATCATCAACTCTACGAAAGTACTCCGCCGGAAAAGTACGCGACGCTATTCCTCGGAATCTACGATGGACGATCGCACAAGCTGACCTACAGCAACGGCGGCCATTTGCCGCCCATCTTGATTGGCCGGAACGGCGCGGTGCGGCGACTCGAAGCCGGCGGCACAGTCGTCGGCCTGTTCGACAACATGACGTACGACGAAGGCGCAGTAGAAATGCATCCCGGAGAGATCTTCCTGGCCTATAGCGACGGCGTCACGGAACCCGAAAACGAATTCGGTGAATTTGGCGAAGAACGCCTAATCGAACTAGTGAGCGCGAACCGAAATTCTCCCTTGGTGCAAATCAGCGAGGCAGTCACCTCCGCAGTCGATGACTGGATCGGCGACAACGAACAGCCCGATGACATCACGCTAGTGCTGGCTCGGGCGCGGTAGATCGGATTTCTCGGCGTCCTCCGCGGCCGTTGTCCGCGAACTCCGCGCCAAGATTTTTGATCGCAGAGTTCGCAGAGAAATTCCGCAGAGATCTCGGAGAGAAGATCAGAAATGCGCACTCATATTTTCTGTCTCTTCCATTTCCCCTGCTTGAACAGAATTGCACTGACCACGGCCATCGAACTCTCAGCGATGGCGATAGCAAAGAACGCTCCGTTCGAATGCATCTTCAGCGGAATCGACAGCCAATAAGCCAGCGGTATCTCGAATAGCCAGAAGCCGAAGAAATTCACAATCGTAGGAGTGATCGTGTCGCCCGCGCCATTGAAGGCCTGCATCATGACCATGAAATACGCGTAGCCCAGGTTGCCATAGCTGATGATGCGCAGGCAGGCCGCACCGAGCGGCACTACTTCTGGATCGTGCGTGAACAGACGCACGATCGGTTCGGAAAAGAATATGAAGACGACTCCAATCGTGCCCAGGAAAATCATGTTGTAAAGTCCGGTGCGCCAGACCGCTTTTTCGGCGCGCTCGGGATGGCCCGCGCCGAGGTTCTGCCCGACCAGCGTGGCCGCGGCGTTGCTCAATCCCCACGACGGCAAGATCACGAAGATGACGATGCGAATCGCAATCGTGTATCCAGCGAGCGCGGCAGCGCCGAAGATGCTGACGATTCGCACCAGGCCGATCCAACTCGAATGCGCGATAGCGAATTGCAAAATGCCGGTGACCGACACGCGGATCAGCCGCCAGAGCACGTCCCACTGCAAGCGCACTTGACTGGCGAGAATGCGAAGCCGCTCCGTCCCGCGCATCAGCCGATAAAACTGATAGAGCACTCCGATGCTGCGGCCGATCAGTGTTGCCAAAGCCGCGCCGGTCACGCCCATGCGCGGGAACGGTCCCCAGCCAAAGATCAAGCAGGGATCGAGCACCAGATTAATGATGTTCGAAACCCACAGCAGGCGCATCGCGATCGCGGCATCTCCTGCGCCGCGAAAGATCGCATTGTTGAGAAAGAGCAGGAGCACGGCGAAACTTCCGCCCAGGCAAATTCTGGTGTAGCCGCTGCCGGTCGCGACGATCTCCGGCGACGCTCCCATCCACCGCAGCAGATTCGGCGCATACAATCCGCATGGCACGCCGATCGCGAGCGAGACCATCAACCCAAGCGCGATCGCCTGCACACCCGCGACGGCCGCACCTTCCGGATCTTTCTCTCCGATGCGGCGCGCGACCATCGCCGTGGTCGACAAGCTCAATCCCATTGCGACCGCGAAGATGAGGCTCAGCATCGACTCGGTGAGGCCAACGGTCGCGACAGCGTTTGCTCCGAGGCGTCCGACCCAGAAGACGTCGACTACGGCGAACAGAGATTCCAGCACCATCTCCAGCACCATCGGGACGGCTAAAAGTAAGATGGCGCGGTTTAAGCTGCCAGTGGTGTAGTCCTGATGCGAGCCGCGAACGGCTTCCACCAGCGACGCCCAGAGTGTGTGTGGCTTCTCGGAAGTTGATGTGGCTTCCATGCGGAGATGAGTTCCTTACGTCCCGCATTGCTACAAGTTATAGCATGGCTGAACCTCTACCTGCCCGGCTATTCTTGAGAGGGCGGGAGGTTTGAGCGAAGAAAAAAAATTCACCGAATCCGTTAAAATATCTGGAATCAACAACTTGCGCTGCTTCCGTCCAGGGTTGATATGGCTAAAATATTGATTCTAAATAACTTGCTCGCAAAATATTGCGGATAAAGGAGTTAGGGGTACTTAGATGCCGTAAATCCTTTAGAATCAGACAATGCATTTCTGTCGGGACAGAAATCTGACGGCTCAAAGCGCCAAAACCTTGTTGCGGAAGGAGTTAGCCGCACGATATTCAATTTTCAAGGAGCCGATTCCGAAACAATAGTATGTTCTGGTTGTGCGATGAGGTCAAGGGAAATCGAGTGTGAAAATAGGCTAAGGCTTGATCTTGAACACTGTTCCCCCCTCGTAGGTGCTGCCATGCGCGCCTCCAAAGTAAGTGGTGCCGTAGAGATTACCCGAGGCGTCGAAGGTCAGACCTGCGTAGGGCAGGTAACCGTCCGTACCATTGTCGCTGAAGTTATGCAGAATATCCTCGACCCAGCCTCCCTTTCTGGGCAACAGTTTGAACGCTGTGCCTCCGCTCGAGGCGCCGCCGTAGAGGGTGGCGCCGTATAGATTGCCGGACGCGTCGAAGATCAGGCTGGAGTCTGGGCCAAATCCATCCGTGCTGCTGTCGCCGAAGTTATGCAGAATCTTCTCCGTCCAAGTTCCGCCCGCCACGGGTGTTAGTTCGAACACCGTACCGCAGCCGTACCCATTACCGGAGCAATTGGGGTAGGTTCCGCCCCAGAACGTCGTGCCATAAAGATTGCCTTGGGCGTCAAATACTAGGGTAGAGTAAGGATAATTCCCGTCTATGCCGTTGTTGTCGAACTCATGCAGAATCTCCTCGGTCCAACCGCCTCCCGCCGTGGGCGTCAGCTCAAACACCGTACCGCAGCCGTACTCGCCACCATAGCAATCGTAATAAGCTCCGCCAAGCAGAGTCGTGCCATACAGGTTGCCGGCGGCGTCGAACGTGAGGCCAGCGTAGGGGGTGTTCCCGTCGGCACCGTTCTGCTTGAAGCTGTACAAGACGCTCTCGGTCCAATCCCCTCCCGTTGTAGGGGTCAGTTCGAATACCGCGCCCACGCCGTCGCCGCCATTCGAGGTTGTGCCGTATAGATTGCCCGAGGCATCGAGGATCACGCCGCCATAAGGAGTTGCCTCGCTCCCGGCCTCGCTAAGGAGGTTGAAGCTATGCAGAACCTTCTCCGTCCAGGTCCCGTCCGTGCCGGGCGTCAACTCGAAGACCGTGCCCCAACCGTACGTGCCGCCTTGGGTCGTCGTGCCGTAAAGGTTGCCGGAGGCATCGAAGGTCAGGCCGGCGTAAGGATTGGCCCCGTCCGTGCCCCTGCCGAAGTTGTGGAGGACCGTCTCTCGCCAGCTCCCACCCTCGGGGGTTAACTCGAATGCGGTGCCACCGCCGTAGAGACCGAAGCCGCTGGTCGTGCCATAGAGATTGCCAGGGGTATCCATGGTCAAGCCGCCTTGGGGAAGGTACCCGTCCCTGCCGCTGAAACTGTGTAGCACCTTTTCTTGCTGCGCAGCCGCGCAGGTGGCCGTTCCGAACACGGCGAGAGCAATGAGGGCCACCGCCGTTAATCCGACTGAAAAATTTCTGCTTCGCATCGGTGATTTCCCCTTCGAGTGAAGCGCCCGCGTACACGACCGTGGTGCTTAGCCGAGAGCAATGAGCATCCCACCGGGCGGATGGGGGCGTCAAGATGAAGGATTTTGCAACCTGGGATGGGCGGATTGGTCTATGCAGTGGAAAGCGGGTGAGTGCCCTTGCTCACCATGCTTACATACGCTGAATAGGCGAAGAGCCGGTCACGGCGTTTTCCAGAGACTTCTTTGACAATGCCCAGACCGACGAGATGGTTCACCGCACTGGTAACAGTTGGAACGGTAAGGTACAGGGCTTTGGCGACCGTCCGAATGCGAACGTATGGGTTGGTCTGCATGAATTCATGAAGCTGCAACGCGGAGGGCGCGGCCCTTCCCAGTTTCTGTATCTTGTCTTTGTCTTTCGCAAACAGCTTCAAGGTCCGCTCTGCGGTTTCTGCTGCCTCTTGCGCCGCGACCGCAACTCCTTCGATGAAGAATGCCAGCCAACTCTCCCATGCGCCCTCAGTGCGAACTCGCTGCAACAAATCGTAATATTGATTTCGATTGCTCTTGAGGTAGAGGCTGGGATAGAGAAGTGGTTCGGTTAGTGCGCCCTTGGCACACAAAAGAAGAGTAATGAGCAATCTGCCAAGCCGGCCATTGCCATCGAGAAACGGGTGAATGGACTCGAACTGAACGTGCACCAAGCCCACCTCCACCAGCACCGGTAGATTGTGCTTGTCGTCATGCAGAAATCGCTCAAAACGGTCAAGACACTCCATCAACCGCTGGGGCGGGGGTGGAACAAACGAGGCGCTCCCCGGCCGACTCCCACCGATCCAGTTCTGCGTCCGACGAAAGTCTCCCGGAGTTTTGTTGGCGCCTCGTCCGCCTCTCAGAAGAATTGCGTGAATCTCCCGAATCAGGCGCAGCGACAGCGGAAAACCTCCGGCCATCCTCTGTAAGCCATGTTGCATGGCGGCCACATAGTTCGAGACCTCTTCGACGTCCTCGACCGGGACGTGAGGAGCCTCATCGTTCTCAAACAGGAGCAGATCGGCGAATGAAGACTGAGTTCCTTCGATCTGGGATGAGACCAGAGCTTCTTTGCGAGTGTACAAATAGAGGAGGAATCGGATGTCGGGTAACAGCCTGGTCATTCCGTTAAGGCGGCCGAGCGCTTGATTGGCGCGATCGAGCTGCTGGTGCAATTCTTTCAACTGCAATTCGGGTACTGGTGGCAACGCAGGAGGGATGAATGCGCGGACGGTTTCGCCGGCGACGGAACTGCTGACGTAGGTTCCGAGTCGATCGCTTAGTTTCGGCGCTGCCATGCCACCCTTTAATAATGAATACCGCTATTAAAGGATATAGGCTTATCTTTTAATAAGCAAACAGAGTCGAGCCCACAAGGCGGGTTACTTCTGCGGCAACAACGTCGCATGGTCGGTCACGGTTAGGTCACTCGCCATTCCTCCAAGCACCAGCGATCCAATCGGCGTGAAGACGATGCCGCGGCCGTCAGCGCGCGGGTCGAATGTTTTCTCGCTAACGGTTTCCCACTGGTGATGGTGCAGATCATAGGCGAACGTTAAGGTCGAGCTTTCCGTGGGCGGCTCGTCCTCGTTGTAGGCCACGCCCTTGTAGTCGTGCGGAGTGGGCGTGCCTCCGGAGAAGAGAATTTTGTGGTCGCGGTTGTTGCCGCCTCCGGCGATTCCGAAGCGGGCTGTGCCGGGATGTGGCGGCAGTTTGCTCCATTCAATCTTGTTGGGATCTTTTTTGTCGATTTTGCCTTGCCAGCATTCGTCGCTGGCTACGAATTTCGGACCACCGGTCGGTCCCGGTTTCGCTCCGTCGACGATCACGATGGTTTCATCGGCGACTCCACCGGAAAGTCCGAAGACTGGCGTGCCGGGAAACGGAGTCGCCTGAGTCCATGTGTCTTTCTCGAGATCGTAGACCTGGACGTTATTGACTGGACCAGTGCGCGAGCGGCCGCCGATCAGATAGATGAAGCGGTTGCGGATTACACCTGCGACTGCGCTATCGACTGCGACCGGAATATCTTTTCCGCGCGACCAGCGGCGGGCGCTTCCTTCATACACGTTTACGTCGGGGAGGGTGAGTTCGGCGCCTTGATTATCGACTACGAAGCCGCCCATGAGGATGACCAGATTTTTCGCTCCGATGGCGGCGGCGTTCACGCGGCCCGCGACTCCGGGCACCGTTCGGCCCTCGCGCCATTTCGGGTGGGAGAGGCTCATGATGAAGACCTTGTTGGTGACGTCATTCCATTTTCTTTTTGGGCCGATGCCCATTAGTGAAACTATTTCCAGTCCGTTTTCGAGAACGGCCACGGCGTTGCCGGAAACCGCGGCCGGCATGGGTGGGATTTTCTTCTGATCGTCCGCGGACAACAAGGTCGCAGCACAGAGCATGACGAGGATGAAGGCCTTTTTCTTCATTGCTGAGATATTAATACGTTACGAGTTTGAAGAGGTATCTCGATTATGTTCTACTACTCTGTCGATTTCGAGTGCGTCGTTCAGGCTGAGATCGATGGCGACTTCCTCAAGGACTTCTCGTGAATACCGTTGAGCTGAACAAAATCCGCAAATGCTACGACGAGTTTGTGGCCGTGGATGATTTGTCCTTGGTCATTCGGCCGGGCGAAGTTTATGGTCTGCTGGGGCCGAACGGCGCGGGCAAGACGAGCACGCTGCGCATGATGATTGGGATTACGATGCCCGACTCCGGCAGTGTGTCTATGTTTGGCGAACCGCTGCGCCGGGCGCACACGCAGCGCCTCGGCTATTTGCCCGAGGAGCGCGGCCTGTATAAGAAGATGAAAGTATTAGATCAACTCGTGTTTCTGGGTGAACTGAAAGGATTGTCGGCGCGCGATGCTACCGAGCGGTCGCAACAATGGTGCGAGCGCCTCGGTTTAAAAGATTGGACTGGCAAGAAGGTGGAAGAACTTTCGAAAGGCATGCAGCAGAAAGCGCAGTTCATCGGCGCGGTGGTGCATGACCCTCAATTCGTGGTCATGGATGAGCCGTTCTCAGGGCTCGATCCATCGAGCGCGCTGGTGCTGAAGGACGCGTTCCTGGAGCTGAAGAATGCGGGCAAGACTCTTCTTTTTTCGACGCATCGCATGGATACGGCCGAGCGCCTGTGCGATTCGATCTGCCTGATCAATCATGGGCGCGCGGTGCTGGAAGGCGATCTGGGCAAGATCCGCGCGGGATATGGCAAGCGCAACGTGCAGATCAAGTATGAGGGCGATTCGCAATTCCTGAAGGATCCGAAACTGGTGCAGTCGTCGAACGATTACGGCAATTACGTGGAGGTGAGGCTGGCTGCGGGAGCCGATCCTCAGGATTTGCTGCAGGCTGCGGCATCGCATGCGCGGGTCAACAAGTTCGAACTGATGGAGCCTTCGCTGGAAGAGATTTTTATTGAAGCGGTGGGGAAGGCCAATGCGTAATACGTCGTTACGGAACACATGGTTAGTGATCAAGCGGGAGTACCTGGAGCGGGTGCGCCAGCGGTCGTTCATCGTTCTCACGCTGCTGTTGCCGGCGATCATGATTGGCGCATTTGCGATTCCGGCGAAGCTCTCGAGCATGAAGAACACGAAGATGCAGCGGCTGGTGGTGGTGACTTCGACGCCGCAGTTCGGCGAGATTGTGCGCCAGCAGTTGGTGGCGGGCAGCAAGCCGGACCACGAGAGCGCTGCAGCCAACAAAGATAAAGACAAGGATGCCGAAGACGAGGACAATCCAGGCCGCGACTACGCGATTGAGGTTGACTCGAGTGCTACGGAGGCGGAGCGGACAGCGTTACGGGATCGAGTGAACTCCGGCGATATCGATGGTTTTCTGTGGCTGACCGATGATGCAGTCGCGGCCCGCAAGGTCACTTACTACGGTCGACAGAGCGGCGGGGGCGGCTTTATGGAAAACTCGTGGCTCAAGGACCAGTTGGACCGCGCGATCCTGCTGCAAGAACTTGCTCAACGAGGCGTGAGCCGTGCTCAGGTCGAACAGTTGCTCAAGCCGGTGAAGCTTGAGACGATGCGCCTTGAAGGCGGAAGAGAAACCAAGGCCAATGACAAAGGAATGTTCTTTGCGGTCTTTGCCATGGTGATGCTGCTGTATACCGCCGTGATTTTTTACGGCGTTTCGGTGATGCGCGCGGTGCTGGAAGAAAAGAACTCGCGCGTGATGGAAGTGTTGCTTTCCTCCGCGACCTCGACGGAACTCATGGCGGGCAAGCTGATTGGCGTGGGCGCGGTGGGGCTGACGCAGATCGCAATCTGGATTGCGATGGCCGCAACTTACGCGCTGCCGGCACTGGCGGCGAGCGCCAGCACAGGAGAGATCCACATTGCGCCGCTCACTCTGGCGGCTTTTGCTTTGTTCTTTCTGCTGGGATACCTGCTGTTCAGCAGTATTTACGCTGCGATTGGCGCTGTCATTACGAGTGAGCAGGAAGGGCAACAGATGCAGTTCATCATCATCCTTCCGCTTATTATTTCGGTTTTCATGATGGGGCCGGTCATGCACGCTCCGGATTCTCCGGTTGCGGTGTGGACTTCGATGGTTCCTTTTTTTTCGCCGGTACTGATGTACTTGCGGATCGCGGTGCAGCCGCCGCCGGTCTGGCAAATCGCACTTTCTCTGGCGCTGCTAGTGGGTACGATCGCGGGAATTCTCGTTCTCTGCGCGCGCATCTACCGCATCGGCATTCTGATGTATGGCAAACGGCCGACGCTGCCTGAAATTCTTAAGTGGTTGAAGTACGCCTAGTTGATTCATGAGTTAGCGTCTACTAGCGCTTCGTGTACCCGCAATTTCATTGTTTGGTCAGCTTGAATCGCGCGAATGGCTTGGCTTCGCCTTTGACTACATTATCGAGCCGGTTGTCCCAGGTGTTGGTTTTGGGGTCGTAGATAAAAGTGTTGGTGAAGCTGGTTTCGCCATGCTCGTCGGTGAAGACGAAAGCGATCTCATTCTCTTTGGGCGCGGCGACTCCGATGGATTCCGTGGTGAGGCCGCCGTAGACGTCGAGCCACACGCATGCGTACTGCTTGGTCTTCTCGTTCCAGGCGATGAAAACCGTCGCGTCGTACGAAGGTTCGCCTTTGTCGTTTTTCTCGCGCGCGATTTCGTGAAAGCGCAGGTAGTGGTGCTGGAGAACCCACTCCGCGTCGAAGTCATGCGTGACGGGTTGCTTGCCCACGGTTCCCTGCAATATCCACTTGCCGGAAAGGTGGTCGAGCAGGGGAGAATTGACGGGCGGCTGTTGTGCGGTTGCAATCAGAGCCGCGAATATTGTTGCCAGAACTACGAATTGCTTTCTCACTGCGTTGTGCATTTTGGACTCCACCTCATTCAATTAAGCCCAGGCGCGCGGCGTGGATAGAAGAACTGGCGGCGCAGATGTTCGAGCCACTCCATGAATCTTCCCCGGTCTGCGTTTCAGAAGCCAGCCGAAACATGTTAACAGTCCGTTCATAATTTGGGGGTAGACTGGCGGAGCATGCCTCGTAAAACTGCAACTTCGCGGATGGCAATCGAAGAAGAGTCCGCCACGCCAGACACTGCCGCAGAGACCCCCGGTCAGAATCCGACAGCGAGCAAGAAAGCCGCCATGAAGAGTACGGCATCGCTCGACGACCTTGCGAGCACCGCGCTCAAGGCATGCCTGATCGCCCGAGACGCCGCATTCAATGTGCGCGATCTGCTTACGCATTCGTCGCGAATGGCTTTTCTGGCGATCAAAGAGTGCGAGCAGGAACTCGACGTGATCGAACGCTACATTGATGAACGACTTCCGGCCGCGATCACGCGCGTGAACGAGATGCGGGCGCGCCAACTGCTGACCAGCCTGAAGTGCACAACGAACTTGGAGCGCATCGGCGACCTGATGATGAGCGTAGCCATGCGGGTGCAGTCGCGGACTTCGAAGATTCCAGCCTCCGATGTGCGGCAGTTGGTGGAGATGTCTTCGACGCTGCGCGAGATGCTCGATCTGGTGTATCGAGGATTCGTCGATCTCGATCTAGAGTGTGCCCGCAAAGTTCTGCAAATGGACAAGGACATCGACCGAGTTTGTCATGGCCTATTCCAGAAGCATCTTACTGAGCATGCGTCGGAGAACAATCCTTCGAGCTTTGATGTGCTGCTCATGGCGCAGGCTTTGGAGCGTGCCGGAGACCACACCACCAATCTCGCCGAAGATCTCTACAGCCTGATCGAAGGCCGCAGCCTGCGCCACGCGCCGAAGAAGCGGGCAGCGACTTAGAAGCAGTGGTCAGTGACCAGTGGTCAGTGGTCAGTTCCCGCTTCCCGGCTTCTTCGGCGAAAGGTTTCGTTTTTCACTGAACACTGAACACTGAACACTGACCACTGTTTTTAATCATTCGTTAACACGCGGGAAACATTCTCGCAACATTTTCAACATAGAGTTTTAGGCAGAATCGGAGGCGCTGCAGAATCTTATCTCGCGCGCCGGGCCTCCACAGGTGACGATGCACTCTTCCACGGGATCTTACGAAGCGCTCGGCGATGCCTCCCTTGTGGCTGTTTCTCGCAGCCTTATCTTTGTGGTGGAAGACGAGGAAGACATTGCGCGGCTGATCTCGCATAATCTGCAGGCGGCGGGTTTTGACGTGCAAAGTTTTGTGAGCGGCGCATCGGTGGTTTCCGAAGCGCTGCGCGAGATGCCGGCGCTTTTTCTGCTGGACGTGATGCTGCCGGGTGCGGACGGCTTCGACCTCTGCCGGCAGATACGGCAGACTCCCACGCTTTCTTCGACGCCTATTATTTTTCTTACAGCAAAAACTGCAGAGGCAGATCGAGTGAAGGGGCTTGAAATGGGCGGGGACGATTACATCTCCAAGCCGTTCAGCCCGCGGGAACTTGTGGCTCGCGTGCGCAGTGTGTTGCGCGGTCTTCGCCAACCGACGGTCGCTCCGGAGGTGCTGCGCCTGGGCGAGCTTACAATCGACGCTTCTTCGATGACTGTGCAGGTGCAGGGTAGGGCGGTGCTTACGACGACGCGGGAATTTCGCCTGTTGGAATATCTGGCCAGCCACTGCGGGCGTGTGCTCACGCGCGATCAATTGCTCGATGCGGTGTGGAAAGAGACTCCGTTCGTGACGCCGCGGTCGATTGACGTTTATGTGCGGCGACTCCGGGAGAAAATAGAACCGGACCCTCGCCATCCAAAGTATCTGAAGACGCTTCGCGGTATCGGCTATCGCTTCGAGTCGCCGCGGTAGCGTCTTCACCCTGCTATCTTTCGGCGCAGTTCTCCTTGCCAGGTTCAGCGTTCCCGCTCACCCTGCGGTTTCCGGCCCGTCTGTAGTATGTTGTTCTACGGCTGAAGTGTGTCGCTTACCCCCGGAGAGAAGCTAAATGTTTATTCCCCGATTTGTTTTGTATTTGTTGCTGCTGACTTTGCCCCTGGCTGTGCTTGGGCAGAATGCCATCCCTTCTGTTACCACGAATGCCGCCGCCGATCAGGCGAAAGATGCTCCCAAGCTCGAACATTTCGATCCCAATCTGGCCGACCCGGCGCTGAACGCTTGCGACGACTTTTATAAATACTCCTGCAACAAGTGGCTTGCGGCTAATCCGATTCCGCACGACGAAGTGTATTGGAGCACGGGAAGCGGCCTGGAGTTGTGGAACGAAACCGTGCTGCGCGAGACGATGGAAGCGGCCAGCAAGAACGACACGAAGCGTGGCGCCGTGCAGCAGAAAATCGGCGACTACTGGGCTGCGTGCATGGACGAGAGCGGCATTGAAGCGGCCGGGTTGAAACCTCTACAGCCGGAACTGGATCGCATTGCCGCGCTCAAGTCCAAGAAAGAACTCACACTGGAGATCGCCCATCTTCATCATCTGTTTCCGGGCGCTTGGCAGCAGCGCGACAATCAGACGTATGCACCTTTTTTCGGTTTCACCGGACAGCAGGATTATGACGATGCTTCGAAAGTTGTGGCGCAGCTCGATCAGGGCGGCCTGAGCCTCCCTAGTCGCGACTACTACATCAAGACCGATGAAAAGTCGGTGGAGACGCTGAAGAAATTTCACGCGCATGTGCAGAAGATGTTCGTGCTTACAGGAGAAGCGGAAGCACAGGCGAGCGCCGACGCGGGCACCGTGATTGAACTCGAAACCGCTCTGGCCAAAGCGCAGATGGATAACGTTGCGCGCCGCGATCCGAAGAACATCAACAACAAGATGAGCCTGGCGCAGATTCGCGAGCTGGCGCCCTCCATCGAATGGGATGTTTACCTGAAAGCGGTGAAGGCCCCAGCCAGCGGCCACTACATTGTTACCTCGCCGGATTTCTTTCGCGCTGAGGAGAAGTTGCTGGCCGCACATCCGCTCGAGCATTGGAAGGCCTACATGCGCTGGCATTTCATTGCCCAGGCCGCAGCTTACTCAACCAAGGCCATGGTCGATGAGAATTTCGATTTCTACTATCACACGCTGGCCGGCCAGGAGCAGATCGAGCCACGCTGGCGGCGCTGCGTTCACAACGCGGATCGCGACCTGGGTGAGGCACTCGGCCAGGCTTATGTCGATCGCGCTTTTCCGCCGGAGAGCAAAGCCCGCACGCTTGAAATGGTGCATGCCATCGAACGCGCCATGCATGAGGATGTTGAAAGTGTGAGCTGGATGACTCCCGCGACCAGGGAACAGGCTTTCGTGAAGCTGAAGGGAATCGAAGATAAGATCGGCTATCCGTCACACTGGCGCGATTATTCCAGCGTGAAAATCACGCGCGGGAGTTATCTGGGCAATGTGGAACAGGCGTCGGCCTTCGAGTTCGAGCGTTGGGTGGGCAAGATCGGCAAGCCGGTCGATCGCGGAGAGTGGACCATGACGCCCGCAACCATCAATGCGTATTACGATCCGCAATTGAATACGATCAATTTTCCTGCCGGCATTCTGCAGCCGCCGTTTTTCGAAAAGGGGATGGATGATTCCGTGAATTACGGCGCCATCGGCATGGTGATCGGCCACGAACTCACGCACGGTTTCGACGATCAAGGGCGCAAGTTCGACGCCCACGGCAATCTCCGCGACTGGTGGACCGCGGAAGACGCCAAGCAATACGACGAGCGCGGCAAGTGCATCTCCGACGAATATACGCAGGAGGTTCCCGAGGCCGGCGCCGGAGTCAAGCAGAATGGTTTGTTGACTCAGGGCGAGGACACGGCCGATAACGGCGGCATGCATCTCTCGCTGATGGCGCTCGAGGCCGAACTCAAGAAGCAGGGCAAGTCGCTCGACGAAAAAGGTCCGGATGGCTGGACCTATCGTCAGCGCTTTTTCCTCTCTTATGGCTATTCGTGGTGCGCCAATATCAGGCCCGAGGTCGCGCGGTTGATGGTCACGACCGATCCGCACTCGCTGCCTATTTTCCGCATCGACAATGTGGTCTCGAATATGCCGGAGTTTGCGCAGGCCTTTGGTTGCAAGGCTGGGCAGAAGATGGTGCGGGCGAATGCTTGCCGAGTGTGGTGAGGAAGAGTTACGTGATTGGCGAGGGCATAGGACCGCGCAGCCTCGGCAATTGTGGGAACGGGCAAACTGTGGGCCGATGAGCGCTACGGCCTGTTTCGCCAATCATGAACTATGCAGGTTTTTTCATCTTGACAACTCGCTAAGTTAGTTACATATTCCCCTCCTGAGGAAACTGGGCGAGGTTCTAGAGGAAAGTTTCGCCGACACTGCAGCATTGCTCCTCCTCCTTGGCTCGAAGAACACATTTCCAATCTTTCTGGAGGACTGCGGGCGCAGATAGCAGGGGGCTACGAACCAACGGTGCCCCTTAACCTCAACAGGTTTCGACACGATGGAGACAAACTCAAAAGGGAGGAAACTTGCCAATGACGTTCAAAGGGGCAGTAATGCTAGGCTTCGGATGTTTAGCATTGGTCACCATTGCGGCACTAGTCACACGCGCTAACGTCCTTGCCTCACAGGCGCAAACGGCCGACGAGCAGTCCGAACAGACCATGGGTCCTCCAGTGCGGGCGGCGGAAAGTAATCAGCCTCCAGTGGCGGCAGTGAATCACATACTCAAGGGCACGTATATCAATACGTGTTTGCCCAGCTGCAATATCTTCACGCTGACAGCTAACACCAGCGTTGCTCTCGATGCTCCGACTACCATCATCTGCCCGGCCGCGGTCGGAAGCACATGCACGATCACGGATACGGCGTGGTTGCAGAGCCAAAATACCGGGACCCTAGGTAATAACGCGGGTGCACTCCAGTTTGTTGTCGACGGCACTACGACTGACTTTGATTTTAGCGGCGGCTCTCCCGCCGATGCGTTCTATTTCGACGGGTTATACAGCAAGATTTCCGTCGCAGTTGGCGTGACCCGCGGGACGCACACGGTGCAGACGCAGGCCAGGTCGGTGAAGGGTGCGAACGGGGGCGCATGGACCGCTAAGTACGAGGTGTATGCGCCGTAGAACGACTGAAACCAACCGCGTTTTTCGTCAGCTCGGGTGAAAGCTTGGGCGAACTGACTGCGCCTCGAGGTTACCCGTTTTCGTAGCCAAACTTGGCGACGATTCCGCCGACTTCAAATTGGTCGCCGCTTTTGAGCTGTTGTTGGCCTTGGGTTAGTTCGGCATTATTGATTTTGATCCGAACGCGCTTAGCTGACCGCACGAGGAAGTATCCCTCTTCCCGCTGGTGAATCGAGGCGGCGACGCGCGGTGCGAACCATCGCTTCAGGCGAATGCTGGCCATCTTGGATTTGCCAATCACGTTCAGCTTGCTCGAGAGACGGTACTGCTGCCGGTCGGTTCGGCCGGTGATGACGGTAACCATGCCGATTTGCCGCGCTCTCACTACCCTGGTTTGGAACGCAGGCACCAGTGTGATGGCCGACGGCCGCAGAGGTGCAGCGCCGGCGGACATTTTGGCCATCATTTCTTTGAGCTTGGCGGTATCGAGCACCATGGTAGCTTCCAGTTGCGGGGGCGCGCCTTTTTCCACGTGAGCTTGCCACCCGCTGCTGCGATCCTGGGCCGCGGATGAGGACGACGCATCGCGCCTTTCTGCCGCGTCGTTAAATTCGATTCGGTGTTTTCCGATTACGATGACGTCCCCATCGCTAAGCACCGCCTTCGAAACGCTGCGATCGTTGAGATAGGTGCCGTTGAAGCTTTCGTGGTCTTCAAGAACATAGCGATTGTTTTCCCAGAAGATCCTGGCATGGTGCCCAGAGACAATGGGATTATCGATCCGGAGCAGGTTGTCCGGCTGGCGGCCGATCGTCACCACTCCCCCACTCAAGGCCACTTCTTGTAAGAGGCTATCGTTGAATTTGAGAGACAGCTTTGCGGTTTTGTCCTGCCAGTGCCAGGGTTCCTGAGAAAAGTCTTGTAGCATGGGGGCTAGGTTCGGCGTCATAGGGGCTCCAGGAAATACGTTCCAGCGAACGGTTCTTCCTGAGCAATCCCGGGTCCATCCGGAGACTTTCTAAGTGACTGATTCCAGGCACTGAGGAGAACAACCTAGAGCGCACTTGGACAAGTTGTCCCGTGCCACGCGGCCAGCGGGACAAATTGTCGCGGGCCGGATTGCTTGTACCTCAGGCTCGGCAGGACAGCGGAGGCTCGGCTTATGAGAAGGCGCTGGCGCTGACTCAACAGGAACCAGAGCGGCAATTCCTGCAAGAGCGGTTCGAGGAATTGAAACAAAACTCATCGAGAAATTTGCGAGCTAAAAGAAAAGGCCCCGCATTGGCGGGGCCATAAAACGTGGTGCGGCTCTCTGTCAATTCCTAGTGATACGCTACGCGAAAAATCTGCAAATCGCGTGTCGATTTCCCGCGACCCCGTTCGACTAGTAAGTGGAGCCGCACCGCGCACTGGGTGCCTGGCAACTCGAAACTTGCAATTTGCAATTTTCACTGCCCAGCGCGGCGCAAGCTCTTATATAAAAGTAGCGGCCCTCTGATACGGTGTCCGCACAATACTCAATAGTCACTGCTCACTACACAAGGAGAACACAATGCGCTTCATGATGATTATGTTTCCGAAAGAATACACAAACGCAAAACCCGGCTGGGTGCCCGACCTCAAGGGCATGGAGGTAATGGGCAAATACAACGAGGAACTAGGGAAAGCCGGGGTGCTGGTCGCGCTCGACGGGCTGACTCCGCCCGCGACTATGAGCGCGCGGGTTACTTTCAAGGGCGGAGAGTCGAAAGTGACCGACGGGCCGTTTACGGAAGCGAAGGAAGTGGTCGGCGGCTACTGGATCATCCAGGTGAAGTCGCGCGAAGAGGCGCTGGAGTGGGCTGCGCGCATACCCGGAAAGGATAACGAAATGGTTGAAGTTCGCCGGATGTTTGACATGACTGACTTCGATCCCGAGACCCAGAAGTATATCCAAGAGAAGTTCGGCGACGACGTGGCCGCTGAGATGAGCCAGTAGTAAGAAAAACCTTTGCGCGCTTTTAGAGCGTCGAAGTTTTTTCGTTCGTTTCCGAGAATAGGAAAGTCAAAACCCCCGCCCTGTCGCACAAAACGCGACAAGGGCGGGGCACCCGGCTGGCCCATACTTGGTTCTAAACATCTTCCAAGCTAGCGGTTGATGTCGTCTTTGGATTGCAGACGCTTCACGTATTTTTCCAGGTTGGCGCGGTTGGCGTCATCCGGCGTGCCTGCGAGAGCGGATTGCATTTCTTTGACGGCTTTGTCGAAGTCGCCCTGGCCGCTGTAGACGCGAGCCATGCCTACGTGCGACGTCCAATAATCGGGGAACTTCTTGGCGTTCGAGCGAAAAATTGCGAAGGCTTCTTCCTGCTTTTTCTCGCCTTGCAACTGGCGGCCGTAGAAGTAAAGTTGCTGGGCTGATGCTTTTTCCAAGGCCTCGTTGCGCGCCACCGTCGAGTCATCTTTGCGGCCCATAGCCTCGAGAATCTTCGACTTGGTGATCAGGTTGTCGAAGCGGGCTTCCACCTTGATCGACTGGTCTTCATCCTTCAGGGCCTGGTCGAGATTGATTTTGTTGGTGAGATAGTAGGTCGCGACGTCGTCCCAGCTCTCCCAGTAATATTGGTTGAGCCCGCGCAGTTGCTGGTGAATACTGGCTTCGACAGTGTCGTTCAGATTGACTGCAACCTTGAAGGGCACCGCGACTTTTTCCCAGCGCAGAATAATTACGGCGGAGTCGGGTTTGACGTCATCAAAGTCGTAGGTCAGTGCGTCGTGGAATTCGGCAGCCTGAGGCTTCACGGTGACGCGCAGCGCGTCCTCATCTTGCTTGTAGCTGAAGCTTCCCCATGCGGTGGACATTTTCGAGAAGATGACCGTCCACTGATTTTCGCCGGGAATCATGTGCAGGCCGTAGGTGCCCTTGTCGAGCGCCTGGCCCTCGATGGTGACTGGATCGGTGAAGGTGATGGTGGTATTTTCGTTGGCCCCGGCGCGCCAGACTTCTCCGTAGGGCACGACCTTGCCCCAGATCTGGCGGCTGTTGACCAGCGGCCGGTGGTAGTTGACGGTAATGTCGGTGACGCCGATGCGCTGGATAATCTCAGCACGCTGGCTCTGCAAGGGCAGATCGAGCATGACGGTTTGGGCGGAGCAGATGCTGGCTAATAACAAAATGCTGGCTAGCAAAACAAGCAGCCGAGTTTTGAGCATAGAAACTCCTCTTCGTATGGAGATATCGAACAGCCGATTCAGCCGCAGCCCTGGGACGAAATTTGGATGGAGCACTTGCGCCTGACCGCTGTGCTGTTGGGCTTAGACGGAAGAGAGGAGTTGAGGTTAGCAGAGCACGGACCATTACAAGTGCTAAGCCTGTTTTCTTCAGTTCGCGTTTATCGAGATGGGATACCACCCGAAAGGGCGACGATCACGATTATCCAGAACAGTCCCAGAGGCAGGAGGTAGAACCAGCCGAAACGTCTTCTCGCAGCTTGGATAGCGAACCAATGAATCAGAGCCAACGGTCCCCAAAGGAGAACCTGCCCGATAGGAGTTGTAGGTTCATTCTTGAACCAGTAGAGAAACCAAACGAAGAGACTGATGGTGCTTGCACGTCCCCACCAGTTCGTATTTCGAGTTGCAGATTCAATGCTCATCGCTGCTATTCAGACAGATGATGACGGGAATCTCGGTCCCCAGCCAGTGACTTGAGTAACGAAACTGTTGAAGAATCGCCATAGCGTTCATAACTAAATTCTGAACAGAGTCTTAACCTGCTTGACAATCTGAGCCGCCCGGAGCACAATTCAAAAAGGCGAATAAAAAGCGAATACGCCTCTGGGCCTTTCGAGCCCGCTGTTCCCTGAAATTTCCCGAGGAATTTATGTCTTCCGCAGTGGTTTCCACTTCGGCGGCCCATGGCCGCCCTTTTGTCTTTGATGATGGAGATGTTGCTGAGGTATGCCCGCAGACTTCCGGGGCGGAGGTTGCCGAGGCGCGTCCGCCGCAGCGAGCCGTTTTTTCTGCGGGAGCTTACGCAGGAACTCACAAAGATGCGCGGCTGGCTGGCGTTACTCCGGCTTCGCGGCTGGCAGTGCGTCCTGCGCCAGAAATGGTTTCGAGCGGCATCGTGGCGATGGATGCTCTTACGGGAGGTCTGCCGCGCGGGTGCCTGACTGAAATTTGCGGTCCGGCTTCTTCTGGCCGCACCACCTTATTGCTGGCCGCACTGGCCGCTGCTACCCGGCGCGGGGAATGCTGCGCGGTTGTGGATGCGAGCGATGCTCTCGATCCGCAGTCGGCCGCGGCGGCAGGGGTTGAATTGAGCCGGTTGCTGTGGGTGCGGTGCGGGGAAAATTCTCCGGAGAAGAGCCTGGAGCAACTTTTGCGCGCGACCGATCTGCTGCTTGAAAGCGGAGGCTTCGGCATGATCGCTCTCGACCTTGGCGATTTGCCGCCGCAAGCGGCGCGGCGCATCCCGCTGACCACATGGTTCCGTTATCGCCGCGCTGTGGAACATACGTCCACGGTGCTGCTGGCCATCGAGCGGCAGTCGATTGCTGGAAGCTGCTCTTCGTTGTTGATCAAGCTGGGATCGCGAGGAAATCGGATAAAAGAGTCGGCGGACTCTAGGCTTCTTAAACCCACGCACGCGCAGTTGCTGACTGAACTAGAAATCACAGCGGAATTAGTGCGATCGCGGCAGGAACGCAAGCCGGTGTGTTCCGCAGAAATTACGTTCGCGTGCAAAACCGCCTGGGCGGGATGAAAAAACAGTAGCCAGTTGCCAGTACCCAGCTGCCAGAAAAATCAACTGGGTACTGACAACTAGGTACTAGGTACTGCTTCATGTTTGCCTGCATCTTCGTGCCGAATTTTCCCGTGGCCGCGGTGTTTCGCGCCGAGCCGGAGTTGCGCGCGCAGGCGGTAGCCGTTTTCGAGGGCAAACCTCCGCTGGAAAAAGTTTTTGCGGTGAACGAGAGCGCAGGCAGAGTGGGCATTGCGCCCGGCATGACGAAAGCTCAGGCAGAATTGTGTTCGGAGTTGACGCTGCGTCCGCGCTCTCGGTTGCAGGAGGCATCGGCGCATGCCGCTTTGCTGGATTGCGCGCAATCGTTTTCGCCGCGCGTGGAAGATGCTGCGCTCGATACTGCGCTTGTCGATCTTGCCGGCATGGAATCTCTTTTTGGCTCGCTGCCTGAAATTGCTCATGCCATGTCTCACCGCATTGCCAACCTCGGGCTCGAAGCGAATGTTGCAGTGGCCTCGAATCTCGATGCTGCCGCGCTCGCTGCCCGCGGCTTTTCCGGCGTGACTGTGATTCCACAGGGCAAAGAAGGCGAGTCTCTGGGATCGCTGCCAGTGGAAGTGTTGTTTGCCGGTTGGATCGAAGGTGAGCGGGAAGGGAAGAAGAAAGAAGATGAGCGGAGAAAAAACTCCGAGCGGCTGCTCGCAACTCTTGAGCGCTGGGGCATTCGCACGCTGCATGCTCTAGCGGCGTTGCCGGAAGTTGCGCTAAGCGAGCGCCTGGGACAGGAAGGCCTGCGCTTACGGCAACTGGCGCGGGGCGCGGCTTTTCGCACGCTCGTTCCGGTGGAAGCGCCGGCGGTATTTGAAGAGGGAGTCGAGTTGGAACATCCTATCGTGCTGCTGGAGCCGCTGGCTTTTTTGCTGAACCGTCTGCTCGAGCAGATTTGCGCGCGCCTGGCGTCGCGCGCTCTGAACACACAGGAGCTGCGGCTCACGCTGGAACTGGAAAATTTTTCGTCTCGTAATCAAAAATCAGAGATCAGCAATCAACAATTCCGCCGCACGCTGCGGCTTCCTTTGCCTATGCTTGATCCCAAACTTTTTCTCAAGCTGTTGCAATTGGATTTGAGCGCGCATCCGCCGGGCGCGCCCATCCTGAAGATTCATCTCGCGGCGGAAGCGGCGCGGCCGCGATCGGCCCAGGGCGGACTGTTTCTGCCTCCATCGCCGGAGCCGGAGAAGTTGGAACTCACGCTGGCACGGATTGCCAGCCTGGTCGGCGAATCCCGCGTGGGCTCTCTGGAGTTGCTGGATACCTACCGCGCTGAAGGTTTCCGCATGAAGCGCTTTGTGCCGGGAACATATTCAGAGGGAGCAGTTTCAGAAACAGTTCGTCAAAAAGCTACGGCAGAAGAAAAATCCGCAGTCGCGGCTCTGCGCATGTTCCGTCCGCCGCTGCGTGCCACCGTAACTTTGGAAAACGGTGAACCAGCGCGCGTGCTCTGCTCGAAGAAAAAAGAAGTGCAGGGCGCTGTGCTCTGGAAGGCCGGCCCATGGCGCAGTTCGGGCGATTGGTGGGAGCGCGAAGCCTGGGCGCGCGATGAGTGGGATATCGCTTTGCAAACTGCAGACGGAGCCGCTCTCTACCGGCTTATGCATGATTTGCTCGGCGGAAGCTGGTTTGTGGAAGGAACGTATGACTGAAGGAATTGAGTCATTGAGTGATTGAGTCATTGAGTCATTTGCAACTCAATCGCTCAATGACTCAATCACTCGATGACTCAATATGTTGAACTCCATGCCCGCTCTGCTTTCAGCTTCCTCGAAGGTTCTTCTTTGCCTGAGGATCTGATGTCGGCTTGCGCCCGGCTCCACATGCCTGCCATGGCCTTGCTCGATGCTGATGGTGTTTACGGTGCTCCGCGCTTTCATCTCGCGGCGAAAAAAATGGGGATCAAGGCGCACATCGGCGCAGAAGTCACCGCCTATTCACCACGGAGTCACGGAGTCACGGAGAAGAAGCAAGGGTCAAAGAACCAAGGTTCCTCCGTGTCTCCGTGTCTCCGTGGTGAGTTTCGTCTTCCTCTTCTCGTTTCTTCCCGTGCGGGCTATCAGAACCTTTGCCGCCTGATTACCAAAATGAAGTTGCGCTCAAAAAAAGGTGAAGGCTCGGTTCGCCACGAAGAATTAGAAGAGCATGCTGCTGGCCTTGTTTGCCTCACTGGCGGTGCGGATGGGCCGCTGGCTGCCGCCTTGCAACGCGGTGGTGTCGAAGAAGCCTGCAAGGAAATTGAGCAACTGATTGGATGGTTTGGCCGTGGCAATGTGTACATCGAGTTGCAGCGCCATTTTCATCGCGAAGAAGAAACTCGCAATCGCGCCGCCATCACAATCGCTCAGTCTCTCAACCTCCCATTGCTCGCGACGAATGGCGTGTGCTACGCCGCCGAAAAAAATCGCGAACTCTGCGACGCATTCACTGCCATCCGGCATCACCGCACGCTGTCGACCGCCGGACGCCTGCTGGCGCGCAACTCCGAGCGTCACCTGAAATCGCCGCAAGAGATGCAGCAACTCTTCGCCGATCTGCCCGAAGCGCTAGCCAACACGCTCGAACTTTCCTCGCGCCTCGAATTCACGCTGAACGATCTTGGCTATGAATTTCCCCGCTATCCCGTTCCCGAAGGCGAGACTATGAATTCGTTTCTGCGCGAACGCGCCTGGGAAGGTTTTCGGCAACGCTATGGCCGTACTTCGCCCGACATGCAAGCCCGCGCCCGGCGCCAGATTGAGCGCGAACTGGCGCTGATTGGGAAACTAAAACTTGACGGATATTTTTTAATTGTCTGGGACTTGGTTCGCTTCTGCCGCGAGCAAAATATTCTTCTGCAGGGGCGGGGATCGGCCGCTAACAGTGCCGTCTGTTATTCGCTCAGCGTTACCGCCGTCGATCCCATCAGCATGGAGCTTCTCTTCGAGCGTTTTCTATCGGAGGAGCGCGGCGAGTGGCCCGACATCGATCTCGATCTGCCCAGCGGCGACGAGCGCGAAAAAGTTATTCAATATGTGTACCGGCGCTACGGCGAACGCGGCGCGGCCATGACTGCGAATGTCATCACCTACCGCAATCGAATGGCTGCGCGCGAAATGGGCAAGGCGCTGGGATTCGATCCGGAAACGTTAGCCAAAATTTCTGCCGCCGTTGCCACCTGGGAATTCCGCGATGAAAACGATGCGCTCGACCGCCGCTTCCGCGATGCTGGACTCGATCTGAACCATCCTCGCCTGCGCAAATATTACGAGTTGTGCCTTGCCGTGCAAGACATGCCGCGCCATCTCGGCCAGCACTCGGGCGGCATGGTCATTTGCCAGGGGCAACTCGACTCGGTTGTTCCGCTCGAACCCGCATCCATGCCCGGCCGCGTCGTGGTGCAATGGGATAAAGAAGATTGCGCCGACATGGGCATCATTAAAGTCGATTTGCTCGGCCTTGGCATGATGGCGGTGCTCAAAGATTCGATCGAACTGATTCGCAACCACTATCAAGAGGAAGTCGATCTGGCGCATCTTCCGCAGGATGATTCCACGGTTTATTCCGCGCTGCAAAAGGCTGACACCATAGGATTATTTCAGGTGGAAAGCCGCGCGCAAATGGCGTGCCTGCCGCGTCTTCGGCCGATGCGCTTTTATGACATTGTGGTGCAGGTGGCCATCATTCGTCCCGGGCCGATCGTTGGCCAGATGGTGAATCCTTTCTTGCAACGCCGCCAGGGACGCGAAGAGGTTACGTATCCGCATCCCTCGCTGGAACCGGTGCTCAAGCGCACGCTCGGCGTTCCTCTTTTTCAGGAGCAACTGCTTCGTATCGCCATGATCGCGGCCAACTTCACCGGGGGTGAAGCCGAAGACCTGCGCCGCGCCATGGGTTTCAAACGTTCCCAGGCGCGCATGAAAGAAATCGAAGCCAAACTGCGCGCCGGCATGACGCAAAACAAAATCCCGCCGAAAGCGCAGGAAGAAATCATTCTTTCCATCACATCCTTCGCTCTCTATGGATTTCCCGAGTCGCACGCTGCCAGCTTCGCGCTGATCGCGTATGCCAGCGCTTACTTGAAGTGCCATTACCTCGCGGCCTTCACCGCCGCGCTGCTCAACAACCAGCCTATGGGATTTTATTCTCCCGCCACCATTGCTACGGATGCGAAACGCCACGGATTGAAAATGCTGTCGGTGGATGTGACGCGCTCGGAGTGGTTGTGTAGTTTAGAGGCAGTTGCCAGTGAATCAGTACCTGGTACCCAGTACCTAGTACCTAGTAAAACCTTTGGCGTGCCAGCGCTGCGGCTTGGATTGCGTTATGTTCGCGGACTGCGCGAGGAGGCCGGGTTGGCGCTGGTGCGCGAACGCGCGCTTGCTCCGTTTACTTCGATTCACGATCTGACTCGGCGCGTTCCAGAATTGCGCAAGGACGAACTCACTACGCTGGCGGAGATTGGTGCGTTGAATTCAGTAGCTAGTACCGAGTACCTAGTACCGAGATTCCTCCGCCCCTCGCTTGCGCTCGGGGGTCGGAATGACAAAGGTGTTACTGGGTACTCGGGACTCGCGACTCGGAACTCGAAGCTTCATCGCCGCGATGCTCTCTGGCAGGTGGAACGCGCCGTCCGCGGTTCTGGGCCGTTGCTGGAAAAGTTGCCCGAGCCCGATTCGCCTTCTCCGCTGCAGCGCATGAATCATGAAGAGCGCATCGTTGCTGACTTTCACGGCACCGGCCTCACCGTGGGACCGCATCCCATGGCTTACCGCCGCGACTGGCTCAATGCCATGGGCATTCGCCGCGCCAGCGAACTCCGCGACCTGCCCAACGGCAAGCGTCTGCGCATCGGAGGTTGCGTAATCGTGCGCCAGCGCCCGGGCACCGCGAAGGGGTTTGTATTTTTAAGTCTGGAAGATGAAACGGGAGTGGCCAACGCGATTATTGCGCCCGATCTTTTTCATCGCAACCGGCTGCTGCTGGCCTCAGAACGGTTTCTGGCTATCGAAGGAATTTTGCAGAATCAGGACAATGTGATTTCGGTGAAAGCGGAACGCGTGCAGCCCCTGTTCGTAACGAAAGCGGAAACGGTTTCACACGACTTCCACTAAAGCAGTCGTTGGCTGTTCGTCCCTTCGACGAGCTCAGGGCAGGCTAAGAACGGCCATTCGCAAACGCGGAAGAAAATTGGAAACCAGAAAACCAGAAAACTAAAAACTGCCTTACTGTGGCGGATCTTCGGGTCTGGCTCCGGGCGCGAATGGCAGCCTGATGGCTCCGGCCATAATGTCGAGTTCATCCGGTGTAAACATTTTCTTGAAGCGGCCGGAATTGATGATCCGGTCGCGCTCGCCGGGAGGCATGGCGCTCAAATCGCGTACCGCAGTGGTAACCATGCGCCGCCGGTCGGGCGGAAGTTGCCGCATCCGGTTGACTACCTGCTTCTGTTCCGGCGTCAGGTGCGCCCACCGGTCCATGTTATCGACAATGCGTTGCTGTTCGCGCGGTGGAAGGCTCGCGAAATAGTGCAACTGCTGCCGCAAGCGCTGCTGTTGCTGCGGAGTCATATGGCGGAAGCCAGGATCGTTTTGCAAGGCGCGATCCTGCTCGCCCGGCGGCAGGCCCTTGTAGCGGCGCAACCAATCACCGGCGTGCGCTTCTGCCTGATGATTGGGCGTTGCTGGCCGTGCCTGCACGGTATGGAGGTTGCTGTGTTGCTGAGCCATGCTTGGAGAGAGCGATAGCACGACGGTGGCTGCCGAAAGCACAGCCATAGCCATCCATCCCGTCGTGAAATTTTTCTGCATTCTCCCCCGCCCTTAAGTTCGTTCCGCTTGCACTCTTGCCACTTCACAGCCTACGGATTCTCAACAACGTCGTGCTGAACTTCCAGATCATCCAGCAGATCGAAGTCGGAATACAGATCGTGATTCTTCTCGAGAGCCTGCAGATCGCTCACTGCGGTGCCCGGTCCCGATGGTGCGTGAGGCTCGACCCGCGCGAGTTCGTTATCGTTATATCGAGTAGCGCTGTTCTTATTGAAGAACAATCCCACACCCACCGCCATTAGCACAGTAAGCGCTCCGGCCAGCACTGGACGTCGGAACCACGCCAACCATCCGAGTTGCGGTTTAGCCATCTCTTCCCGCAGACGCGCTTGCAGGCGCACATCAAAATATGGCGAGGGCTCTGGAGCCTGCCACTCATCCAGCAACGCCATGGTCTGCTTGAACTCTTCCAGCTTTCCGGCGCACGCGCCGCAAGCCGCCAGATGTCCGCCGACCTCGGGCGTCACTTCCATCAAACCGGAAGCCAGGTCCGGCATCATTTCTTGAATCTCATCGCACTTCATAACCGTTCTCCCTCTACTTCTTCACAAAAATTCTCTTAACTGTTCGCGCAAAGTTTCATACGCCCGAAACAATAACGACTTCGTTGCCGACTCGCTCAACTTCAATACATCGGAAATCTGCTTGTAATCCATTTGCTGATATTTGTGCATCACTACGGCGAGGCGCTGCCGTTCCGGAAGCGCTTCTACTTTGCTCCGGATCGCCAGCATGCGTTCGCGCCGCACCAGTAATTCTTCGGCCGTCATCTTGCTGTCGGCCACATCCATTGTGGTGCCAGTATCTTCATCCGGTTCGTCCAGACTGACGGTCACCTCTGGACGTTCCTTGCGCGTGTCGCGCGCGTGATTCACCGCGAGATTGGTCGCGATGCGATACAACCATGTGGTGAACTTCGCGCTGGCTTCATAACTCTGGCGCGAACGATACACGCGCAGAAAAACTTCCTGCGCAAGATCTTCCGCGGCGGCAGTGTTACGCGCCATGCGATACATGAAACTCACCAGCGGCCTGCGATACTTCTGCACCAGAAAATCGAACGCCGACTGATCGCCCGCCTTCACCCGCAACATGACTTCGGCGTCGGTATAACTTTCAGCGCCAGCCATGGCCGGTTCCAAACCGCCGGATGGCCCAAGCGCGGCCATCAGAACTCCTCCGTCCATGGCGGCAGTGCTCACACTAGTTCCAACCCTGGGAAGAGCAGAAAGTTCTTCTTTTTCTTGATCGACCGAACCTTGGGAAGTCCCCGCAGATGAGGGGGATAGACCGGGTCGAAGCGGCTTGGTTTGGTCCGGCATTTGGGGTTACTTTGGGCACGGTACTGAGCAACCTGAAGGGCCCACGTCGTGTCCGAGCAATAGGCTACCACGACGCGGATTCGCCTCCAAACTGTACTTTCGATAGTGGTGCGGCTTGGCCTACGTAACGGCTGGTTAAGCGGGAGATCCATCGCTACGTTTGTGAAACGGCTCGGCTCTGGAACAACAATTTGTAAAGTATGCTTGACATCTGAGAACCTGCGAGCTACACTCCAATGGAAAGTTAGCTTTACATGGCGCCCAACATTTTAAACCGGGTTAAGGAACTCCGCGCGGCTCGCGGCTGGACGCAAGAGCAGCTTGCCGATGCCGTGGGCGTTTCACGGCAGAGCATCAACTCGATTGAGCGCGATCGTTATGTGCCGAGTCTTCCGCTGGCACTTACTTTTGCGCGAGTGTTCGGCTGTTCGACCGACGAGATCTTCACTCTGACTGGCGACGTGAAGTCTGGCGAAACAAAATCCGGCGAAATGCGGGAGGGCTAGAGATGGTAATTCCTCTTCTAGTGTTAATCGGCGAGCGCTTAAAGAAAGTTCCAATCCTGGGCAAGCTGGTGGACGAACGCTTCCTCAGCCATCGTCGGCGCGCCCAGAGAATTGGCGGATTGATCGGCTTCCTCGTTGCCGACGTTCTTTGGGGCTACCGCTATCTGGTCAACCACGTCCAGAGTTGGGATCTGCTGGCCGTCGTCCTGACGGTGGCTGTGGTCTACGTAGTTTTAATTGGTTGGTATCTGATAACTGAATAGGAGAGAAAAAATGACTCTCACAAATACGCTGAAAGCCAACGAAGTCGCGCCTTTGCTGTCCCCTCGATTGGCGGTGCGTTCCCCGGAACGCAATCCCCCATCCGGCTTCAAATCAATCTTCATTGGACCGAACGGTCTGCGTGCAGGCTGGCGCTTGCTCATCTTCGCCGCGCTCGTAGTCGTTCTGCTTGGCAGCTTCGTTCTCATCCGCAGCGGCGGGGTTCAAGGTTTCCGCGAAGCGCAAAAGCACGCCGCCGAACTGACGATCACGCCGCTGTTGATGTTCAAAGGCGAAGCCGTGGCTTTCCTGCTGATATGCGTTGCCACTTTGATCATGGGAAAAATCGAACATCGCAAATTCAGCGAATACGGTTTGCCCTTAAGGTTAGCGCTGCGAAAAGACTTCTGGATCGGCGCTGGCTCGGGCTTTCTAGCGATCAGCGGCACCCTGCTCGCAATCTTTCTGCGGCACGGTTTCCACGTCACCGGCCTGGCGCTTCACGGCACGGCAATTCTGTCTTCAATGGCCGCGTGGGGAATTGCTTTTCTTATGGTCGGACTGTTTGAAGAATTCCTGAATCGCGGCTATATCCAATACACGCTTGCTTCCGGAATCGGATTCTGGCCGGCGGCGTTGGTGATGTCGTTCCTGTTCGGTTTCGGCCACTACTTTAATGCGAACGAAACTGCGGTGGGTTCGATCTCCGCGGGATTATTCGGGCTGTTGTTCTGTTTCTTTTTGCGGCGCACTGGAAATCTTTGGATTGCGGTCGGATTTCATGCCGCCTGGGACTGGGGACAAATTTTCTACGGCGTTCCCGACAGCGGCATCGTGCCCTACCACAACGTTCTGAGTTCCGCATTTAGCGGGCCGCGCTGGTTGACTGGCGGCATCGTTGGGCCGGAAGCCAGCATCTTTTGTCCGATCGCGTTGCTCGTGGTAGGACTGATTTTCAGCCGTTACTATCGCGAGAATAAGATACTGACGCCGCGGTCGTAGCATGTGAAATCGCCTCTGACAGCGGCATCGGCGGCATCGAACTCTGCTAGAATAGCGCAAATTCTAGAGTCACTGGAGACGCCGATGCGCCGAGGTTTCGTTATTTTGGCTGGCCTTTTGTTGGCGGGAGCGGTCCTGTCGTTCTCGCCAATGTCTTCGCTTCGGGCGGGCGCACCCAGCGCGGAGTTGAAAGGCTCCTTCCGTCTGCCGCCAAAGAATGGCTGGACGTTCGTGCATCTACAAGGCACGCCGCACGAAATCGGCTTTCAGAACGGCTACCTGCTGGCGCCGGAAATTGAAGACATTTTGAAAGTCGTGATTCTTGAAGAGACCCACAGCAGCAGAAAAGACTGGCAGTTCTTCCGCGATGCCGCGCAGAACATGATGTGGCCCCACATCGAGCAAGAATATCGGGAAGAATTACAGGGGATTAGCGATGGCGTGAATGCGCACGGCATCAAGATCGATCTCTGGGATGTGGTGGCGTTGAATGCCGCCGAAGAATGGGACTATTACGTCAGGCAATACGACAAAGACCATGGCATCAAGGCCACGGCTGCACGCGCCATTCCAGAGCACTGCAGCGCGTTCGTTGCCACAGGGAGCTACACGAAGGACGGCAAGGCGGTAATTGCGCACAACAACTGGACCAGTTATCTGGATGGCGAACGGTGGACGATTATTTACGACATCGTTCCCACGAACGGCAAGCGCATGCTCATGGACGGGCTGCCGGGCGTTATTCACAGCGCCGACGATTTCGTGATGAACTCCGCGGGAATCGTGATTACGGAAACCACGATCGGACACTTTTCGGCATACGATGCCAACGGTATTCCTGAATTTGTGCGGGCTCGCAAGGCGGCGCAGTATTCGGCCTCCATCGACGACTTCGCCCGCATCATGAAGAAGGGCAACAATGGAGGCTACGCCAACACCTGGCTGATTGCCGACACTTCGAAGAATGAAATCGGCCGCCTCGAATTAGGATTGAAGAACGTTACGCTGGCGCGGAAAAGTGACGGATACTTTGTGGGTTCGAACTTTCCCATCAGCGAGAAGTTGATTCGCGAAGAAACCGACTTCGATCCTCATGACATGAGCCAGAGTGCCACCGCACGCCATGTGCGCTGGGAGCAACTCATGTCCGAGAATAAGGGCAAGATTGACGTCGCGGCGGCCCAGCGCTTTATGGCCGACCATTACGATACCTACGAGAATAAAGAAGATCCCGATGAGCGCACTCTGGACGGGCACATTGATCTTTCGCCTCGCGGCTCTGAAGGTTGGCAACCGCCTTTCGGAATGGCCGGGGCTGTCCAGAACAAAGCTGCCGACGCAAGCATGACCGCGGAAATGAGTTTCACCGCCGCCGCTGGTCACGCCTGCGGCATGGATTTCAAGGCCGCGGAACATATGCGCGCACATCCGGAATTCAACTGGCAGCAAAGTCTGCAGCGCGACATGAATGCCGGGGCATGGACGACGTTCAGCATCGCAAAGTAAGCGCGCTTTTGGTCTTGCGCTTTCCTTGTAGTGATCCGACGGGCCGGCAATTCCTCTCGCAGTGCGTCAGGCGGGACAACGAACAACAGCAAACGCGCGAGTTGATCCGCGGCGAGAGGCCAATTCTGTATAATGATCAACTTACCGCATCCTAGTGGGCGCTTAACTCAGCGGTAGAGTGCCATCTTCACACGGTGGAAGTCATAGGTTCGAATCCTATAGCGCCCACCATTCTTCCCTAAAGTTCTACGGACTCCGTCGTTTGTGTCTGCTCGATTCTCGGCATTTTGGTGCAGCCTGCCATCACGGCTTCTCTCCCTGTTGACTCGCTACTTCATCGGAGACGACGAAGAAGTTCGTCAATTTTGCCCGGCCGAAAGATGTTGTTATTGCGCAGTCCGTGGCGTCGCGACCGGTGGCCATTAGCACGCGGCCGATGCGCCGGGCGTTGTGTCTGGCGTCGAATGTCCACCAGCGATTGCCGAGATAGACTTCAAACCATGCGCTGAAATCCATTGGACTCGGTGCGACGATTACTCCGATGTCGCCTAGGTATCCCGTGGCATAGCGAGCGGGAATGTTCAGAGCGCGGCAGAACGTGATGGCCAGATGTTGGAAGTCACGGCATACCCCTACGCGCTCGGTGTAGACATCCAGCGCGGTGCGGAACGGGCTGGAAAATTCGTATCCGAATTGGACTTTGCTGTGCACCCAACCGCACACTGCTTGCACGCGCTGCCAGCCCCGTGGAGCGTTCCAGAAAAGTTCCGCCGCTGTGCTCGACAGCAGATCGACTTCGCAGTAGCGGCTGTTCATAAGGAAGGGCAGCACGTTCACAGGCAATTGATCGATGGGAACCTCGGCCGCCCCTGGATCTTCCTCATCGAGTTCCCCCGAGTCTTCGATCAGCGTAGAATTTTGCAGTCGAATTTTTCCGGGCGGAGCGACCAGGCGGCAGGCATGATTGCCGAAGGAGTCTTCATAGTTCTCGACGTTCACCAGGGGATCGGTTTGCAACTCGTCGGGTTCTCGCAGATCTTTTCTTCGCGACGGATGCACATTCAGCAGGGTCACGATCGGCACCTCACCAACCGTTTCGAATTGAATATCGTAGCCCAGGCGAATCAGCATAAGATTTCAGGTTCCTCCTGCGCCGAATGGTGGCGCAGGTGAGATGCAGAAACTAACATGGAAATTGATCTTCTTCCACATTTTTTCTTGCTGCCCTCCATTACAAAATCGGCAGCCCAATCGGTGTATCATGCGGTAGCTTCACTATAGAGGAGAAAAGTGACCTATTGTTTGGGAATCGCAACGCGGGAAGGTCTGGTGCTGGCTTCGGATTCGAGGACCAACGCGGGTTTTGATCAAGTCAACACCTGCCGCAAGATGTTTCGTTTCGTTCATCCGGGCGAGCGCGTTTTCGTGATTTTGACGAGTGGCAGCCTTTCCATCAGCCAATCAGTGATTACTTTGCTGGGGGATGATTTCGATTCCGGCCGGGGACTGGCCCAGGCCAACTCCCTCTACGATGCGGCCCGTATCGTGGGCGATTGCGTGCGGAGGGTCTCAGATATCGACCGTGCATCGCTGGAGCGCGACTCCTTCAGCTTCAATGTTCACCTGCTGCTCGGCGGGCAGGTTCGAGGGCAGGAGCCGAATCTCTATTTGATTTATCCCCAGGGAAATCCGCTCGCGGCCACAGAAGACTCACTTTACTTGCAACTCGGCGAGTGCAAGTATGGACGCCCGATCCTGGATCGCGGCATTCAGTCCTCAACCTCGCTGGAGGTCGCTGCGAAGTATGCACTGCTCTCACTCGACGCTACCATGCGCTCGAATGTAACGGTCGGACCTCCTTTCGACCTGCTGCTCTACAAGAAAGATAGCCTGCAGATCACCCGGTACCGCCGAGTTTCGGCCGGAGATCGGGACCTGAACCTGATCCACTCGAGCTGGGAGCAATCCCTTCGGCGCGCCGTGGAGCAGTTACCGGACATAGAATTTCAGTCCGCTGGCAACGAAATCCCAGCTGAAGGCACCAGAGAAATCGCGCGCTCCAGAGTCTAAGGTCGCCAGACCGGTGCGCGCTGTTTCTTGAATGCGGCGCATCACTTTTCCCCATCATCGATTCGCCGCTTTGTGAGCTATTCTGGCGGAGCAAGCGGGAGCGTATGATTATAGAAATGGATACGTCCGAGCGTGGCGGTGCGGAGGCCCTGCATCGTTACGAACTCAACGGCGCGTACGACGAGATGTACAGCTCCGTCGACCATCCCCGCAAACAGTACCGCCCGCTGCACAATTTGCTTCTGAATCTGGGGGCAGACCAGTTACGGCGCAGCAAGCACGAGGCTGACCAATCGTTCTTCAACCAGGGCATTACGTTCACCGTTTACGGCAACGACAAAGGCACAGAGCGGATTTTCCCCCACGATCTTTTGCCCAGGATCATTACAGGCGCCGAATGGGAGCGCATCGAGCGCGGGCTGACTCAGCGCATCACGGCCCTCAATCTCTTCCTCAAAGACGTTTACCACGAAGGCAAGATTATTGCCGATGGCGTTGTGCCCGGCAGCATTATCTACACCTGCAAACACTATCGCCGGGAGATGCGCGGTATCAAAGTCCCGCGCGACGTTTACATCACCGTGGTCGGCACGGACCTGATCCGGAATCCGGAAGGCAACTTCGTCGTGCTCGAGGATAATCTCCGCGTGCCCAGCGGAGTTTCTTACATGCTCACGAGCCGCAGGGTGATGAAGCAGATATTCCCCGGACTGTTTCAAAAGTGCCGCGTGCGCCCCATCGAGCAGTACAGCCAGGTGCTACTGTCGACTCTGCGGTCGCTCGCTCCCGAAGGCCGATCCGAGCCAACGGTCGTTTTACTAACCCCAGGCTCCTACAATTCCGCCTATTTTGAACACACGTATCTTGCGCGCCAGATGGGCATTGAGCTGGTCGAAGGCCGCGACCTCGTAGTCCATGACAATGTGGTCTACATGCGGACGACATTCGGCCTGCAGCGCGTGGACGTGATCTATCGGCGCATCGACGATGACTATCTCGACCCCTTGGTTTTCGAACATGGATCTTCACTCGGAGCGGTGGGCCTCTTCAATGCCTATCGCGCCGGAAACATCGCGTTTGCTAATGCCTTGGGAACGGGCGTCGCCGACGACAAGGCGATCTACGCGTATGTGCCGAAAATCATTCGCTACTATCTCGATCAGGATCCCATTCTCGAAGGCGTTGAAACGCTGCTGATGTCAGATCCCGGGCAGCGCGAGCACGTCTGCCAGAGACTCGATGAATACGTAGTGAAAGCGGTCGGCGAGTCTGGTGGCTACGGTATGTTGATTGGCCCGCACAGCACGGAACAGCAGCGCTCGGAGTTTCGAGACAAAATTAATGCGCAACCGCGCAACTACATCGCGCAGCCCACGATTAATCTTTCCACTGCTCCCTGTTTTGTAGACGGCACCATCGAACCGCGCCACGTCGATCTCAGGCCCTATGTTCTCTACGGCGAAAAGATTACTGTGATCCCCGGCGGTCTCACTCGCGTTGCGTTGCGCAAAGGATCACTGGTTGTGAATTCGTCTCAGGGCGGTGGTTCGAAAGATACCTGGGTCTTGCAGAACTAAGAGGATTGAGTTAACCCACCCATGCTTTCCCGCGTAGCTGACAGTTTGTATTGGATGAGCCGCTATTTCGAGCGTGCGGATAACGCCTCGCGTGTGCTCAAGGCTACCTACGGCTTGATTTTGAATCCTGCGAAATTTTCCACGGAAGAGCGCTGGTTTCGGGCTGTCTCTTCGCTTGCTCCGGGAGCAGCCTCTAACAACGTCGATCCGCAACGGGCTCTATTTCTGTTGGTGGCGGATCCTGAAGGCGCGTTCTCGATTATGAAATGCATTAGCGGAGCACGCGAGAACGCCCGTCAGGTCCGCGAAGAAATCAGCTCGGAGATGTGGGAACAGCTGAACCGCCTTTTTCACGACGTGACCGGATCTGAGCTGCAAGCCAATGATGACTCGGGCGCGATGCGGATAGTGACCCTGGTGCGCGAAGGTTCCTATCGTTTTCACGGCGTGACCGCAGCCACTATGAATCATGACGAGGCGTGGCACTTTATCCAGCTCGGCAAATATATTGAACGGGCCTGCAATCTTTGCGTTCTGCTGGACGCTTATTTCGCGGTCGACAAGCATGCCGACGATCTGGACTGGGTCGGCTTGCTAAGTAGTTGCGCCGCGTTTGAGGCCTATTGCAAGGCCTGCACCGCCGAACTCAAGCCCGACCGGATCGCTAACTTTCTTTTGCTGAAGCCCGAGTTCCCTTATTCCGTGCGCTATTCGCTGGATCGAATGCACGAGGCGTTGACTGCGATCAGCACCCTTTCTCTGAGCCGCAGGACCGACCAGATCGAGAGGCTGATCGGCCGTTTGCGGTCGATGGTGGCTTATGTGCAGGTCTCCGAAGTCATCCGCAATTTGCATAAATACCTGGCCGAGATTATCGAGCAGTGCCGCGACTTGCACGCGGCGGTACACGAAGTGTATATCGACTATCCCATCGAGGTTGCGTTCGAAAACTAAATGTTCTACGCCATCCGTCATTTCACGCGCTACCGCTATAGCCGGCAGGTCTGGCAGAGCATGATGGAAGTTCGCATGCATCCCAGAAGCGAAGGCAATCAGCGCTGCTTCGTTTTTCAGTTGTCGGTGAATCCGCGCGCGCGCATCTTTGGCTATACCGATTCCTACGGCAATCTTGTTCATCATTTCGATCTGCCGTCGCGCCATGACCAGCTCACGATCATCACCGATGCCCTCGTGAATATCGAGGGCAAACCTCCGGTTCCAGAGTCAATGGCATACGAAAGCTGGACGGATCTGGAAGATCTCGTCGAGAAAAATGATTACTGGGACATGTTGATGCCAAGTCAATTTGCGCGATCCTCTCCGGAACTTGAAGCGTTGGCCGTGGAGATCGGCACGGACGAAAGAAAGGGCCGCAGCCCTCTGGCGTTCCTTCTGGATGTTTGCGCCGGCGTGAATCGCAGTTTTAACTATGTGAAAAAAAGTACGAAGGTCAATTCTCCGATTGAGCACGCGCTCGAGTCGCGGCAAGGCGTCTGTCAGGATTTTGCCCACATTATGATTGCCCTTGTCCGGAACGCCAGAATCCCCTGCCGGTACGTCAGCGGATACCTTTATCAGACCAGTGAAAGTTCACATCCTTCCGCCGATGGCGCGACTCATGCCTGGGTCGAAGCGCTGCTTCCGGGAGTCGGATGGCTGGGTTTTGATCCGACGACGAACCGGCTCGCCGATGACAAGCACATTCGTACGGCGATTGGCCGCGATTACGCCGATGTTCCACCGACTATGGGCGTGATGAAGGGGAAGGCCGAAACACAGCTCCAGGTGCGGGTTCGGGTCACGCCGTCCCAGGCGGTGCTTCCACCCGATGAAGAGTTTGCTGCCGATGAAGAATGGTCTCAGTTTCTCGAGGACGACCAACAATCCCAGTTAATCGATGCTCAACAACAACAGCAGTAGGGGTGATTCGTTTCGGCGGGGCCGAGCCACTTCTTAGCTGCGCAGCGGAGACAATCGGCGTGCGAAGGGCTTGTCCTCCTGCGGAGCAAACTAGAGTACTGCCCTGCACTGCCCTCTCGTCTTCCAGATAGAGAAGCCTAGCGCTGGCTTACCTCCAACTGCACGGGGCGCGCTATTGAGCTTATCTCGGGGTCGTAGTACTCATAGACCCGCGATTTGAAAGTGCGCGCGCGGATGGGATACTTGGCGCGCAGCCGAAAATGGATCGTGACAGTCTCCGCCGGAGCGATGGCGTTGAAGTAAAGAATCGCTTGCGTCGCCGTGAGGCCGAACTTTTCCAGGCGAGCGCTCTTCAGCCCGGCGCTCTTCTCGACATAGGTCTGCAAGTCTTCGCTCAGCAGGTCGAACCCGGGAGGAATTCCAAGATCCACCATCACCATGTTCGCGGACTTAGGCAGATTGTTCGTGACGGTTGCAGTGGCAGTGGCGATGTCATCTTGCGCGAGGTGCGTGCGATCGTAAGAGACGTTGATCGATAAAGCTTCGTGCGCCGGTTTTTCATCCCAAGGGAGGAAGTAGCTTCCAACGACTTGATAAGCCAGGCCCCCCTTGCCCTCGAACCGGAGCTCCACTACGTTTGCTCCTTGTGAGCCCTTGCTTCTTGACTCGATATCCTTAAACACGAACTGATGGAGCAAGTCATTGTTCTCAGATGTGAGCGCGAGTTTCTCCACGGCCTTGCCGTTGAGCAGAACTTGCAGCGTGCCTTGAACGTCGGCCGCGCCTTTTTCTGTCGCCAGCAGCAAAGCCCGCAGCGCCATGATTGTGGCTTGCGTTGTGCCCCAGGTTCCGCTGGAATCTTTTTTCGACGCGATATAAGCCATGGCTTTGCGCGCCGTGCCTGACGCCTCACCCCACTTGAGCAGCGCTTGTACTGCTAATCCTGTGGTCTCGATGCTGGCGCTTTCGCCTCTCGCGTACACTCCGGTTTCTTCCGCAGTCCACCACACTTGCTCGTCTTTTTCGGTACGGGCGTCGAGCAGAAGTTGCATGGCCTGCCGAGTGAAGCTGCGGTCTTTGCTGGCTCCGCTACCGTAGTCAGTGGCGAAGTTGGCGACTACGGCCAAGGTGTAGGCGTCCATCTTGGCGCTCATGTTTTTCTCGATGAACTGCTTGGCCTTCTCGAGCGCTGGCCCTTGATAGCCCGTGTTTTCTAAGGACCACGCGAGGTAAGCAGTGATGCGGAGCACGTCGGAATTGAAGCGATTGGTCGCGCCTTCGTTGATGAACTGAGTGTCAGGCTTCCAGCTTCCATCGGCCTGCTGTTGCCCGGCTAGCCATTGCTGCGTGCGCTGAATCAGCTTGGGGTCCACGTCGTAGACTTTCGACATGTCGCTGAACTCCATCAACCCATAAGCTGTCAGGATCTTGTTCGCCGGTGCTTGTCCGAACCAGGAGAAGCCGCCGCCGGGAACTTCAAAAGTGAGCAGGCGTTGATAGCCGTTGGCGATGTATCCCTCAGCCTTGGCATGTACTTCAGGAGTCAGTTTTTTCGTGCGCTTCATGTAATCGAGCGCCAACACATTCGGGTAAGTGCTGGAAGATGTCTGCTCAAAGCATCCACCCGGCATGCGCAGAATGCTGTCCATGCCTTCGATGACCTGGCTCAGCGGGCCGGGATAAAGCCTGACGAAAATCTTGCTGGCATCAGGAACGGAATTCGCAGGGAGGTTCAGTTCATGGCGAACGGTGTTTTCCAGCCGTCCGTTGAAGACCATATTCTGCTCGCGTCCGTTGGGGATGACTTCGATCTCGCGCACGACAATATCAGCGCGGCTGGCTTCTCCGTTGATGCGGCCGTTCATGCGCGCGGAGAGCGTCAGTTTGAATTTGCCGATGCGCCGGGCCTCGAGCGTAAACTGCGATCCGCCCACGCGAGAGGAATCGACCTGGACGGATTTGTCTGCGGTATCTTCGACCAGGGAGAACCAGTCGTCTGACTGCAGTTGAAGGCGAACATCGCCGTTCGCTCCCGAGTAGTTGTAGACCGCAACGGGGATCGAGACGCGGTCGCCTTGTGTGAGCGTGACCGGCAGGTCGAGGTCGACGAAGAAATCCTGAAAAACTTTCAAACTTGATGTGGCGCTGCCCAGCGCTCCATGCGTGGTGGATGCGAGCATTGCCATGCGCCACGTCGTGATCGAGTCAGCCATGGGGATGGTGATACTGGCCTCGCCGTTCTTGTCGGTGATGATTTCGGGATTGATGTAGAGGGCTTCGGGGAAGTAGGAGCGCACGTGGGCGGCGGGCGCGGCGAAGTCGGCGCTGCCGTTCGTGGCGAGCATCACGCTGTTCTGGGCTCGCGCCATCGCCATCTTCGCTGGCGCTTGAAGCGCTGCAAACCGCTCCAGGCGATCGAATTGGCGACCGTTGATGGCACCGCCGGCAACCCCGCCCGGGACGCCGCCAACGATTCCCGCTGTTTGGGCTTCAACTACTACAGCTTGCCCTGTGACCTCGACAGTCGTCGAGGCCGCGCCGACAGTGAGGACTACGGTGACCACAGCGCGATCGCGCGCGTGAACCTTGAACTCTCGGGCGATGCTCTTGAATCCTGGCGCAGTCACTTGAACTTTGTAATCACCGGAAGGCAGACCGGGCAAACTGAATTGCCCCGTGGCATTCGTTCTCGCGGAGCGCAGCTTTCCGGTGGGGACTTCGTGCACCCCGACGCTGGCATTCGACACTACTGCACCCGTGGGATCGGTGACGGTCCCCGTGATCTCCGCCATACCGTTGAAGGGTCCGCGATCGTGCTCGATATCGAGATTGATCGCGCCAGAATAAGGGGGAGAGTTCGGCCCGCCGATAATGCTCTTCGCGCTGACCTCGAGATATGCGACCATGTCGTCGCCGGTGTCGAATTGGTGATCAGCGCCTGCGCTGCGCACGATGTAATGCTTGTCATCGCGATACCACCTGACATGTTCTACGCGAAGTTCGCTGCCCCAGGCATCAACCAGGTCAGGCTCACCGGCTTTTTTAACATCGCTGAAAACCTTGGTCAGATCGCCTTTCTCGGGGTCTTGCACGTAGGCACGGCTGAGATCTGCCGCCAGACGGTTCACCTGCTCCAGGAATCGCTTATGATAGCGGCTCGCATACTCCTGATATTTCTCCATCGGAACAGTGCGGCCGAATTCGGTTTCAAACTTGTTCGTATTCACCATTTCGGTGGCTGAGAACAGGGCGCGAGCCGCTCGATCTTTCTGCTCGACTTTCGACTGCTCTACGGATTCGACGATCTCAGTCATGCCGATCGAGTGAATCTCATACCGTGGCTTCATCACTTCTTGTTCAAGATAGAAAAAGACCTTGGCAAAGCCGGGCTGCTTCTCGGCGAGCGCGAAGACGGCTTCATCAACCACCTGCAGCCCCAGCGCGGCGCTTACGCCTTCGCCGCGCGAGTTTGTCACACGGAAACGTATGCGGGCTTCGCCGCCTGGCTTGTAAACCGGCGCATCGGCAACGGTCTCGATCTTGAGTTCATCTGCCGGCTGCACAAAAACGAGGCGATGGTCGCCGACGGGCCGCGCGTTGCGGCCGAAAAGATAGGCGTTGAAGTCTACGGTTCCCGCAAGATCGGGCGTGGCAGTCAGTGACAATTCGGCTTGTCCGTTTTCGATATCGAGATCGCGCGTGAGGATCGTCTGCCCATCCTTTACGATGTCCACGTACGCGGTCCCGCGGGTTTTTGTCGAAAAGACTTTCAGCGCGATGCGGTCTCCGTCGTGGTAAACGGCGCGCTCCGTGCGCAGAAGAATCTGATCCTCCCCTTCACGACTTTTCAGCGAAACCGTGCTCGACGCGTGGTTTCCTTCCTTGTCGTCCGCTTCGATCTTCAGCGATTCGATTCCGTCGCCTGGATTTATTCGGACCACGGCGACTCCGCCGTCATCGGAAGTCACCTGCTGCTCTCGCGTTCTTTCCGCATTCACTTTCAAGCTGGCGCTGGCCGGCGTTCCGTCCGGATAAGCTGTGAGGACGAAAACAAGATTCTCAAGATTGGGGATAAGCGTGCCTCCCTCGGGCACAGCTGTGATGAGCAGCGGCGAATCGCTGACCATGATGGGTTCGCCGCGAGTTTCGGCGTGATCGGCAGAATCCTTCACCGTGGCTTCGATCAGGACGCGAGCCGCGCCCTGGCTCAGAGGCCGCCCAGCGAAGTACGCGGGGAGTTGCAGATCGAAATGAAAAGTTCCATCACGATCAGTCCTGCCTTGCGTAGAGCCGACAACGACCACCGACACATCCATCGTAGAAGCTTTGACGGTGATTTCCCCGTCGTCGACCGGCTTGCCGAAAAAGTAGTTGGCCTGGACCGTTCCGGTTACATGATCGCCGGGGCGATAGCCGCGCTTGATTTTCTTGTCTTTGCCCGCGAAGTCGATTGCGACTTTGAACTTCGGCAGAACGTAACGCTCGACGTTCAACGCGATCTCCGCTGTGTTTGCAGGAGTGTCGCCTTCGCCCATGAGAGCCCGGAGATGATACGTGCCAAGATTTACTTCGTCGGCTAGCCCAAATTCGGCCGAGGCAATGCCGAACTTATCGGTCTCGGTTACCTTCTTGAAAACTTTGTTGCCGCGTGAATCTTCCACTTCAAAGGTGAGCTTGCGATCCGCAGTGGCTTCGTGGTTGGCGCGATCGAGTGCCAATGCGCGCGCGTGAATGGTCTGGCCCGGCTGGTAGAGCGGCTTCTCGGTCGTCAGCAGAATCGAAGCCTTGTCTTCGAGGCGCACGGGTTGAGTAAATTCCGTCGAGCCGATCGGTGTGTCGACTACATAACGCAGTTGATAACTGCCAACCATGCCGCCGGGGAAGTGGAACTGCGCTTCGGTGGTGCCGCGCCGATTGAGACGCCCTGTGAAGAGTAAGCTGGGTTTCTGATCAGGAACCAGCAATTCGATCTGCACCGATCCGCGGCCTGCGATGACCTCATCCTGAGAGTCGGTGACAATTACCCGCACCGCCGCTTCACCGCCCGCCAGATACGACTGCTGGCCAAGAATGTGAAGGACCGGCCGGCGCAGGATTTGCGAGACCGACTCGGTTCCCTCGATTTTTGCGCTCTTGCTGTCGCTGTATTCGAAGCGATAACGCACGCGCTGCCAAACCAGTTCGTCCACGGGCAGCGGCTTCGCGAGTTTGATCTTTTCCGTCCATAGTCCTTTGCCTCCGGCAACGTCGAGGGACTCCGTGGCGCGCCCCAAGATCTGATCCTCCGGATCCAGAACTTCGACGGTGAGTTGGCCCGCGCCCGCGCGAGCGGCGTCGTAGGGGAGGGTGAGCTCAAGCACGCCGTGCGCGTAGGTTGCAGTCGCGGTCGATTCGCCGCCCGCAGCTTGAAACTTCTGAACTGCCACGAGGCCGGTGAAGAATAGCAGCGCGACGAGGGAAAGCAACCAGAACTTTGACGGGGCTGTGTGTCCAGCGGAATCTTCCATGGCGTCTCCGTGAAATCTTTCAGCAGGGCCGCTACAGTTTTCCTGCAATCAGTTTTGTACTCAGGGGAAGAACGAGCCGTTTTCCGATTCTTGCGCAGGAGCCCGGAATCAGGCGCGCTTCTCCACCTAGATTCCAATAGACACCGGAACGTTGTAATAGGGGTTGTTTAGGGCTGGCTAATGGACGTTCAAATCGAGATAGTGGCCGAAGCTGGAAAGCGCGACCTGATCGTTGCCGGGAATGTAGAAGCCGAACTTGCCGAGGGCTAGATTGCTCGAGGGCTGAGCCCAGCGGTCCAGCACAACCCAGTTATCTCCCTGCCTGATCTGGTGGAGGATCTCATTCGATGTCACGCGGACTTGCAGCGTGTGGAAGCTTTTCTTGCCGCCTTTGTTTGCAATCTTGGTCTCGTCGCCCTTCTGCCCGTTTTTCACTACCGTGCGGTAGAAGTTGTTGTCGTCCATCTGGAAGAGAACGTAGTTGTTGGCGTCGGTAAAGTTCAGCACCCATTGCAAACGATGTCCCTTGGTGAGCATGGCGGAGAAAACAAATGTACCCGTCGTCGGAGAGACGCCATACGTCACGAAGTCCCCGCCTTTACGAACGAACGAGCCTTTGTCCTGCTTCCAACCTGCAGAGTCATCCCATTTGGACATGCCGCCGGGCGCGAGTGATAAATCCAGAGTGCGAGATTGACCTGCGGTGACCTCGACGGTGGATGAGCGAACGAAGTTGTCAGCCGTCTTTGCCGTGAGCGTGTAAGAGCCTGCAGGAAGAGTCAGCGCGCTGCCACTTATTACCTTCGTCGGAGTCTCGCCTGTTTTGTTCAGTGTTACTTGAGCATCGGCGGGAGTGAAAGTGATTTTCAATTCTCCGGGAGCCGCTTCCAGCGCGGCTTCTGCGGCGGCGAGAGAAACTGCTTGTCCTGCCACGAAATGCTTCTTAAGTTGCCGGGGCTTGAACCGGTCTTTGCGGAGTTCGATGGTGCGATCTCCGGGATTGATCGTCGATACAGTGAGCGTGCCATCGGATCGCACCGTTCCGACGGGAGTTTGATCCACGAGAACTGTGGAGCCCGGAATTCCACCCTGAATGGTGAGGGAAGATGCAACGAGTGTGGGTTGCAGATTGAAAATAACTTTGGCCTGTTCGCCTTTGCGGATGTGGATCTTCTGCTCAGGAAGATCCTGGAATCCGTTCTTCGAAACGCGAACCACATAGTCCTTGAGTTCGAGATTCGGAATGCGCAACTGCCCGCCTTGAGTGGCTTGCGGTTGAAGTTTGCCATTGAGAAAAACTTTTGCCTTATCCTGACCGGTGATCACAACCAAGGTGCCCACGTTCTGGCCGGACTCGAGGAATGTGTTCAGCGTGGGCGCGGCCGCCGCGTCGATGTCGAGTTTGTATTCGTCGCTGCCGCGAGTCACGGCGAGTTGGTGAGCTCCGGCGGAAATGGAAGGCAAGTCAAGACCGTCCGCAGGAACGTCGAGCGGAGGCTGGCCGTCGATGGCGACTTTGGCGGCGGGGTCGCTGGAATACACATGCAGGTGGTCGGCCATGCCGCTGACAACTACGGCCAACACGCCTTTTGAAACGATAGGGCCTTTGACGATTGGCGCGGCTGCCGCATCCGTTGAGAAAGCAAACGATGCTTGTCCCTTTGGACCCTCGAAGGTCAGCTTATGCTCTCCGTTGGGAATCTGATCTGCTGACCATTGTCCGTCCTGAAATTCGACGGGCGGCTGATCATCGAGTGTGACTCTACCCGCACCGGTGTCGGACGACAGTTTCACGACCGGCAGAGCAGGTGCTGGTGGCGGCGCGACTGGGGCAGCGACTGCAGGTGCTGGCGCTTCAGGAACCTGGACGACTGGTGGTGCTTGATGTTTTCGGGAGAATAGAAAGATGACGACGACCAGGATTATTGCTGCCGCTGAAGCGAGAATAAACATGGTGTAACGCTGCGGCTTTGCTGCCGGTGTCTTGACGGAAGATGGAGCCTTAGCTGCGGGCGCACTGGTGGGCGGCTTGGCCGCGGCAGCTACGATCGGCGCTAACGGCGGAATGGGCGCCGGCGAAACTGGCTCTGCTGAAATAGGATCCGCCAGAACCGGTGGCGCGGGCGGAGTGGAAACCGCGCTGGTCGCGGGCGGCGGAGCCGCGGAAATATTGCTGGTTGCCTCCAGGGAAGACTGAGGTGTGATGGCTGGCGGAGTGTTGTAGGTGAGGGTCGCGCTTTCGCTTACAGGCGATCCGGTCGAAACGTTTCGCTCTACCTCGAGCAAGCCGAGACTGTGCAGAAGACCGTTCGCTACGGAGAGCACTTCTCCATCGGTCGAATATTTGTCGGCCACCACTCGCACGCGTTCGCCCAAGGCCTGTTTCGACTCGGCATCCGTGGCGGCGTCAATCTCACTTTCAATGCGCCGCAGTTCTTCCAGATCGCGGCGGCGGACCTGGCGGCGCTGCGTCTGTAGATCGCGCTGCACCGTTTCCTGAATTTGAATTAACCGTGGATCGCGCGGATGAACTGACAATCCTTCTTCGATGCGCGCAAGCGCCCCGGCAAGATCGGTGGCAGTTTGCAGTTTGCGCGCCTGCGAAACGCATTCTTCGATGAATGTTTCCTTTTTCTGGTCGAGAATCAGAGTTCGAATGGTCTTGGCCATCGGATGCGCCGGATTCAAATCCAGAGCTTCGCGAGCCAGCTTCTCGGCTTCCCGCCAATCGCTTTCTACGATCGCGTGAGCCTGTTCCACCAGGCTGTTGGCCAGCACCGCGCGGGCCAGCGAATTGTTTTCATCCAGCTCATAGGCTTCGCGAAGCAACTTAATTCCTTCGACGGGTTTGTGCTGCGCGCAGAGTTCCTGGCCCTCGGTCATCAGGCGGTGGGCTTCTGTCTTCCGCTTGACGCCATCCTGCGCGAGCTTCTCCAGTTCTGTGAACTCGGCATCGTTAGGAAATTCAGTGGCCGCGGTTTGCAATAAGTCCAAGGCATGGGCGTAGTCGCTCGAATGCAGGCAGGTATCGATCTGTTCGACCAGACGCGCCTTGGATTCGATCCGGCCCTGCTGCTCACGCCGCTTTTGCAGGCGCTCGACCTCGAAGGTCAATCCCGGATACTGACTGTAAATGGTGCGCAGGATTTCCCAGTCGTTCAGCGCGTCGCCATAAGCGCCTTGCTCCTCGTGCAAGTGGGCGCGTGCAACGATGGAATTGACCAGGTCGCGCTTGTCTTGCACCAGGCGAAGCGAGCGTTCGAAATGCGATTCTCCGGGATGCAGATCGAGCGCCTCGCGCAAAATGTTTACGCGTTTATCGAGATCCGGCTCGCCTTCGACCTGACGATCGATGGACGCAACAAACGCCGAAAGTTCCTGCCGCTGCTGTTCCTCGATGTCGTACTTGAGAGCCTGAAAGATAGCGTTGCCTGGATACTTTGCGAGATAGGTCTGGCAACATTCGCTAGCCTTACGGAAGTTGTGCTCGGTGAGGTGCCGGCGCGCCTCGGCATACGCGGTGTTCATCGCGTCGTGTTCGGAACGGACCTCGTTGTAGAAGGACTGATAATTTGCCCCGCTCTCACGATTGATCGAATCCGGAGCGCGACGGTCGAGATCGAGTACAACGCCCAACTTTGCCAACGCGTTACTTACGTCGCCCTTATGCCATGCGTCCATGGCGGCGCGATGGAGTTGCTCTTTCTCCTGGCGAAGTTTTTTGTATTCCTGTTCCTGACGATCGACCTCGGCCAATAGCTGGAGTGCTCGCGCTTCCTGCGGCCTGAGCTGGAGAACATTCTGCAAAGCTTCGCGCGCGTGCGCATAGGCGTGATTGTCGATGTGCTGCCGGGCGAGGCGATACCAGTTGTCGATCTGGCGTTCGCTGCGCCGGTTTTCAATCTTGCTCTTCAGCGTTAAGGCGGTGGGATTGTCGGGCTCAATTTGCAGAGCTTCCTGCAATTTCTGCAGCGCCATAGGATCTTCTTCTTCCTCGAAGCGGGCGCGGGCAGCGTCGAGCAACTGAGAAAGAGTTTTTCGCCGGACTGCGCCGTCGAGCTGCCGTCGCAGTGAGCCGATGGAAGTATCCATGTGGCCTTCGGCCTCGAGTTCGCCGAGGATTTCTCCAGCAAACTGAAAATCGCCTTCATCCAAAGCCCGGGTGACGCGCTGCAGGCGCGGACGCGTACGCTCAGGGTCGAAAAACTCAATGGGCTCGTTGCGCTGTGCTTTGGTCAATGTGTCGCCAAATTCGCGCGCGCTGGCGAAGCGATGCCACGATTGTTTTGCCATGGCCTTGTGCAGCACGCGGCTCACAGGCTGGCTGACCGTGGAATTCAGTTCGGCGGCCAGCGGCGGGATGTGGCGCAGAATCGCCTCGACCACTTCGTCGGCCCGCGCGCGCTGGAACGGGTTGCGGCCAGTCATGGCTTCGTAGCACACGACGCTAAGAGAAAAAATATCCGACGCGGCCGTCAGCGGCTTCAACTCAATCTGCTCGGGGGACATGTAGAGCAGAGTGCCTTTTTGCGCTCGTGTCGTGTGGGCATCCGCCATGTGGGCGACGCCGAAGTCGATAATCTTCACCGAGTCGTCTTCCATCACGAAGATGTTGCTCGGCTTCAGGTCGCGATGCACCAGTCCGCGCTCATGCGCGGCCTGCAGGCCGCGGCAGGTCTGCGAAATAATGTCGATGGTGCGCTCGACGGTCAGGCGATGGCTGGCCTTGCGGATGAAATAATCCAGCGTGGTGCCGGGCAGCAACGGCATCACAAAGTAAGGTTTTTTCTTGCCGTCCTCTTCGAACTCGCCGATGTCGAAAATTTCGACGATGTTGGGATGGCTCATTGAGGCAAGCACATCGCATTCTTTGTAGAACAACTGAAGCGAGGCGGGATCGGGAATGTCGAGAATGGTCTTGACTGCGACTTCACGGCGCACAACCGCGTCATAGGCGCGGTAAACAAGACCCATGCCGCCCTGACCGAGGACCTGCCTGACCTCGTAGCGGCCTGCCAATTTTCTCGGGGAAGAAGGGTTCTCCATGGCGCACCCAGCGCGGGCATTAGCATCTTAATCGATTTTTCTGAAAATTGTACCTGGTGTTCTTCGAGGCCACAGATGCTTGGTTTTGCCGCAACACTTCTGGAAATCACGGGTTAGAAACTCCGAGAGTCGCACTTGCTCTTAACGGTACAAAGCAATCGAAGATAGAGGAAATTACATGAAGAAATGGCTTGCTCTGGCAGCGTTGCTGCTGCCGCTTTTCTTGGCCGGTTGTTCTCATCCCCACCCGGCTTACGTGGAACCACCCCCACCACCTGATTTTCCAGCGATAGCCCAGCAAGGCTATCACGATGGATTTGCAGCGGCGCGGCACGATGCTGAGCACGGAAAGCCGCCAGAGGTTCAGCGCCATCCGAAGTTCCGCAATCCTCCCGTGCCGCCGCCGGCCATTGAGGAATACCGCCGCGGTTTCAGAAGGGGCTACGAGATGTTCGTCCACCACGGATAGCAGCGGCCTGGAGTGAGGCGACAGATCGCTGGAGAGGATTTAAATGTTGGAGGCTGAATGGCCTGCGGTGTAGGGATCCCGCAGGCCGTTCAGCATTCCCGGCAGCATTAGCCAGGGATGCTTCACGTTACTTGCCTGTGTAGCTGACTCTCCAGATCGAGTCCGACCCGTCGTCGCTCACCAGCAGTGAGCCATCGGCAGCTACCGTTATGCCCACCGGACGCCCCCACACGTTGCCATCGGGCAGCACGAATCCGGTCAGGAAGTCTTCGTACTCGCCGCTGGCATGGCCGGTCTGGTGCAGCGGCACACGGATCACTTCGTAGCCCACGCGCACCGCCTTGTTCCAGGAGCCGTGTTCCGAGGCGAAAATGTCTCCTTTATACTCTGCAGGGAATTGCTGGCCCTCGTAGAAAGTTATCTCGAGCGATGCGTTGTGCGGTTGCAACAGAACGTCGGGCACAATCACTTTGTCTTTCAACTCCGGATGCTTGCCTTGATGCCGCGGGTCCTGATGCCCGCCCATGTACCACCACGGCCAGCCGTAGAATCCGCCTTCCTGCACGTGCGTGATGTAGTCGGGGACAAGATTGTCCCCCAGCGCATCGCGCTCATTCACGGAGCACCAGAGTTCGCCGGTCTGGGGATTTACCGCGATTCCGCCGCCTGGGTTGCGAATGCCGTAGGCGTACACACTCAATTTGCAATCGACAGGATCGCAGACGAGAATGTCGGCGCGATTGGTTTCCTTGGGATGGGTGTCGGGATCATCCACGTTCGACCCAGAGCCCACCGCGACAAACATTTTCTTGCCGTCGCTCGAGAATTCTACCGCCCGCGTCGAGTGCCCCATCCAACTCCATGACAGGTCGGCGATGTGTTGCGGAGCGCCGCTCGCCTTCATGTCGCCCTTGTGATACGGAATGCGAACCACTTCGCCCTCGCTGCCCACGTATAACCATTGCGGATCGGGTCCGGGCGGATAAAACGCCAAGCCGTATGGATTCTTGAAGCCGCTGGCAAAAATGGCGGTCTGCTCAGGCTTGCCGTCGCTGGTGATTCCGCGAAAAAAGAGGATGCGTCCGGGATCGGTTTCCGCTAAGAAGACATCGCCGTTTGGAGCGGTGCGCAAGGTGCGCGGATTATCCAATTCGTCGGCGTACAACTCGACCTTGAATCCGGGAAGCGCCACCGGCCGGACGTTTTCGGGCCTCTTTACCATTTTCGGACCATTGGAAGACGACTTGGTCGTATACGGCTCCGGCAGATCGGCCACCGTGATCTTGTGGATATTTCCCGGTTTCTCATAGCGAAAGTCCGTGAAGGGCGGTGTCGGCGGGGCTCCCCTGAAAGTCGATGCAGGAGTGTCCGGAGGAGGTGCACTCGCGTCTTTCGCAACCGGCGATGCTTCCATCGACTTTACATACGAGACGATTTCCCAGCGCTGCTTCACCGGTAATTGTGCCCAGGAAGGCATCCCGTTATCTTTGTCGCCGCGGGTGATGAACCAGAACACTTCACCGGGCGCGACGGAATCGAGCTTGCCACCCACGAGTGATGGCACGTTGCCCGTGCCTTTTCCCAGCTTACCGTGGCACGAGAGGCAATTGCGCGCGTACAGAGATTTGCCCGCGGCGATTACCGCAGGCTGGCCTTCGTAGGGATTTTTCATCTGTTGCGCCGAATCGGGCGCATTGTGAAACTTGGTGTCTGCGTCAGCCGCTTGCAGATGGGCTGCCGAAAAGAAAACAGCGACGATGATAAAGAGCAGTGCGGATGAGTTGGCAAATAAGCGCATGGATCCTCGCAATGACGCCTTCGATCTCTGGTCGTACCTCAGTTTCTTGATGTACCGTTCTTGGGTAAAGGATTAAGTTTTTGCCAGGCTCGGTGTTGGCGGAAAAAGAAGGCGGCAAACAGAAAAGCGCGCCATCTAAACGAAGGGCAGACCGCTGATCAAAGTCACCGTGCACCGAAGAAATCAGCCGCTCAGACCAGCTTCACGTTCCGCTCGATCGTCTTAATCACCTTGTCCATCTTCCCGCTCCATACCTGTTTTGCCATGCTAAGAGTGAAGCCCTTGACCGTGTGGAAAGGAACATGCGATGGCAGCGAAAGCGCGAACGGATCGACTACCGCATCGACCACAACCGGGCCACCCTTGTAAGCAAGCGCTTCAGCCAGTCCATCTCGCACATCTCCGGGATCTTCCAGGCGGATGCCCTTTGCTCCCATCGCTTCAGCAACCTTGGCAAAATCGGGATTCTTGAATTCCACGCCGAACGGAATTATGCCTGCCTCTTGCTGCTCGATATTGACGAAGTCAAGGGAAGCGTTGTTCAGGATGATCTGCACCACCGGAGTCTTCCTTTGCACTTGGGTCAAAAGGTCGCCCAGCCCGAGCATAGTAAACCCGCCGTCGCCGGAGAGCGCGATGGTTTGCCGCCCTGGGTATGCCAACTGCGCTCCGAACGCATTGGGCGCGGCATTGGCCATGGACGCCCACGAAAATGAACCGAAAAGCCTGCGATTCTTGCCTCCCTTGATGTGCCTTGCCAGCCATATGCATGCCGTGCCCGTGTCGGCGAAAAACATCGCGTCATCGGCAGCAAGATCGCTTAGGGTGGCGGCAAGGAACTCCGGACGTATGGGCTTGATTTCAGGCCCTTTCTCGACATAGTGCTGCAGAAGTTCGTGGAAAGACTTCGTGTCCCCGAGATGTTTGTTGAGAAACTTGTCCTCGGTCTTGTCACTCACGGTTTTCAGCAACGCCGCGACCGTGGCCTTGATGTCTCCGACAAGCCCAAGATCAACGGGTGTCCGGCGGCCGATGTGTTTGGGATCTTTATCGATCTGAACTTTCTTCACTTTATGGCCAGGCAGAAATTCTGTGAAGGGAAAGTCAGTGCCGAGCATCAGCAGAAGGTCGGCCTCGTTAATTGCGCCGTAAGCTCCGCCGTAGCCTAGCAGGCCGGTCATGCCAACCGCATTGGGGTTGTCGTGCTCCAACCATTGCTTGCCGCGGAACGTATAGCCCACAGGCGCTTTCAGTCTACGCGCCAGTTCGAGCACCTCATCGCGGGCATCCCTACAGCCGTCGCCTCCGAAGATCGCTATGGTTTTCGCGTCGTCGATCATCTTCACAAGGCGATTGAGGTCCTCGTCGGAAGGGCACAGGATCGGTGTCGCGGGAATTGTGATCTCGGCGGAACGGTCAGCGGCATCGGCGGCCGCCACATCGCCCGGAATCGAAATTACCGTAGGTCCTTTTTCCAGCACGGCCGTAAGAATCGCAGTAGTGATGATCGAATGCGCCTGCTCAGGATTGACCAGCCGCCCCGTGTAGAGAGATGCGGTTTCGAAAAATTTGTAAGGATTCAGTTCTTCGAGGGCCTCCGTATCGATGAGTTTTGTTTCCACATCGCCGGCAATCGCGATGATCGCAGCGCCCTCCTTGCGGGCATCCATCAGTCCGTTGAACAAATGGACGACACCGGGGCCAGCCGTTCCGCACACAACCACCGGGTTGCCCGTAAAGTAGGCTTCTGCGACGGCGGCAAAAACGCCATACTCTTCGTGGCGGACGTGAATGAACTCGACCTTCCCATTGCGGCGCAGCCCGTCGATTACGGGATTGAGAGCGTCCCCCACGATGCCATAGCAACGTTTGACTCCGGCGTTCGCCAGCATTTCCCACAAGATGTCAGCCACTTTTTTCGACATAGGGGCTCCCGTCCAGGCTGGAATTCCGATTTCGGAATTCAGTGGATATGTTCGGCGACTATGCTAGATGAGAGTGACGGGTGCGCGGTTGCAATCGTTTATTTTTTCGGAGAAGTGTCTCCGGTGACCTGCTCGTACCAGAGCCGGTGATGAGTCTTAGCCCAGGCCGTGGAAACTTCTCCTCGAATGATGGAGGTGAAACCGCCGCGCACCATGGCCGTACCCATGTACACGTGAATAATAAAACCGCCGATGGTCGCGAGTGCTGCGGCCACGTGTATGGTGACCGCGAGATAACGCAGCCACCGCAGGCTCCAGGGGACGGACTCGACAAACCACAGACCAATCCCTGAAATCAGCAAAAGAATGATCCCGTAGAACATCAGCCAGAAGAAGTATTTCTGGCCATGGTTGAAGCGGCCGATCGGCGGCAGCTTCTCGTCCTCGTTTTTGATGTAGTACTCCACCTTCTTCGACCAAAGCCGGTCCGCTTCTGTGGTGCGCATGTCGCGGCCCCACATCTTGTACATCCAGAACATTGAGATCGTGAACGCAAGTCCGAACCAGGGATGCCAGAATCGAGCCGTCGGTCCGCCTCCCACCAGCACGGCTAGCCAGAACATGTACGGAGACCAGAAAGCCAGACCGGTAATCAGGCAATACACATAGAACAAAGCGCCCACCCAGTGGTGAAGTCGCTCGACCAGCGTATAGCGAACAATGATCCCACCACGATGCAAGGTGCCGGCAGGCTCACGGGGCGAGATTACGCGCGAAGCGGTCATGGCCGGCCTCCATCATCTTTAGGTTGCTTGGGATCCTGCTCCGGTTCGCCTTCAAGATCGTGATCGGGAAAAACTTGTTTGGGCCCATAGCGCAGGTAGTGCATCGTCACGCCAAGAATTCCGCCCAGCATGGCGAGATTTCCAATCCACTTCGCCGGACCTTTCCAGAAGCGAACGACCCACGGAATGTGAGGATCTTTCGGCAATCCTCCATACGCTTCCGGATTGTTCACATCGTGCAGCACATAGATGACGCCGGTTCCGCCCACGCCCGCGGGATCATAGACACCAGCTTCTTTGATCCCATAGTTCTCGCGAAGCTGCTTGGCGCGGGTCTCGGCCAGATCGACCATGTCTTCTTTTGTTCCGAAGTGGAGACACCCAGTGGGACATGATTTAATGCACGCCGGCTCCAGACCTTCCGCCACGCGGTCGACGCACAGAGTGCACTTGAACATCTTCTTCGTCGTGGGATTGAACTTGGGAATATCGAACGGACATCCGCTGACACAGTAGCCGCAGCCAATACAATTCTGCTGCTGAAAATCGACGATGCCGTTGGTGTATTGCACGATCGCGCCATCGGCGGGACAAGCCTTGAGGCAACCCGGATCGGCGCAGTGCATGCACTGATCTTTGCGCATCAGCAGCGTGATGCTGCCATCTGCGCGCTCGTGCTCGTTGAACTTGATCAGGTTCCAGTAATTCCACGCCGTCTCCGGCATGGTCTGGTAGCTGTTGTCGAACACCGTATCGGTGAACGTATAACCGTTCCACTCGAGGCACGCAACTTCACAAGCTTTGCAGCCGATGCACGTGGTCGTGTCGATCAGCTTGCAAACCTGGTAGTCGCGCTCCACGTTCTCGCCAGGAGCGGCGCCAGCGTGGCCGGAAATCTGTCGGATTGATAACGTCGCCTGGCTCATAAAATCAGCTTCTAGCTCCTAGCTTCTAGCGTCTAGCTACGAGCCACCTGATTGGCTAGAAGCTAGGGGCTAGAAGCTAGAAGCTCTTCACGCTTTCTCCACCTTCACCATGAAGCCCTTAAACTCCGGCGTGTACGCATTCGGGTCCACGACCGTCGGCGTGAGCCGGTTCAACAGCGTTTTCGCGTCCCTGCCTGCGTCTTCCTGAATGCCGCGATAGCCCTGATGGATCGGAATCCCAATCTGGTAAACTTTCTTACCGTCGATCATCATGGGCCTGATCCGCTTGGTCACGAATGCCTTCGCGATGTAAAAGCTTCGCGCGCTCGTGACCTTCACTTTGTCGTTGCCCTTAATGCCGAGATCCTGAGCCAGTTCCACTGGAATCTCGATGAACGGCTCGGGAATAAGCTGCACGTTCATCTGATTGTTCTTGGTCCAGTAATGGTAATGCTCGGTGAGCCGGTAAGTGGTGCAGACCACGTTGAACTCGTCACCCATCGTGGAGTACTTATCCATCGCCGTCTTGAGCTTCTTAACCACCGGATTATTCTGCTGCTTCGGATGCAGCACATTTTGCACCGGACTTTCGATGGGTTCGTAATGTTCGGGGAAGGGTCCATCGGCGAACGCGGCCAGCGGCGCAAAGATCCGTCCAATGCCTTCTGGATTCATGATGAACGGGCCCATGTGGTCCTTGGGATTCGAGTCCGGTTTGAAATCAGGCACGTCGTTTCCCTGCCAAAGCTGTGCCGACTCGTTCCACCAAACCTGCTTGCGCGTAGGATCGTACGGCTTTCCCGTGGGATCGCAGGACGCGCGGTTGTACAGCACGCGCCGATTCGCCGGCCACGACCACGCCCAGTTCTGGTAGATGCCCTGGCCTGACGGATCTTCGGTGCCCCGGCGCAAAGTTTGATTTCCTGCCTCGGTCCAGCTTCCGGAATAAATCCAGTTCCCGCACGAAGTCGTGCCGTCGTCCTTTAACCAGGCGAATCCCGGCAACTGCTGGCCCTTCTTGATGACGACCTGCGTCTTCGGGTCGGTAAGGTCCGCCAGCGCCTTGCCGTTCAACTCCTTTAACAACTCGCCGAGACCGGGATGCTGCGCATTCGTGTAGCCCCAAGTCAGATTCAAGATCGGGTCGGGGAACTTGCCGCCCTCCTTCTGATAAAGCTCCCGCACCTTGAGGAAAATCTGCGCCACGATGTCCTGATCGAGGCGGCACTGGCCCGGCGGCGGCACGGCGGCGTTCTTCCACTGCAGCCAGCGCGCCGAGTTGGTCATCGACCCATCTTTCTCGGCGAACCCAGCGCAGGCCAGGCGATAGACCGTGGTGTTGATGGTTTTCATTTCCTCGGGCGTGATTCCAGGGGACTTCCAGAATTCGCTGGTCTCGTCGGGATAAATCTCTCCCACCACCAGGAAATCCGCCTTCTTGAGCGCGTCAATATTTTTCTGCGAGTCCGGCCCAATGGCCACGCCGTTCATGCCGAACGCCAACATCCCCTTTACCGTTCCGCGATACATGTTGTCCCAGATTTGCGTCCAGGAATAGTTGCGATCCACCTTCGGCATGTAACTGAAGGCGAAGTCATTTTCCTTCGTGGCAGCGTCGCCGTAGAGCGCCTTCAAAAAAGAGATGGCAAACTTCGGCGTGTTCGAATAGTAATTGAAGGAATCCCACTGGGCTGGTTTCGAGGCGGTTGGCGTGACTCGTTTCAAGTAAGCGGCCAGGTCGACGTCCGTCGGATTTGGCACCTTCAGGTAGCCCGGCCAGACGTCGAAGATTCCACCCATATCGGTCGCGCCCTGGATGTTGGAGTGCCCCCGCAGAGCGTTGACGCCTCCGCCCGCGCGTCCCACGTTGCCCAGCAGCAACTGCAGCATGGCGGCGGTGCGAATGATCTGCGTGCCGAAGCTGTGCTGCGTCCAACCCACCGCGTACAGGATGGTCGCGACTTTTTTCATGTCGCCATCTTTGCGCACGGAGGTGAACAGATCGGCAGCCTTAAGGAACTGGTCCTTCGGAATGCCGGTAATGCGCTCGACCATTTCTGGCGTGTAGCGCGAATACTGCTGCTTCAACAACTGAAACACGCATCGCGGATGTTGCAAGGTCAGGTCATACGCCACCTTCGGCGGCAGCGCGGGCAGCGGCGCAGGCGTCGTGGCGGCCTGTCCCAACGTCGTTCCCGCGGATTTTGTTGCGGCGGAAGCTGCGGGAGGCGCCGCCACCACGCCGCCCTTGTCATCGCCGTAGTCGTAAGTCCACGAAGACCGGTCGTAAGTCTGAGTGCCGGCGTCGAAGCCGGAGTACAGCCCGTCTTCCGGCAGCTTGAAGCCTTCTTTCACGATGAAGGCGGCGTTGGTGTAGTTCACGAGATACTCGTGCGCGATGCGATTGTTTTCGAGCGCGTAGCGGATCACTCCACCCAGAAACGCAATATCCGCTCCGGCGCGAATCTGGCAGAAGAGATCCGAAGTGGCGGCCGTGCGCGTAAAGCGCGGATCGACCACGATCAGCTTCGCATTGCGGGTTCGCTTGGCTTCAATCGCCCACTTGAAGCCGCAAGGATGATTCTCGGCGGGGTTTCCGCCCATGACCAACATCACGTCGGCATTCTTGATGTCGACCCAGCCATTCGTCATGGCCCCGCGTCCAAATGTTGGTCCCAAACTTGAGACCGTAGGGCCGTGTCAAACCCTGGCCTGGTTTTCTAAATATGTGAGCCCCAGGGCGCGCATGGTCTTGACGACGAGATAATTAAATTCGTTGGTGTCGGTGCAGCCGCCGATGAACGCGAGACTCTCGCATCGGTTCACGGTGCGGCCTTGCGCGTCTTGCGTAATGAAGGTGTCGTCGCGCGTTTTCTTCACCCGCTGCGCGATTTCGTCGATGGCCTGTGACCACGCAATGTCTTCCCAGTGATCGGAGCCCGGCCGCCGCACCTGTGGCTTCAGCAGCCGCCGCGGATTCAGAATGTCCTGCTCCAGCGACGCTCCCTTGGGACACAGCGTGCCGCGATTGATGGGATGGTCCGGGTCGCCTTCGACGTGAATCACCTGCGGCGTGACATTCTTAGCTTTGTCGCCGATCGTATAAATGAGGACGCCGCAACTCACGGCACAATACGGGCAGGTCGATCGCGTCTCGGTGGCGCGCGCGATCTTAAGCTCTTTGAGTTGTGCGACCGCGGGAGTCAGATCGAATCCCAGAATAGAGAAGCCCGCTCCACCAACCAGCGCGCCCTTGAGAAAATTTCTGCGGGAAAATTCCATCGCACATCCTCCGACTGCTTCGTATCACAAGCCGACCGGACTGCACCCCAAAATTGCTCAAACTATAAACCCGCCATGCAACCAGAGTCAATGCGCAGTACCCAGTACCGAGCACCTGTCAAACGTGGAGCCCCGGACGCCCTCGTCCGGGGAGCAGCGGCACGAACGCGTCCAGGGCCGTGCCACTGCCCGGGCGGACGAGAACGCCCGTCCTTACACACAAATTTCATTTTGGGAATCGACGATGTTTTTCTCTCGCGGCTTTCGCTCCAGTCGCCGTTGCCGTGGCAGAATTCTTCGATGCAGTTCTATCGTCGTAACTTGCCGCATATGCAGCGCGACTACACCCCGCATTTCATCACTTTCTGCCCAAGTTTCGCCGCATCCTGCCAGATTGGGCTCGCGATATCGTGCTGGGATGTTGCATCCACGATCACGGCAGGCGATATCGCCTGGAACTAGCGGTGGTGATGCCTGACCACGTTCATCTGATTCTGACTCCGTTGGTCCTTGGGGCTTCGGACCAAGGCGGTCGGGGGCATCTGCCTCTCCATATCGTTTCATTGGTGGAGATCATGAAGGCAATCAAAGGCGCATCCGCTCATGCGATCAACCGGCAGGTAGGGCGTTACGGAGCCGTCTGGCAAGAAGAGTCTTTTGACCGCGTGGTTCGTTCTTCCGAGAGTCTCGACGCAAAGATCCCTTACCTTTTGCAGAATCCAGTGCGCAAGGCGCTGGTCGAGGAGTGGTGCCAGTACCGATGGATCTGGCAATCACCAAAAGAGAATCGCTACGCCCCGCCGCCCTCCATTATCAAACAGCTCTAGTGGAGCCCCGGACGCCCTCGTCCGGGGAGCAGCGGCAGGAACGCGTCCAGGACCATGCCACTGCCCGGGCGGACGAGGGCGTCCGCCCCTCCACGGCGTGGTAACAATTCTCCTGAAGATTTGCTTGCCGCCGCTCCAAGCCCCATAATCGCCCAGTGGCCATCACTCCCTGGCAGCGGCGAATCCGGCGCGCAGAACACCTCGCCAAACAGCACGCCTTCGCGGCAGAGATTCTCGGCTTCTACATCCACGTCGCAAAATTTCAGGAAGGCCTTTACCAGCGCCTCGAACGCAGTAGCGCAGACGAACGAAGTAGCGCCGGCGTCCCGCCGGCTGTCGAGTGGGCGTCCCGCCCACTCTCCGGTCAGCGCGCTCCTGGCGCTACAAACACACTCGTCGCCACCTTTCCGCAATTTCTCTCGCTCGTCGAAGAAAAAGGACCCTCGCCCCTCGCCCCCGTTGCGCATCATCTGCAGGCCTCCGACCTCAACTCATGGCCCGATCTATTCGCCGAATGCTGGACCCACATCGACGCGCCCACCGATCCCCAGGAATTCCTCGTGCTCGCCTTTCTTCAGCCTTACGTCGAATTCGCCCGCCTCCGTGCTCCGCTAAAAGTGGAGGGCTCTACGTCGTTTCTCTGCCCATTCTGCAATCGCAAACCCGCCGGCGGCGTTCTCCGCCAGCAGGGCGATGGAGGCGGCCGCAGCCTGCTCTGCGGCTTCTGCCTCACCGAATGGGATTTCCGCCGCGTGATCTGCCCCGGATGCGCAGAGGAAGATTACGCCAAGCTCCCCGTCTACACCGCCGAAGAGCTGCCTTATATCCGCGTCGAGTGCTGCGACACCTGCAAGACCTACATCAAAACCATCGACCTGACCAAGAACGGCCTCGCCGACCCGCTAGTTGACGAACTAGCCTCCGTCCCGCTCAACCTCTGGGCGCAAGAGCACGGATACGCCAAACTCCATCCCAACCTGCTGGGAATGTGACGCAGGTAACCCGCGTCACCGCGCACGAAACTTGTAACTTTCGGCACCACATACAACCTTATTCGCGCAAAACTTGATCAGACAGCAATAAAGCCTATAAGCTAAGGCGACAGTAGGCGCTCACCCCGCACCCCAGACGGAGTATTCATGCGATTTTGGAAGTTTCTGTTACCCCTCCTAGCCACGACTGTGTGCTTCGCCCAACAAGACCGCATCGCCGGGCCCATCGACTCCAGCCAGATGGTCACGTTGCCCGGTCATCTCAACCGGAACGCGAAGCCGCAATACGACGAGGGCCCGGTGAAGGCATCGTTCCAGCTTAACCATGTAACTCTGCTTACATTGCCTACGCAAAGCCAGCAGGAGGCTCTGCGCGAACTCGTCGCCGAGCAGCAGAATCCCAAGTCTCCCAACTTTCACAAATGGCTGACTCCCGAGCAGTATGCTGAGCGCTTCGGACTCAGCCAGAACGATATCTCGAAAATCTCAGCGTGGTTGAAGTCGCAGGGTCTCAGCGTCTTGAGCGTAGCGAATGGCCGTAACTGGATTGTCTTCACCGGCACAACCGCTCAGATTGAAAGCGCCTTTCGAACCGAAATCCATCGCTACAACGTAAATGGCGAAATGCACTTTGGGCCTGCAACCATGCCGTCAATCCCGGCAGCGCTCTCGGGCATCGCGACTGGCATTCGCGGGGCAGACGACTTTCTTCCAAAGCCGATGTACGTTAAGAAGGCGGCCGTGCACGCCAAGGGGGCTCGTCCTAATTACTACGACAGCACCTATCCTGCGGATTATCTGGCTCCGGGCGACATCGCCACCATTTACGACCTCAATGCTCTCTATACCGCAGGATTCAACGGCGCCGGCCAAAATCTTGTAATTGCCGGTCAGACTGACATTTACCTTGCTGATCTCAACGCCTTCCGCGCCGGCTTCGGGCTGCCGACGATCAGCTGCACCCCGGCTGCGAGCGGGCTGATCACCACCGCCTGCAACACCAGCAACTTTGAATATATTTTGAACGGAGTTGACCCCGGAGTTTCCAAGGACGACCTGATCGAAGCGGATCTTGACCTGGAATATTCTGCTGCGACCGCCCCGGGCGCAAAAATCATCTTTGTGAACACGGCCGCCAGTACAACGGCCAACGGCGGCGGTGTTTTCGACTCTTTCTACTACGCCATCGACAACGATCTCGGCAAAGTGATCAGCATGAGTTACGGTGCGTGCGAATTTGATGACAACAACCTTCCCAACGACGAAATCGAGTTGGTCAAAGCCAACAGCCTCGGCATTACATTCATGAACTCGTCTGGCGACTCCGGCGCCGCCAGTTGCGACCCCCCGCCCGGCGGCACCGATCTCAACAATATTGCGACCGGCGGGCTGGCAGTGTCCTTTCCCGCCAGCAGTTCAGAAGTTACCGGCGTGGGTGGCACGGCAATCTCTCCCGACGGTTTCTCCAGCACGTATTGGGGTACGAACAATCCTGCCAACGGAGGCACAGCTCAAAATCCGCCGCTTCCAGAAACTTCATGGAATGACGACGTTGAACTCGGCACCCTCGGTCAAGGTGCTCAGCTAACCGTCCAGGAAAACTATGGCATCATTGCCAGCGGCGGAGGGGCGAGCAACTGCTCGGTCCAGACCTCGAACAACTCAGACTGTGTTTCCGGCTTCCCCCAGCCCACTTGGCAGACGGTAACCGTCCCCGGCCAAACCGGCAGCGTCCGCCTCGTGCCCGATGTAGCTTTGCTGGCGTCAGTGTATTTCCCAGGATTTGTCATCTGCACCCCGCTTGAGGAATTATCCGGCACCGCCCCATACGACGCAGAGACGACCAGCAGTTGTGGCACTGGCACTGCGGCGGATATATTAGCCGCAGTCAATGGCATCCCAGCCGGCGTAGGGACGTCCGTCGGTCCCTCCGTTGTTGGCGGCACATCCGCATCTTCCCCAATCTTCGCCGGGATCGTGGCGATCCTCAACCAGTACCTCGACGTCCACGGATTGGGCAACATCAATCCCACGCTCTACACCCTGGCCCTGACCACTTCCACCGGAGCGTTTCACCAGATAACCACCGGCACGAATATTGTTTATTGTGCAGGTGGCACGCCGGCAGCCACGCTCGATGGCCCTTGGCCGGCAGCACTACAGTGCCCCGTTGCCGCAGGAACTGGCTCTTTCGGATATGACGCCTCGAACTTTGATCCACCGACGGGTTATAACGTCGTCACCGGCCTCGGTTCAGTAGACGTCAACAACTTGGCCATTGCCTGGAAGGCTTCGCTGTCGCGCACCAGCACGACCACGTCGGTTTCGACCCCTTCGACGACTGTCAGCCAGGGAGCCAGCGTCACCTTTACGGCAACGGTGACGCCTCCGAACACAACGGGAACAGTCAACTTTTACGGCAACGGCGTCGCAGCGCCTCTGGGTTCTGGCACTGTTTCGGGCGGCACCGCAACATTCACGACCAAGGTGTTGCCGACCGGTTCGAACATTGTGTCGGCTACCTACGCCGGAGATACAGGCGACAACGCTTCCTCGTCACTCTCGCCTGCGCAGGTCAACGTAGCGCCTCCTGACTTCACATTGACTGCGAGTACCCTGACTCCGACCTCCATCTCAGCTGGACAGTCGGCCTCGTCTACTTTGACCATCGCGCCGGCGAGCGGCGTGACCGGGTCGGGCACTGTGAACTTCACTCCCAGCAGTTGCTCGGGCTTGCCTGCCGGGGCGACCTGCAGTTTCAGTAACGGAGGATCCGTCACCTTCGGCGGCGTCTCAGGCTCGCCAACCATCACAGTCACCATTTCGACTCTTCCCAACATGGCGATTCCTTCCGGAGCGCAGACCATCACCATTACCGGTACTGAAAGCGGCGTCGGCGGCAACTCGCACACTGCAACCGTAAGCCTGACCGTAACTGCGACCATCGAGAGCTTCACCCTCACAACCACCACCGGCGCTACCACCTTCATCGTATCCGCTGTCGGAGGGAATGCCCCGGTCCCGCTCACGGTCAACAGCACAAACGGATTCATTGTCAGCACCGGCGCTGGCGCCACCACGGCTTTGCCGCTCAGCTACACCTGCACTGGCAGCAGCGCTACTGTAAGTTCTCTCGCTTCCGCGGAGATTAGTTGCCAACTCGCTCCCGGCAGCATCAGCCAGCCCACGAATTTCCCCACGCCGACGATCACCTTGTATACGACGGCTCCGACGACGCAACTCCGCTCGCCCCTCGGCCGCAGCCGCTTCTTTTACGCGCTGCTTCTGCCCGGTTTGTTCGGAGTCGTCTTCGCGGCAGGATCGCGCACGCGCGGCCTGCGCCTGCTCGGCCTGATCGTGGTTCTGTGCTTCTCGACAATGTGGCTGGGCTCGTGCAGCGGAGGTAGCACCAACACCAGCCCCACGAACCCAGGCACGCCGACCGGAACCTACACAATCACAGTGAGCGCCACCACTGGCGGAACGAATCCTGTCACGAACTCAAACGCGCCGTTCACGTTTACGCTCGTGGTGAATTAAGAAACAGTGGTCAGTGGCTAGTGGTCAGTGGTCAGCAAAACCCAAACCGCTTGGCGGCCGCTGATCACTCGCTGTTGCTCGCCACGCAAGGCTAACCGGTGATCGCTGCCCCGAACCCTCCTCCAAAAGGCTCCAAGGTTTTACTGACCACTGACCACTGGCTCTCCGCTCCAACAGTCAATTAAACAGTGGTCAGTGTCCAGTGGTCAGTGGTCAGCAAAACCCAAACCGCTTAGCGGCCGCTGATCACTCGCTGTTGCTCGCCACGCAAGAGTGATCGAAGATCGCAGACCAGACCCGTGCGCAAGAAGGCTGCAAGCCTCGATTTTACTGACCGCTGACCACTGCCCACTGCCTTCCGGTCATGGCCTCCTGTGCAAAACGCCTTGCACTTTGCCTCTTGCGCGTCTGCGCCGAGGCGAGTACCATTATCTTGTTCTCATTTGGCCACGTTCCCGCGTTGGCCTTCCGCGCCCCAGGCGGTTTCCCGGCGGCGCGACGGGTTCCGATAACGGATTACCGAATACGCAAAACTTAAAGAGTTGTTTTTCGCCAGTACGTGTTTGCTTCACCATAGAGCGGTCGAGGAATTGTGTAATTCTGCAATTGGGTCATTCTAAAATTGAAAAACCGACTACCCGGTAAGGGTTCCAGTGACTCAATCGCCGAATTTCCCGGTTACTCAATTAGAAAATGGCTTAGCGCCAACAGTGTGTGAGCCTGCCGCAACCAATGGGAACCTGAAATTTTGAAGTTTTTCCACCCTGCACCGGATCGAAAGCCGGACTCGCAGGCTTTGAGAGGACTATGAACGCAGGACCGTCAGGACCAGGACGCGGATCAGGACAAGGATCCGGACAAGGGCAAGGACAAGGACAAGGATCAGGAAGACCCTCCGGAGGTGGTGGGGGCAGAAGCCGTCGGCGTCGCGGACGCCGCCCTCCCAACCCGCGCGGGCCCCGCAGTGGCGGCGGTCCCAGTCAGGCGCGCCACAATCAAGATGGCATTTATACCGCGCCCATGGATCACAGCTATCGCGCCGCTCTATCGGGCAATGGCAATGGCGGAGGAGGAGGACGTCGGCAACGTCCCGGATTCGCCGCGCCTTTCGCGCCAGTCGATCCTGAGCCGCTGCCCGCATTGCGCGAAGATTCCAACTCGCGCATCTTTGCCTTCGTCGACGATCTCTTCTTTGCCGCCAAGATTCAAGAAACCGCGCGCAAGCTCAACGTGAAAGTCGAGTTCGCCAAGAACGACAAAGACCTGGCCGAGCGCATGCAGCAGAATGGCGAAGAGAAACCCTCGCTCATCATCTTCGACTTGAACAACGCCAACGCGAAACCCCTCACGCTGATCCCCAAACTGAAGGCGAAGCTTAAGAAGGGGACCTCGATCATCGGGTTCCTCTCCCATGTGCAGGGCGATCTAAAGCAGAAAGCTCACGAGGTCGGATGCGATATGGTCCTGCCGCGTTCGGCATTCTCCCAGAACTTGCCTCAACTGCTGCGCCGCCACGGGGCGCCGGAAGACGAAAATCCCACGGTGCAGTAAGGGACTGGGCTGCAAGTTGTTGAAAGCAAGGGAGCGGGTCAGAACGCCGCGCCTTAATCGTGGATTTATCGCTTTAAGCTATTCGTACGTACACCCCAACTGCTTGATTCCAAGGCACATACAGCCGCGAGTTAAATCGATTTAACTGTGCGTGTAATTGAGGCGAAGTCGCAGATGGGCGAAGGGTCACTCCGGGAGCCGAAACGCGTTCAGCGTGGCGGAGAATCGCCGGGCGGGGCATCGTGCGTGGTGGCCGAGAGCCCTTCCGGCGCCTTTCAGCGGGTAAACATTTCCACCAGCACGTTGGAAACGGTATAGGCGGTCTTAGGCGAAACCACGCCAAGCCGCCGGATCAAGCGCTCACGAGCTACGGTACGCAACTGATCCAGCGCGACCTGCCCCGTCTTATTCCGGAAGACGAGGTTCACGCGCGTTGGATAGTTACGCTGGGTCGTGGTCATGGGGGCTGCGAGAACAGTCTCTAGGGCTTCGTTCATGTCATCAGCGGAGACGACTAGGCATGGCCGGGTCTTTTTGATTTCTGCTCCCCTTGACGGGTCAAGAGCGACGAGCCAGACTTCGTCGCGCTTGGGATGGCTCACCATGTCCACTCCTCGTCGTCAAACGCACTGGGAGGCAGACCGTCGAGCAACATTTCCCGCTTGATCGGCTGCGCTGCGGCAAAGGCCTCTTTCCAGCCCTCGCGCGGGGCGCGATGAGGTGCGATGATTAGGCCTTCGGGAGCGACGCGGACTTCTACGACATCGCCGAAGCCGCACTGCGCTATCAACGGCTTAGGGATGCGGATGCCGCGGGAGTTGCCGATGCGTGTGAGTTCTAAGAGCATAACAACCTCCGTATCCACATTGTAATTACATCGTGAAACCGGAGTCAAGCCCCCGATTCAAGTTGGGAAGCCGGCAAGAACTCAAAAACTGAGAACCGAGAACTGGGAACTGCTACCTACCCCGGAGGCCAGTTCAGCCCGCGTCCTCCCAACAGATGGACGTGGAGATGAAAAACAGTTTGCCCCGCACCCGGCCCCACGTTCACCACCGTGCGATATCCCTGCTCAACGTTGCGCTGGCGCGCAATCTCCGCCGCAACGAGATGACAGCGACCAATCACGTCGGCGTCCTCGGCCTGCGCTTCGTTCAATCCCGCAAAATGTTTCTTCGGGACGATCAGCACGTGCGTCGGAGCTTTCGGTTTAATGTCTTCAAACGCAAAGACATGCTCGTCCTCATAAACTTTCTTCGCGGGAATCTTGCCACTGATGATGCGGCAAAAAAGGCAGTCGCTGTTCAGGTCAGTCATGGTCTGTCACCGAAAAAATCACTGTGTCAAAAACGATAGCACCTGAGTCAGGGAATTGTCAGCGGCCAGTCGCTATCTAAATTTCGTGACTAATTCTGCAAACGGCTCAGAGCCCACGTTCCATGTGCCCTCGAAGGGATTATCCAGATCCATCAGCACAAAGTTTGCGAAGAAAAGGAGCATGGTCGTAATTGCAATCGAAACCAAACCAAGCACCAGATTGCGAAACGGAAAAAAGAAAAGCAGAAACAGAATCATCGCCGCGGTAAGTGTGACGAATACCACCAGCGTCTGCGGCATTCGCTTCACACTCAGAGCCAGCCGCTCGTCGCGGTGCGCGCTCGCCTGATTCGCAATCTCCAGCAGCCTCTGGTAGAGGATGCGCTCTGTGTCGCTCTCCGGCTTCACGTCGGTGACGCTCGAAATCACCGCAGAGAATTGTTTATCGGTCTTGTCGGTGTCTTCGCCCGCCGACAGCGACTTCCATTCCGTTTCCGCAACTCCCCGCGCATAAGTCTTCACCGCCCGCACGATCGGTTCGCGCACGGACTCTTTCAATCGCTGGCTGAAAAGCAGCAGGTCCTTCAACGCCCCCGACTCCTTTTGAATCATGCTTTCGACAGCCGTGAACTGTCCCCAGATCACGTAGATGGCGAACGCATACACAACGCTGTAAAGCGTCCCGATGATCTGGAGAAGCGCACCGATCCCCTCAGCATCGTTTTCGAAAAGCTTATGAAAGCCAGCGATGCGCAGGACAAAGTAAATCGCCACCGCACCCGCGATCATCTTTGCGGCGCGAATGCGCGCAGTTCCGGGAATCACGTCTGGCATCATAGGAAACCCATTGGGGTTAGTGATTAGGGGTTAGGGGCTAGGGGGTTTGGGGGCAGTTCACCCATGCTGGCTGATTCCTTACCCCTAATCCCTAATCCCTGCTTAATCCAATCTCACTAAAAACACCGCACCCTCCGTAGTCGTGGTCTCACCCGCAAGCTGATCGGCGCGCTGGCGATCGTCGTCGAGAACCCGCACCCTCACCCACCAATCACCAGCGGGACTCTTCAGGCATTTTACTTTTGCCGTTCGGTATCGGTGTTCGAGATGATCCGTTAACTTTCTTGCTGCATCTTCGTCAGGGAAGCCGCCTATCTGCACCGCCCACTTTCCGCCGGTTTCGAGCGGCAGCGGCGATTGCATCACTTCAACTCTTACTTCGGCGACTCCGGGCGTGTAGACGTCGAGCTTGCGGGCGGCGGCCAGCGATAAATCAAGTAAGCGCCCTGGGATGAACGGCCCGCGGTCGGTCACGCGCACCAGCGCAGTGTGGCCAGTCTTTAAATTGGTGACGCGCACAATCGACCCCAGCGGCAGAGTGCGATGCGCGGCCGTCATCGCGTGCATGTTGTAAACTTCGCCATTCGATCCGCGGCGGTTGTGATACGGAGGACCATACCAACTTGCTTTGCCGGTTTCAGTAGCCAGGGGCACAGCGCCAGCGGGAATCGTGGGCTCGGCCAGATCTGCGCCGGTTTTATCCTTGCGCTCGGCTTCCGATGGATTTTTAGTTTTCGCGGAGTCGCCGGCAGGCGGAGGAGCAGGCGCTTCGGCAGAAGGTGACGGTGGCACCGGCACATTCACAGGAGTCTGCTTGGGATGGCCGCAGCCTGAGAGCAGCAGCAAGATGGCTAACAGCGCCAGAAGCCCGGCGCAATCGATCGAAGCTGCTCGACGTAGCTTCACTTCTTCGAGGCTTTTTGCTGTTCCATGTAGTCGGCCAGTTCGGTGAGCTTCACGCTGGCCACGCGCAGCGCCTTGGTCGAATGCTGGCGCACCGCAGGCACAACTTCGTCGTTCAGGTATTTGATGAATTCGGGGATCTCTTTCTCCATACGTTCGGCGGCTTCGGCGACAGTCTTGCTGACGCGCGCCGATGCGTCTTCCACCTTGCGGTTAAAGTCGTTCATGATGCTCCTCGATGCTGGGCGTGTATGAACTCACGCGCGGGTTGCGGATGCCAGGCAGGGCTATTATTTCGTGGTTCGGAGCGCGGGGTCAATGGCGGTCGAGTTTCTCTCGTGCGGTCTCTGCGGGTGTTCTGAGCGTCCCGCAGCGTTCAAGCTTCTGACCTTTGCGAAAATTAAACCAAAAGCTTGAACCGCAGAGGACCGCCGAGAACACCCGCAGAGACCGCTGAGAGATCCGCTTTTCTAAGTTCAGCCTGCAGTAAGGATTCCATCCTTGATAAAGTAAGGATTATGCCCAAGGTGACATCCAAGCTGCAGTTGACCGTCCCCAAGGCCATCGCCGACCAATACGGGATCCGTCCCGGCGACGAACTGGAGTGGGTTCCCGCGGGGGAGAGCATTCGCGTCGAACTCGTGCGCCACAAAGCCAAGGCCGGACGCGAACTGACGACAGAGGAACGGCTGGCGCTGTTCGATGCCAACACGAAGTGGTTAGACGAACTCCAGGCGGAACAACTGAAAGAAGCAAAGGCTAAAGGCACGAGCCTCACTCGGGAAACCCGCGGCTGGACGCGCGAGGAGCTATACGAAGATGAGAGGGGATTACCTCGTGGCCTCCCTCGTCGACACTAATATCCTGGTCTACCGTTGCGACCCGCGAGATCCTCGCAAACGCGAAGCGGCGCGTCAGATTTTGCGCGCCGGTGAGAAATCCGGCGAGTTCCGAATTTCGCATCAGTCGCTGGTTGAGTTTGTGAATTCCGTGACGCGATTGCGCGGTCGAACCGAACCGATCATGACTCTAGGCGATGCGACGCGGCAAGCGGAATTATTCATGTCGGAATTTCCCGTTCTTTATCCGAACGAGCATGTGTTCCGCGCCGCATTGTACGGAGCGGCAACGTATCGCTTGCCCTGGTTTGACGCGCAACTATGGGCGTACGCATCGCACTATGGCATTTCTGAACTTGTCTCCGAAGACTTCGAACATGGCCGTATGTACGGCGCGGTGCGCGTGAGAAATCCATTTGTGGCGCTAGGTTTGGGCTAACCTTGAGAAGGTGAAGACGCCACAGTCCATCCCTAATTCGCTTTCGGACCGCCAGCAACGCTGCCTCCGCAAGAACATTCTCGCCTGGTACGACCTGCATAAGCGCGATCTCCCCTGGCGTACGAGCAGCGATCCGTACCGCGTATGGCTTTCCGAGATCATGTTGCAGCAGACCCGCGTGGCGGCAGTGATCGAGCACTATCACGAATTTCTGCGGCGTTTTCCTACAGTAGAGAAGCTGGCGTCGGCGCGCGAGGCCAGCGTGCTCGCGGCATGGAGCGGCCTCGGCTACTACCGGCGCGCGCGCATGATGCACGCAGCCGCAAAAGTCATCGTGCGTGAGCACGGCGGAAAGTTTCCGGCGACCGAAAAAGCGCTGCGCGAGTTGCCTGGTATCGGCCGCTACACGGCGGCGGCAATCGCGAGCATCGCGTTCAACGAGCCGGTCGCAGTCGTAGATGGAAACGTCGAGCGTGTGTTGCAGCGCGTAGCAGGGAAGCGGCTTGCAGGCGAAGAATTATGGATCGAGGCAAATCGGCTGCTGGATTCCAAGCGCCCCGGCGACTTCAATCAAGCAATGATGGAGTTAGGGGCTGTGGTGTGCACACCGCGTGCCCCGGCATGTTTGACATGTCCAGTGGTTGGCCTGTGTGCGACGCGCGGAGAGTTGCCGAACGTTGTGAAAGCCACGCCGCAGAAGAAGCGCGAGATTCATTACGCGCTGAATTGCCGCAGCGGAGACGTCCGAGATCGCGAGGTGTTCCTAGTTCAGCGGCCCAGGGACGCGTCGCTAATGCCGGGCATGTGGGAGTTGCCCGAGCTGGGAAGTATGAATGGAGACGCTCCGGCATTCACGCTCCGGCATTCGATCACGATAACGGACTACACGGTGCGAGTATGGCGCGGAGTCGCGGCGTCGACGGAGTTCGGAAAATGGGTTGCAGTCGCGCGCCTCGGTAAAATTGCGCTCACGGGGCTGGCGCGAAAGATTCTGCGTGAGGCGGAAATGCTTGGTCAGGACTAGAATCCTCCACATGAAACCGCGCCCTTTGCTCGCAGCTCTCGGTTTCGCTGCGGTGCTTGTGTCCTGCATTGCGTTCGCCGAGATCGCCGCCGCTCAAGCCGCGACCGGCGTTACCACGGTGGATCCGGGAGTAGTGCTCACGAAGCTATTTCCGCCGGTGTACCCTCCGTTGGCCCGACAAGCCAGGATTATGGGGGACGTGAGGATTCAGCTCCGCATTCGGAGAGATGGCAGCGTCGATTCGGCCGAAATTTTGAGCGGACCTCCAATGCTGAAGCAGGCGGCTTTGGAGAGTGCGCAGAAATCGACATTCGAGTGCCAAAGCTGGTCGTCAGGTTTATTCGTGGTGGGATGCCGGGATTCGGTGACCTTGTTCGTCTTAACCTACACGTTCGGGATGCGCGACGACTGGGATGGCCTTGACTGTAGCAGCGCCACTCGACCGCGAGATTCGAAGTGCCTCTACTTATGGAAGTGCGGCGCATGGCGTAGTCCACCGACGCGCAAGGCTGCAGTGGGCCACTCGACGGATCACGTCATGATTCTGGTCGATCCCGCGTGCATTGAAACTTCGACGGGCTCCTGAAGCGTCAACATTCTTCCGGCGGATAGTGGCCGCTCCCGACTTCTCCACCCGCATCGGCTAAAATGAAGTGATGTCAGGGCGAGGAAATTTATGCGCTGGCTGCGACGCATCCTGAAACGACAAACCGGAGGACGACCGATGGCGGCATTGATCGCGGGCACCAAAGCGCCCGACTTTGAACTTAAGGCATTGGATGGCAGAAGCTTTGTGCTCAGCGAAGAGTTGGCGCATGGGCCGATCGTGTTGGCATTTTTCAAGGTGTCGTGTCCTGTGTGCCAGTATGCGTTTCCGTTTCTCGAACGGCTGGAGCGCGCATACGGACATACGTCTGCCAGAATAATCGGCGTTTCGCAGAACGACCCTAAGCAGACCGACGCGTTCACCAGAGAGTTCGGCGTCACATTTCCCGTGCTGCTCGATGACACGGAATCCTATCCCGTATCGAATGCGTATGGCTTGACCAACGTCCCCAGTGTGTTCTGGATCGGACAGGACGGCGAGATTGAAATCTCGAGCGTAGGCTGGGTGAAGGCTGACTTCGAAGAGGTCAGCCGAAAAATGGCGGAGGCGCGAAACATTCCTCCTGCGCCCGTGTTTAAGCCCGGGGAAGACGTGCGCGATTTTCGCGCTGGTTGAAGCTCCAGGAATTAATCCCGCGGTCGCGGGAAAGTTGATCAATCTTGACCAGCCCTGAGTTCACTAAGGTCGAATACTGGTGAGCTCACGACTGTGTTTTGTGTCATGGATTCGATGGTGGCTCAGTTTGAATTTCTGATGGCATCTTCGCACGTCGACGGCGTCATCCCGAGCGGAGCCGTTCTTCAGGCGGAGCGAGGGATCTTCCGACCCGACGATGTGTGCCACGGGAGATCCCTCGGCCCGCTCGTAAAAACGCGGGCTCTTCGGGATGACGCCGTGTGAGATTCAGAATTCAGGCTGGGCCACTACCACCGGATACCACGTACGATTAACCAAGCTTCTTACTGCCTCTTATCTCAATGGATGGTTTTCATGCATAGAGTCACCCGAATCGGTTTCCCGCTCTCCTGCGCGATTTGCGCGCTCCTGGCATTATTGACTGGGTGCGGTGGCGGCGGAACCTCGGGCACTGGGCCAGTCCAATCCGCCCAGTTCACGCATGTCTACGTGGTGTTCCCTCCAAGCAGCGGCGTCAATAATCAGCACCTGATGGCCACGGTCATGAACCAGGCGGCCATTGAGGGTGTGACGACACAAACCCTATGGCGGGACGCGGAAACCGGCACGCCCGGACTAGCAACCTGCAGCCCGGTCGGAACTCAATACTGCCAGATGGATTCTTCAGGTTGGACGCACACCTACGACTGGACAACAATCGACAGCAGCAACGCGCAATGGTTCGCCGTGCAGGGAGCGAAGAAGGTCAACATCATTGTGGTCGGCATCAACGGACCGGGCACGCTCCCCGTCTGCCTCTACTACAACAATTGCATCAATCAGGACACTCCGTACTACGTTACGTCCTCCAGTTGGCTGGGGCATTTCACTCCGGCAGCTACGCAGGATGTTGTCAACGCCAATAAAGACGGTTGCACCAACGATGTCGGCCTCATCGCAACCTCGATGACGCGCGACGCCACCGGCCTGGTCACCGTGACCATGCCCAATCAATACAACAACGGCGACCTCATCTGGGTTGGAAGCACTTCACCTTCGAACTACAACATCTCCCAGGAAAGTATTACGAGCGTGCAGGTGGCCTCGAACGTTCTCACCATCACAGCGGCCAACAGTCTTCCAGTTGGCACACAGGTAATTTTTGAAGGCCTGGGATCGGCGACTTTCTTAAACAACCAGACGGTGACGATCACTTCTTCCACGCCCACGCAGTTCACGGCGAATTTCACCAATGCAAATTACGGCCCCACTGCGGTCGGCGCGGGCACAGCCAATCCTTTGGGAGTTCCGGTACTGAACGCCACGGCCTCTTCATTTCAATACCAGTCGGGAATTCAGTCCGCGGGCACGTCGAGCGTTCAGCAGACCGTGATCAGCGAAGAGCAATCTTATCCCGTTCCCTACGAAACGCCTTACATGACTGCATATGAAGCGTTCGTCGCGGCCGCGATCGCGCACTACAACGCCTCGGCAAATCTCTCGCAGATTTCTTACATGCGCGTGGGCCGCTCGGTTGGCGGAGAAGCGTATCCCTACTGCACATCGAACCTCGCAAACTTGCCCGCTCCCAACACTTACAGCATGACAGCATGGCTGAACTTCTATACGGATATCGATGAGTTTGTGCAGGCGCAGAGTCCGAAGATGGAAATACTGGATCCGTTGAACGAGTCGGGAAGTGGGAGTACGGCGGACCCGACGTACGGAAGCGACGAGGCCGGGATCGCAGTGAGTTACAAAAACGCATCCGGCGCTACAAATGGTTTTGGCAGTCAGGGATTACAAGCCAGCGACATCAAAAACTACGCCGCTGGCTCAGATTGCAGCTCCGACTGGTGCAACATGTTCAATATGTATTACCAAACCGGAATTCCGCTCGAGTTGCAGCAGTATGGTCTGTCTGCCCCTGTTGCTATCGCGGGCACGAGCGACGCGACCGGCGATCTTCGGCCCTTGTTGCCGTTTGCCGTCCAGCGGCACATGACCGTTCTCGAGCTTTATTATCTTGACGCGCTGCTCGCCTACGATCCGAATTACTGTGTGCTCACGGGCACGGCAGGAGCGTGTGATGCCACCAGCAGCGTTTCCATTCCGGTGATCGAATTGCCCGCGGGAGATCAGTACACATATTTTCAGGCGGTCGGCCAGCCCGGACAGACCGGCGCGACCGGCGACGGATCTTACGCGACCACCATCAACACAACACAAGGGCAGCACTAGCTGCGGTTGTGTCGCGGCTAGTAGCCAGTACCTAGTACCTGGTACCTGGTACACGGAGAAATTTAGTTAGCCGGACAGGGCGCGCCTGCTGCCTGCCATTGCTTTACCTTCGCCGAAAACTCATCGTGCGGTATGGGAACGGGAGTTCGGCCCTCGCCGGGATTCCATCCCCACATCACGAGCTTGTCTTCCGTAAGGTGCTCGACCAATTGACTGACATTCCGGTTTCTATTTTGTTTTGGATCTTTGATCGATTCACAAAGCTGCGCATCAGTCAGGCCTTGCCAGATCATAGGCATACCCGGAGGCGGCAGCCGCCAGCCCGGCGCTCCGGGAGGAAGATGTGCGCCGTCAAGATTGTGATCCTGATGGCAGGTGCTGCATTTTACCGATGTCACTCCAGAGCCCGTGGCTCCGCGGCGAATGTTCATCGTGTGCTGGTGCCCGTCATCGCCCTGCCGCGGAAAGTCTCCCTTGGAATGGCAGTTCATGCAGCGCGGACTTCGCAACACGGAAACGAACGCGACGAAAAGCGTCCCATCACCTTTTGTCGCAGCAGTAGAGGGTTCTGTCGGCGCCGGCGGCTCGGCCGCAGCGGCCGAGTGCGAGAACCATAGCGCTCCGATGAAGCCACAAAGAATTAGACTCGCCAGAAAAAAATTAATCTGAACCTTCTTCATACGGCCTCCGTCAGACGAATAGGTAACCTGCGGATTCGTTTTCCTGTAACCGCAAATACGGCATTTGCGATCGCCGGCGCGGCACAGGGAACACCCGGCTCTCCAATTCCGCCGGCTTTCTCCTTGTTCTCAACAATATGAGTTTCAATCACAGGACATTCGTTCATGCGCAACACCGGGAAAGTGTTGAAGTTGGTCTGCTGCAGTCGCCCGTTGGCGAAAGTAAGTTCCTGAAAGAGCGCCGCCGACGCGCCGAAGATCGCTCCACCTTCGGTTTGCGCGGCGATAATTCCGGGGTTCACATACTGCCCGCAATCGATCGCGCAAACCATGCGGTGCACTCGCACCTTGCCATCTGTAACCGAAACTTCGGCAACGTGCGCCGAATAACTTTCGAAGGCAAAATGCACCGCTATGCCGCGGCCCATGCCTTTCGGCAATGGTTTGCCCCATCCCGCTTTCTGCGCGGCCAGGTCGAGCACGCCAAGATAGCGCGGCTGTTTCTGCAGCAGTTGCCGCCGGAACTGGTAAGGATCTTTCTGCGCCAGCGCGGCCAGTTCATCCACAAAACACTCAACCGCAAACGCAGTATGCGAATGTCCCACAGAACGCAGCCACTGCACCGGCACGCCGATTTCCGCCTGATGACATTCGACCGTCACATTCGGAATCGCATAAGGAAGATCGTCAACGCCCTCAACCGACGCGGGATCGTACTGTTTCCCCTTCAACATCATCGCCGCGAACGGAGTGCCTTCCATAATCGACTGCCCGACCAGGCGCGATCTCCAACTCACCGCATTGCCGCTCGCATCAATGCCGCCTTCAATGGCGTGCAGAAATGCCGGACGATACCAACCGCCCTGCATATCGTCTTCGCGCGTCCAGATTACTTTGATCGGAGCGCCAGCCGCTTTCGCGACGTGCGTCGCTTCCACCACAAAGTCCGACTGCGGATTCGCCCGGCGTCCAAATCCTCCACCAAGAAACGTGGTGTGCAATTGGACTTTCTCGGTCGGCAGCCCCGCGATTCTCGCGGCATTTGCGCGATCTACCGTTTGAAACTGCGAACCCGTCCACACCTCGCATGAGTCTGCGCGCAAATCCACCACGCAGTTCAGTGGTTCCATCATCAAATGTGAGAGGTAAGGAACTTCATAGACCGCGTCGATCTTCCTCGCCGCACTCGCGAGCGCACTTTCCGCGTCGCCGTCCTTCCGCACGCTGGCCCCAGCCGTTTTCGCACGTTCACGAAAGTCCTGCATCATTGTGCTGGTGTTGAAGTTCGCCATCTTGCCTTCGTCCCACTCAACACGCAGAGCGTCGCGCGCGACTTTCGCCTGCCAGAATGTGTCGGCGATCACGGCAACTCCGGCGGGAATCGCGACAATCTTCCGCACTCCGGGCATCGAGCGCGCCCGCGTATCGTCGAAGTTCTTCACGCTCTCCCCGAAAATTGGAGGGCGAGCGATCACCGCCGTCAACATTCCCGGCAGCTTCACATCGATGCCGAATTCAGCCGAGCCGTTTATTTTTACGGAAGTGTCGAGGCGCTTGAGCGGCTTGCCGATTAACTTGAAGTCCTTAGGATCTTTCAGTTGAACGTTCGCGGGCGGAGTTAATTTTGCCGCAGCGCCCACGAGTTGGCCATACGATAACCTGCGAGTGCCATTGAACACCGCGCCCGATTCTGTACGGCAGGCGCTCGCGTCCACATTCCACTGCTGCGCGGCGGCAGCGATCAGCAGCGCGCGCGCGGCAGCACCGGCCTGGCGGAACTGCTGTAGTCCCGAATACACGCTCGAACTTCCCCCCGTCATCTGCACGCCGAAGACAGGATGGTTGTATTTGGGATCGACCGGGGCAGGCTCGTACCCAATCTTGCTCCAATCGGCGTCAAGTTCGTCGGCCAGCAGCATGGGCAGCGAAGTATAGACGCCTTGTCCCATCTCCGAATGGTTCACGATCACCGTGATGTTCTCATCGGTGCCGATGCGCACAAACGCGTTCGGCATAAAAGAACTCGCGGAAGATGCCTGCGCCGATGCGAGTTGACTGACTCCAAAAAAATGAAAGCCGATCAGCAAGCCGCCACTTGCCGCAACAGTGACCTTAAGAAAATCCCGCCGCTGAATCCCTCCGCTCGCATTCTCACTCACCATCTTCTGACGAATCATCGCGCACCACCCTTCGCCACCATCGCAGCCGCCCGGTGAATCGCTTTTCGAATGCGCGGATAAGTTCCGCAGCGGCAGATGTTGCCGGTCATCGCCTCGTCAATATCCTCGTCGCTGGGCGCGGGCTTCTCGCGCAACAGCACCGCCGCGCTCATCAGTTGTCCCGATTGGCAATAGCCGCATTGCGGAACATCTTCCTCCAGCCACGCCCGCTGCAGCGGATGGCTGAGATCCGGCGACAACCCCTCGATGGTGGTCACCGATGTGCCGGCCGCACGCGACACAGGCGCGACACACGACCGCACCGCCTCTCCATTGATGTGCACCGTGCAGGCGCCGCATTGCGCCATGCCGCATCCATACTTGGTTCCGGTGAGGCCAAGCTGCTCGCGAATCACCCACAGCAGCGGAGTGGAAGGATCGACCTCGAGATCGACCCGCTTGCCATTCACGGAGAAGCCAATCATTTTTTAGTTCTCCTGTTTTTGCCTTGTAATATGCATTAGACGACGGACAAGGCTGCCGCGTTGACATCGATTTTACACTCGGAAATGAAAGTGAGAGTTCAAACCGGATTGTTGCTGGAAAAAATACGGAACCACCGAGCCGCGCTCTTCGCCTAGCTAACGGCCTTCCGCTGAAACTGCCTCAGCCCGGCCGCCAGCAGCAGCAAGTCAAAGAGCGACAACGCGATCAGCACCACCATCACTGGCAGGTGCGGGGACTGTGGCACCAGCGTACCTCTCAGCCCCTCGCTCGCGTAAGACAGCGGATTCACCAGAACGATCTTCTGCAGAATGGGAAAATGCGCCAGCGCGCTCCAAGGATAATAAGTGCAGCCGAAAAAAATCATCGGAGTCAGCACCATGCTGAACATCAGCCCGATGTGGGTCTGGCTAATGCTGCATCCAAGAGCCAGGCCGCCGCAGGCCGAGAAGAGCGCCACCAGCACGGTAACGCAGGCAAAAGTGAGCGGAGAGCTCAGGCTCAAATCCACTGGCCGCAGCAACAGCCACGCCGCCGGAATGACCACGAGGCCGGCAACCAGCGCTTGCATCGTGCCAAAAAATACCTTCTCGATTGCTAGCCAGGAGATATCCATCGGCGCCAGCAGCCGGTCTTCGATCTCGCGCGTGAATTGGAATTCGGCAATCAACGGCATGGCTACTGCCCAGACGCCCGTGAACACCATGCTGATCGCCATGATCCCTGGCAGCAGCAGGCTTTTGTAGGCTGCGGGCATGTAGCCGCTGCTTACCATCACGCGGCCAAAAATGAATACGAACATCATGGGCTGCAAGAAAGTTTGCAGGATCAGCGGAACGACGTTGCGGCGGGCAACGTGAGCATCGCGAGAGAGCAAAGCAAAAAACGTTTTCCAGTTCAATCGCGCAAACTCCTTCCAGTATGGTGCAGGAAAAGATTCTCCAGGCTCGGTTCTGAAATGTGCACGTCGCGCAATTCAACTTTTGCTCCCGTGGCCAGATTAGCAATCTCAGGGACCAGCGGACCGCCGCGGTCGGCGTACACGTCGGCGGAGTCGAATTGGTCTGCGCCCCACCGCTCTGGGTCGTACCAGGTCACGCGCACTTCTCTCACCCCGGCCAATGTCTTAAGCCGCTGCACCAGTTCTTCCGAGAGCCCGCCAAAGCGCAGCCTGAGCAAATACCCTCCCGGAACCGACTCCTTCAACTCGCTGGGAGTGCCCAGCGCAATGTTGCGTCCGTGATCGATAATCGCCAGACGCTGGCAGAGCGCGTCCGCTTCTTCCATATTGTGCGTAGTCAGCAGAATGGTTTTTCCGCTTTGGTTGTATTCGCGAATGATTTCCCAGAGCAGCAATCGAGTTTGCGGGTCGAGGCCAGCGCTCGGTTCGTCCAGAAAAAGCACCTGAGGATCGTGCATCATCGCCCGCGCAATGGAGAGCCGTTGCATCATTCCGCCGGAGAATCCTCGCACCATCTGATCGGCGCGGTCGCGCAGTTTGAATCGATCGAGCAGCGCATCCGCACGCTCCGCTCGGACTTTCGAATCGATTCCGAAATACGCGCCATGAAAAAGCAGAATTTCGCGGGCAGTAAGAGCAAAATCAAGATTGGGACGCTGCTGAACTACTCCGATCAGCCGTTTGACCGCAACCTGTGCCAGCCACACCTCATGCTCGCCAATCCATGCCTGCCCGCCGGTCGGCCGCACACGCGTAGTGAGAATTCCCACGGTCGTCGACTTGCCTGCGCCGTTCGGTCCGAGCAGGCCGAAGATTTCTCCCGGTGAAACCTCAAGCGAAAGGCCGTCGAGTGCAACAATTTCTGCCTTCGGCTGCTTCTTGCCTTTACCACTTCCCGCACCGAAACCAAAGCCGCCGCCCGAGGCAAGCGGAGGCGGCGAAGTATAAATCTTGCGTAAGTCGCGAGTCCGAATGCCAGCCAACATGCCGAAATCCTTGAGCGTCATTGAATAAAACCAGAGCGCTGTGGCGATTGTCAATTTCCAGCGTGCGTTCGCGGCTGCCTTACCGCAAGCGCCGCAGACTTTCAACGGAAGGCACGAAGTCGCGAAGCTGTTCCGAGAGCGAAAATTCCAGCTTGAGGCGTATACATGCCAGGAATTCTACCGGGCACTCATGCGCATAACCGAGGTAACTTTAGCCGCCGCCGCACGCGTGCTAGCCTCGACATGTACTTGTGTAATCAGTAGCTTCCAATAATTCTCGCAGTGTATACGATGCCTAGATTCCCCATCTTCCGCCTCGGCAAAGAGCCCGACAAACCGGATCTGCCGGAACTGACTGCGGCCGCGCCGTCGATTGCGCTCGAAGGGCTCGCGGTCGGAGTCGACAACTTGCGGCACGATGTAGTCCTGAGCCCGCGCTTTGTGGAAGCCACGCGCACGCACGTGATGCGATTGATCGCGCGCCATGGCGAAATGGAAGGGCTGATTTCCGCTGAAGCTCCGCCGAAAACGCAGGGACCTTCGTGGATGAGAAACGCCGCTGCCGGAAAGCCCCGCGCGCCCGTCGAAAAATCCGACTGGAAGCCGCTGCTTGCCGAACTCCATCTTGCGGCTCTCAATCGCGCCAAGAAGGAAGAAAATATTTCCATCGACCTGCTGGCGCGCATGGCCGTGACCAAGTTTCTCCGCACGGAAATGCATCAGCAGTTCGCGCAAGTGTTGGAGCGTTGCCGCGTTCTGCTCAAGAATTACGAGGGCATACGCGAAGGCAAAGCGGTCGAGTACCGCGAGCGCGTGGCAGCATTCCAGGTTCGTAAGAAAATCATCCTGCGCAAAACGGGGCAGGACCTTTTCGAAACCGTGCGCGAGATCGAGAAGGAAACGCTGGCGCGCATGCGGCGGTCATTATTTGGAGAAGCGAAGACCGGAGAAGCGAAAGCCAGCGCAGCAAGAGCCAGCGAAGCTCAAGTGAGTGACAACAAGACGGGCGAACCGGGAAGCGCAAATCTCGCCAGCTATGGCCTGTTTCTGAATCGCCTGGCTTTCTCCGAAGATGGCCGCGACGACTACCTCTGCGCCGAACATTACGTGATGCTCGGTAATTGGGATCGCGACCCTGATCGCTATCCTCATCTGCAGGATATTTTGTGGGCCTTCGTGCGCTCACTGTTCGGGGAAGCGACTACGGCTGAAACTATCGATGGCTGGATATGCGCTCCTGAGAACGCTCGAGCTCTCGTGGGAACTGGCACGCCCGACGATTCCACCGCGGAAGGAATTGCCCAGCAGAACCGGCTCGCGAAGTGGGTTCGTCTGCTCGAAGACGAGCAGGTTATGGAGTGCGTGATCGCCTCGTATCATACGGTGCCATTGCTTAGCCAGTACGCGCCGCGAATCAATCCGCAGCAGTTGAAGAATGCTCTTCTCTCTCGCCCCGAATGTGACCGCGTCGAGCGCATGATTCAGGAGCATGGCAAGCTCTCGCCGAACAGTCTTTATGCCGCTGTCGCCAAGGTCGCGGGCTGTCGCGGCGCAGAGCGCGCGAAAGTCGCGGCGCGCTTTCTCCATGATTTTTCTCAGTATCATCGCGATCTGCGGCGACTGGAAGTGCTGAATGCAGCGCTCGATTCTGTGAACGTGGTCAGCACCGAGAAACTGCGTGAGCTTTCCCGCATGAACGGAACGCTCTACGAATTCCTTCTGCCTGAAGAGCAGAAACCGGAAGAAGATCGCGTGTTGCGGCATGTGGTGCTCAAGGCCGATGTGCGCGACTCCACCAAGCTCACGCGCACGCTGATGGAAAAGGGACTGAATCCCGCGTCTTACTTCAGCTTGAATTTTTATGATCCGGTGAACAAGCTGCTCTCGAAGTATGGTGCGCAGAAAGTTTTTCTCGAGGGCGATGCCATCATCCTCGCGATCCTCGAGCGTACCGGCGAGCCCGAACTTGCCGTGAGCCGCGCCTGCGTGCTGGCCCGCGAGATCATCGAGATCGTGCGCGGCTACAACGAACTCATGCAGCGCTCGGGCATGCCCGAACTCGAACTGGGCGTGGGCATCACGCTACAGGAGGCAGCGCCGCTTTACCTGATGGATGGCGAGCATCAGATCATGATTTCCGAAGCGCTGAACGAGAGCGACCGCCTTTCTTCCTGCAACAAACGCGCCCGCAAAATAATGGAATCGCAGGCCGGTCCGTTTCACGTCTTCGTCTTCCAGTCTGGCGTCGAGCCCGCGAAGGCGAACGAGGGTTCCAAAGCCGGCGAAGTTTCAAAAGACGACGCGGAGAATCCTGAAGACCTCATCAGCTACAACCTCGGCGGCATTCGCATGAACGAAGCGGCCTTCCGCAAGCTCGAGCAGGAAATTTCGCTCGTGCCCTTGTCGATGAAGCTGCTGCCTTCGATCACGCCTTCCGATAAGGGCGAATACCAGCTTTTCGGCGCCACCGTTCCGGTCGACCGCGACATCTTCCGCAAAATCGTGGTGCGAAAGAGCCGCGTGCCGCGCATCAATGCCGAAGATTTCTCGATCCAGGGCTGGACCGACCGCGCCTACTACGAAGTCTGCACCGACCCTGCCATCTACGCCGCGCTGGAGAAGAAGAAGAGCGCGAAGGCGTAAGAATCCACCACGGAGCACAGAGACGCGGAGAAGAGCGAAAACACGGAACTTCCCCATGACCTCGCGCGTGATTCGTATCAGGGCACGCATTCATGCGTGCCGACATGCGATCCTCCTCTTTGTCATTCCGAGCCGGGCGTCGAGCCCGGTGAGGAACCTGCCTTCCTGCGCGCCGGGTGGCGCCTTACTTAGAGGGAACAGCCAGGAACCCGTAATACGTGTCATCTGACCCGCCGGGGGGCACATAGTCCCCTACAACCTCGTCAGCGTCGTTGACTCCGAAGGCCTCAGTTCGACCGAATCCAGCAGGCGCGGAAAGAAGCGTGAACGCCCCGTTCTTGTAGAGATATCCGAACCCGGCTCTTTTCATCTGACAGAATCCCACGACATCACCGAGATTGTTGATCCCTAGCGCGCCGCTTTGCCAACATCCGGGCACCACGAGTTCTTGAAAGGCGCCGTTTTGGTAGGTGTAACTGTGGGAAATGCCTGTCGAATCGTTATAAAAACCGGCGACTTCTCCCCGGTCATTCACTCCCCTCGCCCCCGACGACTGAGCTCCGGGATAATCCAGGGTGATGAATGTGCCACTGCTGTACAGGAATCCCTGCCAGTTCCCATCCGTGGAATTGTTGTTGTAGTACTGTCCGACGATGTTGCCCGAATCACTAATCCCGGCGGGGATAGTGCCCGTTACGTCAGGAACGCTAAAGGCGGTGAGCACGCCATCGATTACGGTAAACCCCTGCGGCGGATCGCCGCCATAGTTCGGATTGTACGATCCAACCATTTCGCCGGACGAATTCATGCCGCTAAGTGCCGAGTCATAGTACGGGGTATACGTCGAGAAAACCCCATCCTGTACCGTAAAACCGTTGCTGCTGCCGTCCCAATACGCTCCGACAACGACGCCCTTGTTGCTAATACCCTGCGGCTCAGTGAGGTTCGCGCCCGGGGCGATAATGGTGGAATATGTGAACGTAAGCCCGCTGGCTGGGGCCTGGGCTTTCTGAGCGAATGAAGCACCCACCAGTACGCAGAGAAAAACCACCAGCGGCACAGCACGATTCTGCAGCATAGACTGCCCCTTTTGAAGTCGAGATTATCGTCTCAATCGCTTTATGAGACAAGGAGAAGAAAGGCCCTCGGCAGCTCACTCTTGCGCGGGCGGGCTTCCTTTGGGACTGCTTGGCTGCATCTCGCGGACTCAACCGGGGAATTTGCTCCCTCAATTTGGAGTCCCTCCCTCCTACAAGCCCAAGGCAGGTCTGTGGCAAAAGACGTGACAAGGTTAGGGTGCCCCCTGATCCGACTTCGCGGTCAACTGTCGTCGCTGGAAGGGTTTAGGCCCGAAATTAGCCGCTAGTTATACAAAACGGCTCAAAATTGTTGTCAAGAGGAAGAAAAGGCGAACATTTGAGTTAGGTTATTGAAAGGAAGGAAATATAAAATTTTCCCAAGGTTCGATTGTAACTCTTTTTGTAGTTACAAGTGAAATGACACAACGGTCCCCGAATTCTTCGCCTCGGTAGAAACTCCTCGCGAGGCCATTGCTGCCGCCGGCTGACTAGGGATCCTTCGACTGCGTAAATGCTACGCTTTCGCGGAGCATTTACTTCGCTCAGGATGACAAAACAAGAAGCAAACATCGCGGCTTAATTGGACGCGATGTTTGCGTTCGTTCTTGTTGTTCAGCGGCCTACCATTTTTTGCAGTTCTTCGGGGTAGCGGGCGCCTTGTACCGCGATCTTTGAGGCTGCGATATCCAGTTCGCGGAGATCTTCCGGCGAAAGTTCTACGTTCTCGGATGCGATGTTTTCTTCCAGGCGATGCAGCTTGGTGGTGCCTGGGATGGGCACGATCCAGGGCTTCTGCGCTAACAGCCAGGCGAGCGCGATCTGCGCGGGAGTTGTCTTCTTCTGTTGCGCGAATTTTTCGACCATATCGACCATCGCCTGATTTGCTTTGCGGTTCTCCGGCGAGAAGCGTGGGACCTGGCTGCGGAAATCGGTTTTGTCGAACTTTGTATCTTCGCTGATCTTGCCGGTCAGGAAACCTTTGCCGAGAGGACTGAAGGGAACGAAGCCGATCCCGAGTTCTTCGAGCGTGGGGATCACTTCGGTTTCAGGTTCTCTCCACCACAGCGAATATTCGCTTTGCAGCGCAGTCACGGCTTGAACCTTGTGGGCGCGACGGATCGACTGCACCCCTGCTTCAGAGAGTCCGAAGTGCTTCACCTTGCCTTGCTGAATCAGATCTTTTACTGCTCCCGCAGTTTCTTCGATGGGGACGTTGGGATCGACGCGGTGCTGATAGAAGAGATCGATGACGTCGGTCTTCAGGCGCTTGAGCGAGGCTTCGGCAACCTCTTTGATGTGTGCGGGACTGCTGTCGAGGCCGGCTTGTTTGTTCGTGATTGGATCAATCTTGAAACCGAACTTGGTGGCGATTACCACTTGCTTGCGGAAGGGAGCGAGAGCTTCGCCCACGAGTTCTTCGTTGGTATAGGGTCCGTAGACTTCGGCGGTATCGAAGAAGGTGATGCCGCGTTCCACCGCTGCGTGGATGAGGGAGATCATTTCTTTTCTGTCGGGAAGCGGAGTGTAGGAAAAGCTCATTCCCATGCAGCCGAGGCCGATGGCGGAGACTTCAAGATTGCTTTTTCCAAGTTTGCGTTTCTGCATTATTTCTCCTTTATGAATGTGACAAGGCTCTTTAGTTAGATGTGTGCCGAGTTTCGGAATATGCAAAACCTGGGCTGGTACTAGTCAGGCGAGCGAGATCAGAAGCTGAGTCTCCCGCCGTAGTGCACGAGGGAGATCCCTCGCCCCGCTGGTGAAAACGCGGGGCTTCGGGATGACGCCGTACCACAGAGCTAGAAGTTTGATCCGACGCGTGCCGGGCGGAAGGGAATTGAGAAGGTTGCTTCTACGTCTACGGGAGCGCCGTTGCGTGTGGCGGGCTGGAATTGCCACTTGGCGATGGCTTCGCTGGCGAAGCGATCGATGCGGTCGTCGACGCTGCGGAGGACGCGAATGTTGCCCACGGTGCCGTCGCCGTGGATAACGGCGTAGAGGATTACGGTGCCGCCGACGTTTTTGCGCATCAGCAGTTCCGGATAAGCGGGATCGACTTTGCGCGTGGCGGAGGGTGCGGATAGATTTTCGGAAGATGAATCGCCTGAGGCAGCACGGGAAGATGGAGTGCTCGATGCGGCATCCGGCTTGAGGGCGGCGAAGCGGACGATCCAACTACCTCCGGCGGAGTTGAGGTTGGGCATGCTGAGGCTGAGCGAGTAGAACTTACGCGTGCCGAAGATGGCGCGCTCTTCTTCGGAAAGTTTGCTGTCGCCTTCTGGTTGCATGCGCGCCGGGATGCGCGGCGGGCGCGCGTTGGCGAGCAGATTCGGATTGACTGAGTTGGCTGTCGAATTTTTCGGAGCGGGATCGCCCGCGACCTGCGAAGTGGCGTTCGAAGTTTTGCCGACGTAGAGTCCCGAGGGAAGATTGCCGGCTTTCTTTCCAGATCCGCCTGCGTTTTCTTTTCCGTCTTCTGCGATTGCTCCGGGCGTTCCGGAGGCGCCGCGATGGCCGTCGGGTGTGGCCGCGAAGTTGCCGCGGCGATTGCCCGCGGGAGGATTTGGCGGCGCGCCCACTGCGGGTTGGAGATTGAGCGCGATCATGCTGTTGCCGTTGTGGGAGCGTCCGGTTGCGCCGAGCGAAGGCGGCGGTGCGATTACATCGGGCGAATGTTTAGTAAAAGAACTTCTCCCCGGAATGGCGCGCTGTTCGTCGAGCGAAAGCTGCGGGGCGGGTGCAATCACGGAAGAGCGCGCGATGTTGAGGTCGCCGAGGCGGCGGGTTGAGTTGGCTTCCATGGCGGGCGGAGGCGCGATGACGGCGGTCTGGAGAGCCTGCACGGATTTCTGCCGCGCCGATTGCAGATCGGGCGGTGGTGCGATTACGGAGCGTTCCATTTGCGGCGCTAGGCGCGATGTTTCCGATGCAGGAACTGCGGGGGCTGGGCCGATTGGAACTTGCGGTTTGCCCGACCACGCGACCACGTTGGGCAGAGTGACATCGTGCTGCAACTGGATGTGGGGCGCGGTGACGATGGTCTGCGAGCGGTTATCCGCCTCACGAGGCACGGAGATGATCGGTTGCGCGGAGTATTCGGGATCAGATTTTCGGGCGTGAGCGGAATGCGAACGACGAGTGTCGAGCGGCGGCAGATATTGCGAGGGTGTGTAGCGGACGACGTCGGCGTGCGTGAATGCGGGCTGAGACGTGGAGTGGGGTTGCAGGGCGAGCAGGCGCGATCCAGCCCAGATTATGGCGAGAGCCAGAACGTGATATGCGGTGGATTGCGCGAAGCTGCGCCAGGGAAGCGGGCGGTCGATGAAAACGTCTGGCCAGAATGTCGACAAGGATTGCGGGTTGTTAATTTGTGATTGTCGATCGAAGATCCTGGGCCGCTGAAAGAGGTCTCGAATGTTCTCGACGAAGACACTGGACCGGGGTTCAAGTTCGACGAGGAGACGGAGTTCGGTAGGGGAAGCTTCGGTGTCGTCCAGCAGTGGGCCCGGGGTTTGGTGCATCGTTCTATTTTAGATGCGAGTAGCTGCGAGTACCTAGTACCAAGTACCTAGAAAAAAGGGACACGGATTTCTAGGTACTGGGTAGTGGTTACTAGCTGGAATGGCCGGCGCGGGCGGGTGTTAGCAGGCGTCCCGAGATTTTTTTCTTCAGGTCGGCCTTCTCCTGGGCGTAGATGAGATCGAGTCCGCCTTCGTCCGTGGTTGAGGCCTCGGCCAACGCCGCTGCCAGTGCGCGATAGGAGCGGCTTACTTCCTGGCCTTCTTGCAGAACCACTGGCGTGCCGTGATCAATGGCGGGCGAGATGGCGTGAAACGCGTTGGGAATCTTCCACAGGACTTTGCAGCGCGTGGCATTTTCGACGTCTTCATCGGTGAAGCCGGGAATTTTTTTATAGCGATTCAGAACCATGCGCAGGCGGTTGCGGCCTGTGCCTTCCTCGAGGAAGGCGTGGATGCGGCCGGCGCTCCACAGCGAGACCACGTCGGTTTGAGCGACCATGAGGACTGCGTTCGAGAGATCGGAGAGCAGGCGCGTGGTGGAATCGAGGCGGCTGGAAGCGTCGACTACCACGTAGCGATAATGATTTACCAGCAAGTCGAACAAGCGTGCCAACTCGGCCGGAGTGGGCATGGATGGATAAGGCGATTGCGGGCCAGCGAGAAGATGCAAGCCGTCTTTGGCAGTGGTCATGAGGCCATCGAGCAAAGAAACGTCAAGGCGATGCAGGTTCTGTAGCGCGTCAGGCACTCCGAAAGCGGGACGCAGGTTGAGGTGGAGTTGAGCGTGGCCAACGGGAGCGAAGTCTACCAGGACCACGCCGCCATGGGCTTGCTGGAGTGCGACAGCGGTGTTGACGGCGGCGGTAGTCGCGCCGGCGCCACCTTTGGCGCTGAGAAAAGTAAAAATGCGCGCCTTGCCAGCGCCGCCGCGTGTGCGCGTGCGGTTGGAGCTGAAACGTGTAAGAGCCTCGAGAAGAGCCTCAGTGCCGGCGCTGTCGTCTAAAAATTCTCCGGCACCGGCGCGCATGCTGGCGACGATGACGGCGGGTTGCTGCATGGTGCCGTTGGCGAAGATGGCAAGTTGCAGAGTGTTGGCTTGAAGGGTTTCGATGGCTCTGATGGCGGGCTGCGGATTCTCGGCAGAGATGTCGATTAAGACTACTTCGGCGCGCAGATCCTGAATCTGGCGCAGGATGGAATCGGTGGGTCCGGTGGGAAAGCCTACGTTTGCGAACACGACCCGGGCGAGGCGCGTCGCCTCGATGCGGTTCTGCAGTTCGGATAAGTGGTCGCGGTTCTCGGTCAGAACTGCTACGGCGATGCCATGCATGGCGCGGTTCTCGCTGATTTCTCTTGGTGTTTGCATGTTAGAAAGAGAAAGCACCCCGCGCCAAGTGACTCAGGTAACTATGAGAACGCAAGTGTGGACACAACTCGCGCCAAGACGCGCGCCGACAGATGAGAGCGATATGGAAGATCATGAAAATCAGTGTGAGGCGCACAACTGGAAGACTCTCCAAAGCAATCCGCAGTGTTGGCTAGCATTCTAAGCCAACGTGGGGAGATTGAACAGCACCCGGAAGTACAAAAAAAACTAAAGTTAGTAGGCGCCACGCCCAGATTGGGACTTTCGGACACGGGTGAGGCTAATGGGCTGCGGCGCGCGGATTGCCGGATGCAGGCGTGGCCGGACGCTCAGTCTCGCTGGGATTGTGCAGAGCCGAAATTCGGCGGAAGTCGGCGGACGAGTCGTCGGTTTCGGGAAGGTATTCGTAGCCGTTCAAACAGACGGCGACGCCTATCTTTGTTTGTGTCTGAGTTTGTGTCTGTGTTTGTGTTTCATTCCCGGCGGATTTTTTTGGGGTTTCGACCGAGGCTGTGGGCATCCAGCCCTTATCGGCGGGTTTCACGATGCGGAGAACGCGGCCTTTGCACCGGACGCGCATGTTTTCGCCGAGCGTGATCTCAGAGGGCATCCTTAAGGTGAGTTCGATCTCTGCGCCTTCGGCAAGAGCCATGTCAGTGAAGAAAAAAGCTCCGCGGGAACTGAGGTCCTGAGTAAAGCCGAGACCTTCTACGGCGGTGGCAACGTCACGCAGGGAAACAGGAAGGTTAAAAGCGAAGCGTTGACCTATGCGGCGTTCAACACCAACCGGAGCAGTCATGGCCGTGTCACTTCCTTAGGGAGTCGCCGGAGATAACGCAAGTGCAATCGTCACTGTAGCGCAGTCCGGGCGGTCTGGGAAGTCAAAAATTCTTGCAGGCTGGGTGCAGGAAATCAGCCAGTGGGCAAATTCAATGGCTGAGAATAATCTAAGGTACGCCTGCACCTTTTGGTCTAGACGAATGTCGTTTGCGAAAGATGAGAAGATGGATCGAGGCGCAATGAAGACAAAGACGAGAATGAGTTTGGCGTTCGCCGCCGTGCTGCTTGCGATGACATTGGCCGACGGCCAGGCGCAAGCGGGCAAGAGCGAGCCCAAGGCCGCTCCTTCATTTCCAAGTTGTACCGACAATCTTTCCAGCGTTGCGATGCCGAAAGCTCCGCATGGTCTGTTTGCGATTTTATTTCCCGGCATGCAGAAGTTAAACGCCAAGGCCAACGAATATCTTTTGCACAATCCGGTGGTCTGCGGGGCCAACTTCTATCTGGTCTGGAACCGGATCGATAAGGGGCCGGATGCATCGTCGCGCTACGACTTCGACGCGGTCGAAGAGCAGATGGAGCCTTGGATCAAAGCGGGGAAGGAAGTGAACCTAATTGCGTGGGCCGTGGGCTACGGCGCGAAGGTGCAGGTCACGCCGGAGTATGTTTTCAAGCAGGTGCAATCTGTGGAGTGTGAGAATGGCGGGCAAGTCCCGGTTTTTTGGGATAAAGGCTTCATGGACAACTACCAGCAATTCATGAAGGAGATTGTTCATCACTTTGGAAACAATGCGGCGGTCGGCTACATCCGCTTCGGGCTGGGCATTGGGGGCGAGACGTTTCCCGTGTGCATGTATGCGTTACGCGAGAAGGGCTTCACTCCGCAAGTGTGGCGCAAATATCTTTTTGACATGCTCGACTACGAGGGTTCGCTGAATTCTCCGAAGACTTTGATGGTGGGAATCAATACCTTCGGCGAGCCGCCTAATATTGATTTCGTCGACGCCGTGGCCGACCGCGCCGTGCAGAATAAGATCGCTATCGGGAGCCAGGCGTTATCGATGGATGACCCGCGATCGGATAGAGCGGGCCAACCGTGCGCGGTCGACTGGTGCCACGTCTTCCGCGGAGCGAATGGAAAAGTTCCGCTGGAATTGCAGACGCTGGAAGAAACGAATCCTGATCGATCGGGCAAGGTCGGTTCGATGGTCGACTTGCTGCCGTTCGCGCTCGGTCTGCACACGCAAATTTTCGAAATCTATATGCAGGATTGGCTGATCGCCTACGATCCGGAATATCCTAACTATGCGCGCTATCATGAGGAATATCAGCGGACTTATGAAGCGGCGGCTAAAGTCGTAGGCGGCCGCTGACCGAATAGTTTTTGGATTGACGACGATTTCGTCCACATTCCACCCGCAAGGAGCATGCAAGTTATATTCATCCCGAGGGCGAGTGGCGTCATCCAAAGAATTGAACGTGTCCGAAGCGAAAAATCCAATCCAAGAAGTTAATGCGCCGAGCGGCGCGGTAGTGGCCTCCAACGGTGGATCGCGCTGGTCGGCTGGAGTGCGGGCGCTGCGACACCGCAACTTCCAACTCTTCTTTAGCGGACAACTGATTTCACTGATCGGCACGTGGATGCAGAGCGTGGCGCAGTCGTGGCTGGTTTACCGGCTGACTGGCTCGGCGTTGCTGCTGGGGTCGGTGGGATTTGCCAGCCAGATTCCTGTATTTCTGTTCGCGCCGCTGGGCGGCATTGCGGCCGATCGGTTTAACCGCCGTTCCATTGTCATCTCCACGCAGATCGCATCGATGGTGCTGGCTTGTATCTTGGCTGTGCTCACGCTTTCTCATGTGATTGATCATCGCGTCTGGCTGATTTTTGTGCTGGCGGCGATGCTGGGCGTAGTGAATGCGTTTGACATTCCGGGGCGGCAATCGTTTCTGGTGGAGATGGTGGGCCGGGAAGATTTGATGAATGCGATCGCGCTGAATTCTTCCATGTTTAACGGCGCGCGCGTCATCGGTCCGGCGATCGCCGGAATTTTGGTGGCAAAGATCGGCGAGGGCTGGTGCTTCTTTGGCAACGCGGTGAGCTACATCGCGGTGATTATCGGATTGCTGCTGATGAAGGTACACAGCCCGGTGCGCGCCGCGATGGCGTCGCCGCTCGAGCACATGATGGAAGGATTTCGCTTTGTCGAACGCACGGCTCCCATCAAAGCTCTGCTTTTGTTGTTGGGAATGGTCAGCCTTGTCGGAATGCCCTACGTCGTGCTGATGCCGATTTTTGCCGACCAGATTCTGCACGGTGGCGCGCGAGGGTTGGGCATTCTGATGGGCGCTACCGGCGTGGGCGCGCTGTTTGGCGCGCTGACTCTGGCGTTTCGCCAGGGCGTGAAAGGCTTGGGACGGTGGGTTGCGTGGTGCTGCGCCGGGTTCGGAGCCAGCCTTGCGGTGTTCGCGTTCTCGCACACGTTCTGGCTTTCAGTGGTTCTGCTGCTGCCGGTGGGTTACACGATGATGCTGCAGATGGCTTGCTCGAACACGCTGATTCAGGTGATGGTGCCGGACGCGCTGCGCGGGCGGGTGATGGCCGTGTATTCGATGATGTTCATGGGCATGGCTCCGATTGGAGCGCTGCTGGGTGGAGCGCTGGCTGAGCATATGGGCGCGCCGCGCACCGTGGCGATTGGCGGCATTGCGTGTCTGCTGGGAGCGGGCTGGTTCGCGCGGCATCTTCCGAAGATTCGCGTGGAAGCGCGGCGCTTGATCGTCGCGCAGGCCGCGGGCGGAGGGGAGCCGGCGGAGATGACGGCGCAGGCGGTGGAAGACTAATCGTTAAACGCCTTTTCGCACCGATCGATTCGCGAACTTTCAGTCCGGAGTCAAGCCGAGATATTCGTCGTGTCCTTCAAAGACGGAGGCCAGCTTCGTGAGGCGAAACAATTGCTGCAATCGCGGTCCTATATTCACGAGCCTGATCTGGCACTTTTGTCGCTTCCCCGACACATACACGCTGACGAGCGCACCTAAACCTGAGCTATCCATGTAGCTGACGTTGGTCAGATCGAGCACGATGGGCTTGCCTTCTGGGATCAGGCCTCGGACGGCGGTTTGCAGCGCGGCTGACGTCGTCGAAGTGATCCTTCCGCCGCAGCGAACCAGAGTTTGCTCCGGAGTTTTTTCCGTTTCGAGATTTAATTCGGGAGGAGGGACGGTTTGCGCGGCCATGGCGGGCCTCCTTGGTCACCGGGCAGAGCAAACTCCGCCCCGGGGAACGCCACTACGATACTCCCTGCAAGCGCAAAGTCAAGCCCAGCCGCGATGGGTTCACGAACGCTAACCGTAGGCTTCCGGCGGCAATCCGGTGATGCGGATGCCGCCGTGGCCTTTGTGGCGGATGTTCAGGCCGATGAGCAGGGCGGTGATCTGTTCGAGGATGCGAGCGTTTTCCAGTTTGCCGCCGTCGATGGCGCGGACTCTGGGAAGCTTGGCGGCGAGCGCTCGCGTGAGTTGCGTGGCGTTGGCATCGTCGCTGCAAACGATTACGTCGCAGTCCAGCGGGTCGTCGCCGTTTAGAAGTTCGGCCGATAAGTTGTGGAATGCCGCGACTACGCTCACTCCCTTGGGCACGAATTCGGCGGCTTGCTGTGCGGATGAGCCTTGCCAGACGCCGAGAGTGCGGGAGGCGCGTCCGCCGACGCTGGCGGCGAGCGCGACTGTAGCGTCAATTAAAATGCTGCCCGCGCGGATAGCGGGCTTGAGTTGCTTGATCAGCGCGGCCTGGCCTTCGAAAGGGACGGTGAGCACTAGAATATCTGCGGCGGCGCAGGCTGCGGAGTTTTCCATGCCGGAGACGCTGGCCTGATTTCCTGCTTTCTGCTTGATCTTGTCGGCAGCCTCTTGCGCGCGCTGCGCGTCGCGCGAACCGATGATGATTGTTTCCCCGGCACGCGCCCAGCGCAGGGCGAGGCCAGTGCCGGCAGGCCCGGTTCCGCCCAGAATGGCGATGGGACGCGAGGTTTCGCTCATGCGAATTCCGGCTGCAGCATTTCTTCAGCAGTGAAGTCTTCCAGCGGCGACTTGAGTTTGATGCGCGTATAGGTGGTGTTGCGCTCGGCGGGGACGCGTCCCATTTCTAAGATTAGTGACTGGAAGTCTTCCGGAGTGGTGTACTGCCCGGCGGTGGCTCCGGCTTCGCGCGAAATGTTTTCTTCCATCAACGTGCCGCCGTAATCGTTCGCACCGGCGTGCAGACAAAGCTGCGAAAGTTGGCGGTTCAATTTTACCCACGAAACCTGAATGTTGTTGATGGAGCCGGCCAGCAGCAGGCGCGACAGCGCGTGAACTTTCAAGTGCTCGGCGAGAGTCGGCCCGCTGCGCGCCAAGCCTTGATGAAAGAGCAGCGTGTTTTGGTGGACGAAGCCGAGCGGGACGAATTCGGTGAAGCCTCCGGTTTCGTTCTGGATTTCGCGCAGCAATTGCATTTGGCGGACCCAGTGTTCCGGCGTTTCAGTATGTCCATACATCATTGTCGAAGTGGTACGGATGCCGGCGCGGTGAGCGGTGCGGATGACTTCGATCCACTGCGCGGTGGAAAGTTTATTGGCCGAAAGAATGTGGCGGATTTCGTCGTCGAGAATTTCAGCGGCCGTACCCGGCAGCGTGCCCAGGCCGTTATCGCGCAGCATCGAAAGATAATCGGCGAGCGGCATGCCGGTGAGCTCTACGCCGTACACGATTTCCATCGGCGAGAATGCGTGAATGTGCATTGCAGGGATGGCTCGCTTCACCGCGCGGAGAATGTCGCGGTAATAAAACGGAGGCAGGCCATGCGGCAAGCCGCCTTGAATGCACACTTCGGTGGCGCCGAGTTGCGCGGCTTCGACGGCCTTTTGCGCGACTTGATCCGGTTCGAGAAAATAGGTATCAGACTCGCGCGGACCGCGGCTGAAGGCGCAGAACTTGCATCCGACGAAACAGATGTTCGTGAAGTTGATGTTGCGATTCACGACGTAGGTGACGAGATTGCCGCAAAGTTCGGCGCGCAGCAGGTTGGCGGCGGTGAGCACGCCGAGCAGGTCATCGCCCTCGACGTGGGCCAGTGCGAAGGCTTCTTCTTGCGAAATGGTGTTGCCGTTTTGAGTTTCTAGAATTCGTTCAAGCGAAGAGCGCACGGTGGGGTCGATTTGTGACGCGACCTCGAACCAGTCGAGTGACGGGAACTTTTCCAGTTCTGAGGATGAGAGTTCGCGGGGCACCAGTTCCTCCAAGCTGTTGGTATTCCAAGTTACTCCTAGATGCTGCTCTTTGGCGAGAGGACCGTGCAATTTTAGAGTCACGCCGTTCCGAATCTGTCATCCCGAGCGAAGCGAGGGACCTTGGTGTTTGCCCGCGGGGGCAATGGCGACGGCAGAAACCAAGAATCCCTTGCTTCACTCGGGATGACAAAGTTGGATTGGTCTACGCGACTTTTGGAAACGATCTAGCGGAATAAGTCGTTGGCCGTGGGGCGGAGCAGGGCGCCGGTGCGGCCTTCGCTGGGTTCGTAAGGAAATCCGCGGATGATGCATGCCGGGGTGCGGTTAAGCTTGCCGCAGACGAGTCCGGCAGTTGAGGCCAGTTCGTCGGCGACGGCTTCGACGCTGGCGTTCAGTTTGTAGCCGTGCGAATCACGGCGGCCGCGATCGTCGCGCAGGGCTTTCATTCCGGCGATGCCGATGCAGAAATCGACAAGGCCTTCGCGCCAGGGACGGCCGAATGTGTCAGTGATGAGAACGGGGATGGTGAGCCCGGCGCGCTTCTTGATTTCACGATGAAGTTTGCGCGCGGAGCGGTCAGGATCGGCTGGCAGAAGCAGGGCGTGGCTGCCGCCATCGACGTTAGAGACATCGACTCCGCTGTTGGCGCAGATGAAGCCGTGGCACGTCTCGGTGATGAGTACGCCGTTCTTGCGGCGGATCACGGAGCGGCTCTCGCGTAGGGCTAGCTCGATGACGCGAGCATCGAGCTTGTATTTTTTTGCCCAGGCGATCGAATCGGCTGAGGGTTTGACCGTCGCCAGATCGACGATTCGGCCCTCCGCTTTGGAAACGATTTTGTGTTTCACGACGAGAATGTCACCCTGTGCAAGGGTGATCTTGTGTCGCCGCAGCGATTGCAGGAGTTTGTCTGCGATTGAATCGCCGGGATGGATCTCGTCGGCGACAGGGATCGGGATGACGCGCAGGCCGGCCGACGAATTGAATGGGAGTCGATTCTTTCGTCTCTTCGGGGATGCTTTGTCGCTGCGGCGAACTGCACTCACACGCCCTCCGTCCTTATGGTGAGCGAGCGGCCGTCTCGCAACCATTGGCGAAGCAAGCTCTGGGAGCGGGATTCGCCGGGTTGTGCGAGAAGCCGCTGTAAATCTTCGGGATTATCCACGTCGATTGCGATCCCGGGCAATTGCAGCACGACGCATTCTTTGCCGGTGGCGCGAGCTGCGGCCAAGTGCGGTTTGAAACTGTCGTTGCCGAAGCGCAACGGGAAAAGATTCGCGGGACGGCGGAAGGCGGCGTTGGTGCCGCGTCCGTCGGAGGCGGGCGCCAGTACCGAGCCTTCTGCGGGAGCGTAGGCGAGGATTTGGTCAAGTTCGCTGGCCTGAATGAGAGGGATGTCGGCGGGGATCACGAGCGTGCTGTCGCAACCGCGCACCACGCAGAGTCGCGTGGCCATATCGATGGCGCCGGTTTCCCCTGGGTTTGTGTGGTCGGGAATGACTTCGAAATCGTATTGACGGGCGAGTTCGGTGGCAAAAGGATCGCCCGTAACCAGTGCGCAAGCGGGGCGGCGCGGCCATGCGGTAATCGCGGCCACAACATCCTGCAGCATGGCCTGCGCCAGTTCCGTGCGCGCGGGTTGATCAAGCACCGCAGCGAGCCGTTGCTTGGCCGCCGACAGATTCTTGACGGGGATGAGAATCACGGCTGCTCGACGGCGGTACGCGCTACTGATTTTTCGGACGCGGCCTCGGTCGCAGGCCATTGCTCGGAAAGAAGTCCGCTAATCGCGTGCGAAAGAACGGTGCGAGCGAGCGCGGCCCGGTCGTCGACGGTTCGCATGATGGTTTGCGCGCACTGCACCTGCAGACCGTTTTGACGAAGCGCTTCCGCCGCGCGTGCGTCGCGCGTGTCGCAAACAAGAAGATCGAGAAAATCTTCGTAAGCTTTGGCTACGCCCGCGATTGAGCAAGTCAAACCTTGCGCGGTCATCAGAATGCCTGCGGGGCCTGCAACGGCGGCGTTCCCGATGATGGGACTCACCGCAGCCACTTTGCCGCGCGCGCTGCGCAGCGCATCGAGAATCCCCGGCACCGAAAGAATCGGGCCGATGCTGGTGATGGGATTGCTCGGAGCGATGATGACCGCGTCGGCGGAGAGGATAGCCTCAATCACTCCCGGCGCCGGCTCGGCGTCGGAGGAACCGGCGAATCTGACCGAGTTCACAGGGTCTTGATACCAGCGCTGCACGAAATATTCTTCGAAACTCAGTTCGCCGGAAGGCGTGTCCACACGGGTCTCGACGCGCGAATCGCTCATGGGAAGCACACGAGCCTTCACTCCCAGCTTTTCGCAGATGGTCGATGTCGCTTCAGAAAGCGTTTTGCCCTCGGCCAGCAGCCGCGAACGCAACAGGTGCATCGCCAGGTCGCGATCGCCGGTGTGAAACCATGTGGGCTCGCCGAGTTGCCCCATGGCTTGGAGGCAAAGAAATGTATCGCCCTTCACGCCCCAGCCGCGCTCGCGGCTGAGCATGCCGGAAAGTGCATAAGTTATGGAATCAATGTCGGGAGAGACGTAAAGCCCCCACCACAGCAAATCGTCACCAGTGTTGACGATCAAAGTAATTTCTTCAGCCGGTATGACTTGGCTAAGACCATCGACAAACTTTGCACCGCCCGTGCCGCCGGTGAGCACACAGATCATGCGGCCCTCGCTTCTTTGGTTTTGGCGAGGCCTTCGAGGTCGCGCGCGGCCTGAAGTTTTTCTGAAAGCAATCCGGATTTCGATACTACTCCCGGCAAAAATTCGGGATAGACCGGAAGGCGCTGGCGCAACTGGAATCCTTTGCTCTCAGTGCGCAGTCGCAATTGCTCGAGATGCGGCCAGGGTTTTTCAGGATTGATATAGTCAGGGGTCAATGGCGAAACTCCTCCCCAATCGTTGATGCCGGCGTCCAGCAACTTTTCATAATAAGGTGCATTAAGGTTGGGAGGCGCTTGAATATTGACGTTCGGCATTAACAAGCGAGCTACTGCCACGGTGCGCAGCATTTCTCCCTCGCTCGGTTCGGGAACGTGCGCCATTGGAATGTTAGGCTTGGCGCGGAAGTTTTGCACGATCACTTCCTGGATGTGTCCGTAGCGCTCGTGCAGGTCGCGAATCGCGAGCAGCGTATCGATGCGGTCTTCGGACGTTTCGCCTATTCCAATGAGCAAGCCGCTGGTGAACGGGACTTGCTGCTTTCCGGCCTCTTCAATGGTGCGCAGGCGTTTGGCTGGAACTTTGTCAGGAGCGTTGTCGTGGGCCGCTCCGAGGGCGAGCAGGGCGTCGTTTGTGGTCTCGAGCATCAGGCCCACGCTCGGCGAAACGGCGGCGAGACGAGTAATCCATTCGGCGCTGAGCAGGCCGGGATTCGGGTGCGGCAACAAAGTCGTCTCTCGCAGTACTAGCTCGCACATTGCTTCAAGATAGTGCAGCGTGGACTTGTATCCGAGATGGCGCAACGTTTCTCGCATCTCGGGGAAGAGCAGTTCGGGTTTGTCGCCGAGGCTAAAGAGAGCTTCGGTGCATCCCAGTTTTTCTCCGGCGCGCGCGACCTCAAGAACCTCTTCGGGAGTCATCGTGTGAGCGCCGGGTTCTCCGGGGTCGCGGCGGAAAGTGCAGTAGCCGCAATAGTCGCGGCACAGATTCGTCAGCGGCAGAAAAACTTTTCGCGAGTATGTAATAACACCGGGCTTGAAGGTGTCTCTTGCGGCGCTTGCGGCAGCGAGCACGGCGGGCAGATCGTCGTCACCGCAGCGGATCAGGCTTAGGGCGAGGTCGCGTGAGATGGGCGAGCCAGGTTGCAGACCGGCGAGTTCTGCAGTGCACGATGAGCTACGTTCGAGAGCACTCGTTATAAGGGCGGTCGGAGTCACGGCATTCGGGTCCGCTAGCGTTCTGATGCATCGAATCATACATCAGCCGCGCCCCTTGAGCCGCTGTAGCGTGGTAATGTAGGCAGTCGCGGCTTGAAACCGCAGGTGTTTTTGCTATGAGTCTGAGCCCAGCCGAATTTCGTAAAGCCATGGGATGCTTTGCCACGGGAGTCACCATTATTACTCTCGACCTGGAGGGCGAAGTTCACGGCATGACCGCCAATGCTTTCGCGTCGGTGTCGCTCGATCCGCCGATGTTGCTGGTTTGCGTCGATCATAGCGCACACACCCATGCTCACATGCATGCCAAGAAGCGTTTTGGGATCAACATTTTGGCCGAGAATCAGCGGGAGATTTCCGAATATTATGCGCTGCCCGTGCACACCCACGAGCGCGCCGAAGAGGTAACGGGAGCGCGCTTTGACCGCACCGAGAAGGGAACTCCGATATTGCACGGGGCACTCGCCTACGTGGAGTGCCGGTTGCAATCGGCGCAAGTCGCCGGCGACCATACCATCTTTATTGCCGAAGTGGAGCAGGTTGTAGTGCGCCAGGGCGAACCTCTGTTGTTCTTTCGGGGCAAGTACCGGCACATTGGCGAAAGAGTTGGCTAGAGAGTGATGAAATCGGTAAAGGTCCGGCGTGCTTATGAGAAGACACCGGACCGGAGGGACTCGCAGACGTTTCATTCATCGTTGCCCGATCGCCCTGTACGGGGCAAGGTTAGATGTCACAGGGTGCTTGTGACGGGGTCACAAAGGCAGTGGTCAGTGTTCAGTGTTCAGTGGTCAGTTGAAAATCCCGCATCCGCCACTTTTAGGTGTCGTCGAACATCTAAAGAGCAGTGGTCAGTGGCTAGTGATCAGTGGTCAGCAAAACCTTGGCTCTCTTAGGTTTTTAAGATTTTACTGACCCCTAGCCACTGACCACTGACCACTGAATTTGGAGCCAATTCATGACAGAGAAAATTGCAAAGAGCGAATCAGAGTGGAAGCAGAAGCTTACGCCGGAGCAATATCACGTTACCCGCCAGGCGGGAACTGAGCCGGCGTTCACCGGCAAATACTGGAAGACCAAGGACGCGGGCACTTATCACTGTGTCTGCTGCGGGGAACCGTTGTTTGATTCCTCAACGAAATTCGATTCTGGAACCGGTTGGCCGAGCTTCTACAAGCCGGCGGACGAGGGCAAGGTCGAGGAGCACAAGGACTCGACTTACGGGATGGTTCGCACCGAGGCGCGCTGTGCGAAGTGTGGCGCGCACCTTGGGCACGTGTTTGAGGATGGCCCTGCGCCGACCGGGTTGCGGTATTGCATGAACTCCGCTTCGCTTGACTTGAAGCCGTCAGAGAAAGAAAAGAAGTAGCTACTTCGAGGTGTCATCCCGGGCGACAGCGAGGGATCTTGGTTCTTGCCTGCGCCAGCAGTGCTGCCGCTGACGGCAGGAACCAAGATCCCTCGCTTTGCTCGGGATGACAATATTAATTTTCCGGACAGATCTTACGCGGTGGCGGTTACAGCCATCGTCTTCGGCAGATCGATGGAGGCCGGTTTTGTCTCCGCCTGTTTCTGATTGTGCTTGGTTTCGCCGCTCTTGACCTGGATGCCGCCTTTGAGCATGGCGCCGTCTTCCACGCTGATGCGCATGGTGGTAACGTCACCGATGACCGAGCCTTCGGCTCGGATATCGACGCGATCGGTGCAATCGATGTTTCCGTTCACCTTGCCGAGAACCACAACTTCGCGGGCGGTGATGTTGGCTTGCGCGCTGCCGTTGCGTCCGATGGTGACACGGTGATCGGGCAGCGTGATCTTGCCTTCGACGCGGCCGTCAATGTAGAGCGCTTCCGCGCCGCTGAGTTCGCCCTTGATGACGAGCGTGCGGCCGATGGTGGCCTGCTCGACGGGCACGGTGGTGGTTTTCACGGGATTGTAAGAGTTAGGGTTCGAGGCTGGCGAAGTGGATTTTACGTCGGACTGGTTGGACTGGAGCATGCGACCTTCCTTTGTTTCCGCGGGCTCCGTTATCGCCCGGCGGGGAGTCTGGGATTAGGCCTCTGGTGGTTCGTGTCCCATCGGCCATGGTCAATATCGCACAGAGGTAAGTAATTCTCCGAGATTACGAAAGAGAGTGAACGGTTGCGCCGGTAACTTGACAGTGGGACGGGTGTCGTTAATGACTTCCGTTCAGTCGGCTTGAAGAGCCTCGCTGAGTTCTTCCCATTCGCTCAGGAAGGTAGAGTGCGCGGCTTTGTGCCTGTCGAGTTCCTCTGCCTGGCGCTGGCTTTCTTCGGCGCTGACGAAATCCTGCATCGCGGTTTCACATTGCGCGATCGAAGTTTCGGCGCGGCTGATTTCCGCCTCCAGTTCGCGGATGCGATCTTCCATCTTCTTGCGCTTGATGGGATTCATGCGCTTCACCTTGGCCGCGTTCGCAGCGTCGGCTGGGACTTGATTGCCGTTTGAAGGCTTCTCAGGCGCGGGTTCGACCGCCTTCAATTGCTGCCGAATGGCTTCATCCTGTTTCTTGTTCCCTCCCTGCTTGCGCCAGAGATAATCTTCATAGTTGCCGGGATAGACTTCGACTTTTCCATCTCCGATCTCGAAAACGCGAGTGGCGAGGTTGTCAATGAAGTAGCGGTCATGAGAGACGAAGACGACCGTGCCCGTGTATCTCATGAGAGCATCGAGCAGAACGTCTTTGGCGCGCAGGTCGAGATGGTTCGTGGGTTCGTCGAGCAGCAAAAAGTTTGCCGGATGCAGCAGCAGGCGCAGCAGCGCATAGCGGCCGCGCTCGCCGCCGGAGAGAACGCCGATCTTCTTGAAGACATCGTCTTCGGAAAACAGAAAACATCCCAGCAGGCTGCGCAGTTCCGTCTGCGTGGAACCGGGAGAAGCGTTGCCCAGGTCGTCGATCATGCGCGCGTCGGGATCAAGTTCTTTGTACTGATCCTGCGCAAAGTAGTCGGCCTCAACGTTGTGGCCGAGTTTGTATTCGCCTTGCGTCGTCCGTTCCGTGTCCGCCAGCAGCTTGATCAGCGTTGACTTGCCCGCTCCGTTGACGCCGACCAGCGCGATGCGGTCGCCGCGCTCGATCAGAAAATTAACGTTGCGAAAGACTTCCTTCTCGCCGGTGTTGCCGCCAGGCTTCGCAGGATAAGTTTTCGCCACATCGACGAACTCCGCCACGATCCGCCCACTAGGCTTCGGCTGCGGAAATGAAAAATGAATCGTCTTTTCTTCGGGAGGAACTTCGATGCGCTCAATCTTCTCCAACTCTTTAATCCGGCTCTGCACTTGCTTCGCCTTCGTGGCCTGGTAGCGGAAGCGGTTGATGAAGACTTCCAGTTGCTCGATGCGGTCGCGCTGATTTTTGTACGCAGCCTGCAACTGCTCGTTGCGCTGCGTCTTCTGCAAAAGAAATTTGTCGTAGTTGCCGGTGTAGAACCAGAAGCGCTTGTTCCAGATTTCCGCGATCTTGTTCACCACCACATCGAGAAAATAACGGTCGTGCGAAATCAGTACCAGTGCGTACGGATAATCGTGCAAGTATTCTTCCAGCCAGTTGCGCGCTTCGAGATCGAGATGGTTCGTCGGCTCGTCGAGCAAAAGTAGATTGGGTTTTTGCAGCAGCAGTTTAGCCAGCGCCAGCCGCATCTGCCAGCCGCCGGAGAATTCGTCGGTCTGCCGCTCCCAGTCTTCCTTGCGAAAGCCTAGGCCCTGCAGCACGCGCCCTACGTCGGCTTCTATCGAATATCCGCCTCGGGTTTGAAACTCGTGCTCCAGGCTGTGGTAGCGGTCCGCGACGTTCGCATATTCCGGACTCGTATGATCGAGCTCCGAAATCTGCTGCATGAGCGATTCCATCTCCCGCTCCATGGCATGCAGTTCGCTGAACACTGACATGCATTCGGCGAAAACCGTGCGGCCTGAGAGCGAAAGGCCATCTTGCGGAAGATATCCGGCGGTCGTACCCTTGGCGACGATGAGCGAGCCGTAGTCGAACGTGTCGAGCCCGGCCAGAACCTTCATCAGCGTAGATTTGCCGGTGCCATTCGCGCCCACCAGGCCGACGCGGTCGTGGGGCGTGATCAGCCAGTCGGTGTTTTCAAAAAGAAGTTTGTGGCCGAAGCGTTTTCCGGCGCCAGAAAGCTGGATCATGGGCTGGAATTATCGTCTCATAAAAACGGTACCCAGTCCCTAGTACCTGGCGCGGAGGCCCGTGGGTCGGCCAGGTCAATCGACCATGTCGACAAACCCGTCTCCCTCGGTTGTTTCAATCCAATTGCGGATTCGGTTCAGAAGGAGCACAGAGCGATCAGCATCGCGTGCGTCGATGGCCCTGACTTTAATGCCGAGTTCGCGCGTGCGAAAGTGTTCGTCGTCGATTCTTTGCTCTAGAACCACATTGAGAAGCAAGTTGCCGTGCGCCAAGGTTTCGGCGATAGTCTCGACCGCGATAAGCCAAGTCCCCTTGGAAGTATCAACTGTCGATAGATTGATCGGCAGCTGCTTTGGAGGACCGTGTGGGCGTAAGGTCATGCGGGAAAGTATCCCACACCTTCAATGCGCGATTGCGCGTCCGTTGCGGCTTTCAGGGTGTTTGCCCAAAAGAGCACCGGCAAACTGAATGCGCTCCATAGCGCGATCGATCACGGCTTCCTGTTCACGCGCGTACTTCACTTCGCGGCCCTTGGCGAGCCGCTGACGGGCTTCTTCCGCGCTGAACCATGTGGGGTGGCGCTGGAGTTCGTCGGGCCGGCGCATCTCGCGGACTTCCATCAGAAATGCCTTCACCACAAATTCCTGCACGCCGGCCGGCTGCCAGAACACGCCCTTGGAGTGGATATAAAGATGAAAGTGCCGAGGCTCGATGGTGCCCAGCGCGCCCGCTTCTTCAGCGGCTTCGCGCTCGGCGGCCTGGCTGTGTGAGAGATTAGTTTCCGGCGAACCTTTAGGGAAGGTCCACTTATTTCCGCCGTTGGTGTTCACCAGCAGGAATTCCACGTCCGCACCTCGCCTGCGGTAACAGATCGCCGCCACCTGCAGTGGCAGAGATTTCGCGATGCGCGGCGAACCCATGGGGTGCCTCCTGCGTTAATCCTAGATCAAAGATGTTGAAGGAATGTTAACATGCAACAAAAATTGTGCAGGGGGGATTACTGTAGTTTCCACCAGCGCAGCACACTGCGTAAAGCCGAAAAGCGAATCGTGCACAATCCAGTGAGCTGGCACGTCATTCATTTGCAAGCCATCCAAGCTGCGACCGTTCAGCAGGAGCCACGGCCACTACCCTCAACCCCGGTCATTTGAACTGCGGTTTATGCAAACAAGGTAAAGTAGAGACGATGCCCGCATGGACTGACCCTACGCGTAAGCCGTTAAGCCGGCGCCAGATGCTGGCTCAGACTTGCAAGACAGCGTTGGCGCTCCCGTGGCTGAATGTGGCCACAGCGAGCCTCGCCACACTGAATCTGGCGTTGATCGAATCATCCTGCGGAGGATCGAGTAACGGAAGCACGGCGCCAACTCCTCCGCTTTCCGACGATCAATTCCTCGACCTAACGGAGCAGGCAGCGTTCCTGTATTTCTGGGAGCAGGCCAGCGCCACCACTGGCCAGGTCAAAGATCGCGCCTACGCGACGGGCGTCAACGATACGCGAACGCTCTCGAGCATTGCCGCGACCGGCTTCGGGCTTACCGCACTCTGCATCGCCGCGCAACGGGGATATATGCCCAGCTCGCAGATTCAGGCGCGAGTTCTGGCCACGCTGAATTTCATCTGGAACGATCTGCCTCAGGAAAACGGTTTCTTCTACCACTACGTCGACATGAATACCGGCCTGGCGGAGCCCGGTTCCGAAGTATCTTCCATCGATACATCGATTTTGTTGTGCGGCGTGCTCACCTGCCGGCAATATTTTCAGGATTCCCAGATTCAAAGCCTGGCTGCACAGATCTACCAGCGCGTGAACTGGCCGTGGATGCTCAATGGCGGCACAACGTTTTCCCAGGGCTGGTTGCCGGGGAGCGGCTTCCTGACCACGCGCTGGGATACCTACAGCGAACTGATGATGCTTTACCTGCTGGCCATTGGCTCAACCACCTACCCGGTCCCGGCAAGTTCGTGGAATGCATTCTCGCGTCCGCTGGTTACGTTTCAGGGCTATACCTACATCAGCGGGAATGCTCCGCTGTTTATCCACCAGTATTCGCACGCCTGGTTCGATTTCCGCAACCAGCAGGATGCCTACGCGAACTACTTTACCAACTCGATCATTGCCACCGAGGCCCACAAGGCGTTCTGTCTGTCTTTGTCATTGGCCGGCGAATTTTCCGACTATCAGGAGAATCTCTGGGGAATCACGGCGTCGGATTCGCAGAATAATGGCTACGTCGCGTGGGGTGGACCTCCTACGATGGGGCCAATCGATGGTTCCATTGTGCCCTCGGCCGCAGGCGGATCGGTTCCGTTCCTGTCGCCAGATTGCATCGCCGCCCTGCGCAACATTCAGAGCGCCTATTCCAACGCGTGGCAACGCTACAGCTACGTGGATGCTTTCAATCCACTGACCGGATGGTATGACACGGATGCTTTAGGCATTTCCTTGGGCATCGCCATGCTCATGGCGGAGAACTACCGTTCGGCTTTCGTATGGGATACCTTCATGCAGAATCCCGAACCGCAGGCGGCGATGACCGCGGTGGGATTCACATAAACGTCGTGACTTAATTTGAGTGGCTCGTCTGATTGAAGCCGATTCAGTGTGCCGGCGTCGGCGCCGATACCGGCGCGGGCGATTCGGCGACTCGCACGACGGAGCATTCCGCTTTTTTGCCGCTGGCGCTCTTCACCTTGCCCTTGGTGCCGCTGATCTCGAATTCCATTCCGCTACCGACAACGAAATCGGTTGCCTTCAAGGATTCATTCTCGTTGGTGCGGCAGGTATATTGCTTGCCTTGCGCTACGAAGGAAAGATCGTACTGCTGATGCTTGTGGGTTTTCTTGTCGGTGGTGCCGGCGGGCTGAAAATCCTTTAGCGTGGTTGTGCCCTCGATCTTCGATCCCGCTACCGCCGTCATCGCGAATACCATTACCAGGAGCGCAGTCGTATAACCCTTACGCATGATTCAACCTCCGGCTTGATTTTACGTTGGGGAAGCGGTCTTGGCTCTGAAACTTTTGGCCGGTGTGAATCGGCCGGGGCCCTGCGGAATCAAAGCCGCGACCTTCCGAGCCGCGGCCGATAAGAACATTACTCTCTAGTTACTAGGTATAACCCTGTATACCCGAGTTCCTTCGAAACTGGCACGATAGTCCGCTTTTGCCTCATTTCGGCACGATTTTTTTTCGGCAAGCCATTGGAAGCACTCTCAAAACGCGTTTTGTGCATTGACGACGATGCTGCGATCTTGCGCCTGCACCAGCGTCTGCTCGAAGATGCCGGATACTCCGTGCTGACGGCAGCTTCCGGCGAGGAAGCATTGTCCATGCTGGAGCAAGGCGCCTCGCCCGACATTGCAGTGCTGGACTACAGCATGCCCGGAATGGACGGCGAAGAACTTTCGCAGCGGTTGCGCAGGCGGTATCCGAAGCTGCGCCTTATCGCCGCTTCTGGAAATGAGATTCCTCCTGCCATGCTCGAGGCCGTTGATGGCCACATGCTGAAAGGGCGTAAGCCGGAACAGCTTGTTTTCGTCGTTTCCGAGGTTTTGTCCGGATCCAAAGAGGTCCCAGAGGGAGACAGGAAATTTTTGGGAACGATTTTGTGCGTGGAAGACGAGGAGTTGCAACTTCGGTTGCGCGAGATGCTGCTGGAATCCGCGGGCTTTAAGGTGTTCGGAGCGCGAACCGCAAAAGAGGCTATGGAGATTTTTCGATCGAACCATATCGATGCGGTGGTGATGGACTATTGGCTGTCCGCCGAAAATGGTACCGCCATCGCGGAGCGGATGAAGGCGCTGCGGCCCAGAACTCCGATTGTGATGCTGTCAGGGTTTTCATCCTTGCCGGGCGAGGGCGCTGTGGTGGATGCCTGGCTGCGCAAAGCCGAAATTCAGCCGGACGATCTGGTCCGCGAAGTGACCCGGCTGGTCAATCTTCGCAAGGATCCACGTCGCACCACGATTACAGAATGAGAACGCTTAGGGCCAGAAATTCGTCAGCAGCCGGGCAAAATTTCGCGCGCGCCCTCGTGTTCGCGGTCTGCCTCGTCTTCTTGTTTCAAGACGCCCCCCTGGCGGCTTTCTCGGGCACTGAACCCTCCACCGACACGAAATCCGAGAATCCGGTAAAGCACCTAAGCCTGCAGGAATTGGGAAACATCGAAGTAACCACTGCGTCCAAGCAACCGGAGCGGGTGATGAATACTTCCGCGGCGATCTACGTGATCACGCAAGAGGATATTGAGCGTTCCGGCGCGACCAACCTGCCGGAGGTTTTGCGTCTCGCCCCGGGAGTTGAGGTCGCTCGCATCGACAGCAGCAAGTGGTCGATCGGCATTCGCGGTTTCGGGAGCAGGCTGGCGCGGGACGTGCTGGTGCTGATCGACGGCAGAACGGTCTATTCCACCCTGCTCGCGGGCACTTATTGGGAAGTGCAAAATGTGATGATCGAGGATGTCGAGCGCATTGAGGTGATTCGCGGGCCGGGAGGCACCATCTGGGGACCGAACGCCGTCAACGGCGTCATCAACATCATTACGAAAAGCAGCAAGGATACGCATGGGGAGTTGGTATCCGCCGAAGCAGGCAATATAAAAACGGGCTTGGCCGACGCGCGTTACGGAAGCGGAACCTCAGGGAACTTCAACTACCGTGTCTATGCCATGGGATTTGATCGCGGTCCCCAGTATCATCCCGATGGCAATAACTTCGACGCCTGGCGCGCGGCGCAAGGCGGCTTCCGCACCGATTGGTCGAGAGGCCCCCGCGATAGTTTCACAGTGCAGGGCGATATCTATGCCGAAGGCGCAGGCGAGGCTGTCGGCGCAACCTATTACACCCCGCCTTATTCGCAGACGCTCTACGGCACGGCCCGGCTTTCCGGAGGAAATCTTCTGGGACGTTGGCAAAGAGTCTTCGAAGAAGGCAAAGATTTCCAGTTGCAGGCTTTCTATGATCGCACGGTCCGCCTTGAACCCAACTTCGACGATCTGCGCAATACTTACGACGTCGATCTTCTAGACCGTTTTCGTCTGCCTGGGCGTCAGCAGATCTCGTGGGGCTTGGGAGCGCGTTTCAGCCGAGGCGACAATCCCGTGGTGGTTTCCGGTTTGACGTTCGAGCCTGACCCGCGGACCGATCGCCTGCTCACCGCTTTCTTGCAGGACGAAATCAACCTGGTCGACAAACGCCTCACGCTCACCGCCGGAACGAAATTTTTGCGAACGAATTTTACCGGCTGGCAATTGCAACCTACCGGTCGGATTCTATGGACCCCAACCAGCAATCAGTCCGTGTGGGCTGCCTTTACGCACGCGGTTCGAACTCCATCGGACGCGGAAGAAAACTTTTCTCTTCTCGGCTACATTGGCTACGACGGAACGCCACCCACCGGAATGCCGTTCTTTGCCCGCTTTAATCCCAATCCGAACTTCCGCTCGGAAGAACTCAACGGCTATGAGTTAGGGTATCGCTTGCTCGTGCACAAGGCGGTCTACCTCGACATCGCGTCGTTTTTCAACCACTACGGCGATCTCTTCAGCGAAGACGTTACCGGCTCACCGTATGTGGTAAACAGCCCGGCGACGGGCATTTACCTGCTGCTGCCCGCCGATTTCGGCAACGGACTCACGGGTACCACGAAAGGAGTGGAGTTTGCTCCGGAGTGGAGACCGCTGCCTTTCTGGCGATTGCGCGCGTCTTATTCCTACCTCCAGATGGATATAAAGAAGTCTGCCGGTTCGTTGGATATCGGCACAGCTCACATTACCGAAGGCTCCAGCCCAAAGCATGAGGTAACAATTCTCTCGGGACTTGATTTTGCCAAAGTTCTCAGCCTTGACGTGACTTACCGCTACGTCAGCGATCTGCCCGCCCTGAAGATTCCTGCGTACTCGACCGCGGATGTCCGGTTTGACTACCAGCCGAACCGGCAATTCAAGCTGTCATTTGTCGGTCGAAACCTGTTTCAACCGCATCACGACGAGTTCAGCGGCGTCGATCCCGGGCCGACCGTGGGAATCAAAAGAAGCTTGTACGGACAGCTCACGTGGACACGCTAAGAACGGATCAATCTTCTGCCTTTCGCCAGCGCCTGGTGCCGGCGAGGGGGAGGCGTGTAGCGCTAAGTTCGCGCCGTGGGCGGCCAATGGCGCTACTCGTGACAGCGCTGTTCCTGTTATTCGCCTTTATTCCCGCCTCCGCTCAGACCCATCCCACTGAGTTCCAGGTAAAGGCTGCGTACGTCTACAACTTTGGAAAATTTGTGAAGTGGCCTGCCGAAGCGGCTCCGCCCGCAACCCCGTTCGAAATCTGTGTGCTGGGAAAAGACTCCTTCGCAACGGTTCTGGATACGACCGTATCTGGCGAGAGTATTGATCGCAGGAACATTGCCGTGAAGCGGATTTCGAACCCGCAGGAGGCGGTCGAATGCAACATCCTCTTCATAGGCTCATCGGAGGAGGGCCGTCTGAAAGCAATCGTGGCGGCCACGCAGCATCTGAACGTCCTGACGGTCAGTGATATCCCGCATTTTGCGGAGCGCGGCGGCGTGATTGGATTTGTAACGCAAGAGGAGAAGATTCGTTTCGAAGTAAATTTGGCAGCGGCCGAACAGTCGCACTTGGCTCTCAGTTCAGAATTGTTGAAGGTGGCCAGTCGGGTGATCGCCAAGCCCACGTCCTGAACTAGATATGATCGCCCAGCGCAAACAGTCGATTTCGACGAAGCTCACCATGATGAACATCCTGGTGAGCGGCGCTGCCTTGCTGCTGGCCTGCGCCGGATTTTTTGCCTACGATCAGATCACCTTTCGCGAGAGTTTAGTACGCACCCTATCCGCACAAGGACAGATCATCGGCTCCAACAGCGCGTCTGCTCTGCTGTTTGACGATCCCCAGGCTGCCCTGAATACCCTTTCCGCGCTTAAGAGTTTCCCGAATATCGTCTCGGCAGGTATTTTGACGGCCAACCGGCAGACCTTCGCGCAGTACAGCCGCGATGGTGAAGACGAACTGCTGAACGTCCCCGTTCTGCGCGACGATCAAGCCGAGGCCTACCGGTTCGGAAGCACTCACCTCATTTTGGTGCGCAAGATTGTTCTGGATCAGAAGCTGATCGGGTTTGTCTACCTGCGCGCCGATTTGAACGAACGTGCTGTGAGGTTGCGCCGTTATGCTCTCATCGCCTTCGGCGTGTTGCTGTTGTCTTTGCTTTTAGCCTTGCTGGTTTCCTCCGCTTTTCGCAAGTCCGTCGCGGAACCGATTACGGCGCTGGCCGAGACGGCGCGCAGCGTTTCACGGAATCGTGACTACTCGGTACGGGTTGCGCCTACGGGCGAACGCGATGAAGTCGCGGTTTTGATCGACGCATTCAATGAAATGCTCCGCGAGATCCAACAGCGGGACCGCGCCCTGCGCAATGCCCGCGACGAACTCGAGCAGCGCGTCTCCGACCGGACTCACGACCTAGTCTCAGCCAATCGGGAACTCGAGGCATTTTCCTACTCGGTGTCTCACGACTTGCGGGGTCCGCTCGAGGTGCTGAACGGCTTCAGCTATATGTTGATGACCAAGCATGCCGGCCAACTTGATAGCGGCGGAAAGGAATCAGTCGAGAACATTCGCACTGCCGCGCGGCGCATGTCGGAATTGATCGACGATTTGCTGAATCTTTCACGAATGACCACGAGCACCATGCATCGGGAACGCGTCGACCTGAGCGCCTTCGCTCGCTCGATAATGGAGGACCTGTGCCGCGAAGCGCCCAGCCGCCAGGTCGACTTCGTGGCTCCGGAGAGCGCGGAAGCCTTTGGCGATCCTCGTCTTTTGCGGATCATGCTGGACAATTTATTACGCAACGCGTGGAAGTACACCTCGCGCCGCGAGCACGCCCATATCGAACTCGGGCGCGAAACCAAGAATGGCCGGATTGTCTATTTCGTGAGAGACGACGGAAGCGGTTTCGATCAACGGTCCGCCGATCGTCTTTTTCAACCCTTTCAGCGCTTGCACTCAGCGGCCGAGTTTCCCGGCAATGGCATCGGACTGGCGACCGTCCGCCGCATTGTTCAACGGCATGGAGGCGAAGTGTGGGCGGAAGGCGCAGTAGAAAAAGGCGCCACTTTTTACTTCACGTTGGAATCGCGAACTTCCTGAATGGTCTGACGAAACAGGTCTGACGATTGCCGTTAGAGTTCATCGTCAGCAGCCGACGTCCAGGCGTCGATGAACTCGCGCGGCGTCACGATTCGCGTCTCTTTCCAGACCTCGGGGAAATGACGAATATTCCCAGTAACGAGATAATCGGCCTGCGCGGCCTCGGCGCATTCCAGGAAATGATTATCGTCAGGATCGATTGCCGCCAGGACGCCTAATGCAGGAGAGACTACCGACACAATTCTCCGGATTCTGGCCATCGCCCCCGCGGCTTTGCCCGATTCGATTGCGAGCCTGGGACGTTTCAGCACGTCTTGGTATTCGGCAAGAACCGATTCGGAGGCAAACCATTGCACCTCGCCGGAAATGGCAAGGTTGATGACGGCTTCCGGCAACCCGCCCCTGGTCATTAACGCTGAAACCAAAACGTTGGTGTCGATGACAACCCGAATCATTGTCCGGGGCGCTGGCCGCGCTCACGCCGTGCTGCGGAAATCTCCGTGTCGATTTCTTCCATCGTGAGTCTATCGGTGCCGTTTTGCCTGGAGTCCTGTTGGATGCACGCAAGCCATTCAGGGGAAGCGGGAACCGTGCGCACGCTGACTTGCTCTCCTTCGGACATGGGCCGACCGATCAGGCTTTCAATGGCCAGTTTTTGATCGGGTGACAAGTCTTTGACACTGTGAATCATAGCTCTCACTCGCTTCAATTGATCCTAGCGTACGCTTTAGAGATTGTCACGAAAAGGAAAACTAACAAAAGGGCAATTGGTCGGGGCGCGCGGATTTGAACCGCGGACCCCCTGCGCCCAAGGCAGGTGCGCTACCAGGCTGCGCTACGCCCCGACATTGCGAACCGCCAACGACTCCGCGGAATCAACAACGCTTTCGATTATAAACGACGAACAGCGCTATAATTCTTTACAGAATATGTCGAGCCCGCGGTATGCGTTGGTTGCGTATGTAAAGAGTCCAGTGGGAGAGTTCGTGGAGAACCTCCGGCGAGAGCTGCATCCCGCGATGCCGCATCTGTCGGCCCACATCACGTTTCTGCCGCCGCGGCCTTTGCAGGGTACGGAAGGCGAGGCGTTGCAGGTGCTCGAGAGTGTCTGCGGCCGGGCCGAGCCTTTCGAAGTGACTCTCGGCGACGTCGAAACCTTCGTTCCGACTACTCCCACGGTCTACATTCGCGTGGCTCATGCCGCAGCGCGTCTGGAAGAGTTGCACGACCAGCTTAACGCGCACGCCTTGGCTTTCGCCGAACAGTGGCCCTACACGCCTCATCTGACGATTGCGAAATTGCCGAACGAAGAAGCCGCGCAGCAGGCGATGGAAATGGCCCGCGACCGCTGGCGCCAATATTCAGGCAGTCGCCGCATCCTGCTCGACCGGCTCACGTTTGTGCGCGAAGACGCACAGAGCTGCTGGGTCGACCTGGCCCCGGTTCTGCTAGGTGGAAGTTTAGTCTCGCCGTAAATGACCGGCCCTCCAGAATAGTAGTAAACTCCGCGCCCTCCGCGGACGTTCTCAGCGATCTCCGCGTTTGAAGATTTTGACGAAGCTTTTCCAGGTCCCCAAAAGCCTGAATCGCGGAGGTCGCCAAGAACACCCGCGGAGTCTGCGGAGAGCACTCGATCTGCGAGCGCCGCATTGACTTGCCGCTGCTCGCCCCCTAAGATGATCCGCCAAGGACATACCTGCCCGCGTGATCGGCCAAACCATTTCGCATTACCGCATTACCGAGAAGCTCGGCGGCGGCGGCATGGGTGTCGTCTACAAAGCCGAGGACATAAAACTCGGCCGCTTCGTCGCCCTCAAATTCCTGCCCGATGAAGTGGCCAAAGATCCGCAGGCGCTAAGCCGGTTCCAACGCGAGGCTAAGGCCGCTTCTGCGCTGAACCATCCGAACATTTGCACCATCCATGAAATCGACGACCAGCATGGCCAGACCTTTATTGCCATGGAGTTTCTGGATGGCATTACCCTGAAGCACTGCATCGCGGGGCAGCCCGTCGAAATTGAGACGGTGCTAGCCCTCGCCATCGAGATTGCCGACGCTCTCGATGCCGCGCACGAAGGCGGAATCGTTCACCGCGACATCAAGCCCGCGAATCTTTTTGTGACCAAGCGCGGTCACGCCAAGATTCTCGATTTCGGCCTAGCCAAAGTAACGCTGCGCAGCAGTCGCATTCCAGACGGCGCGACCGCGACGCTTCAGGAAACGTTGCCGAGCGAAGAGCACCTGACCAGCCCCGGCTCGACCCTCGGCACCGTGTCTTATATGTCGCCGGAGCAGGTGCGTGGCCGCGAGCTCGACGCGCGCACCGATCTGTTTTCTTTCGGCGCAGTTCTTTATGAAATGGTGACGGGCACGGTACCGTTTCGCGGAGAAGGTTCGGGCGACATTTTTGATGCGATCCTGCACAAGCCACCCACTGCAGCGGTGCGGCTGAATCCAGAAGTGCCCGTGGAACTCGAACGCATCATCAACAAAGCTCTCGAGAAGGATAAGGACCTGCGCTACCAGCACGCATCCGAAATGCGGGCCGATCTGAAACGACTGAAGCGTGAGACGGAATCCGGCAGAGTAAGCGCGGATTCTTCCTCCGCGAATGTTTCCGGGCCGGCAGCATTGCCGGCCGCTGTTTCCGCATCTAGCGCAAAGATTCCGGCTTCCACCTCAGCATCGTCAAGCTCAGTACTGATCGCCGAAGCGCAGCGGCATAAAGGCAAGCTCGCGGGCGCAGCCGTCGCGGTGATCGTGCTACTGATCGCTGCGGCGTTCGGCGCCTACAAACTTCTGCACAAAAATGCGCCGGTGATCGACACTCACAACATCACCATCCGCCAGCTTACCGAGCACGGGCAGGCAGTCGGCTTTGCCAGCATCTCGGCCGACGGCCGCTTGGTAGCTTATGGCAGGCGCGAAGTCGAACGCAGCCTGCGCGTGAAGCAGGTGGCCACGGGTAGCGAGGTCACGGTGGTCCCGCCACAAACCGGCTTCTTCGGCAAAGGTGCGACATTCACGCCCGACGGCAACTATCTTTACTACGCGCATCAAGACCCCGCGAACCCAAACAGCATAAATCTCTATAGTGTGCCGGCCTTGGGTGGTGCGTCGCGGCAAATCGTGAGTGATGTAACCAGCGCAGTCGCATTCTCACCCGACGGCAAGCGTATGGTTTACACGCGCAGCATTCAGGACAAAGGAGAAGATCAATTACTGATCGCGAATGCGGACGGTAGCGATGAAAAGATCATCTTCCGCCATGAGTCCGGCGCTAACGGCATCCGCACCAGCCCTTCGTGGTCGGCGTCGGGCAACCTCATCGCGGTGGGGATGTTACAGCTGGGCCAGAAAGATGTTCTTTCATCCATTCTGGTTTTGACTTCAGAGGGCAAGCAGGTTAAGACCTTCCCTCTACCTGTGCTGATTAGCGATGTGGCATGGCTGCCCGATTCCTCCGGAGTGTTCTTCGACGGGATTCAAACGTCGGTAATTCGGAGTCAGATATGGTTGCAGCCCTATCCCGAAGGTGCGCCCTTCAAGATTAACAATGATTTGAGCGACTACTACTCGCTAAGTGTAACCGCGGATGGAAAGTCGTTCGTTACCACACAGCAGCGCCAGCAGGCGACGATTTACGTAGGCGATTCTCCAGCTGTACTGAATGACAAAATCGATTGGAAGCTGAGTCCAATCTCGACCGAACAAGCGACGGGATTCGGCCTTTCCTGGACCAGTTCGGGCAAGCTCCTACAGCAAGATGGATCCGTTCACATTTTTGTCACGGACGCGGATGGCAGCAACCGGGTTCGTGTGCTGGAGGACAATGCGCCCGCTTTCGGTCCCCGCTCCTGCGGTTCCGGCGACCTAGTCATTATGTCCAGAGTGCTCGCGAACAATGCGCCGAACCTGTGGCGTCTGAATATGGCCACCGGAGAAACGAAGCAGCTCACGTTTGGTAAAGACGAGGAGGTTGGCTCCTGCACTCCCGACGGAAAATGGATGCTCTATGCGGGACCTGCTCTCAGCGACAACCTGTTTCACATCTACAAGGTTTCAACGGACGGCGGCGAGCCGGTGGAACTTGCCAAGGGACAGGTGCGTGAGGCAGCGGTTTCCCCGGACGGCCAAATGGTCGCCTATGTCAGGATCGACGGACAGGGTGCCAGCGCGAAGTCGAAATTCGTGGTGCAAAAGCTGGAAGGCGGCCCGTCGGTGCAGGAGATCGAAGTCCCTTCGGCCTACGCGCGGCAGTACCTCGGCTGGACGCCTGATGGCCGGGCGTTGACCTTCGTGCACAATACGACCGGCAACACGCAGAATGTGTACATGCAGCCGCTGGCTGGCGGCGCACCCGTTCAGTTGACCCACTTCGACTCCGAGCCCTCGGCCTTGGTTACCTACGCGTGGTCACGCGACGGCAAGAAGTTCGCGGTCACTCGTGCCCGCTATAACGATACTGACGTGGTCATGTTCAGCGGTTTCCGATAAGAGAAGATCGAAAGAGAGAAGAAGAAAATAAGAAAGGACCTTGGCTTATGCTCGAGATTCAGACCAAGCAGTTGCCGCCGGACATCGTCGTCCTGGAAATCACGGGAAGAATCACCATTGGCAGGGAATGCAAGCAGCTGGAATGGGCCACCGACAGCCTAGTCCGCGAGAAGCTGCAGAAGAAGATTATCTTCGACTTGAGCGGCGTGACCCACATCGACAGCACTGGAATTGGAATCATCGTCATGTCGGCCGGCCAAGCCAAGCAGGCCGGCGGAGAGTTGCGGCTAGCCGGCGCCAATAAGCACATCGAACAGGTATTGAAGCTCACCAGCGTGGACAAGATCGTGCATTGGACCCCAACCGTGTCGGAGGCGATCGTAGGTTTCTAGGCGCGCGATCGGTGTCCCGGACCAGTCTGACATCCCGAGACACCCTCACATCTCGAAATACTCTGTCATCCCGAGCGAAGCGAGGGATCTTGGTTCTTGCCTGCGCCGTAGATATCGATTGCGCGGGCCAACAACAGGATCCCTCGTTTTCCGCTCGGCATAACACTCATATGTTTATTTCACAGTAACTTCGCCGTGTTACCTGCCCGTTACGTTACTCCTGCCTACTCCGCATGGCCCCTGGTACATTTCCCTCCCGTGCGTTGCGCAGGCCGTTGCCGCCCTGTAAACAGAAGAGAGGGAATGGGTTGAATCCCGCGCCGGTAGCCGTTTCAGGCGCGGATTGCAGCACCAGCCGGAGGGCACAGCATGCAGATCGGGGTCTACGGTTCGGGTTATCTGGGAACAGTGATTTCGGCATGTCTGGCAGATTTTGGCACTCCCGTTTCATGTTGTCATCCCGACCGCACTCGCATGGTCGAGATGGCTCAGGGAAATATTCCTTTCCACGAGAAGAATCTGAAAGAGATCATCCGGCGCAACGTTCGCGCGGGGCGCCTCGCATATTCCACCGACATCGAATCGTTTGCGCGCAAGACGCAAGTCATTTTTCTGGCGGAAGATAACGCCGACAACCTGACCGATGTAGTGATGCGGATCGCGCGGCTGGCGACCAAGCCTCCGATTCTGACGATTGTCACACCGGTTTCTGTGGGCACTGCTGGCGCGCTTGAGAAATCTTTGAAAGATGCGGGCCTGCATGGAACGATCGTTTCGCAGCCCATGTTCTTCACCGACGGTTGCGCCGTAGAAGACTTCAACTGGCCTGACCGATTGATTCTGGGGTCGACCTCGAACGAAGCGGTGCAAATTCTCAAACAGATTTTTCATCCGCTGGTGATGCGCGGAGTTCCCGTGATTGTGACCAATCAATCGACCGCGGAACTCGTGCGCGAATCGGCGACGGCGTTTGTGGCGACGAAGATTTCCTTCATCAACGAAGTTGCGGCGCTGTGCGAGCGCGTAGGCGCAGATGCAGTCAGCTTAGCTTTGGCTCTCGGTCTCGATAAGAAGATTGCTCCGCGCTGCTTGCAACCGGGAGCGGGCATGGGCGGCGTGTTTGCCGAGTCGGACATGGATTCGCTGGCGCAGTTGGCTCAGGCGAACGGGGTTTCGCTGAAAGTGTTGAGCGCGGCGCGCGACGTTAACCATACGCTCGCCGATCGACTGGTCGACAAAATCGCGCTGGCTTTGAATTCAGTCGAGAACAAAGACGTGGGAATTCTTGGGCTGGCGTTCAAGCCGAACACGAATTCAGTCGCTGGCTCGTCGGCGATGCGGTTGGTAGAATCCCTGGTTGCCAAGGGCGCGCGCGTGAGGGCTTACGATCCCGTTGCTTTGGATGAGGCGAAGTTGCGGCTCAATGGTTCGGTGCGTTATTGCGAATCGGCTTACGCGGCTGCCGAAGGAATGGATGCGCTGGTGGTTGGTACAGGCTGGCCTGAGTTCCGCGTGCTTGATTTTGACCGGATCAAACATCTGCTCAAGAAACCGGTGATCGTCGATACAAAAAATCTGCTTGATGCGGCGCGGATGCGCGCTATGGGGTTTGAGTACGTGGGCGTCGGGCGAGGATAGGCGAATACCGGCTTCCGGCTTCCGCCAACCGGCCCGGAGAGCACGAAAATCTACACTCCTCCCCCAAAAGGATTCTGTGAGCGAAGGACTTCTCATTTCCGCGACGCAGCCCGAAGCGCAGCACCCAACTCAGCTCACACCTCAGCTCACACCTCAGCCCCAGGAGTCGCCGTCACCATCCCGATCTGTTGACTTAATTCCTGAGATTCTTAATGTTTTTTCGTCCTCCTTCTTTTTACTGCCGTTTTCCACTGTGACTTACATGGTCGGTTCCTGGTGGAGCCGATTTTTAGCTGAGGAGTGATCACTCCCACCACGGGCGCCAGCCCTGGGCTTTCCAGGGAAGCCTAACCAAGTGCCCGCATCAGATGTCCTGCGTCGCATCGCCAGTGGGATGAGGGCAGGGCCGCGAGGTGTCCGGAACTGCGCGGCAAAACATCCTGGCCAACGTTTCCAGAGTAGGAGAAAGCAAAATCCAAGTAAAGGTTGTCCGTCACATAAAAAGAGAAAGTTTTCCACAGGGCAGGCCGGCAGGTCGTTGCGCGTTGCAATATGGGAATTGTGGAGCCACAGCCGGGCTTATTTGGCGAGAATGTCTGCGCAGTCTTCGTGCCAATGGTTATTTTTGTCGTCGGGTTCAGCTGTCAAAATTTCAACCGTGCACTGTAGTTTCACGACGATTCTCGGACAGGTTCCCGGCCACTGCGGGTAACCGCTGCGGGGATAGAAGTTGCTGAAGGTGATTTTCTGTTGCTGGTCGCGGTGGTGCAGCGTGATGGCCGTCCTGGATACGTAATCGGATCCGCCATAGCCCCAGTCGAGGTCTTTCAGAGCGATCAACTCTGGCTGGTCCAGGAACGACCGGATTTGCTCAAACTGTTCCGGGGTCAACGTCATTTTCTTGACGTCCCCAGAGTAAGGATGCACTTCGGCGGTTCTATCGGAGAAAATTTTCAGCCACGTTCTCGGCTCCGTCGACTGAGGTGTGCGCCATACGGCGAAGGAGCTTTGGGTGACTTCGAGAATCAACTTCGGCTCTTTTGCAGGCTTGGACGATTTCGGCGTTTCCTGAGAGCGGGCCTGGGGATGAAGCGCCGCGAATGCGAGGGCGGTCAACAGGGCGGCTCGAAGCGGCAATCGTTTTCTTGCGATCGGGATGCTTCTCAGTTGAATGTTTCGCATTGGATTTTCTTCACTCTGGAAAACGGCGAGCAGTTTACTCTGATTTTCGCGCGCGGACAAATTAGCGTGGAAAAGAAAATCCTATAGCGACTAAAGATAGGCTGCGGAAAAACACATTGCCAACACTCGGCCCGACGATCGGGGGCTAAAGCCCTGTTGGATTTTAGAGGCTTTACGCGGCGCTGAAAGCGCCGCTCTTCCACGGTATTGCATGCGCCGGTTTTCGAAGTCAACGCAAGCGCCGCTCTTCCACGGTGTTGCATGCGCCGGTTTTCGAGGTCAACGCGAACCGTCCGTCCGGGTGGGAACGGCGGAACCGTATTTGAGGTCACGCCATAATCTGGCGGCCCGTTTTCGGAATTACGCGCGCGAAGCGGTCTTCAGTTTCTGACACCGGGTCAGCGCAGTTGCTATAATCGAAGCGGCGGTGGGAATAGCTCAACTGGCAGAGCACCGGACTGTGGCTCCGACGGTTGCGGGTTCGATTCCCGTTTCCCACCCCAGAATTTTTTCCTGGCTGCGACCTTGCCTCAGCGCATCAATCCGGCAGGGTACCTCAGGGGCTAAAGCCAGCGAATCTTTGGCACATGTTGACGCAGGCCACGAAGGCCTGCTCCACCCGCGTTCTCGATACATTTCCCTTTTGTACTGGGGCAGCCACCGGACCATTTTGGGAAGGTTCTCTCGCTGCCCCGCTTTTCTTCGCGGTATTCATTGACCTGCCGACGGTGGCGGACTAGAATTCGCTCGAATCTTCTTGCGGACGCGACGTGGCCCTTTAGGGCCGTTGCCATGCGACAGAGGGGAAGTCGATTCACGAGCCCTCGGCTCCTTGGGATTTTTCTGTTTTCTGGGAGGAGCTTCATGAAGAGTTCTGCGCGCAAGCAGGTCAAACCACGTCGCAAGGCCGCCACAGAAAATGACGCCAAGCCGTCGCCGGGATTTTTCCCCATCGTAGGGATTGGGGCGTCGGCGGGCGGGCTGGAAGCGTTCTCCGAACTGTTGCGCTACCTGCCGGAAAAGACCGGCATGGCCTTCGTGCTGGTGCAGCATCTCGATCCCAAGCATGGCAGCGCGTTGCAGGAAATCCTCTCGAGAACAACCAAAATTCCCCTCACTGAAGTGACACAGGGCGTGATCGTTCAGCCCGACCATGCCTACGTGATTCCCGCCAACACGAGCCTGACGATCAAGAATGGAATGCTGCATCTGGGTTCGCGAGTGCTGACCCGCGGGCAACACATGCCAATCAACGATTTTTTTCGTTCGTTGGCAGAAGGTGTGGGGCAACAGGCGATTGGGGTCATCCTGTCCGGTACAGCATCGGACGGCACCGAGGGATGCCGGGCCATCAAGGCGGCAGGAGGCATCACGTTTGCCCAGGATGAGGAGTCGGCGAAATACGACAGCATGCCGCGCAATGCGGTGAACGCAGGTTGCATCGACTTCATTCTGTCACCCAAGGACATTGCGCGGGAGCTGGGCGGAATCAGCCAGCATCCTTACGTGGCGCGGGTTGTGGAGCCGGGGACGGAAGGGTTTCAGGGAATGGTTGGAAGCGATCTGAACGTGCTGTTCGGGCTTCTGCGGGAATCGAGCGGAGTGGATTTCACAAACTATAAGCACACCACGCTGCACCGGCGAATCCGGCGGCGGATGGTGGTACACAAGGTGGAAACGCTGAAAGAGTATCTGCGTTTCATTGGCAGGAGGCCGGAAGAACTGGAGGAGCTTTACCGCGACCTGCTGATCCACGTCACGGGATTCTTCCGGGAATCGGAAGCGTTTGTGGCATTGCGCAAGCATGTTTATCCGAAGCTGTTCGAGGGCCGCAAGCCGGATAATCCGATACGGGTTTGGGTGGCGGGCTGCTCCACCGGCGAAGAGGCGTATTCGATCGCGATCACGCTGCTGGAATACATGTGGGTGCACAGCCGGAATATTTCGCAGGCCGCTACCGCGATCCAGATCTTCGCCACCGACATCAGCGATACAGCGCTCGACCGCGCCCGCGTCGGCGTGTACTCCGAGGCAGCGGTATCGGAGATCTCGGCGGAGCGCCTGAAGAGGTTCTTCATACGGTCGGATGGAGGGTTTCAAATCAACAAGTCGGTCCGGGATATGTGCATCTTCGCCAAGCAGAACCTGGTGAAGGATCCACCTTTTTCGAACCTGGATCTGGTGAGCTGCCGCAATCTGCTGATCTATTTAGGGCCGGTTTTGCAGCGGCGGGTTATCCCCTCGCTGCATTACTCACTGAAGGCTGGCGGCTACCTGATGCTGGGAGCGTCAGAAAGCTTGGGCGGGTTTTCCGACCACTTCGGGCTGGTCGACAAGAAGGACAAAATTTACCAGAAGAGAAAGACCACGGCGCGTCTGACGACTTACTTTGCGAACGCCGATTATTTGCCGGTTCGTGCGGGAGATGCGAAGCTCGCGCGGGGCTTGCTGCCCGCTTTTTCGGTGGAGCGGGAAGTGGAGCATCTGCTGGTGAACCGGTTCGTTCCCGCCAGCGTTGTGGTGAACGATCAAATGGAGATTGTGCAGTTTCAGGGCAAGACGGGAGCCTACCTGGAGCCGCCGGCCGGGCAACCCAGCTTTAGCGTGGCAAGAATGGCGCGGGAAGGCCTGCTGGTGGACCTGCGCGCGGCCCTTGACGCCGCCAAGAAAACCAATGCAACGGTGCGGAAGGAAGGAGTGCAGATTCAATCGGAAGCCGGTGCACGGGAGATCAACCTTGAGGTGGTGCCTTTGCGCGGACCCACAGCGCAGGAGCGCTTTTACGTGGTGGTGTTTCAGGATGCGGCGCGCAAGCCCGCGCTGGCGGAGGACAAAGGAAAAAGAAGCAAGACGCCGAAAATGTCTCCCGCCGCCACGCGGGACCATGAAGCGCTGAAGCGCGAGACGAACCAGTTGCGGGAGCAGTTGCGGTCGCTGATCGAGGAACATGAGAGCACCACGGAGGAATTTAAGGCGGCGCATGAGGAAGTGCTCTCGGCCAACGAAGAGCTGCAGAGCACGAACGAAGAACTGGAGACGGCGAAAGAGGAGCTGCAATCCACGAACGAGGAACTTACGACCTTGAATGAAGAAATGCAGAACCGCAACGCGGAGTTGGGATCGGCCAACAACGATCTGCTGAACCTGCTGGGTCACGTCGATATTCCAGTGGTGATGGTGAGCAACGATCTGCGCATTCGCCGTTTCACTCCGCCGGCGCAGAAACTGCTGAACCTGTTGCCAGGGGATATTGGGCGGCGGCTGGGTGAGATCCGGCCAAACCTGGAAGTGGAAGATTTGGAGACGCTGGCCCGCGAAGCCATCAGCCGCGCCACTTCGCTGCAGCGCGAGGTGCGTACTAAAGACGGCGGATGGCAGGTGCTGAACGTGCGTCCCTACAAGACTTGGGACAACCGGATCGAAGGGGCAGTGATCAGTCTGCAGGATGTGGACGCGCTCAAACGCTCTCTAGACCAGACGCGCGAGTATGCGGATACGATTGTGGAGAGCGCTCGGGAACCGATCCTGGTGTTGGACAGCAATCTGCAGGCCACGGCGGCGAACCCGGCGTTTTACCGGGCTTTCGAGGTAACTCCGGAAGAAACTGAAGGGCGACTGATTTACGCGCTGGGCAACGGGCAGTGGAATATCCCAAAGCTGCGCGAACTGCTGGAGGAAATCGTTCCGCGGAATTCCCGGGTGGACGACTTCGAGATGAGCCACGATTTTCCCAACCTCGGGCCGCGCGACATGCTGCTCAATGCGCGCCGCGTGGAACTGCAACCGGGGCATCCGTTCATCTTGCTGGCGATTGAAGATGTGACGGAGAAGAGCCGGGAGGGTGCGGCGTAGGCAGACCCGCATTGGTCCCCAGCGTGAAGCTCTGACGAGCCGACGGTACAGGCTGCTCGCTGCCTAAGCCAATAGCTTTTGCATTGGCTCCCAATAGTGGGCTTTCCATCCTGATGCCAGGCTTTCCGCCTCGCCCTTAGGAAAGCCCGTATGATCAAAGACGATCCTGGTGCCGGAGCCTTGCTCGACGAGATCGAACTTGGCAATCGAATAAATGCCCGAGGGCCAGGCGCCCGCCCGCCAAGCCTGCACAATTCGCTGGTTTGGCACAAGCTCCACGTGTCGTCCCGTGATGTAGCCGCCGAAGAGGGCGAATGCGCCTCCCGCGTCGCGACTTATCTCCGAGGGCTTGTCCGGCACGTGCATGGCCTGCATGACTCCGCTGAGTTCTACGATCTTGTCGAACTGTTTGGCCTCGGTGAGCGCCTCGTAGACGCGATTTGGACTCGCTTTGAAGACCGCCTCCTGGTGAATGGATTCCGCCGTGCGGGAGATTTCATCTTCAGCTCGAGCCCAAGACTTCGTTGAACCCACGGCCAGACCACCGAATGCGATCGCAACCCTGGCGATCGCTTGCCGGCGCGTAGGCCCATGGGACTGTGCCTTTAGATTATCTCTGTCGCTCATGGTTGTCCTCCCGGGGTTTCTCATTTTGCCGTCCCTCGAATGAGAGCACTAATACAGAATACGTTCAACAAGTATTTTTCTTGAGAAGGAGGGCGAAACCTGGCCGAATTGCAATTCGGCGAAAATAATCGTTGGCGTCCGGGTTCAACTCCACGGTAGAATGCTGACTCGCTTGGAACGGCGAATGAAGCGTATTTTCCATCCATTTCGAAGCTCTTCACGGCTGCTGGGACCTCTGGAACAGCGCATGCTTGAGGGGTTGTGGGCGAAGAGTAGCGCGACCGTGCGCGAATTGGTCGAAGGCGATTGCCAGGATCTCGCCTACACCACGGTGATGACCACGCTGGACCGGTTGTTCAAGAAGGGGCTGCTGACGAGATCGGAAGAGGGCAGGGCGTTCCGCTACGCTCCGCGATTCAGCCGCGAAGAGATGCATCGCGAAGTTGCGGGCCACGCGTTTCGCCAACTGCTGGATGCGAGTCCGGCGTCGTCTCTGCCGCTTTCGTTTCTGGTGGAGATACTGGGCGAACGGGACGAGCAATTGCTCGACGACTTGCGGAAGCTGGTGGATCGCAAGCGCCGCGAACTCAGCCAGGGCAGCCCGAGCCGCAAGGAGAAAGAGTGATGTTCGCGCTGCGCGGGATCGCCGTTTCTTTCTCCATCTTCATTCTGCTATACAGTGCGCTTTCGCTCGCGGTTTGTGGCGTGTGGCGGAACTTGCGGCTGGGCACGCAGCGGCACTCGGCGCGGCGATGCGCGGATTTGCTTTTCATCCTGCGCACGATTCCTTTGCTGGTGGCGACTGCCGCGACCTTCGCGCTGGCCGTGCCCTCGTTCCTGTTGCTCGAACCTCGCGCCGTGAATGAACCCATAGGTGTTCTGCCTGTGATCCTGGGATTGTGCGGGATGGGAACCTTGCTGGCCGGGATATGGAAAGCGGCGGCGGCATTACTGCGTGCTTCGCGAACGGTTGCGCGGTGGTCGAGCGAGGCGGGTGTTATCGGAGTCGGCCGCGTACACTCCATGGATTCAATCTCGGTGCTGCGAATTTCGGGGGCTGCGCCTCCACTCACCGCAGCCGGCATTTTGCGGCCAACTGTTTGGTTGTCGCGGGCAGCGGAGTTTGTGCTGACCGAGCGGGAATTGCAGAGCGCGCTACGTCATGAAGTGGTGCACGTGCGCCGCCGCGACAATCTTAGAAAGCTGATTCTGCGGCTCACGGCATTTCCGGGGATGGTGGAGATGGAAAGTGCGTGGCGCGAGGCCACTGAAATGGCTGCCGACGATGCCGCGGTTTCAAGCGCGTCGGAAGCGCTGGATCTGGCTGCGGCGGTGATCAAGTTGTCGCGACTGGCTCCGCTGGAAGCGCCTGCGGAACTGACGACGGCTTTGGTCAACACCCCGGCGGAGTCCGTGAATGCGCGCGTGGAGCGGCTGATTGCGTGGGGAGAACGGCGGTCGACCCCGGCGCCGCGGTACTCATGGGGATATGCGCTGTGCACCGCGGCAGCCGTGGTGGTTACGGTGGTGGTGACTTACAGCCAACTCCTGGTGCGGGTTCACGCGGCGACCGAGTGGCTGGTGCGGTAACGGTTTGACCCTGAGTACCCGGGGGCTGAAGCCCACGGGCATGGCCTGGATTTATCGCAGCGCTGGAAGCGCTGCGCCACCCAAAATCTGAACCCCATCCAAGATCCGACCATCCTTTCTGCGAAGTGAGTCCGAGACCAACTAGAAAGTCACACGCACGCCCAGTTGTGCGGCGAGAGGAATCCCGACCGTGGTGCCGGGGCCAAAGAAGTCTCCTAGCGCGCCCTCGGGTATCTCAAGTTGCTTCAGGCTGGTGAGGGGCACGCAGTTTGGATTACAGATTCCATTGACCGCGCCATTCGCGTCAAATTGCGCCCCCGGAACCTGCGCGATGTTCACGGCGAAGTTCGCACCGGGGTTGTTGCGATTAAAGAGATTGAAGAACTCGATGAAGGGATCGACCTGCCACCGCTCGTTGATCTTGAAAGGACGCGTGACACGTAGGTCGGACTGGATGTAAGGCGTGCCGCGGAATTCGTCGAGACTGGTATACATGTCCTGACCGTTGTTCAAGGAAATTGAAATACGCCCGCTGTTGTCCGCCGTAGTGATGGTGATGGGGCGCGCGCTCTCGAACTGATTCACCGTGCTCAGCTCGAAGCCGCCGGGGATGTGGACGATTCCGGCCAGCACAAAACGGTGGCGAACATCTTCGCCCGATGGACCGTAGTCGCCGGGTCCGAAGGCATCCAGCTGTCCGGCATTCGGGAAATTGAATGGCTTGCCCGGCACCTGGCAGACACCATCGACATAATCGAAGAGTTCGCCGAGCACGCAGCCCCAGGTCTGCGCTTTGGAAAGCGTGTAGTTCGCGACCAAGTTGAAGCGGCGCATGTTGCCTTGCAGATGCAGGAGCAGCGCGTTGTAACTAGAGCGATTGTCCGACTCGAAAACATTCACATTCGGCACCACCGCGGCCTGATCGGTGGCATAGTCAGGGTCCGACGTGGAAATGAGTGGGCTCAACAGGTTAGTGCCGCCGCTGTAGGGAAAGCCGCGGTAGCCGTGATTGCCCTGCTCGTGCACGTAATCGGCACTCGCCAGCCAGTGCTGGTTGAAAGCGTGCTGCACGCCGCCAGTCGTATGAACGGCGTAAGGCGTTTTATACGGGGAGCCGATCAGATTGCCCGCAGCGGCAGCGCCGCCCTGTAGGCAGCCCGTGCCTGCCAGCGCATAAGTGCCGGGGCCTCCGGTGAGGCTGCACGTGCCGGTGGTAAAGTTTGAGTTGTTAACGCCTTGAAAAGCAGTGGCCCATCCGTTCTGCGCGAGATCATCGTAGTACAGGCCGAAACCTGCACGGATCACAGTCTTCCCGCTGTTGCCGGGAGAGTAGGCGATGCCAAGGCGAGGCGCAATCTGCTTGCGATAGTCACTGGGCACGCTGGGCACTGTCGGAATCTGCAAGGCTTGCAGCGTCACATATGCGGCGTTCTCGTTTTCGCTGCGTCCCGAACCGGTGAACAATCCCCACGTCGTCTGATAACGCAAGCCGTAGTTGACTGTGAGCTGGCGTGAAACGCGCCAGGAGTCCTCGGCGTAAAACGCGAGACGCTGAACATTCTGCGAAAAGCTGCCATCGCCGGGGGGGGTAAATGTGCATCCGACGCCGGTCGGGATTGGCGGTGCGCATGCTCCTGATGCCGGGTTCGGTGGAGTGAAATAAAACGGCAATGGTGTCGTGATTCCGCCGCAATCGGGGCCGGGCGGATTGATGTAGCAATCGGGGTTCGAAGGATAAGTGATGAACTCTTCCGCGGTCGAGGCGAAGGCGCCGCTCAACACCGGTTCGTGAATGAAGTCGATGCCGAACTTGAACGCGTGGTCCCGCATCACGTGGCTCAGGTCATAGCGGAGTTGATATTTATCCTGATTGCGCAGGTCGGGGAAGAGAGTGATCGGCGTGGCAAACTGATTGTCGCCGAAGGTCTCAAAGCCAGAGACGGTGAGCGCCGTCACGCTGAAGGGAAATTGTATGGCGAAGCCGAGATCTGAATTACGAGTTTGCGTGAGATGCAATAGGCTGGCATCGAGAACCAAGTTGCCCAGCCAGGTCGAACTGAAAGTGTAAGCGTTGCTGAGCGCGAGGTTCCAGTAATTGTTGTGCGTGGTCAAGCCAGTCGAGGGCAGCGTGGCTTGCTGCACGAGGGCGTTATGCGTGAGATAGCTGTCTGACGATGCGCGCAGAAACCATGTCGATTTCGGCGACTGCGCAAAGTCGAGGCGCAGCGAACTGATGTAGTCGCGAAAGGGAATTGGAACTGTGGCTGGGACGGGGATGGAAGGAATGCCGGTGATCAATCCCTCGGACGCCAGTTGCGCGAGCGCGTCGAATTGCGTGGTGCTGGCCGGGCTGTACGCGATGCTCGCGTCTTCGTGGACATTTTCGAATGAGGTGAAGAACCACACTTTGTCTCGCGCGACCGGGCCGCCGAAAGTTCCAACATAGTTCTGACGGGAGAACGGCTGCTTCGGATTCGGCGCCGGGTTCTCAATGGGGAAACGCGCATTCAACGCCGCCTGGCGGTCAAAAAACGCGCCGCTGCCGTGCCATTCGTTGGTGCCGCGTTTAGTTGTGATCACGACCGAGCCGGCGGTGGTCCAACCGGTGTCGGCGTCTTCGTTCGAGGTGCGCACGGCGAATTCCTGAATGCCATCGGGCGAAAAGTTTTGCAGGAAGCCGCCGATCCAGTCGTCGGAGTTTTCCGCGCCGTCGACTGAAAGCTCGTTGTTCAAGCCGGAGCTCCCGCCGGTCGAGACTGCGGTGATGCGCGCCTTGGTGGGGTCGGAAGGCTCGACCGGTTCGGTTCCTGGCACGAGGTAGGCAATGTTGGCGAAGCTTCGCGCGGGAAGCGGCAGAGTTTCAAGGTCGTGGCTGCCTACAACGCCTCCGCGCACTGCGCTTGATGTGTCGATGACTTCGGTTGTGATCGAGGAAGAATTGCCCTGTACGTTGACCGTCGCGGAGGCTGCCGCAGGCTTCATCGTTACTGTGATATCGCGTACGGTGGTGACGGCGATTGCAACATCGGCCTGCGCCGGAGCGAAGCCTGCGGCACTGATCGTGATGCGGTAGCTGCCGGGCGGAAGGTCATCGAGGCGAAACTCGCCGCGGTCTTCGCTCGAGGCCACACGCTGCACGGACGAGCCGGATAATTGCGCGACGATTTTGGCGGAGGCGATGCGTGCGCCGGTCGCATCCTGCACCGTGCCCCGCAGAGAGCCGCGCGAGTTCTGCGCGTGCAGAGTCGCCGCGAGCAGAACGGCGAACAGGATCAGGCCTAGCGAGGTCTGGCGCGAATTCCGTTTCATGTTTTGGGCCGATGTGAGACTAGACTGCGTGGGCAAGCTACTACCAGAGGTCGTTGGGCGTGATGGTTGGTTGCCGTTTCAAAACCTAAACGCGGAGGGCGAGGAGAACTGCCGCGGAGTGCACGGAGAAGTAAGGTGTTCCGATCGACTAATCCGACCACCTCTGCGGATTGCGGTCCCAGCGATGCTTTTTCAATTCTGCGAGCAAGCTGGAGTCGAGCGGGCCGGCGTCACTGGCGGCGACATTCTGGCGTACGTGCTCCGGGCTGCGCATGCCCACGATCGTCGTGCTCACCGCGGGATGCGACAAAATAAAGCGCAGCGACATTTCGGGCAGGGTCATGCCTGCGGGCAGAATCTTCTTTAGCTTGTCTACACGCTCGATCGTGTTCGCAAGATTTTCCGGACCAAAATATCCCGAGCGCCAATCGCTCTTTGGAAAGCGGGTTTCGAGCGTCATCTTGCCGCCGAGGCTGCCTTCGTCGAGTGGCACGCGCGCGATCACGCCTACGTTGAGTTCCTGACAGAGGGGAAAAAGGTTGTCCTCGGGCGCTTGATCGAAAATGTTGTAAATCACCTGTACGACATCGACCAGGCCGGTGTGCAGCGCCTTGATGCCATTGTCCGGTTCCCAGCGGTTCAGGCTCAGGCCGAAGTAGCGAATCCAGCTGCCGTCTTTTAGCTTTTCTACAGTTGAGCGAAACTCCGAATCGTCGGTCCAACTGTCGTCCCAGACATGAAACTGAAGCAGGTCGATCGAGTCTACGCGGAGTTTCTTGCGGATCAGGTCAGCATACTTGAGCACGTGCTCGGTCGAAAACACGTCACGATATTTGTATTTCGGGAGCGCGGGCCACTTGCCGTTGGCGGGAGGAATTTTCGACGCGGCATAGAGGCGCTTGCCGGAGTTGCGCGCCATGGTTTCGCCGAGCAGGCCGTCGCTTTTGCCATCGCCGTAGGCCCACGCGCTGTCGAAGAAGTTGCAGTGCGAGTCGACGGCGAGTTGCAGAGAGTCGAGCGACTGCTGGTCGTCGGAGCCGCTCCATCCGCTCATGCCCCAGAGTCCATAGGCGACATCGCTAACGTTGAATCCAGTTCGGCCCAGCTTGCGGTATTTCATGAAAAGGGTTTCCTTGAGGATGAGTTTATTTGTTTCTGGGGACTTTTTTCGTCGGGACATCGTAGCAGTTTTGCCGGGGCGCCCGAAATACGACAAAAGCCGGCAACAGATGTCAGTGATGTCGTCTGCTGATTTTTCGATAGCTTGCATCGAGAATTTGCAGCCTTCGGATCGCGCTTAAAGTGTTTCAATGAACCTAGATAATAAACTTGTGGAGGCCTCCCTAGATGAAATCCGAATATCCCTATTCTCCTAAGCCTTCCTTTCGCGAAGAAGAACTTCATGCAACTTCCTCTCGTTTGACCGACGAGAAAATCTCAGACGACTCCGGAGCGGAAACGAAGATCGACAGCGCTCTCAAGCCGGCGGGATTGAAGAATCCCTTCTGGAAGTAAGCGAGCGTCGTCAGGTAAAAGGGTTGTCGTTCCGAGCGAAGCGAGGGATCTTGGTTTAGGCTCGCGCGACTGATATCGCCGCCGCTAGCAAACACCAGGATCCCTCGCTTCGCTCGGGATGACAAAATATAGCGGGATGACAGAATATCAACGGAGACAGAATGTCCGCGGCTGGCAAAATATCAGCGCAGGATCGGCAGAGCGAGACACGGCCGAAGCGCGAAAGGCAGCGTGGACATTTCTTGCAGCGCCGGGTGCAATTGAGAATCCCGGCATGGCTCGAGCGTGATCACGAAGGGCAGGTTGCCTTTGTCGAAACCCGGCTTTTGCAGCACGGCGTCGATGTTCAGTCTGTGAGTTGAGAGAATCGCTGCTAACCCTGCAATAATCCCCGGCTGATCTTTTACTACCAGGCGCAGATACCAGGGTGTCTCAAAGTCGCAGCTTACTTTTGGAGATGCGAACTGCAGCGCGCGGCGTGGCCTGGGACCAGCTGCGAAACTTTCCGCGACAGCCATCAAGTCTGAGACCACCGCAACCGCCGTGGGATCGCCTCCCGCGCCTGCGCCGAGGAAGGCCATGTCGCCGCCGTATTCTCCCGAAGTCAAAACCAGATTCAGATTCCGCTGCACGCGGCCGAAAGGCGAGTCGGTGGGAACAAGGCTGGGACCAACCTCGGCAAACAATGTGTTCTCCTTCAAGTCGGCGCGCGAGATTTGGCGGATGGTGCAGCCCAGTTCGGCGGCGTAATCGAAGTCGACCGCATCGACGGGGCGAATGGTGCGGGCCCGAATGTCTCCGGGAGAAACGCGGACCTGTAGCCCGGCCAGCGCGAGAATGGAAAGTTTGGCGCGGGCATCGCCGCCGTCGAGGTCTTCGCTGGCGTCGGCTTCGGCATAGCCGCGAGCCTGCGCCTCTTCGAGAGCCTCGCTGAAAGGAATGCGAGCAGTCTCGATGCGGCTGAGAATGTAATTGCAAGTGCCGTTCAGAATGCCGGCAATGCCGTGCAGGCGATCTCCACAAAGTCCGGTGCGCAGCGCGGGCAGAACCGGTACGCCGCCGGCCACGGATGCTCCAAACTCGAGCTGGCAGCCTTGGGCGCTGGCGAGGGCGAGCAGATCTGGTCCATGGCGCGCAATGAGTTGCTTGTTGGCTGTCACCACGGACTTGCCCGCGTTCAATGCACCTCGCACCAACTCTTCTGCCGGCGTTAATCCTCCGATGAGCTCGACGACGATGTCGACATCGGAGTTGAGAATGGTGTGGAAGTCTTTGGTCCAGATAACATTATTGGGAATCCAGGGCTGCTGCTTGCGCTCGAAGTTGCGATCGCAGATGTGCGTCAGGCGCAGCAAGCCATCGCTTCGCTCGCAAAGAATCTTGGCTACGGCGCGGCCCACCGTTCCGAAGCCCACCAGCGCAACCGGGCGCGCTGAAGTGTAATCCCGCGAAGTGGGCGTGGGATTGCCGTCCGATGTCTGCTCTGGTGGAATCTTGTGCAATGCCTGCTCGCAAAGAATGGAAAGTCATTTTTATCATACGTGGGTCCCGCGTCCCCGCGAAATGGAAAGCGAGCAGCATACTTCCCCCGCGTTAGTTCGTCGCGTCAATGTAAGCGTCGATCACGCCGGTGAAGGTCGTGGGATCGCTCTCCGGGAGACAGTACTGCGGATGCGTCTCCCAGGATTGAAAAAAAACGTAGTCAGGCTGCCCGCCGTTCTGCCCCTGATAAATCTGAAAGCGCGCCACGGCTTTGCCCGACCACTCGGCGTCGGAAGTATCTGCCGGATCGCCGATATAAATAATGCCGAACTTCGTCCCGCTTTGCTTGGTCGCAACCTCCAGACTTTTTACGAGGCTCGGCCACTGTGGATTGCTGAAGTCGATATCGGCGAAGAAGAATGGGAATGGCGCTCCAGTTACTGATTGGTAAGTCGCGTGCCACTGGCCCATCGCCGTTACCACGTCAGGCGTGTAGGCGCTGGCGATGATCGGCTCGACATCGCCGACGACCGCATTGGGATAGACCGTATGCACCAGTTGCACATACTGCCCGATCTGCGCGGCAATTTCCTCCACCGAGAAGTGACACGATCGCGGATCGCTCCACACGTTGCCGAAGTAGTAAGGCTCGTCCACCTTGATGAAGGTGACTTGGGCGCCGAGCGCCTGCAAGCGTTGCAAGTAGTCGAGGGTGAAGCTTTCCACCGTCTGTGGGTAAGGCACGTAGCCCTCGAGGCCGGAGCCGCAGGTAGACAGCGCTTGCATCGCCGGAGCCTCAATTTCGATGCCTATGTTGTGCGCATTCAGAAACGACACTGCTGTTTGCAGATCCTGATCCGAAGCGGGGACAACCCATGAAGAGTACATTCCGAAAGCTTGCGTGCGCGCCAACGCCTTCGGCCACGGAGCGTTCGCTTGAAATAATCCGAGAAAGTCCAGCGACCCGAAACCTGGTCCTGAGTCGATACCGCCTATAACCGGCCAGGAGGCAGGCGAGGGCAGCGGCTGGAACCAGATGGTTGCCGATGACTGGATGGTAGCGGTCGTCGCAATCGGCTGCGTGTTTGGCGAACCGCATCCAGTGGCGCAAGCCAGTGCCGCGGCCACGGCCATGCCGGCAGAGAGAACCTTGTGCGTATTCCGTAGTGAAGTCACAATCATGTTAAACACCTCGAATCCGAAATAAAATATTTACTGCGGCGGACACGTAAGCGCCGGGTTCGCCGTGATGGTTGCGCCATCTGCCGGCGGCAATACTTGCGAACATTGATAGAGCGGATTGAACGGATTGCACAACGGCACGCCATCATTGTTCGGCGGAGCGCCGTTCACCGGCGTGCAGCTTTGCGGAGAAACTCCGTTGCGCTCTTCGTCCACGTTGGTCATCGTGATGCTGGAACCCGCACCCGCTGCGGAAATGAAATTACCGTGAAGCTCGCTGTCGGTAATGGTCAACTGCCCGCCATCCTGGGCTTGTATAGTTTGCGACCAAATCTGCGTGCCACTGATATTCATGACTGCTCCCGGACCGCCCGCCTCCGTGACGGCGAGTTGCAGAGTGCAGTTCGAAATATTGACCAGCCCGTCGCTAAAAGCCGCAATCTCATTCACTTTGGAGTTCGTCACCGTCACGGGAAAATTGTTGCTCTGGCTGACGTAGATCTGCCATGAAAACGGACCAAGATTTACATTGTTCAATTGCAGGTTGCGCCCCTGATCGGTGAGCTGCAGCGTAATGCCGCTGCCCACATCCAGACCATCAATGCTTACCGGGCCGGTGCTGTTTTGCACGTAGTAGCCAATGGCGACGCTGGCGTCGTTCGTCGCGGATGCGCCATCGCCGTTTACGATCAGCGTCGAATCGGGATAAGAACTTAATCCGAGCCCTCCGCCGCTTTCCGAGATGTTGACGGAATAGGCGATTCCAGTGCCTGGCCCGAAGCTGAAGTTGTAGTTCCCCCCGGAGTCTTTTCTGGGAATTTGCAGCGTGCTGTTGCTGCCCCAGGGGAACGAGAGCCAGACCGCCGCAAAGATAGAGCCCGAGGAAATCGAAATTTCGGAAGCGCTCGAAGGATAAATTTCGGTCGGTAGGTTTTGTGTGTTGCTCACCGTCAGCTTTGAGTTGTCGCCGAAACTCCCCAGAAGCCAACTGCCACTGCTTGTGTCCAAGGCCGAACCTTCAAAATCGACTGCCGAGGAATCGTTCGCCTGCAAAGTCATCGAAAAGTTATTCTGCTGCGTGCCGTTCGTAACCCAGGCCGAACTTTTCAAAGTCAGCTGCGAGTTGCCGTTCAACGTAACCGAGTACTGGCTGTAATTCGTTTGCGGAAAAGTGAGTCCGCCGCCGGTTACGGTAAGTTGCGCATTGTCATTGAGAACAACATTGCCTTGCATCGTGAGTATGCCGCTCGTCATCGTGAGCGCCGCCGAGCCCGAAAGGTTGACGTTTCCTGCGATCGCGCAGCTTCCCTGTAGGTTGATCGTGCCTGCCGAAGAGGTGAGCCCGGAGGAAGGGCAAGCTGCGGGAGTTACGACAGCGGACTGGGTGCTTCCACCGCCGCAGGCGGCCAGGCCCATGGCCGCGAGCACGGCCCAGGCCAGCGCGCCAAGCCCGCGGCGTTGAAAGGTGCGGGTAATTGTTGTCAGGATCGTCGTTTCGATCTGCGCTTCGATCATCGGTTCACTTCACGAGGGCTTGTGCCGCAGTTCCATCAGTTTGTTTTGCTGCGCGTCCGTGAGCAGGTTCTTGATTCGGACCAACAAAGAAATCTGGGCCTTCTTGATCTCGCGCTCGCGGTTCAGCACCTGGTCCACTTGGGCAAGAACCGCGTTCTCATCCACGGGCCGGGCCTTCAGCAACTGGACCAGCTTTTCCGTCTCTGACTGCGCGTCCCACTGCAGGTCCAGAAACTTTGCCTGGGCCTTCTGGATCGCCTCTTTGAGGGCCTTCGACTGGCCCTCATCGAGGTTAATTTCTTGACGGTATTTCATGACCAGCTCCGGCGGAAACAGGTTCTGGGCTATGGGGTCGTCGGCGGGTTGCGGAGCCTGTCCCCAGGACGCCGCAGCGAAAAGTATCGTCACAAATAACGCGAGATAAGATTTCAAGATGGTTCCTCCTTAAGGCAAAACTTGTTTTCGAACTCGGGGATGTTTTTGCGCTGGCTTTTGTCCTGCTCCTGGAGCGTTGGTGTAGTTCTGCCACACTCCGATGGCAGGCACCGTCCGCAGCAATTCTTGTCCCGGTGTCTCCAGCAAAAAGTCCGTGGGCGACCTCCACTCGGTGAGGGAAGCGACGGCTGTGCCGGGTTCTCGCGCGGGCCGATGTGAAACGAGCCGCAGCCAGACGGCGGTTGTGATCGCCACCAGGCACACCGCGCCGGCAACGAGCTTTCGGGCGGACCAGCGGCGGCCGTGCCCGGCCCAGCTCGGCGCGGGCAACACGAATTCCGAAGCCCGCGCTTCTTCCTCCAGGCGCAATTCCGCGAAGCGGCGACGAAGGTCGTCATCGCGAACATCTCGATCTTCGCTATTGTCATTTCCCGCCATGTTTTCCCTCTCGCTTCGCGAGCAATTTGCGAAGCTGATCTTTGCCCCGCGCAAAGTGAGTGCGCGCCGTCCCCAAAGAAATGTTCAGGATCCGGGAAGCTTCCTCAACGGTGAGGTCCTGATAGAAGATCAGATGCAACACCTCGCGTTGCCGGGCGGGCAGGCCAGACAAAGCCTTAAGCAGGGCGCGGCTGCTTTCCGATCCGCTCGCCGCCGCTTCCGGATCGGGCGGATGCACTGGCGCGGGCTGGCGGACGAACCACCGCCCGAATACCTGATCGCGCACCCATCGCCGCCGTCGCCGCTCCCTCGCCGTGTGGCGAATCACCCCAAAGAACCAGGTCCGCAGGCTGGAGTTTTCGTGGAATTTGGCCGACCCTTCCATCGCTTTCAAATACGCCGTCTGCAAAACTTCTTCGGCCTCCTCCCGCCGGTGATCGCAACACCACAGCGCCCAGCCGAAGCTGGCTGCGTGCAGCCGCCCGAGTTCACCCTGGAAATCGGTTTGCTTCATGCTGTCTGGCTTGGCCCGCGTTCCGATCAAGTTCGTAATATGAGTGTTCTGAGATGAGTGCTCATATGACACGACTGCTGAAATCTTACTTTGGAAGAATGGGCCGGAAAACGATCTTCAGGTCCTTAGGCCCTTTAGGCCGAAGACCTAAACACCCAACACCAAACACCTGTCACTAAACGCCTTATCCAGGTGCGGGCCTCACTCGTTGACTCACCGCTATGGCGTCCGTAAGATAAAGCGTCCGAAAGCTCCGGCATCTCCTTAATGATCGGCCAAAAACGATCGGCCAAAAATGATCAACCAAACCATCTCGCACTACCGCATCGTCGAAAAACTCGGTGGCGGCGGCATGGGGGTGGTCTACAAGGCTGAGGACACCGAGCTTGGCCGCTTCGTCGCCCTGAAATTCCTGCCCGATGAACTCTCGAAAGATACGCAGGCGCTGGAACGCTTTCGCCGCGAGGCTCGAGCAGCGTCCGCTCTCAACCATCCCAATATTTGCACCATCTACGAGATCGGCAGGCACGGTGAGCAGTCGTTCATTGCCATGGAGTTTCTGGATGGCGAGACGCTCAAACATCTTATCTCGGGAAGGCCGTTAGAGAATGAAACCATCCTGTCCCTGGCGATTGAGATTGCCGACGGGCTGGACGCCGCGCACTCCAAAGGGATTGTTCATCGCGATATCAAGCCCGCCAACATCTTTGTCACCGAACGCGGGCACGCCAAGATTCTCGATTTCGGGCTGGCGAAGGTGGAGCAGCCACAAAGTTCTTCCAGCCAGATTGCTTCCGCGAACACGATGACTGCCGCAGTCAATGAGCAACATCTCACCAGTCCCGGTTCCACTCTCGGCACGATCGCTTACATGTCGCCGGAGCAGGTGCGAGCTAAAGAGTTAGACGCCCGCACGGACTTATTTTCGTTCGGCGTCGTCTTGTATGAGATGGCGACGGGAGCGTTGCCTTTCAGCGGTGAGAGCACCGGCGTGATCTTTGATGGAATCATGAACCGGGCTCCGGCTTCGGCTCTGCGATTGAATCCGAGGCTGCCCGCCGAGTTCGATCGAGTTCTCGAGAAGTCGCTGGAAAAGGAGCGGGATTTGCGCTACCAGTCCGCTGCCGAAATGCGCACGGACCTGAAGCGCATCCAGCGTGGTACCGACTCGGGACGAATATCTGCGGCGGAAATGCAGACCGCGGCGCGTCCACGATCAAAGCGCGGATTCATGTTCGCAGGCGCGGCGGTGCTGGTTTTGCTGCTCGTCGTTGGTGCAATCGCCTGGTATGAGAAACATTCCCCGTCGCAGTCCGTGAGCGTGGCGGCCAAGCCGTCTGTTGCCGTCCTTCCGCTGCAGAACCTGAGCGCGGAGCCTGACAGCAATTATTTCAGTGACGGAATGACTGACGAAATCACCACCAAGCTGTCGAAGATTCAGGGAATCGATGTGGCTTCGCATTCTTCGGTCGCCGCACTGAAGCCAACTGACAAGACCGCCGCGGAGATGGGCAAGATTCTCGGCGTGCGCTACTTGCTCGAGGGCAGTGTGAGGAAGGCTGGTGATCAGGTGCGGGTCAATGTCCATTTGATCGACGCAACCAGCGGATTTCAGGTGTGGGCAGATGACTTCGTCGGAGAAATGAAGGACGTATTTTCCCTGCAGGAGCAAACTGCGCTGAAAATCGCAGAGTCGCTCAACCTCAAGCTCACTCCCCAGGAGCAGCAGGCCATTCAGCATCGTTACACGCAAAATCCTCAAGCATACGACGCGTACTTGCGAGGGGAAGATTTGCTCCAGTTCGGCGACCAGGCCGATAAGTTGGAAGCTGCGCGGCGAAATTTTGAGACTGCCCTCCAGGCCGACCCGAATTACGCTCCAGCCCTCGCCGGACTGTCATGGATTGAAGGTCAGTTCTATCGCAATATCGATGCGAGTCCGTCTCATCTGCAGCGCGCTGAGCAATTCGCTCAGCGTGCCCTGGCGATCGAGTCGCAACTCTCTGAGACGCATATGGCTCTGGGGATGGTGAGCGCTGATAAGTATGACTACGCGACTGCTACGCGAGAGTTCCGCAGCGCTACGGAATTGAATCCGGCTAATGCCTATGCCTGGGATTTGCTTTCATGGACGCTGGCGTATGAACAGCCTCCGGAGGCAGTCGCCGCGGAGAAAGCCGCACGGGAATCTCTGCGTCTGCGGCCCGCGCGTTACCAAACGTATTATCATCTTGGTCGTGCCCTTTTGCTGCAGCAGCGCTATCCGGAGGCGATTGCCGCATTCGAGCAGGCGCAGCAATTAGACACAGGCAACACCGTAGCGCAACTGGGGCTTGGCCAAACTTATCTGGCGCAAGGGGACTACGACAAAGCTCTGACGGCCATGCTGAAGGGGCTGCGCCCAGTCGGTATCAACTATTTCTGGCTCAGTGCGGCCTATGCCGCTCGCGGCGATAAAGAGAAAACTCTCGCCACGCTGCAAAAAGCATTCGAGGTGGGATTTAACGATTTTGCCGCCCTCGATACTAGCCCGTACTTCTCCTCGGTGCGCTCGGACCCTCGCTACCTGCAGTTAACCCAGCGCTATCGCAAGTGATGCGCGCGTCGCGTAATTCTGGCGGGCGGCATGCCGCGCACAGTCGGCATCAAAGTTGATAAGATAATGCGATCCCGCCGCAACCAAGGAAATGCCTTCTTGCGAGGAATCACAAGCGGAACCCTCGTCAACTGAACGTTGATGCATTGCGCCTCTCGCCTCTTCATGCCGAGCGCTACGGTCCGCCACCACGCCCAGTTATGGGAGGAGAATGGATGACAGGAAAGTTCGTGACTGCGACTGCGCTGCTGGTTCTGACAATTGTGATGGGAGCGCAGGGACGGGGATTCGCCCAGACCGCGCCCGCGGGACAGGCTCCGGCGCCAACGGCAGCTACGCCGGCGCAACAACCCGCAGCTCCAACTGGCGCAGCCCAGAAGCCCGACGCAAGCCAGGAACCGGCAGACTTGGATTCCGTTTCACGGCGTCAACGCATCCATGACTACAAGAACTGGGTCTATAACGCCGGCGCCGGCGCGAATCTTGACAGTGGCACGACCCGCACGTGGGTGCGGCAGGGAGGATTTGTAGGATCGGTAGGCGTGGCTCGCAACGGAAACAAATATCTAGGGCTGCGAATGGACTTTGATTTTGCCAACATGCCGCTGCGCGACTCCACGCTGGAATTAGCCGAAGCCACGGGATCCTCGGCCCATGCCTACTCCCTTACGCTGGATCCCATCATCAACATTCCTGTCACCAAGGTGTATGGCGGATACGTGCTGCTGGGTCCAGCTTTCATCCATCGCTCGGGAAGCCTGAACGGTGATACCACAATTCCTGGTTCGCCGTGCGATTCGTTCTGGAACTGGTGGGGTGCGTGCCAGAATTCTAATTTCAACATTCCCCTGAGCGGCGATTTTACTAACTCCACCGTGAACGAATTCGGATACAACGTTGGCGCAGGCGTAACGCGAAAAATGCCGAGCGGCGTTGAGATCTACGCCGAGATCCGCCTTATGCACGGTTCGCGCAACAACATCACAACCGACTATCGCCCGATCACGATCGGATTCCGCTGGTAGGACGTTTCTCAGAATTGTTCACCGTTTACCCTGTGAACCTCCGTGTCCTCTGTGTTAGAGATTTGTTTTCGGCGGCGAATCACTCGGGATTAGTCCGGTAACTCCAGAGACTTTCAGCGCGCTGCTGCAATTGCACGAATGACGTGGCGGAAACGGGCTGTGAAACTGCGGCGGTGGAATTGGCTTCGGCGAGCGCTGCCTCGACGATGTGGTGCGCCGGCGCAAGCGAGCAGGCTGGATCGGTGGCCTCTGCGTCGCCGGTGAGCAGTAGAGCTTGGCAGCGGCAGCCGCCGAAATCCTGGGTGCGCTGGTCGCAACTGCGGCACGGTTCCGGCATCCATTCTTCTCCGCGAAAACGCTGGAACGACGAAGACTGCTGCCAGATGAAGTCGAGCGTCTTGTCGCGGACATTTTCGAATTCGAGTCCTGGAATCACTTCCGCGGCGTGGCACGGAAGGACCTTGCCAGCGGGATTGATGAGCATCAACCTGCGTCCCCATCCGCCCATGCAAGCCTTGGGAAAGCGCGCATAGTAATCAGGGACCACGAAATCGATGCGGATGCGACCAGCAAGGCGCTTATCCGCGGCGGCCACTGTCTCCGTAGCCTTTTCAAGTTGCGCTCGTGTGGGCAGCAGGGCGCTGCGGTTCTTTAATGCCCAGCCGTAATACTGTGTGTGGGCAATCTCCATGCGCTCGGGCGCGAGCTGCTCGATGAAAGCGATCATCTCCTCAAGGTGATCGATGTTCTGGCGGTGCACGACTAAATTCACGGTGAAAGCGATTTTGTGGCGGCGGATCATGCGCGACAATTCAACCTTGTGCGCATGCGCTTTGGCGCCAGCAATCCAGTTCGCTGCGTCTTCGCGCGAGTCCTGAAAACTGATCTGGATGTGATCGAGGCCGGCGTCGACCAGCGCCTTTAAGCGTGGCTCGGCAAGTCCAATGCCAGAAGTGATGAGGTTCGTATATAGTCCAGCGGCGCGCGCACCCGCGATGAGTTCCGTTAGGTCCGGTCGTGCGAGCGGTTCACCTCCGGTGAAGTGCGCGTGAAGCATTCCCAACTTGCCTGACTGCTGGAAAACATCGATCCACTCCGCGGTGGAAAGCTCCGAACCAACGGCGGCCAGCTCAAGTGGATTCGAGCAATAGACGCAGTGCAGCGGGCAGCGGTGCGTGATCTCGGCAATGAGGGCGAGCGGCTTTGGAATCATGAAGTGCTGCTTTACGTTGTTCGCGCCTTAATAGGTTAACATCTTGATACTTAGAAGACTTGGTAGCAAAGCTAGCGGTGAGTGCTATAAAACGTCTGAAGAAGCTGATGGAGGACGCGGAAATGCTTGCCGACGTAAGGGCGTACGATGCTGCAAGAGCGCGTCTTGAGAATGGCGAAGACGAACTCATACCGCTGGAGATTACCGAACGCAGGCTGAAGGGAGAGTCCGCGCTCCGTATTTGGCGTGAGCACCGAAAACTTACGCAGGAGCGTCTTGCGACGAGGGCCAAGGTCTCGCGCGCACTGATTGCGGCGATTGAAACTAAGCGCAAAGCCGGGTCTCTCAGCACATGGAAGAAGCTGGGCGCTGCGCTAGATGTGAGTTGGGAGCAACTGGCGCAGGTACCAGGTGTATAAAAGATTAAAATGAGAGGGGGTAAGAATAAGGCTGCTCTCGATTGGTCTCAATGCCCGGCGGTTGAAAGCGTGCCGGGAAGATTAAGCGGTGCTTGGGTATTTCGCGATACGCGGATGCCCGTATCCACCGTGTTCCTGAATCTCGAAGCTGGCTCTACCGTTGATGAAATCGTCGAGCAGTTCGACGTCACACGCGAACAGATCAATGCCGTCCTAGAGTTTGCCGCCCGGAGTCTTGAGGCATCTCCCGTCAACGTCCCCGCTTCGCATTCCTCCGTTGATGCTCATTCTTTTTGAAGATTGACTCCGGCCCGCTTTTCGATAAGTGCTACAAGCCCGGGAACGGCTTCCGACGACCGAGAACGTGAGACTTGGTTGACCGGGACGTTGACCCCGTTGGCGGCACTTCGTCCCAGATCGAGATGCGAGCCAGCCTGATGTCACACATTATCGGCGATAGGTCCTTCAGAAAATCGTAGAACGCACGCTGCTTCCAGCGCGGGGATCCTGGCGGCGTCAGATCACCCTCGGGCGACTTAGCGCCAAACTGTCGGATGCAGCTCGGATTCGACCAGTAGCCCCCATGCTTGGCGGCAGCGAGGCATTGCGCTTCTCGCCCTACGCAATACGAGCGGTACGCAGACATTGGGAATTTAGGGAGTTTGGAATAGACGCTGGACTGGAGTGTCTGGAGGCGGTACCTGTTGAAGTGTTGTGCCTCATCTAGTTCGACGATAACAGCACCTACCCGGAGATCCCACCCTCCACTTTGTCGGGGAAGTCGTCGAGTTCGCCGTCCAGCTGTTCGTAGACGGACTGGACTTCGCTTCCGAGGCCGCTGGCCTGAATGTCTTGTCGCCGCAGGCGCAGAAGAGGCTCAATAACAGGGTATCCGGAGTTCGCGAGGAGCCCGAACAGGTTGTCTTGGCGTTTGCCCAATTTCCCTCACTTCGGGCTGCCGAGCGCGGCCGCTCCTGCACGGCAACCCAAGAGTCTGCTCAGTAATCCACAATTCGCTTGTGACGCAATTGTTCCAGAAACTGGCTGATGTCGGCGCGAATCTTCGCCGGGTCCGCGTCGGCGAACTGGGACTGCAATTCTTGGATGATCTGGCCGAAGGTGCGCTGACCGTCGCAGCGCTCCAAGATTTGGCGGCCTGTGCCTTGCAACTTGATTGCGCCTTCGGGAAAAAGGATTACGCGGACCTCTTCGGTGCCGGTCTTCTGTTCGGGACCCCAGCGGCAACCGGTGGCTAGACGCGGCTGGCTGTTGTCTTCGGGAGGGGGCATGCTAGTGGCGTCTCCCGGAGTGTTGTGCGCTGCACGCGAAAGCAGGTTCCTCGACTGCGCATTGCGATTGATAAAGCCAATCGCAACGCTCCGCTCGGAATGACAAGGTTTCAGATAGCGATTGATGAAGCCGTCCTCCCCCCTGCGCTCGGAATGACAGGTTTTCTTGCATCATGCTAGCTGCCCTCGATGCGAAATGCGCCGGGCGGCGGCCAGCCCGGCTGCACATAGGCGAAGTAGAGGGCGTCGAGCTGGGCCCAGAGAATGTCGCATTTGTCGCGCAGGGCGTGGATCGCCAACTCTTGTTCGGCTCGTGTCTTCGCGTTGTCGTAGACGTAGTTCACAGCGAACTGCGAATCTTCTGGCGCCTGATAGAGGCGGGCTTCGAAATAATCCAGGCCTCCTGAAAGCCACGGATAATACTGACGCAGTTTTTCCACGCGCAGAGTGATCAGCTTCGTCGAAAACAATTCTGTTAACGATGACGCCACCGCTTCAAGCAGAGTACGGTTGCGAACGATGTTGAGATATTCATTGACCGCAAAGCGAGTTGCCGGAAGAATGCCTTTGCCGGCGCGTACCGATTGCGGATCAAGTCCCGTAGCTTCCGCCAATTTTACCCAGCGTTTGATGCCGCCTTCACTGGTGGCGTCGCCATCGTGATCGACGATGCGCTTGCGCCAGGCGCGGCGAAATACAGGGTCGGGGCCGCGCGAGAGGATGATGGAATCTTTGATTGGAATAATCGATTGATAGTAATAACGATTCAGTGCCCAGGCTTGCAGTTGGCCTCGGGTGAGCTTGCCTTCGTGCATCAACAGATGAAAGGGATGCTTGTGATGGTAGCGCTCTTCGCCCGTGGCTTGTAATTGCGCGCGCAATTCCTCGAGCGATAGCAGCGGTGCCTGCGCTGCGGTTTCATTCTCTACAGGGTGAACTGCCATCCATCCTCCGCGATCTCCCAGCCCGCGTCCCGCACCGCGCGATGTTCGGGACTTGCCTCGTCCAGCATGGGGTTGGTGTTGTTGATGTGTAGAAATATTTTACGCGGACGGCGCACTCCCGCCAACTTGACGAGCGTTTTTTCTACCGGGGTGTGGCCCATCTGTTGGGCTGTTTGGCCACCGCCTTGAACGCGAATCAATTCGTCATCGCTCCAGAAGGTGCCATCGAAGAGCAAAAAGTCGCAAGCATCAAGTTGGTCGAGAAGCCGGTCGTCGAGATGAGGAACGGCGGGCATATAGGCGAATCGCGAGCCCGAAGGCGCAGTGACAATGAATCCCAAAGAAGCTTCGCCGGACGCAAGTTGAGACTGCCGCGCCGCCGTGACATAAGCCGGATAATGCATTCCGAGCGCGAGCGCGCGACAGCCGATGCCGCTGTTTTCGCCCAGAGGATTAAGAAGGTCGAATTGAGCTTCCGAACCGAAATCGATCCACTTTACCTGATTCGCCACGCGCTGCAGCATGCCGAACATGGAGTTGTCTTGGATAAGAATGCTGCGAACGGAAGCCGTGGCGTGAATGCGAAGCGGCTGGAGTTCGCGCAGCAAGAGGAGTCCAAGTACGTGATCGATATCGGCATTGGCCAATACCACGCCCGCGATAGGCGACTGGCGCAAGCCCTCACGCGGATGCAATTCTGGAATGGATTCGATTTGCGTTCGCAGGTCCGGAGACGCTCCCAAAAGAAACCAGGAGCGTCCGTCTTCGGTAATTGCAACTTGCGTCTGGGTGCGCGGCTTGCCGTGGAATGTTCCGGCTCTCACGGCGCGGCAATTCGCGCAAGCGCAGTTCCACTGCGGAAACGCGCCTCCGGCGGCTGAACCCAGAATCTTGACTTGCATCTCTGGTGAGTTTACAGCTTTTCGCCAAACCAGGTTTCACGAAAGAAACCCTTACTCAGGAAGGTGAGGATGACAAAACTTGCAAGGTTTTAACGATTGAATGCAGCAAGTGTGAAAGATTCTGCAGGTTTGAGGGGGAATTCTCGCCGTCACTCCGCTTTGTTCTTGCCTTTGCATCGTTCTCGCGCCATACTGCAAATGGCCCGCGCAGAGCGGGTTTCGGCCCTCCCCCCGGCCCTCCCCGCTTTCTTAAGCCTCTAGCTCTGCCCCGCCGCCGCAGCACAACGCAGCGGATCTACATCCCAAAGATTGGTATTGACGGAAAGATTCTCCACTCCAACTTCGCCAGACATTTCGGTTCCGGGCTTGCCGCACCATACGATACGGAATTGCGCCTTGGTGCCCAGGTACAGAACATCGACGACGTCTCCTGGTTTCAGTTGAGCGTCTACGCACTGCAGGGTTGCGCCGCGTCCGCTGATGGTGCGCAGGCTGGCGGGCTGAGTGAAGGGGCGGGAATGAGCGTCCATGCCCCAAATCTGGACGGGTAGGTCCACGAAAACGCGCGACTGGCGGCGCCGATCCATCTGATGCTCCTTGGCTTCGAGTGGGGGTCTGAGCATCGTAGGCGGAAGGCATGGCGAAACATAGGTAACCTCAGTCACAGGCGCAAGTGTGCCGAAAGTTTGGCGGGATGAGATTGAGAGCGGCTTTGCGAATGGCGGCGAGGCGCTAGTCGAGGTCGCCGAGCGAGCAGGCGCCGGGTCCGCGGGGATCGCCACAAGAGCCGCATGAGCCCGCAGGAGCCGATTTTGCCGCCGACATGCCTTTCGACGACATCGCAAAGACACTAAGCTGCGGGCTTAATTTCTGGCTTTGGCATTTGGGGCACTTGGCCTTATCGCGGCCGAAGACCAGGGTTTCAAACTCGTGCTGGCATTCCTGGCAGATGTATTCAAAAATCGGCATGATGATCGCTCCCTTGGGGCTGACTAATCCTATTAGAATTAATTTGTGGAAAGTTCGCAAACTTACTTGGCCAACTTATTTCGGAAAGCAGGAAGGTGACGGCTGACCCCTCCCAGTTCGCAAACTGAATTCGAAGACGACTTGACGGAGCAGCCTGCGACGTTCGTGCCCTCCGTTTTTCGTCCGCGCCGCTGGCTGCGAGGCGGACATATGCAGACTCTCGCGGCTTTCTTTCTGCCGCGTCGAGTCGATCTGGCTACTGCGGAGCGACGTTTGATCGAAGTAGAACCCGGTGTTCCCGTGCTGTGCCATTGTCATTGGCAGAAGGATCGGCGCGCGCTGACGCTGATCGTAGTGCATGGGTTGGAGGGATCGAGCGAATCGCAATACATGCTGGGAATCGCTCGGAACGGGCTAGCCTCGGGAATGAACGTGGTGCGCATGAATCAGCGCAACTGCGGCGGCATGGACCATTGCGCGCCCACGCTCTACAACTCCAGTCGTTCGGCGGACGTGGCTGCGGTGGCACGCGACCTTGTCGAGCGCGACGGAATTCCCGGCTTCGTGTTGATTGGATTTTCCATGGGAGGCAATCTGGTTTTGAAACTCGCCGGAGAGTGGGGCAGCGAAGGTCCGGCGGAGTTTCGCGGGGTGGCGGCGGTTTGTCCGGCAATCAATCTGGCGGCTGGCGCCGACGCCTTGCACGAGCCGCGCAACCGGATTTACGAATATTATTTTCTGCTGCAATTGTTCCAGCGGCTTCGCCGCAAGGCACGCCTGTTTCCCGCGACCTTCGACGCTTCGCGCCTGCGCGGAGTTAAGACATTGCGAGACTTTGATGACCGCATCACGGCTCACTACTGCGATTTCGCCGGCGCCGACGATTACTATGCGCGAGCGGCCGCCGCTAGCGTGATCGACCGCATCGCGCGACCAGCGCTGGTGATTCACGCTGCGAACGATCCTTTCGTTCGGATTTTGCCGGAGACGCGACAGGCGTTGCTTTCCAATGAGCACATTCATTATTTCGAAACTGAGGACGGCGGCCACTGCGCATTCGTCGGCGAACGCGACGGCGATGCGGCTTACGATGGCCGCTGGGCGGAGCGCGAAGTCGTGGAGTTCGCGAAGCAATTCCGGTAGTGGTTGCCCGCCGCCCCTGGAATTGTCATCCCGAGCGCAGCGAGGGATCCTTGTGTCTGCTGGCACTGGCATTACGGACGTGCGGGCGAGAACCAATATCCCTCGCTTTGCTCGGGATGACATGCGTCCGCCAGGGATGACACGCGTATAAAATATTCAGTTCGAGGGCGCTGGACGCCGCATCCAAGCCATAATCTCTACGCCGCGCCCCTTCATTCGCGTTCGCAAGAATGCGAGGAGCAGCATGGCGAGAAAGATCGCCAGCAATCCGAACGATGCGGTTCGAATGCTTTGGATATGTTTGGGCAGAATGGATAAACGCCCGTAGACAAACTGAAGGTGCACCCAGTAAACCACCAGGGAAGCCTGGCCTAACTGAATGAGCGGGCTAAAGCTCCACAATCCGGCGGGCAGTTGTCCGATAACCCAGCGGCACCAGGCATAACTCGCTGTTAGGATTACGAGAAGCATCCCCAGTCGGATGAAAAAGAAGTCCGGGCTAGTGTGCCAGTAGTCGTAGACCGCGTAAAGCTGATGCGGTAGGGCGTCGAGCCAGCGTGAGGTTACGATGAACACTAAACCCACTGCGCCCGCCAGCAAGAAAATCAGAGCCTCCCGCTTGCGCGCCCATTCGCTTTGCAAAATAAATCCGGTAGCCAGGCCGGCGAACGCGAATGCGGTCCAGGGAAAAATGGGAAATAACCACGCCTGCGGTGTGCCGAGATTGTGTACGCCGTTGATGTAGGATTCCAGCGGCCACGGCAGCCAGTCCGGACGCCAGGTCGTCCACAGCGGCGGTGTAAGCAGAGAAATCAGCACGGCCGTTCCTGCAGAGGCAAGAACGAGCGCGAGTCTGGTCTGCCCTACGCGGCGAATCGACAGCACGAGCCAACAAAGAATGCCCAACAGCATCATCGAGACGCCGATGGTATTGAGCACATCTACGCGCAGCAGGTCGCTGAGCGGCGCCCATCCCCAGGCGATCAGATATTCTTGCAAGCGAAAGAGCAGGCCAAAAGCGAAAATCTCGGCACCGCGGCGGATGGTTGTTCGAGCTATCTGTGCGGGCGGCAGATTCTTCGTCCACAGCTTCTCCGTTACCAGCGCGAAAGAAATACCCGCAAGAAACAAAAACAGGGGAGCAGGGAAGGTTCCTCCCAGTTGCGAATACATGAAAAACTTGCCCTGGCGCGCGCTCGGACTGAGCCAGGAGTCATAGCAATGCGTCTGGAACATCAAAACGCAGGCCAGTCCGCGCATCCAGTCGATGTAGGCCAGGCGAGATGGAGGGGCGAAATTCAAGTGACACCGAATGATACCTTTTGGCATCTACCTATGGACATTCCAGATGTATCCAAATTAATCTGTCTCTCACTTCACAGGAGGAACAAGATGGCCGAAAACAAATCCAACGCAAACGAAATCGAAATTACACGCGACCGCCTCGCAGAGCTGCTGAACGAAGATCTTTCCCGCGAGTATCAGGCGATCATCGCCTACGTAGTTTATTCGCAGGTGCTCAGCGGCGCAGAGTATATGGACATCGCCGACCAGCTCGAAATCCACGCTAAACAGGAGCTTGATCACGCTCTGACCCTCTCGCGGCAGATCGATTACCTCGGCAAGATGCCGACGGTCACGCCGAAGCCGGTTCGCACATCCAAGGATGCGAAAGAAATGCTCCGCTTCGATCTGGATAATGAAAATGAAACCATTCGCAATTACCGCGATCGCGTCCGGCAATGTGAGGCGCTCGAGGAATACGCGATGGCCGAACAGATTCGCCAGATCCTCGTGCAGGAGCAGGATCATCAAATCGATTTAGCGACCGCCCTCGGCGTGGAAGTACCAGACGTGAGCGGCGGCCCCAGAGGACGCGCCCTGCGCAAGAACCGCTAACGCTGCTTGCCAGTCAACGTCCGCCCGTTGCTGAGTGATGGCAGCCGAGGCAGAGGTGTCGCTGCGATCAGATGGCCGACACTAAGCGGGAGTGCGGCCGCAGAAAATGCGAAGCGATTCGCGAAAGGGAGCAACGAATGAGTTATTCAATGGCGCCTGTGCGAACAGTGCGAGGAATGTTTCGGTCCCTATGGATCGTATTATTGCTGTTGCTGGCCGGCTGCGCGCTTTCAGCGCAGACCGCATCCGCACAGACAGAGCAGCATCGAATTCGGAATATTGTTCTGGTGCATGGCGCTTGGGCAGACGGATCCGGATGGAAGGGCGTTTACGACATTCTTGTTAAAGATGGCTTCAACGTCAGCATTGTGCAAGAGCCGGAGACGACCTTTCAGGAAGATGTGGCTGCGACGAAGCGCATCCTCGCTCAACAAGATGGGCCATGCATTCTCGTCGCACACAGCTATGGAGGCGCAGTGATTACCGAAGCGGGGACCGATCCGTCGGTTGCCGGCTTGGTATACATCGCTGCTCACATGCCGGATGCTGGAGAGAACGAAGCCGACGACGGAAAGCGCTTTCCCAGTGACCTCAGCAAGTCTACTGTGATCAAGAAGACCGCAGACGGCTTCACCTACCTTGACCCGGTGCAGTTTCATGAATACTTCGCGGCTGACGTGTCCGCTGACCAGGCCGCTTTCATGGCGCGATCGCAGGTGATGAACGCAGCCAACAGTTTCAAGGCCGTCATCACCACCGCCGCGTGGAGGAGCAAGCCAAGCTGGGCGCTGATAGCCGGAAGCGACAGAGCCATCAGCCCAGACCTCGAGCGCTGGTATGCCACGCGAGCCAATAGCCACAAAGTTGAAGTCCCAGGCGCCAGCCACGCGGTGTACGTCTCAAGGCCTAAAGAGGTTGCCGCGCTGATCGAAGAAGCGGCATCGCACGCTCGGTAGAAGCGAGTTGAAAAACTGACGACCACGTGCTTCGTATTGTCCTGAGGTTGTGTCGTGCGCAGTTTGGAACCCGGGGAGAGTATATGACGGACCAAGGCAAAGGGATCATCGGCAAACCCAGCAATCACTCCGTGGAAGAAACGGTGGAAAAGCTGAAGAACATTCTGCAAGCAAAAGGAGTCACTCTCTTCGCCCTGGTCGATCATAGCGGAGAAGCGGAAAAGGTGGGAATGAAAATGCCTCCCACTAAGCTTCTGATCTTCGGCAGCCCCAAAGCCGGCACACCATTGATGCTGGCTGCGCCCAGTATTGCCATTGATCTTCCGCTGAAGATCCTTGTTTCAGAAGATGTTCAAGGCAAAGTCTGGGTCAGTTACAACAGCCCTGCCTATTTGCAGGAGCGGCACAACCCGCCGCCGGAGTTGCTCCAGAACATTGCCGTGGTCGAAACTTTGGCGGTGAAAGCTGCGGAATAGTGCTGCTCAGGCTATCAGACAAAGTAAATACTGAAATCTGCGCAGCAAGAAAAAGGAGCTGCTATGGCGCGTGATCACGTACCCCGCTTGGAGCTGGACCGTCGGCGTTGGCTGAAACTTGGGATCACCTCCGCAGCGGCGGTTTCGCTGCGGGGTACGGTGCTTGACGCGCAATCCGTGGCGCAAGCTTGCGCTCCTCCTATTCCGCAGAACCACGAGCCCTCAAATGGCGGCCCTTGCCCATACCCGATTCCGTGGCTCGACAAAAACGGCAATCATAATCAGGCTGCGATGCCGAATGTCGAACTTTCAAGCATCTATCACTTCCAAGGAAAGCTGGCGCGTTGCAATGGCTTTCATGGCATGGGCACGGACAACAAGGGCAATCGCCTCGCCTGGGGCAGCCCCACCACCGACTATAGTTACATGGCGGGCGAGTACTGGGCGTCGCGCCAGGCGCACCAAGCTGTCTACGCGCACACCTGACTCACGGTGTTCAAGGGACCGGCGGTCCCTGCAAACCAGATTCACGATTTTCATTCTCCCATTTCGCCCGAGGGTCTGTACTGGGTTACGCCTGTGCCGTCTGCGGGTCTCACGTTCAGCTCCGATGGCAAGATCGCCACGCTCCAGATGACGAATGTGAGCATCATCGATCAGCCGCGCTGGCCGGCGATGGATGCGGAGACAACTCCGGCATTTCTGGATTTCAAGCTTGTCTTTACCGCGAGCCAGGAGCCGGTGAAATACGAAGATGCGGCGCGGCAGTACCGGTTTGAAGGCTTCAAGGCGAGCGCACAACTCGAAGCCGCGATCCGCGTGCCCTCGATCGATTTCGCTTTCAAAACCGATCCGCTGGAGGCGTCGAAGTGCGACTTCGCCGTCATGGGCAGCGAAGTGAACGGAAAATATTACGAAGCGGGGAAAAGCGGAGCAGGCCAGTGAGTTGCGGTGCGCTTGCTGAAACGGCTAAAGTTAAACGAGTGCCGCAAACGGCGGGCGCGTAGCTCAATTGGATAGAGCACCGGATTTCTAATCCGGTGGTTGCAGGTTCAAGTCCTGCCGCGCCTACCAGAAAGCAGTGGTCAGTGGCTAGTGGTCAGTGGCCAGTTAACCCTCTTCGGCGCCATCTGTTCAATATCCGATTCGAGTTTTTGATCCTTCTGACCACCGACCACTGATCACTGACCACTGCTCCCCCGATGTTCGCATGTTGGCGTGTTGATACAATCGTCGGCCAGCATCAGGCGCTCGACTGGCTTGCCGCCTGCTATGTGCGACTCGATGATTTCGTCGACATCGGCCTCGGTGACGTGCCCATACCAGACCGCCTCGGGATAAACCACGATATTCGGGCCATGTTCGCACTGATCGAGACAGCCGGACTGGTTGGCTCGCACTTTGCTTTTGAGGCCGCGCTCCGCAAGCTTCTGTTTGAATAGTTTTTGCAGCTTCGCCTGGCCGGTGGGGTCGCAGCATCCGCGCGGATTTCCTGGAGGGCGCTGGTTGCCGCATACGAAAATATGTTTTTCGAACTTGGGCATGAAGTCACATCTTACCTGACAGGCTCGCTCAGCACGCGGCACTACGCGTTGCTATCCTCTGCGTGGGCGCGATAAGATACTTCGTACACACCTTCTCCGCCTTCATCCCAAGTAAGCCTTTCGAGTTTCGCGCGGCAAGGCGTGTGCGACCCCAGGGTGTTCGTACTTACGCGCAGCACGTCTTTCATCCTGCGCCTGCAAATCTCTGTGAGGGAGTTGGCTTTGAAACGAGGCAAGACCGCGGTTATCGTCGGCGCGCAGTGGGGCGACGAAGGCAAGGGCAAGATTGTCGATGTTTTATCGGAGAATTTTTCCGTCGTAGCCCGCTATGCCGGCGGCCATAACGCTGGCCACACCGTCATCATCGGCGGGAAGAAATTCGTTTTGCAGCTTGTTCCCTGCGGAGTATTGCGGACGGCGTGCCGAAGTGTGATTGGCAACGGCGTGGTTCTCGATCCCATGGCGTTTCTGAAGGAAGTGGGAGCGCTGCGCGACGCGGGTCTGCGGGTTGACGGAAATCTGTTTGTGTCGAACCGCGCCCAGGTGATTCTGCCCTACCATCGCATGATTGAGTTGGCGGCGGAGAATGCTCCGGGGCGCGTGAAGATTGGCACCACTTCGCGCGGGATCGGTCCTGCCTACGAAGACAAGATGGGGCGTCGCGGGCTTCGGGTAGCGGATCTGCTCGATTTGCAATTGTTGAGAAAGCACATCGAGAATGCCGTGCGCGAAAAGAACATGATCGCGCACGCGCTGTTCAATTCCGAACCGCTTGACGCCGACAAAATGTATGCGGAGTATGCCGCGGCTGCCGAGAAGATTGCGCCGTTTGTGTGCGACACTGCGTTGCTGCTAAACCAGGCGCTGGCCGCGGGTGAGGCGATCCTGTTCGAGGGCGCGCAGGGCACCATGCTCGACATCGACCACGGCACTTATCCATTTGTAACTTCTTCCAGCGCGACCTCGGGAGGCGCGGCGACTGGCACGGGTGTTGCTCCGAACGCAATCGATTCCGTGATTGGACTGACCAAGGCTTACTGCACGCGTGTCGGCGAAGGTCCGTTTCCCAGTGAGGACAAAGGCGAGTTAGGCGAGCAACTTCGCAAACGCGGCAACGAGTTTGGCGCGGTTACGGGGCGTCCGCGGCGCACGGGTTGGCTCGACCTGCCTCTGCTGCGCTACGCTGGCATGATTAATGGAATCTCCTGGCTCGTTGTGACCAAGCTGGATGTGCTCGACGAACTTCCGGAGATTCCGGTGTGCGTGGGCTACAAGATCGATGGCAAGGGAACGATAGAAATTCCCGCGCAAGCCAGCGGATACGAAAAGATCGAATGCGTTTATCACAAGATGCCGGGATGGAAAACTTCCACGCAAGGCATCACGAACTTCGACCAGTTGCCGAAGCAGGCTCGCGAATACCTAGACTTCGTGGAGAAAGAAACCGGAGCGAAGATCGGGATGATCTCGACCGGTCCGGACCGCGATCAGATAATCTTCTTGGACGAATTCGCAAACGAGATGAAGATGGTGGCAGCCCGGTAAGTCTTATCTTGACTTCTGATTAGCCCTTCCCTAACACTACTTACTAAATCAGGCAAGGAGCGCACGATGGTGGTCTTGGCGGTGACGTGGATGGCGAAGGCAGGGCACGATGCCGATGTTCCCCCAATTTTTGCGAAGCTGACGGAAGAATCCCGCAAGGAAGCTGGCTGCCTTATGTACCAGGTGCACCGGCATAAAACGGAGCCGCGGCGCTTCTTCATCTACGAACAATATAAAGACGACGCTGCGCTCGAAGCCCACCGCGCGACTACGCACTTCCTGCAATACGCGCGCAAAGAGTTGCCCAAGGTTGCGGACCGCGTGGAAGGCAATCTGTTCGAGCCGTTGGGATAGTTCGTGTAGCGCCTGCGTCCCGCCGGTAGTTGCATTCCGCATGCACACTGGCCCGCCGCGCCGACGGCTCCACGACTACTTCGCCAGTTCGTATCCGGCAAAGAAGAAACTTAATTCGAAGCGCGCCGTATCTTCGGCATCGGAGCCGTGAATGGCATTGTGCTCGATGCTCGACGCCCACTTCTTGCGGATTGTGCCTTCCTCTGCATTGGCTGGATTGGTGGCACCCATCAGCTTTCTCAGGCCGGCAATGGCGTCCTCTTTTTCCAACGCCAAAGCCACAACAGGTCCGCTCGACATAAAATCGGTGAGCGAACCATAGAAGGGGCGGCTCGCGTGAACAGCATAAAACTGTTCTGCCTGATGCTTGGAGATTTCCAGCATCTTCATGGCAAGAATGCGGAAGCCATTCTTCTCGAATTGTTCAATGATGTCGCCGACTGCGTTCTTGGCGACGGCGTCAGGTTTCACGATGGTAAGAGTGCGTTGCAGAGTTTTCATATCGGTCGTTGGTCGTTCGTCCTTGGTCGTTAGTCGTTGGCAGGCCGCGTTCATCCGGCACGATTCAACTGTATCGAATCTTACTGCGGACTGTCATCCCGAGCGAAGCGAGGGATCTGGGTGTTGGCCTGAGGCGGCAATACCGCTGGCGCAGGCAAGAACCAAGGTCCCTCGCTTCGCTCGGGATGACAACTCGTTTTGCGAAACAGAAGTTTGAAGGCAAACTAGACTTTGACTCCCAGCGCGGCCACGAGAGTCTCCCCAATGTCCGCGGGAGATTTTGCCACTCGAATGCCAGCCGCTTCCATAGTCTTGATCTTCTCTGCGGCCGTTCCCTTGCCGCCGGAGATGATCGCGCCGGCATGGCCCATGCGGCGACCCGGCGGCGCGGTCTGTCCGGCAATAAAGCCGACCACCGGCTTTTTCATGTGAGTCTTCACAAATTCCGCCGCGGTCTCCTCGGCATCGCCTCCGATTTCGCCAATCATGATCACAGCTTCGGTTTCAGGGTCGCGGTTGAACAAGTCGAGGGCATCCACAAAATTGGTTCCGATGATCGGATCACCGCCGATGCCAATGGCAGTCGACTGTCCAATGCCACGCTGCGTGAGTTGATGCACTGCTTCGTAAGTCAGCGTGCCCGATCGCGAGACGATGCCGATCGATCCTTCTTTATGAATCGACCCCGGCATAATTCCGATTTTGCATTTGCCGGGCGAGATGATGCCGGGACAATTTGGTCCAATCAGCCGTGAGCGCCGGTTCTGCAGGAACTCCCAAGCTTTCACCATGTCGAGCGTGGGGATGCCTTCCGTGATGCAAACGATGAGGTCGAGTTCGGCATCGGCCGCTTCCATGATCGCGTCGGCGGCGAACGGCGGAGGAACAAAAATTACGGTTGCATCCGCGCCGGTCTTCTCGACGGCTTCGATGACAGTGTTGAAAATCGGCCAGCCTTCGTGCGTGGTGCCGCCTTTGCCCGGCGTCACTCCGCCGACAACTTGCGTTCCATAGGCTGCACAGGCCTTGGCGTGGAATGTGCCTTCGCGTCCGGTCAGACCCTGTACGATTAAGCGCGTCTTCTTGTTAACCAGGATTGCCATAAAAATAATTCCTCTTGCCTAACTCTTGTCACTCGACTTCTTTGTCATCCCGATTTCTCTGTCTTCCCGAGCGGAGCGAGGGATCTTGGTTTTTGCTTACGCCGCGTTTGGTGCCGCTTCAGGCAAACCCCAAGGTCCCTCGCTGCGCTCGGGATGACAGCGCGCGGACGACACCATACTTCTCCTACACTCCGCGCGCTGCAGCCACTACTTTGTCTGCCGCATCTTTCATGGTCTCGGCTACGACGAAGTTGAAGCCAGATTCCATGAGGATCTTCTTGCCCTCGTCCACGTTCGTGCCTTCGAGGCGCAGGACAATGGGGAGCTTGATGTTAGTTTTCTTCGCCGCTTCGACCACGCCTGTGGCCAAAGTATCCACGCGCAGGATGCCGCCGAAAATGTTGATGAGGACCGCTTTCACGCTTTTGTCGCTCAGAAGAATTTCAAACGCGTGCGCGACTTGTTCGGCATTTGCTCCGCCGCCTACATCGAGAAAGTTCGCAGGCATGCCGCCGGCATATTTGATGATATCCATCGTGGCCATCGCGAGGCCGGCGCCGTTCACCATGCAGCCGACGCTGCCGTCGAGTTTGATGTAGTTCAAGCTGTACTTTGAAGCCTCAACCTCAAGCGGATCTTCCTCGGTAATATCGCGCAGCTCTCGAATGTCGGGATGGCGGAAGAGTGCATTGTCGTCGAAGGTCAGCTTGGCGTCGAGCGCAAAGAGCCGGCCATCGGTGGTGGTGATGAAGGGATTGATTTCGAGCAGCGAAGCGTCCGTATCGAGGAATGCTTTGTAGAGGTTCGAAAGAAACTGCACCGCAGGATTAATCTGTTTGGCGTTGAGTCCAAGCTTGAAAGCCATCTTGCGGGCCTGAAACGCCTCAAGGCCCATGCCGGGATCGATATGCTGCTTGAGAATGGCGTCGGGATTTTCCGCGGCGACCTGCTCGATCTCCATTCCGCCCGCAGCTGAGGCCATGAAAACAGGTTTGGCTTCCGCGCGGTCGACCAGAATTCCCAGATACAATTCCTTTTCGATGGGCAAGGTTTCTTCGATCAACAATCGCCGTACGATGCGGCCTTCGGGACCGGTCTGATGCGTGATCAACCGCATGCCCAGCATCTTTTCGGCGATGTCCCCCGCTTCGCTGACGGACTTGGCGATCTTCACGCCTCCGCCCTTGCCGCGCCCACCCGCGTGAATTTGCGCCTTCACCACGACGCCCGTCGCGCCGGAGCTGAATAATTCTCGGGCAGCGGCTTCAGCATCTTCGCGCGACGTCGCCATCGTCCCGCGCGGCACAGTCACGCCGTACTTCTTAAGAATCCCTTTTCCCTGGTACTCGTGGATTTTCATAATCGCTCGTCAGTTTGCTTTGGGAGGAACCTGCTTGCAGCTATCGACTGAGGGCAGCAAACCTTTAATCTTATAGAAGTGCAGCGGATTTGGGCAAACCGGGTGGTCGCGGGCAGAATCCTAACAAGAGGTGATCGCGTAGAAAACCGCCGCTCTCGGCGTCTGGGCGGGCGGAACCTAGACCTTTTCGCTGAGTTTGCTTACTTCTTCGGCGTGGACACACTGAGCGGAAAGGATTCGATCAGATACGTGGCCTGGTCGCTATCGGCTGCGGCAAGAAACAAATGCGGCTTAGACTCTTCCCCGAAGATGATCTGGGCACCGAAGTAATAATTCTTTCCTGCTTCTGCCGTGAAATGCACGAGTCCCAAGAGATGCCCGCGAAAGGACTGCATGTTCTCACAGACGTGATGCTCTCCCGGCTCTACGGGCACAGCGAAATAGGAATCGTTCTTGTTTGCGCCGACCCATGCTCCGTCGAGCCCGACCTTGGTCGTCGCGGCAAAGCTATCCGGGCCTTTTTCCTGAATGAAGTAAACCAGCGCCTTTCCCGGTTCGGGCTGCGTCAGCGTATGTTGGGCGCTGTCCAGTTTCACGTCGAAGCTGGCATCCTTTGGTCCGCAGGCTGATGTCGCGCCGCCAGACGGCCCTTGGGCAAACGCCGATGTCGCAAGAAGTAGTGCGATGAAAGCGATTTTCATGATCTTCCCCTCAAGTTTCGAGCCCCGATATAAGCCGCACTAACACTCATTGGACGATCTATCTTTCGAAAGGTGTGGTAAAGAGTTCGTCAGTTCGAGTAAAGTTTTGTCGGCTTGAAGAGGCTTTGGGCTTGATAATTAGTTATCAGTAAAATCGTCTGTAGCGTTTTAGCCGACATATGCTGTACATACAGGTATGATTCTCGACGCTCTCCATCGCATTGCCAATCACGGACAGTCGCTGACGCGCGCGGAGGCGCGTGAGGTGATGGCGGAAGTTCTCACGGGCAACTGCACTGACGCGCAGATTGCGGCGCTGCTCACGGCTCTGCGCATGAAAGGCGAAACAGTCGAAGAGATTGTGGGATTCGCCGAGGCAATACGCGCGGTGGCGACCCCTTTGCCTATTTCAATTTCTCAAGCTGGTGCAGCCGCACCCGGCGCGCTTGACTTAAGCGGAACAGGACGCGACGCGCTGGCAGAATCTCTGGTCGACACCAGCGGCACTGGCGGTGACGCAAGCGGGACTTTCAATATTTCAACCGCCACTGCATTCGTGACTGCCGGAGCGGGAGTGCGCGTAGCCAAGCATGGCAATCGCAGCATCAGCTCGAAATGCGGTTCGGCGGACGTGATGGAGGCGCTGGGCGTGAACATTCAGCTCTCCCCGGAACGAGCGGCGCAGTGCCTGCGCGTAGTCGGAATGTGTTTTTTGTACGCGCCCGATCTCCATTCCTCAATGAAACAAGTGCAAAAAGTGCGGCGCGAGCTGCGCCTGCGCACCATGTTCAACCTGCTCGGCCCGCTTACGAATCCCGCGCACGCTTCGGGACAGGTCGTGGGCGTGTACGCGCTCGATATGGTTGAAAAACTCGCCGAAGTGCTAAGCATGCTGGGTTTGCATCGCGCTCTCGTGGTTCACGGCCTTGATGGACTCGACGAGATCACCATCACGGGCCCGAGTCGCATTGCCGAAGCTCGCGACGGATCTGTGCGGACTTACGAAGTTGATCCCGAAGAGTTCGGCATGAAACGGGCTACGCTTGCCGATATCTCTGGTGGCGATGCGTTCGAAAATGCAACAATAATTCGCGAGATTTTAAGTGGGAAGAAGTCCCCGCGCCGCGATGTGGTTTTGCTGAACTCCGCGGCAGCGCTGGTGGCGGCGGGACGCGCCGATCATCTTGCAGATGGGATTCCGCTAGCGACGCAGTCGATCGACTCCGGCGCGGCAGCGGCTAAGTTGGAAGTGCTTGCAGTCTTTACCACGGGTCGCTGATTCCAGTCATTTCGCAGCGTCGGCAGCTTCAATCTCGAAGACATTATTGGTCATATCGCTTTCAGGCACGCTGCCGTCGTTCACCACAATCTCTTCTGGCTGATTCGGAACCTCTACGCGAATCACAGCGTTGCTTTTGCCGCGTATCACTAGCTGTTTGACGATCACTCCGCCCACAAACTTCACCGTGACTGGAACCTCCGCTCCTGCCGCTCCTAAATTCTCCACAGTGATAGTGAGCATGTAATTATCCGGCGAAGTCTTGCGGGCGAAGGCCGACGCCACTTTGAAATCAGGCAGGCCGCGGTCACGGTAAACCCAGTCGTCGAAGAACCACTCCAGATCGCGCTGTGTCTGCGCCTGAATCAAGCGTTGCATGTAAGAAGGCTCGTTGTCCTGATCCGCATGGTAAGACGCGAGTGCCTTTTTCAGCGTCGGATCGCCGATCATCTCGCGCAACATCCACCACACACACATCGCTTTGCTGCGGTAAAGTTCCTCGTCGTGGGTTTTGATCAAAGAATGGATTACCTCATCTTCCGATCGAGGCGCCGTCGTCTGCTTTTCCTTCTCGAAAACATTAAGAGCAGAGGTATGCAATGCCATGTAATCGAGCGCAGCCTGGCGTCCACTCTGATGTTCGAGATAGAGTGCCTGCGCGAAGTGAGCCAAGCCCTCGTCGATCCATGGCCGTGGCGACGAAAAAGCCGCATGGGTTAACTGGTGAGCGGCCGTAAGCCCCGCCGGTTTTGGATCGGTGCCGGTGAGCGCCGTCAACAACAAAGGCCCGCTCTCAAACGGCGCAGCATTCGGATCGGCAAGGTCAGCTGTTTCAGCTTTGCCTCGAAGCGGTCCGAACCATTCGGTCACCAACGGGACTACCTTCTCCGCTGCGTCGGCGTAATTTGTGGCCGCCGCGCCGTGGCCATGAATGAAATGGACTGCAATATCCGCGCGATCTATAAGTTCGTAATTTGCAACAAGGAAGGTCGGCACGGTCGCCCCTACGGACCGTTGCGTGCAATCCGCCACGAACTGATGCTCCAGTTGATGTGTACTTGCACATGCGGTCGCATTCACTAGAAGCTCCGGGGGTTCCTCAGCATCATTCTGTAATTCGATCTGCAAGTGCATCGAAGATGCACGCGCTCTTTCTTTCCACCGGCCCAAGACCTCCGCCAGGCTTCCATCTGCAAGGCTCGCATCCTCGGTGTCTATCGGATACCAAGTCACATATCCAGCTCCGCGCACCGCGGTGAATGCCGTGCTGATCTGGTCCCAGTCAGTGCTATTCGCGATACTGTCTGGCGTTCCAATCCGCGTGAGTCGCGTCGCATCGAACACGATCACACCTTCGTAGGCGACTTCCAATTCGAGAGCGCCATTGTGCGGTACTGCTGCGGGCAAAGTAATCACAGCTTCTGAAAGCGCGCCGGTGTGATCGATATCGGAGTCGTATGGTTGCGAAGCGAACTGCAGTGGCTTGCCGCCAGCCTTAATGGAAAGCCAGTTCAGCGACGAAGAAATCTGCAGCACGGCAATCTTCTGCGACGCAGAAGAATCATTCCGCAGCATGATCTTGCCGCGAACAGCCAACCGTTGCTGCCGGGGCTCGACGCGAACATTCAGATCGTAGCTGGTAAAAGTGAAAGCTTCACGGTCGAGAGCAAAAACATTTGCGACGAGAGCGAAGAAAATGCAGAGCACGGAAAAATACAACCGGTGCAACTTCATTTTGCACCCGAAGACGCCTCTTTGTTCTGCGCGCCTTCTCTCGTGCGCCGCTGCCGCACGATTTCATACATCACCACCGCGCCCGCGACCGACACATTCAGCGACGGAACTTTACCAAGCATCGGAATCGAAACCAGAAAGTCGCATTTCTTCTTCACCAGGTCGTGCAGTCCTTTGCCCTCAGCGCCCAGAACCAGTGCGCAGTCCATGTTGTAGTCCAAAGCGTCGTAGGTTTGTGGGCCGCGTTCGTCCAGACCAACAGTCCAGATGTTGCGCTCCTTCAAATCTTCGACCGTGCGAGCGATGTTGGTGACTCTTGCGATGGGCAGGTATTCGCTGGCGCCTGCAGAAGTTTTTGTTACCGTGCCGGTGACGGGGGCGGCGCGGCGCTCTGGAATCACTACTCCGTCGGCGCCCGCGGCGTCAGCCGTTCGCATCAGCGCGCCTAAGTTGTGCGGATCTTCAACGCCGTCGAGCACGATCACGAGGGAATACCGCCCGCGTTTAGCGCCGACCACATCATCGAGATCGCTGTATTGTTTGGCCGACGTAACGGCGACCACGCCCTGGTGCGCGGCCCTGCCGGCCATCTGATCGAGTTCCGTGCGCGTCAAAAATTTCACGGGCACGCCAAGGCGTCGGCAGTCTTCGATCATTCTCTGCAAGCGGATGTCGTGCCGCTCCTTCGCCATGCCCACCCATTGAAAAGCGCGTCCGCGGGCTTTGAGCGCCTCGGTGACCGCGTTGATGCCATAGATATAGTTCATAAGGGCAGTGGCCAGTGGCCAGTGGTCAGTTGCCAGTCTTGGAATTCCCGCATGTTTCAAGTGTACCGAAAGCTGAGGATTCAGACAGCGCGTCATGCTCGTGACGGATCGGGAAGGGCACGACTTTAGTCGTGCCGTAAGCAGGCGCTACCGTGGAAGAGCGGCGCTTTCAGCGCCGCGTAGGCGTCAGAAGATTCGTTGTCTTCAGCCCCTGAGGCTCGTATGGAG